>Ga0160495_100013_pt1 | contig 415255 bp, 377 predicted proteins | sample DID4MG_4_FD_108251 | JGI IMG/M metagenome (GOLD analysis project Ga0160495, IMG submission 108251) | Enriched soil microbial communities from UW Madison campus, WI, USA - DID2933_E24_FP4 MG | ecosystem: Environmental > Terrestrial > Soil > Unclassified | place: USA: Madison, Wisconsin...
CCAAGGACACCCCGAACTTCATCGGCAACCGCATCGGCGTGTTCTCGATCCTGTCCACCATCCACCACACGCAGGAATTCGGCCTGGGCTTCGACGAAGTGGACGGCCTGACCGGCCCGCTGGTCGGCCGCCCGAAGTCGGCGACCTACCGCACCTCCGATGTGGTCGGCCTGGACACCATGGCGCACGTGATCAAGACCATGGGCGACACCCTGCCCAACGATCCGTGGCATGAATTCTTCAAATCGCCCAAGTGGCTGGACGCACTGATCGCCAAGGGCGCGCTGGGCCAGAAGACCGGTGCCGGCATCTTCCGCAAGGTCGGCAAGGACATCATGGTGCTGGACCTGGAGAAGCAGGACTACCGCCCTGCCGACCGAGCCGCCGCGCCGGAAGTGGTCGAAATCCTGAAGATCAAGAACCCGGCCGAGAAGTTCGCCAAGCTGCGCGAAAGCCAGCATCCGCAGGCGCAGTTCCTGTGGGCGACCTTCCGTGACCTGTTCCATTACAGCGCCTACCACCTGGCCGACATCGCCGAGACCGCGCGCGACGTGGATCTGGCCATCCGCTGGGGTTACGGCTGGTCGCTGGGCCCGTTCGAAACCTGGCAGGCCGCCGGCTGGAAGCAGGTCGCCCAGTGGATCGCCGATGACATCGTCGCCGGCAAGAGCATGAGCAACGCCCCGCTGCCGGATTGGGTGTTCGATGGCCGCGATGGCGTGCACGCCGCCGAAGGCAGCTACAGCCCGTCGCGCAATGCCAAGCTGCCGCGCTCGGCACTGCCGGTGTACCAGCGTCAGCGCTTCCCGGATCCGCTGCTGGGCGAGACCTTCAGCCCGGGCGAGACCGTGTTCGAAAACGACGGCGTGCGCATGTGGCACGACGGCGACGGCATCGCCGTGGTCAGCTTCAAGACCAAGATGAACACCGTGTCCGACCACGTGCTCAATGGCCTGCAGGAAGCGATCAAGCGCGCCGAGCAGGACTACAAGGGCCTGGTGATCTGGCAGCAGAAGGAACCCTTCTCCGCCGGTGCCGATCTGGCCGGCGCACTCGGCCTGTTGCAGGCCGGCAAGGTCGACCAGTTCGAAGAGATGGTCCACAACTTCCAGCGCACCAGCCAAGCGATCAAGTATTCGCTGGTGCCAGTGGTGACGGCCGTGCGCGGTCTGGCCCTGGGCGGCGGCTGTGAGTTCCAGATGCACAGCGCCAAGAGCGTGGCCGCACTGGAAAGCTACATCGGCCTGGTGGAAGCCGGCGTCGGCCTGCTGCCCGCCGGCGGTGGCCTGAAGGAACTGGCCGTGCGCGCCTCCCAGGCCGCCGGCCCGGGCGGTGATGTGTTCGCCGAACTGAAGAAGACCTTCGAAACCTTGGCCATGGCCAAGGTCTCCAACTCCGCGGTGAACGCGCAGGAACTGGGCCTGATGCGCCCCACCGACAAGGTGGTGTTCAACAGCTATGAAGCGCTGCACATCGCCAAGGCCGAAGTGCTGGCGCTGGCCGAAGGTGGCTACCGTCCGCCGATGCCGGCCCGCCGCATCCAGGTCGCCGGTGACGTCGGCATCGCCACGTTCAAGATGATGCTGGTCAACATGCTGGAAGGCCGCTTCATCAGCCCGTACGACTACGAAATCGCCGTGCGCATCGCCACCGTGCTGTGTGGCGGCGAAGTGGATCGCGGCACGCTGGTGGACGAAGAGTGGCTGCTGACGCTGGAGCGCAGGCACTTCGTCGAACTGGCGCAGCAGGAAAAGACCCAGGCGCGCATCGCGCACATGCTCAAGACCGGCAAGCCGCTGAGGAACTGAGCTTCGGGAACGGCGCCCATCGGGCGTCGGGCCGATCTCCTTCCCGAATCCAGAATCCCGGAGTTCACACCATGACCAAGCAGATCCAGGACGCCTACATCGTCGCCGCCACCCGCACACCGGTCGGCAAGGCGCCCAAGGGCATGTTCCGCAACACCCGTCCCGACGACATGCTCGCCCACGTGCTCAAGGCCGTGGTCGCGCAGGCCCCGGGCATCGACACCTCGCGCATCGACGACGCGATCATCGGCTGCGCGATGCCCGAAGGCGAGCAGGGCATGAACGTGGCGCGCATCGGCGTGCTGCTGGCCGGCCTGCCCGACACCGTCGCCGCGCAGACGATCAACCGCTTCTGCTCCTCGGGCCTGCAGGCCGTGGCCCTGGCCGCGGACCAGATCCGCCTGGGCAACGCCGACCTGATGCTGGCCGGCGGCACCGAGTCGATGTCGATGGTGCCGATGATGGGCAACAAGATCGCGATGGCTCCGAGCGTGTTCGACAACGACCACGTCGCCATCGCCTACGGCATGGGCATCACCGCCGAGAAGGTCGCCGAGGAATGGAAGATCTCGCGCGAGGACCAGGATGCGTTCGCGCTTGCCTCCCATCAGAAGGCGATCGCCGCGATCCAGGCCGGTGAATTCAAGGACGAGATCAGCCCGTACGAGATCGTCTCGCGCCAGGCCGATCTGGGCGATGGCCAGCGCATCATCACCCGCAACCGGGTTGCCGATACCGACGAGGGGCCGCGCCTGGATTCGTCCGCCGAGGGCCTGGCCAAGCTGCGCCCGGTGTTCCGCAACGGCCAGTTCGGCGGCAGCGTCACCGCCGGCAACTCCTCGCAGATGAGCGATGGCGCGGGCGCGGTGCTGCTGGCCTCCGAGCAGGCAGTCAAGGACTACGGCCTCAAGCCGCTGGCCCGCTTCGTCAGCTTCTCGGTCGCCGGCGTGCGCCCCGAAGTGATGGGCATCGGCCCGATCGCCGCGATCCCGAAGGCGCTCAGGCAGGCCGGCCTGACCCAAGACCAGCTGGACTGGATCGAGCTCAACGAAGCCTTCGCCGCGCAGTCGCTGGCGGTGATCCGCGATTGCGGCCTGGACCCGTCCAAGGTCAACCCGCTGGGCGGCGCGATCGCCCTGGGCCATCCGCTCGGTGCGACCGGCGCGATCCGTACCGCCACCCTGGTCCACGGCCTGCGCCGTCGCCAGCAGAAGTACGGGATGGTCACCATGTGCATCGGCACCGGCATGGGCGCAGCGGGCATCTTCGAATCGCTGTGATGGAGCGGGTGCCGGCCATTGGTCGGCACCTGCCTTGATGCGCGACAGGAAAAGGCAGCCGTGAGGCTGCCTTTTCTGTTGATGGCCGGCCGCGCACGCCACCGTGGAGGGCGGCGCAGCGGGACGACCACGACCGGACCGATGGGCGCTCTTCAGCGCAGTCGCATCGCCGATTGAACATCGCTTCGCCCCTTACCGGCAGGCCGGCCGCTGCCCCGGCTTGCCCCAGGCATCGGCACGCTCGAACGGAACACAGGCCGGCTCGAGAGCGGGCCGGCAGCCGGGTTCGCGCGCCCTGGAACGCAGAAGGGCAGCCTCCCGGCTGCCCTTCCCTGCACTTTTCGACGCCGATGCCGCCGCGGCGACGTCAGCCTTCGGCCAGCATCTTCTGCATCACTTCCCGCGCCGGCGCCGCCAGCTTCGGATTGTCGAGCGCGAAACGGATGGTCGCCTCGACAAGGCCCAGATGCGTGCCGCAGTCGAAACGGGTGCCTTCGAATCGATAGGCATCGACCGCCTCGCTCTTCAGCAGCTGCGCGATCGCGTCGGTCAGCTGGATTTCGCCGCCCGCACCGGTACCGGTGGCCTCCAGCAGCCCGAAGATCCTGGGGCTGAGGACGTAACGGCCCACCACCGCCAGGTCGCTGGGCGCATCCTCGGGCTTGGGCTTCTCGACGATCTGCGAGATCCGGCCCTTGCGGCCATCGAAGGTCTCGGTCGCGACGATGCCGTAACTGGCGGTCTTGTCGTGCGGAACGTCTTCGACCGCGATCACGCTCGCGCCGCTGGCCTCGTTGAGGTCGGCCATCTGCTTCAGCGCGCCATTGCCGCGATTCCAGATCAGATCGTCGGGCAGCAGCACGGCGAACGGCTCGTCGCCGACGATCGCCTTAGCGCACAGCACCGCATGCCCCAGGCCAAGCGCCTCGGCCTGGGTGACGAACACCGCGCGCACGCCTTCCGGCAGCACATGGCGGATCATCTCCAGCTGTTCGAGCTTGCCCGCCCGCTCGAGCTTCTGCTCCAGCTCGTAGGCCTTGTCGAAATAGTCGGCGACCGCGTGCTTGTAGCGGTTGGTGATGAAGATCAGCGTATCGCAGCCGGCCTCGATGGCCTCATCGACTGCGTACTGGATCAGCGGCCGATCGATGATCGGCAACATTTCCTTGGGAACCGTCTTGGTCGCGGGAAGAAAGCGCGTACCGAGCCCGGCGACCGGGAAGACCGCCTTGCGAATCCTTGCCGTCATCGAGTCCTTCTTGCTTCACGAGGTGGGAATGGGACAACCGTAGCATGCGCCGGCTCGCTTGCCTCCGCCTGCGCATTGGGGACGAATTCGGGCATCACATCACGCAGGATCTGGCGCAGCGCGACCTCGTCGTACCGGGCGGTCGCATCCCGCATGCGCAGCACGCCCTGGCGCACCTGCTCATAGGACACCTGCCGCGCGCCCGCCTCGAGGATCTTGGAATGCGAGGTCGGCCGGTAATGTTCGTCGGAGTAGAACAGCGTCTCGTGCAGCTTCTCGCCCGGGCGCAGCCCGGTATAGACGATGGCGATGTCGCGCCCGGGCTGCTTGCCGGCCAGCCGGATCATCTGCTCCGCCAGCATGCGGATCGGCACCGGCTCGCCCATGTCCAGCGTGTAGATCGCCGCATGCGAACCGGACGCGGCGGCCTGCACGATCAGCTGGCAGGCCTCCGGGATGGTCATGAAATAGCGCGTCACCTCCGGGTCGGTGACCGTCACCGGGCCGCCCTGCCGGATCTGCTCGCGGAACAGCGGCACAACACTGCCTGCCGAATCGAGCACGTTGCCGAAGCGCACCGTGATGTAGCGCGTCCCGGCATCGCGTGCATCGAAGGACTGGGCGATCATCTCGGCGAAGCGCTTGGTCGCGCCGAGCACATTGGCCGGGTCGACCGCCTTGTCGGTGGAGATGAGCACGAACGTGCCGACGCCCGCATCGCGGCAGAGGCCGGCGACGGTTTCGGTGGCCAGCACGTTGTTGCGTACGGCCTCGCGCAGCTGCTTCTCGAGCAGCGGCACCTGCTTGTAGGCGGCGGCATGGAACACGGCGTCGGGCTGCGCGAGGCGCAGGGCGTGCGCGGTGACCGCCGGGTCGCCGCAATCGCCCAGCACGGCCTCGATCTCCAGATCGGGGAATGCACGCAGCAGTTCGGTGTGGATCGTGATCAGCGCCAGCTCGTCCATCTCCAGCAGCGCGATCTTGCGCGCGCCATGGCGTGCGCACTGGCGGCAGAGCTCGGAACCGATCGAACCACCGGCGCCGGTCACCATCACGGTGCGCCCACCGAGCCAGCCACGGATCAGCTTCCAGTCCGGCGTGACCGGCTTGCGGCCCAGCAGGTCCTCGATCGCGACTTCCTTCAGCTCGCCCGGCAGCGCCTGTCCCTCGAGCACGTCGGTCAGGCGCGGCACGGTCCGGAACGGCAGGCCGGTGCGCTCGCAGATCGCGACCACGCGCTGCATCTCCGATGCCTCCAGCGACGGCATCGCGATGACCAGCATGCCCGCACCGGTTTCCTTGGCGATCGCCGCCGCATCCTCGAGGCGTCCCAGGATCGGCGCGCCCTGCATGAACGAACCGCGCAGCTGCAGCGCATCGTCCAGAAAACCCACCGGCTGGTAGGCGCCCGAGCGCCTCAGATCGCGAACCAGCGCCTCGCCGGCCCGTCCAGCCCCCAGGATCAGCACGCGGCGCACGTACGACTCGCCACGCCCGAGCTGGTAGTCCTTCCAGACCCGGTACAGCAGTCGCGGCATGCCGAGCAGGACGGTCAGCGCGAACGGATAGAGGATCAGGACGGTGCGAGGCACCGCTTCGATGCGGTTGTACACGGCGAGGCCGAGCACGATCGCCAGCAGGCCGAACAGGCTCGCCTTGAGGATGTTCCAGAGGTCGGGGACGCTCGCGAAGCGCCAGAGGCCGCGATACAGGCCCACTTTCCAGAAGATGAGGCCCTGCGCCAACAGGACGATCGCCTCGTTCGCACTGAAATCAAGCCAGGAATAACTCTCGTGCCGACTGGCGTAACGCATCACGTGGAGCAGTTGCCAGCACAGCAGCACCATCAGCAGATCGTGCGCGATGACGGCAACGCGCGGCGTCGACGCCACGATGTGCTTCCAGGACTTACTCCAGGCCAGAGTTTTCCTCTGCATCAGTCCCATCCTTGATGGAAAACCAGACAGCCGACACGAACAAAAACCATCCAGCGATCACTCCAAACAAGAGCGTCCGCTCGAGGTTCAATTCCGCGATGAATAACGCAAGAATAACAGCGAGCATGCTGAACGCTGCATAGCCAAGTGCCACATGGGTATGGCTGCGACCGCCTCTGACCAGCCGCTGATACAGGTGCTGGCTGTGGGGCAGCCACCAGCGTTCGCGGCGAATCATGCGTTTCAGTAGCGTGAAGCCTGCGTCGACAAGGAACGGGGCCGCGGGCATCAGCATCAGCCAGGCAAGGTCACCCGTGTAACCAACGTTCAGAATGACGGCAGCCGCCAAGGCGAATCCCAAGGTCCCGCTGCCGACGTCGCCGAGGAATATCCGCGCCTTGGGGAAGTTGAATGGCAGAAAACCCAGGCAGGCGCCGAGCATCGCCCAGACCGGCCACGCACCCTCACCCGGCAGCAGCAGACAGAGCAGCAGCAGGCAGACGACCGTCTTGATGGTCGCGATGCCGTTGATGCCATCCATGAAGTTCCAGATGTTCACCAGGGCCGGCACCAGCAGCACGGCGCAGGCCGCGGCCCACCAGTCGCCCCCCGATGCGGGAACGATCGCGAGCAGGAGGCCTGCGGCCGCATGCGTGGCCAGACGCCCCCACGGAGATACCGGGCGGTGGTCGTCGACCCATCCCGCACCGGCGACCAGGATCAGGCCCAAGCTGCACGCCGCCGCCTGCAGCGCGCTCCAGGAGCCGATCCACGCGGCAGCCGCGTACACGACCAGGAGCGCAGCGGCGATGCCGATGCCACCACCGCGCGGCGTCGGCACCGCGTGGTTCCTGCGCGCGTCAGGCAGGTCCAGCAGGCTGCGGTGCCGCGCGTAGGCCAAGGCGGCGCGGGTACCGGCCGCTGCAAGCACGAAGCCCGCGACACCCCAGAGCGCGGCGGCCATCAGACCACCGCGTAATTGAGCAGCGGTTTGACGCTGCCCCACTCCTTGCAGCTGGGACACTGCCAGTGGTGGGTGCGCGCACCGAAGCCGCAGCGCGTGCAGCGATAGCTCGGATTGCGCACCAGCAGCTGATCGGTGATGTGCTTGAGATCGTGCAGGGTCGCGGTGCTGTCCGCACCGACCGCCAGGGTCAGGTCGATCAGGGCGGCCTCGCCACGCACCGATGGCCGATCCTTGAGCTGCCTGCCCAGGTAATCGCGCGCGACCGCCGCCCCCTCGCGCGCCTCGATCAGACGGGTCAACGCCAGCACCGGCGCGATGCCGCGGTAGTACTCGGTCATCTCGGTCAGGAACGTGCGTGCGCCGGCCATGTCGCCGACCTTGTCGTAGCAGGCCAGCAGACCGGGCAGGATCTCAGGCAGGTAGTCCGGATCATGCCGGGCGGCGCGCTCGAAGGCGCGCAGCGCCGCTTCCGGCTTCCCGGCCTCGGCCTCGATCCGGCCCTCCAGGATGCCGGCTCGCACGCAGCTGGCATCGGCCTGGTAGGCGCGTGCGATCGCCCCGCGCGCGGCATCGAGGTCGCCCTTCAGCCGGTGCCGCTCGGCCAGTTCGCATTCGAACTGCGCCACTTCCTTGCCCATCGCCTCGCCGGTGACTTCCTCGTAGCGCAGCGCGTTGTCGATCGCGCGCTCCCAGTCGCGTTCGGCCTGGTAGATGCCGATCAGGTGCCGCAGCGCCTGTGGCGCGCGCTGGTCGATCTTGGCCAGGTCGGAGAACACGGTTTCGGCACGATCCAGCAGGCCGGACTTCATGTAGTCCTCGCCCAGCGCGAGCAGGGCCTGCACGCGTTGCTGGTCGCTCAGGTCGGAGCGCTGCACCAGTCCCTGGTGCAGGCGGATCGCGCGATCCACCTCGCCACGGCGCCGGAACAGGTGGCCGAGGGCGACCTGGGTTTCGAAGGTCTCCTTGTCCAGCTCGGCGATGTGCAGGAACAGCTCGATCGCCTTGTCGGGCTGTTCGTTGAGCAGGAAGTTGAGGCCGCGGAAATAGGTCGTGGACAGGCGGCTGACCTGGGTGTCGCCATGCCGCTGCCCGCCGCGCCGGCCGATGATCCAGCCGCTGAGCGCCGCCAGCGGCAGGAACAGGAAGAACCAGAACCACTCGTTGAGAAATTCCATCCCGATCAGTGTCCTTCCTGGGTGTTGATGGATGCCTGCGGCGCCAGGGACGAAGCCGGCGGCGGCACGGGAGTCTGCGCCCTGGCCGCGCGACGCAGCCTGGCGTACAGGGGAATGACGGAGGTGGCGATGACGATGCCGCCACCGAGCAGCGCACCGATCAGGGCCGACAGCATGATCGCCACGCCGGTGGTGGTGACCACGCCGGCGATGCCGAAATCGAGCACGATGCGCTCGGAATTCAGGGAGCCCACGACGAGCCCGATGGCCAGGACGGCCAGCAGGATCAGCAGACGGATGATGTTCATGGCCCTACTCCCGCGGCGATGGCGGCAAGCTTAGCCGAGTGCGCGGAAAGCGACGAGGGCGTCAGGAATCGGCCTGGGACGCGGAAGCGACAGGCAACGCATCGGAGACGCGCTCGCGCAGTTCCTTGCCCGGCTTGAAATGGGGGACGTGCTTGCCCGGCAACGCGACCGAGTCGCCGGTCTTGGGGTTGCGCCCAAGGCGAGGTGGACGGTAGTGCAGCGAGAAACTGCCGAAGCCACGGATCTCGATGCGCTCGCCGGACGCCAGTGCGCCCGCCATCATTTCCAGCAACGACTTGACGGCCAGATCGACGTCTTCGGCCTTCAGGTGCGATTGGCGGCGGGCGAGGATCTCGATCAGTTCGGACTTTGTCATCTGTGACCAACGGTGCTTGCAGCGCATTGCGGCGACCCGGATCGCTCCGGGTCGCCGCATCAACGCACTTTCTGGGGTATTACTCGGACTTGCCGTTCAGCTGCGCGCGCAGCAGCGCACCCAGGCTGGTGGTACCGGCAGAAGCATCGGAGGCCTTGTTGTACTCGGCGATCGCTTCGGCGGTCTCGGCATCGTCCTTGGCCTTGATCGACAGCTGCAGGGTACGGCCCTTGCGGTCCATGCCCACGAACTTGGCCTCGACCTTCTCGCCGACCTTCAGGTGCTGGGTCGCGTCATCCACGCGCTCGGCGCTGATGTCGCGGGCCATCACGTAGCCTTCGATGCCGTCGGCCAGCTCGATGATCGCGCCCTTGGCGTCGACTTCCTTCACCACGCCTTCGACCTTGGAGCCCTTCGGATTGGCCGCCATGTACTGGCCGAACGGATCCTGCTCCATCTGCTTCAGGCCCAGGCTGATGCGCTCACGCTCCGGATCGACCGCCAGCACGACTGCATCGAGGGTGTCGCCCTTCTTGTAGTTGCGCAGGATGTCTTCGCCGGTGGTGTTCCAGCTGATGTCGGACAGGTGGACCAGGCCGTCGATGCCACCGTCCAGACCGATGAAGATGCCGAAGTCGGTGATCGACTTGATCTGGCCGGACACCTTGTCGTTCTTCTTGTGGATGGCAGCGAAGGTCTCCCACGGATTGGCGGCGACCTGCTTCATGCCCAGCGAGATGCGGCGACGCTCCTCGTCGACGTCCAGGACCATGACTTCGACTTCGTCACCGACCTGCACGACCTTGGACGGGTTGACGTTCTTGTTGGTCCAATCCATCTCGGACACGTGCACCAGACCTTCGACGCCCGGCTCGATCTCGACGAACGCGCCGTAATCGGTGACGTTGGAGACCTTGCCGTAGACGCGGCTGTTGGACGGGTAGCGGCGGGCGATGTTGTCCCACGGATCCTCGCCCAGCTGCTTCAGGCCGAGGCTGACGCGGTTGCGCTCGCGATCGAACTTCAGCACGCGCACGTCCAGCTCGTCGCCGACGTTGACCACTTCCGACGGGTGGCGGACACGCTTCCACGCCATGTCGGTGATGTGCAGCAGGCCGTCGATGCCGCCCAGGTCCACGAACGCGCCGTAGTCGGTCAGGTTCTTGACCACGCCCTTCAGCTTGGCGCCCTCGACCAGCTTCTCCATCAGCTGCTCGCGCTCTTCCGAATGCTCGCTCTCGACCACCGCACGGCGGGAGACGACGACATTGTTGCGCTTGCGGTCCAGCTTGATGAGCTTGAACTCGAGTTCCTTGCCTTCCAGGTACGCCGGATCGCGGACCGGACGCACGTCGACCAGCGAACCCGGCAGGAACGCGCGGACGTCCTTGATGTCGACGGTGAAGCCGCCCTTGACCTTGCCGCTGATGCGGCCGGTGATGGTCTCGTTCTTCTCCAGCGCCTCTTCCAGCTCGTCCCACACCATCGCGCGCTTGGCCTTCTCGCGCGACAGCACGGTCTCGCCGAAGCCGTTCTCGAGCGAGTCGAGCGCGACCTTGACCTGGTCGCCCACACCCACGTCGATTTCGCCGGCGTCATTCCGGAACTGTTCGATCGGCACGATGCCTTCGGACTTCAGGCCGGCGTTGATCACCACGACATCGCCGCGGACTTCCACGACGGTACCGACGACGATGGCGCCCGGCTTCAGCTTGGCCAGGTTGGTCTGGCTCTGTTCGAACAGCTCGGCAAAAGATTCGGTCATTAGTGAATACTCGGTTGAACACACGAATGGCCTGCGGCAAGAGGCCGCTGACCATCCACCCTGTCTGGCGTCCGCGAACGGATGCCGTGTGTTGGATGATGGGAACCCGATGCGACCATTCGCATCGGGCCGTTGCACTGCCGCACGTACTTCTGGAACGGAATGTCGACTAGCGCGCTTCCACCAGGGAGAGCACGCGCGTCACGACTTCGTCGATGGCCAAGCCGGTGGTATCGATGAGCTCGGCATCGTCGGCCGGCTTCAGCGGTGCCACCGCGCGCTGGGCATCCCGGGCATCCCGGGCCAGAATTTCGCGCAGCAGACTGTCGAAGATAACCGAAACCCCTTTTTCCTTCAACTGGTTATGCCGCCTCTGGGCGCGCTCCTCGGCGCTGGCGGTCAGAAACACCTTGCACGCGGCGTCCGGGAAGATGACGGTCCCCATGTCGCGGCCGTCGGCCACCAGCCCCGGCGCCTGCCGGAAGGCCCGCTGGCGCTCCTTGAGGGCGGTGCGGACCTCGGGGATGGCCGCGATCGCCGACGCCAGCGCCCCGGTGGTCTCAAGGCGCAGCTCGTCGGTGGCGTCCACGCCATTCACCAGGACCTTGAACACCCCGTCCTGCTCACGGAAGGCGACCTCGGTATCGAAGGTGCAGCGCACCAGCGCGGCCGGATCGGCCAGATCCAGGTCGGCCCAGCTGGCGGCCACGCCGACCGCCCGGTACAGCGCGCCCGAATCGAGGTAATGCCAGCCCAGGCGCGCGGCGACCAGGCGGCTGACCGTCCCCTTGCCCGCCCCGGACGGACCATCGATTGTCAGGACAGGTACCATCGACGACATGCAAGACCCCACGGACAGGCTGGAAAAGGGGCTCCATTCTAGTCCCACCCGGCGGGCCGACCGCCGCGATCCGTGCAACCACTTGAAAACGAAACCGAAAGCCCGTTAGAATCGCCGGCTTGTCTGTCGGTTGTTGCGCCGCGTGGTGCAGGAACCCTCCCATCCAATCGTCCTCCTGAGGTGTGTCATGAAAGTCCTGTCCTCCCTGAAGTCGGCGAAGGCCCGTCACCGCGACTGCAAGGTGGTCCGCCGCCGCGGAAAGGTTTTCGTGATCTGCAAGTCCAACCCGCGTTTCAAGGCGCGTCAGCGCTGAGCGCAGCCGCCGGCCTGGTGCCGGCGACGCGACGGGTACCGGAAGGCCGCAGCGATGCGGCCTTTCGCGTTTCCGGGACCGCTCACCAGGACATGACGCCGGCCCGCGCTTACAATCGCGCGGACCATCCTGCCGGCCGCACCGCGGCTTCCGCCCTGGGGAGACCCCTGCAATGAAGCATTCGACACCCGTGCTGTCCCTCGCGCTGCTGCTGGCCCTGGCCGGTCCGGCGCACGCCGACGTCCTGCTCGTCGAACGCGCCCAGCAGAAGCCGGCCGTGGCCCAGCCCGCACGCGGACTGAGCATGGGCGAGGTCGAGGCCCGGTTCGGCGCCCCGCAGCAGAAACTGGATCCGCGTGGCGGCCAGAAGCAGCAGTGGCCGACCATCAACCGCTGGGTCTATGCCGATTACATCGTGTACTTCGAGAAGAACCGGGTGATCGACGTGGTGGCCCACCGCGCCACCGCGCAGGAAATCGGCCCGAAGCCGCCGATCCGCTGACACGCTGCATGTCCCCGCCGCTGCGGCGGGGCGCGGCACCGCATGGCCCGTACCGCATCGCGGGCATGCCACAGAGGGCCAGCCCCTCGACAAGAACCCGCGCCGCGCGCGCGGGATTTCGTTCGAAGACCGGGCCGCTGGCCCGGCATGACCTGAGTATCCGCCGGCAATGACCGACAACCTGCGCTTCCCCGCGGAGTGGGAACCCCAGTCCGCGATCCTGATCGCCTGGCCGCATGCCGACACCGACTGGGCGCAGCGCCTGGGCGAGGTCGAAGACACCTACATCGCCCTGGTCCAGGCCATCGTCCGCTTCCAGCCAGTCTGGATCTGCGTGGCCGACGACGACGTCGAGACCTACGCGGCCGCCCGCCTGCGCTCGGCGCGGATCGACATGGCGAAGGTGCGCTTCGTCCCGTTCGACTACGACGACACCTGGCTGCGCGACTCCGGCCCGATCACGCTGCGCGAAGGCGACGGCTTCCGCCTGCTCGATTTCCGCTTCACCGCCTGGGGCGGCAAGTTCGAGGCCGGCCGCGACGACCGCCTGGTCGAGGCGCTGGTCGAACAGGGCCTGTTCCCGGGCGCGGCGCACCAGCGCATCGACTTCGCGCTGGAAGGCGGCGGCATCGAGACCGATGGCGCCGGCACCCTGCTCAGCACCTGGCACTGCCTGCACGAACGACATCCGGACAAGTCGCGCGGGCAGATCGACGCGATCCTCGGCCAGTCGCTGGCCCAGGACCGGATCCTGTGGCTGGAGCATGGCTACCTGGAAGGCGACGACACCGACGCCCACATCGACACCCTCGCCCGCTTCGCCGCGCGCGACGCGATCGTGTTCCAGGCCTGCGACGATCCGTCCGACCATCACTACCCCGAGCTCAAGGCGATGGCCGACGAGATCGCCGCGCTGCGCACGGTGGACGGCGCGCCGTACCGCCAGTTCCCGCTGCCGTGGGCCGCGCCGATCCTGGATGGCGAGCGCCGGCTGGCCGCGTCCTACGCGAACTTCCTGATCGTCAATGGCGCGGTGCTGATGCCGGCCTACGGCGTGACCGACGCCGAGCGCGCGGTCGACGATGCCGCCGCGGCGGTGCTGGTGCAGGCCTTCCCCGACCGCGAGATCGTGCAGGTGCCGTGTCGCCCGCTGATCTGGCAGAACGGCAGCCTGCACTGCATCACCATGCAGTTGCCGGCCGGCGTCGCCGGCTGAAGCGGCGGCGGCCACGCCGATGCATCCAGCGGCACCGCGAACCCGGTGCCGCGTCCACTCCAGGACCACCGTCAGCCTGCGTGCAAACACGCCGGGTTACCATCCCCGCTTTCCGCGTTCCAGCCGAGATCGACCGCCATGAGCCGCAAGACCCTGACCGTCGCCCTGATCCAGGAGCGCAACCACGGCGATGCCGCCGCCAACCTCGCCGTGATCGAGCAGCGCGTGGCCGAGGCGGCGGCGCAGGGCGCGAAGCTGGTGCTGCTGCAGGAGCTGCATAACGGCGCTTATTTCTGCCAGCACGAATCGGTCGACGAATTCGACCTGGCCGAGCCGATCCCGGGTCCGAGCACCGAGCGCCTGGGCGCGCTGGCCAGGCAGCACGGCGTGGTGATCGTCGGCTCGCTGTTCGAGCGCCGCGCGGCCGGCCTGTACCACAACACCGCGGTCGTCTTCGAAAAGGACGGCACCCTGCTGGGCAAGTACCGGAAGATGCACATCCCGGACGACCCGGGCTTCTACGAGAAGTTCTACTTCACCCCGGGCGACATCGGCTTCACCCCGATCGACACGTCGGTGGGCCGCCTCGGCGTGCTCGTGTGCTGGGACCAGTGGTATCCGGAGGCTGCGCGCCTGATGGCGCTGGCCGGCGCCGAACTGCTGCTCTACCCGACCGCGATCGGCTGGGATCCGGGCGACGTGCAGGACGAGAAGAACCGCCAGCGCGATGCCTGGGTGCTGAGCCACCGCGGCCATGCCGTGGCCAACGGCCTGCCGGTGCTGAGCTGCAACCGGGTCGGGCACGAGACCTCGCCCCTGGGCGCCTCGGGCATCGACTTCTGGGGCAACAGCCACGTCCTGGGCCCGCAGGGTGAATTCGTCGCCGAAGCCGGCGGCGAGCCGACCGTGCTGGTCTGCGACGTCGACCTGGGCCGCTCCGAGCACGTCCGCCGGATCTGGCCGTTCCTGCGCGACCGCCGCATCGACGCCTACGGCGACCTGCTCAAGCGCTACATCGACTGACCGCCGGAAACGGCACGCCACGGAACCGCACGATGACCCAGACCGACCTGTCCGCCGATCTTCCGCTCGACGGACAACCGCACCGCATCGTCGAACGCGATGGCACCCGCTACACCCTGCTCGGCACCGCGCACGTGTCGCAGTCGAGCATCGACGCGGTGCGTGCGGCCGTGGCCACCGGCCGCTACGACGCGGTGGCGGTGGAACTCGATCCGGGACGCCTGCAGTCGCTGAGCGATCCGGACGCGCTGGCGCGGCTGGACATCGTGCGCGTGATCCGCGACGGCAAGACCCATCTGTTCGCCGCCAACCTGGCCCTGTCGGCCTACCAGCGCCGCCTGGCCGAGCAGCTCGGCGTCGAGCCCGGCGCCGAGCTGAAGGCGGCGGTGCAGGACGCGCGTGCCCGCGAGTTGCCGGTGCACCTGATCGACCGCGAAGTCGGCCTGACCTTCAAGCGCGCGATGCAGCGGCTGGGCTGGTGGGGGCGGGCCAAGACCGGTGCCGGCATCATGCTGGCGATGTTCGGCGACGAGGAAGTCGGCGACCAGGAGATCGAGAAGCTCAAGCAGGGCGACATGCTGGAAGCCAGCTTCGGCGAGTTCGCCAGCCAGAGCCCGGCGCTGTACGAGGCGGTGATCGGCGAGCGCGACCGCTACATGGCGGCGAAGCTGCGCGAAACCGCGGGCAGCGCACGCGAGGTTCTGGCCGTGGTCGGTGCCGGCCACCTCGCCGGCCTGGCACGGCATCTCGCCGAGGACAACGACGACCCGCAGAGCGTCCAGCGGGAGCTGGAAACGGTCAAGCCGAAGTCGCGCGTGCCGTGGATGGAACTGATCATCGGCAGCGTCGTGCTCGGCGGTTTCGCCTGGGGCTTCTGGCGCGGCGGCATCGACGTGGGCGCCGACCTGCTGCTGCAGTGGGTGCTGGCCACCGGCATCCTCGGTGCGCTGGGCTGCGCGATCGCCGGCGGCCACCCGCTCAGCATCCTCGCCGCCTTCATCGCCTCGCCGCTGACGCCGCTGCATCCCGCGCTGGCGTCGGGCACGGTCAGCGCCCTGGTCGAGGCGACGCTGCGCAAGCCGACCTATGCCGACTTCATGGCCCTGCGCGACGACGTGCAGAGCCTGAAGGGCTGGTGGCGCAACCGCGTGGCGCGCCTGATGCTCAACTTCTTCCTGACCAGCCTGGGCACCGCGATCGGCGTGTGGACCGGCGGCCTGCGCATGCTGGGTCGACTGGTCGGCTGATCGCCGCGCCTCATCGCAGCCCGCTGGCTGCGAGATCGGCGGACAACACGCCCGGTGTGCACCGGACCCGGGCGGAAACCGGCCGATCGTTGCGTCGCCGACGCCGCCGGTCCGCGTGCCACTTCAGGACCAAGCCTCTCGCCCGCTTCACACGGGCGGAGATGAGACCTGGCGTCATTCCGCCGGCCACCGCAGGACGTCGACATCCGCCAGGGCACTCATCGGGCGGATGGCGGAGGCGGACGATCACGCACGGAATCCGGCGGATGGCCGGGGACGCGTCGGTACAGGGCGGATGCGACGCCCTCTCTGGCATGTGCCGCGACGGCGGCTCCCCTGCGTGACTTCAAGGTTTTGCAGCCAGGTCGAGGCTGACGCAGTCCAACAGGATCCAACAAGAACGGGGCCGCTGATGCGGCCCCGTTCCCCTCTCACTCCGCGGCCGGCACGGCCTGGTCGTTCTCATGCGTGGCCGGCAGGCCACGCGCGCGCCGGATCGTGCGCGACACGCCGTTGCGCAGGTCGTCCAGGATCGCGTAGATCGTCGGCAGGAACAGCAGGCTGACCACGGTCGAGAAGGCCAGGCCCCCGGCTACCGCGCGCGCCATCGGCGAATACTCCAGCCCGCCCAGCACCACGGTGTCGCTCAGCGAGATCGGCACCATCGCCAGGATCGCCGTGCCCATCGTCATCATGATCGGGCGCAGACGTTCGCGGCTGCCTTCGACCAGCGCGTCGGTGCGCGACATGCCGCGCCGGCGCAGGTTGTTGATGTGCTCGACCATGATGATGCCGTTGTTCACTACCACGCCCATCAGCACCAAAATGCCGATCAGGGCCATGATCGTGAACGGCGTGCCGGTGATCCAGAACAGCCAGAACACACCGAACACCGAGAACACCACGCAGCTCATGATCGCCGACGGGAACAGCAGCGACTCGAACACCGCGGCCATCAGCACGTAGATCATCACCAGCGCCAGCAGCAGGTTGAACATCATCTGCTGCATGCCTTCCTGGTCTTCCTGGAAGCCCGAACCGTCGAACGAATAGCCGTAGCCCGGCGGGAAGCTCATCGCCTCCAGCGTCGACTCCATCGCCTTGCGGGCGTCCGGCATGGTCGTGCCCTCGGTCAGGTTGGCCTGCAGGGTGACCACGGTCTGGCGGCTGAAACGGTTGATCTGGCTGGCCGACGGCGTGGTCGCGATCTCGACCATGCTCAGCAGCGGCACCATGCGACCGTCCGGCGAGCGCACCATGAAGCTGGCGATGTCCTCCACCCCGTAGCTCTGCGCGCCCTCGAACCGCACCCATACCGGCACTTCGGTCTGGCCACGACGGAACTCGCGCAGCTGCGCACCGCGCAGGGCCAGGCCGACGAAGCGCGACACCTCCTCGGCGCTGAAGCCGTAGGCCGCCGCACGCTCGCGATCCACGCGCACGTTGAGCTCTGTGTTCTTGTCGCCGCCTTCCACGCGCACGTCGCGCAGTTCCTTGCGCGCCGACAGCATCGGGATCACGTCCTCGGCCAGTTCGGACAGCAGCTGGGTCGAATCGCCGACCAGCTGCACCTGGACGTTCTGGCCCGGCGTACCGCCGCCCTGCCCGCCCGATCCGCGCACGCCGAGCGTGGCGCGGGCCGATTTCGGCAGTTCCTTGCTGATCTGGTCGCTCAGCGGCTTGGTGTCCTTCACCTTGTCGTCGAAGGTCACCATGGTCGCGGCCTCGCCTTCCTCGTTGAACCAGGAATAGGTCTGGACGATCTGGAAGCGCTCGCGGTTCCGGTCAAGGAAGTTCTCGACCCGGGCCACTTCGTCGGAGATCTGGTCCTTGGTGTAGCTGCCCTTCCACTGGTAGTAGACCTGGATCTCGCCGCTGTCGCCGCCGCCGAAGAAGTCGAACTTGGTGCCCATCATCGGCGCTACGCTCAGCACCACGATCAGGCCGATGCCGAGCACGCTCCAGCCGCGGTGCTCCAGCGTCCAGCGAAGGATCCGCGCGTAGCGGCGCTGCATGCGCGGGATCACGCCATCGGGCTTGTGCACGGCCGCCGGCGTCTTCATCCGCGCCGACAGCATCGGGATCAGGCTGACCGCGACCAGCCACGAGGCCAGCAGCGACACCGTGATGGTGATCGCCAGCTGCGACATGAAGATGCTGATCATGTTGGTCTCGCCCAGCAGGTTGGGCAGGAACACGATGCAGTGCGACAGGGTGCCGGCCGACAGCGCGATGGCCACGTGGCGCGTGCCCAGGATCGCGGCCAGGCGCGGCTGGTCCGGCATCCGCTCGCGCTCCTGGTAGATGCTCTCGACCACGACCACGGCGTTGTCGACCAGCATGCCCACCGCCAGCAGCAGGCCCATCAGGGTCAGCACGTTGAGGGTCACGCCGGCGAAGTGCATGAAGCCGAGCGTGACGATGAAGCAGATCGGAATCGCCAGGGTCACCATCAGCGTCGACGGCCAGTGCCGCAGGAAGGCGTACAGCACCACGATCGACAGCAGCAGGCCGACGACGCCGGCCTCGCCCAGTTCGATCAGCGAGTCGGTGACCTCCTCGCCCATGTTCTGGATGACCTTGAAGTCGATGTCGTTGAGGCCGGGCTCCTTGCGGATCGCCTCGATCTCGCGCAGCACGTTGCCCGACACCTCCACCAGATTGGCGTTGCGCTCCTTGAAGATGTCCAGACCGACCGCGGTGCGTCCGTCCAGGCGCCGGCCGTAGCCCATCCGCTGCGGCTTGAGGCGCACGTCGGCGATGTCGCCCAGGCGCAGGCCGCGCGCATTGAGCACCAGGTCGCGCAGTTCCTGCAGGTCGCTCAGCTCGCCGACCGGCTGCAGGCGCAGACGCTGGCCGTTGTCTTCGATCTGCCCGGCCGAAACCGAGAAGTTGACCGTCTGCAGGCGCTGTGTCAGCTCGTTCAGGCTCAGGTCGTGCGCGGTCAGCCGGTTGGGATCGATCGCGATCTCGACCTCGTTCGGCGGCGCGCCGCTGATTTCCACGCGGGCCACGCCGGGGATGCGTTCGATCCGCCGCTTCATGTCGCGGTCGATCAGGTCGTAGGCGCCGGTCAGGTCCATGTCCGCGGCCAGGCGGACGCGCAGCACCGCCTCGTCGCTGGTGGAGAACTTCATCACGTAGTAGCGCTGGAAATCGTCCGGCAGCTCGCCGCGGATCGCGTCCAGCTGCTCGCGCGCTTCGGATGCCGCGATGGACGGGTCGCGATCCCAGTCGGAGAACTCGATGTAGATGCCGGCGCCGTCGGCGGTGGCGTAACTGCGCATCCGCTTGACCCCGGTCAGAGTCGCCAGCGCCTCCTCGGAAGGTCGCAGGATGGTCCGCTCGATCTCCTCGGGCGTCGACCCCGAGTACGGCAGCTGCACGAACAGGAACGGCGCCGACACGTCCGGCAGCGCCTCCAGCGGCAGCCGGAACGAGGCGATCAGACCCACGACCACCAGCGACACGAAGCACATGATCGTGGTGATCGGCCGCTTGATGCTGAACTCGGCGACGCTCATGCGTGCTCCTGGCCCACGGTGGCGTCGTAGCCGCCGCTGCGTGCATCGGCGCGTGCGCGCAGGCCGCGCTCCACGTAGTCGCTGTCGGGACGGCGGTCGAGCAGGTCGTAGACCACCGGGATCACGAACAGGGTCAGCAGGGTCGACACCAGCAGGCCGCCGATCACGGTGATCGCCATCGGCGAGCGCACCTCGGCACCGTCGCCCATCGCGATGGCCAGCGGCAGGAAGCCGAACAGGGTGCTCAGCGTGGTCATCACGATCGGGCGCAGGCGCGAACGCGCGCCCTCGACCAGTGCCTCGCGCTTGGCCACGCCTTCTTCTCGCAGCTGGTTGACCTTGTCGATCAGGATGATCGCGTTCTTGGTCACCAGGCCCACCATCAATATCAGGCCGATGAACACCACGACCGAGATCGAGTTGCCGGTCAGCATCAGCGCCAGCACCGCGCCGACCATCGCCAGCGGGATGGTGAACAGGATGACGAACGGATGCAGCAGCGACTCGAACTGCGAGGCCATCACCAAGTAGACCAGAAACACGGCCAGCGCGAACGCGAACAGCAGCGAGCGCACCGACTCGGCCAGTTCCTCGCCCTGCCCGCCGATGTGCATGCCCAGGCCGGCACCCAGCGGATTGGCCGCGACGATCGCCTGCACTTCCTGCATCGCCGAGCCCAGGTCGATGCCGCGCAGGTTGGCCGAGATCACCGCCACGCGCATCTGGTCGGCGCGGTGGATCTCGCTGGGGCCGGTGGTGGCGATCACCTCGGCCACCGCGTCCAGCCGCACCGAGCGTGCACTGCCCGGATTGACGATCAGCTGGCGGATGTCGTCGACCGTGGCGCGGTCCGCTTCCTGCGCGCGGACCAGCACGTCGATCTTGCGGTCGCGGAAGTTGTAGCGGGTCGCCACTTCGCCGCGCACCTTCTTGACCACCGCATCGGCGACCTGGCGCGTGGTCAGGCCCAGCGCACCGGCGCGTTCCTGGTCGAAGCGGATCTGGATCTCCGGGAAGCCCTGCTCCACCGTCGACTTCACGTCGGTGTAGTGCGGGTTCTCGCGCAGCAGCGCCGACAGCTTCTGGCCGGCGCGCTCCAGGCTTTCAAGGTCGTTGCCGCGCAGCTCGATCTCCAGCGGCGTGGAGAAGCTGAACAGCTGCGGCCGCGCGAAGTCGGCCTGCGCACCCGGATAGCGCTGCATGGTCTGGCGCATGCGGTCGCTCTGTTCGGCCTCGAACGCACGGCTGCCGCCACCGGCCATGACCACGGTCAGCTTGGCGATGTTCTCGCCGCTCTCGGTGGGATTCGCATCCAGCCGGGTGCCGCTGCCGCTGACCCCGTACAGGGTTTCGACGCCGGCATCGCCGCTGTGCTGCGCCTGCAGATCGCGCACGATCCTGTCGGTCTCGCGCAGCGGCGTGCCCGGCGGCAGCTTGACCGTCATCTCGAAGCGGTCCTGCGCCAGCTGCGGGATCAGGTCGGTGCCCAGCATCGGCATCACCGCCAGCGCGACGGCGAAGGCGAGGCCGGCGAACACCAGCACCTTGCCCGGGCGCTGCAGCGCGGCGGGCAGCGCGCGCAGATAGCCACGCTCGGCGCGGCCATACGGCGCCATCGCGATGTCGCTGGCCTTGCCCATCACCGGCGACACGACGCGGGTCACCCCGCGCGCCAGGCGCACGAACACCCAGGCGATGCCGAAGAACAGGCCACGGATGCTGGCACCGATGCCACGGCCGACGGCCGCGACCGGCTTCTGCACGCGTGCGGCCGGACGCCAGCTCGGGTGCGCCGGCTCTTCCGGGAAGCCCAGGGCCGAACGCGACTTCCAGGCCGACAGCATCGGGATCAGGGTCATCGCCACCAGCAGCGACACGCCGACCGCGATCGCGATCGTCAACGCCTGGTCGCGGAACAGCTGACCGGCCACGCCCTCGACGAAGACCAGCGGCAGGAACACCGCGATCGTGGTCAGGGTCGAGGCGACCACCGCCATGCTCACTTCGCGGGTGCCTTCGATCGCCGCCTGCAGCGGCCCCAGGCCGCGCTCGCGCGCCTTTGCGATGCTTTCCAGCACCACGATCGAGTCGTCCACCACCAGGCCGGTGGCCAGCGCCAGGCCGCCGAGCGACATGACGTTCAGGCTCAGGCCCAGCTGGTCCATGAAGAAGAAGGTGGCGATGATCGAGACCGGCAGCGACAGGCCGATCACCAGCGTGCTCCAGCCACTGCGCAGGAACAGGAAGATCACCAGCAGGGCCAGGCTGCCGCCCCACACCGCGTCGACCTTGACGTCGTTGATCGCGCTGCGGATGAACTTGGACTGGTCGTCGATGACGGTCAGCTCCATGTCGTCGGGCACTTCCTTGCGGATCTGCTCGAGCCGCGCCTGCACCGCATCGGCGGTGGCGACGGTATTGGCATCGCCTTCCTTGTAGATCGCCAGCTCGACCGCTTCCTTGCCGGCCAGGCGGATGATGGCTTCGCGTTCCTTGTAGCCCTGGCGCACCTGGGCCACGTCCTTGAGCCGCACCGGCACGCCGCCGGCGATCGCACTGCTGCTGCCGCCGGACGAGGCGCTCTGCACCGAGGCCGCGGCCGCCAGCACGCTGGCATTGCCCGAGGCCGCGGCGATCGCCGCCATCTGCTGCGCCGCCGAGGCCGCGGCGTTGTCGCCACCGCTCTGGGTGGTGACCAGCATCTCGCGCATGTCCTCGACCGCGGCGAACTGGTTGACCGTGCGCACCAGGTAGCGCTGCGAGCCCTGTTCCAGGCGGCCGCCGGACAGGTTGATGTTCTCCTGCTGCAGGCGCTGGATGACGTTGTCGATCGGCAGGTTCAGCTGGGCCAGCTTCTGCTGGTCGATGTCGACCTGGATCTCGTCCTCTAGACCGCCGCCGACCTTGACCGCGGCCACGCCGCTAACCGGTTCCAGCTTCTTCTTCAGGTCGTCGTCGGCATAGCGGCGCAGCGCGGTCAGCTGGCGCACGGCCTGCGTCTGGTCGCTGCTTTCGCCCTTGGTCGACAGCGCCAGGCGCATCACCGGCTCGGTCGAGGGATTGAAGCGCAGCAGCACCGGCGCTTTCACTTCCAGCGGCAGCTGCAGCACTTCCAGCTTGTCGCGCACCTCCAGGCTGGCCTGGTCCATGTCGGTGCCCCAGGCGAACTCCAGGACCACGTCGCTCTGCCCGGTCCGCGAGACCGACTTGAGCTTGCGCAGGCCCTTGGCCACGCCGACGGCCTCCTCGACCGGCTCGGTCACCAGCGTCTCGATTTCCGACGGCGCCGCACCGGTGTACTCGGTGCGCACGGTCAGGGTCGGATAGCTCAGGTCCGGCAGCAGGTTGACCTTGAGGTCGCCCAGCGCCAGCGCGCCGAACAGCACCATGGTGATGGTGAACATGGCCACCGTGACCCGGCGGCGGACGGCGAAGCCGACCAGCCCGCCGCGCGCGGCCTCCTGCCAGCCGGCCTCGCCCGGCCCCTGCGATGTCTCGGGCGTGTGGCTCATTGGGCGCTACCGGCCTGTGCGGTCGCGTCGGCGGACTTGGCCACGGCGGTGGATGCGCCCTCCTGGCCGATCACCTGGACCACGCTGCCTTCGCGCAGCGCGACCTTGCCGGCGGTGACCACGGCATCGCCTTCCTTCAGGCCTTCGCGGACCTCGCTCCACTCGCCCTCGGTGTAGCCGAGCTTGACCGGCACGCGCACCGCCTTGCCGTCGCGGACCACGTAGACGGCCGGGTCGCCCTGGTCGTCGAGCAGCGCCAGGCGCGGCACCACCAGGGCGTCGGCGCGCTGGTCGTAGTCGATGCGGATGCGGCCGAACATGCCCGGCTGCAGCAGATCGCCACCGGCGAACGCGCAGACCACGCGGAAGGTGCCGCTGCCGGAATCGACCACCGGCGCGACACGGTCGACCGTGCCTTCGAAACGCTGACCCGGGAGCGCATCGGCCAGCAGCAGCACCGGCTGGCCGGCCTTCATGGTCGCCAGTTCGCGCTCGGGCACGTTGAGCGTGGCCTCCAGGCGCGAATCGTCGACGATGCGGAAGATCGGGGTGTTGATCTGGACGAAGTTCCCGTCCTTGATCGAGCGCGAGGCGATCACGCCGGAAATCGGTGCCGTGACCGTCGAGTACGACAGTTCCAGCGAGGCCATGTCGTGCTGGGCGCGCGCGTTTTCCACGTCGTAGCGCATCTGGTCCACTTCGCCGGCGCTGATCAGCTGCTGGGCCACCAGCTGCTGGGCGCGGCGATAGTTGTTCTCCAGCTTGCGCAGCTGCGCCTGGCTCTGGGCCACGGCCAGCCGGGCGCGGTCTGGATCCAGGCGGACCAGCGCCTGTCCCGCCTTGACCTTCTGTCCTTCCTCGACCAGCACCTGCAGGGCCACGCCCGAGGTCTTGGCCACCACCTGGGATTCGGCACGCGGTTCCAGCGCGGCGGTCCCGGTGTAGCTGGCCGCGATCGGCCGGCGCGCGGCGGCGACCACTTCGACCGGCACCGCATCGACCGGCTTTTCCGCGGCCTCGTCGGCCGACGCGCCGCCCTTGCAGGCGGACAGCAGCAGCGAGAAGGCCAGCAGGGCGGCGACGGCGCGCGGTCCCTGGCGGCGGAAGTCATTGGGGGTGCGGAGCATTGCGATGTCCATGCGCTGGGGTGCCTTGGCGTAGGGCGTGAATAGGTGTTGTACGCAAGTAAAGCACCACCACGATCAAACGCCATGCGCCGAAGGTCATGGTGACTGTCGACGACCCGCACTTGATCGCGCGCATGGACACCCGGTTCCGGTTGCGGTAGCCGGAGGGCTATACTCCGGTGGCTCGCGTCCGGAGGGGTTGACCGGCACGCCAGAATCCCGCGACCGATCCGGACCACCGAATGAAGCGCCCGCTGCCGCTAGCCGCCTGCATTGCCCTGATCACCGTACCGTTCACCGCCCTCTCGCAGGATGCCCAGCCGGCCGCGCCGGCCGTGGCACCGAGCGAACAGGCGGCTCCCGCGCCAACCGTCGGCGATGCCGACAAGGGCCGCCTGCTGGCTTACACCTGCCAGGGCTGCCACGGCATCGAGGGATACAAGAACGCCTATCCCAGCTACAAGGTGCCCAAGATCGGTGGCCAGTCCCCCGAATACCTGGCCCTGGCGCTGCATGAATACCAGCAAGGCAAACGCCGGCATCCGACGATGCAGGCCCAGGCGCAGAGCTTTTCCGACCAGGATATCGCCGACCTCGCCGCCTTCCTGTCCACCATCAAGTAAGCGCATCCACACATGACGACAGCCGTGTACGCCCAGCGTCTCGCCATCGCCCTGACCGCCGCCATGGTTCTGGCGGCCTGCTCTTCCGGACAGGACTCCTCCCACGCCGCCGATGCACCGGCCGCCAGTTCGTCCGCGGGCCTGCCCTCCGGGCGCCTCGCCGTCGGCGAGCAGCTGGCCACGGCCAAAGGCAAGGCCACCGGCCAGAGCTGCGTCGACTGCCACGGCCCGGACGGCAACGTGCCGCTGGACTCCAGCTACCCGAAGATCGGCGGCCAGTACGCCGACTATCTGGCGCATGCGCTGCAGGCCTACCGCAAGGGCGAGCGCGACCATGCGCTGATGACCCCCCAGGCGGCCAACCTCAGCGACCAGGACATCGCCGACCTGGCCGCCTATTTCGGCTCGCGACCGGCCCAGATCCGCGACCTGCACGGCGCGTTCTGAGGGTCCGGCCACCCGGCCGGCCCGGTGCCACGCTTCACCAGAAGGCCCGCGCATGCGGGCCTTCTCATGTCCGGACTCCGGATCGGCGGGGTCCGTGGATGCCGCGTCAGGGCACGTGACGCATGCGCTGGCGCCGTTGTACCGGCCACCGATGTGATCGCCTGAGCGACAGGCCACGCGGCACAATGCCGGCATGCCATCGGCCACCACGCCTGCCAAGCCACGCCGCGAACACGCCGGCCCCAGCCTGCGCGAACGCTTCGACGCGATGCGCAACCTGCCGCCGTTCCTGCGCCAGATCTGGCAGACCAGCCCCTGGCTGACCGCCACCAGCCTCGGCCTGCGCCTGGTCCGCGCCTTGCTGCCGGTGGCGATGCTCTACATCGGCAAGCTGATCATCGACGAGACCATCCGCCTTGTCGGACTGGAGCTGGACCTGTCCGACATCGGCCAGGCCTGGGCCAGCGGCGCCCTCGACCATCTCGCGTGGCTGCTGGCGCTGGAACTGGCCCTGGCGATCGGTTCGGACCTGCTCGGGCGCATGGTCGGCTACGCCGATGGCCTGCTCTCGGAGCTGTTCACGAATGCCAGCAGCATCCGCCTGATGGAGCATGCGGCCACGCTGGACCTGGAGGACTTCGAGGACCCGGACCTGCAGGACAAGCTGGACCGCGCCCGGCGCCAGACCATGAGCCGGATGAACCTGATGAGCCAGCTGTTCGGCCAGGTCCAGGACGCGATCACCGTGGTCAGCTTCGGTGCCGGCCTGCTGGTCTATGCGCCGTGGCTGATCGCGCTGCTCGCAGTCGCCCTGCTTCCGGCCTTCGTTGGCGAGGCGCACTTCAACGCGCTGGGCTATTCGCTCAACCACCAGTGGACGCCCGAACGCCGCCAGCTCGAGTACCTGCGCCAGACCGGCGCCAGCGTCGACACCGCCAAGGAGGTGAAGATCTTCAACCTCCACCGGTTCCTGATCGGGCGCTACCGCACCCTGGCCGACCGCTTCTACGCCGCCAACCGCGCCCTGGCGCGCCGGCGCGCGTTCTGGGGCACGCTGCTGGCCGCACTGGGCACGCTGGGCTACTACGTGGCCTACGGCTACATCGCCTGGCACACCGTGCGCGGCGACTTCAGCATCGGCGACCTGACCTTCCTGGCCGGCAGCTTCCGGCGCCTGCGCCAACTGCTGGAAGGCCTGCTGGTCGGTTTCTCCCAGGTCGCCGGCCAGGCGCTGTACCTGGACGACCTGTTCTCGTTCTACGAGATCCAGGCCGAGATCCAGTCGCGTCCCGACGCGGTGCCGATCCCGCGCCCGATCACGCGCGGCTTCGTGTTCGAGAACGTCGGCTTCCGCTATCCCGGCGCCGAACGCTGGGCGCTGCGCGGCCTGGACTTCGAACTGCGCGCCGGCGAGGTGCTGGCCCTGGTCGGCGAGAACGGCGCCGGCAAGACCACCCTGGTCAAGCTGCTGGCGCGGCTGTACGAGCCGGACGAGGGCCGGATCCTGCTGGACGGGCGCGACCTGCGCGACTACGACCTGGACGACCTGCGCGCGAACGTCGGGGTGATCTTCCAGGACTTCGTCCGCTACCACCTGACCGCCGGCGAGAACATCGGCGTCGGCCGGATCGAGGCGATGGACGATGCCGTGCGCATCCGCGACGCGGCCCGCCGCGCCTTCGCCGACGAAGTGGTCGCCGGCCTGCCGCAGGGCTACGACCAGATCATCGGGCGCCGCTTCCGCAACGGCGTCGACCTGTCCGGCGGGCAGTGGCAGAAGATCGCGATCGCCCGCGCCTACATGCGCGATGCGCAGCTGATGATCCTGGACGAGCCGACCGCCGCACTCGACGCGCGCAGCGAATTCGAGGTGTTCCAGCGCTTCAAGGAGCTGTCCGACCGGCGCACCGCGGTGCTGATCTCGCACCGCTTCTCCAGCGTGCGCATGGCCGACCGCATCCTGGTCCTGGCCGAAGGCCGCTTGGAAGCCAGCGGCACGCATGCCGAGCTGATGGCCCAGGGCGGCCGCTATGCGGAGTTGTTCGAGCTGCAGGCCGCCGGGTATCGTTGAGGCTTCCCCACCAAGCCACGACGAGGCACGTCTCGATGCGTCATTCCCTGCGCCTGCCCGCCCGCGCCACGCTTTCCCTGGTCCTGCTGTCCGCCCTCGCCGCCTGCGGCGGCAACGACGCCCCGGCCAGCACCGTCTCCGCCGCGACCGGCCCGGCCGAACAGACCACCCAGGCCGTGGCCAGCGAGCACGGGCAGGCACAGCTGACCGTGCTCGCCAGCGGACTGTCGCACCCCTGGGCCGTGGCGCCGCTGCCGGACGGCAGCTTCCTGGTAACCGAACGCGGCGGCCAGCTGCGCCATGTCGCCGCCGACGGCAGCATCTCCGCACCGCTGGACGGCGTGCCGGCCGTGGCCGCACGCGGCCAGGGCGGCCTGCTCGACGTCGCCCTCGCGCCCGATTTCGCCCAGAGCAGGCGCATCTACCTGAGCTTCGCCGAGCCGGGCGACGGCGGCGTCGCCGGCACCAGCGCGGCCTACGCCACCCTGGGCGAGGGCCGCCTGGAGGGGGTCACCGTGTTCTACCGCCAGGAGCCGAAGGTCAATGCGGAGAACCACTTCGGTTCGCGCTTCGCCTTCGACGACGCCGGCCACGTCTTCATCAGCCAGGGCGACCGCACCCTGCGCCCGTCGGCCCAGGAACTGGACAAGCTGCAGGGCAAGATCGTGCGCCTGACCCTGGACGGCCAGGTACCGCAGGACAATCCCTTCGTCGGCCAGGATGGCGCCCGGCCGGAGATCTGGAGCTACGGCCACCGCAACGCGCAGGGCCTGGCCACCGACCCGCGCACCGGCACCCTGTGGGAAACCGAGCACGGCCCGCGCGGCGGCGACGAGATCAACCTGCCCAGGCCGGGCCTCAACTACGGCTGGCCGATCGTCACCCACGGCATCAACTACTCCGGCCAGCCGATCCCCGAAGCGCAGGGCAAGGAACAGGACGGCATGACGCCGGCCCACCACGTGTTCGAGGTCTCGCCCGGCCTGTCCGGCATGGCCTTCCTGACCGGCCAGCCCGGTTCGGCCTGGAACGACAGCCTGTTCCTGGGCGCGCTGGCCCAGCGCAACCTGATCCGCCTGCAGCTGGACGGCGATGCCGTCGTCGGCGAGGAACGCCTGCTGCAGGACCTGGGCGAGCGCATCCGCGACGTCCGTGCCGGCAGCGACGGCAACCTGTACCTGGTCACCGACGAGGACAACGGCAAGCTGCTGCGCCTGCAGCCGCCGAAGAAGGGCTGAGCCTTTCACTGGTGCCAGCATCCCCGGCGGCGCGCTCCGCCGCCGGGGCCGCCTGGCGATGAACGAGAAGGATTCTTGATCGGGCGCAAGGCCGGCCGGAGCGGGTCGGCTACAATGACGCGTCCTGTTTTCCCCACCGATGCCTCGATGTCCTCTGCCTACGGCACCGAAACGGTGCTCGACGTCCGTCACTGGACGGACGCCTATTTCAGCTTCACCACCACCCGCAACGACGGTTTCCGCTTCGACAACGGCCAGTTCGTGATGATCGGCCTGCCCACCGAAACCGGCAAACCGATCCTCCGCGCCTATTCGATCGCCAGCGCCAACTGGGAAGAGCAGCTCGAGTTCTTCAGCATCAAGGTCCAGAACGGCCCGCTGACCTCGCGCCTGCAGCACATCAAGCCCGGCGACGAAGTCCTGGTGGGCCGCAAGCCCACCGGCACCCTGCTGATCAGCGACCTGCACAAGGGCCGCAACCTGTACCTGCTGGGTACCGGCACCGGCATGGCGCCGTGGCTGTCGGTGATCAAGGATCCGGAAACCTACGAGCGTTTCGACAGGGTCATCCTGACCCACGGCGTGCGCCATGCCGAAGACCTCGCCTACCGCGACTACTTCGAGAAGGAACTGCCGCAGCACGAACTGCTCGGCGACATCATCCGCGAGAAGCTGCTGTATTACCCCGCGGTGAGCCGCGAGGACTTCGGCAACCACGGCCGCCTGACCGACCTGATGGCCAGCGGCGCGATGATGGACACCCTCGGCCTGCCGCCGCTGGATCCCGAGCACGACCGCGCGATGATCTGCGGCAGCCCGCAGATGCTGGCCGATTTCCGCGTGCTGCTGGATTCGCGCGGCTTCTCCGCCTCTCCGCGCATCGGCAGCCCCGGCCAGTACGTGTTCGAACGCGCCTTCGTCGAGAAGTGAGCCCGCGCGGTGCCGCGTCCGTCCTGGACGACGGCACCGCGGACCTGCGCCGCGGCACCCGGCGCGGGTCCGCGCGGCACATGCCGCGCACGCCTGTGAAGCCGGGCCTGCCGTGGGGATGGCGCACCACACCACCCTTCCTTCCTACCCCCGCATCTTCGTGCCGCCGGTCGTCTCCTTGTCAGGGCCGCGATGGGGATCGCATGCGCCTGTCCGCCCCGGATCCCGGAACGCCTGCGCGGCAAGGCGCTGCGCGGTTGGCGGCCCGGCACCCAGATGCAGCGGCGCAGGTCGCCCGGCACGGCCGGAACAGGCAAAGCCCTGCTTGTCCCGTGCCTTTTGTCACGGGCCCGGCCATGGTTGCTGCGGTAAATTTCAGGGTTTGACCCAGCAGGACTCTTGCAGATGATGAGAACCGGCCTTTCCCTCGCCCTTGCCGCCGCGCTCGGCATGACCATGACCGCCTGCTCCAGCGACGAGGCTTCCACGCCCGGCACCGAGCAGTCCGCCGCCGGCACCGAGGTGTCGCAGGACAACCCGTTCCTCGTCCAGAGCGACCTGCCGCTGCAGTACCCGCACTTCGACCGGATCAAGGACGGCGACTTCGGCCCGGGCTTCGACACCGGCATGGCCGAGCAGCTGAAGGAAATCGAGGCGATCGCCGGCAACAGCGAGGCGCCGACCTTCGAGAACACCATCATCGCGCTGGAAAACAGCGGCCAGGTGCTGGGCCGTGCCCGCTCGGTGTTCTTCAACCTGGTCGGCACCGACACCAACGACACGCGCAAGGCGATCCAGGCCGAGTACTCGCCGAAGTTCGCCGCGCACCGCGACGCGATCATGCTCAACGGCCCGCTGTTCGAGCGCGTCAAGGCCCTGTACGACACCCGCGACACGCTGGGCCTGGACGCCGAGGGCGTGCGCCTGGTCGAGCGCTACCACACCGATTTCGTCCGCGCCGGCGCCAACCTGTCCGACGCCGACAAGGCCAAGCTGAAGGAAATGAACGGCGAACTGGCCCGTCTCGGCACCCAGTTCGACCAGAACGTGCTGAACGAGGTCAACGCCTCGGCCGTGACCTTCGACAGCGCCGAGGCGCTGGCCGGCTCGACCGACGCGCAGATCGCCGCCGCCGCCGAAGAAGCAAAGAAGCGCGGCCAGGAAGGCAAGTACGTCGTGACCCTGCTCAACACCACTGGCCAGCCGCCGCTGAGCTACCTGAGCGACCGCGAATCGCGCAGGAAGATCCACGAAGCCTCGATGACCCGCGGCAGCCGCGGCGGCGAGTTCGACAACACCGCGATCGTCTCGCAGGTGATGAAGCTGCGCGCCGACCGTGCCGCGATGCTCGGCTATCCGAACCACGCCGCGTTCTCGCTGGAGGAAGCCACCGCCAAGACCCCGCAGGCGGTCAACGACATGCTCGGCAAGCTGGCCCCGGCCGCCGTGGCGAATGCCAGGCGCGAGGCCGCCGAGCTGCAGAAGATGATCGACCAGGAGCAGGCCGCCAAGGGCGAGCCGAGCTTCCAGCTCGAGGCATGGGACTGGGCCTATTACACCGAGAAGGTGCGCAAGGCGACCTACGACTTCGACGAGTCGCAGCTCAAGCCGTACTTCGAGATGAAGAACGTGCTGGAGAACGGCGTGTTCTTCGCCGCGACCCAGCTGTACGGCATCACCTTCAAGGAACGCACCGACCTGCCGAAGTACCACGCCGACACCTGGACCTACGACGTCTTCGACGCCGACGGCAGCCAGCTGGCGATCTTCATCTTCGATCCGTACGCCCGCTCGTCCAAGCGCGGTGGCGCGTGGATGAACTCCTACGTGTCGCAGTCGGAACTGCGCGGCACGAAGCCGGTGGTGGCCAACCACCAGAACATCACCAAGCCGGCCAGCGGCCCGACCCTGCTGACCTGGGACGAAGTCACCACGATGTTCCACGAGTTCGGCCATGCGCTGCACGGCATGTTCTCGGACGTGAAGTACCCGTACTTCAGCGGCACCAGCGTGCCGCGCGACTTCGTCGAGTTCCCGTCGCAGGTCAACGAGATGTGGGCCGACTGGCCGTCGATCCTGGCCAACTACGCCAAGCACCACGAGACCGGCGAGGCGATGCCGCAGGCGCTGCTGGACAAGGTCCTGGCCACCGCGACCTTCAACCAGGGCTTCGCCACCACCGAGTACCTGGGTGCGGCCATGCTCGACCAGCGCTGGCACCAGATCGGCGCGGACAAGGTGCCCGACGCCGCCGGCGTGATGCAGTTCCAGGCCGATGCGCTGGCCACCGACAACATCGCCTACGCCCCGGTGCCGCCGCGTTACCGCACCCCGTACTTCAGCCACATCATGGGCGGCTACTCGGCCGGCTACTACGCCTACATCTGGTCGGAGGTGCTGGACGCCAACACCCAGGCCTGGATGCGCGAGAACGGCGGCCTGAAGCGCGAGAACGGCGACCACTTCCGCAAGACCCTGCTCTCGCAGGGCGGCAGCAAGGACGCGATGCAGCTGTTCCAGGACTTCACCGGCCAGGCGACGCCGCAGATCGAGCCGCTGCTGAAGAAGCGGGGCCTGGACCAGGCCGGCAAGTAAGCCGCCCTGCTCCACCGGCACCACGACGACGCCACCTTCGGGTGGCGTCGTCGCATCCGCGCCCCGGCGCGCGGTGCAGTTCTCCACAGGTCGTGTGGATGACTGCTGCGCAACACTGTGGATAAGCGCCGAAGCGCCTTGCGCCACGGGCCTGTCAAGATGGGTGGCGAAAACTTCACCAGGCGGCCGCGCCTACGTGGAAAGACGCTGCCGGGCGACGGCACGAACGACGCGCGCGGCGCATCGTCGGCGTCCCGGGTCAGGAATCGGAGCATCCATGTGCCCGCGTGTCGCAGCACGCCGCTGGCGCGTGCTGGCACCGCCGCACTTCTCCACAGGGCGTGTGGATGACTTCCGCACAACACTGTGGATAAGCGTCGAAGCGCCTTGCGCCACGGGCCTGTCAAGATGGTTGGCCAATTTTTCGCCATCCACTTTTCACCGGCCACGCGCACGCACGCTGCAGCGTGCCGTCGTCGCCGTGCCGGTACGTGCGTGTGCACATGCGGAGAGCAGCGGGCGATGCATGCGCCGACGCAACGCAGGAGTGGGACGCGCATCGATGCGCACGCCTCGCGGCCGGGATCCCGCGTGCCTCCGATGCCCACCCGCGACACGGAACGTGGACGACACGCCACCAGTCAGGCCACGGCGACGCATCGAACGTCCGAGTGCGCACCGGCGAGCGGGACGGCTGCGCGCCGCCGCACGCCGTCATTCCGCTGCGAGGCAGGAAGCGCGCAGCGCCTGGCGTCAAATCAGCCTTGGGCAGATCGCCGGATCGCACTGGCGGTACCGCAACAGCACGGCCGCGCCTCGAAGCAGGACCCGCCGCATGCCGTTGCACCCCCACCCGCTACGCGACGCGCACGGCAGCGCAGTCAGGCCGTGCCGCCGTCGTCAGTCGGCGAACAGGCCGACCACGTCCTGGGCGAGGTGCGGCTTCAGCACCTGCGCGGGCACATCGACGGTCCGCACCCCGTCCGCATACGGACCGACCTGATAGGGCGGAAACACGAACCGCAGCGCGCCGATCCGCCCGTCCGCGGCGGCAATCGGTTCGAACTGCGAGAAGTTCTCCGCGCTCGGCTCGGTGCCATCGGAAATCATCTTCAACGCGGTTCCGAGCAGGCGCTGGCGGTCATCCGGCACCAGCGCCTCATCGGCCGCACGGGTATGCGCGGCCGCGCTGAGCTGCTCGCCCACGTAGTCGGCCACGACCTTCCAGTCGCCCGGTCCGCGCAGCAGCGTATCGGCGCCCAGCATGCGCTGCTGCTGCGGCAGCCACACGAAGCGCGCGACCAGGGGCAGGCCGTGCGCGCCACCGGTATAGAGGCTGCCATCGGCGGCGACCGCATAGACGTCCGGCGTATCCAGCAACTGATGGAAGCCCAGCGACAGTTCGTACGGGGCGCGTGGCGCGGCATCCAGCCCCTCCACCGCCTGCAGCAGCTCGTCCTTGGCCGACTGCGCGTAGTCGTGCAGCGCCTGCGCGAGCCCCGGGTAGCGCTCGGCCTCCTTCGGGTAGCTGATGCCGATCACGTAGCGCGGATCGTGCTCGATCACGTCGTCCAGCGGCGGCACCTCCGTCCCGGCCACCACCGGCGCGGGCTCGCCCGTCGCCGGAACCGGGGCCACCGCCGGCGCCGGCTGCGGCGCATCGCCCGGCGCTTCGGCATCGCGGCCGCAGGCGGCCAGCAGGACCGCCAGCAGCAGGCAGCCGGAAATTCTCATGCGCATGTCCCCTCCTCCTTCAGCACCACCGATACCAGGCCGGCAGCGGCGTCACGCACCGCGCCGGCGACCGTCGTTGCCGCAGACTCAATCGACCACCAGCCCCGCATATTCCGGGTGCCGCTCGATCCACGTGGCCGCGTAGGAACAGGCCGGCACCACGCGCCAGCCACGGGCGCGCGCGTACTCGAGCGCCACCTGGACCAGCTTGCCGGCAATCCCGCGCCCGGCGATCGGCCCGGGCACGCCGGTATGGTCGATCACCATGCGTTCCCCCGACTGCCGATAGGTCAGTTCCGCCTCGACTCCATCGACCCGCAGGCTGAAACGCCCGGCCTGTTCGTCATGTTCGATCCCGCTGCTCATCCCGTCCTGTTCTCCATGTCGAGGGTGTGCGGCACTGGTGGACGCACTGCGTCACATTCTGGCCCGCCCCGATGCATCGGCGGGTGACGATCCGCCGCGATCCCCGCCCAGCCGGCGTCAAGGACTTGGCACGCCCCATGCGTGAGTGTCCGCGTACCCCGAATGCGGAGCAAGCACCGATGAACAGCATGGACATGACGGCCTCCGGCTCGAACCCCACGGGCGACGCCTCGCTGCTGGAAGGTCTCTACCAGCTGGTGCTGGATGGCGCGACCGACGGCTGGGAATTCGAGCAGCTCAACGCCGAGGTCTACGAGCGCCTGCAGGCGACCTACCAGGCCGACGCAGGCCGCGCCCCGGCGCTGCTGGCGGGCTGATTCACCGGCCACGACGGAAAACCGTCGGCGGGGCCGCTGGAACGCCGGACTGGCATGGTTCCTGCGGCATGGGATCGGCTGCCCAAGAACCCTGCAATGACCAGTCAGACCGATGCACCCGGCAGCGACACGCTGCTGCTGGAAGCGCTGTTCGAACTCGCGATCAGCGGACGCACAGAAGGATGGGAATTCGAGCGCATCGACGCCGAAGTCCACGAACGCCTCAGGACCACCTACCCGCCGCCTGCGCAGCCGGTGAAGCGCGTCCGCGGCTTCGAACGCACCCCCGGCCACGACGGCGGCTGAGCCCCACCGGCCTCAGCCGAAACTCGGCCGCATCAATGCCTGCAGGAAGTGGCCGAGGATCCGCGGATCCATCGCCACCATGAACAGCACGCCGAACGCGGCCCCGGCCAGGTGCGCGCTGTGGTTGATCCGGTCGCCGCCGCGGCGGTCCATCCAGATGCTGTAGCCGACGTAGAACACCGCGTACAGGATCGCCGGCGCCGGGATGAACATCACGAAGATCAGCGACCACGGCGAGATCAGGATGAAGGCGAACAGCACCGCCGACACCGCCCCCGACGCCCCCAGGCTCAGGTAGTTCGGGTTGTTCTGGTTGCGGAAATAGCTGGGCAGGATCGAGATCGCCAGCGCGGCCAGGTAGAAGGCCGGATAGGTCAGCACGCTGCCGGTCAGCCGCTCCATCACCTGCTCGATCATCCTGCCGAAGAAGAACAGGGTGACCATGTTGAACAGCAGGTGCGGGAAGTCGGCGTGGATCAGCCCGTAGCTGAGCAGGCGCCAGTACTCGCGCCGCTTGGAGATCGCCGGCGGCCACAGGATCAGGCGGTCGGCCAGGCGGCGGTCATTGAACGCGCGCCACGACACCAGTGCGGTGATGGCGATCAGGGCCAGGGTGATCGGGGAGTCCATGCGGTCCTCAGGCGGCGCGGTAGTTGTCCTGCATCGGATAGCGGCGCGCATAGGCGGCGAACGCCAATGCAGCCACGAACGCGAAGCCGGCGAAGAAGAACATCAGGAAGGCGTTCTCGCTCAAGCCCGTGCTGGCGATGCGGCCGATGACGGCCTCGTTGCGCACGGCGGCATTGGTCAGCAGGACCCAGAGGCTGCCGAAGGTGCTGGTCAGGTACCAGAACGCCATGATCACGCCCTTCATCGCCTGCGGCGCCTGGCTGTAGGCGAACTCCAGCGCGGTCGCGGAGACCAGCACCTCGCCGAAGGTCAGCAGCAGGTACGGCAGCGACTGCCACGCCAGCGACACGTCCTCGCCACCGTCGATCCACAGCTGCAGGACGCCGGCGGCGATCCAGGCCACGCCCGAGAACGCGATGCCCCAGCCCATCCGCCGCAGCGGCGTCACCGACAGCCCCATCGCGCGCAGCACCGGGTACAGCACCAGGTTGTTGAACGGGATCAGCAGCATCACCAGCAGCGGGTTCAGCGCCTGCATCTGCGCGGCGTCCTGCAGCGGCATCCAGGACGGAATCACCATCTCGCGCCCCTGCAGGATCCAGGTCGACGACTTCTGGTCGAACAGCGACCAGAACGGGGTCACCAGCGCGAACACGATCAGCACGCGCAGCACCGTGCGCACGCCATCGACCGCCGCATCCGGGTGGGTGCCGCGCGCGCGGTCCAGCTGCATCGACGCGCCGACACCGCCGGCGGCGATGATCACGCCCAGCGCCAGGCAGGCCGAGATCACGAAATTGAAGGACTGCGCCCACGCCGCCGGCAACACGCCGACGGCGGACAGGGCCCACGCCAGCAGCAGCAGCACGGCGACCACGATGCCGAACATCGCCACCAGCAGGCCCGGCCGGCCCGCGCCGCGCTGCTCGGCGCGCAGCGCGCTCTTGACCACCTCGAAGAACGCATGCGGGTCGCGGCTGGAGGGCGGCACGTTGACGTAGTGCCTGCGCCCCAGCCAGAACACGAAGGTGGCCAGGAACATCAGGATGCCCGGCACGCCGAACGCCACCGCCGGCCCGTAGTTGCGCAGCAGCAGCGGCGCGAGCAGCGAGGCGAAGAACGAGCCGAAGTTGATGATCCAGTAGAACGCGTCGAAGACCAGCTTGGCCTTGTCCTTGTTGCTCTGGTCGAACTGGTCGCCGCAGAAGGTGACCACCAGCGGCTTGATGCCGCCCGAGCCGAGCGCGATCAGGAACAGGCCGGTGTAGAAGCCGGTCGCGTTGTTCTCGAACAGCGCCAGGCAGGCATGGCCGGCGCAGTAGATCAGCGAGAACCACAGGATGGTGTTGTACTTGCCGAAATAGCGGTCGGACAGCCAGCCGCCGAGCAGCGGGAAGAAATACACGCCGATGACGAACATGTGGAAGATGTCCTTGGCGGCGGTATCGCGCGCGGGACCTTCCGGCAGGTAGGCCAGCAGGATGGAGCTGATCAGGAACGGCACCAGGATGTTGCGCATCCCGTAGAAGCTGAAGCGTTCGCACGCCTCGTTGCCGATGATGTAGGAAATCTGGCGCGGCATGCGCCCGCTGGTGGCGGGAGTCGTCGTGCTCATCCGGGGTCCAAATGCAAATTTCCCCGAGGTTACCCGATCAAGCCGGCGATTCGAATGCTTGACGCGCGCGGCAAGACCGGCGTGGAAGACGCTGGCATCATGGTGACAGTCCCATTCCGGCGCCGCCGATGCTCCGTTTCCTTCCGAACGCACTGCCGCTGCTGCTGGCCGTCGCTCCCGCCCTCGCCTCCCCGGACCTGAGCACCGTCGCCGAGCGCTCCGGGTACCGCAGCACCGGCCGTTACGACGAAGTGCCGGCCCTGGCCCGGGCATTCCAGCAGGCGTATCCGGACAAGGTCGCCGTGCGCGAGTTCGGCATCACGCCGGAAGGCCGCCCGATGCAGGCGCTGGTCGTGACCGGCACCGGAGCGTTCGATCCGGCCGACGCGCGCCGGCGCGGCCTGCCGGTGGTCCTGGTCCAGGGCGGCATCCACGCCGGCGAGATCGACGGCAAGGACGCCGGTTTCCTCGCTCTGCGCGAGGTGCTGGAAGGCAAGGCCGCGCGCGGCGCGCTGGACGGGCTGGTGTGGCTGTTCGTGCCGGTGTTCAACGTCGACGGCCACGAGCGCTTCGGCCGCTGGAACCGGCCCAACCAGCGCGGTCCCGAGGAAATGGGCTGGCGCACCACGGCGCAGGGCTACAACCTCAACCGCGACTACCTGAAGGCCGACAGCGCCGAGATGCGCGCGATGCTGGCCCTGGTCCGCGACTGGGATCCGCTGGCGGTGGTCGACCTGCATGCCACCGACGGGGCGCAGTTCGAGCACGACATCTCGATCCAGGTCGAACCGCTGCACGCCGGCGACGCGGCGCTGCGCGGGATCGGCCGCCAGTGGCGCGACGCGGTGATCGCCGAGCTGGCCCGGAAGGGCTCGCTGCCGCTGGATTTCTATCCGTCCTTCGTGACGGCGGACGATCCGGCCTCCGGCTTCGAGGACAGCGTGTCGCCGCCGCGCTTCTCGCACGGCTACTTCCTGCTGCGCAACCGGCTCGGCATGCTGGTCGAAACCCATTCCTGGCGGCCGTATCCGGAGCGGGTGCGGACCACGCGCAACACCATCGTCGCGGTGCTGGAGCAGATCGCACGGCACGGCGCCGCCTGGCGGCGCGACGCCGACGCCGCCGATGCGCGCGCCTCCAGGCTTGCCGGCACGCCGCTGCCGCTGACCTGGACCACGCTGCCGGAGGCGCGCACGATCGCGTTCCGCGGCTATGCCTACACGCGCACGCCGTCGGATGTCTCCGGCGCGCTGATGACCCGCTACGACGAATCCACCCCGCAGGTCTGGCACGTGCCGCTGCGCGACAGGATCGTGCCCGGACGCGAGGTCGCCGCACCCGGCGCCGGGTACGTGGTGCCCGCCGCCTGGGCCGCGACCGTCGCGCCGCTGCTCGACCTGCACGGCGTCGGCTACCGCCGCCTCGACGCGTGGCCACAGGCGCCGGCGCAGACCTTCCGCAGCGACGCCCCGCACTTCGCGGCACGGCCCTCCGAAGGCCACCAGCGCGCCGAACTGGACGGCCAATGGCGCAGCGAGACGCGCGACATTCCCGCCGGATCGCTGTATGTCCCGACCGCGCAGCCGCTGCTGCGCATCGCGATGGCGCTGCTGGAGCCGCACGCGCCGGATGCGCTGGCGGCTTGGGGGGTGTTCAACAACGCCTTCGAGCGCAAGGAGTACATGGAGGACTACGTGGCCGAGGATGTCGCCCGGACGATGCTGGCCCGGGATCCGGCGCTGCGCATCGCCTTCGAACAGCGCCTGGCCGACGACCCCGCGTTCGCGGCGGACCCGCAGGCGCGCCTGGATTTCTTCTACCGCCGCCATCCGGCCTGGGACGAGCGCTACGGCCTGTATCCGGTGCTGCGGCTGGACCAGCCGCCCCCGGGCTGAACGGAGCCGAGCATGTCCCTGCCACCACCGCTGTTCCGCTGGTTGCTCTGCGTCGGCCTGTGCGTCGCGTTGCCCCTGCCCTGCCTGGCCAGGCAGGCCGTGGACGCGCAGGAAGAGGCCGCGCAAGCACAGGCGCCGGGCATCCACGTCGTCACCCTGAACCTCTACCACGACCAGCAGCAGTGGCCGCGCCGCCGGGTCGAGATCGCCCGCGTGCTGCGCGACCTGCAGCCGGACGTGATCGCCCTGCAGGAAGTGCTGCAGCACGAGCAGTTGCCGAACCAGGCGCACTGGCTGGGCCAGGAACTCGGCTACGCCGTGCATTTCGTGACCAACGATCCGCCCAGCAGGCCGCGCCGCTACGGCAATGCGCTGCTGACCCGCGGCGTGGTGCTGGAGCGCGGCGAAACCCTGCTGCACCCGCTGGACGACCATCGCGTCGCCGGCATGGTGCGCATCCTGTCCGGCGGGCAGGCCCTGAACGTCTACGTCACCCATCTGCACTGGCGCCCGGAAGGCGGCGCGATCCGCGCGCGGCAGCTCGACGACCTGCTCGCCTGGGTGGATGCGACCGATGACGGCCACCCCAGCATCATCGCCGGCGATTTCAACGTGCCCACCGAAGCGCCGGAACTCGAGGCGCTGCGTGCCCGTTACGACGACGCCTGGGACATCCTGCCGCTGCCGCGTCCACCGCCGCCGCCCAGCACGCTGAATCCGCACTTCTACCCCGAACAGCGCGTGCGCATCGACCATGTGTTCCTGCAGCGCGGCCGGCTGCAGTCGGAAAACGTCGGCCTGCTGTTCACCGAACCCGATGCCGAGGGCCTGTGGGCATCGGACCATCTCGGCCTGTCGGTCCGCGCGCGGCTGCTGCCGGCCGGCCAATGAACGCGTTCATCGGCGCCGCCCGCCTCCAGGTGCTTTTCGCGCGGTCTTTGCGAACCGCGCGCTAGCCTCGCCCGTTCATCACGTGAACGGGATCAGGACATGGGCCGACTCAACGGCAAGCGCGTCGCCATCCTGGCCAGCCATGGCTTCGAGCAGTCGGAGTTGCTGGAGCCGCTGAAAGCGCTGCGCGAAAGCGGTGCCGACGTGGACGTGGTCTCGCCCGAGGACGGCCCGATCCAGGGCTTCGAGCATTTCGACAAGGGCCGCACCGTCGCCGTCGACCGCGGGCTCGCCGACGCCGATGCCGGCGATTACGACGCGCTGGTCATTCCCGGCGGCCTGTTCAACCCCGACGCGCTGCGCAACGACGACAACGCGACCCGCTTCACCCGGCACTTCTTCGACAGCGGCAAGCCGGTCGGCGCGATCTGCCACGGGCCCTGGGTGCTGATCGATGCGGGCGTCGCAGCGGACCGCGAGCTCACCTCGGTGCCGAACATCCAGCGCGACCTCGAGAATGCAGGCGCACGCTGGGTCGACCGCGAGGTGGTGGTCGACCGTGGACTGGTCACCAGCCGCACCCCGAAGGATCTGCCCGCCTTCTGCGCGCGACTGATCGAGCAGATCGCAGGCACCCAGCCGGGCTGACGCCCCAACGAGGATTCCGGATGCGCCGCACGCGACACCTGACACCGTTCGTCCTGGCCCTGCCCCTGCTGGCCGCCTGTGGCGCGCAGCCCGACAACACGGCGCCGGCCACGGCTGCACCGCCAGCCCCCGCGCCCGCCGCCGAACCGGTGGCCGCCACCGCCCCGCCTCCCGCTGCCGCGCCCGGCACCGCACGGCAGCAATGGACCTGCGGCGACGAGACGATCTCGCTGCGCGCGGACGGCGAACGCGGCGTCCTGGTCCTGACCCATGCCCGTGGCGAACTCGAACTGCCAGCCGCCGCGGACGCCGACGGCGCGCATGCCGACGCCAACGGCAATGCGTTCCGGGACACCGAGGGACAGGCGCAGCTGGTCCTGTCGGGCCAGCCGGCACGGGCGTGCGTGCAGGCCCCGCAGGCGCCGCCGGACGCACCGGCACCTGGCACGGAGTGAGGGATCGCACGCGGCGCCCGCAGGCATCGCGTGCAGGGCGCTCGAGCAGGGAAGCGCCGCGTGGCGTAGAACGTATCGCTGCACGCGTCCCCTGTGCGGTCGAACGCGGATGCGCCTTCACCCAATGAAAAGGGCCCGCTTGCGCGGGCCCTTCTGGCTGCTCGATGTCGCCGGCCGACGCAGGCATGCCGCGATCAGGCCGAGGTGGATCAGGCCGCGGTGTTCGAACGCAGCGCGGCGATGCGCTCTTCCAGCGGCGGATGGCTGAGGAACAGCCTGCGCAGGCCCTGGCCCATGCCGCCGGCGATGCCGAAGGCGGCGACCTGGCTGGGCAAGGTGCTCTGGCCATGGTTCAGGGACAGGCGCTCCAGCGCGGCGATCATCTTCTGGCGGCCGGCCAGCTGCGCACCGCCGGTGTCGGCGCGGAACTCGCGACGACGCGAGAACCACATCGCGATCATGGTCGCGAACAGGCCGAACACCATCTCCAGCACCATGACGATCGCGAAGTACGCCAGGCCACGGCTGTTGCCTTCGCGGTTGCCGGACAGGTAGTTGTCGACGATGCCGCCGACCACGCGCGCCAGCACGATCACGAAGGTGTTCAGCACGCCCTGCAGCAGCGCCATGGTCACCATGTCGCCGTTGGCCACGTGCGCGACCTCGTGGCCGAGCACCGCTTCGGCCTCGTCCTGGCTCATGTTGTCGAGCAGACCGGTCGACACCGCGACCAGCGCGTTGTTGCGGTTGGCGCCCGTGGCGAAGGCGTTGATCTCCGGGGCGTCGTAGATCGCCACCTCCGGCGTGCCGATGCCGGCGGCCTTGGCCTGGCGCTGCACGGTGGCCAGCAGCCAGCGCTCGACCTCGTTGCGCGGCTGGGTGATCACCCGGGCGCGGGTCGAGCGCTTGGCCATCCACTTGGACAGCAGCAGCGAAACCAGCGAGCCGCCGAAACCGAACAGCGCGGCGAAGATCAGCAACCCGCCCATCTGGTTGGGATTGACGCCGAGCACGGACATGATGATGCCGGCCAGGAACAGGACGGCCAGGTTGGTGGCGAGAAAGAGGGCTACACGGCTGAACACGGCGGGGGCTCCGTCGGAGTGGCTGGTTCCGCAGGATGTGGGCATTCAGCGACTTGAATTCAAGGCGCGGCCACCGCCACCATGCCGCGATGCACGTTCCGCCCGTCCCGCCGTACCGCGGCCGCTTCGCTCCCTCGCCTACCGGCCCGCTGCATTTCGGCTCGCTGCTGGCCGCCTTCGGCAGCTGGCTGCTGGCGCGTGCGGCCGGCGGCGAATGGCTGGTCCGGGTCGAGGACCTCGACCCGCCGCGCGAAGTGCCGGGCGCGGCCGATGCGCAGCTGGCCACGCTGTCCGGGTTCGGACTGGTGTCGGACCGGCCGATCGTCCGCCAGAGCGAGCGCCATGCGCTGTACCAGGACGCCCTCGACCGCCTCGTCGCGGACGGACGGGCCTTCGCGTGCCACTGCAGCCGCAGCGGCCTGGCGACGCAGGGCGGCGTCCACCGCGCCTGCATCGCCGCCGCGCCGCGCCCGCACCCCGCCTTCAGGCTGCGCGTGGCCGACGGCAGTCACGTCGCCTTCGACGACGGCCTGCAGGGCCGGGTCGAGCAGGATGTCGCGGGCGAGGTCGGCGATGTGGTGCTGCGCCGCGCCGACGGCTACTGGGCCTACCAGCTCGCGGTCGTGGTCGACGACGCCGCCCAGGGCATCACCGACATCGTCCGCGGCGCCGACCTGCTCGATTCGACGCCGCGCCAGATCCTGCTCCAGCGTGCGCTGCAGCTGCCGACACCGCGCTACCTGCACCTGCCCCTGGTCATGGACGGGTCCGGGCAGAAGCTGTCCAAGTCCGGCGATGCGATCGCCGTCGATGCCGCCGATCCCCTGCCGGCGCTGCGGGCGGCCTGGCGACTGCTTGGCCAGGATCCGGCACCGTTGCAGGGCAAAAAAGGGGTCGATGCACTATTGCAGTGCGCCTGTTCGCACTTCGAACGTGCACGCCTTCCAACGCGCTTGCACTTTCACGAAGCGGCCACTACAACTGGCCCCGCAGCATCCTGAATAGCGGACCCTCGGGAGGGGACCACCATGAATCGTCGCGTCGCACTCGTCACCGGTGGCACCGGTGGAATCGGTACGTCCATCTGCAAGCGGCTGGCCGACATGGGCCACCAGGTCGCCACGAATTACCGCAATGAGGAAAAGGCGCGCGCCTGGCAGCAGGCGATGCAGGCCGACGGCTACGAGATTACCCTGGTGCCCGGCGATGTCGGCACGCCGGAAGGCGCCCAGGCACTGGTGGAGGGCGTGCAGGCGCAGCTCGGCCCGGTCGAGATCCTGGTCAACAACGCCGGCATCACCCGCGACACCACCTTCCACCGGATGGCCCCTGACCAGTGGCACGACGTGATCAACACCAACCTCAACTCGGTGTTCAACGTCACCCGCGCGGTCATCGACGGCATGCGCGAGCGCAAGTGGGGCCGGGTCATCCAGATCAGCTCGATCAACGGTCTCAAGGGCCAGTACGGCCAGGCCAACTACGCCGCGGCCAAGGCCGGCATGCACGGCTTCACCATCTCCCTGGCGCGCGAGAACGCCAAGCTCGGCATCACCGTCAACACGGTCTCGCCCGGCTACGTCGCCACCGACATGGTGATGGCGGTGCCCGAGGACGTGCGCGCCAAGATCGTCGCCGACATCCCCACCGGCCGCCTCGGCAAGCCGGAGGAGATCGCCTACGCGGTCGGTTTCCTGGTGGCCGACGAAGCGGCCTGGATCACCGGCTCCAACCTGGACATCAACGGCGGCCACCACATGGGCTGGTAAGCCCGACACTCCCGCGAGCGCCACGTTCCACCGTCTTCCGGCAGTTGCAAGGGCTGCTGCGGTGCGCCATGCTCGGCGCACATGAAGCAACGAGTGACCGCTAGATGGCCGCCACCCGCATCATCAAGAAATATCCGAACCGCCGGTTGTACGACACAGAAATTTCCAGCTACATCACCATCGAGGACGTCCGCCAGCTGATCCTGGACGGCGAATCCTTCGAGGTCCGCGACGCCAAGAGCGGCGACGACCTGACCCGTTCCGTCCTGCTGCAGATCATCGCCGAGCAGGAACAGGACGGCGAGCCGATGCTGTCGACCCAGCTGCTGAGCCAGATCATCCGGTTCTACGGCGACTCGCTGCAGGGCTTCATGGGCAACTACCTCGAACGCAGCATGACGCTGTTCCTCGAGCAGCAGCAGACCTTCCGCCAGCAGATGGGCAACCTCCTCGGCCAGACCCCGTGGACGGCGATGAACCAGCTGACCGAACGCAACCTGGAGCTGTGGCAGGAGTTCCAGCGTGGCCTGACCGGTGGCCTGGGCCGTCCGGTCGGTCGTCCGGGCGAGACGCCCGCCCCCGATCGCCCCAAACCCCGCGGGCGCTGAGCGCAGCACGCACCGATGGCCGCCTCCGGGCGGCCATCGTCGTTTGGGCCGGACCATGCCGCTCTACGGACGGCGGCCCGCGCCGCCGGGCGGGTCCATCTCGTCGTTCGACACGCGCGCCGTCACGCCCCACCCTCCGGCGCCGTGCGGAGCGATCCAGCCGCACCCTCGGCGTGACCTACTGCCTGCAGAAGCGCTGCCGGTACTCCAGCGCCTTCGGCATCAGCGACTGCAGCGTCTGGATGCGGGTCCCGGGATTGGGATGGGTCGACGCGAACTCCGGTGGCGCTTCGCCGCCGGACGAGGCACCCATGCGCTGCCACAGTCCGATCGCTTCGTTGGGGTCGTAGCAGGCCGCCGCCGCCAGCATCAGGCCGACCTCGTCGGCCTGGGTCTCGTGGCTGCGCGCGTACGGCAGCAGGTAGCCGTAGCCCATCGCGGCCATCACCATCTGCTGCTGTTGCGGATCCATGCCGCTGGCCGCACCCGCCATCTGCCCGATCTGGGCCAGCTTCTGCTGGCTCATCCGCTGCGCGCCATGGCGCAGCAGGGCATGCGCGATCTCGTGGCCCATCACCACGGCCATCGCATCCTTCGTTTCCGCCACCGGGATCAGGCCGGTATAGACCGCCATCTTGCCGCCGGGCAGGCAGAACGCATTGGCCTGCGGCGACGGGATCACGTTGACCTCCCATTCGAAGCCGCGCCAGTGGTCGAGCGCCTGCATGCCGTGTTCGGCGGCCAGCGCGGACGACACCTCGTCGACCTTGTCGATCAGGCGCGTCGCGATCTCGCGCACCTCGCGCGCGGCCGGGTCGCTGGCGGGCAGCGGCGGCTCCTGCTGCAGGATCTGCTGGTAGGCCTCCAGCCCGAGCGCGCGCTCCTGCTCGGGCCCGATCGCGCCGTCGATCAGCACCGTCTCGCCGGTGTAGGGATCCTCGGTGCGATTGGAAAAGTAATAGAAGGCCGCGTAGCCGGCGAAGGCCAGCAGCACCAGCCATCGGCCGCCGCCGATACCACGCCCGCGCCTGGCGGGCTGCTGCCCGCGGCCCTGACCGAACGGATCGTTGCGCATCGCCATCTCCTGTCAGGACCTGTCCACGATCATCGAATGCCGGAGCATCGCACCTGGGCACGTGCAGGCGCAGGCAAGGCCGGCGGCAAGCGTATACCGATCCCCGCCGGTCGGCGCGGGTGCCCTTCCCCAACGCCGCGCACCGCATCGTCCGGCATCGCGCCGGCCCGCATCGCGACGATGGCCGGTCAGATGCTGCGGACCAGGCGGAAACCGATGCGGGCGCTGGTCATGTCCGAGTCCACCGAGGACCGCCAGGCCGCGCGGGTCTGCCCGGGCGATGCGGCCCAGTTGCCGCCGCGGACCACGCGCGCGCGGCAGCCGGCGTTGTACCAGGCCGCGCCGTCGGCGGGCGCGCGCCGGTAGCTGGCATGCCAGCAGTCGGCGACCCATTCGCTGACGTTGCCGGCCATGTCGTGCAGCCCCCAGGCGTTGGGCCGGAAGCGGCCGACCGGCGCCGGCCCCCAGTAGCCGTCGCCGTAACCGACGAAGGCATTGTTCCATGTGCGCCCGCTGGGCGAGACGTCGTTGCCGCCGGTGAAGTTGCCACTGGCTTCGGGTGGAAGCCCGTCGTTGCCCCATGGATAGCGGCCGGGATTGCCGGCGCGCAGCGCGTACTCGAACTCCGCCTCGCTCGGCAGCCGGTAATGGCGCCCGGTCTGCTCCGACAGCCAGACCGCGTAGGCCTCCGCGTCGCGCACGCTGACATGCATGACCGGGTCGCCCGGCGCTGCGGGACGGCCGTCGTAGCCCGATCGCCAGTCCACCCCGCTGCGGCGCACGAAGTTGCCGCTGCGCTCGTCGTAGACGGTCGAATTGCCGCGCCGCGTCGCCCGGGGCCGGGCGCCCGCCTGTTCGACGAAACGGCCGAACTCGGCAACCGTCACCTCGGTCAGCGACATCGCGAAACCACGATCGAAGCGCACGTAGTGCGCCGGCTTCTCCGCATCCGACGCCAATGGATCGCTGTCCAGCGCGCCCATCCGGAAACCACCATGCGGCACCACGACCATCTGCGGGCCGCGGCCGCCATGGGTGAGCGCGTCGGTGAACACCTGGCCGGGGCGGAACTGGCCGTAATAGGTCGCCAGATCGACGCGTTCGCGCAGGTTGGCCGCCACCGCATCGCCCGGCCGTGCGATGCGCAGGATCTCGGCCAGCTTGACCCGCGCATCGCGCAGGCCGTCGCCACGGACCAGGTCGCGCAGCGCCGCATCGCGCAGCCCCGCCACCCGGGCGGTGCGGATCGCTTCCACCCGCTGCCGGGCCGCATCCACCGCCTCGGCCGCGTCCTCGCGCACCGCCGCCGCATGGCCGAGCCAGCGCTCGGCCTCGTCGAAATCATGGCCACGCGCGGCTTCGTCGGCACGCCGCAGCATCGCGCTCTCCACCGCCGCCCTGCCCTGCAGCGCACGCGGATCGTCCTCCATCAGCGACAGCGCATCGCGGAACCAGGCCAGCGCGCCATTGCCCTGCTCGCCCAGCCGGCCGGCGCGCAGGTCGTCCTCGCCGGCCAGGTTCAGCGTGTACAGCCGGCGCGCGGATTCCACCCGCAGCTGCAGGGCGAGCACCGCCTGCGCATCCGGCGCCAAGGTCCGCGCCACCGCGGCGATGCGTTCGGCCTGCGCCAGCCCGGAAGCGCCGCCATCGTCGGCGTCGAGCAGCGCATCGGCGGCCGCGACGAGTGCCCGCTGGGTGCGCTGCAGGCCGCGCCGGGCCACGGCGTCGTCGGCATCGCTGGCGACCAGGGCCAGGTAGATCGGCGCGGCCGACGTCGCGTCCTCGTACAGCCGGCCATCCTCGAGCGCCTCGGCCGCCTGGCGGCGCAGGCCTGCCCGATCGGTGTCATCGTCGATCGCGACGGCCGGTGGCGTCCACACGCCACGCACCGCTTCACGCTCGTCGCCGCTGACGGTCACCGACGGCCCCTGCGCGGCTTCGACGGCCTCCTCGGACCCGGCGGCCGGCACGGACTCCGGCGCACGGCCGCAGCCGCCGGCCAAGGCCAGCAACGTCACACACAGACATGCTCGCGCACGCACGCGCAGACCCGCCTCCATCCCGATTCGCCCGCAATCTCTCGCTTTGACGTTAGGCTATTGTGACCCGATGCAGCAACCGCACCACCTGATGGATTCCCCTGTGACCGCTCCGATCTGGATCACCGATCCCGCCGACCTGCTGCACCGTCTGTCCACCGCACCGGCACGGATCGGACTCGATACCGAATTCATCCGCGAACGCACCTACTGGCCCAAGCTGGCCCTGGTGCAGATGGCGGTCGGCGAGGAGATCCTGCTGATCGACCCGCTGGTGCCGGGCATGCCGGAGGCGCTGGCCGCCTGGCTGGCCGCCCCGGGCGTGCTCAAGGTGATGCACAGCGCCAGCGAGGATCTGGTCGCGTTCAAATGCACCTGCGGCACGCTGCCGCGCCCGCTGTACGACACCCAGATCGCCGCTGCGCTGGCCGGCATCGCCGCCGGCATCGGCTACCAGAAGCTGGTCGAACAGGTGACCGGGGTGGTCCTGGTCAAGGGCGAGACCCGCTCGGACTGGCTGCGGCGGCCGCTCAGCGCGTCCCAGCTCGAATACGCCGCGGACGATGTCCGTCATCTGGATGCGGTGTACCGCGCCACCGGCGAAAAGCTGCAGACGCTCGGCCGCGAAGGCTGGCTGGAGGAGGATGTGGAACGCCTGCTGGCCAACATCGAGCGCGACGACGCCGAGCGCTGGCCGCACCTGGGCATGCGGGGCGCCGCCTTCCTGGATGCGGGTGCCCAGGTGCGCCTGCTGCGCCTGCTGCGCTGGCGCGACCGCTACGCGCGCGAGCACGACCACCCGCGCAGCTGGATCCTGGACAACGAACTGGCCACGCTGATCGCACGCGACCCTCCCGCCGACGCCGCCGCGCTGCAGAAACGCCTGGATGCGCTGCCGAAGTCGCCCAGGCGCCTTGGCGCTGCGATCTGGCAGGCATTGCAGACGCCGCTGGCGGACGAGTCCGCGCTGCCCCCGCCGCCCGCCGAGCCGGACAAGGCCGCGCTGAAGCGGCTGCAGACCGCGGTCGCCCAGTGCAGCGCCGACCTGGCGTTGCCGGACGGCGTGCTGGCCTCGCGCAAGCACCTGGAGGCGTTGCTGGAACGCGGGCAGTGGCCGGCGGGGCTCGGCCAGTGGCGGCGCCTGCAGCTGGAAGCGGTATTGACGCCCCTGTTGGCAGACGGCCCGGCGAGGAGCTAGAATCGCAATCCTGCGCAGCCGGCAACCGGTTTCGCGGGACAGCGACATCCGTGGGGCCATAGCTCAGCTGGGAGAGCGCGTCGTTCGCATCGACGAGGTCAGGAGTTCGATCCTCCTTGGCTCCACCATATAACTACGAAAAGCCCCGGGAATCGCTTCCCGGGGCTTTTTTTGTGCACCCTGCGTGTCGTTGCCGACGCCAGCTCGGCGGATGCCCCGCCCTCAGTCGCCGCGCTGCTTGCTGGGCTTGGGCCGCTTGCTGTGGTCGTCGTGGATCTGCGCGTCCTTCAGCCCCGGGCGCTGCTTGGCGGTGTCGTCCTGCTTCTTGTCCTGGCGGCTTTCCTGGATGCCCTGCTGCACGCCCGGAGTCCGGTCTGTCTTCGTCGTCATGCGCTGTCGCCTCGTGTCGCCCGTTGCGGGCCCGATGGCGCCGACACTAGCGCCGGCGCCGTGAGGCCGGAATCATCGCCGCCGCTCCCCGGCGCGGCATCACGGCGGGCGCATCCTCCCCGACGCCGATCAGGCCGGGATCCGCGCCTCGAAGCGCACGCGCGCGTCCACGTTCGCCGCATTCAGCTCGCCACCGTGGGCGAGTACGAACTGGTGCGCGATGAACAGCCCCAGGCCGAGCCCCTGGCTGGGCCGGAAACTGCTCTTGAACGGCTCGAACAGACGCGGCAGCAGTTCCTCGTCGATTCGCCCCCGGTTCGACACCAGGATCGAGAGCGCGCCCCTGCCGCGGCCGACCTCGATCTCGACCGGCGCGCCGGCGCCATGCACCACCGCGTTGCTGACCAGGTTGGACACCACCTGCGACAGGCGGTCGGCATCGGCCTGCACGGCCAGCCCGGCGCCGAGGGTCAGCGCGATCTCGGCGCCCGGGTTGGCGCGCCGTGCCTCCTCCACCACCGCCGCGACCACCTCGCCGCCATCGCAGTCGCGCACCTCCAGTTGCAGGCCACCGGTGCGGATCCGCGAGAAATCGAGCAGCTGCTCGACCATGCGCGCCATGCGCCAGCCGCTGCTTTCCATCTGCGTCAGCGTGCGCTGCACCGAGGGATCGTCCGGCAGCTGGATCGACAGCTTTTCCGCGCACAGCAGCATCGCCGCCAACGGCGTGCGCAGGTCGTGGGTGAGCACCGCCATCATCGTGTCGTTGAGCTTGAGCGCGCGCTCCAGCGAATCGTTCCTGGCCCTGAGCAGACGCCGCTGCTGGTGCAGTTCGACGAACACCGCGACCTTGCTGGTGATCACGTGCGGCTCGATCGGCTTGTGCAGGAAATCCACCGCGCCGGCTTCGTAGCCCTTGAACGCGCGCACCGGATCGTTGGAGGACGCGGTCAGGAAGATGATCGGCACCGCGCGGCTGCGCGAGGAACCGCGCATCAGTTCGGCCAGGGAGAAACCGTTCATCTCGGGCATGTGCACGTCGAGCAGCGCCACCGCCACGTCGTGGCGCAGCAGGATTTCCAGCGCCTCGGCGCCGGACCGTGCGCACAGCACGCGTACGCCGTCGCGCCGCAGCAGGGCGTCCATCGCGACGAGGTTCTCCGCGATATCGTCGACGACCAGGATGTTGATGTCCTCGTCGCACGCGGTGCCAATGACCGACTCGGTGAGATTCACGCGTGATACTCCGCTAGACATAGACAGATTTCTTCCAGGGTGAGCACGGCGTCGGCACCCGCCAGCGACAGCGCTGACGCGGGCATCAGCGAGGAGGACGCGTCGTCCGGCCGCTGGATCCATGCCGTGCCCCTGCGCCCCCGGACCGCGGCGACGCCCGCACTGCCGTCGCTGCTGGCACCGGTCAGCAGGATCGCGAGCAGGCGCTCGCCGAACGCCTCCGACGCGGTTTCGAACAGCGGATCGATCGCCGGACGCGAGAACAGCACCGGGTCGTCCACCGACAATGCCACGCTGGTCCGCCCTTCCACCAGCAGGTGGTAGTCCGGCGGCGCGGTCAGCACCGTTCCGGGACTCAGCTGTTCCTTGTCCTGGGCCTCCCGCACCGGCAGCGCGCACACGCCGTCGAGCAGGTCGGCCAGGCTGCTGGAACGATCGCGCGGCAGGTGCAGCACGATCATCACCGGCACTGGCAGGTCGGCCGGCAGGCGCGCCAGGATCGCGCGCAGCGCGGCCACGCCGCCGGCCGAAGCGCCGATCACGATGGCGTCGAAACGTCCGGCCAGCGACTGGCACCCGGTGCTCATGCCGCCTTCCGGTACAGGCGCTGCCCGCGCACGCAGGCTTCGAACGCCTGCGCATGCTCGCCGAACTGCAGCGACTCCTTGCTGCCCAGGCCGAGGAATCCACGATGCACCAGCGCATCGCGGAACAGGCCCACTGCCCGGTCCTGCAGGCTGCGGTTGAAGTAGATCAGCACGTTCCGGCAGGACACCAGGTGCACTTCGGAGAAGACGTGATCGGTGGCCAGGCTGTGGTCGGCGAAGACGATGCTGCGCTTCAGGCGACGGTCCAGCAACGCGCCGTTGTAGGCGGTGCTGTAGTAATCCGACAGCGAAGCCACGCCACCGGCCTTCAGGTAGTTGCCGCTGAACTGGGCCATGCGGGCGATGTCGAACACCCCGGCCTCGGCCCGCGACAGCGCGTCGGGATTGATGTCGGTGGCGTACAGGATGGTCCTGTCCAGCAGGCCTTCCTCGTGCAGCAGGATCGCCAGCGACCACACCTCCTCGCCGGTACTGCAGCCGGCGACCCAGATCTTGATCGACGGATAGGTGCGCAGCACCGGCACCGCGTGCTCGCGCAGCGCGCGGAAATAGTCCGGGTCGCGGAACATCTCCGACACCTGCACGGTGAAGTACTGCATCGCCTGGTCGAACAGCGCCGGTTCGTGCAGCAGGCGGTGCTGCAGTTCGGCGACGTTGGCGCAGCCGAAGCGGGTCATCGCCTGGCGCACGCGGCGACGCAGCGAGGACACCGCGTACTGGCGGAAATCGTAGTGGTAGCGGTGGTAGATCGCCTCCAGCAGCAGCTTCAGCTCGAGGTCGAACAACTCCACGTCGTTCATTTGCGCGCGCACCAGACACGGCACAGCGACACCAGCTTGTCGATGTCGATCGGCTTGGCGATGTAGTCGTTCGCGCCGGCCTCCAGGCAGCGTTCGCGGTCATCGGCCATGGCCTTGGCGGTCAGCGCGATGATCGGCAGGTTCTGCCACTGGCGATGGCTGCGGATCTCGCGCATCGCGGTCAGCCCGTCCATCTCCGGCATCATGATGTCCATCAGCACCAGGTCGAAATCGCGCGCCTCGATCGCGCGCAGCGCCTCCAGGCCGTTGCGGGCGATGTGCAGGTCCACGCCCAGCGGCTCCAGCACGCTGGACAGCGCGAACACGTTGCGCACGTCGTCCTCCACCAGCAGCACCGGGCGCCCGTCGAGCACGGCGTCGCGGCGCCGCGCCTCGCGCAGGATCCGCTGCTGGTCGCTCGGCAGCGAGGCCTCGACGCTGTGCAGGAACAGGGTGACCTCGTCCAGCAGCCGCTCCGGCGAACGCGCGCCCTTGATGATGATGCTCTTGGAGAACCGCCGCAGCCGCTGTTCCTCGTCGCGGGTCAGCGCGCGGCCGGTGTAGACGATCACCGGCGGGAACGCGGTGCTGCCGTGGTCGGCCATCCGTTCCAGCAGGTCGTAGCCGCTGCCGTCCGGCAACGCCAGGTCGGTCACCATGCAGTCGAACGTGGTGTCGCGCAGCCGTTCGACCGCCTCGGCGATGGTGCCCACCGCGACGATCTCCAGCTGGTCGCGCGCCAGCAGCAGTTCGAGGTTGCCACGCAGTTCGCGGTCGTCCTCGACGATCAGCAGGCGCCGCATCGCGCGCGCACTGGTGTCCTCGAGCTGGCGGATCGCGTCTGCCAGCCGTTCGCGCGTGGCCGGCTTGATCAGGAAGCCGACCGCGCCCAGCTCCAGCGCGATCTGGGTGCGTTCGAGCGCCGACACCACGTGGACCGGGATGTGGCGCGTGGCCGGGTCGCGCTTGAGCCGCTCCAGCACGCTGAGGCCGGACACGTCGGGCAGGCCGATGTCCAGCAGGATGCCGATCGGGCGCAGTTCGGCCGCCATCGCCAGCGCTTCCTCGGCGGTCGGTGCGACCACGCAGTCGAAGTCGAGTTCGTGGACCAGGGTGACCAGGGTTTCGGCGAAACCCACGTCGTCCTCGACCGCCATGATCAGGCGCCCCTGGCGGGTCCGCGCGGCGCGGTCGTCCGCGACGCGGGCGCGCTCATCGGCAGCGTGCTCTTCGGTGCGGCGCTCCTGCGCAAGGAACACCGGCGCACCGTCGGCAGGACGCGGCAACGGAGCGGGAACGGATGCATGCACCGGCGCCGGCGCGGCGGGAGACGTGGCATCCGCCGCCGGCGCGCCATCGACCGGCAGGTCCAGGGTGAAGCAGCTGCCGCGGCCCGGCTCGCTTTCCACCTCGATTCCGCCGCCCATGCGGGCCGCGAGATCGCGCGAGATCGCCAGGCCCAGGCCGGTGCCGCCGAAGCGCCGGCGCGTGCTTCCATCCGCCTGCCGGAACGCCTCGAAGATCACCGGCACCTGCTCGCGCGCGATGCCGATGCCGGTATCGCAGACCACGAAGGAAATGCGTCCGTTGCCGTTCCGCTGCAGGGTCAGCGAGACACTGCCGTGCTCGGTGAACTTGATCGCGTTGGCGAGCAGGTTCTTCAGGATCTGCTGCAAGCGCTGGCCATCGGCGACGATCCGCTCGGGCACGCCATCGGCCGAGGTGATCTGCAGGCCCAGGCCCTTCTGCGTGGCGAGCGGCTCGAAGGTCTCGCGCAGGCGGTCGAGGATCGAGGCGGTGGCCAGGGATTCGTCGGCCAGTTCCACATGCCCGGCCTCGATCCGCGACAGGTCCAGGATGTCGTTGATCAGGGCCAGCAGTTCGTTGTTGGAGGAATGGATCGCCCTGGCGTACTTGACCTGTTCCTCGGTCAGCGTCTCGTCGCGGTTGTCGGCCAGCAGCTTGGCCAGGATCAGCGAACTGTTGAGCGGGGTGCGCAGCTCGTGCGACATGTTGGCGAGGAACTCGGACTTGTAGCGCGATGCGGTGGCCAGTTCCTCGCCGCTGCGCAGCAGGTGCGCCTGCGCGGTCAGCAGGTCGCGACGCTGGCTTTCCAGTTCGTGGGTGCGCTCCTCGAGCTGCACGTTGGTCTGCTCGAGCTCGGCCTGCTGCTGCTCGAGGCTCACCTGCGACTGCAGCAGGGTCCGGCTCTGCTCTTCCAGCTCCTCGTTGGCCACGCGCAGTTCTTCCTGCTGGGCCTGCAGTTCCTCGCTCTGCCGCTGGGTCTCCTCCAGCAGTTCCAGCAGCTCGGCACGCAGCAATGAAGTCCGCAAGGCGATGCCGATGGTGTCGGCGCAGCGCTCGATCAGTTCCATCTGCAGCGCCGCGTCGCTGCGGCGGCCGCAGCGGCCGATCTCCAGCGCGCCGACGATCGTGCCGTCCACGCTGACCGGCGCCATCAGCAATTCGGTGGAGGTGCTGCGTCCCAGGCTGGACTCGATCGTCAGGTGCGAGGCCGCCAGGCCCCTGAGCAGGCGCGGCTTGCGCTGGCGCACGACTTCACCGAGCTGGCCGGCGCCGACCTCCATCTCCTGCGGCAGGTCGCGGGCGATGCCGACGCCACCGGCGAGCAGCAGGCGACCGCCCTGCAGGCGGTAGAGCACGCCGACCTGTGCACGCGCGTAGTCGCAGAGCGCGCCCAGCGCCGCTTCGGCCAGCGACTTCGGGTCGTGGTCGCCCTGCAGGGCGATCGCCACCGCGTTCTCCGCCTCCTGCAGCCACAAGGCCTGCTCGGCCTGGCGGCGGGCGCGGATCGCCTGCATCACGACCAGGCCGGTGAGCAGGAAGCTGACCCCGCCGATGCTGCGGTTGACGAAGGAGAACGCGGAGTTGGTGCTGGCCGGCGCGACGTTGTAGCCGACCGCCAGCAGCACGCAGGCCAAGGCGGCGATGATGATCGGGAGCTGCGGACGGCGCTGGAACACCGTGACGCCCACCGCGAGGAAATGCAGCAGCCAGACCGCATACCCCAGCGGCGTCACAAGCTCCAGTGCGATGGTGGCTGCCGCCAATCCGAACGCCAGTACCCAGACCGCGACATCGCGCCCCATTGTGTCTCCCCTGATCACCGTCGGCACGGCAAGAAGCGGGATGTTAACCGAGCATCGCGCGCCATTTCGCGGTGATTTCGCCTACACGCGCCCTTCACGCAATGCTTCGCTACCTTCGGCTGTTGTCGAAACACGGGGGAGTCCTGACATGTCGATCGATCACGGTGGCGCGCCGCATGACGGCCCGGGCATCGCACCGGATGCCGCTCTTCAGGATCCGGCGCATGCCGCCGACGCGCTGCGCGTGCTGCTGGTGGAAGACCAGGCCGACCTGCGCGATCTGCTGGCCGACGTGATGCAGGACCGGGGCATGGACGTGCGCACGGTGGGCAACGCGCACGCGGCGATGGACCTGCTGGCGTCGGGTTACACCTGCGACGTGCTCTTCAGCGACGTGCACATGCCCGGCGAGATCAGCGGCGCCCAGCTCGGCGAACACGTGGCACGCGTCCTGCCCGATGCCCGCGTGATCCTGGCGTCCGGCCACCCGCCGTTCAAGCTGCCGCCGCTGCCCGCCGGCGCGCACTTCCTGCAGAAGCCGTTCCGCCTCAACCAGTTCTTCGATCTCGTGGCCGGCGCTGACGGCCCCGCCTCCTGACGGAATCCGCAACACCTCCTGCACGGGGCGCCGCGTTCCTCCGCTGCACGTGGCGCGATGCTGGCCGCCGCTGCCAGCCACGCGGTTCCGAAGCGAGCGGTGATCGTGACCATGAGCGCCGTCGGCAGTCGGCCCGGTGGCTCGATGCCCTGGTGCGCGGCCGCGCATGCGTTCACCGATTCGCGCTGCACGACCGCCGTGGACACCAGCGACCGCCCGTCTTCCTGACGGCGCATGGTTCCGCGGCACCCGTCCCTGCGTCAGGATGTGCCGATGTCGACGTCTCTCCCCCCTTCCCCGCCCTGGCTGAGGCGCTGCCTGTGCATCGGCGGCCTGCTGGGCCTCTCCCTGCTCGCGGCCTGGGGAACGCTGGCACTGGTCCATCAGGGGCCCGGTCCGGCACCGTTGCGCTGGCTGCTGATCGGCGGCTGGCTGGCGGCATGCATCGCAACCGCCGTGTCCGCGCGGTCGCGGCCCTGGCTGCGCTGGGCGTTCGGCATCGCGGTACTCGGCATGTTCGTCTGGTGGCACGGCATCGCGCCCTCGCATGAGCGCGACTGGGCGGACGACGTCGACCGGCTGCTGGTCTCGCAGGTGCAGGGCGATCGCGTGGTGCTGCACAACGTGCGCAACTTCGACTGGCGCAGCGAACAGGACTACGACATCCGCTGGGAGACGCGTGCCTACGACCTGGAGCAGCTGGTCTCCGCCGATCTGGTGCTGTCCTACTGGATGGGCCCGGCCATCGCGCACACCCTGGTCTCGTTCGGCTTCGCCGATGGCCGCCAGCTGGTGTTCTCGCTGGAGATCCGCAAGGAGCGCGGCGAGGCGTTCTCTTCGGTCGGCGGGTTCTTCAAGGAATTCGAGACCGTCATCGTCGCGTCCGACGAGTACGACATCCTGCGCACGCGGACCAACGCGCGGGGCGAGGACGTCTACCTGTACCGGCTCGCACTCGGGAAGGCGCAGCTGCGTCAGGCGTTCCTCGGCTACCTGGAACGGGCCGAGCAGATCCGGCAGGCGCCGCGTTTCTACAACACGCTGACCAGCAACTGCACCACCATCGTGTTCGACCTCGCGCGCAGCATCGCGCCGGGCCTGCCGCTGGACTACCGCCTGCTGCTGTCGGGCTGGTTCGCCGAATACGCCTTCGACCACGACGGCCTCGTGCCCGGCTACGATTACCCGACCCTGCAGGCGCGCGGCCGGATCACCGGGCGTGCCCGCGCCTGGGACGGGCCGCCGCAGGGCTTCCCCGGCGCGATCCGGCAGGGCGTCCCCGGCATCCCCGCATCGGCCACTCCATGACCGCAGCACGTCGTCGCCACCTGCCCCGTTTCGCCCTTGCCGCGTTCCTGCTGGCCGCCCTGGGCGGCTGCTCGATCCTGCAGGAGTTCCGCCCCGCGGTCGCGGTCCAGCCGATGACGCCGGGCGAGTACATCGGCCTGCAGCGCGGCGACATCCTGACCTCCGGCCGGCTCAGCGCCGGGACCGAACAGACCGTGCGCGTGGCCGGACTGGACACCGGCGCCTGCGCCCGACCGTCGACCGACTGCATCCAGGCGCTGGCCGGCAGCGCCGGGTTCAACGAGGAGCGGCGGCTGTCGGCGCTGTCCGAACTGTGGCTGCAGCATGCGCTGGCCGTATCGGCGGTCAAACCGGTGGACGCGGCCGCCACGGAGGCCTCGCTGGAGGCCTGGCTGGAAGCGGCGCGGTACGCCTATGCCTACCTGTTCTTCAGCGCGCGCACCCCGGGCGAGCGTGCGTTCGAGGACCGCCAGACCCAGGTGCGCGACTGGTACAACCATGCGGTGCAGGAGGCGACCACGCGCCTGTTCCTGCTGCGTCTCGGCCAGCCGGCGCCGACGGCCGGCACCGCCGCGGACGGCGTGGAGGAAACCGTGCGCATCGGCGACTGGACGCTGCGCCTGGACATCCGCGAGGTGCGCCTGCCCGAAGGCGTCGACCTGCCGCAGGAACTGCTGCCGGCCTCGTCGCTGTCGTTCCAGGGCCTGCGCAGCACCTACCGGCGCGACGGTTTCGGCGCCGAACTGGTGGCGGTGATGGCCGACGACCCGGTCACGGTACTGCCGCCCGTATCGACGGAGGAGCCGGCCGACGCGGAGGCGCGCGACCACCGGCGCGAACGCGCGCCGGCCTGGAGCGAGATGCCTTCGCCCAGCCTGACGGTGCTGTTCCGTTTCGCCGGCGACGACCTGCAGCAGGTGCTGGGCACGCACGAACTGGTGATGGAGGTCTACGACCCCTACGTCGACGCCGACGTGGTCCTGCATGGCCAGCGCGTGCCGCTGGCGGCCAACTTCACCGCCGGCTACGGGCTGTGGCTGGCGCGCTCGGGCTTCAACCGGCAGTCGCTGCGCACCCTGTTCGGCCGCGAGAACGGGATCGACCGGCCGCACCTGTACATGATGCAGCCCTACGACCCGGACCGCCGGATCATCCTGATGCTGCACGGCCTGGCGTCCAGCCCGGAAGCCTGGGTCAACGTCGCCAACGAGGTCCAGGGCGACGAATCCCTGCGCCGCAACTTCCAGGTCTGGCAGGTCTATTACCCGACCAACATGCCGATCGCGCTGAACCAGGCGCAGATCCGCCGCCTGGTCGGGCAGACGCTGCAGCATTTCGATCCGCAGGGCACCGCCCGCGCGTCGAAGGACATCGTGCTGATCGGGCACAGCATGGGCGGGGTGATCTCGCGCCTGCTGGTCTCCTCGTCCGGGCGCCAGCTGTGGGACAGCTTCGCCAGCGAACGCGAGATCCCCGCACGGGTGCGGCCACGGCTGGAGTCGATGCTCAGCTTCGAACCGCTGCCGCAGGTGGAACGCGCCATCTTCGTCGCCGCGCCGCACCGCGGCACCGCAGTGGCCGACCACCGCATCGGGCGCTGGATCGGCCGCCTGGTGCGCCTGCCGCTGACCATCCTGGAGAACTTCGGCGAAGTGCTGCAGGCGCTGGCCGGCAGCGATCCGGGCCAGCCCGACGGCACCCCGGCACGGCTGCCCAACAGCATCGACAACCTGAGCGAACGCGATCCCTTCGTGCGTGCCGCCGCCGACCTGCAGATCTCGCCGAAGGTGCGCTACCACTCGATCATCGCCCGTCTTTCGCCGGATGGGCCGCTCGAACAGACCGACGACGGCCTGGTGCCGTACGGCAGCGCGCATCTGCCGGGCGCGCTGTCGGAAAAGGTGATCGTGTCCGGGCACAGCGTGCAGGAAACCGCGCCGGCGATCCTGGAGATCCGCCGCATCCTGCACCAGGACCTGGCCGAACGCGGCGCGCTGCCGCCGCCTCCCCAGGCAGGCAACCGCACGACGCCGGACATGGCGCCGGACTGAGGCGGGTCGCCCGTCTGTCGATGGCGCAGGACCCGGCGCGGACCGTGCGTCTGCATGCGCGCAGCAGGATGCGGTGGCACGCGTCGCCAGGTGGCTTGAGCGATCACCCTGCCTCCATGCGCATGCTGGAACGCCGAAGCATCTCCGCAGACACGCCACGCCGGCGCAGGGACAGACCCGAACCGAGCGGACTCCCTCAGCGTCGGCGCGATACCGGACAGAACGACGGGATCTCCCGACGCCAATGCCAATGCCAACGCCACGCAGCGGATGGAACCGCAATGCGCAGGTCCCGCTTAGCCGGCAACGGCCCTTGCCGGGGCCGCTCGAGGCCGAGCGCCCTGTCGGACTCGACCGTGGGTCGCAGCGCAAGGCCGGCGGTCGGGGTCGAGCCCCCTCCTACGCCGCGGCTTCATTCCCGCGGCGACGCGGCCACGGCAGCCGCTGCCGGAACAGCACCAGGTACAGGCCGACCACCCAGGCCAGGCCAGCGGCCCAGCGGCCCCGTTGCCCCGTTGCCCCGTTGCCCCGTTGCCCCGTTGCCCAGTTGCCCCGTTGCCGAGGATGTCCGACGGGTAATGCGCCCCCGATGGATCCGCCACGCCGACCATCCTGTCGCGCTCGATGCCTGGGTCGCAGCGCAAGGCTGGCGATCGCGGTCGAGCCCCCTCCTACGCCGCGGCTTCATTCCCGCGGCGACGCTGCCACGGCAGGCGCTGCCGGAACAGCACCAGGTACAGGCCGACCACCCAGGCCAGGCCGGCAGCCCAGCCGCCGAGGATGTCCGACGGGTAATGCACGCCCAGGTAGATCCGCGACACGCCGACCAGCAGCGTGAACGCCACCGCCGCGACCAGCACCGGCCAGCGCCAGCGGGTCGGCCAGGCCAGCAGCACCAGCACCGCGGCCAGGGTGATCGAGCCCATCGCATGGCCGCTGGGAAAGCTGAAGGTCGATTCGGGGGCGATCGATTCCCACAGCGACGGCCGCTCGCGCTGGAACACCTGCTTGGTCGCCATGTTCAGCAGCGCCGAGCCGGCGAAGGACAGCGAGGCGAACACCGCCTCGCGCCAGCGGCGCAGCGCGAACAGCGCCAGCGAGACGAGGATGTCGCCGGGGATCACTCCGTACTGGTAGCCGATGCGGGTCACCGCGAGGAAGAACGCATCCCGGGCCGGCGTGGCCATCGCGTTGAGACGCAGCAGCAGCGCGTCGTCGAACACGAGCTCCTCCATTTCGTGCACTTCGTCGGCCAGTTCGGCGAACAGCCACAGCGGCAGCGCCAGGCCGACGAACAGCAGCACGATGCGGCCCAAGTTGCCGCGCAGCACCGATGCGATGGCGGCCAGGCGGCCGCCGCCGGCCTCAGCCGGCCTTGCGGGCATAGCGGGTGTTGACGTAGTCGTCGATCAGGGCGACGAAGTCGGTGGCGATGTTCTCGCCCTTCAGCGTGATCTTCTTCTCGCCATCGACGAACACCGGCGCGGACGGCGCCTCGCCGATGCCGGGCAGCGAGATGCCGATGTCGGCATGCCGCGATTCGCCCGGCCCGTTGACCACGCAGCCCATCACCGCCAGCGACAGGTTTTCCGCGCCCGGGTGGGAGATGCGCCATTCGGGCATCTTCGCGCGCACGTGCTCCTGCACCGTCTTGGCCAGTTCCTGGAAGAAGGTGCTGGTGGTGCGGCCGCAGCCCGGGCAGGCGGTGACCATCGGGGTGAAGGCGCGCTGGCCGGTGGTCTGCAGCAGTTCCTGCGCGACCACCACCTCGGCGGTGCGCGACTGGCCCGGCTCGGGCGTCAGCGAGATGCGGATGGTGTCGCCGATGCCTTCCTGCAGCAGCACCGACAGCGCCGCGGCCGAGGCCACGATGCCCTTGCTGCCGATGCCGGCCTCGGTCAGGCCCAGGTGCAGCGCGTAGTCGCTGCGCATGGCCAGGTCGCGGTAGACCGCGATCAGTTCCTGCACGCCGCTGACCTTGCAGCTGAGCACGATGCGCTCGGCCGGCAGGCCCAGCGCGACCGCGCGGTCGGCCGATTCCAGCGCCGACAGGATCAGCGCCTCGCGCAGCACCCGGCCCGCATCCCAGGGCTCGGCGCGGGCGTTGTTCTCGTCCATCAGCCGCGCGGCGAGCGACTGGTCCAGCGAACCCCAGTTGGCGCCGATCCGGACCGGCTTGCCGTACTCGATCGCCTTCTCGATGATCGAGGCGAACTGCACGTCCTTCTTCTTGCCGAAGCCGACGTTGCCCGGGTTGATCCGGTACTTGGCCAGCGCCTCGGCGCAGGCCGGCTCGGCGGCGAGCAGCTGGTGGCCGTTGTAGTGGAAGTCGCCGATCAGCGGCACGTCCACGCCCATCATCGCCAGCTTGTCGCGGATCCTCGGGATCGCGGCGGCGGCCTCGACCGTGTTCACGGTCAGCCGCACCATCTCCGAACCGGCCCGCCACAGTTCGGCGACCTGCTTGACCGAGGACGCCACGTCGGCCGTGTCGGTATTGGTCATCGACTGGACCACCACCGGTGCGCCGCCGCCCACGGCGACGCCTCCGATCATGACCTGGCGGGTGGGACGGCGCGCCCACGGCGCAGCCGAGGCGGGGGGAGTCGGGCGGGTGACGGCATCGTGCTGCATGGGGCGAATTGTAGTGCCTGCCGCCCCCACGCGGGATGAGCGGCAGGCATCCACGGCGCGGTTCCAGGCCGGCCGGCAGCCTGACGTGTCCGGCGCAGGACCGGTCTGCGCGGCCCGGATGCAGGCGGCATCCGCGCGCCGCCCCTGCGCTTCCGGGCCCGCCCACGCAGCCACGGCAACGAAAGCTTCGCGCCCCGACCCGCATACTGCGGCGCTGGACCCCACGGAGACCGGCGTGAAAGCATCCGATCTGTTCGTCCGCGCCCTCGAGGCGGAGGGCATCGACTACATCTTCGGCGTGCCCGGCGAGGAAAACCTGGACCTGCTGGAATCGCTGCGCGAGTCGCCGATCCGCATGGTGGTCAACCGCCACGAACAGGCCTCCGGCTTCATGGCCGCCACGGTCGGCCGGCTGACCGGCAAGCCCGGCGTCTGCCTGTCCACGCTGGGCCCCGGCGCGACCAACCTGGTCACGGCGGCGGCCTATGCCCAGCTCGGCGCGATGCCGATGGTGATGCTGACCGGGCAGAAGCCGATCCGCAGCAGCAAGCAGGGCGCGTTCCAGATCATCGACGTGGTCGACATGATGCGGCCGATCACCAAGTACACCCGGCAGATCGTGGCCGCCGCCGGGATCCCGGCCAAGGTCCGCGAGGCCTTCCGCCGCGCCGCCGAGGAGCGCCCGGGCGCGACCCACCTGGAACTGCCCGAGGACATCGCCCGCGAGGACTGCGACGCCCACCTGCCCGCGCCCAGCCAGTCGCGCCGCCCGGTGGCCGACCAGAAGGCGATCGCGCTCGCCCGGCGGGCACTGGAACAGGCCAGGCGGCCGCTGCTGGTGATCGGCGCCGGCGCGAACCGCAAGAGTTCCTCGAAGATGCTGACCCGCTTCGTCGACACCCTCGGCGTGCCGTTCTGCTCGACCCAGATGGGCAAGGGCGTGGTCGACGAACACCATCCGCTGTGGCTGGGCTGCACCGCGCTGTCCGATGGCGACTTCGTCCACCGCGCCATCGCCGAGGCCGACCTGATCCTGGTGGTCGGCCACGACGTGGTCGAGAAGCCGCCGTTCTTCATGCGCGAGGGCCGGCGCACCGTCATCCACGTCAACTACGTCGGTGCCGAGGTCGACAGCGTCTATTTCCCGCAGATCGAACTGATCGGCGACATCGCCAATTCGCTGTGGCGGCTGCAGGACGGTTTTACGCCGCAGCCGCACTGGGATTTCGGCTTCTTCGCTACCGTGCGCGAGGCGCTGAACACCCAGTTGCTGGAAGGCGGCGGCGACGCGCGCTTCCCGGTGCTGCCGCAGCGGGTGGTCGCCGACGTGCGCAAGGCCATGGATCCCTGCGACTTCGTCTGCCTGGACAACGGCATCTACAAGCTGTGGTTCGCGCGCAACTACCGCGCCAGCCGGCCCAACACCCTGCTGCTGGACAACGCGCTGGCGACGATGGGGGCCGGGCTGCCGTCGGCGATGGCGGCCGCGCTGCTGCATCCGGAGCGGCGCGTGCTGGCGGTCTGCGGCGACGGCGGCTTCATGATGAACTCGCAGGAACTGGAAACCTGCGTGCGCCTGGGCCTGAACCTGACCGTGCTGGTCCTGCGCGACGACGCGCTCGGCATGATCCGCTGGAAGCAGGAGGACATGGGGTTCCCCGACTACGCGATGGGCATCGGCAATCCGGATTTCGTGAAGTACGCCGAGAGCTATGGCGTGCGCGGCCACCGCCCGGAATCGGCCGGGGCCTTCGGCCCGCTGCTGGCGCAGTGCCTGGACCGCAGCGGCGTCGACCTGATCGACCTGCAGGTCGACTACTCGCAGAACGTCGCCATCCTCAACCATGCGCTGCGCGACCGCGCCGCCGCACTCTGACCGCACGAGGCATCCCATGCTCGCGAAGACCTATCCGCTCTACGTGGCCAACCGGCCCGAAACGCCGAACACCGATCTCGACGTGCTGGACAAGTACTCCGGCCAGGTCGCCACCCGGGTGGCGATGGCCGATGCGGCCATCATCGAGCGCGCCATCCAGGCCGCCGTCGATGCCGCACCGGCGATGGCCGCCCTGCCCGCCTACCGGCGCCAGGCGATCCTCGACCACTGCGTGGCGCGCTTCCGCGAACGCGCCGAGGAACTGGCGCTGGCGCTGTGCATCGAGGCCGGCAAGCCGATCAAGGACGCCCGCGGCGAAGTCACCCGCCTGATCGACACCTTCCGCATCGCCGCCGAGGAATCCGTGCGGATCGAAGGCCAGACCGTGGACCTGCAGATCTCCGAGCGCGGAAAGGGCTATCGCGGCCTCTGGAAGCGCGTGCCGGTCGGCCCATGCAGCTTCATCACCCCGTTCAACTTCCCGCTCAACCTGGTCGCGCACAAGGTCGCCCCGGCGATCGCCGCCGGCTGCCCGTTCGTGCTCAAGCCGGCCGCGAAAACGCCGGTCGGCGCGTTGATCATCGCCGAGGTGCTGGCCGAGACCGACCTGCCCGCCGGCGCGTTCTCGGTGTTCGCCTGCAGCAACGAGGACGCCGCGCCGCTGATCGAGGACGACCGGATCAATCTGCTGTCCTTCACCGGCGGTCTGGTCGGCTGGGAGTTCAAGGCCCGCGCCGGGCGCAAGAAGGTGACGCTGGAGCTGGGCGGCAACGCCGCCTGCATCGTCGACGGCGACCAGGCCGGCAAGCTCGACCACGTGGTCGAGCGGCTCGCCTTCGGCGCCTACTACCAGTCCGGCCAGAGCTGCATCAGCGTGCAGCGCATCCTGGTCCACGACACCGTCTACGACGCGCTGAAGGACAGGCTGGCCGACAAGGTGCGCGAGTTCGTCTGCGGCGATCCGAAGGACGAAGCGACCTTCATCGGCCCGGTCATCGACGAGGCCGCGGCGAAGAAGATCGAAGGCTGGATCGGCCAGGCGCGCGACGCCGGCGCCACCGTGCTGGCCGGCGGCGGCCGCACCGGCAACATGCTGGAGCCCGCGCTGCTGGAGGGCGTGCCGCACGATGCCGACCTGCAGCGCCAGGAGGCGTTCGCACCGGTCGCCCTGCTCGAGCGTTTCAGCGATTTCGAGCAGGCGCTGGCCACGGTCAACGACTCGGATTTCGGCCTGCAGGCCGGCGTGTTCACCGACAGCCTCGCGCACACGCTGCTGGCCTGGGACCGGCTCGAGGTCGGCGGCGTGATCGTCGGCGACGTGCCCAGCTTCCGCATGGACAACATGCCCTACGGCGGGGTCAAGGATTCCGGCCTGGGCCGCGAAGGCGTGAAGTTCGCGATCGAAGACATGAGCGAGGTGCGGCTGCTGGTGCTGAAGACCTGAGCGCCGGCGCACGGCACCCGGCGCTCCGGCCAGCGCATCTCCGGCCTCACCAGTCGCCGGCCAGCAGCGCCTCGGCCAGCACCTGCAGCTTCGCCGAGTGCTGCCGCGACGGCGGGTAGATCAGCGAGAACTCCCGGCTGCGGCCCTCGAACGGTTGCAGCACGCGCTGCAGCCGGCCATCGGCCAGCGCGTCGGCCACGGCGAAATCCATCACCTGCACGATGCCGATCCCGGCGATCGCGGCCTCCACCAGCGGATCGCCGCTGTCGAACACCATCCGCGTCGACGGGGTGAGCTCGCGCAGCTGTCCGTCCTGCAGGAACTGCCAGTCCACCAGCCGGCCGCTGCGCAGGTTGCGCACCGCCAGGCAGGCATGGCCCTGCAGGGCGGCGACATCGGCCGGCGCGCCATGCGCGGCCAGATACGCCGGGCTGGCCACGGTCACCCAGCGCAGCGCACGCAGTGGACGCGCGACGATGCGCTGGTCGGCGATCGGGCCGGTGCGCAGCGCGGCGTCGAAGCCCTCCTCGACCAGGTCGACCAGCCGATCGCTGAGCACCGCCTCCACCTGCAGCTGCGGATGACGCCGCAGCAGCGGGGCCAGCAGCGGCACCAGCACCTTGCGGCCGAACATCGACGGCGCACTGATCTTCAGCGTGCCCGACGGCGTGCACGGCCGGTCCGCCAGCTGGCGCTCGGCGTCCTCCAGACCACACAGCAGCGGCGCGACCTGCCCGACGAACTGGCGGCCATCGGGGGTCAGCGCGACGCTGCGCGTGTTCCGCTGCAGCAGCTTCACCCCCAGCGCCGCCTCCAGCCGACCGATCGCCCGCGACAGGCCGGACTGGCTCAGGCCCAGCTGCCCCGCGGCGATGGTGAAGCTGCGTGCCTCGGCCACCTGCACCAGCATGCGCACCGCATTGAGATCGAGCGCTGATCCATTCATGCGAAAAATCATGACAGATATCGAGTGGAACGGGTTTATGTATCGAACCGCATCAATGAGACTGCCGTCCCCCTCCGCCGGACCACCCCATGGCGCCTCTGAAACACCCTCGCTGGGCGCTGGCCCTGCTGGCGACCGCACAGCTGATCATCGCGCTGGACGCCACCATCATCTTCGTCGCCCTGCACGACATGGGCCGCGCCCTGCAGATCAACGCACAGCAGCTGCAGTGGGTGGTCAGCGCCTACACCGTGGCCTTCGGCGGCTGCCTGCTGCTGGGCGGACGCGCGGCCGACCTGCTCGGTCGCCGCCGCTTCTACCGGCTGGGCATGCTGCTGTTCGCGCTGGCCTCGCTGCTGGGCGCGCTGGCGCCGAATGCCACCCTGCTGGTCATCGCACGGGCCGCGCAGGGCGTCGGCGCGGCGCTGCTGTTTCCGGCCACGCTGGCGCTGATCAACACGCTGTACGCCGAAGGGCCGGTGCGCAATCGCGCACTGGCGATCTGGAGCATGGCCAGTGCGGTCGGCCTGGCGCTGGGCACCCTGCTCGGCGGCGTGCTGACCCAGGCCTTCGGCTGGCCCGCCGTACTGGCGGTGATCGTGCCGCTGGCCAGCGCCTGCGCCGCCGGTGCCGGCGCCTGGCTGCCGGCCGATGGCGGGCGCGTACGCGGGCGCTCGTTCGACCTGGGCGGCTGCCTGGCCGTCACCGCCGGTGGCAGCCTGCTGGTGACCACCCTGGTGCAGGGCCCGGAATGGGGCTGGACCGCGCCGGTCACCCTGGTCTGCCTGCTGCTGGCGGTGGCGCTGCTGGCGCTGTTCGTCGTGATCGAAACGCGCAGCCGCGACCCGCTGATGCAGTTCGCCCTGCTGCGCCTGCCCGGCCTGCGCGCCGCCCTCGGCCTGACCTTCGCGTTCATGAGCAGCTACGGCGTGCAGTACTACTTCCTGGCGCTGTATTTCCAGGATGGCTATGGCTGGAGCCCGCTGCAGGCCGGCCTGGCCTTCCTGCCGCCGACCGTGGTCTGCACCTTCGGCATCCACGTCGCCGAGCGCATGCTGCGGCGGCGTTCGCCACGGCAGGTGCTGGCCTGGGGCTTCGGCGCAGGCGCGGCCGGCATCGCCGCGGTGGCCATGGCCCTGCCGCACGGCGCCGGCTACTGGCCGCTGCTGCCGGGCATCGTGGTGCTCAGCGTCGGCCAGGGCATGAGCTGGACGGCGATGTGGATCGTCGCCGGACAGGGCGTGCCGGCGCCGCAGCAGGGCGTGGCCTCGGGCATGGCCGCCACCGCGCAGCAGATCGGCGGTGCGCTGGGCCTGGCCGTGCTGGTGATGCTGGCCAACGCGGCGCGTGGCGACCAGCCGGCGACCAGCCCGGATGCACTGCGGGGGATGGTGGATGCGCAGTACGGGGCGGCGCTGTTCGCCATGTTCGGCATGCTCATCGCCTTGGGTCTGCGACGGCCGAAGGTGGACTGCGCGCCCAAGGACTGCCTGCCCGACGGCGCATGATCGCCCTGCTCGGTCTGCGCCAGACGCTGGATGCCTTCGCCGCCTGCAACGACGGCGCCCCAGGGGCGCGTCAGCCCATCCGCTCGACCGGGCGCCCGAACAGGTAGCCCTGGCCGCTGTGGCAGCCGAGGTCGCGCAGGATGTCGCGCTGGAGCGGGGTCTCGATGCCCTCGCCCACGGTGTCGATACCCAGCGTGCCGGCCATCGCCAGGATCGCGCGCACCAGCGCCAGGCTTTCCTGGCGGCGATCGGCCGCATCCAGTCCGGCGACGAAACTGCGGTCGATCTTGAGGCCGGAGATCGGGAAGCGGTGCAGATAGGACAGCGCCGAGAATCCGGTGCCGAAATCGTCGAGCTGGGCCAGCACGCCGTGCTCGCGCAGCGTGTTGAGGATGCGCAGCGTGCGTGGCGCGTCGTCCAGCAGCGCGACTTCGGTGATCTCCACCCGCAATCTGCGCGGATCGGCGCCGGCGGCATCGAGCAGGCCCAGCAGGCGGTCGGCGAAATCGGCGGAGTGGAAATGCCGCGGCGAGACGTTCACCGATACATGGCCGCTGCCACCGCGCGCCAGCGACTGGATCACCTGTTCGTACAGCAGCCAGTCGACCTGCTCGATCAGTCCGGTTTCCTGCCCGCGCACGATGAAGGCGTCCGGCGTCAGCAGCCCACGCCGCTCGTGGCGCCAGCGCAGCAGCGCCTCGTAGCCGATCACCACGCCATCCTCCAGGCGCACGATCGGCTGGTAGTGCGGCAGGAAATCGCGGCGCTTGATCGCACGCCGCAGGTCGGCTTCCAGATCCAGGCTGCGCACCGCCTCCTCGCGCATCGCCTCGTCGAACACGGCGTAGCGGTCGCGGCCGCCCTTCTTGGCGCGGTACATCGCGGCGTCGGCATCGCGCAGCAGTTCGTCGCCGCTGCGATAGCGCGCGTGCCACAGCGCGATGCCCATGCTCGCCGATGGAAACAGTTCGCGCCCGGCGATCCACATCGGCTGCCCGAGCAGGCAGAGCAGGCGCTGGGCGACCTCGCGCACGCTCTCGGGGCCGTCCGGGCACGGCAGCAGGATCGCGAACTCGTCGCCGCCCAGGCGGGCCACCAGGTCCTCGCCGCGCATCAGCGAGACGATCCGCTTGGCCACTTCGACCAGCAGCTCGTCGCCGGCGGCGTGGCCGATGCTGTCGTTGACCAGCTTGAAGCGGTCCAGATCCATGAACAGCACCGCGAACGGCTGGCCGTCGCCATGCCGCGCGCGGTCGACCGCGGCATCGAGCCGGTCCAGCAGCAGGGCGCGGTTCGGCAGCCCGGTCAATGCATCGTGGCGGGCCTGGTGGGTCAGCCGCTGCTCGGCGCGCAGCCGCTCGCCGATCTGGTCGATCAGCCTGTCGTTGGCATCCTCCAGTTCGCAGGTGCGTGCGGCGACGCGCTGTTCCAGGTCGGCATGTGCGTGTTTCAGGCGTTCCTGCGCCCGCTGGCGGGTCAGGCCGTTGCTGATGTTGTGGGCGACGAAGGCCAGCAGCCGCTGGTCGTCCGGGCTGAAGCGGATGTCGGCGCTGTAGCTCTGCACCGCCAGCACCCCGACCACCTCGCCATCGCGCGACAGCGGCACGCCAAGCCAGGAACAGGCCAGGCCGCCCTGCCCGCCGCTTTCGTGCACCTCGCCGCCTTCGACCAGCGCATCGATCCGCTCCCGGTCGGCCAGCAGCGCCGCACGGTGGCGGATCACGTACTCGGTCAGGCCGTTGCCCAGCCGCCGCCGCGGCCGGTGGTCGCCGTGCTCGTCGACCGAATAGACGAAGGAGATCGACTGCTGGCCGTCGTCCAGCAGCGCGATGTAGAAGTTGCGCGCGTACAGCAGGTCGTCGACCGCGGCATGCACCTTGGCGTAGTACTGCTCCGGGCTGTCGGAGGTCATCGCCATCTCGGCGATCCGGAACAGGGCGTGCTGCAGGCGCTCGGCACGCTGGCGCTCGCTCACCTCGTCCTGCAGTTCGCGGTTGGCCTGCTGCAGTTCCAGCGTGCGCTCCTGCACGCGCCGCTCCAGTTCGATCTGCGCCTGGCGCCTGTCCAGCAGGGTCAGCACGTGCTGCGCGACATAGGCCAGCAGCGCGCGGTGCTCTTCGCTGTAGACCGCAGGCCGGTCGTAGCTCTGCACCACGATCGCGCCGCAGACCCGCTCGCCGCGCCGCATCGGCACGCCCAGCCAGTCCTGGCTCTCCGGCCCCAACCCGTCGCGGTCGCCGATGCCGAGCATCGCCCGCAGTTCGCGCGAGGCGCCATACAACGGGTGGCCATGGTGCAGCAGCGCGAAGGTCAGGCTGTTGCGCATGTCGTCCTCCTGCCACTCTCGCACCGGATCGGCGCGGTAGGCGTCGACCTGGTCGGCGAAGTGGAGGAAGCGGACCGTGTTGCGCTCGTCGTCGTATTCGACGATGTAGCAGTTCGGCGCATACATCAGCGAGCCGATGATCTCGTGCAGGCGCTGCAGGATGGTCTGCGTCTCCAGCTCGGCACCGGCCAGGTCGGCGATTTCGTACAGGGCCTGCTGCAGCCGGCGCGAGGATTCCAGCACCTCGATCCGCCGCTGCGCGCGCTCGGCCCGCAGCGTGCTCGCCAAGGCCTGCCAGGCCATGTCCAGCCAGGCCTGCGCCCCCGGCATGGCAGCGTCCGCGGCCAGCACCAGCGCCAGCCGTCCGCCGGCCCCGACATCGCCGACCAGCAGGTGCGCATCGTCGGCCTCGCCGACCCCCGCCACGCCATCCAGCGCACGCAGGACCTGCGCTTCCAGGTCGGGGGCCCGCTCCGGACAGGCGCAGGCGCGCCCCAGCACCTCGTCGCACCAGCCCGCGGCGAACAGCACGCCGGCCGGCAGCCGCCGCGACATGGCCACAACCGCTTCCTGCAGCACCGTGTCGCTGTCGCCGGTACGCGCCGGGGGCGCATGCCGTGCGCTGGTCGCTGAGCTCATCCGCCGGCTCCCCGCCTGCCTGTGAAGGCGAGCATAACGCGCCGGTCGATGCCGGCGATGGACCCGACCCCGTTGCCGCTTCCCATCCGTTCAACCGGCCATGCAGACCGTCGCCCTCTCCCTCCCCGCTCCCGACGCGCAGCGCTTCCCGCCGCCGCGGCAAGCCCTTAGTCTTGCCGGCGTGGAGCAACCGGTCGACCCCAGCGACGAAGCCCTGATGCTGGCCTATGCCGCCGGCGACGCGGCTGCGTTCGAACGGTTGTACGCGCGCCACCGCCTGCCGCTGTTCCGCTTCCTGCTGGGCCAGCTGCGCGACCGGCCGCTGGCCGAAGAGCTGTTCCAGGACATCTGGCAGAAGGTGATCGCCGCGCGCGCCGGCTGGCGGCCGGAAGCCGCCTTCGGCACCTGGCTGTACCGGATCGCGCACAACCGACTGAACGACCATTGGCGTGCGCTGAAGCATCGCCCTGCCACGCCGATCGACGCGGACCTGCGGGTGGCCGCCCTGGCCGACCACGACACCCCCGAAACCCATGCCGACCAGGACGAGCGCCACGCGCAGCTGATGCGGGCGCTGGATGGCCTGCCGGACGACCAGCGCGAGGTCGTGATGCTTCGCCTGCAGCGCGAACTGAGCCTGGAGGAGATCGGCGAGATCACCGGCGTCGGCCGGGAAACGGTGAAATCGCGACTGCGCTATGCGCTCGACAAGCTCCGCGCGAGGCTGGAACGATGAACGCCCCCAAGCACCCCCTGACCCCGGAAGAGCGCGCCCTGGCCGAACGCCTGGACGCTGCGCTCGGCGCCGATGCGACGCCGTCGGCGGCGCTGGATGCGCGGATCCTGGCCAGCGCACGCGCCGCCGTGACCCCGCCGACGCACGGCCCGGCACCGCGCCCGCTTGTCGCCGGTGCGCGCCGGCGCCGTCGCTGGGGCGCACCGCTGGGCCTTGCGGCCTCGCTGACGCTGGCCGTGGGCGTGGCCTGGCAACTGCGCGAACCGCCGCAGCCGCACGCCGAAAGCATGGCCAGCGGGATCGACGCGATGCACGATCACGCCCCGCCACCGCCACCGCCACCGCCACCGCCACCGCCGGCGTCGGACGAGGCCGATGTCGACGCGGCACGGCCCTCGCCCGTGGCGGCGGAAACTGCACCTGCACCTGCACCTGCACCCGCACCTGCACCTGCACCCGCACCCGCACCCGCACCAGCGCATGCACCGACACCGACGCCGAAGCGCAGCCCCGCCGAGGCACCGGCAACCGGAACGCCAGCTGCGGCGCGCGCGCGCGCGGCCGTCCCACCGGGCCGTCCTTCGCCACCGGCAGCCGCGGCCCCGGTCACGTCGATGGAGACGGCTCCGGCGCCGATGAACGCGCGCCGGGCGGCACCGGCGGTCCATGCCGAGCCCGCCTCGCCTGCGCCGCCACCGCCCCCTGCACCGGCCGCGGCCAGGATGACGACGCACTCCGCGCCCGTGGACGCCACGACGGAGGAAAGGACGACGTCGCTGCACCTGCTGCCACCACCGCAGGCCGCCGCGGCAGCGCCCGTCGCGGACGTGTTCGTCGAGGGCCACGCACCGCTCGACATCGGGCCATGGCTGCAGCGGATCCGCGAGCAGCGCGACCGGGGCGACCTGGAGGCGGCGCGGGCCAGCCTGGCCCGCTTCGTCCAGGCCCATCCCGGACACCCGCTGCCCGACGACCTGAAGGCGCTGCGCTGAGCGGCGGCGCTGATGGCGTGCTCGCCACAGCCTGCATGCGACGCGCATCGGGCCGCACCGATCGCCTTGGGACATTCGGTCAGCATCGGCCGAGGGCGTGGATGGCCTAAAATCGCGTCGATGACCGACACCCTCGCCGCACCGGCCACGCATGCCCTCGAGGTCAAGCACAGCCGCTTCATCGCCCAGGCCGCCCCGGTCGAGGGCGCCGAGGCGGCGCTGGCGTTCGTGGCGCAGGCGTCCGACGTGGCCGCCACGCACAACTGCTGGGCGTACCGGATCGGCGGCGAATACCGCTCCAGCGACGACGGCGAGCCTGCCGGCACCGCCGGGCGCCCGATCCTGGCGGCGATCGACGGCCAGGGCTACGACCGCGTCGCCGTGGTGGTCACCCGCTGGTACGGCGGGATCAAGCTCGGCGCCGGCGGCCTGGTCCGCGCCTACGGCGGCAGTGCCGCCGAATGCCTGCGCACCGCCGCACGCCAGCCGCTGGTGGCGATGGCCACGCTGCGCATCGCCGGTCCGTTCGACGCGCTCGGCAGCATCCACGCGGCACTGGCCGCGCACGCCGCGACCAAGACCGACGAGCGCTTCGACGCCGATGGCGCCGTGCTCGACCTGAGCCTGCCGGCCGACCGCATCGACGACCTGAAACTCCGCCTGCGCGACGCGACCCGCAACCGCATCCGCTTCCTCGACGAAACGCGCAACGAGATCCCCACGCAATGACCGATTCCCCTTCCGAACGCCGCGGGCGCATGCGCAAGCTCGGCAGCCTGGGCACGCTGTGGCCCTTCGTGCGACGCCACCGCGGCCTGTTCGCGGCCTGGCTGGGCGCACTGGCGGTGTCCTCGACGGCCACGCTGAGCCTGCCGGTCGCGGTGCGCTACATGATCGACCGCGGCTTCACCGGCGGCGGCCAGATCAACCAGGCGTTCGGCCTGCTGTTCGTGGTCGCGGTGGTGCTGGCGGTGGCGACGGCCGCGCGCTTCTTCTTCGTGTCGCTGCTGGGCGAGCGCGTCGTCGCGGACCTGCGCGACCGCCTGTACGGGCACCTGATCTCGCTCGATCCCGCGTTCCACGACCGCACCCGCAGCGGCGAGCTGGTCTCGCGCCTGTCCGCCGACAGCGAGCTGCTGCGCAGCGTGATCGGCACCACCATGTCGGTGGCCCTGCGCAGCACGGTGACCGTGATCGGCAGCCTGGTGATGCTGTTCGTGACCAGCCCGCACCTGGCCGCCTATTCGCTGATCGGCATTCCGCTGTCGGTGCTGCCGATCGTGCTCGGTGCGCGCCGCCTGGAGAAGGCCTCGCGCGCCAGCCAGGACCGCGTGGCCGATGCCAACGCGCTGGCCGCCGAGACCCTCGGCGCGGTGCGCACCGTGCAGGCGCACGCACGCGAGCCGTACGAACGCGGCCGCTTCGGCGCCGCGCTGCAGATCGCGGTGGACACCGCGCGGCGCCGGATCGGCGCCCAGGCGGCGGTGACCGCGGCGGCCATCGTGCTGGTGTTCGGCGCGATCGTGCTGGTGCTGTGGTCCGGCGCGCACGAGGTGGTCCAGGGCACGATGAGCGCCGGGACGCTCGGCCAGTTCGTGCTGTACGCGCTGATCGGCGGCGGCTCGGTCGGGGCGCTGGCCGAGGTCTGGAACGAACTGCAGCGCGCGGCCGGCGGCATGGGCCGGATCTCGGAACTGCTGCAGGAGCAATCGCAGGTGGCCGCGCCGGAACAGCCGCAGGCGCTGCCGCTGCCGATGCAGGGCGCGATCCGCTTCGAGCACGTGGTGTTCCACTACCCCGGACGCGAGGACGCGCCGGCGCTGGAAGGCTTCGACCTGGACGTGCGGCCGGGCGAGACCGTCGCCCTGGTCGGCCCGTCCGGGGCCGGCAAGAGCACCGTGCTGTCGATGCTGCTGCGCTTCCACGATCCGCAGTCCGGCGCGGTGAAGATCGACGGCGTCGACCTGCGCGAGGTCGATCCCGGCGCGCTGCGCGAGCGTATCGCGCTGGTGCCGCAGCAGCCGACGCTGTTCGCCGCCAGCGCGCGCGACAACATCCGCTACGGCCGGCTCGAGGCCGACGACGCGCAGGTCGAGGCCGCCGCGCGCGCCGCCGAGGCCGACGAGTTCATCCGCGCCCTGCCCGAGGGCTACGCCAGCGAACTGGGCGAGCGCGGCACGCGCCTGTCCGGCGGCCAGCAGCAGCGCGTGGCGATCGCGCGGGCCCTGCTCAAGGATGCGCCGGTGCTGCTGCTGGACGAGGCCACCAGCGCGCTCGACGCGCAGAGCGAACGCGCCGTGCAGCATGCGCTGGCCAACCTGATGCAGGGCCGCACCACGCTGGTGGTCGCGCACCGCCTGGCGACCGTGCTGAAGGCCGACCGGATCGTGGTCATGGACCGCGGCCGCATCGTCGCCGAAGGCACGCACGAACAGCTGCTGGCCCAGGACGGCCTGTACGCGGAGCTGGCACGGCTGCAGTTCCTGGACTGACGCCACGGGCGCGGTCGTCGCGGCAACGGCGTTTGTGCGTCCGCGCATCGCTGCCGCGTCGGCGATGCGATGCGCATGAGGCCGGATGCGCCTGTCGGCTCAGGGCAGCAGGTGCACGGGCGTGCCGATCTCCACGCGTCGCCAGATCGCCTCCATCTCCGCATCGGACACCGCCACGCAGCCCTCGGTCCAGTCGCCGCCGCGCCGCGCCGGATTGCCGTGGATCATGATGTCGCCACCCGCCGGCACGGCCTGCGCCTGCGCGCGGGCCAGGTCGTCCGGATCGGGATAGGAGATGCGCAGCGACAGATGGAAACGGCTGCGCGGGTTGCGGCCGCTGATCCGGTAGCGCCCCTCCGGCGTGCGCCCATCGCCCTCACGCTGCTTGTGACCCCGTGGCGCCGGGCCGAGGGCGATCGCGAAGCGGGCCAGTTCGCATCCGCCCCGCTGCAGCACCAGCAGGCGCGCGTCCTTGAAGACCAGGACCAGATCGGCACGCTGCGCCGGATTCAGCAGCGCCGGCGGCCATGCGGCCGGATCTTCGACGATGCCGCTCATCCGCCGGATCGGCTCACGGCGGCAGCGCGCGTTCGAGCACCGCGCCGGTGTCGACGCCGCCCGGCAAGGTGCCGAGCGCCCAGCTGTGTTCGCCGCCCAGGCGCGTGCGCACGAAGGACGTCGCCAGCGGGCTGCCATCGCGCAGCAGCAGCGCGGACTGCAGGACCAGGGCCAGGTGCTCGACCAGGCGCCGCGCATCGCGTTCGGTCGCCTCCTCGATCTCCACCTGCAGGCGCGCGAACGCGGCGTCGAACACCGGATCGAGGCCGGCCGCCGTGCCGATCTCCGCGTCGAGCGCCTGGCGGGCCGACCGGTCCTGGCTGAGCGCGCGCAGCACGTCCAGGCACTGGATGTTGCCGCTGCCCTCCCAGATCCCGTTGAGCGGTGCCTGCCGGTACAGCCGCGGCAGGATCGATTCCTCGATGTAGCCGGCGCCGCCCAGGCATTCCTGCGCCTCGTTGACGCAGGCCGGGGCGCGCCGGCACAGCCAGTACTTGCCGATCGCGGTGGCCACGCGCGCCAGCGCCGCCTCGTGCGGATCGCGGGGCGCGGCATCGACCGCCGCCGCCACGCGCAAGGCGAACACCGTGGCCGCTTCCGATTCCAGCGCCAGGTCGGCCAGCACATTGGCCATCAGCGGCTGCTCGACCAGGCGCCGACCGAAAGCGCGCCGATGGCGCACGTGATGCAGCGCCTGCGCCAGCGCCATCCGCACCTCGGCCGCGGCGGCGAGCATGCAGTCCAGGCGGGTCAGCATCACCATCTCGATGATGGTCGCCACGCCGCGTCCCTCTTCGCCGATCCGCCAGGCGCGCGCGCCGCAGAGTTCGATCTCGGCCGATGCGTTCGACCAGTCGCCGAGCTTCTCCTTCAACCGCAGCAGGCGGAACGCGTTGCGGCTGCCATCGGGCAGCCGGCGCGGCATCAGGAAGCAGCCGAGACCGGCCCCGGTCCTGGCCAGCATCAGGAAGCCGTCGGACATCGGCGCGGACAGGAACCACTTGTGTCCGACCAGCGCGTAGCCGTCGCCATCGGCTTCGGCGACGGTGGTGTTGCTGCGCACGTCCGAGCCGCCCTGCTTCTCGGTCATGCCCATGCCGAGGGTGAGCCCGGTCTTGTCCGCCATCGGCAGGTCGCGCGGGTCGTAGTGCGGGGCCGCCGCCCGGGTCGCCCAGTCGCGCAGCGCCGGCTCGCGCTGCAGCACCGGCACCGCCGCGTGGGTCATCGTCAGCGGGCAGCTGGTGCCCGCCTCGGCCTGGTGATGCAGGTAGGCCAGGGCCGCACGTGCGACATGCGCGCCCGCCGCGGGCGCGTGCCAGGGCAGCCCGGCCACGCCATGCCGCTTGGCCGCGTCCATCAGCTGGTGATAGGCCGGATGGAACTCCACGGTGTCGATCCGCCGGCCGCGCGCATCGTGGCTGCGCAGGCGCGGACGGTCGCGGTTGGCGTCGAAGCCGGCCAGATACAGCGCATCGCCGGCGAGCCGGCCATAGGCCTGCAGCCGCGCATCGAACGTGGAGGCGCCGGCGCGCGCGACCGCATCGCGCAGCGCCACGTCGTCGACCCAGAGGTCGCGCGGCTCGAACGCCGGCGGCTGGTTGTCGACCTGGTGCGTCTCGAACGGTGGAACCGCGATCATCGCCCTGCGCCCTGCACGTTCCTCAGAACTCGAAGTTCATCGCGGGCCGGACCGGTGCCACGAAATCGCCCGAGACGTAGTCCACGGCCGCGCTGAACAGCTGGGTCATCGCCTGCGCATCGCCGACCCCGGTCGCCAGCGTGGCGATGCCTTCGCGCTGCGCACGGCCGGTGATCCCGCGGACCTTGTCCTGCGCCTCGGCCGAGCGCGACAGCTCGTCGGTCAGCGCCGGATCGATCTTGACGAAGGCCGGCTTGAAGTGGGCCAGCAGCTGGAACGAATCCAGCCCCGAGCCGAACTCCTCCAGGCCGACCCTGCAGCCCATCGGCCCGACCTCGGCGAGGAACTGCTGGACCTGGCGCAGATGGGTGAACACCTTGGCTTCCGGCGCCTCCAGCCACAGCCGGTCGCCCGGCACGTCGTGCGCGGCCAGTTCGCGCCGGATCAGCTGGGCCAGCGCCGGATCGGCGAACGAGCCCGGGCTGACCCGCACCAGCAGGCTGGTCTGGCGACCGGCGCGGGACCGCTCGGCCAGCAGCGCGATCGCGCGCCGCACGACCCAGTGGTCGATCCGCTCGAGCAGGCCGTGTTCCTCGGCGATGCCCAGGAATCCCGAAGGCGTCACCAGTTCGCCGCCGGCGTCGATGCGCAGATGCGCCTCGTACAGTTCGCCGGATTCGCCCTGCAGGCTGATCACCGGCTGGTAGTGCAGCACGAAGCCGTCGCCGTCCAGGGCGTCCTGGATCCGCGCGACCCAGCGCTGCACGCGCTCTTCCTCGGCGCGGTCGACCGCACCGGGATCGAACACCTGCACCGCGTTGCCGCCCAGCTCGGACGCCGCATTCAGGCAGGCATTGGCGCGGGCCAGGACCTGGCCGACGCTGGCGATCTTCTCGCCCACCTGCACGCCGCCGATGCTGGCGGTCACGGTCACCGAACGGTCGCCGACCGCGAACAGGTGGGTGGCGAAACCGTCGCGGACCGCCTCGGCCACGGCCTTGGTGCGCGCGTGGTGGCCTTCCATCAGCAGGGCGAAGCTGTGCTCGCCGAAACGCGCGATGCGCACGTCCGGATCGACGCTGCGACGCAGGCGCTCGGCGAGCTCGGCGACCAGCGCGTCGGCCGAATCCAGGCCGATGTCCGGCAGCAGGCGCGCGTAATGGTCCGGCTCGACCAGCAGGAAACCGTACTGGCCGCCATCGCGGCCGACCAGGGCCACGGCATCCTCGAGCAGGCGCATGAAGGTGGGCCGGTTCAGCAGGCCGGTGACCTGGTCGCGCCGGCGCAGTTCCTCGACCTCGCGCGCCAGCTCCGGGTCCAGTTCCTCGCGCCGGCGGAACACCACCTGCACGCAGGCCTCGCCCTCGTAGCTGGCGGTGGCGAATTCCATCTTGGCCGGGAAGGTGCTGCCGTCCAGGTGACGGGCTTCCATCAGGTACTCGGCCGGCGGCGGCTCGCCGCGCGACAGCGACTTGAGCAGCTGCTTGAATCCCTCGGTGTGCTGCGCGCCGACCAGGTCGAGCAGCGAGACGCCCTCGACATCCTCGAACGATTCGAATCCGAAGGTTTCCAGGTAGGCGTCGTTGGCCCGGATGTGCATGCCCTCGTGGATGTAGGCGACCGGATCGCGCGAGGAGGCGATCAACGCATCGCAGCGCCGTTCGGTCTCGCGCAGCTGCGCCTCGAGCCGGCGCAGACCGCGCCGCGCCTCCAGGTCGGCCCACTCGCGCTGCACCACCTCGACCACGTGTTCGGGCCGGCGCTTGAGCACCACCGCGCGCGCGCCGTCGGCGTAGGCGCCGAGCACCGAGCCGTCGTCCAGCGCTTCGAGCAGGGCCAGCAGCGGCACGTCCTTGCCGCTGGCGTCCACCCGCTGCCGCACCTGGGCCAGCGGACTGGCCTGCGACTGCGACACCAGGATCAGGTCGACCGGCTGCGCGGACACCATTTCGCTCAGGTCGGCCAGCGACTGCGGCCGCAGCGGCCGGACGGCGATGCCGCCATTGCGCAGCGCGCTGACGATGGCTTCGGCGTCCTCGACACGGTCGTCGACGATCATCAGCCGCATCGTGATGTCTTTCTGCATTGCGTATCCGGAAGGATCGGGGGAACCGCGGGGGAAGCGGTTTAATACACGATGGTCATGGAAGCGTCCATGAGGACGGACAGGAAACGTGCGCTGCCACGGCCATTCCAGGCGCCGGTCCGCCCACGGCCGTGGAAAAGCGCTGTCCCGATGCCGGGACGCCGCCTACCATGGCGGCTTTCCGACCAGGCAGGGCCGTGCGGCATGGGCATCGAGATCGAGCGCAAGTTCCTGGTGGACGGCGATGGCTGGCGGGCGCAGGCCGCGCGGGTCCAGCCGATGGCGCAGGGCTACATCAACGATCTGGTCAGCGTCGACGGGATCACCCAGAAGGCCTCGGTGCGGGTGCGGATCGAGGGCGGGCAGGCGTTCCTGAACCTCAAATCGCGCGAGCTGGGCCATACCCGGCAGGAATTCGACTATCCGATCCCGGTCGACGATGCCCGCGCCCTGCTCGCCCTGTGCGTGGGCGGCCTGGTCGACAAGCGCCGGCACTACGTCGAGCACGCCGGCCACCTGTGGGAGGTCGACGAGTTCCTCGGCGACAACGCCGGCCTGGTGGTGGCCGAGATCGAACTGGGCGCGGCCGACGAGGCCTTCGCCCGTCCCGACTGGCTCGGCGCCGAGGTCACCGACGCCTCGCGTTACTACAACCTGGCCCTGGCCTCGCGCCCGTACGCGCAGTGGAGCGCCGACGAACGCGCCGGCGGCGCCTGAGGCCCGGCAGGCGCGCGACGGCCTGGTCGATCCCGGGACACCACGGCCGCACCTTGCCGTGATCGCCATGCGCCATCCGCTGCGCCGATCCGCCGAACGCCGGGCGAAGGCAGCGCGCCGGGCCGGCATCCAGCCGGTCCGGGCGAGCTGCACGACCGGGCTTGCGCGGCCGTCGATCGGCCCCAATCTGCTTGCGATGAGAATCGACATCTGGTCCGACGTGGTCTGTCCCTGGTGCTGGATCGGCAAGCACCGCTTCCAGCGTGGCCTGGCCCTGCTCGGTGCCGACGCACCCGCCATCGAGGTGCACTGGCATCCGTTCCAGCTGGATCCGGATGCCGGCACCGATCCGGTGCCGCTGCGCGAGGCCTACGCCGCGAAGTTCGGCAGCGCCGAGCGCACCGGGCAGATCCTCGCCAGCACCCAGGCCACCGCCCGTGCCGAAGGCCTGCCGATGGATTTCGATGCCGGCCAGGTCCGGGTCACCACCCTGCCCGCGCACCGGCTGATGTGGCTGGCGGCACGCGAGGGCGATGCCGAGGCGGTCGGCGAGGCCCTGTTCCGCGCGCACTTCGTCGAAGGGCGCAACCTGGCCGACCCGCGCACGCTGATCGCGGCCGGCGCCAGCGGCGGTCTTGCCGCCGACCGCATCGAAGCGCTGCTCGCCGGCGACGAGGGGCTGGGCGAACTGCAGGACAGCCTCGCCCAGGCGCAGCGCATGGGCATCCGTGCCGTGCCCACCTTCGTGATCGATGGCCGCTACGCGGTCCAGGGCGGCCAGTCGCCCGAGGTGTTCGCCCAGGCCCTGCGCCAGGCACAGGCCGACGCCACGCCGGTCGACGCACCGTCACCGCGGGAGCAGGCCTGCGGCCCCGAGGGCTGCAGCACGTAGGAGCGGCCACAGCGGCGACCACGTTCCGCCAAACACCCGTTCTGGCCCTGGCGGCCGGCCCCACCAGCCTCCTGCAACGGCGCCCTTCGACGCACCCACAGCAACGGCCACGGCCGCGGCCGCACGCCGAAGACGCGCTGGCCGCGAAGCGGGGACGGCGGTCGCAGTCCACGGCATCCGCCGCATCCGCCGCACCGCGCAGGCGCAGCCGGATTCCGGCAGCCGCACGGCATCTGCGACAATCGGCCCCACGCGCACACCGCGCGGTCTGACGGAGTTTCCACGCATGCTCGTGATCGGCGTCGCCGGCACCGAACTCACCGCCCAGGAACGCGACTGGCTGCAGCACGACGCCGTCGCCGGGGTGATCCTGTTCAAGCGCAATTTCGCCTCGCGCGACCAGGTCGCCGAGCTGTCGGCCGCGATCCGCGCCGCCGCGCCGCGCCCGCAGCTGATCTGCGTGGACCAGGAAGGCGGCCGCGTGCAGCGCTTCCAGGACGGCTACAGCCCGCTGCCGCCGCTGGACACCTTCGGCCGCCTCTACGCACAGGACCAGGCCGCCGCGCTGCGCCTGGCCGAGGAGCACGCCTGGCTGATGGCCAGCGAGATCCGCGCCAGCGGCGTGGACCTGAGCTTCGCCCCGGTGGTCGACCTGGCCCGCGGCAACCGCGCGATCGGCAACCGCGCCTTCAGCGACGATCCGCAGGTGGTCGCCGCCTTCACCCGCGCCTATGTGCGCGGCATGCATTCGGTCGGCATGGCCGCCACGCTCAAGCATTTCCCGGGCCATGGCACGGTGCTCGAGGACACCCATTTCGACGACGCGGTCGATCCACGCCCGCTGGAGACGCTGCGCGCCGAGGACCTGGTCCCGTTCGTGGCCGGCATCGAGGCCGGCGCCGACGCGGTGATGATGGCCCACGTCGCCTATCCGCAGGTCGCGCCGGAGCCGGCCGGCTACTCGCCGCGCTGGATCCAGCAGATCCTGCGCGAGGAGATGGGCTTCCGCGGCGTGGTCTTCTCCGACGACATCGGCATGGCCGCGGCCTACTCGGCCGGCGGCATCAAGGCCCGCGTCGACGCGCATCTTGACGCCGGCTGCGACGTGGTCTTGGTCTGCCATCCGGAACTGGTCGCCGACTCGCTCGCCGCGGTCGAAGGCCGTCCGCTCAACACCGCCGCGCTGATCGGCCTGATCGGCCGCGGCGCGCTCGGCTGGGACGGACTGCTCGCCGATGCCCGCTACGGCGGCGCCCGCGGCAACCTGCCGCCGGCCGCCACCGCCTGACCTCCCCGGCCGCCCGCCAGCCCTGGCGGTTCAGCCTTTCCCCTCGATCCGGTAGCATCACCTGATGTCGAATCTCATGATTTCCGAAGTCCTCGCCCGCGCCGACCTGCTGGTCGACCGCGCCACCATCGACGACGCCGTGGCCCGCATGGCCGGCCAGATCGCCCACGATTACATGGGCGATGTCCCGCGCGACCGCCTCGGCGACAGTTTCGTGCCGGTGTTCCTGACCATCATGCATGGCGGCATGCCGTTCGCCGGCCAGCTCTCGCTGGAGCTGGGCGCACGCGGCCTCGACCTGCAGTTCGATTACCTGCACGCCACCCGCTACCGCGGCGAGAACGCCGGCGGCGAACTGGTCTGGAAGCACCGTCCTGCGACCTCGCTGTACGGCCGCCGCGTGCTGCTGGTCGACGACATCCTCGACGAAGGCCAGACCCTGCGCGAAGTCAGCCGCTGGTGCATCGAACAGGGGGCGACCGACGTCCGCATCGCCGCGCTGGTGGTCAAGGACCACGACCGCCGGATCGAAGGCGTGAGTGCCGACTACGTCGGCGTGCACGTGCCCGACCGCTACGTGTTCGGCTTCGGCATGGACTACTCCGAGCAGGGCCGCAACCTGCCCGGCATCTACGCGCTGCGGGACTGAGCGCATGGACATCGCGCTGGCGGTGATCGGCGGCACCGGCGTCTACCGCCTGGCCGCCCTGGAGGATGTCGAAGCACGCCAGGTCGACACGCCCTACGGCGCGCCGTCCGGGCCGCTGCGGATCGGCCGTCTTGGCGAACAGCGTGTGGCCTTCCTCGCCCGCCATGGCGAAGGCCATGCGCTGCCGCCGCACCGGGTCAACTACCGCGCCAACCTGTACGCGCTCCAGCAGATCGGCGCGCAGCGGGTGCTGGCGCTGAACACGGTCGGCGGCATCACCGAAGCCTACGGCCCGCGCGTGCTGGCCTGCCCGGACCAGCTGATCGACTACACCTGGGGCCGCGAATCGACCTTCTGGGATGGCGAGGGCGAGGCCCTGCACGTGGACTTCGGCCACCCGTACAGCCCGCTGTTCCGGCACAAGCTGCTGGCCGCCGCGCGCGTCACCGGCGCGACCGTGGTCGACGGCGGCTGCTACGGCGCCACCCAGGGGCCGCGCCTGGAAACCAACGCCGAGATCGCCCGCATGAGCCGCGATGGCTGCGACCTGGTCGGCATGACCGGCATGCCCGAGGCCGCGCTCGCGCGCGAGCTGGGGCTGGAGTACGCCTGCCTGGCGATCGTCGCCAACTGGGCGGCCGGCTGCGGCGATGCGGCCGAGATCACCCTGGCCGAGGTACTGGACAACGTCGCCGCCGCATCGGCCGGCCTGCCCGAGCTGGTCGCGGAACTGGCCCGCGGCTGAGGGCTGCGCGGGCGCCGTGCCGCCCGCCTCCCGATACCGGATATCGCCCGCGGCCGGACCGGGGCGCGGCCGGAGTTTCCCGTCGCGGGTATCCCCGAGCACCATACTGGTGCAGTCGCTTGATTATGGTCGCGACCGCCGTCGGGATTTTGTTGCAGCACGGATTGTCAGCGCGCGCGAGTATTTTGCATACTCGGGGGGTGTGGCGGCCGCCTCACATTTCCGTCAACCGCAAGGGATTACGCAAGCATCATGGCCAACGGTACCGTCAAGTGGTTCAACGACGCCAAGGGATTCGGCTTCATTTCGCCGGAGGATGGCAGTGCGGACGTGTTCGCGCACTTTTCCGCGATCAATTCCAAGGGTTTCCGCTCGCTCAAGGAAGGTCAGCGCGTGAGCTACGAGGTCACCCAGGGCCCGAAGGGCGCGCAGGCCTCGAACATTACCCCGGTCGACTGATTACCTGATCAGCCGGCACTTGAAGCCCCGCCATCGGCGGGGCTTTTTTTATGTCGCCGGTATCCGCGGTAATCCTGGGCCCCGCATCCGATATATCGAATACGGAGCCTGCCTGCCGATCCGCGTGCCGGCGCGCGTTTATACGCGCGGGCACGCGGCGACGGATCAGGCGGCCACCGCCTTCAGGGCGCGACCACCGTGATCGTCGCCGGACGCGAGGCACCGACACCACGCAGCTCCGGACGGTACATGTCCTCGGCCATCGGCGGCGGTACGTTGTAGGTGCCCGGGGTCACCGCACGCACCAGGTAGAACAGCCTGGACTTGCCGGAACCGAGCCGCAGCGCGGCCACGTAGCGGTCGTCGCGGAACTCCTCGTGGCGCAGGTCGGCGGCCTGCGCGCGCGCGCCGATCGACACGCCCTCGATGTCCACGCCTTCCCACTGCGCGGGATCGGCCAGGTTGAAGTTCTCGATCTCCAGCCCGGCCGGCAGCAAATCGGTCACCAGCGCATCGGGCATCGGCTGGTCGGCGCTGACGGTCAGGCGCACGACCAGGGTCTGGCCTTCCTTCAGCGTGCCGCCCCGCCAGGGCTTGCCGTCGGGCAGGAACCAGTCGCGGATCACGCCGATGCGGCGCGTGTCCTCGGCCGGCGCCTGGCGCGGGATGCCAGCCACGTCGATGCTCGCGTACAGCGGGCCCTGGCCGTCGGCGACGAAACGCACGCCGCGCGCCAGCGCCTCGCGGTCGAACAGGCGCGAGACCATCCGCGCCGGCGCGATGGTTTCGGCCACGTCGCCGAGTGTCAGCTGGCCACCGATGCGGCGGCCCTGGCTGGCGCCCAGCGCCTTGCCCATGCGCGCCAGCGCCATCTGTTCCTGGGTGCTCAGCCACAGCCGGTTGCCGCTGTCGTTGCCGCGCCGCGCATCGATCGCCCGGCCCAGCGCCACCGCGCGCGCGTCGTACTCCGGCTTGCCCTGGCCGCGCTCGTGCAGCAGCGCGATCATCAGCGCGTCGTCGCGGATCCGGCTGCCGTAATCGCCCAGGTACGGACGCTGGTCGGGATCGCGGGCGAAGCCATCGGCGATCGCCGCGGCGCCGCGCTTCGCATCGCCCTGCAGGCTCAGCGCCAGGCCCAGGTGGACCAGCGGCAGGCCGGTCAGGCTGCTGCCCTTCTCGTTGTCGTACAGGGCGCGCAACGTGCCCAGCGGCGCGCGGTTGACCCGCGCCAGCACGTAGCCCGAATAGGCGCGGTTGGCGAAGCGCAGGTGCTCGCGACGGTCGCGGCCGTAGAACTGGTTGGCGCCCGACAGCAGATCCTCGGACAGCCGGTCCAGCGCCTTCTGCAGCGTGCCCTCGGGCACGGCGAAACCGGCCTCGCGCGCATCCAGCAGGAATTCGGCGATGTACGGGGTCAGCAGCGGATCGGCCTCGCCCTGCCCGCCCCACAGCGAGAAGTGGCCGTTGCCGGACTGCATCGCCGCCAGGCGTCCGAACGCGCCTTCCAGGCGTGCGCGCCGGGTCGCCGCATCCAGCCCGCCGATCCCGAACAGCGCCGCGGTGTCGGCATCCAGCAGCAGGCCGGCGTAGCCCTTGCTGGTGGTCTGCTCGGCGCAGCCGTACGGATACTCCAGCGCCCCCTGCAGCGCGGCGGCGAACGGCACCGGCGGCAGCGCCGAGACCTGCATCCGCGCCTGTACCGCCTCGGCCATCAGCCCCTCGGCCAGCGCCGCATCCAGGGTCAGCACGCCATCGGCGCCCAGCACGCGGGTCTGCGCCCGCAGGATCGACGGCCAGGCGGCACGCACCGGCAGGTCGTAGCGCCGATCCACCCTGTAACCGCCGCCATCGACACGGACGCGCACCTTGCCCACGCTGTGCCCTTCCAGCGCACGCAACGGGAAGTTCAGCGTCGACTTCGCGCCGTCGGCCAGCTCCAGCGTGCGCTCGCCCTGGGCGATGGCCAGCGGGCCTTCGCCATCGACGCGGACCTTGAAGCTGCCCGCCCTGCCACTGAAGTTCTGCACGTCCAGGGTCACCGTCGCGCTGTCGCCCGGCGCCAGCACGCGCGGCATGCCGGCTTCGGCCACCACCGGTGCGCGCACCAGCACTTCGGCGTCGCGGTTGCCGTAGCGGGTATCGGCGTAGACCAGGGCCGAGACCCGCAGGGTGCCGTTGAAATCGGGCACCGGCAGCTTCAGCCGCGCATTGCCCTGCGCGTCCAGCGCGACCGGCCCGGAGAACAGGTCGACCGTCTGCACCCGCGCGGTCGGGCGCCGCGCCTGCGGCAGCGCGGCCAGCGCCATGTCGCCGCCGAAGCGCAGCCGCGCGGTGCCGCCGGCGAAGCTCTCGATCACGCGCCCGTACACGTCGTAGGCATCGGTGAGCAGGCGCCGCTGGGCGAAGAAGTGCGCATTGGCATCCGGCACCGGGAAGCGGGTGATGTTGAGGATGCCGACGTCCACCGCGGACACGGTCACGTGCGCCTGCTGCCCCGCCAGCTGCGGCACGCTGACGGTGACCGGCAGGTCGCGCCCGGGCTGCATCTGCTCCGGCACCCTGAGGCCGACCGCGACGCGGCGGTCCTTGCGCGACATCGGCACATGCGCGACACCGACCGCACGCGCCGGCGTGACCTGGCTGGCGGCCGAGCCGCCACGGAACACCAGCGCGGTGACGTAGACGTCGTGCCGCTCCCACTCCTCGGTGACCGGGATCTCGAACGTGGCCGAGGCCTTGCCCTGGGTCCCGCGCACCTCGATGTCGTGCACGTACAGCAGCTTGTCGCTCTCGACCAGCAGCACGCCGCGACCGGCCTGCGGGGGCGTGACGGTGACCTTGAGCGTGTCGCCGGCCCGGTAGCCGGTGCGGTCCAGCGCCAGCTTGACCTTGTCCGGGCGCGCATCGGCGCCGCGGTTCTCGTCGCCCCAGCTCCAGCCGGCACGGAACGGATAGCGCAGGGTCAGGCCGGTGGCCGGGTCGAACACGTCGATCCGGTACTCACCCCATTCGACCGGCACCTCGAACGCGGTCGCGCCGCTGCCCGCATCCAGACTGAGGGTCTGCTTGTTCTCGAAGCGGCGGGTGAAGTCGTAGTCCCAGCCGCCTTCGTCGTCGAAGCGCCAGTGGTAGTCGCGCAGCTCGCGCACCAGGGTCAGCTGCAGGCCCGTGGCCGGCGCCGGCTGGCCCTTGCGGTCCACGCGCACCAGTTCGAAGCGGGCGCTGCCGTTGGCATCGGCACCGTCCGCTTCCTCGAACAGCGGGCGCACGCCGACCAGCGCATCGGCCGGCCACACCACCCGCTGCAGGGTCCGGCTGACCGGTCGGCCGCCGCTCTCGTGCACGCTGCCGGACACGGTGACCAGCACCGGCGTCCTGTCGCCGACCTCTTCGGGCAGCGGCAGCTCGGCGCTGACCCGGCCCTTGGCATCGAACGTGGTGTCGACCACGTCGCGCGGGTCCTTGGGCAGGCTGACCGTCGCATCGCCGAAGCGGTAACCGGGCAGCTGGCCGGGCAACGGCTCCCGCGCCACGGCCACCGACAGCCGCGCGGTGAACCGGTTGCCGTCGGCCGGCGCACCGTACAGATAGGCGGCGTCGGCCTGCAGCCTGAACGGCTGCTCCGGTGCCAGCGTCTCCTGCGGGCTGGACAGGTCCAGCTTCATCCGCTCGGGCAGGAACTCCTCGATCCGCAGGGCCATGCCCTGCACCGCATCACCGGCGCCCGGATCGGTCCGGAACTCGACCTGCCAGCGCCCGGTCGGCGCATCGGCGGGAATCGCCTGCTCGAAGCGGTAATGGCCCTGCACGCCGGCCTCGAGCCGGGTTTCGCGGAACACACGGCCGTCCGGCTGCTTCAGCCGCAGGAACAGCGGCTGGCCCTTGCCGTCGCCGGCCTTGGGCGCCGGCAACGCACGTCCGTCGAAGTCGCGCAGCAGCGCGGAGATGCGCACGGTCTCGCCTGGCCGGTACAGATCGCGCCCGGACCAGGCGAACACGTCGAAGTCCGCCTGCGCGCGGCCGCCGACCGCGAACTCGGACAGGTCCAGCGCCGGCTGGTTGAACGGCAGCAGCGACACGTCCTTGCCGCGCCGCGCGACCAGCACGTGGCCGGCATCGAGCCGGTAGTCCAGCAGCGCATTGCCGTTGGCATCGGTGGCCGATTTCAGCACCACCTGGCCCTTGGCATCGAGCACGCGCAGCTCGGCGCTCTTCAGCGGCGAGCCATCGTGCAGCGAGGCCGCATGCACGTACAGCGTCTGCCGGTAGGCGCGCGTGTGCAGGCCGATGTCGCTGACGCTGAAGAACGCGGTGTCGTACTGGTCCGAATAACGGCCCACCCGGCGCATCACCGCGAAATACAGGCCCGGCTGCTGCAGCTCGGCGATGTCCTGCACCGGCAGGTAGTTGAGCACGCGCTCGTTGCGTTCGCCGCCGAGCACGAAGCGGTTGAGGTAGGCCGGTTCGGCCAGGTCGCGCAGCGGCGTGCGGTCGCCGTACTCGCTGTCCAGCTCCCAGCCGCCGCGGCGGCCGCCGCGCTGGAATGCGGCATAGAAACGCGGCAGTTCGGCCTCGCGCACGCGCAGGAATTCGATGTCGACTTCCTCGACGTTCACCGACACCACCGGCAGGCCGCGGCTCTCGCGTGCCGGCAGCACGCTGCCCTGCGACGCGAAACCGACCACCGGGTCGAGCTCGCCGGTGTGGACCTTCCTGTCGATGGCCTGGCCGAGGCGGGTGCCGTCGGCGGCGACCAGATCGGCCGAGACCTTGACCTGGTAGTCCTTCGCCGCTTCCACGTAGGGATAGCGCAGGGTCAGGCCATCCTCGGACAGCGACCAGCCACTGCCGTTGTCGGGCTTCGGGTCGACCTGCAGCAGCGCATCGAAGTCCTGGGTGCCGACCAGCGGCTGCGAGAACTCCAGGGCCAGCGTCAGCTGGCCGTCATGCTGGTCGGGGAAGGCGCGGACCAGGCCGAAGCCTTCGACCGCCTCGCGCTCGGCCTGGATCTTCTCGCCGCCGGCCTGCGGCAGCTGGCCGCCGGGGTCGCGCTTGCAGGCCGTGGCCGCCAGCAGGGCGAGCAGCGCCACGCAGGCCCAGCGTCCGATCCGATCGAGATGCCGCTTCGATCCCGTCCTGTCGCGAACCTGCTGCATGCACGTGCGTCCATTCTGCCGAGGTCGCGCAAGTGTATAGGCGCCACGCGACGGCGGGCAGACGCCGGCCGGCGATCAGGCGTCGACGCGCGACGCCTGCAGGACCTCGGCCACCGCCTCGAACAGTTCGCGCATGCCGATCGGCCGCCGCAGCAGGCGCGAGGTCAGTTCGGGCGGGATGACGCCCTTGTCGGCCGGCGCGTTGGCATCGGCCATGACGATCGCCGGGCCGGCATAGCCGGACTCGTGCATCGCGGCCAGCAGGCCGGCGGCGGTCATCGGGGCGATACCGGCGTCGACCACCACCAGGTCGGCCGCACCGCCCTCGGTCCAGCGGCGCAGCGCGGCCGCGCCATCGGACGCCGTGTCGGTGACATATCCCTGGCTGGCCAGGGCGTGCCCCAGCAGCGACAGCTGCGCGGCCTCGCCGGCGACCAGCAGGATCCGCTCGCCGTGCCCGGCCGGCACGGGAAGATGCTCGTCGATCCCCTCGCCCTCCTCGACCGGCAACGGCAGCCACAGGTCGAACCGCGTGCCCTGTCCGGCGACGCTCTCGACATCGATGCGCCCGCCATTGGACTCGATGATGCGCTTGCACGACACCAGCCCAAGCCCGGTGCCGCTGGACTTGGTGGTGAAGAACGGCGTGAACAGCTGCGTGCGCGTGGTTTCGTCCATGCCGGTGCCGGTATCGGCGACGCTGATCCTGACCTGGCCGCCGGACTGCCCGGCCGACAGGGTCAGGCTGCCGCCCGACGGCATCGCCTGCAGCGCGTTCAGGCACAGGTTCAGCAGGCACTGCTGCAGTTCGGTGTAGTTCGCCTCGACCGCAAGCGATTCGTCGGCCAGGTCGAGCTCCAGGGTCACCCCGCGCGGCAGGCTGCCCTTGAGCAGCAGTTCCACCGCGCGGAACAGCTCCACCAGCAGGAAGTGTTCGCTGGCCCGGCGCGAACCGCGCACGAACGACAGCATCGACTCGGCCATCTCATGGCCGCGGCGGCCGCATTCGGCCACCACCGCCGCCAGCTGGTGCAGGCGCGGGTCGTCGGTGCGCTGCGACAGCAGGTCCGGCACGATCAGCAGCGGCTGCAGGATGTTGCGCAGGTCGTGGCTCAGCCCGGCGGCGAGCAGCGTCAGGCTTTCCAGGCGCTGGGTCCGCATCAGCTCGGTTTCGGCGCGCTGGCGCTCGGCCTCGGTCCTGGCTTCGCGCAGCGCGCGCTCCACCGCCATCGGCAGGCGTGCGCTGTTGTGCTTGAGGATGTAGTCGTTGGCGCCGTCGTGCAGCGCCTGGACCGCGGCGTCCTCGCCGATGGTGCCGGACACGAAGATGAAGGGCATCAGCGCGGCGTGGTCGCGCACGATGCGCAGCGCATCGTGCCCGGAGAAGCCGGGCATGCTCAGGTCGGACAGGATGATGTCGGGCTTGAACCCGTGCAGCGCATCCGCCAGGCCGGTGGAGTCGTCCACGCGCAGGAAGTCCGCGCGCAGGCCGGCGTCCTCCAGCTGCATCTGCACCAGTTCGGCATCTTCCGGCGAGTCCTCGACCAGCAGGACGCGCACCTTGTGGATACTGCTGATCGCACGCAGCGGCATATCAGCCCTCGGCTCCGGGAATCTGGTTGATCAGCGCCCAGAAATGGCCCAGCGTCTTGATCGCACCGAAGAACTGCTGGATGTCGACCGGCTTGACCACGTAGGCGTTCGCGCCCAGGTCCCAGCTGCGGGCCAGATCGCTCTCCTCGCGCGACGAGGACAGGATCACCACCGGCAGGCGGCGCAGCGTGTCGTCGGCGCGGATGCGTTGCAGCACTTCCAGCCCGTCCATCCGCGGCATCTTGATGTCCAGCAGCAGCACCGCCGGCTCGATGTCGGCGCGGTCGGCGAAACGGCCCTTGCGCTGCAGGTACTCCATCGCCTCGACGCCGTCTTCGACGTGGACGATCGGATTGGCGAGGTTGGCTTCGCGCAGCGCGTCGATCGCCATTTCGGCGTCGGCGCTGCTGTCTTCGGCCAGCAGGATGGGACGGATCGCACTCATGTCAAAGTCTCTCGGGAAAACGGAGTGTCCTGCGGAGGCGGCAGGACGAAATGGAACGTGGCGCCCTTGTCGGGCTCGGCCTCGGCCGAGATCTGGCCGCCATGGCGGGACAGCACGCGGCGCACGCTGGCCAGGCCGATGCCGGTGCCCGGGTACTCGCTGGGCTTGTGCAGCCGCTGGAACACGCCGAACAGCTTGTGCGCGTATTCCATGTCGAAACCGACGCCATTGTCGCTCACGCTGAAATGGTGCGCGCCCTCGTCGTCGACACGGTGGCCGACCTCGATCACCGCCGGATCGCGACGCGCCGAGTACTTGACGGCATTGCCCAGCAGGTTCAACCAGACCTGGCGCATCATGTTCTCGTCCGCGACCACGATCGGCAGCGGGGCGATCCGCCATTCCACGCGGTGCGCGGCCCGGCCGCCGGCTTCGGCGTCGGATTCGAGATTCGCGTCGAGCACCGCCCGCGCCTCGGCCACCAGCGACTGCATGTCCACCGCCTGCAGACGCAGCGCACTGCGGCCCAACCGGGAATAGACCAGCAGGTCGTCGATCAGGCTGGACATCCGCTGTGCGGAACTGCCGATCACGCCCAGATAGTGTCGCCCCTTCTCGTCGATGCCGTCGCCGAGATGGCGCGCAAGCTTGTCCGAGAATCCTGCCACATGGCGCAGCGGGGCACGCAGGTCGTGGGAGACCGAGTAACTGAACGCTTCAAGTTCGCGGTTGACTTCCGAGACCTGTTCGATCTTGCCTTCCAGCTGCTGGTTCAGCACCGCGATCCGCTGCTGGGCGCCCTTCTGCGCGCTGATGTCGGACACCGTCATCAGGATCGCGTCGTCGTCGCGGTCCGGCAGCTGCATCCGGCGGGCATTGAGCAGCATGGTCCGCACCACGCCGTCGGCGGTGCGCTGGACGTGCTCGAAATCCCACAGCTCCCGGTTGCGCACCAGGACGTCCACCAGCCGCTGGCGGATCACCTCGTCCTGCCAGGCGCCGTTGCCGATCTCCTCGATCGGGGCCAGCACCTCGTCGTCGCCGCTGTCGTACAGCTCGGAGAACGCGGCGTTGTGCATGATCACGCGCAGCCCCTGGTCGAGCAGCACGATCGGCTCGCGCACGGTCTGCAGCACCGCCAGCGCGCGCGCGCTGGCCCGGCGCAGGCGCGACTCGGTGGTCATGCGCTTGCGTTCGAGCCGATAGAGCAGATAGATCACCAGCGACAGCAGAGCGACCTGGAACACCACCGCGCCCATGGTCAGCCAGCCGATGCGCTGCTGCTGGAGGTGGGCATAGCGGTCGCGTTCGGCGAGCAGCTGCTGCTCGTTGCCCTGGATCTGGTCGAACAGCTCGCGCACCCGGTAGCGGGTGCCCATGTCGTTGATCAGCTCCCGGCGCTCGGCCGGAGGCAGGCCCTTGACCAGTTGCCTGCAGATCTCGATCCGCCGCGCGATCTGCTCCTGCAGCCGGCCGATCAGCACCTGCTGGGCCGGATTGTCGCGGCTGATCTTTTCCAGCCGCGCCAGCGACGGACCCGTCTGGGCGATGCTGTTCTCCAGGCCAGGCAGGTAGCGCGGGTCGTCGGCGCCGGCGGCGATCGCCAGCGCATAGGATTCGGTCTCGCGCAGCTGGGCCTCCAGCGCGTGGACCGCCGCCTCGACTTCCAGCGTGTGCCGCACCGAGTCGGCGGCCCTGAGGCTGTCCAGACTCCAGTCGCGGGCCAGCACGAAGGGGAGGACGACGATCAACAGGACCGCGGCCACCAGCAACGGGAGGCGCCAGCGGACATAGGCCTGTTCGAGCGGGCTCGGCTGCATGCTCCTCCCTGAGACTCGGCGCGACGCGCCACAGGAGGCTGATGATGCCGGCACCCGCGGCGACTGTTAAGTGCCCGCCGCCGTGAGCATTCAGCAGTGTGAACACGAAAGGCCGGCGTGGGAGCCGGCCTTTCGTACGAACCTGGTGGGCGGTACAGGGATCGAACCTGTGACCCTTGCCGTGTGAAGGCAATGCTCTACCGCTGAGCTAACCGCCCTGATCTGCATACAGCGATGCAGGGCGCGCATCTTAATGCGGACATGTAGAGACGGTCAATCGTCAGCGCGATCTTTTTCACATGATTCGATCGCCCTGGCCGGCCGGGGCCCCGCAACCCGTGTTCGAATGCAGCGGTCACCAGCCAAGGACAGCCCATGCCACGCATCAGCCCGCCGTTCCTGCCGATCATCTATGTCCGCGGCTTCGCGGCGACCATGGCCGAGATCGAGGCGACCACCGCCGATCCGTACATGGGCTTCAACCTCGGCGCCTCGCACCTGCGCCAGCGCTGGGACGGCAAGCCGGTGCGCTTCATCTTCGAGTCGCCGCTGCTGCGCCTGATCAAGGACCACGGCTATGTCGACGCCTACCAGGGCGGCGGCATCGACTACGAACCCGGCACCGCCCCGCCCCGCTCGGTCTGGGTGTTCCGCTATTACGAGCGTGTCTCGGAGTCGCTGGGCGACGGCCGGCGCGCGACGATGGAAGCGTTCGCCGCCGATCTGCGCGCCTTCATCCTGCAGGTCCGCCGGGCGATCTGCGGCGACGTGGCCACGGCCAGCCGCGACTTCCAGGTCGCCCTGGTCGCCCACTCGATGGGCGGCCTGGTCTGCCGCTGCTACCTGCAGAACCTCTGCCGTCACGGCACCGGCGATGCGGCCCGCGACAAGGCCCTGGAACTGGACAGCGCCGCGGCACGGGCGCGCCACCACGTCGGCCGCTTCTACACCTACGGCACCCCGCACAACGGGATCGAGATGCTGGGCGTCAACGTGCCCGACTTCGGCGGCCTGGACGGCCTGCAGGTGGCCAACTTCAACCGCGGGCGGATGCGCGAGTACCTGAAGCTGCCCCCGGACGCGCCGGTCAACTCGCTCGATGGCGCCTTCCCGGTCGAGGACACGTTCTGCTTCATCGGCTCCAACCACCGCGACTACGAGGCCTTCGGCGGCCTGTCGAAGCGGGCGGCCGGGCCGATGAGCGATGGCCTGGTCGCGATCGCCAACGCCTCGGTCGAAGGCGCGCCGCGGGCGATCGCCCATCGCAGCCATTCCGGCCCCTACGGCATCGTCAACTCCGAGGAGGGCTACCAGAACCTGCGCCGCTTCCTGTTCGGCGAGGTCGCGGTCACCGCGCGCCTGGCGGTCGATGCCTTGACCCTGCCGGCCGCGGTCCAGGCCGAGAAGGACGCCGGCAAGGAGGTGCGCGGCTCCTATTACATCGACGCCGCCAGTTCGGTACGCAACGCGCTGTACATGCTCAACGAGCGCCGCCAGGAGCAGAACTCGGCCCTGCTGCTGGAGTACGACACGCTGATCAGGGACGGCAAGCCGGTCTACCTGTTCAGCGGCTATCTGCTCAAGGCCGCGCGCGAAGCCGCCGACCGCGCGCTGGTGTTCTACGTCGACCTGGCGGTGCACGTGCCGCTGTTCGAGGTCGGCGGCCGCCTGTTCCGCCGCAACTTCATGAACAGCTACAACTACCGCGAGCGGATCACCTTCGCGATCCGCGACGGCAGCGTGCGCTACGGCCTGGCCTCGCAGCACGGCGACGAGGCGCCACTGGCCGCCGCACTGACCGGCAACGGCGCCGTCCGCAGCCTGGAAGTCCCGTTGGCCAGCCCGGACGACGTGCGCCCGGGTTTCGCCGGGCGCCTGCTGCTGGAGGTGGTCGAGCGGCGCGCGTGACCCGGCGTGCGGCTCAGCCGTCCTTGCTTCGCCGCAGGGCACCGACCTTGCGCGGCGCCGCGAACGCATCGGTGCGCGCCTCGGCCCAGAACGCCTGGAACACCGCGTGGTCCGGTACGCGGTGCAGCAGTTCGCCGGGCTCCAGGTAGCGGAACAGCGCCGCCAGCGAGCGGATCTCGATCGGCGACACGCGGCGCAGGATGTGCTCCGGCCCCAGGTCGGACGGATGCGACAGCCCGGCCGCGCACAGCAGGTCGTGCAGCGCGCGCAGGGTGTTGTCGTGGTACTGGTGCACGCGGGTGGCCTTGTCGGCCGGATCCAGGTGCTTCCAGCGGCGCGGATCCTGCGTGGCGATGCCGGTCGGGCAACGGTCGGTGTGGCAGCTCAGCGACTGGATGCAGCCCAGCGCGAACATGAAGCCGCGCCCGGAGTTGCACCAGTCCGCACCCATCGCCATGGTCTTGGCGATGTCGAAGGCGCTGGTGATCTTGCCCGCCGCGGCGATCCGCACCCGGTCGCGCAGCTCCAGCCCGACCAGGGTGTTGTGCACCAGCAGCAGCGCCTCGTGCATCGGCACGCCGATGTGGTCCATGAACTCGGCCGGCGATGCGCCGGTGCCGCCCTCGGCGCCGTCGACCACGATGAAATCCGGCAGCAGCTGGCTTTCGTGCATGGCCTTGGCGATGCCGAACCATTCCCAGGGATGGCCGATCGCCAGCTTGAAGCCAACCGGCTTGCCGCCGGACAGCTCGCGCAGGCGCGCGACGAACCGCAGCAGCCCCAGCGGCGAATCGAAGGCCGAATGCCGCGCCGGCGACACGCATTCCACGCCTTCGGGAACGCCGCGCGTGGCGGCGATCTCGGCGCTGACCTTGGCCGCCGGCAGCACGCCCCCGTGGCCGGGCTTGGCCCCCTGCGAGAGCTTGATCTCGATCATCTTCACCTGCGGCCGCGCGGCCTGCGCGGCGAAACGCTCGGGATCGAAACGGCCCTGTGCGTCGCGGCAGCCGAAGTAGCCCGAGCCGATCTCCCAGACCAGATCGCCGCCGTGTTCGAGGTGATACGGCGAGATCGAGCCTTCGCCTGTGTCGTGGTAGAAACCGCCGCGATGCGCGCCTTCGTTGAGCGCACGCACCGCGCTGGCCGACAGCGAGCCGAAGCTCATCGCCGAGATGTTGAACACGCTGACCGAATACGGTTGCGCGGTATCGGGCCCGACCACGACGCGGAAATCGTGCCCCGGGATGTCGCTGGGCACCATCGAATGGTTGATCCATTCGTAGTCCACCGCATAGACGTCCTGCAGCGTGCCGAACGGCACCACGTCCATCACGCCCTTGGCGCGGCGGTAGATCAGCGCACGCTGGGCGCGCGAGAACGGCGCCTCGGTCGTGTCGCCCTCGATGAAATACTGGCGGATCTCAGGGCCGACGGACTCCAGCCCGTAGCGGAAATGCGCGAGGATCGGATAGTTGCGGCGCAGCGTGCTGCGCGTCTGCAGCAGATCCCACGTCCCGATGACGACGAGCAGGCCGAAGCCCGCCACGCCCCACCACCATGACGGCCAGAACATGGCCAGCGCACACGAAAGCACCAGCATGGACATGCTGGTGGCATAGGCGAGATATCGACTCATTCCCTCTCCCTTGACGATGCCAGGAGCCAGTCTAGCCCGCGCGCGATGACGGCCCCGTCGGAGCGGCCGCAACCGCGACCGTCATCGCTCCTCGTCATGACCATCGGTTCTGCCAGCGCGCTTGCGCTGAGGCCGCTCCTACAGCCGGTCGTCGACCGCTTCGCGCGGCCATACCGACTTGACGTCGTAGACCACCGCGCCCGGCCGGCCCAATGCACGCACCTGCGCCGCGTCGTAGGCGCGCCAGTCATCGTGCGCGACCGCCAGCACCACGGCATCGTAGGCGCCTGCACGCGGCGCGGCGCGCAGCACCACGCCATGCGCATGCACGGTGTCCGCATCGGCCCACGGGTCGCAGGCATCGACCTGCGCGCCGCTCTGCGCCAGCCGTTGCGCCAGCGCCAGCGCGCGGCTGTTGCGCAGGTCCGGGCAGTTCTCCTTGAAGGTCACCCCCAGCACCAGGATGTCCGCCTGCGCCGGCGCGATGCCCCGTTCGGCCAGCATCGCCAGCACCCGCGCGACCACGTGCTCGCCGACGCGCTCGTTGACCGCGCGCGCGGTGTGGATCAGCTCGGGGTGGTAGCCCACGCTCTCGGACTTGTGCAGCAGGTAGTACGGATCCACGCCGATGCAGTGACCACCGACCAGGCCGGGGCGGAACGGCAGGAAGTTCCACTTGGTCCCGGCCGCCTCCAGCACGTCGCCGGTATCGATGCCGAGCCGGTCGAACACCAGCGCCAGCTCGTTGACCAGGGCGATGTTGACGTCGCGCTGGATGTTCTCGACCACCTTGGCCGCTTCGGCCACCCGGATCGACGGGGCCGGCCAGGTGCCGGCGGCGATGATCTGCCGGTACAGCGCATCGACCCAGGCCGCCACGGCCGCGGTCGATCCGGACGTGATCTTGCGGATGTCGGCCAGGCGCCGCTGGCGATCGCCCGGACTGACCCGCTCCGGGCTGTAGCCACAGCCGAAGTCCCGATTGAAACGCAGGCCCGAACCGGCCTCGAGGATCGGTACGCAGATCTCTTCCGTGGTGCCGGGATACACCGTCGACTCGTAGATCACCAGCGCGCCGGGCTTCAGGGCCGCGGCCACCAGCGCGCTCGCATCGCGCAGCGGCGACAGGTCGGGCTGGTGCTGCGCATCGATCGGGGTCGGCACCGCGACGATGAAGACCTCGCAGCCCGCAAGTTCGGCCGGATCGCTGCTGAAACGCAGATGCGGTGCGGCGGCCAGCGCCTCGGCTTCCAGCTCCAGCGTGGCGTCGTGCCCGTCGCGCAATGCCGCCACCCGGGCCGGATCGACATCGAAACCGAGCACCTCGCGCTGCGCGCCGAAGGCCACCGCCAGCGGCAGGCCGACATAGCCCAGCCCGATCACGGCGATCCTGGCGTCGCCTGCGGGCAACGGTACGACGACGTCGGCGACGGACATGGCGGATCCGGTGGTGGAATGTCGCCATTCTAGGCGCTGCGCGCGGTGCTCGACGTCGGCGCATGCCGTCCATCCGCCGACCTCCGCCACGGGCCTGCGGTGGCGTCACGGCGCTGAACCATCGGACGACGCCCGTCCCGCACATGCCACCAGCCTGCGCCTGTCATCCCGGCGCGATGGCGGCTGCGCCGCCGCCTCACCAGGCCAGATGGAACATGCCCTTGGCCAGCAGCACGATCCCCAGCATGTGCGCGAACACGCTCAGATGCAGCCGTCGCGACGCCACACCCCGCAGGCGCCCGTCGCGGCGCAGCCACATCGCCACGCCGAAGTGCACCAGCACGCTGGCCGCCAGCAGCAGCTTGAGCAGCAGCTGCAATCCGAACGCACTGGCGAACGGCGCCCGCAGCGGCACGCGGTAATGCCAGGCCAGCCCGACGCCGGCGCCATAGAGCAGCAGCAGCACCCATGGCATCACCGCCCCCGCGCGCGCGCCGATCGCGCGCTCGATGCGCGCCATGGCATCGCGCGGCACCTGCCGCCGTACCGATTCCAGCATCAGCACCTCGAAGAACACCGTGCCGATGAAGACGAACGCGCACAGCAGGTGGACGACAAGCAGCAGGTAGTAGGTCATCGCAGGTCCGGCGGGCACGACCGGTGGATCCGGTTCTGGCACATCCAGCCTGCGGCAGCGCCGCGACCTGGCCCATGACCGGGATCAAGCCGGATGCGTTCCGGTGGTGCGTTACAGCGCGTCGGCCGCCCGGGCCTGCAGCGTCGCCGCCATGCGCCGGGCGACATCGTCGGCCTCGGCCTGCAGCGCGGGATTGCCGCTCTCGGCGGTGGTCTGCGCGAACAGCTGCAGCCAGCGTGCGTGCATCTGCGCCGACAGCGGCGGCAGCGCCCGATGGCGGGTCACCGGCGCGCCACGGAAGCGACGCGTGCCGCGCAGCATCGCCGACCAGAAATCGACCAGCACCGCCAGATGCGCCGGCCAGTCCGCCACATGCGCCTCGAACACCGGCCCGAGCAGCGCGTCTTCGCGGACCCGCGCATAGAAGGCATGCACGAGGCGCACGATCTCGTCCTCGCTGCATAACGCGTTGGCGGTGCGATGGGAAGACACGGCCTGGCCTGTTTCTTTTCCGCGCATGGCGCGCTGGTGCCCGGGGCGGGACTCGAACCCGCATACCCTTTCGGGTGGAAGATTTTAAGTCTCCTGTGTCTACCGGTTTCACCACCCGGGCGTGGATGGACGGCACATTGTGCCACCACCGTCGGCCGCTCTCGCAGACCCCGCGCGCGTGCGGCGACGCGGCATGGCGGCACCGGTCGCTGCGGCTAGAATGCGGACGGACCGCCGGACGCTGGCGGCATGCACGGACCGGAGGGGTATGCGCGCCAGGATCGAGGATGTGGCCGCTGCGGCGGGCGTATCGATGAAGACCGTCTCGCGGGTGTTCAACCGCGAGCCGAACGTGAGGGAGGCCACCCGGCTCAAGGTCGAGGAAGCCGCGCGCGCACTCAACTACCGGCCCAACACGTCCGCGCGCAGCCTCGCGGGTGGGCGTTCGTACCTGGTCTCCCTGCTCTACGACAACCCGTCGTCGAACTACATGATGGAGATCATCGAGGGCGTGCTGTCGGCCTGCGAGCAGGCCAACTACGGCCTGACCCTGCGGCCGCTGGATTTCCGCCAGAGCAGCCACATCGAGGCGGTCGAGATCCTGGTCAGCCAGAACCGGCCGGACGGCCTGATCCTGACCCCGCCACTGACCGACGACCTGCCGCTGCTGCGCCGCCTGCGCGACCTGGGCGTGCGCTACGCCAGCATCTCGCCCAAGCGCGGCAACGCCCGCCTCGGTGCGATCCTGGACGAACGCGCCGCCGCCGCCGACATGGTCGCGCACGTGGTCGCGCTCGGGCACCGCCGCATCGCCCACATCACCGGCCATCGCAGCCATGGCGCACGCACCTGGCGCCTGGCCGGCTACCAGGACGGCCTGCGCCGCGCCGGCATCGCCTTCGATCCAGCGCTGGTGGTCGAAGGCGAGTTCTCGTTCCAGTCCGGCATCGTCGGCGCACGCCGCCTGCTGGCCCTGGACGACCGCCCGACCGCGATCTTCGGCGCCAACGACGACACCGCCTGCGGCGTGCTCTACGAAGCGGCCGCACGCGGCCTGGACGTGCCCGGCGACCTCTCGGTGTTCGGCTTCGACGACAGCCCGATGGCCTGCCAGGTCTGGCCGAGCCTGACCACCGTGCGCCAGCCCAGCCGCGAGATGGGAAAGATCGCCGCGCAGCAGCTGCTGACCGAGATCGGGGGCCACGCCAGCGGCGGCGTCGTGCACGTGCCCTATGAGCTGCAGCTGCGCAACTCGACCGGACCGGTACCGCGACGGCGCTGAGCCCTCGCCCACCCGCGGGCGGGACACGCTGCGGATGCCGCTTCCGCCCGCTGCGGACAGCCACGCAGCGGACTGCGCCACGATGGATGCACGGCCGGAGACGCGCGCCGGATCAGCACGATGCGGACGGACACCCCACAAGGACCGGATTCCGGAAACGACGAAACCCCGTTTCCGGGGCTTCTACTCACCGGCATTCCGGTGGCGTGGCGTATGTGACGCCGATATTGGAGCGGGAAACGAGACTCGAACTCGCGACCTCAACCTTGGCAAGGTTGCGCTCTACCAACTGAGCTATTCCCGCTTGGGTACCGCACGATCCTGATTGTGGAGGCCTGGACGGGAATCGAACCCATCTAAACGGATTTGCAGTCCGGTGCATAACCAATCTGCCACCAGGCCAATGCTCCGGCTCGTCTTGCGGTGTCGCCACCGGTTCGACTCCTCCGAAACGAGGACCCCGTTGCCGGGGCCTGGTTTCTTTCCCGTTAGAACCGGAAAACGGATTCCGGTTGCGCGTGGGAGACGCTTGATCTGGAGCGGGAAACGAGACTCGAACTCGCGACCTCAACCTTGGCAAGGTTGCGCTCTACCAACTGAGCTATTCCCGCTTGGGAGACGCGTATTCTAGGGATCCGCGCGTATCTGTCAACTGGATTTCGCGCTTTTCTTCACACGCTGCCGGGCGGCCGCCTGTTCGTCGTCACGCAGCGCCGGCCAGGCCGCGTGCAGGTACTGGATGCCGGACCACAGCGTCAGCAGCGCGGCGATCGCCAGCAGCCAGTCGCCGAGGTGGAACACCGGCTCGCCCAGCCAGATGCCGGACGGGGCCTGGTTGGGGCTGACCGAATACAGCAGGCACGACAGCGCGACCATCTGCGCGGTGGTCTTGACCTTGCCGATCACCGCCACCTTCACCGTCGCCCGCTGGCCCAGCTCGGCCATCCACTCGCGCAGGGCCGAGACCGCGATCTCGCGGCCGACGATCACCGCCGCCCAGACCGCCATCCACGGCGTCGGGTGCCCTTGCACGATCAGGAACAGGGCCACCGCCACCATGAGCTTGTCCGCGACCGGGTCGAGGAAGGCGCCGAACGCCGAGTGCTGCTGGTACCGGCGCGCCCACCAGCCGTCCAGCCAGTCGGTCAGCGCCGCCAGGATGAACACACCGGCCGCCGCGAAATTCGTCCACTTGTAGGGCAGGTAGAACGCCAGCACCAGCACCGGGATCATCAGGATCCGCAGCAGCGTGAGCCAGGTGGGAATGGTCAACTTCATCGATCGTCGTCAGCTGTCTTGCGCTGGTGGGGGTGCCAGCCCGTGCAGGTTAGCGTAGATGCGCTCGGCGAGCGCGGCGTTGATGCCCTCGACCCGGGCGATTTCCTCGGTGCCGGCGGCCTTGAGCCCGGCCAGTCCGCCGAAATGCCGCAGCAGCGCCGCGCGCCGGCGCGGGCCGATCCCGGCGATGTCCTCGAGCCGGCTGGTGGTCCGCGCCTTCTGCCGTTTGCCGCGGTGCCCGGTGATCGCGAAACGGTGCGCTTCGTCGCGCACCTGCTGGATGAACTGCAGCGCCGGCGAGGCCGCGCCCGGGCGCAGCTCGCGGCCATCTGGCATCACCAGCGCTTCGTGCCCTGCCCTGCGTTCCTCGCCCTTGGCCACGCCCACCAGCAGCACGCCGTCGACGCCGAGGTCGGCGAGCGCGGCCCTGGCCTGCGCGAGCTGGCCGGCACCGCCGTCGATCAGCAGCACGTCCGGCAGCACCGCGTTGGCGGCGCGCACCGGGTCGTCGCCCGCCTCGGCCTCCAGCGCGCGCCGGAAGCGGCGCTCGATCGCCTGGCGCATGGCCGCGTAATCGTCGCCCGGCTCGATCCCGGTGATGTTGTAGCGCCGGTACTGGTTGCGCACCGGCCCGGCCGGGTCGAACACCACGCACGACGCCACCGTCGCCTCGCCCATGGTGTGGCTGATGTCGAAACACTCGACCCGCGCGGGCACCTCGGCCAGCCCGAGCAGATCGCGCAGGGCCTCGCTGCGGGCCTGCTGCGCGTTGCGGCTGCTCATCTCGGTGACCAGGGCGATCTGCGCGTTGCGCCGGGCCAGGTCCAGGTAGCCGGCACGTTCGCCGCGCACGCTGTGCTTGAGCGTCACCTTGCGCCCGGCGGTTTCGGCCAGCGCCAGCTCCAGCAGTTCGGCATCGGGGATGGCCCGGTCGAGCACGATCTCGCCCGGCGCCGGCTGCTCGGCGTAGTACTGCGACACGAACGCGGCCAGCACTTCCTCGGCGCTGTCCTCGCCGTTGGTGCGCGGGAAGAACGCGCGCGTGCCGAGGTTGCGGCCATCGCGGAACGCCAGCAGCAGCACGCAGGCGGCACTGCCCTGCATCGCGCAGGCCAGCACGTCGAGATTGGCCGCGTGGCCATCGACGTACTGCCGCGCCTGCAGCCTGCGCAGCGTGGCGATCAGGTCGCGCAGGCGCGCGGCCTGCTCGAATTCCAGCTGCGCGCTGGCCGCCTCCATCGCCGAGACCAGCTCGGTGCTCAGTTCGTCGCTGCGCCCGTCCAGGAACAGCATCGCGCGGCGCACCGATTCGGCGTAGTCCTGCGCGCTGACAAGATCGACGCACGGCGCCGTGCAGCGGCCGATCTGGTACTGCAGGCAGGGCCGGCTGCGGTTGCGGAACACGCTGTCCTCGCAGCTGCGCAGGCGGAACAGCTTGTGCATCAGGTCCAGCGTGTTGCGCACCGCGCCGGCGCTGGGGTACGGGCCGAAGTAGCGCCCCGGCACCGCACGCGCGCCGCGATGGAAGGTCAGCCGCGGCCACGGCTCCTGGGTCAGCAGCACGTACGGATAGCTCTTGTCGTCGCGCAGCGAGACGTTGTAACGCGGCGACAGCGACTTGATCAGCTGGTTTTCCAGCAGCAGCGCTTCGGCCTCGGTCCGCGTCACCGTGACGTCCATGCGCGCGATCTGCGCGATCATCGACTGGATCCGCGGCGACCTGGGCGTGTTGTTGAAATAGCTGCCGACGCGGTTGCGCAGCGCGCGCGCCTTGCCGACGTAGAGCAGGCTGTCGTCGGCACCGAACATCCGGTACACGCCGGGCGCGGTGCTCAGCTGTGCGGCGAAGGCCTTGCCATCGAATCCGGGTGGAACCGAACTGCTCATTCGCCGACGGACACGTCTTCCAGGCTGCCGCTGGCGATGTCGTAGCGCAGGATGCCGTGCGCGTCGGTCTCGGCGATCCACACCGCGCCGGCCGCGATCGACAGTGCCGACGGGCCATGCAGGCGCCGCGGCAGGGCCACGGTGCCCAGCTCGCCGCCGCCCAGGCGCAGGGTGCGCAGGATGCCGTTGCCGCTGTCGGCGATCCACAGCAGCGGCGCGTCGGCGCTCAGCGCGATCGCCTGCGGATGCTGCAGGCGCGCGACCGAGCGCGGCCCGTCCTCGTCGCCGAAATCCCAGAAGCCCTGGCCGACCAGGGTCTGGACCAGATCCGTGCGCAGCTGCAGCGAGCGGACCGCCGAACCCAGCGCGTCGCAGACATAGAGCACCTGCTGCACCGCGGCCACGCCGACTGGCTGGGCGAACGCGGCCATGCGCGCGTTGCCGTCGCGCAGGTCGAGCTGGCCGGTCCCGGCACGCAGGGTGAGTTCGCCGCGGCCGAGGTCGTAGCTCCAGATCCGGTTGTCGCCGGCCATGGCGATGTAGACGTGGTTGCTGGCCACGGCCAGCGCCAGCGGATGGTTCAGCGGACCGCGCGCGGTCGCCACCACCGGGCCCTCGACCGGATCGCCGGCGCGGCCGTTGCCGCACAGGGTATCGACCTGCCCGGTGAGCAGGTTGATCCGCCGAAGCGCGTGGTTGCCGGCATCGGCCACGTACAGCGCCTCGCGCTCCAGCGCCAGGCCGAGCGGCCGGTTGAACGCGGCCTGGTCGCCGGGGCCGTCCATGAAATCAGCGGTGCCCAGCCCGAACTGGCGCAGCACCCGCCCGTGGTGGTTGCACTCGAGAATGCGGTGATGGCCGCTGTCGGCCACGTAGAGACGGTCCGCGCTGGCCACGATGCCGGCGGGGAAGCGCAGCGGCAGGCGCGGTTCGGCATGGGTCTCGATGCTGGACAGGTCTTCGTCCAGCGGCCGCGGCAGGCCCTCGCACAGGGCGATCAGCGACCGCTCCAGGTCGCCGCCGAGGCCGACGATGCGTTCGCGCTCCTGGCCCTGCGCGTCGAGCAGCAGCAGGGTCGGCCAGGCCTCGATGCCGTAGCGCTGCCAGGCCGCCCAGTCGGCATCCAGCAGCACCGGAAAGCCGATCCCCAGCCGCCGCAGCAGCTTCAGCGCCCGCTGCGGGGTGCGTTCGCTGTCGAAGCGCGGCACCTGCACGACCAGCACCTGCATCCGGCCGGGATTGCGCGCCTGCCACTGGGCCAGTTCGGTCAGGCGCTGCGCGCACCAGACCGAGGCGGCATTGACGAAGGCCAGGACCACGGGCCGGCCACGCAGGTCGTGCAGCGTGGACGCCGGCGCGTTGAGCCAGGCCAGTTCGGGAAGTTCCTGCAGGGACACGGCGCTCATCGGGCGATTATGCAGGAGCCGGGCGCGTGCGACAGGCGTTCGATGACCGCCTGTGCGGCCGCATCGACCAGTTGCCAGACCTCCTCGAAATCCGCCTGGCTGCCATGGTACGGATCGGGAATCTCCCGGCCCTGCCCCAGTCCGGCCCATTCCAGCAGCAGCGCCACCTTCCCGGCACGCTCCGGCCCCAGCAGCGCACGCGCATCGCGCAGGTTGGCCGCATCGGCGCACAGCAGCCAGTCGTACCGGTCGGCATCGGCGGCCAGCAGCTGCCGCGCACGCTGCCCGCCGATGTCCACGCCATGACGGCGCGCGCAGGCGACCGCGCGCCGGTCGGGCGGATCGCCCGCATGCCAGCCACCGGTCCCGGCCGAATCGACCTCGACCCGGCCGGCCAGCGCCGAGTCGGCGATGCGGGCACGCAGCGCGCCCTCGGCCAGCGGCGACCGGCAGATGTTGCCCAGGCAGAACACCAGCAGCCGCATCAGGCGCCTCCGGCCAGGCGTGCCTGCGCACGCTCCAGGTCCTCGGGTGTGTCCACGCCGGGCGGGAACGGCTCGGGCGCACGCGCGACCGCGATCCGATGGCCGGCTTCCAGCACGCGCAGCTGTTCCAGCGACTCGATCCGCTCCAGCCGCCCCGGCGGCATCGCCGCGAACCGGCGCAGGAACCCGGCCGTGTAGGCATAGATGCCGATGTGGCGCAGCCAGTGCCCGCCGGCGGGCAGCGTGCCGCGATCGGTGGCGAAGGCATCGCGCGGCCAGGGCAGCGGCGCGCGGCTGAAGTACAGCGCATCGCCGGACGCAGCCTGGACCAGCTTGACCGTGTTCGGGTCGAACAGCGTGTCGGCGTCGACCACCGGTTCGGCCAGCGTCGCCATCTGCGCACCGCTGTCGGCAAGCAGGCGGGCGACCGCACGGATCCCGCTGGCGGGCGCGAACGGCTCGTCGCCCTGCAGGTTCACCACCAGGGTCGCGTCGTCCCAGCCGGCGATGTCGGCGCATTCGGCCAGGCGGTCGGTTCCGGACGCATGGTCGGGCGAGGTCATCGCCACCCGCACGCCGGCGACGCCGGCCACCGCCTCGGCCACGCGGGCGTCGTCGGTCGCCAGCCAGGCCTCGCGGGCACCGGCCGCCAGCGCGCGCCGCGCCACGTGCAGCACCAGCGGCTCGCCGCCCAGCAGGCGCAACGGTTTGCCCGGCAGCCGGCTGGCGGCGTACCGCGCAGGCACGGCGACCACGAAATCCAGCTCATCGTTGCGGCTCATCATCGCTCCCGGGGATTGCACCGGCATTGTAGAAGAACCACCGGGGACGGCGTGGCGGCGCCATCATCGCCCCATCCGCCGCCGGGACAGCACGGCTGCGGATTCAACGCACCCGGTTCCAGTCCGATGCCGCCGCCTCACCATTCGACCGGCCAGGACAAACGCGCCGGCCACGCACGGCCCGCTCAGGCGCCCGGACGGCCGATCCGTTCCAGCAATGCGATCCAGAACGCGGCCGGCAGCTCGGCGTCGACCGGGATCGCATAGCAGCGCTCGTCGGCGAAGGGCGCGCACTTGACCGCATCCTTCTCGGTCATCAGCACCGGCAGGTCGTTGCCGAACTGCAGGTCCTCGGCGGTAAACGCATGGTGGTCGCCGAATGCGTGCGGGACCACGCCGATCTCCAGTCCGCGCAGCATGTCGAAGAAGCGCTGCGGGTGGCCGATGCCGGCCACCGCATGGACGCGACGCCCGGCGAATGCCGACAGCGGCACCGGCCGGCCGCCGGGCAGCGGCACGGCCGACCGCGCCTGCAGCCGCATCGGCCACTCGCCGAAGCCGGTCTCGTCGCGCGACGCGGCCTGGCCCAGGTTGACCACCCGGAAGTCGCAGCTGCGCGCCCGTTCGGCCGGCTCGCGCAGCGGACCGGCAGGCATCATCAGGCCGTTGCCGTAGCGGCGGCTGCCATCGATGACCTCGATCTCGACATCGCGGCCGAGGCGATAGTGCTGCAGGCCGTCGTCGCAGACGACGATGTCGCAGCCCGCCTCGGCCAGCGCACGCGCGGCCGCGGCGCGGTCGCGGTCGACCCGCACCGGCACCGGCAGCCGGCGCGCGATCAGCACCGGCTCGTCGCCGCCTGCTTCAGGGCGCGTATCGGGCTGCACCCAGCGCGCGCGCTTGGCATCGTCGCGGCCGTAACCGCGGCTGGCCACGCCGGGGCGCCATCCCGCCTGGCGCAGGCGCTCGACCACGGCCAGGGTCAACGGCGTCTTGCCGGCACCGCCCGCGGCGAGGTTGCCGATCACCACGACCGGCACCTCGACGCGGCTGGTGCGCAGCCAGCCACGCCGGTAAAGACCACGGCGCAACGCGATCACGCCCGCATAGAGCACCGACAGCACGCGCATCATCCAGGGCACGGCCTGATCGCCGTACCACCAGGCCGGTGCATTCACGGAGCGACGGCTCATGCGGGGCGGCGTTCGCGGAACTGCATGCTGTGCAGATGGGCGTAGACGCCGTTGGCATCGAGCAGCTCGGCATGCGTGCCCTGCTCCACCAGCCGCCCGTGATCGAGCACCAGCACCTGGTCGGCATGTTCGATCGTCGACAGGCGGTGCGCGATCACCAGGGTAGTGCGTTCGGGCATCAGGCGCTGCAGCGCGTCCTGCACCAGGCGTTCGGATTCGTTGTCCAGGGCCGCGGTGGCCTCGTCCAGGATCAGGATCGGCGCATCGCGCAGGATCGCCCGGGCGATGGCCAGGCGCTGGCGCTGGCCGCCGGACAGCAGCGCGCCGTTCTCGCCGATGTGGGTGTCCAGGCCCTGCGGCAGCCGTTCGATGAACTCCCAGGCGTTCGCGGCCTCGGCCGCGGCGCGGATCGCGGCCGCATCGGCCGGTGCGCCGTAGGCGATGTTGGCGGCCACGGTGTCGTCGAACAGCATCACCTTCTGCCCGACCAGGGCGATCTGCTGGCGCAGGTCGGCCAGGCGATAGCGGTCCAGATCGACCCCATCGAGGGTGACGCGCCCGCCGCTGGGTTCGTAGAAGCGTGGCACCAGCCGCACCAGGCTGGTCTTGCCGCTGCCCGAGCGCCCGACGATGGCGGTGACGGTGCCCGTACGCGCGGTGAAACTGATGTCTTCCAGTGCCAGCCCGGGCTGGTCGCGGTAGCGCAGGCAGACCTTGTCGAACACCAGTTCGCCGCGCGCGCGCGCGACGGCCACGGTGCCGCGGTCCTGCTCTTCCTCGGTATCGAGGATCGCGAACAGGCGCTCGGCCGCGGCCACGCCGCGCGCGATCGCGGTCTGCACGCTGGTGATCCGGCGCAACGACGGGATGATGCCCATCATCGCGGTCATCAGCACCACAAAATCGCCAGCATCCAGCTTGCCCTCCAGCGCTTCGTGTGCCGCGACCCAGACGATCGCCGCCAGCGCCAGGGCGGCCAGCAGCTGGACCAGGGCCGATGCGCCGGCGCGGGTCGACTCGACCTTCATGTTCAGGCCGAGGATGCGGTTAGCCAGGCGCGAATAGCGCCCGGTCTCGATCATCTGCGCACCGTGGATCTTCACGTCCTGCTGCGCGCCCAGCGACTGCTCGGCGCTGGCGGCCATCCGCCCCATGCCGTCCTGGATGCCACCACTGATGCGCCGGTAACGCTTGCCCACATACCAGACGATCACGCCGATCAGCGGCGTGATCAGCAGCATCGCGATGGTCACCTTGACGCTGGACAACAGCATCAGGCCAAGCAGGTAAGCGATGGTCAGCCCGTCGGTCACCATCGCCTTCAGGGCGTCGGAACTGGCCTGGGTGACCTGCTCGGTATCGAAGTTCAGCCGGCTGACCATCACCGGCGTGGATTCGGCATCGAAGTGCGTCGACGGCAGGCGCAGGTACTTGGCCAGCACCTCCTCGCGCAGGTCGCGGACCACGCTGCGGCCGGTGCGGGCCATACCGTAGTCGGTGACGAAGGTGGCCAGGCTGCGCAGCACGAACAGGCCGACGATGGCCAGCGGCAAAAGCACCGCGTCCTGTGCATTGGGCTGCACGAAATTGTTGGTGAGCGGCTTCATCAGCTGTACGAAGCTGCCGCCCGCCACCGCTTCGATCACCATGCCGACGAGAGCCGCGCCGAGAAACATCCAGTACGCGCGGGTGTAACCCAGCAATCGCCGGTAGATCGGCCAGACGGGCTTCTTCTGCTCGCTCACGGCGCAGCCTCCGGCGCGGTGGCGATGGCGATGCGGCGGAAGCCCAGCTGGGCCAGCGCATCCTGCGCGGTGACCACCGCCTGGTACGGGGTCCGCGCATCGGCACGCAGCATCACCGGCTGGTCGCGGTCGCCGCCCGCGGCGTCGGCGATGGCCTGCTTGACCGCTTCGATGTCGGTGCGCAGCACTTCGCGGTCGCCGATGAAATAGCGGCCGTCGGCGTTGACCAGCACGTTCAGGGTGGTGGCCGGTGGCCGCTGCTGCTCGCTGGCGGTCGGCAGCTGCAGCTGCAGCGTCGAACGCACGTCGAAGGTGGTGGTGATCACGAAGAAGATGATCAGCACCAGGACCACGTCGATCAGGGGCACCAGGTCGATCCCCGGTTCGTCGTAGGCACGCTGGTCACGGATGCGCATGCGCCGTCCTCAGCCGCGGGCTGGCGCCGGCTGCGCCGGGACCGCCACGCGGGCCTGTGCGGCGGCAGGCGCAGACGGGCGCGCGGCATCGAGCGCATCGAGCAGCGCGGTGGCCTGCTGCTCCATCTCGATCACGTACCCGGCGATGCGGCTGCGGAAGAAGCGATGGAAGATCAGCGCCGGCACCGCGACGATCATGCCGGCGGCGGTGCAGACCAGCGCCTTGCCGATGCCGCCCGCCAGCTGGTTGACATCGCCCAGGCCATGGTCGAGCACGCCGAGGAACATCTGGATCATGCCGACCACGGTGCCGAGCAGGCCCAGCAGCGGGCCGGCGCTGGCGATCGTGCCCAGCGCGCTGAGGAAGCGCTCCATCCGGAACACGACATGGCGACCGGTGTCCTCCAGCCGTTCGCGGATGATGTCGCGCGGGCGGTTGCGCACATCCAGGGCCGCGGCCAGCAGCGCGCCCAGCGGCGAATTGCGGCGCAGCGATTCGATATGGGCAGGGTCGAGCTGGCCACGCGCGGCCCAGTTGCGGACTTCCTCACCCAGCCGCGGTGGCATCACCTCGGCACGGCGCAGGGTCCACAGGCGTTCCAGGACGATCCCGAGCGCCGCCATCGCCAGCAGCACCAGCGGCAGCATCGGCCATCCTCCAGCCTTCACCAGTTCCCACACGTGTCCTACCCCCGGCGCGCGGCCGTGTTCAGAGGGCCACTAGGATGAAGGCAAGCCCGGCCGGGCGCCAGCCCGCCGCAACGCCTGTCCGTCGATGCTCGATCCGGAGGCGCGGCGCGCGGCGTGGTCGCCATCGGCTCCGTGGCGAAAGCGCACGTCACGCCGCTGCTGGATGGTGGACGTCGCTCCTGTTGCTGCAGGACCGCGCACGCGCCTGCGATACCGGGCGTTCGCTCGAACGGCATCGGGCATCGAGGATCGACGCGAGCTGTTCCATGGCGGCGTGTCCCGGCCTCGAAGGATGCCTTCCTGAACCCGTCATCGGCCCTGCCATGCAGGGTCAGACGACAGGTGCGCCTCACCCACGATGCGTGAGCCGGCCTGGCCGCTCGCGACCCGGATCGTGACCACCGCCACCGCTGAGGCCGTGGAGTACGGCGGCTACGGACGCGGCTGCGGCGGCCGCCGATCGAAGGCGCAGCCTGTTCCCGCCCGCCGCGCAGCCGCACGCGCTCACGAGCGCCGGTCCCAGAGCCGGGCGCGCCAGAGGCGCCGCTCGCGGACCGCAAGGCCGTCGGCATCCAGCCAGACCCGGATCGCGCCGGAGTCCGGCGTCCCCAGCACCTCGGCCCCGGCCCGCTGCCAGCGCTGCACCACCTCCGGCCGCGGATGGCCGAAGCGGTTGTTGCACCCGGCCGCAACCAGCACCAGGTCCGCACCGGCGGCCGTCACGAAGCCGGCGCCGGACGATCCACGGCTGCCATGGTGCGGCGCCAGGACCACGCGCGCGCGCAGGTCCTCGGGGGTGCGCAGCAGCCGCTGCTCGATCACCTCGCCGATATCGCCGGGCAGCAGCACGGCGCCCTGCGCCGTCTCGATCCGCAGCACGCAGCTGGATTCGTTGCGCAGATAGGGAAAATGCTCCGGCGGATGCAGGAACCTGAAACGCACGCCGTCCCATTCCCAGGCCTCGCCAGCCAGGCAGTCGGCGTGCGTCGGCAGCCCCGCATCGGGCGGCGCCAGCACCGCACCGGTCTCCGCGGCGCGGCGCACCGCCCCCAGTCCGCCCGCGTGGTCCATGTCCGCGTGGCTGACCACGATCCGGTCCAGGCGCGCCACCCCCAGCGCCCGCAGCGCCGGCATCACCGCGCGCTCGCCGGCATCCCAGCCATCGCGGACCGCCGGGCCGGCGTCGTACAGCAGCGCATGGCCGTGCGTGCGCACCAGCACCGACAAGCCCTGGCCCACGTCCAGCACATGCAGTTCGACCCCGCCCGGGCGCGGCAGCTCGCGTGGCGGCAGCAGCAGCGGCAACCACAGCAGCGAAGCCAGCCAGCGGCCCGGCAGCCCGCGCGGCAGCAGCAGCCAGAACGCGGCGGCCATCGCCAGCGGCAAGGCGTAATCGCGCGCCTCCGGCAACCACCACAGGGCGAAGCGGCTGCCGGCCATCCATTCGAACAGCGCCCAGCTGGGATCGAAACAGGCCGTGGCCGCCCGCCAGGCCCAGACCCCTGCCCCGGCATGGAGCGCGTCCAGGCCGGTGCCGAGCAGGCACAGCGGCACCACGACCAGGCTCCACCACGGGATCGCCAGCAGATTGGCCAGCGGGCCGGCGACCGAGGCCTGGTTGAACAGCACCGCGGTCAACGGCAGCAACCCCAGCGTCGCCACGCCCTGCGCCGACAGGAAGTCGCGCAGCATCCGCCGCGGCCCCTGCGCCGGCAGGCACCAGACCAGCCAGGCGACGCCGGCGAAACTGAGCCAGAACCCGGCCTGCAGCACCGCCAGCGGATCGAACAGCAGGATCGCCAGCAGCGCCAGCGCCAGCGCCTGCCACAGCCCGACCGGTCGCCGGGTCAGCCGAGCGGCGGCGACCACCGCGATCATCAGCGCGGTCCGCACCGTGGGCAGCTCGAAGCCGGCCACCGCCGCATAGCCGACCGCACCGATCACCGCGGCGACCGCCGCCGCCTGGGGGCGCGGGAAGACCCGGCCGAGACCGGGCAGCAGCCACCACAGCCCCATCGCCGCCCACGCGACGAAGCCCGCGACCAGGCCGACGTGGAAGCCCGAGATCGCGATCAGGTGGGTCAGCCCCACCGCACGCAGGATCTCCCAGTCGCGGTCGGCCAGCGCACGGGTGTCGCCCAGCGCCAGCGCCCGCACGAAGCGCGACGAAGCCGACGGCACCTGCGCCGCGATGCGACCGGCGATCGCATCGCGCCAGGCATCGATCCCCGACGCCGGCGCCAGTTCGGTCGCCGTGGCCGTGTCGCGCACGTAGCCGGTGGCCGAAATGCGCTGCGCCAGCGCATGGCGCCCGGCATCGAAGCCGCCCGGGTTGACCAGCCCGCGCGGCGCGCGCAGCCGTGCCTGCAGCTCCCAGTACGCGCCCGGCTGGACCAGCAGGCGCGGCCCTGGCTCGTCGGCACCATGCGCGTCGTACCAGGACAACTGCACGGTGCGGCCGCGCAACGGTTCCGGTGCATCCGCGCCCAGCTGCAGCCGGAACCGCGTCCGCCGCGCCTCGTGCTCGGGCAGGCCGACCACCCGACCGACCAGTTCCGCATCGCGCCCCTCCCAGGCCACCGGCAACCAGTCGTGCAGCGCACCGCCGACGACCAGCGCCGTCCAGCCGAATCCCGCCAGCAACGCGCCCGGCACGCGCGTCCCGCCACCACGCCACCAGAGCAGCGCGCCAGCCAACAGGAGCGGCGCGCGCAGTGGCCACCCGATCAGGGCCGGCAGGAACAGGCACAGCACCGCGCCGGCAAGCACCGCGCCGGCGCAGGCAAGCCCGAGCGCCGGGACCGTGCCGGCAGGATCGACCGCATCGGCGCGCCGCCACCAGCGCCGGACCGCCGCTCCCCACGCCGGTGAGGGACGCAGTGCGGCTTTCATGGGCGGCACAGCCAAGACAGGACCGACCGCGCGACCACGGCGCGCGCATGAGGATGTGGACAAGCGTGCGGCGGCGACACCCGCGAAGCGCCTGGGACGCATCCCACATGGCGGGCCGCGGGGAGATCGAGGCGACACTGGAAGACCTGGCGGCTGCCGCCCGCCCGCGGGATCCGGCAGGCGGGCCGCCGGAAGAACCCGCCCGGAACGCCGCGGACCTCGGCATCGCCAGCCGGCTCGCATCCCGGCACCCGCCACGTTGCCCAGCCCGTTGCCGTACCCACGGCTCCCACCACGTCCAGCATGCGCGCCTCTGCGCCGGATGACGTGGAGACGCTAACGCGGGCGAGCGCTGGCAGCGTCAGCCAGGCCGTTCAACGCGTGTAGGAATTCACCGCTTGCGGAGCAGGCAGAACCGCGCGTCGCGCACGCCTGAAGCGTGCCGCGCGCGCCGGTGCGGGATCACGGCCGCCGCATCGCGATCAGCGCCAGCGACGCCACCCCATTCGTTTCCCTCACCGTTCCGGACGCACGGCGATGCACCGGCGTCCGGTCCGCAGCAGGCCTCGGCTCAGCTGCCCAGGTCCTGCGGCGCGACTTCGCGCAGCTTGCCTTCGTGCAGTTCCAGCACGCGGTCCAGCTTGCGTGCCAGGCGGCGGTCGTGGGTCACCATGACCAGGCTGGTGCGCTGGGCGCGATTGAGCTCCAGCATCAGGCCGAACACGGTCGCGGCGGTCTTCTCGTCGAGATTGCCGGTGGGTTCGTCGCCGAGCACGCAGGCCGGCTGATTGACCAGCGCACGTGCGACCGCCGCACGCTGGCGCTCGCCGCCGGACAGTTCGCCCGGCTTGTGCTCCAGGCGATGCCCGAGGCCGACCGACTCCAGCAGGCTGCGTGCGCGCTGCGCGGCATCCGCGACCTCGTTGCCGCCCAGCAGCACCGGCATCATCACGTTCTCCAGCGCGGTGAACTCCGGCAGCAGGTGGTGGAACTGGTAGACGAAGCCGAGCGAGCGGTTGCGCAGGCGGCCACGCGCCGCATCGGACAGCGTCGACATCTGCTGGCCGGCGACGTAGACCTCGCCGGAAGTCGGCGTATCCAGCCCGCCGAGCAGGTGCAGCAGGGTGCTCTTGCCGGCGCCGGATGCGCCGACGATCGCCACCGTCTCGCCGGTCGCCACGCGCAGGTCCAGCCCGGAGAACACGTGGGTTTCCAGGCTGCCCTCGGCGTAGGTCTTGCCCAGCGCCTCGGCGCGCAGGGCTTCGCTGATCGTGGCCTCATTCATAGCGCAGCGCCTCCGCGGGCTGGGTGCGTGCCGCCCGCCAGGCGGGGTACAGGGTGGCCAGGAAGCTCATGACCAGCGCGACGATGGTGATGGCCACCACGTCGCCGCTCTGCATGTCGGTGGGCAGGCCGGTGATGTAGTAGACGTCCTCCGGCAGCAGGGTCACGCCGAACGCGGATTCGATCACGTTGAGGATGCGCTCCAGGTTCAGGGTCAGGGTGACGCCGCCGATCACGCCGAACACGGTGCCCATCAGGCCGATCAGGCTGCCCTGCACCATGAAGACCTGCATCACGCCACCGGGCGTCAGCCCCAGCGTGCGCAGGATCGCGATGTCGGCCTGCTTGTCGGTGACCAGCATCACCTGCGAGGACACCAGATTGAAGGCGCCCATCGCGATGATCAGCGACAGCAGGATGCCCATCACCGTCTTTTCCATCTTCAGCGAGTGGTAGAGGTTGGCGTTCTCGCGGGTCCAGTCGCTGACCCGGTAGAACCCGGGCAGCTGCAGGGCCAGGTCGCGCGCGACCACGGCCGCCTGGTTCATGTCGTGCAGCTTCAGGCGCACGCCGGTGGCGCCGTCCATGCGCAGCACGCGCTGCATGTCGGCCATGTTGACCACCGCCAGGCCGCGGTCGATCTCGTTGTAGCCGGCCTCGAACACGCCGCTGACGGTGAAGCGCTTGGTCCGTGGCACGCCGCCGATCGGGGTGCCCTGGAACTCGGGCAGCATCACCAGCACGCTGTCGCCGACATCCACGCCCAGCCACAGCGCCAGCTCCTGCCCGAGCAGCACGTTGAAGGTCCCCTCGGCCAGCGAATCGGCCGAACCGCGCTTCATCTTCTGCGACAGCACCGAGACCTCGTCCTCGAGTGCCGGATCGACACCGCGCACCATCGCCGGCTGCCGGCGCGGGCCGGAGATCAGGGCTTCGGTCTCGACGTAGGGCGCCGCACCCGCGACGCGCGGGTCGCGCTTGGCGATCTCCAGCGCCTGCGGCCATTCCTGCATCGGCACGCCATCGGCCACCACCGTGGCATGCGCGGTCATCTGCAGCAGGCGGTCGCGGATTTCCTTCTGGAAGCCGCTCATCACCGCCAGCGTGGTGATCAGCACGGTCACGCCCAGGGCGATGCCGAGGATCGAGGCCAGCGAAATGAAGGAGATGAAGCCGTTGCGCCGCTTGGCGCGCAGGTAACGCAGGCCGATGGCCACGGGGACGGGTCTGAACATGCGGTCCTTGCGGATCCTCGCTGCGGCGAAGCCCGGCGGGCCTCGGAAAAACGGTGGCCTATGGTGCCATCGGCGGCGATGGCCGCGAAGCCTGCCGTGCCTGCACGGCCAGCCGCAGTTCACGCCGTGCGGCGGCCGGCAGCGTATCGGGCCACCAGACGCGACGCTGGCGCCGCCCGTCGAGGGTCCGCATGGCCACGAACAGCAGGCGGCCGCGCCAATGGAACTCAAGCCCGGACAAGGCGATGCCGTCGAAGCTCGCCGGCGTTTCGCCCGGCGGAACCACCAGTAACGCCGGCAGGCGCCGGGTCTCGCGCCACCAGCGCCAGGCTCCAGCCAGGCAGGCTCCCAGCGCCAGCGGCCAGGCCAGTGCGCGCGGCAGCCCGGAGGCCAGCACCGCCAGCGGTGCCAGCACACTCAACGACAGCAGGATCGCGCCGAGCCAGCGCGAGGGACGCCACTCAAGCCGGCAGGGCGCGGATATCGGCGATGAGCGCTGCGAGTTCGGCATCCGGACAGGCCTCGTAGCCCATGAACCAGCGCCACAACTTATCGTCCTCGCAGTCCAGCAGGCGTAGGAAAACCACCCGCTGCGCCTCGGAGGCCTGCGGGTAGAGCCGATCCAGATAGCGGCCGAACAGCTGGTCCAGTTCGCGCATGCCGCGCCGGCAGCGCCAGCGGATGCGCTTGAGTTCGGCGGACTCGCCGGGTTCGACGGCAGGAGAAGACGGATCGTGCATGGCGCTCTTGCGGAACGAAGAGAGCGGCCATTCTGACGACGCCGCACAGGCGCAACAAGCCGCGCGCCGGCAAGCTACCGCCGGATGGGGGCCGGAAAAGCGACGGGGCGGCCTGCGCCACCCCGTCGCTCGAACCAGGTCCGGCGCCGCTCCAGGCGACGCCGTTCTCCACCGCTCCCGCCTCAGGCCTGGGCGGCGCGCTGGGTCAGCCAGCGGTTGGTGCCCAGCGCCAGCAGCGTGCAGACCGCACCCGAGAGCAGGTAGGCGCCCACGTAGACCAGACCGAAATGGGCGCTGAGCCACAGCGCGACCAGCGGTGCGAACGCCGCACCGATCAGCCACGCCAGGTCCGAGGTCAACGCCGCACCGGTATAGCGGTAGCGCGAGCCGAAGTTGCGGGTCAGCGCCCCCGAGGCCTGGCCGTAGGACAGGCCCAGCAGGACGAAGCCGATCAGGATGAAGGCGTCCTGGCCGACATTGCCGCCGCCGATCAGGAACGGCGCGACGAAGCTGAAGAGCGCGATCATCACCGCGAACGCCCCCAGGGTGCGCACCCGGCCGAAGCGGTCCGCCAGCCAGCCCGATGCGATCACGCCGCCGATGGCCAGGAACGCACCGACCACCTGCACCACCAGGAACCCGTCCAGCGGCTGGTCCGAATACAGCAGGATCCACGACAGCGGGAAGATCGTGACGATGTGGAACAGCGCATAGCTGGCCAGCGCCGCGAACGCGCCGATGAACACGTGGCGCCCCTTCTGCGCGAACAGCTCGCCCACCGGGGTCGGCTCGAGTTCGCGCTCGCCCATCTGGTGCTCGTACTCGTGGGTCACGACCAGGCGCAGGCGGGCGAACAGCGCGACCACGTTCAGGGCGAACGCGGCGAAGAACGGATAGCGCCAGCCCCAGGCGTAGAAATCGTCGGACGACAGGCTGGACAGCAGGAAGGCGAACAGGCCGCCGGCCACGATGAAGCCGACAGGCGCGCCGAGCTGGCCGAGCATCGCGTACCAGCCGCGCTTGTGCTTGGGCGCGTTGAGCGCCAGCAGCGACGGCAGGCCGTCCCACGAACCGCCCAGCGCCACGCCCTGCGCCAGCCGGAACAGCGCCAGCAGCACGATCGCCGCGCTGCCGAGCGCCGCGTATCCGGGCAGGAACGCGATGCCGGCGGTGGCGGTGCCCAGCAGGAACAGCGCGGCGGTCAGCTTGACCCCGCGGCCCCAGCGGTCCTGGATCCACATGAACGCGATGGTGCCCAGCGGCCGCGAGATGAAGGCCAGGGCGAAGATGGCGAACGCGAACAGGGTGCCCTGGAGGCGATCGGCGAAGGGGAAGAACACGACCGGGAACACCACGGCCGAGGCGATGCCGTAGACGAAGAAGTCGAAATACTCGGACGCGCGCCCGATGACCACACCAACGGCGATCTCCCCCGGCGCGACCTCGTGGTGCGTGCCGGAATTCTCGCCATGAACTGAGACGGTGCGGTTCGTTTCTGCTGCTGTTGCACTCATGGACATCCTTGCTGGACAGGCTGCGTGGATGGGAGCAGGATGCCGCACATACCGCGAAGCGCGGGTGGAGAAGCGGTTTCGGCGGGACATGCGGACTGCCGCGCCAGCATCCCACCAGCCATCCGAAAATGCCATAGGACAAATCGTCCACTCCCCGCGCCCGGACCATGTCCGGTAAAATTCCGCCTTGCTGCGGCAACGCGGCAGCCCCTCCAAAGCCCCCCAGCCCCCCCGATGTCTACTCTCAAGCACTTGAGCCGCCTGCTCATGGCCGCCGCATTGGCGTTCCCGTTGGCCGGCTGCAACACGATCCTGCTGAACGCGCCTGGCGACATCGCCAAGCAGCAGGGCGACCTGATCATCATCTCGACGATCCTGATGCTGTTGATCATCGTCCCGGTGATCTTCCTGACCCTGTTCTTCGCGTGGCGCTACCGGGCCTCGAACACGAAGGCCACCTACAAGCCGGACTGGGACCACTCGACCCAGCTCGAGCTGGTGATCTGGGCGGCCCCGCTGGCGATCATCATCGCCCTGGGCGCGATCACCTGGATCAGCACCCACACCCTGGACCCGTACCGCCCGCTGGACCGCATCGACGCGAGCCGGCCGATCCCGGAGGGCGTCGAGCCGCTGGTGGTCGAGGTGGTCGCGCTGGACTGGAAGTGGCTGTTCCTCTATCCGGAACAGGGCATCGCCACGGTCAACGAGCTGGCCGCGCCGGTCGACCGCCCGATCAGGTTCAAGATCACCGCCTCCACGGTGATGAACGCGTTCTACGTGCCCGCCCTGGCCGGCATGATCTACGCGATGCCGGGCATGGAAACCCAGCTCAACGCGGTGATCAATTCGCCGGGCGAGTGGGAAGGCTTCTCGGCCAACTACAGCGGCGCCGGCTTCTCGAAGATGCGCTTCGCCTTCCACGGCCTGGACCAGGCCGGCTTCGACGCCTGGGTGGAGAAGGTCCGCTCCGAGGGCGGCGCGCTGGAGCGCGAGGGCTACCAGGCGCTGGAAAAGCCCAGCGAAGCCGAGCCGGTGCGCTACTACGCCACGGTCGGCAACGGTCTGTACGACGCGATCCTCAACCGCTGCGTCGACCCGCGCCGCATGTGCATGCACGAGATGATGGCCATCGACGCCGGCAACGGCTCGGGCCGCACCGGCGTGGAAGGACTCGAGGAGCGCCGCACCGGCGACCTGCGCGGCCGCATGTACGTGCAGTCGGCCATGTGCGCCGCCACCGACGCACCCGCGCCGGGCCTGGCCACCACCCTCTCCCGCTCCGCCCCCTGAGCGCGCACGCCGCCGCCCTCCCGCATCCGCGGGCGGCGGCGGTCTGACGACGGAAGCCCCGAAACATGTCCTCCCCGCACTCCACCTCCGCCCCGTACAACCCGCTCACCGGCTATCTGGGCTGGGAGTCGTTCCCGCTGCATGACCCCGTCATCCTGTCGGCCTTCATCGGCACGATGGTCGGCGGCATCGCGATCCTCGCCCTGATCACCCGCTACAAGCTGTGGGGCACGCTCTGGCGCGACTGGTTCACCAGCATCGACCACAAGAAGATCGGCATCATGTACATGGTGCTCGGCCTGGTGATGCTGCTGCGCGGCTTCGCCGACGCCCTGATGATGCGCATGCAGCAGGCCATGGCCTTCGGCGACAACATGGGCTACCTGCCGCCGCACCATTACGACCAGGTGTTCACCGCCCACGGCGTGATCATGATCTTCTTCGTGGCCATGCCGCTGGTCACCGGCCTGATGAACTACCTGGTGCCGCTGCAGATCGGCACCCGCGACGTCGCCTTCCCGTTCCTCAACAACTTCAGCTTCTGGATGACCACGGCCGGTGCCGTGCTGGTCATGGTGTCGCTGTTCGTCGGTGAGTTCGCGAAGACCGGCTGGCTGGCCTATCCGCCGTTGTCGGGCATCGACTACAGTCCCGATGTCGGCGTCGACTACTACATATGGGCGCTGCAGATCGCAGGCGTCGGCACGTTGCTGTCGGGCGTCAACCTGATGGTGACCATCATCAAGATGCGTGCCCCGGGCATGTCCCTCATGAAGATGCCGGTGTTCACCTGGACCGCGCTGTGCACCAACGTGCTGATCGTGGTGTCGTTCCCGGTGCTGACCGCCGTGCTGGCCCTGCTCGCGCTCGACCGCTACGTGGGGACCAACTTCTTCACGAACGATCTCGGCGGCAACCCGATGATGTACGTGAACCTGATCTGGATCTGGGGCCACCCGGAGGTCTACATCCTGATCCTGCCGTGCTTCGGCATCTTCTCCGAGATCGTCTCCACCTACTCGGGCAAGCGCCTGTTCGGCTATACCTCGATGGTCTACGCGACCGTGGTGATCACGATCCTGTCGTACCTGGTGTGGCTGCACCATTTCTTCACGATGGGCTCGGGCGCCAGCGTCAACTCGTTCTTCGGCATCACCACGATGATCATCTCGATCCCGACGGGCGCGAAGATCTTCAACTGGCTGTTCACGATGTACCGCGGCCGCATCCGCTTCGAAGTGCCGATGCTGTGGACCGTGGGCTTCATGGTGACCTTCGTCGTCGGCGGCATGACCGGCGTGCTGCTGGCGGTCCCGCCGGCCGACTTCGTGCTGCACAACAGCCTGTTCCTGATCGCGCACTTCCACAACGTGATCATCGGCGGCGTGGTGTTCGGCCTGTTCGCCGGCATGACCTTCTGGTTCCCGAAGGCGTTCGGCTTCAGGCTCAACGACTTCTGGGGGAAGATGTCGTTCTGGTTCTGGCTGGCCGGCTACTGGTTCGCCTTCACTCCGCTGTACGTGCTGGGCCTGATGGGCGTAACCCGCCGCATGAGCCACTTCGACGACCCCTCGCTGCAGATCTGGTTCCAGATCGCCGCGTTCGGCGCGGTCCTGGTCGCCATCGGCATCGCCTGCTTCCTGATCTGCATCTACGTCAGCTTCCGCAACCGCGAGGCGCTGCGCGACTACACCGGCGATCCGTGGGATGCGCGCAGCCTGGAGTGGTCGACCTCGTCGCCACCGCCGGACTACAACTTCGCCTTCACCCCGGTCGTGCACGACAACGACGCGTGGTGGGACATGAAGAAGCGTGGCTTCCAGCGTCCGGTGTCGGGCTTCCTGCCGATCCACATGCCGAAGAACACCGCCGCAGGCGTGGTGATCGCCGGCCTGAGCACGCTGTGCGCCTTCGCCCTGATCTGGCACATCTGGTGGCTGGTGATCGGCTCCTTCGCCGCCACCGTGATCGCCTCGATCGTGCACACCTTCAACTACAAGCGTGACTTCCACATCCCGGTCGAGCAGGTTGCCCGCACCGAGGACGAACGCACCCGGACGCTGAACGCCCATGTCTGACGCCACCACCCTCCCCGCCTCCACGGCACCGGGCACGCCGCCGGTGTTCTACGACCTCGCAGGCAAGCATCATCCGCAGCAGGGCACCCTGCTCGGGTTCTGGCTGTACCTGATGAGCGACTGCCTGATCTTCGCCTGCCTGTTCGCGGTGTACGGCGTCCTCGGACGCAACTACGCCGCCGGCCCGACCGGCGCCGACCTGTTCGACCTGCAGCTGGTCGCGATCAACACCGCGATGCTGCTGTTCTCGTCGATCACCTATGGCTTCGCGATGCTGAAGATGCAGCAGCGCAGCAGCGCCGGCGTGATCGGCTGGCTGGCGGTCACCGGCGTGTTCGGCCTGGCCTTCCTGGGCCTGGAGATGTACGAGTTCGCGCACCTGATCCACCAGGGCGCGACGCCGCAGCGCAGCGCGTTCCTGTCCTCGTTCTTCGCCCTGGTCGGCACCCACGGCCTGCACGTGGCCTTCGGCATCATCTGGCTGGTGGTGCTGATGGTCCAGGTCAACAAGTACGGCCTGGGCCCGGAGAACCGCCGCCGCCTGATGTGCCTGTCGCTGTTCTGGCACTTCCTCGACGTCGTCTGGATCGGCGTCTTCACCTACGTCTACCTGATGGGAGTGCTGCCATGAGCCTGCCTGCCGACCCGCACGCCGCCCACGGCCACGATCAGCACGGGCACGACGACCACGACCATCACGACGACGGCGCGCCGCACGGCAGCATGCGCGACTACGTGATCGGCTTCGTGCTGTCGGTGATCCTGACCGCGATCCCGTTCTGGCTGGTGATGGGCGATGTGTTCGCCGATTCCGGCACGACCGCCCTGGTCATCCTCGGCTTCGCCGTGGTCCAGATCGTGGTGCAGATGGTCTACTTCCTGCACATGAACGCCAGGTCCGAGGGCGGCTGGAACATGCTGGCCCTGATCTTCACCCTGGTGCTGGTGGTCATCGTCATGGCCGGGTCGTTGTGGGTGATGTACCACCTCAACACCAACATGATGCCGATGTCGCCGCACGACGTGCGCATCCAGCCATGAGCGCCTCCGCAGGCCACGACAGCGGGCCTTCCCGCGTCGATGGCCTGCGCCCGCCACGCGGCCGCCTGACCCTGGCCGTGCTGGCGGTTGCATTCGGCTTCGGCGTGGTCCTGTTCGCCGCGCTCGGCGCCTGGCAGGTGCTGCGCCTGGGCTGGAAGCTGGAACTGATCGAACGGATCGATGCGCGCATCCATGCGGCGCCGGTCGCACCGCCGCCGCCTGCGGAGTGGTCCTCGATTTCCGCCAGCGGCCACGAATACCTGCGCGTGCAGCTGCATGGCCACTGGCTGCCCGGAAAGAGCGCCCGGGCGCTGGCCGTCACCGAGGCCGGCTCCGGCCACTGGCTGATCACCCCGCTGCGCCAGGACGACGGCACCATCGTGCTGGTCAACCGCGGCCTGGTGCCGGGCGGATGGACGCCGCCGGAAGGCGATCCGCCCATCGAAGCGCCGGTCGCCGTCACCGGCCTGCTGCGCATCACCGAACCCGGCGGCGGCTTCCTGCGCGAGAACGCGCCGGATGCGGACCGCTGGTTCTCGCGCGATGTGGCAGCGATCGCCGCCTCCCGTGGCCTGACGCGGGTCGCGCCCTATTTCGTCGATGCCGAACGCGGCACGGCCGACGCGCCGGAATGGCCGCGTGGCGGCCTGACCGTGGTCAGCTTCCGCAACAACCATCTCGGCTACGCGCTGACCTGGTTCGTCCTGGCGCTGCTGGTCGCCGGCGGCGGCTGGCGCTTCGCCATCGAGGAGCGGCGCATCCGGCGCCGCTGGCGCGAACGCGGGCTGGAATCCGCCAATGAGCACTCCACAGATGCTTCCCGGCCTGCGCTTTGACCGCGCCGGCAACGGCGACCCGCTGGCCTCCGCCCGCACCCACACCATCCTGGGCGCCGGCGTGCGCAACATGCACCAGCTGGTGCAGCTGCGCTGGCTGGCGATCATCGGCCAGGTCGGGACGCTGCTGTTCGCGCATTTCGCGCTCGGCATCGCACTGCCGCTGGGCGCGATGCTCGGCGTCGCCGCGTTCCTGACGGTCTTCAACCTCGCCAGCCTGCTGTACTGGCGCAACCGCCTGGACGTCAGCAATCCGGCCCTGCTGGTCGCGCTGCTGGTGGACGTGGCCAGCCTGACCGCGCAGCTCTACCTGAGCGGCGGCATCACCAATCCGTTCGTGTTCCTGTACCTGCTGCAGGTCGCGCTGGGTGCGGTGCTGCTCAAGCCCTGGGCGAGCTGGGTCGTGGTCGCGGCCAGCCTGTGCTGCATGCTCGGCCTCACCCTGGTGCCCGGCCCGGTGCGGATCTCCGCCGACCCGGCGCTGGGCGTGGCCGACCCCTACATCCAGGGCCTGCTGGTCTGCTTCCTGCTGACCATCGTGCTGACCGGGCTGTTCATCACCCGCATCGCGCGGATCCTGCGCGACCGCGACGCGCGCCTGGCCGACCTGCGCCAGCAGGCGGTCGAGGAAGAGCACATCGTGCGCATGGGCCTGCTGGCCTCGGGCGCCGCGCACGAACTGGGCACGCCGCTGGCGACGCTGTCGGTCCTGCTCGGCGACTGGCGACGGATGGCGCCGTTCTCGGACCATCCGGAGCTGCAGCAGGATCTGGACGAGATGCAGACCCAGCTGACCCGCTGCAAATCGATCGTGACCGGCATCCTGCTCTCGGCCGGCGAGGCCCGAGGCGAAGCGCCCAGCCAGACCACGCTGGCGGTGTTCCTCGACGACCTCGTCAGCGAATGGTGCGCGACCCGCCCGGTGCGCGATCTCGACTACCGGCGCAGCCTGTCCGACGACCTGCCGATCGTGTCCGATTCCGGGCTCAAGCAGATGATCTGCAACATCCTGGACAACGCACTGGAAGCCTCGCCCGACTGGGTCGGCATGGAGGTCGTGCGCGAGGGCGAAGACGGGGAGCGGCTGCGCCTGCGCGTGACCGATCGCGGTCCGGGGTTCGCCACCGCGCAGCTGGCCGCCTTCGGCAAGCCTTACAATTCCAGCAAGGGACGGCCGGGCGGCGGATTGGGCCTGTTCCTGTCGCTGAATGTCGCCCGCAGCCTCGGCGGCGCGCTGCGCGCAGCCAACCGCGAACCTCACGGCGCCGAAGTCGTGCTGGACCTGCCGCTGGCATCGCTGACCCTGGACGAACCCGATGACGACCGACGCACTCCCCAGCCCTGAACCGACCCGGCAACTGTTGATCGTCGAGGATGATGCGGCGTTCGCCCGGACCCTGACCCGCTCGTTCGAGCGGCGCGGCTACGAGGTGCGCCATGCCAGCAGCATTTCCGAGTTGCCCGCGGTGTTGGCCGGGTATTCGCCGGGCTATGCGGTGGTCGACCTCAAGCTGGCCAACGGCAGTTCCGGGCTGGCCTGCGTCCAGGCACTGCATGCGCACGACGCGGACATCCTGATCGTCGTGCTGACCGGCTACGCGAGCATCGCCACCGCGGTCGAGGCGATCAAGCTCGGCGCCTGCCATTACCTCGCCAAGCCGTCCAATACCGACGACATCGAAGCCGCCTTCAGCCGCGCCGAAGGCAAGGTCGACGTGGACCTGACCGAACGCCAGACCTCGATCAAGACGCTGGAGTGGGAACGCATCCACGAAGTGCTGGCCGAGACCGGCTTCAACGTGTCCGAGACCGCACGCCGGCTGGGCATGCACCGGCGCACGCTGGCACGCAAGCTGGGCAAGCAGCAGGTCAAGTAGCCCGCGGCACGCGCCTGCGCACGGGGTGCGCTGCGCACCCTTCCGTCAGGCGTCCGCCCTCATGCGCCAAACGCTGCGGACCCCGCACCGCGCAGCCGGCGATGCACGGTTTCCGTGCCCACCCGCGCCGCACCTCCCGGCATTCACAGCGGCGGCCCCGGCGCGATCGCGACGCGCCTCGCAGGCAACGCAGACACCACGCATCGGCTGCTGGAATCCCTGCGTCCTCCGCAGCACGCCAAAGAGAAAGGCGCGGGATCGCCGCGCCTTTCTGGTGGACGCATCGCAGGCTACTTCACCCGCCGCAGGTGCGAACCGCCACCGCCCCGCGGCGGTGGACGCCCGCCGCCGCTGCCACCGAACGGCGGCTGGCCGCGCCAGTAGCGGATCACCAGCCAGCCGAACAGCATGCCGCCCAGGTGCGCGAAATGGGCGATGCCGGGTTCGCCGGCCTGCAGGCCCCAGCCACCGGTCAGGCCCATCAGCAGCGAGATCGCACCGATGACGATCACGAAGGTGCGCGCCTTCATCGGGATCGGCGGAAACAGCATCATCACCCGCTGGTTCGGGAACAGCAGGCCGAACGCCATCAGCAGGCCGAACACCCCGCCGGAGGCGCCGACCGTCGGATAGCCGGGGCCACCGCTGGACACCGTCCACCAGCCGACCAGCAGCTGGCACAGGCCTGCCCCGGCCACGCTGATCAGGTAGAACGCCAGGAAGCGGCGCGGCCCCCAGGTCAGCTCCAGCGGCGCGCCGAACATGTACAGCGCCAGCATGTTGAACAGCAGGTGGGCGAAACCGCCGTGCAGGAAGCCGTAGGTCAGCAGCTGCCAGACCTGGAAGTTCTGTCCCGGCGAGAACGGATCGAAACCCTGCTCGCTGGGCGGCCACAGCATGAAGGGCGAGAACGTGGCATCGCCCATCACGAGCTGCAGCAGGAACAGCACGCCGTTGGCGATCAGCAACGCCTGGGTGACGGGAGGCAATCTGGAAAGCATCCGATGGTCCATGGATGTGGGGCCTCCATGATAGCCGCTGCCCCTGTATCGCCGCCCGGCACCGTGCGGCCTGGGCACGGCCACCCGGATGGCGCCGTTCATCGCGCTGGGCATGCAGGCGGCAGAGCGTCGATGACGCCCTGCCCGCCGGGCGGGGTCAGGACGCCGGACCCCACAGCAGGCTGTCGAGATCGCGCGCGACGGGCTGCCCGCGGACGCGTCCCTTCTCGACCTTCACGCCCTCGGCCCGCAGCCGTTCGGCCTGTTCGCGGTAGGCCGACGAGCCCTCGGGGAAGGCGATGCGCCCATCCGACCGCAGCACGCGGTGCCAGGGCAAGGACGGATCCTCGTTCCGGCTCAGCACCCGCGCGGCCAGACGTGCGCGACCGGGAAGTCCGGCGCGCCGCGCCACCTCGCCGTAGCCGGCGACCTGGCCGGCCGGTATCGCACGCACGGCAGCAAGCAGGCGCGCGACGGCGGCGTTGGAATCGGACTCGCTGGAACCGGACTGCGACATGTGCGCAGCGTAGCGGATCGCGCACGCCCGCCACGACCCGCCATGGCACATCGGGTAGGCTGGGGCGACGATGCAAGGGAACCGGGCACGATGCGCAACTTCGAACAGATCCGCGGACATCTGCTGAAAGCAGGCTTCAGACTGACCACGCAGGACCCGTACGTGGCGTGCGTCGAACTGTCGCTGGACGGAGGCACCCGCCACCAGTCGATCTTCCTGTCCGAGCTCGATGGTGACGACGGCCGTCAGATGCTGCGGGTGAGCACGGTGATCGCGCCGATCACCGGTGTCGACGCCCGTCGTGCGCTGGCCTTCAACTGGCAGAGCAGCGTCGGCTATCTCGCGATCGGCGAGCTGGACGGGGTGCCCTACCTGCAGCTGTGCGAGAACCGCCCGTATCCGGGCCTGGACGAAGCCGAAGTCGAACGCCTGGTGCTGGAGATCGGCGGTGTCGGCGACAGCATGGAACGCGCCCTGTCGGCCGAAGGCGACCTGCTGTAACAGCCGCTCCAGCGGCGAGCGCCAAGGCGCCATCGCAACGCATCCGCGGACCAGGCGCCCGCCTGGATGCGCCCAGGGCACGACTTGCGCCCACGCCACGGGAAGGCCGGCCGCTCTCGTGTGGAGCAAGGCCCTGGCCGACTGCTGACGCGCAGCAACCGGTCCGACGGCGGCCACGGAGCATGCCCGCACGGCGGTGATCCCGCACCGGAGCCGGCTCCACATGCGCGCGCCGCGACGCCGCGACAACCTCCTGGAACGAAGAAGGCCGCCCTGCGGCGGCCCTCTTCCAGGCTTCAGGCCAGCGCCTGTTTCAGGCCCAGCCCAGCGAGCGCATGCCGCGCAGGATCAGGTAAGCCAGGCCACCGGCTGCCGGGATCGTCAGGATCCACGCCCAGATGATCCGCTCGATCACGCCGATCTTCAGTGCGCGTGGATTCTTGGCGAAGCCCACGCCCATGATCGCGGTCGAGATGCTGTGCGTGGTCGACACCGGCATGCCGAAATGCGCGGCCAGGGTCAGCACGGTGGCCGAACTGGTCTCGGCGGCGAAGCCGTGGATCGGGTGCAGCTTGACCATCTTGTGGCCCAGCGTCTTGATGATGCGCCAGCCGCCCGAAGCGGTACCGGCGGCCATCACCAGCGCACAGGTGATCACGATCCAGGTCGCGATGCCGGTGGCGCCGGCGCCGTCCGGATGCAGGAACGCCAGCCAGTCCGGAAGGTTGTCCAGCGTGCCGGCGGCCTCGGCGCCGATCAGGGTCAGGGCGATGATGCCCATCGTCTTCTGCGCATCGTTGTGGCCATGGGCGAAGCCCATGTAGGCCGCCGAGAGGATCTGCGCCTTGCCGAAGAAGGCGTTGACCCAGCGCGGACGCGCCAGGCGTCCGAGCACGCCGCCGACCCGCACCATGCCGGCGATCAGCGCCCACAGCAGCAGCATCATCACGATGCCCAGCAGGAAACCGGCCAGCGGCGAGGTGATCATCGGCAGGAACACCTTCCACAACAGGCCCTTGTTCTGGGCCCAGTTGCCGACCGATTCGGACCAGACCAGGGCGTTCCAGTCGTTGGTGGCCGCGGCCAGCGCTGCACCGCACAGGCCACCAATCAGGGCATGCGAGGACGAGGACGGCAGGCCGAACCACCAGGTGATCAGGTTCCAGATGATGCCACCGAGCAGCGCGCACAGGATCACCTGCGACGAGGCCTCGACCACGTCGGTGTTGATGATGCCGGTGGCGATGGTCGCGGCCACCGCGGTGCCGGTGAGCGCGCCGATCAGGTTCATCACCGCGGCCAGCGACACCGCCGCACCGGGAGACAGCACCTTGGTGGCGACCACCGTGGCGATCGAGTTGGCGGTGTCGTGGAATCCGTTGATGAACTCGAAGACGAGTGCGGTCAGGATCACGACCAGGACGAGCGTGAGCATCGGTCGGCGCCCGTCAGGAATTCTTCAGCACGATCTGGTAGGCGACCACGCCGGCCTCGCGGCAGCGGTCGATCGCCTTTTCCAGGATCTCGAAGAACTCCTTGAGCAGGAACATCTGCAGGTGGTCTAGGCGGCCGGAGTAGATGTCGCGGTACAGCTCCAGCATCAGCCGGTCGGCCTCGTTCTCGAGCGCGCGCAGCTTCTCGTTGAGCGCGGTCATCCGGTCCAGGTTCATGTGGCGCAGCTCGCGCACCATCTCCACCACCACCGAGGCGGCCTGCTCGAGCATCGCCGCACGCGGGGCGAAATCGATGTGGGCCAGGTGCTGGGTGGCGAGCGAATAGCGGTCGGCGAACTTCTCGACCTGCTTGGGAATCTTGTACAGCGCCGAGCCGAGCGACTCGATGTCCTCGCGCTCGAGCGGGGTGATGAAGCTGTCGATGAGGGCCTGGCCGATCTTCTCCGACGCGGCGCGCTCGCGCTGGCGGGCCAGCTTGAACCCGTCCAGCGCCGGCTGCCGGTCGGACGCCTTCATCATCTCGTACAGGGCCCGGGTACTGTCGTGGGCGGCCTCGGCGGCCTCGTCCAGAAGGACGAAGAACTGCTTGCCGGAACCGAAAATCGTCTGCAATGAGAACATGTAAGCAAGTGTCCGCCGCCGCGGGATGGGCAGTCGCGGGCGGAATTATGACAGTTCGATGACCCGCCCGGGTACTGCCTGCCGACGCCGGTCGCCGGTCCCGGTGGCGCGCGGCGCCCATCGCCTGCCCTGCCCGTCACATCCGGCTTTGCTAAGATGCGCGCGCGCCGTGCGCGGCGCACCCTATGGACGACGACCCTTATCCCCCGCCGCCGCGCCGGACCCCGTTCCTGAGCGCCCGCCGGTACCGCAAGCTCCCGCCCTCCCTGCCACCTGACGGGGACGATGCCCGTGCTTGAACTGATCTTGCTTGTTTTCGCCCTGATCCTGCTCAACGGCTTCTTCGCCATGTCCGAGATGTCGGTCATGACCTCGCGCAAGAGCCGGCTCAAGCAGATGGCGGGCACCTCCCGGCGCGCGGCCAAGGCGCTGGAACTGTCCGAAAAGCCCGAGACCTTCCTGTCGACCGTGCAGATCGGCATCACCGTGATCGGTGTGCTGACCGGCCTGCTCGGCGGCGAGGCGCTGGGCGAGGCCATCGGCGGCTGGATCCAGGGATTGATGCCCGGCTTCGCCTATGCGGGGGTGATCGGCAAGGCGCTGGCGGTGGTGCTGATCACCTTCGTCACCCTGATCTTCGGCGAACTCGTCCCCAAACGCGTCGCCATCACCGCCCCCGAGCGCATCGCCGGCGTGGTCGCCGTGCCGATGGGCTGGCTGGCCCGGATCGCCTTCCCCTTCGTCTGGCTGCTGTCGCACAGCACGCGCCTGGTCCTGCGCCTGCTCGGCCTGGGCAAGGACGAGGCCAGCTCGATCACCGAAGAGGAGATCCGCATGCTGGTGGCCGAAAGCCACGAGCAGGGCCTGATCGACAGCCACGAGCGCGACATGATGAACCGGGTCATGCGCCTGGGCGACCGCACCGCGGCCAGCCTGATGACCCCGCGCAACCGGATCGCCTGGCTGGATGCCGCCGCGCCGCAGGACGAGAACCTGGAGACCATGCGCGAGTGGCAGTTCTCGCGCTATCCGGTCTATCGCGGCGGCGACCAGGACATCCTCGGCGTGCTCGAAGTGAAATCGCTGCTGCACGACCTCGGCGGCATGCCCGAGTCCGGCCTGTTCCGCCAGCTGCGCACGACCCTGTTCGTGTCCGAATCGACCCATGCGATGAAGCTGCTGGAGATCTTCCGCGAGGAGCAGCAGTCGATGGCGCTGGTGGTCGACGAATACGGCGACATCCAGGGGATGGTCACGATCAGCGACCTGATGGGCGCGATCGTCGGCCGTCTGCAGGCGGTGGAGAACACCGACGAGGACGCGCTGGTGGTGACCCGCGACGATGGCTCGCTGCTGGTCGGCGGCACCCTGCCCACCGACGACCTGCGCGAACTGATGGACGGCGCCGCCCTGCCCGATGCCGAGGACGGCGATTACCACACGCTGGCCGGCATGTGCATCGCGCACTTCGGCCGCATCCCGCACGTGGGCGAGCATTTCGACTGGGCCGGCTGGCGGATCGAGATCGTCGACCTGGATGGCGCCCGCATCGACAAGCTGCTGCTGACCCGGCTGCAGACCGGTGGAGACGATGCACTCGCCGTCTGACGACCCGGCGACCGCTGGCGCGGCCGGCAACGGCATCGCCCGCCTGCTGCGCGCCTTCGCCCAGGGCGATCCCAGCCAGGTCCTGACCATGGACGGCCTGCTGGCCGGGCTCGGCCACAGCGCGTTCGGCATGTTCCTGTTCGTGTCGATCCTGCCGGGCTTCATCCCGATCCCGGGCTTCGGCGGTGCCGTCTCCGGCCCGCTGGTGATCCTGATCGGCCTGCAGTTGCTGGTCGGCCTCGGCCAGCCCTGGCTGCCGCGCTTCATCGGCAGCCGCGGCCCGCGCCGGGCCACGATGATCCGCTTCTGCGACCGCATCACGCCGTGGCTGTCGCGGCTGGAACACCTGGTGCGGCCACGCCTGCAACGGCTGACCGGCCACCGGATCGCCAGCGCGTTCACCGGCCTGCTGCTGGTCCTGCTCGGCGTGCTGCTGGCGCTGCCGATCCCGTTCACCAACTACCTGTTCGCAGGCCTGCTGCTGCTGTTCGCGCTGGCCCTGCTGGAGCGCGATGGCGCGCTGCTGCTGGTGCTCTGGCTGGTCGCCGTCGCGACCTTGGTCGGGATGGGCCTGCTGTCCGAACAGCTGACCACGATGATCGCCGAGTGGGTGCAGCGGCTGCGCGCCGCCTGAGCCACAGCCTGGACCGGCAGCGCCGCTGCTGCAGGCGACCAGGCATGCCCGACCGGCCAGGCGACTGCGTGCGGGCCCGGGCCCTCTCACCGCAGCGCGACGCTCCCGTCGACGCACCGCCGCCGGCCGAGCCGGCGAAGCATGCTCAGCGCGGCGGGCTGCGCCGCGTCAGCAGGTGCGCGAACTCGGCCGAACTGATCGGATGGCTCAGCCAGTAGCCCTGGACGAGATCGCAGCCGCGCGCCGCCAGCAGGGCATACTGCGCCTCCTTTTCCACGCCTTCGGCGACCACCGTGATGCCCAGCGAGTGGGCCATGGCGATGATCGCGGTGGTCAGCGCCAGATCGTCCGGATCGCGCTGCAGGTCGGCGACGAAGGAGCGATCGATCTTGACCCCGTCCACCGGCACCCGGCGCAGGTGGCTCAACCCGGAGAAGCCGGTGCCGAAATCGTCCAGCCAGACCTTGACCCCGGTGCTGTGCAGGCGCGCCAGCAGGGCCGCGGCCTGCAGTTCGTCGCTGATCACCGCGGTCTCGGTCAGTTCCAGGTGCAGCGAGGACGCCGGCAGGCCGGTCTCGCGCAGGCACTCGGCGACCAGTTCCGGGAAGTTGCTGCTCTTGAGCTGCCGCGGCGAGACATTGACCGACACGAACACCCGCTCGCCGCTGCCCATCATGGTCCAGCGCACGGCCTCGGCGCAGGCGGCCTGCAGCACGCGCGGGCCGATGTCCTCGATCAGCCCGCTCTGCTCGGCCACGTCGATGAACACCGATGGCGCGATCATGCCCAGCATCGGATGCTGCCAGCGCAGCAGCGCCTCGGCACCCACCACGCGGCCGTCGCTGGTCCGGCAGATCGGCTGGTAGACCACGCTCAGTTCGCCACGGTCCCAGGCGCCACGCAGTTCCTGCTCCATGTGCACGCGGCGCTCGACCGCATGGTCCATCGCGCGGCTGTAGAAGCGGAAGCCGTTCTTGCCCGCGACCTTGGCCTGGTACATGGCGATGTCGCCGTTCTTCATCAGCGCGGTGGCGCCGGAGGCGTCCTCCGGGAACAGGGTGAGGCCGATCGAGGTCCCCAGGTAGACCTGGCGCCCCTCGATGTCGATCGGCCGGCGCAGCTCGGAGACCAGCACCTCGGCCAGCCGGGTCGCCACGGCGCGGACGTCGCCGTCCTGGATCAGGATCACGAATTCGTCGCCGCCGAAGCGGGCCAGCAGCGCGTCCTCGCCACCGTACCTGTCGACCGCTTCGCGGATCCGGTTGGCGAACTGCAGCAGCGCTTCGTCGCCGGCCTCGTGGCCCAGGGTGTCGTTGACCCGCTTGAAATCGTCGATGTCCGCGAACAGCAGGGCCAGCTGCCGGCCTTCGCCGCGGACCAGCATCAGGCGCTGTTCCAGGCTTTCGCGGAAGGCCAGCCGGTTGGTCAGACCGGTCAGCGCGTCGGTGTAGGCCATGTGCCGCACGTCGCGGTCGTGGCGGGCCACGCTGTCGCTCATGCGGCCGAAGGCGCGGACCAGGTCGCCCAGTTCGTCGGTGCGCCGGCTCTCCAGCCGTTCCAGGCCGTATTCGCCGGCCTCGATCCGGCCCGCCGCCGCGGCCAGGCCGCGGATCGGCCGCACCAGGGTGCGCTGCACGTACCAGGCCGCCAGCACCGCCACCAGGGCCAGCAGCGCCAGCAGCGCCAGCAACCACCCCAGGTGCCGCTGCGCCAGCTCATCCATCCGGAGGCGCAGCTGCTCCAGGTTGTGGTTCTCGTAGCGCGCGGCCGTTTCCAGCGAAAGGCCGACCCGGACGCCGCCGATGCGCTCGCTGCCGACCGTGATCGGCACCGCGACGTCGAGGATGGTCGGCGACCACTGGCTCAGGCTGCCGGTCGCCTCGGCGATCTTCGCCGCCATCGGGTCGTCCATCCGCTGGCCGTAGCGGGCGATTTCGGCGGTGCCGTCGTGCAGGATGCGTCCGTCCAGCCCGTAGATCAGCACGTAGTCGACCAGATCGTCCCGGGTGGTGTCGCGCACGATCTGCCCGATCGCATCGAGGTCGGAGTAGTACAGCGGATTGGCCAGCGATTCGGCCAGGTGCCGCGCCATCGACTCGCCATGGTCGCGCAGGTAGCCCTGGACCATGCCGTGGATCGCATCGCGGCTCAGCGCCTGCGATTCCTCCTGCATCGAGCGTTGCCGCTGCAGCAGGATCAGCAGCAGGGCCAGCACCACCAGCAGCACCAGTGCGATCGCCAGCAGGAAACGGGCCTGCAGCCCGAACCGCAGCTTCATTCGACCTCCGCGCGCACGCGCCGGGCACCGTCGCGCAGCGCCTGCAGCGACCGCTCGACGCGGGCGTCGACCGGCAGGAAGCGCGAGGTGTGGAAGAAGCGCTTCAGCGCCGGCGCTGCCTCCGGATCGTCACCGGCCTGCAGCAGCACTTCGCGCAGCCGCGCCTGCACCTTCGGATCGATGTCGGCCCGCACCAGCTCCAGCGCACGCGGATACGGCGCGGTCTCGTGGATGATGCGCAGGTCGGCATGGAACGCGGCCGGCACGCGGCCGGGGTCCTCCCAGTCCAGGTTGCTCAGGGCGCCGGCATCGACCACCCGCTTGTGCACCCAGGACGCGACGTTGGATTCCGAACGCGCGAACAGATAGCCGACCCGGTCGCGCGCCGGCGCGTCGCCGGGACCGAGCAGCATCTCGGGCATGATCCCGGCGTCGAGCAGGGTCGTCATCGGCACCATGTAGGCGCTGGTGGACAGGATCCGCTGCAGCGCCAGGGAATGCCCGCGCAGGCCCTCCAGCGAGTCGATGCCGCTGTCGCGCCTGGTGAAAAACACTGTGTGGTACCAGCTGACCCCGCCGCGCTCGGTCAACAGCAGCGCCGTGGCATCGGCCCGCTGCTGCAGCTGCACCGCGGTGCTGGCGGTTTCGGTCACCCAGTCGACCTTGCCGCGGCGCAGGTAGTTGGCCATCTGCTGCGGATCGGGCGCCATCAGCACCCGCCCCTCGGTGATGCCGACGTCGTGCATGCGCGGCACCACGTAATCGAGCATCGCCTTGAGCTGGTCGTAGTGCCCGCGCGGATCGTCGCTGATCCGGCCCAGCACCAGCACGTGCGCATCTTCGGCCGCCCGGGCGGCGGGCGACAGGGCCATCAGCAGGATCCAGAGACAGGCCTGGATCCATCCACGGTTGCTGGATACCACGGCTGCTCCCCTCGCGACTTGGGCAAGCCTAGCCGAGTTCCGGTCAAGGCGACAGCGGGGGTTCATCTTTCCCGGCGGCCTGGCCCGCCAGGCGCGCCATGCGCTGCGCATCGGCCAGCACGCCACGCATCAGGCGGACTTCCTGCACGCTCATGTCGCAGCGCAGGAACAGCCGGCGCAGCTTGCGCATGGCCGAATCCGGGGTGCGCCCCTTGTGGAAATCGATCGCGTCCAGCGTGTCGCCGAGCTGGGCGAAGAAGCCCTCGACCTGGTCGTGCGTGGCGGGCGCCTCGTCGTCGCGTGCGGCAACGGTGGCCGGCGCAGGCTCGGCCGCCAGCAGCGCGCAGCGCACCTCGTAGGCGAGCACCTGCACCGCGGCCGCCAGATTCAACGAACTGAAGGCCGGATCGGACGGGATGTGCACCGAGGCATGGCACAGCTGCAGTTCGTCGTTGGTCAGGCCGGTGCGTTCGCGGCCGAAGACCAGCGCGACCGGGCCGCTGGCGGCGAACTCCAGCAGGCGCGTGGCCGCCACGTCCGGCTCGAGCTGCTCGAGCTGGACCCGGCGGCTGCGCGCGGTGCAGCCCAGCACCAGGCGGCAGTCGGCCACGGCCTCGGCCAGGTTCGTATGGACCGGCGCGGCCACAAGCAGGTCCTCGGCCCCGGCGGCGCGGCGCTGGGCCTCGTCGTTGAGAGGTGTTTCGGGGGCGACCAGGACCAGGTGCGCCAGCCCCATGGTCTTCATCGCGCGCGCGGCGGCGCCGATGTTGCCAGGGTGCTGGGTCCCGACCAGGACGATGCGGATGCGACCGGAGAGGTCGTCGGATGCGGAAAATGCGGAATCGGACATGGCGCAGATGGTAAACTGCGCGACCGGCCTGTGCGCCGGGTCGCTCTTTTCCTTCGTCCGCCCCACCCTCGCCCTTCCGGGAGCCTTTACCATGCAGAAACCCGCCGTCACCGTCATGGTCAAGGCCGCCCGTCTCGGCGGCAACGTCCTGTTGCGCAGCATCAACCGTCTGGATGCACTGAATGTCGTCCAGAAGCAGCGCATGGATTACGCCAGCGAGGTCGACGCGGACGCGGAGAAGGTGATCGTCAAGGAGCTGCGCCGGGCCTATCCGGACTACGGCGTGCTCGGCGAGGAAAGCGGCCACCTGCCCGGCCGCCAGAGCCGCTTCCAGTGGGTCATCGACCCGCTCGACGGCACCAGCAACTACCTGCGCGGTTTCCCGCACTACTGCGTGTCGATCGCCCTGGTCGACAACGGCGAACCGACCGACGCGGTGATCTTCGATCCGCTGCGCAACGAGCTGTTCACCGCCAGCCGCGGTGCCGGCGCCGTGCTCAACGACAAGAAGATCCGCGTCGCCGAGCGCAAGGACCTGGGCGGCACCGTGATCGGCACCGGCTTCCCGCCGCGCGAGCGCGCCCGCGCCAGCACCCAGCTCAAGACCGTCGACGCCCTGCTCACCCACGCCGAGGACGTGCGCCGCACCGGTTCGGCCGCGCTGGACCTGGCCTATGTGGCCTGCGGCCGCCTGGATGCGTACTTCGAGGCCGGCGTGAAGGCCTGGGACGTCGCCGCCGGCGTGCTGCTGGTGCGCGAAGCCGGCGGCCGCGTCTGCGATTTCCGTGGCGCCACCCCGCCGCGGATGGACGAGCGCGGGCCGGACACCCTGCAGCTGATCGCCGGCAACATCAAGGTCACCGGCGAGCTGCAGCAGTTGATCGTCAATACCGGCTACGCCGCCGCGTTCAGCTGATCCAGGCCGGGCGCCCGCCCAGCCGAGCCTTCCCGCACGTTCAGAGCCCCCGGGACGCCACATGGCGTCCGGCGGTTCGACGCGTGCGATCCACCCAGCCGTTCCCGCGACGCCCGCAAGGCTGCGGACTGGGCGCATGCCAGCGAATGTCCGGGTATGCGACGGGCTGCGGCAGCCTGATGACGGCATCGGCCGATCGAATCTGGCAACGCCCCCTGCATGCACGTGGAACCAGGATGCGTCTTCCCGCCTGCGTGGCGAACCGATGCCTGGCCCGGACGCCTCAATGCGCGCCCTGCCTGCATCACCTCCGGACAGCAGCTTGCTTCCCGTCCGTACGCGAGGTGACTGACAGCGCACTGCGCGCGCACTCTGCGAGGAGTCAGCGACGGTCGTCGACCCGCAGGGGTTTCAGCATGGCAGCGAACCCCGGACGCGCTCGCGGATCGGGAAGCTGGCAGCAGACGCCCCCATGCCGACCGCCACCCTCCCGACGTCCGATCCAGGCCCGCTCCCTGGCATGACGGCCGGCCTTGAGCGTTCCCCCTGCATCCATCCCGGAAACACCGGCCGGAGCGGCCACAACCGTAACCGCGACATCTCGACGACCGGCCCCCGTCGCGCGCCAGGCACGGCGGCCGATCTCGCGCCCCTGCATGTCCGCGCCGGCATTGCTGGACGCGTCGCGCAGCGCCTGAAATCCCCACCCCAAAAAAAACGGCCGCCCAGAGGCGGCCGTTCGTCGTCGCGATCGCATGGCGCCTCAGGGACGGCGCTCCAGCTCCTCGACGTCCTTGGCCTTCGGCAGCAGGTCCTGCTTGGTGACCTTCAGGAAGCCGATGGTCAGCAGCGGACAGGCGATGAAGATCGAGGACAGCGTACCGATCACCGCACCGATCATCTGGCTCAGGGCCAGGCCTTCCAGCGAGCCGCCGCCGTACAGGTACAGGGCCAGCACCGACAGGAAGAACACCACCGAGGTGATGATCGTGCGCGACAGGGTCTGGTTGATCGAGCGGTTGAACACCTCGGTCGGCTCGACGCGCAGGCTGCGGAAGTTCTCGCGCACGCGGTCGAAGACCACGATGGTGTCGTTGATCGAGAAGCCCATCACCGACAGCAGGCCGGCCAGCACGGTGAGGTCGAACTCGCGACCGCTCCAGGCGAAGAAGCCGGCCACGACCAGCACGTCGAACAGCGTGGTGATGCTGGCCACGATCGCGAACTTCAGTTCGAAGCGGAAGCCGATGTAGATCAGGAAGCCGACCACGACGAAGATCGCCGCGTACAGGCCGTTCATGGCCAGTTCCTTGCCGACCTGCGGGCCGACGAACTCGGTCCGCAGCAGCGTGGCCTTGTTCTCCGGCGAACTGACCGCGGCCAGCACGTCCTGCGCGGTGCGGTTGTTGGCGTCGGTGGTGGTTTCGCCATCGCGCGGCTGCAGGCGCACCAGCAGGTCGCTGCCGCTGCCGAAACTCTGCACCTGCGCGCCGTCGTAGCCGGCCTGGCCGAGCTGCTCGCGGACGCGGTCCACGTCGGCGGTGCGGTCGAACCGGACCTCGACCACGGTGCCGCCAGTGAAATCCAGCGCGTAGTTGAAGCCCTTGCCGGCGATGCCGGCAATCGAGGCGACGAACAGGATCGCCGCCACGGTCATGGCCACCCAGCGCATCTTCATGAAGTCGATGCGGGTGTCGTTGGGGATCAGGGTCAACGGGAAAATCTTCATATGCTGTGTTTTCCCGTCAGATGGCCAGGGACTTGAGCTTCTTGCGGCGCGAATACATCAGCACCGCCAGCGCGCGCGACACGGTGATCGCGGTGAACATCGAAGCGACGATGCCGATGATCATGGTCATGGCGAAGCCCTTCAGCGGACCGGTACCGAACGCATACAGCGCCAGGCCGGCGAGGATGCCGGTCAGGTTGGCGTCGAGGATGGTGCCGGAGGCCTTCTCGTAACCGCCGGCGATCGCCGACTTCGGCGGCACGCCCAGGCGCAGCTCCTCGCGGATACGCTCGTTGATCAGCACGTTGGCGTCGACCGACAGGCCGATCGACAGCGCCAGGCCGGCGAAGCCAGGCAGGGTCATGGTGGCGCCGAACAGCGACATCACCGCGACCACGATCAGCAGGTTGAACATCAGCGCGATTCCGGTGATCACACCGAACATCCGGTAGTACACGCCGAAGAACAGCAGGGTGAACAGGAACGCATAGAGCACGGCGGTGACGCCGCGCTCGACGTTCTCCGCACCCAGGCTGGGGCCAACGATGCGCTCTTCGACGAAGTCCATCGGCGCGGCCAGCGAACCGGCGCGCAGCAGGCGGGCCAGGCCGTCGGCCTCGCCCTTCTCCAGGCCGGTGGTCTGGAACTGCTTGCCGAACACGCCATTGATGTTGGCGACCGAGATCACCTCTTCCTTGACCCGGAAGCTGCGGACCTCTTCGCCGTTGACCGTGCTCACCTGCGGAATGCGCTCGGTATAGACCACGGCCATCGGCTTGTTCACGTTCATGCTGGTGAACTCGAACATGCGGTCGCCGCCGACATTGTTCAGCGTGACGCTGACCGCCGGCTGGCCGTTCTGGTCGATGCCGGTGGTGGCCGCGACCATCTGGTCGCCGGTCACGATCACGCGCTTGTTCAGCAGGATCGGCTCGTTCGAATCGCGGCGGTAATAGACCTTGGCCTCGGGCGGCACGCGGCCGGTGGCCACTGCGTCGCGCGCGTTGCCGTCGACCACGGCGCGGTACTCCAGGGTCGCGGTGGCGCCGATCATGCGCTTGGCCGCGGCGGTGTCCTGCACGCCGGGCAGCTGGACCACGATGCGGTCGGTGCCCTGGCGCTGGATGATCGGCTCGGCCACGCCCAGCTCGTTGACGCGATTGCGCAGCGTGGTGATGTTCTGCTCGATCGCCGAACCGGCGATCTGGGTCAGCTCGGACTCCGGGATGCGCACGCTCAGGCGGTTGCCCTGGCCGTCGATGGACAGGGTCGGCATCGCGGTGGCCAGCAGCTGGCGGGCACGCGCCGGGTCGGCATCGGCGGCCAGCGCCACGGCGACGCTGTGGTCGGGACGGCGATCGACCGACACGTAGCGGACGCGGTTGTCGCGCAGGGTCACGCGCACGTCCTCGACGTAGGCGTCGACGCGCTTCTCCAGCGCGGCCTGCTGGTCGACCTGCAGCACGAAGTGCACGCCGCCCTGCAGGTCCAGGCCCAGCACCATCGGGCTGCCGCCCAGGTTCTCGAGCCATTCCGGCACGTTCGAGGCCAGGTTCAGGGCGACGGTGTAGTCCTCGCCGATATCGGTGCGCAGCGCGTCGGAGGCGCGGGTCTGCGCATCCGGATCGGCCAGGCGCACCATCAGGCTGTCGCCTTCGATGGCGACGGACTTCGGACTGACACCGGCCTCGCGCAGGTCGGCGTCGACGCGGTTGCGCAATGCCTCATCCAGCGTGCCACCACGGTTGGCGGTGATCTGCACCGCGTAGTCGTTCTGGTAGATGTTGGGCAGCGCGTACAACACGCTGACCGCCAGCACGAGCAGGATGACGAAGTATTTCCAACGAGGAAATTCAAGCATTGCGGAACCCCGCGCGGCCCCGCCCTGCGGGACCACGCTCAACGGTGGGACGGGAGGATCAGGCGGACTTCAGCGTGCCCTTCGGCAGCACGTTGCCGACGGAGCCCTTCTGCACGCGGATGCGCACGTTGTCGGCCACTTCGACGGTGACGAAGTTGTCGCCGATGTCGGTGACCACGCCGGCCACGCCGCCGGACGTCAGCACCTCGTCGCCGCGGGACAGCTTGTCCAGCATCGACTTGTGCTCCTTCTGGCGCTTCATCTGCGGGCGGATCATCAGGAAGTACATGACCGCGATCAGGATGATCGGGAACAGCAGCATGCCGAAACCACCCTGCGGTGCGGCAGCGGCGACGAGGGGAGTCGGGATCAGGGAGGCGAGGAAGCTCATCGGGTCGTCCAAGTCTGCGGAAAATAGCCGGGGATTATGCCATAGGGGCCGAGCACCCCGGACACAAGGGGTCCGGGGCGGCGAAATGCCCGTCGAAGACGCCTTTTCTTTCGTCGCGCCCGGTGGAACCGGCCCATCCCCTGACCGGTTCGACACCGGAACGGAGCGGTGGTTCCGCCGCCATGAACCGGGGCGCGCACCGGCGCCGTCCAGGGCCATCGGCGCCCGGGCGGCCCGGCATGCAGATGCATGCCGGGCCGCCGCCGCGATGCGGCTTCAGGGAACGGCGGCGCCGCGAGCCGCGTAGAACGCGCTGCGGAAGGCCTGGAAGCGCCCTTCGGCGATCGCCGCGCGCATGTCGGCCATCAGCTTCTGGTAGTACCAGAGGTTGTGCAGGGTGCCGAGCATCGGCGCCAGCATCTCGTTGCAGCGGTCCAGGTGGCGCAGGTAGGACCGGGTATAGCCGCTGCGGCAGCTGTGGCAGCCGCAGCCCGGTTCGATCGGATCCATGTCGCGCTCGTACTTCGCGTTGCGGATTCGGACGGTGCCGGTCGAGGTGAAGTAATGGCCGTTGCGCGCGTTGCGGGTGGGCATGACGCAGTCGAACATGTCCACGCCGCGGGCCACGCCCTCGACCAGGTCCTCCGGGCGGCCGACGCCCATCAGGTAGCGCGGGCGGTCGGCCGGCAGCAGCGGGTGCAGGTGTTCGAGCATGGCGTTGCGCTCGTGCTCGGGCTCGCCCACCGCCAGGCCGCCGATCGCGTAGCCATCGAAGCCGATCGCCTGCAGGCCGTCGGCCGAACGGCTGCGCAGGTCGTGGTGCACGCCGCCCTGGACGATGCCGAACAGGGCGGCGTCGTTGCCCAGGCCGTCATGGGCATCGCGCGAGCGCTGCGCCCAGCGCAGGCTGAGCTCCATCGAGCGCCGGGCCACGTCCTCGGTGGCCGGGTACGGGGTGCACTCGTCGAAGATCATCACGATGTCCGAGTCGAGCACCTGCTGGATCTTCATGCTCTCCTCGGGGCCGAGGAAGACCCTGGAGCCGTCGGTCGGCGCCGCGAAGGTCACGCCCTGCTCGGTGATCTTGCGCCGGTGGGCCAGCGAGAAGACCTGGAAACCGCCCGAGTCGGTCAGGATCGGCCCGTTCCAGCGCGCGAAGCCGTGCAGCCCGCCGTGGTCTCCGATCACGTCCAGGCCCGGCCGCAGATACAGGTGGAAGGTGTTGCCGAGGATGATCTCCGCGCCCAGCTCGCGGATCTGCTCGGGCAGCACGCCCTTGACCGAGCCATAGGTGCCCACCGGCATGAAGGCCGGGGTCTCCACGGTGCCACGGGGAAAGGTCAGGCGACCGCGGCGCGCGGCGCCATCGGTGGTCTGGAGAGCGAAGTTCAACCTGGACATGGGGACCCGAAACGGACAAATCGCGCCCATTGTCCCGGATCGGCCTCATCCCTGCCCAGATCCCCAGGCGCTGCGTCAACAATCCGGCACCGGACCGGCACGGATCCTGCATCCCAGCCGATGACGCGACGCGACGTGCCGGACTGAAAGAAATCGTTCAGAAACAGGCGCCGACGCGTTCCGGTCGCCAACAATAGCGAGGGCATGTGGCCGATGCCGGCACAGCCCACCTTCCCACCGATCCAAGGCCATTCCGGATGACGACAGCGATCCTGGCAGGCGAAACGGCTGAACCCGCCGACAGAGCGGTCCTGCGCCTGCGGTCGGCGGCGACGCTGCACGGGCGCGCGAGCCAGGTGGCTGCCTGGAGACGGCCATGACCCGCGCCGTCGTGCTGCTCTGTGCCGGGCGCGGCTCGCGGATGCAACCGCTCACGCTGGATGCCCCCAAGTGCATGCTGGAGGTCGGCGGGAAGGCGGTGATCGATCATCTGCTGGACGCCATCCTGGCGCGGACGGACGGCGAAGTCGTCGCGGTCACCGGATTCGCCGCCGAGCGCGTCAGCGCCCATCTGGCCGCCCGCCATGGCGGGCGGATCGCCACCGCGCACAACGCCCGCTACGAGCAGGACGTCAATATCCTGTCGGTGGACATCGGGGTCGAGGCGCTGCGCCATCCCGAGCGCGGCTATCTGGTGGTGGAAACCGACCTGCTGCTCGACGCGGCCGCCTGGGACCGCATCTTCGCCGCATCGGCCGGCCCCGATTCGTTCTGGCTGTGCCGCGACTACTACGGCGAACACCTGACCGGCGGCATCGTCCACGCCGACGCCGACGGCCGGATCGATGCCATCGAATACCGCCCCCGGTACGACGCCGTCTATGCCGGCTGGCCGAAGATGGTCGGCATGCTCGGGGTCGGCCCGGGCCAGGTCGCCGAGGATCGTCGCAGCCGCCGGGCCGCCATCGCCGAGAGCATCGCCCAGTACTACCTGGCGCCCTGGCGCGCGCAGCTCGCATCGCTGCCGTGCCGCACGCTGCAGATCGACGACTGCTTCGCCCGGTCGTTCAACACCGCGGACGATTTCGAGCGGATCGCCCGCCAGTATCTCGCCCTGGCCGATGCGGCCCGCCTTCCAGCACACGCCTGAGCCACGCCATGTCCGGAGCCACGTCCCTCGCCATCGAATTCGTCCCGCTCGAACGCCTGCGCCACATCGAGGGCTTCAGCAAGCGGCGGGTCGAGTGGCTGGTGCGCAAGATCGTCGATGAAGGCGTGTGGACCAGGCCGGTGGCGCTGGATGCCGATCACGACCTGGTGCTCGACGGCCAGCACCGGATGGAGGCGGCCAAGGTACTCGGCCTGGCCCGCGTGCCGGCCGTGCGCTATGTCTACGCGGACGTGGACGTCTGGAGCCTGCGCCCCAACCACGCCTTCGACTGGCGACGCGTGACCGAACGTGCGCTGGCGCAGCAGCCCTACCCGTACAAGACCGTCAAGCACGCCTTCCCGGACGGCGGCCTGCCGGCCTGCGCGATCGCGCTGGAGTCGCTGCGATGAGCGCGGTCGACCACGTCATCATCCTGGCCGCCGGCCGCAGCCTGCAGCTGGACGGGATCAGCAAGGCCATGATCCGCCACCCGGTCACCGGCCGCACGATCCTCGAGCATGCGATCGACGCGTTCGCGGGCAAGCGCATCACCGTGGTCGTCGGCTTCCGCGCGATCCAGATCATGCAGGCCTATCCGCAGCTGGACTACGTGCACAACCCGGACTGGGCACTGACCAACAACGCGATGAGCCTGGGCCTGGCGCTGGACGGCCGCCCCGCCTACGTGGTGTCCGGCGACATCTTCATCGGCCCGGAACTGGTCGAGCGGCTGGACCGCGGCGCGCCGGACCTGGTGCTGGTATCGGACCGGGAAAAGCGTGCGTTGTCGGCCATCCATTGCGTGCTCGATGATTGCCAGCGCGTGATCGAGACCTACCAGGGCCCGGTCCGCAGCATGGCCCATCCCGAATCGGTCGGCGTGTTCAAGGTCAGCGACGCCGGGCTGCTGCGCGCATGGCAGCGCCGCTGCATCGAGCATTCCAACCTGTTCGCGGGGCAGCTGCTGCCCTGCGACCAGGCAGCGGTCGCGATCGAGACGCTGGGCGAGGAGCTCTTCTACGAGATCAATACGCCGGTCGACTATCTGGAACTGCTCCAGGCCAGCCGCGCACGATGATCCGTTCCTTCACCATCGGCGTCCCGGTCTACAGCCGCGCCACGTCCGAACTGTCCGCCGCGCTGGAACGCTTCCATACGGCCTCCGATGCTCGCTGCGCCGAAGCGGGACTCTCGCCCCGCACCCGGCGGCTGACCCTGCCGCCGCCGGCCTTCGATGCCGAAGCGGCCCCGGGCACGCTGCGCTCGGTGATCGACAACGTGCGCGGACTCGCCGATGCCGCAGGCGCGCGCTGGTACTGTCTGCCGCTGGACCTGTTCGCCGAACGCGGCCGCAGCGCGCTGCTGGAAGAGGCCCAGGCCCTGATCCTGCGCGACGCCCGCCTGTTCCTCAACCTGATCGTGGCCGATGCCGACACCATCGCCATGCAGGCCGCCGAAGAGGCCAGCCGGTTCGTGCTCAGGCTGGCGCGCCGCAGCAACAACGGCATCGACAACTTCCGTGTCGGCATCTCCGCGGCCTGCCCGCCCGGCACTCCGTTCTTCCCGTTCTCGCGGCACGAGGGCGATGCCCTGGCCTTCAGCATCGCGATGGAAACCACGCCGACGGCGCTGGCCCTTGCCCGCGAAGCCAGGCAGCGGAACTGGACGATGAGCGCGTTCCAGGATGCGCTGGTCGAGGCGCTGGCCGCCGACATGGCACGCATCGACACGCTCGGGCGCGCGATCGAAGCCGACACCGGCGTCGCCTACCGCGGGATGGACGGTTCCTTCGCACCGTTCCCCGATGGCGAAACCTCGGTGGCCAAGCTCGTCGAGCTGCTGGGCCCCTCGCCGGTCGGCGCGCACGGCAGCGTGTTCGTGACCAGCGTGCTGACCGATGCGCTCAAGCTGGCGGCCGCGCGTGCGGAGGTCAGGACGGTCGGATTCAACGGCGTGATGTACTCGGTGCTGGAGGACAACGGCCTCACCGACGCCAACAACCTGCGCGCCCTGAGCCTGGAAAAGCTGGCCCTGCTGTCCACGGTCTGCGGCTGCGGCATCGACATGGTGCCGGTGCCGGCGACGATGTTTCCGGAAGACATGACCGGGCTGGTCCTGGACATCGCCGCCCTCGCCGTCCGCCTGCGCAAGCCGCTGGGCGTGCGGCTGCTGCCGATCCCCAACCGGGCGGTCAACGAATACACCCAGCTGAACCTGGACTTCCTGTGCGACAGCCGGGTCATGGATCCGGGGATCAGCGCATCCAGGCCGATCCTCGCCGATCCGCTCTGGCGCTATGCATCCACCCGCGACGCAGGGAACGCAACCCCATGATCGATCCCATCAAGGTCAGGCGCTTCTGGGAAGCACGCGGGGCCGAGGCGCACACGCTGGCGTTCGAGTCCCTCGGCAATCTGGAACAGGACCGCGAGCAGCTCCAGCGCAAGATCGACGACGAAACCACCAAGGTGTTCGCCTGGCTGCCGGACCTGCGCGACAGCACGATCCTCGATCTCGGCGCGGGCGTCGGCCAGTGGGCCTTCCGCTTCGCCGAGCGCGGCGCGCGGCGCGTGCTCGCGGTGGAGTACGCGCAGGCGATGGCGGAGGTCGGGCGCGCCGAAGGCCGGCGCCGCGGGCTCGACCAGGTCGAATACCGGATCGCCGCGGCCGAGGCGTTCGACACCGATGAGACCTTCGATCTGGTGTTCATCTCCGGGTTGTTCCTCTACCTCAACGACGACCAGGCCGATGCGCTCCTGGCCAGGCTGCACCGCTTCGTGAAACCCGGCGGCCTGCTGATGGTGCGCGACGGCACCGGCGTGGCCGGCCGCCACGAAATCGACGACCGCCATTCCGAACACCTGGGCGCGCGCTACTCGGCCACCTACCGCACCCGCGACGAGTACGCGGACGCGATCGGCCGCTGCGGCTTCGACCTGCTGAAGGACGAAACCATGTTTCCCGAGGGACATCCGCTGAACAAGTTTCCGGAAACACGCCTGCGCCTGTTCCTGTTCCGGAGGCCCGTCTGATGCCGCGCATCCTGCCGGTCGACGACGCGGTGAGCTGGGCCAGCGGCGAAGGCGCGCTCGGCGTGGTCGGCGTCGCTCCCTGGGCCACCCTCGATTTCCTGAAGGCGCTGTATGCGCAGGTCGGGGCCGGCAAGGACTGGCACTATCCGCGGGTGCTGTGCGACATCAACACCAAGCTGCCCAGTCGCGGACGCCACCTCGAGCTGGGCGAGCGCGATCCCTCGCCCTTCATCGCCGACACCATCGCCGAACTGGCCGCGCAGGGCGCCACGGCAGTCGTGGTGCCGTGCAATACCGCGCACATCCTCTATCCGCGCTGGGCGGCAGGGGCGGCGGTCCCGGTGCCGAGCATCGTGACCGCGACGATAGACGCCCTGCGCGCGCAGGGCGCGTCCAGGGCAGCGGTCCTGGCGTCGGCCTCGCTCTACCGCCATGGCCTGTACCAGCGCGCGCTGGAACAAGCCGGCATCGAGCCGGTTCCCCTGCTGGACCCGGAAGTGGAGCTGGTCAGGACCGCGATAGACGCGGTCAAGACCACCGCACGGGTGGACGAAGCGCTGCTCGATCGGCTCGCACGCCTGTTCGAGCGTCTCGCGCGCGCGGCCGTGGACGGGCTGGTGCTGGGCTGCACGGAGCTTGCCGGCCTGGAAGCGCCGGCACGGCGCCAGTTCGCCGCGGTGGCCGAGTCCAATACCGCACTCGCCTCGGCCGCGCTGCGCGCGATCGGCCTCCCGCCCATCGCAGCGGGCGCCTGAGCCCCATCTCCAGGAACATCCAAGCATGACCGCAGGCACTCCGGACACCACCACGCACACGACCGGCACCAACGGCAGCGGCGGCCGCCGTCGGCGCGTCGCCATCCTCTACCAGCTGCCCGAATCCTGGGGCAACGTGCGCAGCGTGTGGGAGGCGATGCAGCGCGACGACAGCATCGAGCCCAGCGTGATCATGGTGCCGTTCCTGCACCAGGACTATCGCTGGAACCGTGACGATGCCGAACGCCACCTCGACGGACTCGGCCTGCCCTGGCGCGCCTGGGAGGATATCGACCTGCCCAGCGCCGGCCTGGATGCGGCCCTGTTCACCTCGCCGTACGACGATACGCGGCCGCCGGCCTATCGCTTCGCGGAGCTGCGCAGGCACGTCCCGTTCACCGGCTATGTCCCTTACGGCCTCGAAGTCGGCGGCGGCGACATCAACCTGGTGTACCAGTACGGCCAGCCGGTCGCGATGCATGGCTCGGCGGTGTTCGTGCGCTCGCGCAGCGCGCGCGACATGTTCAGCAGGCACTGCCCGACCGGCGACCGCCACGTCGTCGTCTCCGGTCATCCGCGCATGGATGGCCTGGTCGGACTGGACGGCTTTCCGGTCGATCCGGAACTGCGTGCGCGGATCGGCGACCGGCGTGCGGTGCTCTGGAACGCGCATTTCTCCTTCGATGACGACCTGTGGTCGAGCTTCGACCAGCTCGCCATGCCGATCTTCCGCGAGTTCGCCCAGCGCCCCGAACTGGCACTGCTGTTCCGCCCGCACCCGCTGCTGTGGAAGAAGCTGGTCAACCTGTCGATCTTCGATGCGGCCGGCGTGGATGAGTTCCGTTCCGAGCTGCTGCGCATGGGCGTGGTCATCGACGAACGCCCGGACCATCGCCACGCGTTCGCCGCCAGCACGGCGATGCTGACCGATGCCGGCTCGTTCCTGATGGAGTACTTCGTCACCGGCAAGCCGGTCCTCTACCTGCGCAATCCGCATGGCCTCGGGCTGAACGCCGAGGGCGCCGCGGTGGCCCGCTACTACGACACCGCCACCAGCGGCGACGACGTCCGCAGGTTCCTGGACAGCCTGGAGCGGCGCCCGGACACCGAGATGGCGCAGCGCATGGCGGCGATCCCGATGTTCTTCGCGGACTTCGACGGCAAGGCCGGCCAGCGCGTCGTCGATCACATCAAGCACTCGCTCGGAGCCTGAGACGCCATGAGCAGTTCCCAGCCCTTCATCCATCCGGCCGCGGACGTGCAGTCGCCGCTGATCGGCGACCGGACCCGCATCTGGCAGTACGTCGTCGTGCTCGCCGGTGCGCGCATCGGTGCGGACTGCAACATCTGCGCTCAGTGCTTCATCGAGGGCGACGTCGTGGTCGGCGACCGGGTGACGGTCAAGAACGGCGTGCAGCTGTGGGACGGCCTGCGCATCGGCGATGACGTCTTCATCGGGCCGAACGCCACCTTCACCAACGACCGCCATCCGCGTTCGCGCCGGCACCCGGAGGCGTTCCTGCAGACCGTGGTCGAGGCCGGCGCCTCGATCGGCGGCGGTGCGGTGATCCTGCCGGGCCTGCGCATCGGTGCGGGTGCGATGGTCGGCGCAGGCGCCGTGGTCACCCGCGACGTGGCGCCGCGCGCCCTGGTGGTCGGCAATCCGGCCCGTTTCGTTCGCTGGCTGGATGCGGAGCCGCAACCGTGAGCGTGCCCTTCCTCGACCTGAAGTCGCTCAACCTGCGCTTCGAAAGCGAATGCGTCGATGCGCTGCGGCGCGTCTTGGCCAGCGGCTGGTACGTGCAGGGGGAAGAACTGGCCGCGTTCGAGGCGGAGTTCGCCGCGTTCTGCGGCGTGCCGCATTGCATCGGCGTCGGCAACGGCCTGGATGCCCTGACCCTCACCCTGCGCACCGGCATCGAACTCGGCCGCCTGGCCCCGGGCGATGAGGTGGTGCTGCCGGCCAACACCTTCATCGCCACCGCACTGGCGGTCTCGCAGGCCGGCCTGGTGCCGGTGCTTGCCGAGCCGGATGCGTCGACCTGCAACCTGTCCGCGCACGCGGCGGCGGCGGCGATCACGTCGCGCACGCGGGTACTGATGCCGGTGCACCTGTACGGGCGCCTGGCCGACATGGCGGCGCTGCGCGCGCTCGCAGACGCGCACGGCCTGCTGCTGATCGAGGACGCGGCGCAGGCGCATGGCGCCACGCTCGACGGCCGCGGCGCCGGCAGCTTCGGCGATGCCGCAGGCTTCAGTTTCTTCCCGGGCAAGAACCTGGGCGCGCTCGGCGATGCCGGTGCGGTGGTGACCGCGGATCCGGACATCGCCGCCTGCGTCGCGTCGCTGCGCAGCTACGGATCGAGCCGCAAGTACCACCACGACCGCCAGGGCGTGAACTCACGGCTGGACGAACTGCAGGCGGCGTTCCTGCGCATCAAGCTGCGCCACCTGGCCGCAGATGTCGCCGAGCGCGACGCGCTCGCGCGGCGTTACGACGCGGGCATCCGCAACCCCGGCATCTCGCTGCCGGAACTGCCTGGCGAGCACGAACGCCACGCCTGGCACCTGTACGTCGTGCGCTGCGGCCAGCGCGACGCGCTGCAGGCGCACCTGCGCGCGGCCGGCATCGAGACGCTGATCCACTATCCGGTCCCGATCCACCGGCAGCGCGCCTACGCCGGCATGCGCTGGCCGCCGTTGCCGGTCGCCGAATCGCTGGCGGCCACGGCGCTGAGCCTTCCGCTGCATCCCGGACTGTCCGGCCAGCAACGCGTCATCGACGCCTGCAACGCCTTCCACCCCTGAACCGCGCGAGGAAGACACCATGTCGTTGCAACACTGCAAGATCATCGACCTTCCCAAGGTGGAAGACCCGCGCGGCAACCTGACCTTCATCGAGGCGGACAGGCACATCCCTTTCGACATCCGGCGCGTCTACTACCTGTACGACGTGCCCGGCGGCTCGCACCGCGGCGGACATGCGCACAAGGACCTGCACCAGTTGCTGATCGCGATGTCGGGCAGCTTCGACATCACGCTGGACGACGGGCGCACCAAGTTCAAGTACCACATGAACCGCTCGTACTACGGGCTGTACATCCCGCCGATGATCTGGCGCGAGATCGACAATTTCTCCAGTGGCTCGGTCTGCATGGTGCTGGCATCCGAGCATTATCTGGAAAGCGACTACTACCGCGACTACAACGAGTTCCGCACCGTCGTGACTGGAAAGTGAGATGACGAGCAATACCGACGACGCACAGTTCTTCACCCGCGCCACGTTCCCGGCCATGGCCAGGCTGGGCGACAGCCTGCAGCGCCTTGCCGAACGCAAGGCCACACGACGTGCCGCACAGAATGCGCCGGCGCAGCAGACCGACGACCGCGCCGCGCAGCAGGTCGAACAGCACGTGTTCGTCGGGCGCCTGGTCGCGATCGAGCAGGCCAGCGGCGCTCGTGGCCTGCGTCTGCTCGCTGCCGAGCACGACTGGCAGCCCGAACCGCTGGAGATGGTGGACTTCGCGATCCCGCGCCAGGTACGGGAAGCGCGTCCGCTCGCCTGCCCGCAGTACGCCGCCGAGTTCGGGGAGGTGCGCGTGGTCGCTGGCATCGGCGCCATCCTCGATCCGCAGGCCGGCGAGATCGTCAGCGATTCGGTGTCCCGCCAGCATGCCCGGCTCAACACCGGTTGGTATCGCAAGTACCGGCTCGATGTCACCGACCCGCTACGCAGCCGATGCTTCTCCGGCAAGGGCACGGCGGTTTCGGTGGCCAACGCGGTGTCGCTGTTCTCCTGGGAGAACCGCAACTACGCGCATTGGCTGATCGAGAAGCTCGCCAGCATGCGCTGGATCAGCATGGCGCGGCTGCCGGCCGACACCGTGCTGCTGGTCGAGGCCGGGCTGCCGGCCACCATCGTCGCGTCGCTGGAACTGTTCTGGCCGGCGGAACGCATCGTGTTCGTCGAACGCGGCGACGCGGTCGATGTCGGCCGCCTGTTCTACTTCTCCGACGCCGCCGAGATCTGGGAGCCGCGCGACGGTTACGTGTTCGACGGCAGCGACTACCGCATCTGCCCCGAGGCCATGCGCTGGCTGGCGAGCGCCGTGCGCGACCGGGTCCCGGCCGCGGATGCGCCTGCGCGCTCGGCCTACCTGATCCGCCCGCCTGGCGGCAATGGCCGTGCGGTCAGGAACCAGGATGCCCTGGTCGCCATGCTCCAGCAGCAGGGCTGCACCGCCATCCAGCCCGCGACGCTGGACTTCGCCGGGCAGGTGAACTGCTTCTCGGCGCTGGAGACCGCGATTTCGCCGTCCGGCGCAGCGCTCGCCAACCTGCTCTGGATGCGCCCGGGCAGCACCGTCGTCGTGCTGAGCATCGACGCCCCGGAGATGATCTACTGGTTCTACCACTCGCTCGCCGCCGCGCTCGGCATCCGCCTGGTGTTCTTCCCGGTGCAGGGCGTGCCGCACGACCAGCTGCCCAAGTTCCACTGGGACACCGACGTGCCGCTGGCCGCGCTGGCGGACTGGCTGGCGCGCAACATCGAAGGCACCCATCCGGCCCAGGCTGGCCGCGTCGGCGACCGCGCCGCGCTGCCAGCCTCGGCGATCGACGTCACCGTGACCGTGATGTCCTACAACAACGCCGCGCACATCGGCGAGACGGTGCGCTCGGTACTGGCGCAGCAGGGCGTCAGCCTTGAGCTGATCGTCCGCGACGACTGCTCGACCGACAACAGCATCGAGGTGCTCGACGCCTTCGCCGGCGACCCGCGCTTCACCCTGGAGCGCAATGTCGCCAACCGCGGCATGTACGCCAACTACAACCGCTGCGTGGACTCCGGCACCGGTCGCTACGTGGTGGTGCTGGGCTCGGACGACATCATGTATCCCGGGCATCTGGCCTCGCTGGTCGCGGCAATGGACGCGCACCCGCAGGCAGGGCTCGGCTACACGCAGTGCAACTGGATCGACGCGAACAGTGCGCTGATCCGCCATGCGGATCACCCGGGGCATCGCCCGCAGTCCTACTGCGGGGATCGCAACGAGGTCGCGGACCTGCTCACTTTCGACGACTACGTCACCCCGTCGGCGATGATCCTGCGCCGCGACATCCTCGACCGGGTGCGCCTCCCCGACGGCGCGGTCCACGCGGACATGCCGGCCGGCGACTGGGACCTGACGGTCCGGATCGCGGAGGTCGCGCCGGATTTCGTGTTCCTGCGCCAGCCGAGCCTTGGCTATCGCGTGCACGGCGGACAGATCTCGACCGGCTTCTACGCCTCGAACGCGCCGCTGGACAACCACCTGCGCATCCTGGAGGGCGTGTTCGCGCGTGGTCAGCACGAGCGTCTGCGCGGCCGCGAGGACGACGTGGCAGCACTGCTGCGTGGACGTCTGGCGCAGTACCCGGCCGAGCGCAACACCGCGCTCGGGCGCCGCGCCACCGACCTCCTCGCGCGCCTCGATGCGCTGAAGCGCTCGCCGCAGCCCGTGGCGGTCGATGCGGGGCCGCTGTTCTCGATCATCCTGACCACCTACAACCGTCCGGAGCTGCTCAGGGATGCGCTGGCGAGCGTCGCCGCGCAGACGCTGCAGGACTTCGAAGTCATCCTGATCAACGACAACGGCGTTCCGGTCGAGGCGTTGCTGGAGGGCTGCGCGTTCCCGGTCCGCTACATCCGCCAGCCGAAGACGCAGGGCCCATCGGCGGCACGCAATGCCGGCCTGCGTCTGGCCAGCGGACGCTTCGTCGCCTACCTCGACGATGACGACATCTTCCTGCCGGAGCACTTGGAGGTGCTGGCGCAGGCGTTGACCGCGCGCCCGGACACCTTCGTGTACACCGAGGCCGAATACGTCAGCGAGAGCCTGGTCGATGGCGAACGCGTCGAGCAGGGCCGCAGCACGCCGTTCCAGCACGACGCCTACGACAAGGACCGGCTGTTCTTCCGCAACTACATCCCGGTCAACACCTGGGCGCATCCGCGCAGCATGTTGTCGGAGGTCGGCGAGTTCGACGTCGGTCTGGCCGCGTTCGAGGACTGGGACATGCTGCTGCGCCTGGCGCAGCGCTACCCGTTCTTCCACGTGCCCAGCATCACGGTCGAGGTCCGCACCCGCGCCGCGGGCGCGGGCGATGACCACCTGTCCGGGCGCGAGCGCAGGAATTTCCCGGAGCTCTACAGGAAGCTCTACGACCGGCACCCGGGCTCCGGCAGCGAGCGCCTGCTGGAAGGCCGTCGCGATCTGCTCCGTTCGATGGGGTTCGGCAACCTGGCCGACCAGGCGCTGGTGCCGCTCGACACCTGGCTCGGCAACCGCGTCCTGACCGCCGCACAGCAGCGGCTGGTCGTGGACCACTTCGCCGCCGCGCAGACGCCGTCCATCGGTGTCCTGGTCGTCGACGGCGCTGGCGACGCGCATGCCCTCGCGCGCACGATCGACAGCGTGACCAGCCAGGACTGCCTTGCGGGCCGGCTGGAGGTGGTCGTGCTCGGCAACGCGCAGACCCCGGTTCCCGGAATGCCCGAGGGCGTGCGCCAGCTGGCCGTGGATCCGGCCGATGTCGCGGCGGGTCTGAACCAGGCGCTGGTCGATGGTGGTTTCGACTGGTTCGTGGTGATCAACGCAGGCGACCGGTTCACCGCCAGCGGCCTGACCGTGGTCGTGCAGGAACTGATCGGCGCGCCCGGCATGCGCGCCATCTACGCCGACGAGATCATGCAGGACCGCGCCGGGCGCCTGTCCGCGCTGCTGCGGCCGGCATTCAACCTGGACATGCTGCTTTCGATGCCCTCGAGCATGGCGCGCCACTGGCTGTACCGGCGCGACGTGGTGATCGAGGCCGGCGGATTCGATCCGGCCTTTGCCGACTCGCTGGAGTACGACCTGCTGCTGCGCCTGATCGACATCGGTGGGCTGGCCGGACTGGGCCACGTCGACGAACCCCTGCTCGTGGCCGAAGCGGCCGAGATCCGCAGCCTGCAGAGCGACATCGAGGTCCTGCAGCGCCACCTGCGCAACCGCGGCTACGAACAGGCCGAGGTCCGGTCCCACCTGCCCGGCTGCTATCAGATCAGCTATGGCCACCAGGCCACGCCGGGCGTTTCGATCATCGTCCCGACCCGGAACCGCCTGTCGCTGCTGCGGCGCTGCCTGGAAAGCCTGCTGGAGAAGACCGCCTACAGGAACTACGAGGTGCTGATCGTCGACAACGACAGCACCGACGAGGACGCACGCACCTGGATCGATGGCATCGCCGCGATGGACAGCCCGCAGATGCGGGTACTGCGCCACACCGGGCCTTACAACCATTCGGCGATGGTCAACCACGCCGCGCGCGAGGCCCGCGGCGACTACCTGCTGCTGCTGGACAGCGAAGCGGCGATCCTCAACGCGAACTGGCTGGACGCGATGCTCAACCAGGCGCAGCGGCCGGAGGTCGGCATCGTCGGCGCCAAGCTGCTGCGCGCCAACGGCATGATCCAGCACGCCGGCCTGGTGCTGGGCCTGCGCGGCGCGGCGGCCACGCCCTTCATCGGGCAGAAGCACGATGCACCGGGCTACATGTGCCGGCTCCAGGTCGACCAGGACTACAGCGCCGTCAGCAGTGACTGCCTGATGATCCGCCGCGGGGTCTTCCACGAGGTCGCGGGTGGCCTGGACGAAATCTCGTTCGGCAGGTTCTTCGGCGACATCGACCTGTGCCTGAAGGTCCGCAACGCCGGCTACCTGGTGGTGTGGACGCCACAGGCCACGCTGCTGCACGAAGGCTCGCACGACAAGGCTGGTGCCGATCCGGAACGCGCCGAGGAGGCGCAGCGGGTGCTCTTCGACCGGTGGCTGCCGACGATCGCGCGCGACCAGGCCTACAACCAGAACCTGACCCTGTTCGGGGTCGGCTTCCAGGTCGACACGCGCAATGGATTCAACTGGCGTCCCCTGCGCTGGCGGCCACGTCCGGTCACCCTGGCCATGCCTGCCGACAAGTTCGGCTGCGGCCACTACCGGATCATCCAGCCGACCAGGGCGTTCAACACCTTCGGTCTGGCCGATGCCAGGCAGGCCGACAGCTACCAGTCGGCGCTGGACATGGAGCGCCTGTCGCCGGACGTGATCGTGCTGCAGCGCCAGTTCACCAGGAAGACCATCGACGCGCAGAAGCACATGCTCGGCCACAGCCGCAGCTTCGTGATCGCCGAGCTGGACGACTACCTGCCCAACCTGCCGCTGAAGAGCCTGCACAAGGGCAGCATGCCCAAGGACATCGTCAGGATGATGCGGGAGGCGCTGCGTCCGCTGAACCGCTTCATCGTCTCGACCGCGCCGCTGGCCGAAGCCTTCGAGGGCATGCACCCCGACATCCGCGTGGTCGAGAACCGCCTGCCGCTGCACTGGTGGAGCGAGGTCCAGGCCAAGCGCCGGCAGGGCAGACGTCCGCGCGTGGGCTGGGGCGGCGGCGCAGGGCATCGCGGCGATCTCGAGTTGATCGCCGACGTCGTCAGGACCCTGGCCGACGAGGTCGAATGGGTGTTCTTCGGGATGTGCCCGGAACAGATCCGTCCGTTCGTGCACGAGTTCCACGAAGGCGTCGCCATCGACGACTATCCGGCCAAGCTCGCCAGCCTGGACCTGGATCTGGCCCTCGCGCCGCTGGAGGACAACCTGTTCAACCGCTGCAAGAGCAACCTGCGCCTGCTCGAGTACGGGGCCTGCGGATTCCCCGTCGTGTGCAGCGATATCGCGCCTTACCAGGGCGACCTGCCCGTCACCCGGGTCAAGCCGCGTTTCCGCGACTGGGTCGATGCGATCCGCATGCACGTGAACGACCTGGATGCGGCCGCCGCCGCCGGCGACGCGCTGCGCGCGGCCGTGCATCGCGACTGGATGCTGGACGAGAAGCACGCCGCGTTCTGGTTGTCGCAGTGGCTGCCTGACTGAGTGCACGGATGCCCTGCCTGCCCATCCGGCAGGCAGGGCCTGCGTCGCTCTGGACGCCCGACAGCGGGCACGCCGCCTGTCGCGTGGCGCCTGGAACACAGGTCTGGCTGGCACGCGGCGCATCGGCGACGCACCTGCGCACCTGACCCTCCAGCTGGCGTCCGTCAGACCGGCAGCTGGTACGGCGCCATCACGCCACGCGATGGCAGCTGGGTCTGATGCGGGCAGGCAGCGTCCATCCGCTCATCCGGCCGCCGGGCGTGGTCACCCACGTGCCGTTGCCCTGCGCCCGTAGCGCGGTCGAGCGACCCGGATCCGCCCCATCTCAGCCCGCGCCCTCTGGAAACAGCAGCATCGCGTCGCCATAGCTGAAGAAGCGATAGCGCTCGCGCACCGCGTGCGCGTAGGCCTCGAACACGCGCTCCTTGCCGGCGAAGGCCGAGACCAGCATCAACAGCGTGCTCTCGGGCAGGTGGAAGTTGGTCACCAGCGCATCGACGCTGCGGATCCGGTAGCCGGGGAAGATGAAGATCCGGGTTTCGCCGGCGCAGGGATGCAGTTCGCCGTCGACCATGGCGCTCTCCAGCGCGCGCACGACCGTGGTGCCGACCGCGATCACGCGGCCGCCCGCAGCGCGCGTCCGCCGGATCAGGGAGATCAGTTCGGCGCCGACATTGAGCCACTCGCTGTGCATGTGGTGGTCGCGCACGTCGTCGGCACGCACCGGCTGGAAGGTGCCGGCGCCCACGTGCAGGGTGATGTGGCCGAAGGCCACGCCGCGCGCGCGCAGCCGCTCCAGCAGGGCCTCGTCGAAATGCAGGCCGGCGGTGGGCGCGGCCACCGCACCGACCCGCTTCGCGAACACGGTCTGGTAGCGCGCATCGTCGTCCTGCCCGGCCTCGCGCCGGATGTACGGCGGCAGCGGCAGGCGCCCGGCCTTGAGCAGCCATTGTTCCAGCGGCGCGCCGACATCGAAGCGCAGCAGGTAGAACTCGCCATCGCGGCCGAGCACCTCGGCCTGTCCCCCGGCATCCAGCGCGATCCGGCTGCCCGGCCTGGGCGACTTGCTGGCGCCGACCTGGGCCCGCGCCTGGTTTTCGGGCAGCAGCCGTTCGATCAGGATCTCGACCCGCCCACCGGTTTCCTTCTGCCCGAACAGGCGCGCCGGGATCACCCGGGTGTCGTTGAACACCAGCAGGTCGCCGGGCTGCAGCAGTGCGTCGAGGTCGCGCACCTGGCGGTCCTCGAGCGGCGCGCCGGCGCCGGGCACCACCAGCAGGCGGCTGGCCGAACGCTCCTCGAGCGGCGCCTGCGCGATCAGGTCTTCAGGCAGTTCGTAGTGGAAATCGGACTTCTTCAAGGCGGGACAACCGGCAACGCGAGGGCGGCGATTGTAGCGCTGCCGGTGGCCCCGGCTGTCGGCGCGACGCGCCGGGCCCCGCCACGGCGGGCGCCTGGTGCCCCGCCCCGCATCGGCGCGCACGGCACAGGGGCTGGCCGGCGACGGCTCCGGAACGGCAGGCGACGGCGCATCGGCGATCTGCCGATGCCGCCCCCCGCCGCCAGGCTGGCGCGGCGCCGTCAGCGTTCGAACTTGGTCGACAGCACGATCGCCGAGGACGTGCGTTCGACCCCGTCGATCTCGCCGATCCGGTCGGTCAGCACGTCCATCTGGTTGACGTCGGCGACGACGCCGAGCGCGACCAGGTCGAAGGGGCCGCTGACCGACTGCAGGGTCCGCACTTCGGGGATCGCCTGCAGCGTCTTGACCACCACCGCCATCTTCTTGGGGAACACGGTGATCATGATGTGGGCCTGGATCCGCGCCTGTTCCAGGCCATCGTCCACGCGCACCGTGTAGCCGCGGATCACGCCCTGCTGCTCGAGCCGGTCGATGCGGCTCTGCACGGTGGTCCGCGACAGGCCCAGCCGGCGCGCGATCTGCGCGGTCGAGGCGCGTGCGTTCTCGCGCAGCACGGACAGCAGTTGTTCGTCCGATGCCGTGATCTTCATTTCGCCGCCCGTTCTTCGTCGATTCGCCGAAACTCTACTTGATTCTGATCGAATCGGCGCTGTCGAACGACGAACCCATCCAGATAATGGAAGGGGAATGGCCCCCGGCCGGCCGCCCTGACCCCGGAGAACCGCATGACCGTACTCGCCCCCCTCGCCCCGCTGCGTGCCCACGCCGGGCAGCGCCTGACCACCGGCCTGGACGACGCCACCGTCGTCCGCCTGGCCGCCAGCCACCCGGCCCTGGCCGAGGCGATCGACGCCGCCGGCGCCGAATACGCGCGGGTGCAGCCCGAGCTCGGCGCCCTGCTGGAGCTGGACGAGCAGGCCCAGATCGCTGCGCTGCAGGAGGGCTTCGTCAACTTCTACGCCGACGACTGCGTCACCCCGTACGTGGCCCTGGCCGCACGCGGCCCGTGGGTGGTCACCCTGAAGGGCGCGGTGCTCTACGACGCCGGCGGCTACGGCATGCTCGGCTTCGGCCATGCGCCGGAGGCGGTGCTGGAAGCACTGGCCAGGCCGCAGGTGATGGCCAACGTGATGACCCCGAACCTGGCCCAGCGCCGCTTCATCGATGCGCTGCGCCGCGAGATCGGGCACAGCCGCGGCGGCTGCCCGTTCGAGCGCTTCATGTGCCTCAACTCCGGCTCCGAAGCGGTCGGCCTGGCCGCGCGCATCGTCGACGTCAATGCCAAGCTGCAGACCGACCCGGGCGCGCGCCACGCCGGCGCCGCAATCAAGCGCCTGGTGGTCAAGGGCAGCTTCCACGGCCGCACCGACCGTCCGGGCCTGTATTCGGATTCCACCCGCAGGACCTACGTGCAGCACCTGGCCAGCTACCGCGACGAGAACTCGGTCATCGCCATCGCGCCCTACGACGAGGCCGCGCTGGAACGCGCCTTCGCCGACGCCGCGCGCAACGGCTGGTTCATCGAGGCGGTGTTCCTGGAGCCGGTGATGGGCGAAGGCGACCCGGGCCGCTCGGTCCCGCCGGCGTTCTACGCCCTGGCGCGGCGCCTGACCAGCGAGCACGGCAGCCTGCTGCTGGTCGACTCGATCCAGGCCGGCCTGCGCGTGCACGGCACGCTGTCGCTGGTCGACTACCCCGGCTTCGACGGTGCCGAACCGCCGGACATGGAGACCTACTCCAAGGCGCTCAACGCCGCCCAGTTCCCGCTGTCGGTGCTGGCGGTCAACGCCCACGCCGCCGCGCTGTACCGCAAGGGCATCTACGGCAACACCATGACCGCCAACCCGCGCGGCCTGGACGTGGCCTGCGCCACGCTGGCCCAGCTGACGCCGCAGGTGCGCGCCAACATCCGCGCGCGCGGCGCGGACGCCCTGCGCAAGCTGGAAGCGCTGAAAGCCGACCTGGGCGGGCTGATCACCAAGGTCCAGGGCACCGGCCTGCTGTTCTCGTGCGAACTCTCGTCCGAATTCAAGTGCTACGGCGCCGGCTCGACCGAGGAATGGCTGCGCATGCACGGCGTCAACGTGATCCATGGCGGCGAGAATTCGCTGCGCTTCACTCCGCACTTCCTGATGGACGACGAGGAACTGGACCTGCTGGTCGGGCTGGTCGGCAAGGCCCTGCGCGAGGGCCCGCGGATTCGGCAGGCCAGCGCGGCCTGACAACGCGATCGGCCGGGCGGGAGGATCGCCTCAGGGGCGAGCCAACGGCCCGTCGCCCGGTGACGCGCGCCGTTTCCCGGCGATAGGATGGCCTGACCGGCAGCGACGGGGAGTCGCTGTCGGCCTTGGGCACACCAGCAAAGGATGCTGACAATGAAGGGGAACACCGTGTTCTGCGGCGCCATGCTGGCTGCCGTGCTGTGCATTGGGCCGGCCACAGGAAGCCAGGCCGCGACACCCGGGAACGCCGCACCACTGTTCGGCGAGCGTCCGGCGGTGGAAAGCATCGATCTTTCACCCGACGGACATCGTGTGATCTACGTGACGCCGGGGCCGGGAAGCGCCAGCGTCGCGATGCTCGCCGACCTGCGTACCGGCGACCAGCCTACCCAGGTGCTGCGCACCAGCGGCCGGCCGGACCGGCTGCAGTGGTGCCGCTTCGCAAGCGACGAGCAGTTGGTCTGCAAGGTCGGAGGCGTCGTACGGCGCTCGGACTTGCTGGTTCCGTTCACCCGTCTGGTCACCATCAGGACCGATGGGACGGGGCTGCAGATGCTGGGGCAGAAGGAGAGCCGCTACGACGCCCGTCTGCGCCAGTTCGACGGCAGCATTCTCGACTGGTTGCCCGACGAGAGCGGCAAGGTGCTGATGGCGCGGGACTACATTCCGGAAGCCGGCAAGGCGGGCACCCGGATCGTGCGCTCCGAAGATGGCCTGGGCGTGGACCGCATCGATCTGTCCACGCTGCGTGCCGAACGCGTGGAGAGCCCCGACCGGCGGGCCGACTTCTTCATCACCGATGGCCGCGGCCAGGTGCGGATCAAGGGCTACCAGCAGATCGAGACGCACGGCCAGCTGTCGGATCGCTGGACCCATCACTACCGGCTCGCCGGGTCCTCGACCTGGGTGCCGTTCTCGACATGGAACGGCGACGGCGACGGCATGTGGCCGCTGGATGTCGATGCCGCCAGCAACAGCGCCTATGTACTGAAGAAGCTGGATGGACGCGATGCGCTGTATCGGGTGAGCCTGGACGGAACGCTGGCCACCGAGCTGGTCTACCGCAACGAACGCGTCGACGTGGACAACGTCGTCCGCGTCGGCTCGGCTTCCGGCGTGATCGGCGTGACCTTCGCCGAAGAGAAGCGGCACGTGCTGTATTTCGACAGCCGCTACAAGGCGATGGCGACGAGCCTGGGCAACGCGATTCCGGATCTGCCGATGATCGATTTCGCCGGCACGGACGCCAAGGCGGAAAAGATCCTCGTCCATGCCGGCAGCGATGCCGATCCCGGCCGCTACTACCTGTACGACAGCCGTGCCCGCAATCTCAACGAGATCCTGCTCGCCAGGCCGTCCCTGGAGGATGTCCCGCTGGCATCGGTCCGTCCGATCACCTATCCGGCGCGCGACGGCACCATGATCCCGGGCTACCTCACCCTGCCACCGGGAGTGCAGCAGGCCAGCGGTTTGCCTGGCATCGTGCTGCCGCACGGCGGGCCGGCCGCGCGCGATGAATGGGGATTCGACTGGCTGGCGCAGTTCCTCGCGCATCGGGGCTATGTCGTGCTGCAGCCGAACTACCGGGGATCGGCCGGCTTCGGCGACGAGTGGATGCAGGAGAACGGATTCCGTGGATGGCGCACTTCGATCGGCGACATCGTCGACGCCGGCCGCTGGCTCCAGTCCCAGGGACTGGTCGCGACCGACCGCCTGGCCATCGTCGGCTGGTCCTACGGCGGCTACGCGGCGCTGCAGTCGAGCGCGGTGGAACCCGGCATGTTCAAGGCGGTGGTCGCCATCGCACCGGTCACCGACATGACCCTGCTCAAGCGCGACGCCGCCGACTACACGAGCCGCCGCCTGGTCGAGCGCGAGATCGGCCGCGGCTCGCACATCATCGAGGGGTCTCCCCTGCGCAATGCAGCCAGCATCGATGCGCCGGTGCTGATGTACCACGGCACCCACGATCTCAACGTCAGCATCCAGCATTCCAGGAAGATGGATGCGGCGTTGCGTGCAGCGGGCAAGTCGAGCGAACTGGTGGTCTACGAGGGGCTGGAACACTCGCTTGTGGACTCGGGTGCCCGCGCGCAGATGCTGCAGGGCATCGATGCCTTCCTGGGCAAGGCGCTGCCCCGCTGAGGCGCCCTGCCACGCCCATCCCCGCGATCAGGCACCCGCTTGCAGACGACCTCGAGTCGCTCTCAGGCGGGCGCCCGCACGCGCAGGCGCGTGTCAGTCAGCGCGCGGAGTGGCGTCGAAGCGCCGCATCGATCCGGAAATCAGCGCCTTCGCCTCGGCCGCGTCGCCCCAGCCGTTGAGTTCGACGGTGTTGCGGCCGGGCGGCAGATCCTTGTAGACCCGGAAGAAGGCTTCGATGCGCTGGCGCTCGATCTCCGGCAGGTCGGCCAGGTCGCGGATGCCGGCATAGGTCGGGTCGACCTTGTCGGTGGGCACGCCGATGATCTTCTCGTCGTGCTCGCCCTTGTCGACCATGCGCAGCACGCCGATCGGGCGGAACCGGATCAGGACGCCCGGATGCAGCGGCGCGCGGGTCAGCACCAGCGCGTCGAGCGGATCGCCGTCGCCGGCCAGCGTGCGTGGCATCGAGCCGTAGTTGGCCGGATACGCGACCGGCATCGACTGGAATCGGTCGACATAGACCAGCCCGTCCTCGCCGATCTCGTACTTGGTGAAGCTGCCTGCCGGGATCTCGACCGTCAGCACGGCTTCTTCGGGCGCATTCCCCGGTTGCGGGGCCAGGAACGGATGGACGATGTGGTCAGAAGCGGCGGCCGCGAGCGGCACCAGGGCCAGTGCGAAGGCGAGGACAAGGCGGCGCGGATTCATCGAGGGAACTCCGGAAGGTGGATGACGCGCAGCGTCGGGACATCCCGGCGATGGCGGCGCAAGGGCCGGCAACTGGGCGCCGGCGGGACAGGAATGGCTGGGCGGTTGCGGACGTCCCCGGCCTCATCGGCCCAGGTGCGGACGGATCCGCCGCATGTGGAAGAGACGGCCGGCGTGGCGATCATTCCCAGCAGCGGTCGGCGCGCCCCTTGAGCGTCGCTTCGCGGGTGCAGTCGCGCTGTTCGATGCGTCCATCGCGCCGTTCGATCAGGCGGCGCGCGCCATCGGCGCCCTGCTCGATCTCGAACGCGTCGTACAGCCGGCCGGTGGCGGTCCGCGACTCGTAGCGCAGGCGGTCGCCATCAATGCGGATCACCTGGAACAGCTGGGTGTCTTCCGCGACCGGCGCCATGGCCTTGCGCGCCTCGGGCGACAGGCGGTACTGCTTGGCCCCGGTCACCGACACCAGGTACTGCGGCGTCGGCTGCCCGGCCTTGAGTCCACCACGCCGGCCATAGACGTGGTCGTGGCCCTGCAGCACGAGATCGACGCGACGCTTGTCCAGCACCGGCAGCACATGCCTGCGCAGCAGCGTGTTCTCGCGGTCCTGGCGCGGCGAGAACATCGGCTGGTGGATCAGGGCGATGCTCCAGCGCTGCGGATTGTCGGCCAGCACCTTGTCCAGCCACGCCGCCTGCGCCTTCGCCGTACCCAGGTCCAGCGCCGAGGTGCCGTCGAGCACCGCGACACGCACACCCTGGTAATCGAACCAGTAGCTGGTGCCCTGCGCGCCGGGCGCGCCGTTGTCCGGCAGCGCGAACACCAGCGGCCAGTGCGCGCCCAGCACGCGGCGCTCCTGCGGCGTGTCCTCGAATTCCTCGAAATACTCGTGGTTGCCCGGCGCCGGCGCGACCACCATCGAGGTCGGCAGCGCGCCGGTGGCGGCGAACCACTCGCCCCATTCGTTGTCGTCCTCGCCGTCGCCGCCGCTGACAAGATCACCGGCGAACAGCGCCAGCCGCGCGTCGGGCGCATGCCGCATGCCTTCGCGCAGCACCCGCGTGCTCAGGCTCAGGTTCTTGTTCTGGGTGTCGCCGAAGTACAGCAGGGTCAGCGGCGCATCGGCCGCCGCCGCGGTGCGGGTGTGGTGCCAGGCGCTCCAGGTGCGGTCGCCCTGCACGCGCCAGGCGTACAGGGTGTCGGCCTGCAGCCCGTCGACCGCGACCCGGTGCTGGTGCGAGGCACCGTTCTCGGTCGTGAGCGGCGCACTGCGCGCCTGCAGCTGGCGCGGCGTGCCCATGTCCGGCGAATCGCCGGCGACCACGATCTCCAGCAGCGGGGCCTGCACGGTCGCGTCGGTGCGCCAGGCCACGGCGAAGCCATGCGCCGCGTCCTGCAGCGGCGAGGCGACGATCCGGTCGGGGGCGCCGGTCGGCGCGTACCAGGTCGCGCCTTCCGGCACCTGGGTGTTCGGTTCCGGCTTGCGTGCGCTGTCGGCCAGCACCGGCAGCGCCATCGGCAGCAGGCAGGCGAACAGCGCGGCGGCCAGGGTCCGGCGCGGCATGGTCTTCATCGAATGCGGGCTCATCGTGCGCACTCCGGCAGTTTCAGGGCCGAGGCGATGTCGCGCCAGTCCAGCGCCACCATGCCCTGGTCGTCGTGCACCGCGTACAGCACGCCTTCCGGGAAGCGCGTGCTGGGCACGTCGTGCAGCCAGATGCCGTCGGTGTTGGCGACCTGCCGGCCCGTCACCGCGCCGACATGGTCCAGGCTGGCCCGGTCGAACAGGTGGAACACGGTCTGGCCCTTGCCCTGCTCGGTGGTCAACCACCAGCCGCTGCCGTCGGCGCAGGTCTTGAGCATGATGCCCTCGGCCTGGGCCTTGAACACGTCGCGGCCGATGGTGCGGCCGGCGTAGGTGCCGGCCAGGTCGTAGACCTTGAGCTCGTTGGCGTAGGCTTCGTCTTCCTCGGCGATCAGCAGACGGTCGTTGGCCGGATCGCCCCAGAGCGATTCGACCACGCGCAGCGCGCCATCGGCCGTGGTGTCGCCGAACGCGCCCACATGCGCGACCTGCAGGCCGTCGCCCTGCACCTTCAACGCATAGCGGTGCACGCGGCGGTTCAACTCCTCCAGCGGCGGCAGGATGTCGTTGCCCTGCGCGTCCTCGCCGTTGTCGTAGGAATCGGTGACATACAGCTCGTAACCACCATCGACCCTGTTCACCCACAGGCCATAGGGCTTGACCAGGTCATCGGCGGCGAAGGTCGCCACGTGCGAGAACGCCGGCAGGCGCAGCACCTGCACCCGGTGGTTGTCGCGTTCGACCACGAACAGCAGGTCGTCGGCCACGGCCACGCCGTTGGGGCGGTCGAACTGCTCCGGCCCGCTGCCGGGCGTGCCGACGCTGCGCAGTGTCCTGCCGGTCTGACCGTCATAGACCACCAGGCGATCCGTGGACTTGGCGGTGGCGATCACCCAGGTCGCGCCATCGGGCGCGGTCCAGGCCGCGGGCGAATCGATGTTGTCGTCCGGCGTCAGTTCCGTGACGAAGGCTTCGGCGATGACCGGCAGTGCACGTGCCGTACCGACCACGTCGCCCGGTGCGGCGGTGCCGGCGTCATCCACGCCGGGGCTGCCACCGCATCCGCCTGCAAGCAACGTCACGAGTACCGCACTGCAACCCAGCCTCATCGTCATCGTCTTCACTGTCATGCGGACCGCCCGCGGGAACGGCGATGCTATGAAGGAAACATGTCGCTTCGGTGACATCGCACGCCGCGCGGGAAACCTGCGGCGGGTCATCAGGACGCAACATTCGTGAATGAAAGTTTCGTTACGCCAGGCATCGCCGGCACCTCTCCCCGCCAAACGAAACCCACGCATCATGACCCTGAGACTTTCCGCCGTCGCCACGGCGATCGCCGCCGTGCTCGCGATCGCCGCAACGCCCGCCCACGCCCAGTCCGCTCCCACCGTCGCCGCGCAGGGCACCGCCGGCACCGTGACCGGCCAGGTGAAGGAAGCCGCGCGCGGCGTCTATCTCGATGGCGCCCGTGTGACGCTCAACGGCACCCAGGTCATCACCGAACGCGACGGCAGCTTCCGCATCACCGGCGTCGCACCCGGACGCTACCGGCTGGCGGTCGATTACCTCGGCTACCACGCGCAGGAAATCGAACTGGACGTCGGCAGCACGCAGGGCGTCCACCTCGACGTCACCCTGCGCAGCACCGCGGTGGCCGCCGATGCGATCGACCTCGAGCGCCTCGACGTGCGCGCCTCCCGCGATGCGCAGGCCATGGCGCTGAACCAGCAGCGCAGCTCGGTCAACTACGTCAACGTCGTCTCCGCCGACCTGCTGGGCCAGTTCCCGGACAACAACATCGCCGAGTCCACCCAGCGCATCGCCGGCGTCTCGATCGAGCGCGACCAGGGCGAAGGCCGCTACGTGACCGTGCGCGGCGCGCCGAAGGAATTCACCACCGTCACCATCGATGGCGTGCAGCTGGCCAATCCCGACGCATCCAGCCGTGGCGTGGAACTCGACACCATCCCCGCCGACGTGATCTCCGCGCTGGAAGTGACCAAGGCGCTGACGCCCGACATGGATGGCGACGCGATCGCCGGCAACATCAACATCCGCACCCAGAGCGCGCTGGACCGCGACGGCATGACCCTGCGCGCCTCGGCCGGCGCCGGCCAGTACGAACTGGGCAACGGCGACAACGAGCGCTACAACGCCACCATCGGCAACCGCTTCGGCGCCGACGGCAACATCGGCGTGCTGGTTTCCGCCTCGCACAGCAAGCAGGGCCGCTACACCGACAACGTCGAGACGCTGTACACCCGCTTCGACGACGGCCGGATCATGCCGACCGAAGTCCAGATCAAGGATTACGAAGGCACCCGCACCCGCACCGGCGTGACCGGCCGCTTCGACTTCCGCATCGATCCGGACAACCTGGTGTACTTCGTCGCCTCCGACTCCAAGTTCAAGGACCACGAGTTCCGCGACAACCTGATCATCGCGATGGACCAGCACACCGCGGCGTCCGACCAGACCAGCGGCAACGTGCGCGCGACCTTCGACAAGGAGTTGCGCGAGCGCACCTACGACAAGCAGATCCGCACCTACAACCTGGGCGGCGAACACTTCGTCGGCGACGACTGGAAGATCGACTGGCAGGCCTCGCAGAGCAAGGCGACCAAGGAAACCTCGCCGCGCATGCAGTACATCTTCCGCTCCACCGTGCGGCCGAAGATGGACTACGACTACACCGACCACGACTTCCCGACCTGGGCGATCGTCGGCCGCACCGATGCGCCGGCCACCGGCGTCGACCTGCCGGAAAGCTGGTTCGGCTTCCGCCGCCTCAACGACCGCTACGAGTACGGCGAGGAGAAGGAAAGCGGCTTCCGCCTGGACGCGCAGCGTCGCCAGGGCTTCCTGGGCGACGATGGCAACATCAAGTTCGGCCTGCGGGCCCGCCTGCGCGACAAGTCCTTCGACGACGAGCGCTACCGCAACGGTTCTGCCGCCGATTTCGCCGCGCTGGGCATCAGCATGTCGGACATGCTGTGCGACAGCGTGTCCAACAACTTCGACTACTTCCTGGCCGGCCGCCGCTTCTGCCGCGACATCTTCCAGAAGTACGCCGGCCCGCTGCAGGACAGCGCCAACCACCAGCGCCTGATCCCGGACTCGATCACCGGCGACTACCGCGCGGAGGAAGACGTCTACGGCAGCTACCTGCGCCTGGATGCCAGCTGGGACAGGTTGACCATGATCACCGGCCTGCGCTACGAGCGGACCCGTGCGCAGGGCTGGGCCACGCAGTACAACACCGACAGCGGCGAGATGCTGCCGCGGCACGCGAGCAACGACTACGGCCACGTGCTGCCCAGCCTGCATTTCCGCTACGAAGCCGACCAGGACACCATCGTGCGGGCCTCGTACTCCACCGCGATCAACCGCCCGGACTTCATGCACACCGCGCCGTACCGCACCATCGGCGAACTGGATACCTCGCCGGTCAGCGAGGGCAACCCCGACGTCGAGGCGGCCTACGCGCACAACCTGGACCTGTCGCTGGAGCGCTACATCCGTCCGCTGGGCCTGGTCTCGGTGGCCGCGTTCCACAAGCGCATCGACGATCCGCTGTTCATCGCCACCCACAGCGAAGATGCCGGCAACGGTCTGCGCCGCCAGGTGACGCGCCCGGAGAACGGCAGGAAGGGCCAGGTGTACGGCGTGGAAATGGCGTGGCAGCAGACCTTCGATTTCCTGCCGGGCCCGCTGGACGGCCTGGGGATCTACAGCAACTTCACCTACGCCAAGTCGCGCGCGGAGCTTCCGTTCGGCGAAGGCAGGACCGAACTGCCGGGCACCTCGCGGACCAACTACAACGTCGCGCTGACCTACGACAAGTACGGGCTGAACACGCGCCTGGCCTACAACTACCGCTCCAAGTTCATCCAGTCCTTCGACATCGAGTCGCCGGAACTGAATGTCTACTGGGACGAACGCGCCAGCCTGGACTTCTCGGTGAACTACGCGCTCAGCGCCAACTGGCGTCTGTTCGGCGAGATCAACAACATCAACGACACCCGCCAGGTCCGCTTCCAGGGCGACCGCAGCCGCGTGCTGGAGATGGAGAGCTTCGGCCGTTCGTGGCTGGCCGGCGTCCGCTACGAGTACTGATCCCGGCACGGCGCAGCTGCATCGGACGCAGGGCCGGGACATCCCCGGCCCTGCGTCGTTGCGTCGGCATGCGCGCGGGCTTGGCTTAAGCTATGCGCGTCTCCCTGCCATGCAGCCACGCCATGTCCGTCGTCGAAGTCCGTCATCCCCTGGTCCAGCACAAGATCGGCCTGCTGCGCGACGCCGCGCTGAGCACCAAGGCCTTCCGCGAACTGGTCACCGAACTCGGCACGCTGCTGGGCTACGAGGCCACCGCCGACCTGGCGACGGAAACCGCGACGATGCAGGGCTGGGCCGGTGAGGTCCAGGTCCAGCGCATCGCCGGCGCCAAGATCACCCTGGTGCCGATCCTGCGCGCCGGCCTGGGCATGCTGCCCGGCGTGCTGGCGCTGATCCCCGCCGCGCGCGTCAGCGTGGTCGGCCTGCAGCGCGACGAGGAAACCCTGCAGCCGGTGCCCTACTTCGAGCGCCTGACCGGGCGCCTGGAAGAACGCGACGCGCTGATCCTCGATCCGATGCTGGCCACCGGTGGCAGCCTGATCGCCACCATCGACATGCTCAAGCGCGCCGGCGCGCGCCGGATCAAGGGCATCTTCCTGGTCGCCGCGCCGGAGGGCCTGGCCGCGGTCGAGGCCGCGCATCCCGACGTGGAGATCTACACGGCCGCGATCGACGCGCGCCTCAACGAGAAGGGCTACATCCTGCCCGGCCTGGGCGACGCCGGCGACCGCATCTTCGGCACCCGCCTGGAACACTGAGCCGGCGCCACGACGCCCGCGGCATGCGGGCGTCATCTGCGGTCGCCGCCCGCCTTTGCCGGACGCACGACGCGCTTCGCCAGGCCGCGTGACGCACGCTGCGGACGCGTGCGCTCACTCAGCGCCGCACCCACACCTCGCCCTCGCCTGCCGGCCCCTGCAGCAGCGTTTCGGCCGCCGCGTCGCCCAGCAGGTGCGCCTGCAGGAACGCCGTCCCGATCGCGCTGGCCCTCAGGTAGTGCGCCTCGTTGCCGCCGGCGATCAGGTTGTGTCCGCCACCCGGCAGGACCAGCGCGACCTTGTCGCCTTCGGGCGAGCTTTCGACCGGATACAGGTGATCGCGCCAGTCGCTGACGAAGCCCGGCACCAGGTCCGCATCGCCGGTCACGACCAGCGTCGGCACGGCGTTGCCGGCATAGGACTGCGGACCGATCAGGCCGGGGATCCTGCCCGGCGACGAATAGCCGACCACGACCGAGACGCGCGGATCGCGCAGCGGCGCCAGGTCCGCCAGCGCGCCCCCCAGGCACAGCGAGATCAGCGTGCCGAAGCTGTGGCCGGCAGCGGCGAACGGCGCATCCGGCCAGCGCGCGGCGGCGTAGGCGCTGGCCGCCTGCATGTCGGCTAGGCGCTCGCTGAAGCCCTGCTGCAGCGAGAACCGCTCGCGGTCCGGATGCCTGAGCGAATCCACGTGCAGAGGCGCGACCACCACCAGGCCGGCCGCCTGCCAGGTCTCCAGCAGGCGCTCGTAGTGTTCGGGCCAGCCGCCGTGCCCGGTCGAGAACAGCACCACGCCACGCACCTGCTCCGGCTCCCATACCGCCATCGTGGTGCTGCGCCCGGTCGCCACGTCCAGCGGCACGGTGATGGTCGGCGCCGCCTGTGCAGTGGCGGCCAGCGCCAGCATCAGCAGCAGCGTCGGGATCGATCGGGAAACGAAGGCAGTGAAGCGCATGGCGGTGTCCGCTTGGAAGATGGATGCAGTCTGCAGGGCGAACGCTTTCCCGATCAGGGCCGGATGTCATCGCAGGCGGGTGCCGGAAGTCATACCGGCGCGCTGGCGCGGTGCGAATCGACACGCGCCGACATGCAGCAGTGCCGCCCCGACCGTACATGCGGCATCGCTGCTGCAGGAGCGGCCGGAGTTGCCGGAAGCCTGGCATCCGCCCGGCGACTGGCACGCACTGCAGCGGCAGTCGATGCCGCGATGGCAGCCCCGGTCGTCCGGTTCCCGGCGGGCATCCGCTACGTGGACGCCGTCGTCCGAAGGCCCTTCAATCTGCCGACGATGGGAGCCACCACCGACGACGCGATGCCGGTCATCGCCATGTCTGCCGTCGCCGGCATCGGCCAAGCGATCCCGCAGCGGCCGTGCTGCAGGGATGCACGCGACCTCGACGGATGCGCGATCATCTGCACCGCCATCACCGGGCTGGATCCCGTGACGCGTCCACGCCCGGCGAGCGAGGGCCCCCATCTGGTCGCGCGCATGGCGAATGCCCGGGCCTGTCATCCCCGCGGCAGACCGCTTTACATCGCGTCGCGCGCCGCGGCACGGGCGCCACACACCACGCCCGGGCCGCCCGGGCCGCGCTGCCAGCGCCTCAGTCGTCGTCGGCCGGCGGCGTCAGCACCTGCACCGCGGCCAGCACGTACACCAGCGGCGCGTTCCAGTTGATCGCCACCTCGTTGCTCGCGTAGCTGCACTGCTGGTCCAGCCAGGACAGCGCCGGCAGCGAGGACGGATACGGCATCGGGCAGTCCTTCGCATCCTGCTGGCCCGGATTCGGCCCGCCGGACAGGAAGCCGGGCACCGGCGCATCGACGCCATCGGCCTCCGACGGCCGGTGGTGGATCCGCAGCGGCGTGCGCACGCCGTGGCCGGTCACGAACGAAACGCCGAGCGGATTGCGCCCCAGCACGTAGTCCAGCTGCGACTGCGCGGCGTCCAGGTGATCGCGCTGGCCGGAAAGCCGATACCCCTGCACCAGCATCAGCGCCTGGTTCAGTGCGATCGCGTTGCTGCCCCAGCGGAAGTCCGCGGCCTGCATCGCCACCCGCCACGGCGACTGCAGCCAGGTACCGGCGAGCGCATCGGCCAGCCCCACCACGCGGGCCCGTACCTCGTTGCGTGCATCCTCCGACGGCAGGCGGTCGAGGTGCTGCGCCAGGGAGATCCAGGCCAGCCCACCGACATCGGGCCAGCTCGGCACGCCCGGCGCCACGTCGCGTTCGTCGAACGCGGCGTAGTAGCCCGGGTCGGCGGTCAGCAGATACAGCTCGGCCGCGGCCCAGGCGAATTCGTCGGCCAGATGGCTGTCGCCGTACTCGCCGGTGGAGACGTCGGCCGGCTGCACGTACAGCACGTCGGGATGGGCCTGCGCCCAGCGCCATGCCGCTTCGGCCGCGCTCCGCATGCGCGCGGCCAGGCCGGGGAACCGGGCCTCGTGGCCGGCGTAGACGCGGCTGGCCACGGCCATCACCGCGGCGAAATCCAGTGCCGCCGCGGTGGTCTTCTGCACCACGTAGCGCTGTCCGCCCGCCTGCGCCGGCATCACGCTGCCGTCGAACTGCTTGCCGGTCAGCTTGTGGTAGACCCCGCCGTCGCCCGGATCCTGCATGGCCAGCAGCCATTCGAGGTTCCACAGCGCTTCATCGAGGATGTCGGGAACCGCGTTGCCGCTTTCCGGGATGCCGGTCCTGCGGCCGGCGAACCAGGCCGGGAAATGTTCGTACGCCGCCAGCAGCGTGTACGTGGCGATGCCGGAATTGACCACGTACTTGTTGTAGTCGCCGGCGTCGTACCAGCCCTTGGGCGCACTGATCCTGGTCCCGGCCGGCCGGCCGGCCGATGCCGCCGACGGATGGATCTCGATGTCGGTATCCGGATGCCCTGCCGCGCGCGCATGCGCGCCGGCCAGCGCCTGCGGCAGCGCGGTGCTGGCGCGGTTGAAGTAGAACGCCTTGAGCGCCGCATCGCCGACCGCCGCATAGGCGTCGCCGCGGACCGGGAATGGGTCGGACGGCGGCAGGCCATCGACCTGCAGCCGGTAACGACCGACATCATGCAGCGCGGTGAGATCGGCCACGGCCGCCACGCGACCGGCCGGCTCCCATTCCGCGGCCGTGCCGAGCGTGCCCTGCAGCACCGCCTTGCCGCTGGCATCGGCGATCTCGAACCCCGCGCCGCTGCCCGCGCCTTCGACCAGCGCCAGCTTGCGCGCGCCGGGCAGGAAGCCGAGCTGGTTCAGGCGGATCGGGCCGGCGCCACCGGCGCCTTCCGGATCAACGCCCACGCCCGCCTGCGAAGGACCGTTCGAACATGCCATCAGCGCGACCAGCAGCACTCCGAAAGCGGCCCGGGCCGCGGGTCGACGACATGGCAGACGCATCCTGGGCTCCTGTCAGGGGTGTAGAAAAAGAACGCGCGTGGCACGCGTGGACGGCCGGCTCAGGCGGCCAGCGGCCTGGCCAGCAGTTCGGTGACCTCGTGCCGGGTGCCGAACCGTCCCTTTTCGTCGCGCACGACCTGGGCCAGCGCGCATTCCGGATCATGCGTGAAAAACAGATGCACGTCGCGGGCGAGCTTGTCTTCCAGGAACGCGCGCTTCTCGTCGATCAGCAGTTCGGCGTTGCGGTCGTAGCCCATGGTGATCGGCAGATGCACCCACGAGCGGCCGGGAATGAGGTCGGCGCAGAACACCACGCCGCCATGGGGTTGCCCGTCCACGGTATCCGGCCCGACGATCTCGGCCAGCATCAGGCCCGGGGTATGCCCGTCGCTGAAACTGAAACGCACCGCCTCGCCCAGCGCCTTCGACTGCGCGCCGTCGACGATCTCGAGCCTGCCACTGGCCTCGAGCAGGCCAGGCAGTTCGGGAATGAAGCTGGCACGGTCGCGCGGATGCGGATGGCGTGCGCGTTCCCAGTGCGCGGCGCCCACCAGGTAGGTGGCGTTGGGAAACAGCAGTTCCGGCGTGCGGCCTTCGGTCCACGGCGCGAGCAGGCCGCCGGCGTGGTCGAAATGCAGGTGGCTGAGCACCACCACATCGACATCCTCGTGCTCGAAGCCGGCCGCGCGCAGCGATTCGACCAGCACGTGCCGGTCTTCCTGCACGCCGTAGCGTTCGCGCAGCTTCGGCTCGAAGAACGCACCGATGCCGGTTTCGAACAGCACCGTCCTGCCGTTGAGCGGGCTCGCCAGCAGCGCGCGGCAGGCCAGGTCGATGCGGTTCTGCGGGTCGGGCGGCGCCCACCGCTCCCACATCGCCTTGGGCGCATTGCCGAACATCGAGCCGCCGTCGAGCTTCTGCGAATTGCCGCGGAGTGACCAGAGTTTCATGCGCGGATGCTAGCCGCGCACGGGTTAAGAATCCGCAAGTCGGTCACGGTCCCGGGACGACCGCCCGCACGTTGCCCCGCGCGGGCCACTGCCGGCGCCTGGTGCGATCAGCGCGACGGGGACGCCGCGGCCTTCGGCGCACGCACCTGGGCGCTGCCGACATCGTTGCGCGGGTCGCTGCCGCCGCTCAGGGCGTTGCTGCGCAGGTCCCACTGCACGGTCTGCAGGTTGCCCCAGACATGGCTGGACCCGCTGCCCTGCACCCTGTCCTCCGGCAGGTCCAGCACATGCCCCATCGCACGCAGCCTGGCGGCCACGTCGGGAGCGAAGGTGCCGCTCTCGGCCTGCACCACGTCCGGCATCCACTGGTGGTGGTAGCGATGCACCGCGGCGACTTCCTGCGGCGACAGCCCGTCGGCGTAACCGAGCACGCCGAGCAGGACCATGGTGATGATGCGGCTGCCGCCCGGCGTGCCGAGCACGGCCACCTTGTCCGGCGACACCATGAAGGTGGGCGTCATCGAGCTGAGCGGGCGCTTGCCGGGCTCGGGCGCGTTGGCCTCGTAGCCCATCACGCCGAAGGCGTTGGGCTGGCCTGGCAGCAGCGCGAAGTCGTCCATCTCGTTGTTGAGCAGCACGCCGGTCCCCGGCGGCACCAGGCCGGAACCGAACAGCAGGTTCACCGTCTGCGTGCCGGCCACGCGGTTGCCGTCGGCATCGATGATCGAGAAGTGGGTGGTCTCCTCGTCCTCCAGCGGCGTCGGCAGGCCGGAGAACGCATTGCTGGGCGTCGCCCTGTCCGGGTGGATGGTCGAGCGCAGGCCGGCGGCGTAGTCGCGGCTGGCCAGCACGTCGACCGGCACGTGCACGAAATCCGGGTCGCCCAGATAGAAGGTGCGGTCGCGGAACGCGCGGCGCATCGACTCGATGGTCAGGTGCGCACGCTGGGCGGGCTCGAGCGCGGTCAGGTTCCAGCCGCCGAGGATCTGCAGCATCTGCGCGAGCGCGACGCCACCGGAGGACGGCGGCGGCGCGGTCACGATCTCCCAGCCGCGGTAGCCGAAGCGCAGCGGCTCGCGTTCCTTGACCGTGTAGCCGGCCAGTTCCTCGGCGGTCCAGCGGCCGCCTTCGGCGCGCACGCCGGCCAGCAGCTTCTTCGCCACCGGCCCACGGTAGAAACCGTCGAAGCCATGCGCCCCGAGCGCTTCCAGGGTCCTGGCCAGGTCGGGCTGCTTCAGCAGCTGGCCCTGCTTCGGCGGCTGGCCATCGCGCAGGAACACGCCACGGGTGCCGGCATAGCGCTCCATCACCTTGCTGCGCGCGGCATAGCCGCGTTCCAGGCGCGCGTACACGGGAAAGCCATCGCGGGCCAGGCGCACCGCCGGGGCCAGGCTGGTCGCCAGCGGCAGCGTCCCGTAGCGCTCGGCCATGTGCACCAGCGCCGCGGGCAGGCCGGGGATGCCGGCCGCCCATGCGCCGTTCTGCGCGCGGTCCTTGTCCAGCCGGCCCTGCGCGTCGCGGTAGTGCTCGGGCGTGGCCGAGGCCGGCGAGGTCTCGCGCGCGTCGATGAACACGTCGTGGCCGCGCCCGGCCTCGCCGCCCTGCGCCTGGTGCAGCAGGAAGAAGCCGCCGCCGCCAAGACCCGAACTGATCGGCTCGACCACCGACAGCGCCGCGGACACGGCGACCGCGGCGTCGAAGGCGTTGCCGCCCTGGTCGAGGATCTCGAAGCCGGCCTCGGTGGCCAGCGCGTGGGCGCTGGCGATGGCGGCGCCATCGGGCTTCGCCGGCGGCTGCGCCGCGTCGGCGGCCAGCACCGGTGCGGCGACAAGGAAGGCGAACAGCGCGCACGCGCGAAGCACCAGGCTCATGGCGGATCCTCGTGGGTATAGAACTCGGGGTGTTCCCGTTCGAGCCGGCGCAGCTTGAGCAGCAGCGCTTCCTGGCCCTCGGGATGATCCGGATCGGGGTCGATGCACTCGACCGGACAGACGACCACGCATTGCGGTTCGTCGAAATGGCCCACGCACTCGGTGCAGCGCGACGGATCGATGACGTAGATCGTCTCGCCCATCGAAATGGCCCGGTTCGGGCAGGCCGGTTCGCAGACGTCGCAGTTGACGCAGGTTTCGTTGATCTTCAGTGACATCGTGGTGCGGTTCGGTCCTTGGCTGCAGCGACCGGGCGGGTACCGTCAGCCCCGGAAACGCTGTCTCCCCGCGCATGCGGGGACGACCTTCCCGCGGGGCCCGGCCGCTGCTGCGACCGGGCCCGGGAAGATCACTTGGCTTCGACGAAGACGTACTCGGCGCCGGTCGGGCCGACGGCCGCCTCGACGCGCGGGTTGTCGACGGCATCGCCGATGAACAGCACGCGCACGCCCTTCAGGGTGTCGGCCGGCACGTCCTTGAACGCGGTCTCGACCAGCTCGGCCATCTTCGCCGACGCCGGCGAACCGAAGGCCAGCAGGTTGCCCTTCTGGACGCCGCGCGCCATCGCGGTGGTGGCCGACTCGACCTGGCGCTCGTACTTGGGCTCGAAATCCGGATCGGACTCCGGCGGCAGGTAGTACAGGAACGGATTGTTGTTGATCGTGCCCATGTTCTCCTGCACGACCGCCGGCAGGTAGGTCTTCCAGCCTGCGTCGTCATCCTTGCCCGGAGCGGCCAGGACCTTGGCCTCGGTGGCTTCGTTGGTCACCGGTGCCTCCTTCTTGCAGGCCACGAGGGCCAGCGGGGCAACCAGGCATGCGGCCAGCAACAGCCGAGTGGACTTGTTCATCAAAAACCTCCCGTCATCGATTGATCTAATTGGAAACTGCAACGCCCTGCCGTGCAGCCTGCAGGGCGGCGGCCACCGCCGGTGTCACGAAGCCCGAGATGTCGCCTCCCAGTCGGGCGATCTCGCGCACCAGCGAGGATGAAATGAAGCTGTACTGCTCGGCCGGGGTCAGGAACAGCGTCTCGACCTCCGGGATCAGATGGCGGTTCATGCTCGCCATCTGGAACTCGTACTCGAAATCCGAGACCGCGCGCAGGCCGCGCAGCAGCACGCCGGCGCCGACATCGCGGACGAAATGCGCCAGCAGCGAATCGAAGCCGCAGACCTCCACGTTCGGATGCCCGGCCAGCGCCTGGCGCGCCAGGTCGACCCGCAGCTCCAGCGGCAGGGTCGGGCCCTTCACCTGGCTTTCGGCCACGCCGACGATCACCCGCTCGAACAACGGCGCGGCGCGCGCCACCAGGTCGATGTGACCATTGGTGATCGGGTCGAAGGTTCCGGGATAGATGGCGGTGCGGCTGTTGGCCACGGCTGGGGCCTGCTGACGTTTCAGGGTGCCGGATCGGCGCCGGCCAGTGTATCAGCGCCTTGTCGGTCCGGGCCACGATAGAGCGCCGCGCGCGCCTGCGCGGTGGCGAGCTCGCGATGCAGCCGCCATTCCGGTGGCAACCGCGGCGGCTGCGCCGGCGGGCTTTCCACGTAGATCCACGCGCCGGCGCACAGCCGCGGCAGCAGCAGGTCCAGGGCCGGCTGCCAGAACCCGCCGGCGAACGGCGGATCGAGGAAGGCGATGTCGGCCAGCTGCGCGGGCTGGGCGGCCAGCCAACGCAGCGCGTCGTCCTGCACCACCTGGACATCGGGCTGCGCCGACAGGCGCGCGACCGTGTCGCGCAGCAGGGCCGCCTGCGCCGGCTCGCGTTCCACCAGCAGCGCCGAGGCAGCGCCACGCGATACGGCCTCGAGACCGAGCGCGCCGCTGCCGGCGAACAGGTCGAGCACCCGCGCGCCGGGCAGCGCGGGCATCAGCCAGTTGAACAGGGTTTCGCGGACGCGGTCCGCGCTGGGGCGCAACCCCGGCGCATCGACCAGCTGCAGGCGCGTTCCGCGCCAGCGCCCGCCGATGATGCGGACACTGCCGGCAGGAACCGGCGCCTGTCGCGCCTGCGGGCGCGGAGGCCGGCTCATCGCCCCACCCGGGACATGGAGCGGATCCGACGACAGGGAGGTGATGGGCGCGGTGCTAGCATGTGCGCATTCTCCGACATCCGCAGACGATGGTCAGTTTTTTCCGCCGCAAGAAGCCACAACCCGAGCCCGGCACCGGCATCACCGGCAGCCGTTTCAGCGCCGAGGAACTCGCCGCCGCCTTCCCGACGGCGCCGTCGGCGTCGCCCGCGGACACGGTGCAGCCGCCGCCTGCGGTCGTGGATGACGCACGCCGCGACACACCCGTCGAAGCGCCGGTCGAAACGCCGGCGGGCGAAGCGATCGACGCCATCGTGGTCGAAGGCGCCGTCGTCGAGGGCGTGGCCGTCGCGGTGACGTCCGACGTCGTGGCCATCGACACGATCGAGCCTGCCGTGGTCGCACCCGCCGCGGTGGTGTCGGCGGACGGCGTCGATTCCACCGCGATCGCCCAGGACATGGTGGCGCCGGCCGCAGCACCGGGAAAGACCGGCTGGCGCGAGCGCCTGCGCAACAGCACGTTCGCGCGCAGCTTCGGTGGCCTGTTCTCGCGCAACCCGCGCCTGGACGACGACCTGCTCGACGAGATCGAGACCGCGCTGCTGACCGCCGACGTCGGTGTCGGCGCCACCACCGCCCTGGTCGAGGACCTGCGCAGGCGGATGAAGGCGCGCGAGTTCGCCGACGCCAACGCCCTGCTCGCCGCCCTGCGTGGCGACCTGATCGCGCTGCTGCGCCCGGTGGCGGTCCCGCTGCAGATCGATCGCGGCGTCAAACCCTTCGTGCTGCTGACCGTCGGCGTCAACGGCGTCGGCAAGACCACCACCATCGGCAAGCTCGCGCGCCGCTTCAAGGACGAAGGCCGCGGCCTGATGCTGGCCGCCGGCGACACCTTCCGCGCCGCGGCGGTCGCCCAGCTGCAGGCCTGGGGCGAGCGCAACGGCGTGGCCGTGGTCGCCCAGGGCCAGAACGCCGACCCCGCTTCGGTCGCGTTCGACGCGCTGCAGGCCGCCAGGGCCCGCAGCACCGAGATCCTGATCGCCGACACCGCCGGCCGCCTGCATACCCAGACCGGCCTGATGAACGAGCTGGGCAAGATCAAGCGGGTGCTGCAGAAGCTCGACCCGGCGGCGCCGCACGAAGTGCTGATGGTGATCGACGGCACCACCGGCCAGAACGCGCTGTCGCAGCTGCGCCAGTTCCACGCCGCGGTCGGCGTCACCGGCCTGGTCGTGACCAAGCTGGACGGCACCGCCAAGGGCGGCGTCGTGTTCGCGCTGGCACGCGAATTCGGCATCCCGATCCGCTTCGCCGGCATCGGCGAGCGCCCGGAGGACCTGCGCGTGTTCGACGCCGAAGCCTTCGTCGACGCATTGCTGCCGGAGGCGCTGGGCGGGAGCTGAACCCGCCCGCCGGACGGCCGGTGCCTGGTGAAGCGCCGGCACGGCTGCGCACGCGGCATCAGGGTCACCCGTTCCCCCAACCGCGTCGACGCATCCCTCCGTCTTCCCTTTCTTCGCCGCCACGCTCCGGTAGCGGCCCGTGTCCCGGCCAGCGCGAGACGGCCGGTCACACCCCGCACAGTGCCACGCTGTCGCCGACGCCCTGCCGATGATGGCGCCGGACCGGGCATCTCGCCGCTGAGGCGGCCGGGGCCCGGCCGAAAACATCCGCCGCCAGCCATACGCCAGCCAGCCGATACCGACTCGATGCCCGACCATTTCGCCACCCGCCTGCTGGACTGGTTCGACCGCAACGGCCGCCACGATCTTCCCTGGCAGCACCCGCGCACGCCCTACCGGGTCTGGCTGTCGGAAATCATGCTGCAGCAGACCCAGGTCGCGGTCGTCATCCCCTACTTCCTGCGCTTCATCGAACGCTTCCCCACCCTGCCCGACCTCGCCGCAGCCGACACCGACGCGGTGATGGCGCACTGGGCCGGACTGGGCTACTACGCCCGCGCCCGCAACCTGCATGCCGCCGCGAAACGCTGCGTCGAGCAGCATGGCGGCGACCTGCCGCGCGATCCGGATGCGCTGATCGCCCTGCCCGGCATCGGCCGCAGCACCGCCGGCGCGATCCTGTCGCAGGCCTGGAACGACCGCTTCCCGATCATGGACGGCAACGTCAAGCGCGTGCTCGCCCGTGTTCATGGCATCGCCGGCTGGCCGGGCCTTCCGGCCATCGAGAAACAGCTGTGGGCGCTGGCGCAGCAGCATGTGCTCGAAGCGCCCGATGGCCGCCTTGCCGACTACACCCAGGCGCAGATGGATTTCGGGGCCACGCTCTGCACGCGCGCCAACCCGGCCTGCGTGCTGTGCCCCCTGCAGGACGAGTGCGTCGCGCGCCGCGATGGGGTGACCGACGCCCTGCCCACGCCCAAGCCCGGCAAGGCGCTGCCCGAACGCGAGGCCATCGCCCTGCTGCTGGAGGATGCGGACCGGCGGATCCTGCTGCAGCGACGCCCGCCCGCTGGCATCTGGGCATCGCTGTGGACGCTGCCGCAGGCCGGGACCGACGCGGCGCTGCGCGCCTGGTTCGCCGCGCACCTGCATGGCGACTACGACCATGCCGACCCGATGACCCCGATCGTCCACACCTTCAGCCACTATCGCCTGCATCTGCAGCCGATGCGCCTGCGCAAGGTCGCCTTGCATGACGCCGTGCGCGACAATGACGACCTGCGCTGGGTCGCGCGCGCCGAACTTGCCTCGCTGGGCCTGCCGGCACCGATCCGCAAACTGCTCGATTCGCTTTGACGCCGCGCGCGCGGCACCGACGGACACACGCCCATGCCACGCACGGTTTTCTGCCAGTACGACAAGATCGAGACCGAAGGCCTCGACTTCGCCCCGCTTCCCGGCGAGTCCGGCAGGCAGGTCTACGACAACATCGGCAAGGCGGCCTGGGCGAAGTGGCTCGCGCACCAGACCATGCTGATCAACGAGAACCGCCTGTCGCCGCGCGACCCGAAACACCGCGCGTTCCTGGAAGAACAGATGCAGAAGTTCCTGTTCGACAACGACGCACTGAAGATCGCCGGCTTCGTGCCGCCGCAGGACTGATCCTGTCGCGTTAGCGCAACGGCTCCTGGGCCGGATCCTGGCGCTGCTCGGTGGTCGCCTCGCGCAGCTGGCGCTGCGCCTCTTTCAGGGCGCGCGTGTCCAGCGGACGGATCTGCGCGATCCGGCATGGAATCCGGATCGACGAGGTGCCCGGGCCGAGCGCTATCACGTCGTCGAACCGTGCCGACACCTGGCTCACGTGGCTGGTCAGGCTGATGGCATGCGCATAGTCCAGATCCTGGCACGGTCCCGACAGATCCAGCAGATAGGCCTCGCTCGGGCGCGTCCACACCGCCAGGGCCTGATTGCCCAGGGGCACCCACCCGTTGAGACGCCCGGAGAAGCGGAAGCTGTTTGCCGGCTCACCGGCGTGCGCCGCATACAGCGCGAGACGGTCCGCGTCCGTCTGCCTGGGTGCGGTGGAGCACGCCGCCAATGCCAGCACGGCCGCCAGGGGCAGCATCCTGTTCATCGCATCACCTCGCCTGATACCGGTGTTTCCGATCATCGCGCAGCCCTGCGTGCGCGGGCCGCGACGGCGATCCGCACATTCAGCGCACAGCCTGCTTGCCGGATCCGAAAAGCCCCGGTATGATTCGCCTCCTTCGCAGCGGCCCAGCCGAATGCGACATGGCCGGGTAGCTCAGTTGGTAGAGCAGGGGATTGAAAATCCCCGTGTCGGGGGTTCGATTCCCTCCCCGGCCACCATGATTTCATGGTGGTTATGAAGAAGGCGCCCTCGGCGCCTTTTTGTTTGCCCGGCGATTTCGTTTGTCCGTCGATCCGCCGCTTCCTCAGCGCGACCATTGCGCCATCGCCGAGCCGCACTCCGGGTGCGAGGTTCGAACCCGAAGAACGTCGCGCATCGATCCTGAGCAATGTCCGGACATCGCGGGCGCAACGCACGACCGCCTCGCGCCAACGCCACACGGCGCTCAGCCTGCTGCAAAGAAGCCGGTTCACGACGAGCCTGAAGGGCGTCTCGCGCAGTCGATGGGGTCGCTGCGGCCGGCATGGCGGCCGGGGAGCCGCCGATCGAACAGCCCTGCCACGCCTGCGCGCGCCGGGCGGCCGAGAAGCCGGAGGGTGCCGGTTCCATCGTGCCGGCCAGCAGTGTTGCAGCTGCGCGCATCGCGCTGGATCGGCGTGCGGCCCGGCAGGGGGTCAGAAAACGACCCTGGCCAAGGCTCCGAACCGGCAACGCCTTCCTGCGGATCGGGACGCGACATGCTTGCCGGCGTATCCGTCACGGGCCATCTCGCCAGCGCTTCGTAGTTGCGGACCACACCAGGATCGGTGCAGGCCGACGTCCGGGCACAGCGATCGCTTTTCTGACGCGTGCAGGCGGAGATGACCGATGCCGCGCGGATCGACGGTACGCACAGGATATGACCCTCCCTCCCCCCGGAGCTCCCGTCATGGACGCCTGCGTGCTGACCATCCAGCGCACCCACCGCGGCTGCGTGCTGCTGCGCGACGGAACACCGCTTGGCTGGTATCCCGGCCCGGACCAGGCGCTGGCCGTGGCCGTTCTCCTGGCCGAGGCCCGCAACCTGCGGGACGGGACGCCAGCTGAGGTGATGCTCCAGCACGCGGCAGGGCGCTCGCAGCGGCTGGCCCGCTTCGACTGAGGCATCACGACGGGATCGCAATCCCCGCGGTGCTAGCATCGCCGCTCCGTTCGATCCGGGACGTCGCCATGCGCCTGCTTGCCCTCTTCCTTCCCCTGATGCTGCTGTCGGCGCACGCCATGGCCGAGGAGCCGGTCACCTCGATCGAGACACTGGACATCACGCGTTACGCGGGGCAGTGGCACGAGATCGCGCACCTGCCCGTGTCCTTCCAGCGCAAATGCGCCGGCGACATCACCGCCGCATACGCACTGCGCGAGGATGGCCGGATCGACGTCCGCAACGCCTGCCGCACCCGCGACGGCAAGCAGGCCGTGGCCGACGGCGTCGCCCGGCCGGTCGAAGGCCATCCGGGCCGCCTGCAGGTCCGCTTCGCGCCGGACTGGCTGTCCTGGGTGCCGCTGGTCTGGGCCGATTACTGGATCATCGCGCTCGATCCCGAATACCAATGGGCCGTGGTCGGTGAACCGGGGCGCAAGTACCTGTGGATCCTGTCGCGCGAGCCGACGATGGAGCGCGAACGCTTCGAGATGCTCAAGGAACGCGCCACCGCGATGGGTTACGACCTCGCTCCGCTGATCCTCGCGGCCCCGCTGCGATAACGGCTGCGCAACGGGGCACCGGCCTTCACGCTCGGTGTATGCTGCCGCGCGACCACGTTCCGGAGGCGGCATGACACGTTCCCTGCAGTTTTTCGCACTGGCCATCGCGCTGCTGGCGCTGGTCGCGTGCAACAGCGGCAAGGTCCGCCGCGTCTCGCCGCCCGCCGCCGCGATCCAGCAGCTCACCGTGCAGGCGGATGGCAGCTGGGCGGTCGACCTGCGGCTGAACAACTACAGCAGCATGCCGATGCGGTTCGACAGCCTGCGCATCGAGGTCATCGTCGACGAACATCCGGCCGGCACGCTGCAGGGCACGCCCGGGCTGTCGATCGGCCCGACCTCCGCCGACGTGGTCAACCTGACCCTGAAGCCCGACGCGATGGCGCGCATCGTCGCCGCCGATGCGCTGGCCGGACGCCGCAGCCTCGCCTACCAGCTCAAGGGCACGGTCGAGGCGACGCCGGAAGAGGCCAAGCAGCGCAGCTTCGACATCGACAACCGCAGCGCGCTGGCCCCGGCGCCCGGCCTGGATGGCGTCCTGCGCTGAGGCGATGCGGTGGCGGCCGTACCCAAACCGTCAACAATCGGGTATAAGCTGTTTTCCCGATGGAGACAGACACAGCAACGCTCGGTCTGATCTGCGCCGGTGACGCCCCAGCACCGGCCACGGCACTGTATTCGCCGTCGATGGGCAGGCCCGCCGTCCGCGTCCTTTCGCTCGATGCGCAGGGCCGCGCGATGGACTGGATCAACTGGCAGGACGCGACCTGCCTCTACGCCCGCGACGCCGTCGCCTGGACCCTCGGCGACCCCTGCCTGCGCGTCCGCGGCGGCATCAACCGCGATACCGGCCTGCGCAGCACGATCGAACTGCACCCGATCGTCGCCACCCGCGGACACGCGCACCCGCGCGCGCTCGACCCCACGCCAAGCCTGACCAACCCGGCGCTGTTCGCCCGCGATGCGCATCTGTGCCTCTACTGCGGCGAGCATTTCTCGCGGCCGCTGCTGACCCGCGACCACGTGCTGCCGATCTCGCGCGGCGGGCGCGACATCTGGGAAAACGTGGTCAGCGCCTGCTTCCACTGCAATTCGCGCAAGGGCAGCCGGACCCCGCAGCAGGCGAACATGCCGCTGCTCGCCGTGCCCTACCGGCCCAGCTGGATCGAGCACCTGATCCTGTCCAACCGCAACATTCTGGCCGACCAGATGGCCTTCCTGAAGTCGCAGTTGCCGCGCAAGCCCCGCAAGCGCATGGCCTGAAAGCGAGGCCACGTCGCGGCTTCGGCGTGGCCGCATGGTTTGAACCGCGACTGCGTCATCGAACTTCTCCGGATCCACGCCACGCCGCGCACCAGGCGCACCGCCCGCTGTCCACGCGGCAGGCGGCCCACCGCGGGTTCGACCATCAGGCGCCGTCCCTGCAGCGCCGGTCTCGCCCGCGATGCGCGGCGCCGATCGGACAACCACAGGCACCCTGCATGTCGCTGCAATCCCGGCCAGAGCGGGCGCACGCGCGGATCCGGCATTCACATCATTCCGCCGGATCGATGCGCACCATTGCACCACCCCACCAGCTGAACGGTTTGCTTGCCGCTGCACGCTGTCGAGGGGGACAATGGGCGACCTCATGTCGAATGCAGCAATGATCGATTCCGTCCGCTATCCGCGCCTGTCGCGCATCGACTCGCCGGCCGACCTGCGCCGCTTCGACGAATCCGAACTGCCCGCCATCGCCGACGAGCTGCGGTCCTACCTGATCGAATCGGTCGGCAAGAGCGGCGGCCACTTCGGCGCCGGGCTGGGCGTGATCGAACTCACCGTCGCCCTGCACTACCTGTACGAGACCCCGGCCGACCAGCTGGTCTGGGACGTCGGCCACCAGACCTATCCGCACAAGATCCTGACCGGACGCCGCGACCGCATCCACACGGTCAAGCAGAAGGACGGCGTGGCGCCGTTCCCGAAGCGCGAGGAAAGCGAGTACGACACCTTCGGCGTCGGCCATTCCTCGACCTCGATCTCCGCCGCCCTGGGCATGGCCATCGCGCTGCAGCAGACCGGCGATCCGCGCCGCGTCGTCGCCGTCATCGGCGACGGTGCGATGACCGCGGGCATGGTCTACGAAGCGCTGAACCACGCCGGCGGCATGGATTCGGAGCCGAACCTGCTGGTGGTGCTCAACGACAACCAGATGTCGATCAGCGAAGCCGTCGGCGGCCTGACCCGCATGCTCGGCCGCATGACCGGCAGCCAGACCCTCAACGCCCTGCGCGAGAGCGGCAAGAAGCTGCTCGGCGACAAGAACAAACCACCGGCACGCTTCGTCAAACGCTGGGAAGAACACTGGAAGGGCATGTTCGTGCCGTCCACGCTGTTCGAGGAAATGGGCTTCCATTACACCGGCCCGATCGACGGCCACGACGTGCCCGCGCTGCTTTCGGCGATGAAGACCCTGAAGACGCTGAAAGGCCCGCAGCTGCTGCACGTGATGACCACCAAGGGCAAGGGCTACGAACTGGCCGAAGGCGACCAGATCGGTTACCACGCGGTGGGCCCGTTCGACCCCGCCAAGGGCCTGATCGCCAAGGGCGGCGTGAAGAAGCCGACCTACACCGACGTGTTCGGCGACTGGCTGTGCGACATGGCCGCGGCCGAACCGAAACTGCTGGCGATCACCCCGGCGATGCGCGAGGGCTCCGGCCTGGTCCGCTACTCGAAGGAGTATCCGGACCGTTATTTCGACGTGGCCATCGCCGAGCAGCACGCGGTGACCCTGGCCGCCGGCATGGCCACCCAGGGCGCCAAGCCCGTGGTGGCGATCTACTCGACCTTCCTGCAGCGCGGCTACGACCAGCTGGTGCATGACGTGGCCACGCAGAAGCTCGACGTGCTGTTCGCGATCGACCGTGGCGGCGTGGTCGGTCCGGACGGCGCGACCCACGCCGGCAACCTGGACCTGAGCTTCCTGCGCTGCGTGCCGCACATGGTGGTGATGGCACCGGCCGACGAGAACGAGTGCCGGCAGATGCTGAGCACCGGCCTGAAGCATGCCGGCCCGGCCGCGGTGCGCTACCCGCGCGGGACCGGCCCGGGCGTGGCGATCGACCCGGCGCTGGACACCCTGCCGATCGGCAAGGCCGAGCTGCGTCAGCAGGGCCGCGGCATCGCCCTGCTCGCCTTTGGCGCCACCGTCGCCGCTGCCGAGCAGGTGGGCCGGGAACTCGGCCTGACCGTGGTCAACATGCGCTTCATCAAGCCGCTGGACCGTGCCCTGCTGCTGGACTTGGCCGCCAGCCACGAGGGCTTCGTCACGATCGAGGACAACGTCGTCGCCGGCGGCGCCGGCTCCGGCGTGTCCGAACTGCTGCAGGCCGAGCAGGTGCTGCGTCCGATCCTGCATCTGGGCCTGCCCGATGCGTTCCAGCACCATGCCAGCCGCGAGGATCTGCTGGCCGAAGCCGGCATCGACAGCGCCGGGATCCGTGCCGCCATCCTCAAGCGCTGGCCCGCCCTGGCCGCCACGGAAATCCGTTCGGTCGCCAGCTGAGCTCCCTCGCCTCCCGCGTGCGGCGCGCCGTATGATTGGCGCCGCGCACCGCGGGAGGGCGGCGTGACGACTGCACGGAACAGCTCGGCCCCATCGACGACCGACCACGGCGCCAGCACCGCCGGATGGGCCGGCGATGAAGCGCGCCGGTTTCCCGGACGCATCTACCGCTACCGCGTGCTCGGCATGGGCCTGGGCGGCGCCTGCATCGCCGCGGTGCTGCACGAACAGCAGCCGGGACCTGCGTACTGGACGGCAGCGGTGTTCACCTGCCTGCTGTGGCCGCATCTGGCCTGGTGGCTGGCACGGCGCAGCGGCAATCCGTTCCGGGCCGAGCTGCGCAACCTGCTGCTGGATTCCGCGCAGGCCGGGCTCTGGGTGTCGCTGATGCACTTCAACCTGCTGCCCAGCGTGCTGCTGCTGACGCTGGTCACCGTCGACAAGATCAGTACCGGCGTACCGCGCCTGTGGCTGTGGTCGCTGCCGGCCGTCGCCGGTGGCGTGCTGGCGGGAGGCCTGTGGACGGGCTTCGCCTTCGCTCCGGAAAGCAGCATGACCGTGGTCCTGGCCAGCCTGCCGATGCTGCTGATCCACACCCTGGCCGTGAGCCTGGCGGGCAGCCGCCTGGTCCATCGCATCCGCGACAAGAACCGGCAGCTGGATGCGCTGAGCCGTATCGACGCACTGACCGGCCTGGACGGGCGCCGCCACTGGCAGCAGTCGGTCACCACCGCGCTGCGTGCGCATCACCTCGGCGGAACGCCTGCGGCGCTGCTGATGCTCGATATCGACCACTTCAAGGCGACCAACGACCGCCACGGCCATTCGGCCGGCGACCTCCTGCTCAGGCAGGTGGCCGACATCCTGCGCGACCGCCTGCGCGCCGGCGACAACGCGGGCCGCTACGGCGGCGACGAATTCGGCGTGGTGCTGGCCGGTGCCGACCTCGCCCAGGCCCATGCCTGGGCGGAATCGATCCTGCGCGACGTCCGCCGTTCGGTATCGACCGGCATCGAGGACGGCGACCGGTGCAGCATCAGCATCGGGCTGGCCATGGTCGATCCGCTGCATGCCGAGCCGGCCCAGTGGATCGACGCCGCCGACGCGGCGCTGTATCGCGCCAAGCGCAGCGGCCGCGACTGCGTGTCGACCTGATCCGGTCGCCCGGCGCTCAGGGCGCCTCGATCTCGTAGCCCCTGGCCCGCAGCGTGCCGAGGTAGCCGTCCTCGTCAAGCAGCTCGTTGATCGACAGCGTGGCGAAGCCGATACGATGTTCGCGCAGGGCCTTCTCGGCCGCCGCCAGCCACGCCGCACGCACGCGCGCGTCGATGTCGGTGAGGCCACGCTTGCGCGCGACCTCGGTTTCGGTCCAGGCCGAGAGGCAGGCCATGGTCTGGTTGCGGCCGGATGGCATCGCCCGCAGCGCGTCCAGGTCGCCGGTGGCCCAGGCGTTCGCGCGCGCGGCGATCGCCGGCAGCTGCCGCTCGATGATGTCGAGCGTGTCGCGGAAGCAGGCCAGGTCCTCCGGCTTCAGCGCCTCCTGCCGGAACTCCTTCAGCGCAGCGCGAGGATCATCGACCTTCACCTTCAGTGTGGTCGCCGTGCGCTCCAGCCCGCGCCGCTTGAGCACGGGATCGAGCACCGGCGAGAGCACACCGCCCTGGCGCAGGCCGTTGTCGCCCAGCGCCTCCGTGTACAGCTCGTAGACCGCGATCAGCGGCCGCTTCTTTTCCATGCCACGGTCGCGCGGCGCGTAGCGCTGCTTGAGCACGCTCCAGCGCTGGTACAGCTCGGGCGGCAGCAGTTCGTCCAGGGTTTCGCCATCGGGATTCTTCGCCGCCTTCAGGGCCGATGGCAGCAGGGTCAGACCCCGGAAGAAACCGACTTCGGCATCGATCGTGACGCCAGGCGCACCGAGCACCACCTCGGTTTCCTCCAGCACTTGGCGCACTTCCTCCGATTCCCAGGTCATGTTCTTGGGCAACGGCGACTGCAGCCCCAGGATGTAGAGCGTGTTCTCGCCGTTGTAGACCCGCCACATGCCCGGCCCAGGCTGCACGCCGGTCACCGTGACCGCCTCGATGTCCACGATCGCCGGCCCGCCGCTCGACGCCGGCGTCGTTGCGTCCTGGGCGGCCGCCGTGCCGACAGACGCTGCAAGGGCCAGTCCGATCAATGCCGGGATGCGTCGCATGTTCTTTCCGTGAAAGGCAGGTGAAGAACGCAGCTTACGAGACGGCCGCATCCCACGACCGTGCCATTCGACAGACGCGCGGCAGTACGTTCATACGCCAGACGGCGGACACGAAAAAGCCCGCACGAGGCGGGCTTTTTCGTGACGCGTAGTTGGTCGGGGTAGCCGGATTTGAACCGACGACCACTTGTCCCCCAGACAAGTGCGCTACCAGGCTGCGCTATACCCCGAAAAGCTTTCCCGCCGAAGCGGGCTGGCGATTATAGCGGGATCGCAGGCGCCATTCCTAGCGCACCGCGATACGCCGCTCAGCGCCGCAGCAGCTGCAGCACTTCCTCCAGCTCCATCCGCACCTGGCGGACGATCTGGTGGCTGAGTGCCGATTCCTGCTTGGCGCTCTCACCCTCCAGGCGCAGGCGAGCGCCGCCGATGGTGTAGCCCTGTTCGTACAGCAGGCCGCGGATCTGGCGCACCATCAGCACGTCGTGGCGCTGGTAGTAGCGGCGGTTGCCGCGGCGCTTGACCGGTTCCAGGCTGGGGAACTCGGTTTCCCAGTAGCGCAGCACGTGCGGCTTGACGTCGCACAGCTCGGCGACTTCGCCGATGGTGAAGTAGCGCTTGGCCGGGATCGGCGGAAGTTCGCGGTTGCTGCCGGGATCAAGCATGCGGCTCGGCTCCGGTGAATGCCTCGACCCGCTCCTTCAGCTTCTGGCCGGGGCGGAAGGTGACCACGGTGCGCGCTGAGATCGGAATCTCCTCGCCGGTCTTCGGGTTGCGGCCCGGACGCTGGTTCTTGCGACGCAGGTCGAAGTTGCCGAAGCCAGACAGCTTCACCTGACGGCCATCCTGCAACGCCTCGCGCAGCGCGTCGAAGAACGCGTCGACGAATTCCTTTGCCTCGCGCTTGTTCAGACCGACCTCGTCGAACAGGCGCTCGGACATTTCCGCCTTGGTCAAAGCCATCGTGTTCCCCTAGTCTCAGCCGCGGATCCGGGCGCCATGGTCGCGGGCCAGCGCGGCCACCACCTGTTCCATCACGGCATCCGCGTCGCGATCAGTGAGAGTGCGCGCGTTGTCCTGCAAAATCAAGCCCATAGCAAGACTCCTGAACCCGGTTTCCACCCCCGCGCCCTGGTAGCGGTCGAACAGCACCACGTCGCGCAGGACCGGCCCGGCAGCCGCGCGAACGGTCTCCGCCAATGCCGCCCAGGCCTCCTGTTCGGCGACCACGACCGCCAGGTCGCGACGCACGGCCGGGAACCGCGACAGCGCATCCGCACGCGGCAACGAACGCCGCTGCAGCGGCGCCAGGTCCAGCTCGAACGCGTAGACGTCATGGTCCAGGCCCAGCGCGGCCTGCAGACGCGGATGCAACTGGCCGATCCAGCCGATCGGCTGGGCCGGGGCGGCACCCTCGCTGCGATAGACATCGGCGCTGCGGCCCGGGTGGCCGAACGGCTGGCTGGACGGACGGAACTCCAGCCGCGCGCCCGAAGCGGCGGCCAGCGACTCGAGGTCGCCCTTGAGGTCATGGAAGTCCACGCGGCGCGCGGCCTCGCCCCACTGCTCGGCAGCCGCCTGGCCACAGGCAACGGCGGCGACACGCCGGGTTTCGAGCGGGGCCTGGCCCGCCTGGGGCGGCGCGGCGAACACGCGTCCCAGCTCGAACAGCCGCACCCGTCCGGCCTGGCGCGCGACGTTGCGGCCCAGCGCATCGACCAGGCCCGGCAGCAGGCGCGGACGCATCACCGCCAGCTCGGCGCTGAGCGGATTGGCCAGCGACACGGTGCCGTCGGTGCACTGCCAGGTGTGCAGCAGCGCTTCTTCGACGAAGGCGAAGCTGATCGCCTCCAGATAGTCGCGCGCGACCAGCTGGCGGCGGATGTCCGCCTCTTCCAGCCAGGTCTCGCTGGAGGCGACGATGCGCGCGCCACCGCCGGGAATCGTGGTCGGCACGCGGTCGTAGCCGTGGATGCGCGCCAGCTCCTCGATCAGGTCTTCCTCGATCGCGATGTCGAAGCGGCGGGTCGGTGCGGTGACCGTCCAGCCATCGCCGGAGGACGCGACCTCCATGCCCAGCGCACGCAGGATGCGTTCGACCTCGGCATCATCGATGGCGATGCCGAGCACGCGCTGGATGCGCGCGCGGCGCAGCGCGATCGTCGCCGGTGCCGGCAGATGCCCGGGCAGCACCGCCTCGGTCACCGGGCCGGGCGTGCCGCCGGCCAGCTTCAGGACCAGCGCGGTGGCGTACTCGATCGCGGTCCGCGGCAGCTGCGGGTCGACGCCGCGCTCGAACCGATGGCCGGCATCGGTATGCAGGCCGAAGCGACGGCCGCGGCCCATGATCGCGGCCGGCGCGAAATGCGCGGCCTCGAGGAACACGCTGCGCGTGGTCTCGGTGACGCGGGTATCCATGCCACCCATCAGGCCGGCCAGCGCGACCACGCGGTCGGCGTCGGTGATCGCCAGGAAGGCGGGATCGAGCGCGACTTCGCGGCCATCCAGCAGGGTCAGGCGCTCGCCGTCGCGCGCATGGCGCACGCCGACCGGCCCCTGCAGCAGGTCCAGGTCGAAGGCGTGCATCGGCTGGCCCAGTTCCAGCATCACGTACTGGGTGATGTCGACCAGCAGCGAGACCGGACGCACGCCGCTGCGGCGCAGGCGCTCGGCCATCCACACCGGGGTGATCGCGGCCGGGTCCAGCCCTTCGATCACGCGACCGCAATAGCGCGGCGCATCGGCACCGGCCAGCAGCTGCACGGCCAGTTCGCGGCTGGATACCGCGGCAACGGGCGCGACATCCAGCGGCGCCACGTCGCTGGCACAGGCGGCCGCCACGTCGAAGGCGATGCCGCGCACGCTGAAGCAGTCGGCGCGGTTCGGGGTCAGCTTGATCTCGATGCTGGCGTCGGGCAGCTGCAGGTACTCGGCCAGCGGCGTGCCGGCCGGCGCGTCGGCCGGCAGTTCCAGCAGGCCGGAGGCATCGGCATCCAGGCCCAGCTCCCTGGCCGAGCACAGCATGCCGTTGGATTCGACGCCACGCAGCTTCGCCGCCTTGATCGCGATGCCGCCGACATTGGCGCCGACCATCGCCAGCGGCGCGACCAGGCCCGCGCGGGCGTTCGGTGCGCCGCAGACGATCTGCAGCGGCTCGCCCTGCCCGGCATCGACCGAACAGACCTGCAGGCGATCGGCTTCCGGATGCTTCTCGGCGCTGAGGATGCGCGCGACCACGACGGCCTGAAGCCCGTCGCCGAGCGCGGTCACCTCTTCGACCTCCAGGCCGATCGCGGTCAGGGTGGCGGCCAGTTCGTCGCGGGTCGCCTGGGTGGGCACATGGCTGCGCAGCCAGTTTTCGGAGAACTTCATGGTGATTGCGGATCCAGTGGGCGGGACGCGGCCCGCCGTTGATGACCGGGGTGCGGTACGGCGTGCTTCAGGCGAACTGGCGCAGGAAGCGCACGTCGTTCTCGAAGAAGGCGCGCAGGTCGTTCACGCCGTAGCGCAGCATCGCGAAACGCTCCACGCCCAGGCCGAAGGCGAAGCCGGTGTAGCGCTCCGGATCGATCCCGACGGCCTTGAGCACGTTCGGGTGGACCATGCCGCAGCCGAGCACTTCCAGCCAGCGGGTGCTGCCGTCGGGCTGCTGCCAGGCGATGTCGACCTCGGCGCCGGGCTCGACGAACGGGAAGTAGCTGGGCCGGAAGCGCATCTCGAAATCGCGCTCGAAGAACGCGCGCACGAATTCGCTCAGCGTGCCCTTGAGGTCGGCGAAGGTCGCGTGCTCGTCGACCAGCAGCCCCTCGACCTGGTGGAACATCGGCGAATGCGTCTGGTCGCTGTCGGAACGGTAGACCTTGCCGGCCGCGATCATCCGCAGCGGCCCGCCCTGGCCCGACGCGACGTGCTGCCCCATGTAGCGCACCTGCACGCCCGAGGTGTGCGTGCGCAGCAGGCGGGCCACGCCGGCGCTGTCCGGCGCGAAGTAGAACGTGTCGTGCATCGCGCGCGCCGGATGGTGCGGCGGGAAGTTCAGTGCTTCGAAGTTGTGCCAGTCGTCCTCGATCTCGGGACCATCGGCCAGTTCGTAACCCAGGCGGCCGAAGATCTCGGCGATGCGCTCGAGCGTGCGCGACACCGGATGCAGGCCGCCACGCGGCGCATCGCGCCCGGGCAGGGTCACGTCGATGCCCTCGCCTGCCAGGCGCGCGTCCAGCGCCGCGGCGTCGAGCACGTCCTTGCGCGCTGCGAGCGCCTGCGAGACGGCGTCGCGTACCTGGTTGATGGCCTCGCCAGCCAGCTTGCGCTGATCGGGCGGCAAGGTGCCCAGCTGCTTGAGCTGGCCGGTGACGCTGCCCTGCTTGCCCAGCAGGGCCACGCGCAGCGCTTCCAGTGCGTCCGGGCCTGCCGCGGCGGCGATGTCGTCCAGTGCCTGGCGCTTCAACGATTCGATGTCGCTCATCGGGATCGGAACCTGCTGTTTCGACGTAGCCGCAACGCCGTGACGACCCTGCGGCAGGAGTGTCATGCGACACAAAAAAGAATGGGGAAGGACTTGCGCCCTTCCCCATGCATATCAGCGCTCGTTCCTGTCAGGCTCCTGCGCACGGATGCGCTGGAGCCTGCGAGGGACCCGCACTTATGCCGCCAGAGCGCCCTTCGCCTTCTCCGCCAGCGCGGTGAAGCCGGCCGCGTCGTGCACGGCGATGTCCGCCAGCACCTTGCGATCCAGGGTGATGCCGGCCTTCAGCAGGCCGTTCATGAAGCGGCTGTAGCTCAGACCATTGGTGCGGGCCGCCGCATTGATGCGGACGATCCACAGCGAACGGAAATTGCGCTTCTTCTGCTTGCGGCCGATGTAGGCGTACTGCTGTGCCTTGATGACCGCCTGCTTGGCGACGCGGAAAACCTTGCGACGGGCGTTGTAATAGCCCTTGGCCAGGTTCAGGACCTTCTTGTGACGGCGGCGCGCCTGCACGCCACGCTTGACTCGTGCCATTGTTCAGTTCCTCAGAGGTAAGGCAGCATGCGGTCCAGACGGCCAGCGTCCTCGGCACGAACGTGGTTCGTCTGCCGCAGGTTGCGCTTCCGCTTGGTCGCCTTCTTGGTGAGGATGTGGCTACGGTTGGCGTGGCCAGCCTTGTACTTGCCGGACGCGGTCTTGCGGAAGCGCTTGGCCGCCGCCCGGTTGGTCTTGATCTTGGGCATTGCGAATGTCCTTGATGGTTTATGTCACTGGCACGGGCGGCAGCTGCGCTGCGCTTTCCATCCTTGCCCTGGCCTGCTGTAAGTCCTTGACCGGAAAAGCGTCTCGGACAGGTCCTGCGACTGCGGACAGTCGTTCCGGCGAGCCGGAGCCGGCCATTATGCCCGCACCGGCTTTACCTTGCAAATCAGCCGGTTCCATGGCGGAAACCGGCCCTCAAAGCGGCAGGGGCGCCAGCGGCGCCCCTGCTTTTCCGGCCTGGGCCGGCCCCGCGGCAGCCGAAGCCGCCCCGGGTCACTTCTTCTTCGGCGCGATCATCATCACCATCTGCCGGCCTTCGAGGCGCGGACGCGATTCGATGACGATGTCCTCGCCCAGATCGGCCTCGATCCGCGCCGCCATCTGGCGGCCGAGCTCCTGGTGGCTCATTTCACGGCCACGGAAGCGGATGTTGACCTTGATCTTGTCGCCCTCTTCCAGAAAACCGCGCATCTTGCGCAGCTTGATCTGGTAGTCGCCCTCGTCCGTCACCGGACGGAACTTGAGTTCCTTGATCTCGACCTGGCGGGTCTTCTTCTTGGCCTCGTTGGCCTTTTTCTGGGCTTCGAACTTGAACTTGCCGAAGTCCATGATCTTGCAGACCGGCGGATCCGCGTTCGGCTGGATCTCGACAAGATCGAGACCTTCGTCCTCGGCCATGCGCAGCGCCTCGTCACGGGTCAAAACGCCGATCATCTCGCCATCTGAACCAATCACGCGCACGCGCGGAACGCGGATCTCGCTGTTCTTGCGGTTTTGTTTATCGGGGGTGCTGATGTTGCAGTCTCCAAAGTAGGATCGGACGGCGCCGGTCGATGCGCCGGGTCACGCCGCCTGGTGCGAACGCAGCAGATCGCCGAAGGCGGAGATGGACATTGTGCCCAAATCTTCCCCCGAACGCGTGCGGACCGCCACGGCGCCGTTTTCCTTCTCGCGGTCTCCGACCACCAGCAGATACGGCACCCGCTGCAGCGTATGCTCGCGGATCTTAAAGCCGATCTTCTCGTTACGCAAATCGGCGTCCACCCGGAAGCCTTGATTCGCAAGGAGTTTCCGCGTTTCGGCCACGGCGTCGGCCTGGGCGTCGGTGATATTCATCACCACGGCCTGCACCGGGGCCAGCCAGGCCGGGAAGGAACCGGCGTGATGCTCGATCAGGATGCCGATGAAACGCTCCATCGAACCGACGATGGCGCGATGCAGCATCACCGGGTGGCGCTTCTGGCTGGTCTCGTCCACGTACTCGGCGCCCAGGCGGCCCGGCATCATGAAGTCGACCTGCATCGTGCCCAGCTGCCAGGTGCGGCCGATCGCGTCCTTCAGGTGGTACTCGATCTTGGGGCCGTAGAAGGCGCCCTCGCCCGGCAGCTCCTGCCATTCCACGCCAGAGGCGCGCAGGGCCGAACGCAGCGCGTCCTCGGCCTTGTCCCAGGTGGCGTCGTCGCCGAGGCGCGACTCCGGGCGCAGGGCGATCTTGATCTGGATCTCCTCGAAGCCGAAGGTGGTGTAGACCTGCAGCGCCTGCTCGTGGAACGCGCGGACCTCCTCCTCCACCTGGTCCTCGGTGCAGAAGATGTGCCCGTCGTCCTGGGTGAACCCGCGCACGCGCAGGATGCCGTGCAGCGCACCGGACGGCTCGTTGCGGTGGCAGGAACCGAACTCGCCATAACGGATCGGCAGGTCGCGGTAGCTGTGCAGGCCCTGGTTGAACACCTGGACGTGGCCCGGGCAGTTCATCGGCTTGACCGCGTACGTGCGCTTCTCCGACTCGGTGAAGAACATGTTGTCCTTGTAGTTGTCCCAGTGGCCGGATTTCTGCCACAGCGACACGTCCAGGATCTGCGGGCAGCGCACCTCGCCGTAACCGGTCTGGCGGTAGATGCCGCGCATGTACTGCTCGACCACCTGCCACACCGACCAGCCCTTCGGATGCCAGAACACCAGGCCCGGGGCCTCTTCCTGCAGGTGGAACAGGTTCTGCTGCTTGCCGATCCGGCGGTGGTCGCGCTTCTCGGCCTCCTCGATCCGCTGGATGTAGGCGTCGAGCTGCTTCTTGTCGGCCCAGGCCGTGCCGTAGATGCGCTGCAGCTGCTCGTTCTTGGCGTCGCCGCGCCAGTAGGCGCCGGAGATGCGGGTCAGCTTGAACGCCTTGAGGAAGCGCGTGTTCGGCACGTGCGGGCCGCGGCACATGTCCACGTACTCCTGGTGGTAGTACATGCCCATGGCGGTGACATCGGCCGGCATGTCCTCGATCAGGCGCAGCTTGTAGTCCTCGCCGCGCGCCTTGAAGATCTCGACCACTTCGGCACGCGGGGTCACCTTCTTGATCACGTCGTAGTCGGTGGCGATCAGCTCGGCCATGCGCGCCTGGATGGCCGCCATGTCGTCCGGGGTGAACGGGCGCTCGGAGTAGATGTCGTAGTAGAAGCCTTCGGCGATGACCGGGCCGATCACCATCTTCACGTCCGGGTACAGCTGCTTGACCGCATGGCCGACCAGATGCGCGCAGGAGTGGCGGATGATCTCCACGCCCTCCTCGTCCTTGGCGGTGATGATGCGCAGGCTGGCGTCATGGTCGATGACGTCGCTGGCGTCGACCAGCACGCCATCGACCGAACCGGCGATGGTGGCCTTGGCCAGGCCGGCACCGATCGACTGGGCGACCTGCATGACGGAAACGGGGGCATCAAATTCGCGGCGGCTGCCGTCGGGGAGCGTGATCGTGATCATGGGAAGAACTGTCGGCTCTCGGTCCGCCGGTCGAAGCCGGCGCTGTTGCATTGGGAAGTCCGCACGCGGGGATGCGGACTGGTTGCCCCGGACGGGCGAAAAAAAAGCACCGCGAGGGCGCCTGCTTCGATGGCGGGACCTCGTCGGCGCTCAGCGCTGGGCGATGCTAGTGCTCATGTCGCACGCTCGGCCGGCGTTGCCGCAGGCCACCCGTTCCGGTTGGTGCGCCGGCCCTGTGCCGACGGTATCGCCGCCGATTCTAGCGCACGGCGCGGGCGCCGCGCACCGGCGGGCGGGCGCGCCCGTGGCATGATGCCTGCGCCGGCTTCACGCCATCGGCCCCGGGTGGGGTCATCGAATGACCAAGGGTAAGGCCACTTCGCTCGATATCGCCCACCTGGCGGGTGTTTCCCAGCCGACCGTGTCGCGCGCCCTGCGCGGCAGCCCGTCGGTCAACCCGGAAACGCGCCGGCGGATCCTGGCCATCGCCGACGAGCTCAACTACAAGGTCGACAAGAACGCCTCCAGCCTGCGCTGCCGCCAGTCCGGCACCCTGGCCCTGCTGTTCTTCGAGGATCCGACCCCGGACGACTCGCTGATCAACCCGTTCTTCCTGTCGATGCTCGGCTCGATCACCCGGGCCTGCGCGCTGCGCGGCTACGACCTGCTGGTCTCGTTCCAGCAGTTGTCCAACGACTGGCACGCCGACTACGAGGATGCGCACAAGGCCGACGGCATCATCCTGCTCGGCTACGGCGATTACCTGGAAGCCGAGTCGAAGCTGCAGCAGCTGGTCGCCCAGGGCACGCATTTCATCCGCTGGGGCGCCGCGCTGCCCGGCCAGCCGGGCGTATCGATCGGCTGCGACAACTTCCAGGGCGGGCGCGACATCACCAGCCATCTGATCGCGCAGGGCCGCAACCGGGTCGCGTTCCTCGGCCACGCCTCGAATCATTACCCGGAGTTCTTCGAACGCTACCGGGGCCACGCGGACGCGCTGGCGGCCGCCGGCCTGGCGGTGGATCCGGCGCTGCAGGCCGATGCGATCACCACCGAGCAGTCCGGCTACGAGGCCGCCCGTGCGCTGCTCGCCTCGGGACGCTCGTTCGATGCCGTGTTCGCCGCCAGCGACCTGATCGCGCTGGGTGCGTTGAAGGCGCTGCGCGAAGGCGGCCTGCGCGTGCCCGAAGACGTCGCCCTGGCCGGCTTCGACGACATCGCCATGGCCAGTTTCGTCGACCCGCCGCTGTCGACCGTGCAGCAGGACACCAAGCAGGCCGGTCAGGTGCTGGTGGACAGCCTGATCCGGCTGATCCAGGGCGAGCCGGTCGACAGCCAGGCCCTGCCGGCGAAACTGGTGCCGCGCGCCTCGACCGGGGCCTGACGCCCCGCCGTCAGCACGGCCGGCACGGTGTGGCAGCGCTGCTGCCTGGACGCCCCCACCGGCTCCGTCAGGCGCAGCCGCCTCTCTGCGGGTGCACGACCGCCGTGCCCTTGTCGTGGGCTCTTGGCCAAGCCGTCGAGGTCAGGGCATCGGGCCCCGGAAGCCCGGTCGCCCGGATGCGCTCAGTCGCTGCCCGCCTTCGCCATCGCGTCCGCCAGCTTCGCGCGCAGGCCCGCATCGGTCAGTGGCTGATCGAAGAACAGCACCCGTACCCCGTGCGCCGGCACCTCGATGCGCAGCCGTCTGCCCACGTCGACCCGCTCGCCGCTGAAACCATCGCGCCATTGCCCGGGCTGCAGGTCGCGCGACAGCCGGATGGTGGAGGCACGATCGCCCTTGTTGAGCAGCACCAGCGCGGTCTGCGTGGTGTCGTCGCCCTGGTAGACGCGGTAGAACGCGGCCTGGTCGCCGGACAGCCGCAGGTTCAACTGCAGGCCACGCTGCAGCGCCGGCGAGTCGCGCCGCAGCGTGGCGATGCGCCTGAGCGCGGCATGGATCGGGCTCTGCGACGCGGCATCGATCCGCTGCTGGCCGAAGTAGGCGCGGTTGCCGCCATGCTCGGCCTGGCCGCGCATGAAACCGGTCTCCGAACCGTAATAGACGACGGGGATGCCGCGCGCGGTGAACAGCCAGTTGTGCGCATCGATGAAGCCCGCATCGCTGGCCGCCAGCCGCGGCATGTCGTGGTTGTCGTAGAACGTGGCCAGGTCGTAGGGGTTCGCGTAGGGGCCATCGACCAGGTGCAGCGCGGGCGCGAGCCGTTCGAAGCCCTTGCCGGCCTCGCCGAAGACCTCGTCCATCGCCTGTTTCATCGGGAAATCGAGCACGCTGATCGCGCCGTTCTCCGGCAGCGTGAATGCGGCGATGTTGGCGGCCTCGTAGTCGAAGGCCTCGCCGAACATGTACATGCCCGGATGCTCGGCGCGGATCCGGTCGGCGAAGCGCTTCCAGAAATCCAGCGGCTGGTGCCGGATCGTGTCGATCCGCAGCGCATCCACGCCCTGCCCGATCCATTGCAGGTAGGCGCCGACCAGATAGTCCATCACCGCCGGATTGTCGGCATCGAAATCGCCGAGCTGGGCCAGGTCGGGTTTTGCGTTGTAGAACGCGTGCAGCGGGTTGCCGGCCGGATCGAGCCGCTCCGGCGGCAGGTTCTGGTGATCGGCCAGCAACCTTCCGTCGGCGTCGAACACCTGGCCGAACTGCGGCTGCGCCTGCGGCATCGAGTACGCCGGCGAACCGTGGTTGGCGACGATGTCCAGCACCGTCTTCAGGCCGTGCGCGCGCAGGCCGCCGGTCAGGCCGGTGAAATCGAGGTCGGCGCTGGGCAGGTGTTCGTCGAGCATGTAGAAGTTCACGCCCCAGTAGCCGTGGTAGCCGGTCTTGCCGCGGTCGGTGAGGAAGCCGTTGCAGGTGATGACGTCGCCCCCGGTGAAGGCCTGGTCGGGGTTGTCGATGATCGGGGTCAGCCACACCGCGGTGAACCCCAGGTCGCGGATGTAGCCGGCGTTGTCGAGCAGGCCGCGGAAATCGCCGCCAAGGTAACCGACATTGCCGACCTCGCCGTCGCAGGGCGCCAGCGGCCGGTCGAAGGTGCGCAGCGCGTCGCTGCCGCCCTGGTCGCGATGATCGTTCGATGTGTCGCCGTTGACGAAGCGGTCGGTGACGACGAAGTACACCGCTTCGCTGGCGAAGGGCTCCAGCGTGCCGTGGAAGCGCTCCGAGGCGAAGCCGGTGACGGCACTGGCCAGCAGGGTCATGGCCAGCGTGGTCCTGAACACCATCACGCGCGTACCTCCGTCGTCTCGCGCGACACCAGCAGCACGCACACCCCCGCCAGCAGCAGGCTGCCTCCACCGATCGCCAGCGCCCACAGTGGCTGGTTGCCGAACAGCGCGCGCAGCAGGAAGCCCAGCAGGCTGGCCGCGACCAGCTGCGGGATCACGATGAAGAAGTTGAAGATGCCCATGTAGATGCCCATCTTCGTCGCCGGCAGGCTGCCGGACAGCATCGCGTAGGGCAGCGACAGGATCGACGCCCAGGCGAAGCCGACGCCGACCATCGACAGCAGCAGCCATTGCGGGTCGCGCACCAGCAGGAAGGACAGGAGGCCGGCCGCCCCCAGCCCCAGGTTGAGCGCGTGGCTCAGGCGCAGGCCCAGCGTCCGCACCATCCACGGGATCACCACCGCGGCCAGCGCGGCGAAGCCGTTGTAGGCGGCGAACAGCACGCCGACCCAGTTGGCGCCGTCGTTGTAGGCGGCCGAGGTCGGGTCGCTGCTGCCGAAGTGCACGCCGGCCACCGCGGCGGTGGTGTAGATCCACATCGCGAACAGCGCGAACCAGGAGAAGAACTGGACCACCGCCAGGCGCCGCATCGTGCCCGGCATCGCGCGCACGTCGGCGAGGATGGTCGGCAGCATGCCGCCGGCCGGCAGCACGCGGGCGATGAGCAGCAGCGCGCCGTAGGCGACCAGCATGCCGGCCAGCACGTACAGCATGCGGTCCCAGCCGCGCCAGGCGATCAGCGAGGCGAACGCCAGGCCGAGCAGCAACCACAGGACGGCAACGGGGAGGGGTGCGCGTGGATCGGCCGCCGGCAGCGCGTCCACCGGCTGCGCATCCTCGAAGCGGGCCAGCATCCCGGGCGGATACTCGCGGGTGCGCAGCACGGTCCAGCCGATCGCGGCCAGCAGCACCACGCCGCCGACATAGAACGCATAGCGCACGGTGTCCGGCACGTCGCCCGGTCCGGCCGTGTTCGCCACGCCGGCCTTGGCCAGCAGCCACGGCAGCATGCTGGCGACGATCGCACCGACGCCGATGAAGAAGCTCTGCATCGCGTAGCCGCTGGCGCGCTGCTCGCGCGGCAGCTGGTCGCCGACGAAGGCGCGGAACGGCTCCATCGCCACGTTGATCGAGGCGTCGAGGATCCACAGCGTGCCGGCGGCGATCCACAGTGCCGACGAATTCGGCATCACCAGCAGCGCCAGCGTGGCCATCACCGCGCCGGCGAGGAAGTACGGCCGGCGCCGGCCCAGGCCGGTCCAGGTGCGGTCGGACAGATAACCGATCACCGGCTGCACCAGCAGGCCGGTCAGCGGCGCGGCGATCCACAGGCCGGGGACCTGGTCCATGTCGGCGCCCAGAGTCTGGAAGATGCGGCTGACATTGGCGTTCTGCAGGGCGAAGCCGAACTGGATGCCCAGGAAGCCGAAGCACATGTTCCAGATCTGCCAGAACGACAGATGCGGTTTGCGGTCCATCAAGCGGTTCCCCCCTCCGGGAATCACGGATGCGATGTAGGCGCCCGGGCCGAGGCCTGGGCGCGGAGCCATGGTAGAGGCGCGGCATCGGATCGGCGCGTCGCTGCATACGTATTCATGCCCGCGGCACGACCGGCGCTGGCATCGTGCAGCGTCGGCGGCCGTTGCGATGGCGCCGCCGCACCACACCGCGATTCCTGGGAGGGATGATGCGACATGCAACGCGTGACGGCCGTGGCCGTCGCCGTGGAATCGCCGCGCGATTGCTGGCACTGGCCCTGTGGTCGCAGGCGCCGCAGGCCGTGGCCGCACCGACGCTGGCCGACTGCGATGCCGGCCCGGCACGCGTGCTCGCTGCAGACGTACAGGCACCGATCGAAGCACGCGGCCTGTGGCTGGACCGGCGCACGCTGCGCTGGCCCGGCGGGCAGGCCGGCGAGCGCTACCGGCTGTACCACGCCGCGCGCGGCGGCATCCGCGCCGAGGTCGGTGCCCGCGTCCGCGGCGCCGACGGCGCACACGCGCTGCGGCCCGCTTCCGACACGGGGATCGCCGCGGACGTGCTGCGCCGGCTGGGGCACGCCGGCGACGGCGCCGTACTGCGCGTCGACCTCGATGATGCCGCCCTGCGCGACCTGCACACGCAGGCGCTGGTGCTGGTCCGCGAAGACGCGGACGGCCGCGTCCTTGAGGCTACCGCCCTGCAGCCGGCGGCCGCGCTGGACGATCTGTACGCAGCGGCCGTCGACGCACCGCCACTCGGCGTCCTGCCCGGTCCCGACGGCACCGGTTTCAGCGTCTGGGCCCCGACCGCGCAGGCGGTGTCAGTGTGCCTGCATGCGGACGACAGCGCACCGGCCAGCCGCATCGCGCCGCTGCGCGTCGATCCCGCGACCGGCATCTGGTCGCTGCATATCGCCGACGACCTGCGCGGCCGCTTCTACACCTTCCTGGTCGACGTGCACGCGCGCGGGACCGGCCTGGTCCGCAACCGGGTGACCGATCCGTATTCGGTCAGCCTGGGCACCGATTCGCAGCGCAGCCACATCGCCGACCTCGACGATCCGGCGCTGGCCCCACCCGGCTGGCAGGACGCGCCGCGGCCGGCGCCGCTGCGCAGCCAGGCCGACATGCGCATCTACGAACTGCACGTGCGCGACTTCTCGATCGGCGACGCCACGGTGTCTGCCGCGCATCGCGGGAAATTCATGGCCTTCACCGAGCCGCGCAGCGACGGCATCGCCCATCTGCGCGCATTGGCCGGCGCGGGCCTGACCGACCTGCACCTGCTGCCGGTCTACGACTTCGCCAGCGTGCCCGAAGCCGGCTGCACGGGACCGGACGTTCCCGCGGCCGCGGCCGACAGCCCGGCGCAGCAGGCCGCGGTCATGGGCAACGCCGGCGCCGACTGCTTCAACTGGGGGTACGACCCGTACCACTTCAATGCGCCCGAGGGCAGCTACGCCAGCGATCCGGCCGACGGCGCGGTGCGGATCCGCGAGTTCCGCGCGATGGTGATGGCGCTGCACGCGCTGGGCCTGCGCGTGGGCATGGACGTGGTCTACAACCACACGTTCACATCCGGCCAGGATCGGCGCTCGGTACTGGACCGGATCGTGCCCGGCTATTACCACCGGCTCGATGCCGCCGGTCGCGTCGAACGGAGCACCTGCTGCGAGAACACCGCCACCGAGCACGCGATGATGGCGCGGCTGATGATCGATTCGGTCGAACTGTGGGTTCGCCATTACCGGATCGACGCGTTCCGCTTCGACCTGATGGGCCACCAGCCGCGTGCCGTCATGGAAGCGCTGCAGCAGCGGGTCGATGCCGCCGCCGGACGCCATGTGCAGCTGATCGGCGAGGGCTGGAACTTCGGCGAGGTCGCCGACGGCACGCGCTTCGTCCAGGCCTCGCAGCTGTCGCTGGCCGGCAGCGGGATCGGCACGTTCAGCGACCGCGCGCGCGACGCGCTGCGCGGTGGCGGGCCCGGCGACGGCCCAGCCGACAAGGCCTCACGCCAGGGCTGGCTGAACGGACTGGTGTACGCGCCCAATGACGAGGCCGACCCGACCCTGGCTCGGGACGCCCTGCTGGCCGCCGCCGACCTGGTCCGGGTCGGCCTGGCCGGCAGCCTGCGCGACTACGTGCTGACCACGGCCGACGGCAGCGCCCGGCCGCTGCACGCGATCGACTACAACGGCCAGCCGGCCGGCTATGCCGCCGCGCCGGGCGAGGTGGTCAATTACGTCGAGAACCACGACAACGAAACCTTGTACGACATCAATGCCTGGAAGCTGCCACCGGGCACCAGCAGCGGGGACCGCGCCCGCGTGCAGCTGCTGGGCATGGCCAGCAACGCCTTCAGCCAGGGCGTGGCCTACTTCCACGCCGGCATCGACACGCTGCGCTCCAAGTCGATGGACCGCAACAGCTACGACTCCGGCGACTGGTTCAACCGGATCGACTGGACCTATCGCGACAACCACTTCGGTACCGGCCTGCCACCGGCAAGCGGCAATGACGTGGCCTGGCCGTGGATCGCACCACGCCTGGCCGATCCGGCCCTGCGGCCGACGTCCGCCGACATCGCCCTGGCCCGCGACGGCCTGCGCGACCTGCTGCGGATCCGGGACAGTTCCACGTTGTTCCGTCTCGACAGCGTCGACCAGGTCCGCGCACGCCTGCGCTTCGCCAATACCGGCCCGCAGCAGAACCCGCTGGTGATCGCCGGCCACCTCGACGGCCGCGGCCATCCAGGCGCCGGTTTCCGCGAAGTGCTGTACCTGCTCAATGCATCGCCCGAACCGCAGCGGCTGGACCTGCCGGGCGAGCGCGGCAAGCGCTACGTGCTGCATCCGGTGCACCTGTCGCCGGGCGCCGCCGACCGACGGCCGCGCGAGCAGGCGCATTTCGATTCACGTCGCGGCCGCTTCGACCTGCCGCCACGCACCGCCCTCGTCTACGTCCTGGAGTGACCGCCACATGCCTGCATCCCTGTCTTTCGCCGCCCGGCACCGGCACCTCGCCCTGATCGTCCTTGGCGTCTTCGCCCTGCCGGCGTCCGCCGCGACAGTGGCCAGCGTCGACTCACCCGGCAACGTGCTGCGGGTCAGCCTCGAATCGCAGCACGAAGGGCGGCTGTCCTATCGCGTCGATCGCGGCGACACACCGGTGCTGTCCAGTTCGCGGCTGGGCTTCCTGCTCGGCGACGGGCGGCTGGAACGCAACCTGGAGGTGGTCGCGCAGTCCACCCGCGGCGTGGACGAGACCTGGGAACAGCCCTGGGGCGAGCGTCGCGTCAGCCGCAATCGCTACACCGAACTGCGCGCCCAGGTCGTGGAAAAAGCGCATGGCGGACGCCGCTTCGACCTGGTGTTCCGGGTCTACGACGACGGCGTCGGCTTCCGCTACGAGTTCCCGACACAGCCGGGCCAGGAGCAGGTGCGGATCCGCGCAGAACTGACCGAGTTCGCCCCGGCAGCACCCGCCACCGCCTGGTGGGTGCCGGCCTTCGAATGGAACCGCGAGGAGTATCTGTACCACCGCACCGCACTGAATGAAGTCGGCATCGCGCAGACCCCGATCACGCTGCGCACCGATGCCGGCCTGCACCTGTCGATCCATGAGGCCGCGCTGGTCGACTACGCCGGCATGAACCTGGCTCGTGGCGACGGCGACGTGCTGCGCGCGGCGCTGACACCCGGCAGCGGCGAAGCGGCGGTGGTGCGCAGCACGCCGTTCACCACGCCCTGGCGCACGATCCAGATCGGCGAACGCGCCGGCGACCTGGTCGAGTCCGACCTGATCCTCAACCTCAACGAACCCAACGCACTGGGCGACGTCAGCTGGTTCACCCCGGCCAAGTACGTCGGTGTCTGGTGGTCGCTGCATCTGGAAACCGAGACCTGGGCGACCGGCCCGCAGCACGGTGCGACCACGGCCAACACCCGCCGTTACATCGACTTCGCCGCGGAGAACGGCTTCCGCGGCGTGCTGGTCGAGGGCTGGAACCCGGGCTGGGATGGCGACTGGTTCGCCAACGGCTGGGGCTTCGACTTCACCCGCGCCGCAGCCGACTTCGACCTGCCCGGCCTGGCCGGCTACGCGGCCGGCAAGGGTGTGCACCTGGTCGGCCACCACGAGACGGCCTGCGCGGTCAGCCACTACGAGCGCCAGCTGCCGGCCGCGCTGGACCTGTACGCCCGCCATGGCGTGGACGTGATCAAGACCGGCTATGTCTGCGATGCCGGCGACATCCAGCGCCAGGACACCCGCGACGGGCCGGTGATCCGCGAATGGCACGAAGGCCAGTGGATGAGCAACCACCACCTGCACGTCGTGCAGGAGGCCGCCAGGCGACGGCTCGCGGTCAACGCGCACGAACCGATCAAGGACACCGGCCTGCGCCGCACCTATCCGAACTGGGTCTCGCGCGAAGGCGCACGGGGCATGGAATACAACGCCTGGGGCCAGCCACCGAATCCACCCGACCACGAAGCGACGCTGGTGTTCACCCGGATGCTGGCGGGGCCGATGGATTTCACACCCGGCATCGTCAGCCTGAAGGGACGCAACGGGCAGCCGCTGCAGAGCACGCTGGCCAAGCAGCTGGCGCTGTACGTGGTGCTGTACAGCCCGATCCAGATGGTGGCCGACCTGCCCGAGCACTATGCCGCACAGCCCGAGGCCTTCCAGTTCATCCGCGATGTCGCGGTGGACTGGGAGGAAAGCCGCGTGCTTGCCGGCGACGTCGGCGACTACGCGGTGATCGCGCGCAAGGCGCGTGGCAGCGATGCATGGTTCATCGGCGCGGTCGGCGACGAACAGCCGCGCACGCTGCGCGCCTCGCTGTCGTTTCTCGATCCGGGCCGTCGCTACCGCGCCGAGATCCATCGCGATGGCGAGGGTGCGCACTGGCGCGATGCGCCGTTCGCGTTCCAGCGCGAGACCCGCGAAGTCACCGCCAGCGACACGCTGGAGCTGGCGCTCGCCGCAGGCGGTGGCCAGGCGATCCGCTTCGTGCCGCTCTGAACCATGCCAGTGGGGGCCGCTCCCGGAGACATGCCGTGCGCGGCCCGCGCCGCGCCCGCTTCCATCGGGACGACCGCACCGGTTCGCTTGAAAACGCCATGAATACGTATGCAGCCACCTTTCTGCTGCGATGCACATCACTACCATGGACACGCGCCCACAACGCCTGTCCGCCGCCCCGAGACGACACCACGATCCGGCAAGCCGGCTGCATCCAGAAACCGAGAGACGACATTTCCTGGGAGGGAACAATGTTGAACCACAAGCGCAATCTGCTGAGCGTGGCGCTGGCGTCCGCGCTGACGCTGGCCACCGCCGGCGTGCAGGCACAGACCGCCGGCAGCAGCGAGGATCCGGCCCCGCAACCGGGTGCGGTCGATCTGGACACCGTCCAGGTCACCGGCATCCGCCGCGGCATCGAGGATGCGATCTCGGTGAAGCGCGATTCCAGCTCGATCGTCGAGGCGATCTCGGCCGAGGACATCGGCAAACTGCCCGACGTGAGCATCGGCGAGTCGATCGCGCGCCTGCCCGGCCTGTCCGCACAGCGCGTGGCCGGGCGCGCCCAGGTGATCAGCGTGCGCGGCCTGTCGCCCGACTTCGCCACCACCCTGCTCAACGGCCGCGAGATGGTCAGCACCGGCGACAACCGCAGCGTGGAATTCGACCAGTACCCGTCGGAGCTGGTCAGCGGCGTCACCGTCTACAAGACGCCCGACGCGCGCCTGATCGGCCAGGGCCTGTCCGGCACGCTGGACATGCAGACCGTGCGCCCGCTGAACTTCGAGGACACGGTGATCAACCTCAGCGGCCGCTACCAGCACAACTCGCTGGGCAAGGCCGCCGATACCAGCGGCTACGGCCATCGCCTCAGCGCCAGCTACATCGGCCAGTCGGACGACCGCCGCTTCGGCTTTTCGATCGGCTATTCGCATTCGGATACGCCGATCCAGGAAAACCAGGTCGGCCTGTACGAGCCGTGGAAGACCGACGCCCGTCCCGGCCTGCCGACCGGCGCGTACGCCACCGATGGCATGAAGGCGCTGCGCCGTACCGGCTACACCAAGCGCGACGGCGTGATGGCGACCCTGCAGTTCCGCCCGTCCAACGCCTGGACCAGCACCCTGGACCTGTTCCACTCCGAGGCCGAGCAGCAGGACACGGCCAACCAGTGGGAGGTCAACACCCAGTACAACGGCTCGTTCCCCTGCAATCCCGAATGCGTCTACGGCAACGTGCAGCTGAGCGACAACGGCAGTTTCGCCGGCGGCACGCTGACCGGCGTGTATCCGCTGGTGCGGGGCATGTTCAACCGCCGCGAGGACAGGATCGACGCGTTCGGCTGGAGCAACGAGTTCGATGTCGGCCAGGCCCGTGTCGTCACCGACATCAGCTGGTCGCGCGCCAAGCGCGACGAGATCAGCCTGGAAAACAACACCCAGCGGCTGCCCAACCCGTCGCTGGACACGATCGACCTGAGCATCCGCGGCAACGGCTTCTCGCAGATGGTGCCCGGGCTGGACTACTCGGATCCGGCCAACCTGTACCTGACCAACACCATCTACGGCTCCGGCTACGGCAAGACGCCCAGCGTCGAGGACGAGCTGAAGGGCGCCCGCATCGCCATCTCCCTGCCCGCACCCGAATCGATCGGCTGGCTGGCGGACTTCGACCTGGGCCTGAACTACGCCGATCGGGAGAAGAGCAAGCGCCAGCCCGAGGGCAACATCAACCTCGGCCCGCAGGGCGATACCGCGATCGGCCGGGACCTGCAGTACGGCCTGGTCGACCTGGGATTCGCCGGCATCGGCTACATCCCGGCGTGGAACGTGCCGGCCGCGGTGGCCCGCTACATGGTGTTCGAACCGACCGAAGACCTGTCCTACCTGATTCCGAAGGCATGGACGGTCAGCGAGAAGATCACCACCGGCTTCGCCCGCGCCAACATCGATGCCGAATGGGGCTCGACCATCGTCACGGGCAACGTCGGCGTGCAGGTCCAGCACGTCGACCAGTCCTCCGCATCGCACTACTGGGACGCGACCCGTCCCGCCGGCAGCAACGTGCAGCCGTTCGAGGCGGGCAAGACCTACACCGACGTGCTGCCGAGCATGAACCTGGCGTTCCGGTTCGCGAACGAGCACACGATCCGTGTCGGCCTGGCCGAACAGGTGGCGCGCCCGCGCGTGGACCAGCTGCGGTCCTCGCTGGAATTCGGCGTGAACGAAACGACCGGCCAGCCCGGCGGCAGCGGCGGCAATCCGCTGCTCGATCCGTGGCACGCCTACGCCTTCGACCTGTCCTGGGAGAAGTACTTCGGCAACCGCGCCTACGTGGCCGCCGCGTTCTTCTACAAGGACCTGCGCACCTACATCTACACCCAGACCCGCGACGACTACGACTTCTCGGATTTCGTCGCCGACTACGTGCCGCCGCCGGGCACCCAGCCCGCCCAGGACATCGGCAACTTCACCGCGCCGCAGAACGGCAAGGGCGGCACCCTGCGCGGCGTGGAACTGACCGCCTCGCTGCCGCTGGACCTGTGGAGCGACGCGCTGCGCGGCTTCGGCATCATCGCCAGTGCCAGCTTCAACGACAGCGACATCAAGGTCCTCGACCCGGAAAGCACCAACAGCGTCGGCAGCGATCCGATCGACCTGCCCGGCCTGTCCAAGCGCGTCTACAACCTGACCGCCTATTTCGAACGCGACGGCTTCGAGGCACGCGTCAGCCAGCGGCGGCGCTCGGACTTCATCGGCGAGATCGGCAATTTCGACGGGGCGCGCACGCTGCGCTACGTGGTCGGCGAGAACATCACCGACGCGCAGCTGAGCTACAGCTTCGGCGACAGCTCGGCGCTGAACGGGCTGACCCTGCTGCTGCAGGCCAGCAACCTGACCAACGAGTCCTACCGCACCTATGCCGGCAGCCGCGATCGTCCGCTCGAGCACGTCGAGTGGGGCCGCACTTACCTGCTGGGCGTGAACTACCGCTTCTGAGCGCGCTCCCTTTCCTCCCCGCCGGGCCTCTCGCCGGCGGGGAGGACGCGCTCACCTTTTCCTGCCGGCCATCGCCGGCCCCGATGTCCAATGGCCTGGCTCATGTCCGAATCCCCCTGGTGGCGCGGCGCCGTCATCTACCAGATCTATCCGCGCAGCTTCCTGGACGCCAGCGGCGACGGCGTCGGCGACCTGCCCGGCATCATCGAGAAGCTCGAGTACGTCGCCAGCCTGGGCGTGGACGCGATCTGGATCTCGCCGTTCTTCAAGTCGCCGATGGCCGACTTCGGCTACGACATCGCCGACTACCGCGAGGTCGACCCGCTGTTCGGCACGCTGGAGGAGTTCGACCGGCTGCTGGCCAGGGCGCACGCGCTGGGCCTGAAGGTGATGATCGACCAGGTGCTGAGCCACACCTCGATCGAGCACGCCTGGTTCCGCGAGAGCCGGCAGAACCGCGACAACCCGAAGGCCGACTGGTACGTCTGGGCCGATCCCAGCGAGGACGGCACCCCGCCGAACAACTGGATGGCGCTGTTCGGCGGCGTGGCCTGGCACTGGGAACCGCGCCGCGAGCAGTACTACCTGCACAATTTCCTGTCTTCGCAGCCCGACCTGAACTTCCACAACCCGGACGTGCGGCAGGCGATCCTGGACAGCGTCGAGTTCTGGCTGGCGCGCGGCGTCGACGGCCTGCGCCTGGACGCGATCAACTTCTGCTTCCACGACCGCGCACTGCGCGACAACCCGCCCAAGCCGAAGGACAAGCGCGTCGGCCGCGGCTTCAGCCCGGACAACCCGTACGCCTACCAGTACCACCTCCACAACAACACCCAGCCCGAGAACCTGGCCTTCCTGGCCGACCTGCGCGCCCTGCTCGACCGCTACCCGGGCACGGTGGCGCTGGGCGAGATCTCCTCGGAGGATTCGCTGGCCACCACCGCCGAGTACACCGCCGACGGCCGCCTGCACATGGGCTACAGCTTCGAACTGCTGACCGAGGACAGCAGCGCGGCCTACATCCGCGGCACGGTCGAGCGGCTGGAAGCGGCAATGACCGAGGGCTGGCCGTGCTGGGCGATCTCCAACCACGACGTACCGCGCGCGATCAGCCGCTGGAGCGGCGGTGAAGCCGCGCCCGCGCACGCACGCCAGCTGGCGATGCTGGTCGGTGCGCTGCGCGGCTCGGTGTGCATCTATCAGGGCGAGGAACTGGGCCTGCCCGAGGCGGAGGTGCCGTTCGAGGCCCTGCAGGATCCTTACGGCATCGCGTTCTGGCCGACCTTCAAGGGCCGCGACGGCTGCCGCACGCCGATGCCGTGGACCGACGCGGCCGACGCCGGCTTCAGCGACGGCACGCCCTGGCTGCCGGTGCCCGACGCGCACCGCGCGGTCGCGGTCTCGCGCCAGGACCACGCCCCCGGCTCGGTCCTCAATGCGTTCCGTACCTTCATGGCCTGGCGCCACCGGCAGCCGGCGCTGGTGCGCGGCGACATCGGCTTCCTGGACGCCGCCGAACCGCTGCTGGCCTTCGTCCGCACCTGCGACGGACAGCGTCTGCTGGCCGTGTTCAACCTGTCGGGAACGCCACAGACCTACCGCCTGCCGGAAGGCGACTGGGAGGCGCTGCAGGGCCACGGTGCACCGACGCCGGCGCTGCACGGCGGCCGCGTTGAACTGGCGGCGCGCGAGGTGCTGTTCGCACAGGCGCGCTGAGGCGCGCCATCCGCGCACGGCCAGGGCGCCACGCGCCGCCCCAGGCGCAGGCCGACAGGCGGCTGCTGCCATCGATGTGCAGGATCCGGCCGGCCACGAAACTGCCGTTCTCGCTGGCGCGGATCACCACCGGTGCAGGCCGCATCCGGCCCAGCGTCCCCGGCTGCCTGTGCTGACGCCGGGCGGGCATGACCTGCCTTTGCCTGGCGTCCCGCACCTTCCCGTATCGCGATCCGCGATCGGGGCACGGTCGCGGCGTGCCCGTGGTCGCATCGTCGTCGCGCTGGTGGCGCTCCTTCGCACTCGTTTCACCGTCCAGCCTTCAGCGTCTGGACGAACCCGAGGACACCCCATGGCACCGACCGCAGCCGCTCCCGTGCCCGCCCTCGCCGCGCCCGTGCATCGGCGCACCGTGGTGACCCTGCACGATCCACGACAAGGCCGCGCGCCGCATGAACTGGCCTCGGCCGACTGGCTGGCGCGGCGCCTGGCCAGCCTGTTCGGCTGGGGCTTCGCCGGTGTCTTCGACCCCGGCGCGCGGTATCCGGATCGCCCGTACTTCGTGCCCGCCGACACCCTGCTGGCCGAGGATGCCGCGCGCCTGGGCATCGTCGACGAACACGATCTGTTCGGCGGCGTCGTACCGCATGCCTTCGTGGCCACCAAGGTGATCTCGCACGCGGCAGCGGACCCTGCCTCCGTGCTGCCCACTGGCTGGCAACCAGGCCTGTCGGCAGCGCTTGGCGACGCGGTGCTGCCAGGCCATGCCGCGTTCGGGCACGCCGGGCTGGAAGCGGCGTCGCTGCAGTTGCTGCGGCATGGCCCGGTGCGGATCAAGCAGGCCCACGCCCGCGGCGGCCACGGCCAGGACATCGTGGAAGACGCCCACGCCCTGCGCCAGGTCTGCGCCGGCCTCGATCCGGTCGCACTGCGCGAGCACGGCGTGGTCGCGGAACTGAACCTGGACCAGGCCACCACCTGCAGCATCGGCGAACTGCGCCTGCCCGGGATGCGCCTGGCGTATCTCGGCACGCAGCGGCAGATCGTCGACCGGACCGGTGGCGAGGTCTATGGCGGCTCCAGCCTGCGCGTGGTGCGGGGCGGCTTCGCCGACCTGGACGCCCTGGCCGGATCGGACGAGGAGCGCCAGGTCGTCCGCAATGCCCTGCGCTACGACGCAGCGGTGCAGCAGGCGTTCCCCGGCTTCTTCGCGTCGCGCCGCAACTACGATGCGGTCTGCGGCGTGGGCGGCGATGGGCGCCGCCACTGCGGCATCCTCGAACAGTCCTGGCGCCTGGGCGGTGCATCGCCTGCTGAAATCGCGGCACTGGCGGCGCTGCTGGCAATGCCCGGCCTGGCGCGCGTGGATGCCGCATGCCACGAAAGCCACGACCCCGCACACATCCCGCCCACGCATGCCCAGGTACATTTCAGCCATCCCGATGCGACAGAAGGCCCGGTCATGAAATACGCGACCGTGGACATTCCGGATGGACATATCGCTTGAATCGATCGACATCGCCGTCGACCAGGACCAGGTCCGCGGCACCCTGCTCTCGCCCAATCCTGCGTTGCCCGGCGTGCTGTTCGTGCACGGCTGGGGCGGCAGCCAGGAACACGACCTGGTCCGCGCGCGCCAGGCGGCGGGCATCGGCTGCGTCTGCCTGACCTTCGACCTGCGCGGCCACGAAGACACCGCATCGCAGTGGGAAACCGTCAGCCGCGGCCAGAACCTGGACGATCTGCTCGCTGCCTACGACTGGTTCGTCGCCCATCCCAATGTCGATCCAGCTGCGATCGCCGTGGTCGGCATCAGTTATGGCGGCTATCTCGCCTGCCTGCTGGCCGAGCGGCGCCCGGTGCGCTGGCTGGCCCTGCGTTCGCCCGCGCTGTACAAGGACGCTGGCTGGGAACTGCCCAAGCGGCGCCTGCACGACGACCCCGACCTGCACGCCTTCCGCAGGCGCAAGGTCGACGCGGGGGACAACCTGGCGCTGGCCGCCGGCAGCCGCTTCCGCGGCGATGTGCTGCTGGTGGAGGCCGAACATGACGACGTGGTGCCGCATCCGGTGACCGAAAACTACGCGGCCGCATTCGCCAATGCCCACTCGCTGACCACCCGGCGGATCTCCGGCGCCGACCACGCGTTCTCGCAGAAAACCCAGCAGAAGGCCTACACCGAGTTGCTGGTCGGCTGGCTGACCGAGATGGTCCGCGGCGCGCGCGAACACCAGGCCAGCGAGAAGGTCGCCGAGCGCAAGCGCATCCGCAGGGAGGCCGGAATCGGCCCTTCCGCGCCGCGGATCGAACCACCCCCGGTCTAGTCTGGACGTGCGAATGCGCCCCCACGAAGACCCGCGACGCCGGTTTCCTGCAATTTTTCGCTGTTTTCCCCTTGGCGCGGCCGCGGACATGGCCTACATTGCGCTTGCCGACGGGCGTCGGCGCAGACTCCAACCACCCCAACGTACCGAACAGGAAAGTTATGGCGAAGACCACCAAGAAGCCGGCCGCCAAGAAGGCCGCGCCGAAAGCGGCCAAGAAGGCCGCAGTGAAGAAGGCTGCCGCTCCGAAGAAGGCCGCCCCCGTCCTCAAGGAAGTGCTGGGCAAGTCCGCGCTGATCAAGCACCTGGCCGAAACCAGCGGCGTGGTCGCCAAGGACGTCAAGGCCGTGCTGGCCGCGGTCGAGGACGCCGTCTCCGGCGCGATCAGCAAGAAGGGCGCGGGCAGCTTCACCCTGCCGGGCCTGTTCAAGGTCAGCTCGGTCAAGGTGCCGGCCAAGGCCAAGCGCAAGGGCATCAACCCGTTCACCAAGGAAGAGCAGTGGTTCGCGGCCAAGCCGGCTTCGGTCAAGGTCAAGGTCCGTCCGCTGAAGAAGCTGAAGGACGCTGCGGCCTGATCGGCCACGCGACCCGTGTTTCCCGACAGGGCGGCAGCGATGCCGCCCTGTTGCGTTTCCGGCCCCCGGCGATGCGCGCATGAGCGCGCCGGTGCGACCCCGCAGTGTGGCCAGGCGCATCGCCCGCCTGCTCTCGACCGTCGTCTGCCTGTTCTGCCTGCTGCTGGTGCTTGCCTGGGCCTGGCAACAACCCTTCCTGCGCACGCCGCGCGTGCTGTGGGAACTTTCCAACGCGCCGGTGCCCGACAGCCTGCCGGTGCCCGTCGAAGGCGTGGCCTCCGGCCAGGTCGCCGACACTTTCGGCGCGCCGCGCGGCAGCGACCGCCGCCATGAAGGCATCGACATTTTCGCCCCGCGCGGCACCACGGTACGCAGCACCACCCGCGGCGTGGTCACCGCAGTGCGCGAACGCGGCCTGGGCGGCCGCCAGGTCTGGATCCTGGGGCCAGGGCGCGAACGCCACTACTACGCGCACCTGGACGACTGGGTCGAAGGCCTGGCCGAAGGCGACGTGGTCGACGCCGGAACGCCGCTGGGCACCGTCGGCAACACCGGCAACGCGCGCACCACGCCACCGCATCTTCACTACGGCGTCTATGGACGGAACGGAGCGTCCGATCCGTTGCCGAGGATGCGCAGCACCCGCTGAATCGCGCTGCCGGCGCGGTGGAACAGTTCGTCATGGCCGGCGTACTCGTGGCACGCCGATGGCCGCCCTATCTTTGGGCCACTCCCGTGCCAGACATTCCCAATGAAACGACGCCAGCAACGTTATCGGGTCACCGTGACCCCGGTCGAGACCGGCGGCCTGCCCTGCGCCGGCCGCTGCAGCATCGAGTTCGAACAATCCTGCCAGGACGACTGGATGCAGGCGGTCGAAGGCAACCAGCGCCTGCGCGGCCTGTCCGGCGACGAACGCACCGCGCTGGTGATCGGCACCCGGATCCTCGATGGCCTGATGCAGGCGCACCGCGACGTGCCCGACGACCTGTTCGCCGGCATGCGCGCACCGATGGCGGCCCTGGTCGACGAACTGGCCAGGCGCGGAAACGGCTGAGGCCGCCTGTCCGGCACGCGGGGCCGCTTCCCGGATCCATGCGTCTGCAGGCGCGCGTCCGGCATCGGGCGCGTTCCGCTAACGGTGGATTCACCCGAGGCTCCCAAGACTGGCGCCTCCCTGCTGCCGGTAACGCCCCCATGCCACGGATGTCCCGCTTCTTCGCTTCCACCCTGCTGCTCGCCACCCTTGCCGCCACCGCCACCGGCGCGATGGCGACGCCGCAGGTACAGGGGCGCGAGGTGTCGATCGGCGCCGTCGATGCGCAGCAGTTCCTCGATGGCCAGTTTCCTCAGCAGCGCGACGCGCTGGGCGGCCTGGTCGAACTGACGGTCAGCAAGCCCCGCCTCGAACTGCCGCCCGGCAACCGCCTGCGCCTGGCGTTCGACCTGGCGATGGCCAGCGGCGGCGGCACCGCGACCCCGGTCGGCAACGTGACGCTCAGCAGCGCCCTGCGCTATGACGGCGCACAGCAGGCGTTCTTCCTCGACCAGCCCAACCTGGAGGCGTTCAAGCCGGTCAGCGGCAGCGCCAGCCTCGACCCCAGCACCCGCGCCCTGCTCAACGCCTGGCTCGCCGACTATGCGCGCAAGGAGCCGATCTACCGGCTCGATCCCGCCATCGCCGCGCTGCTGGGCGGCATCCAGGTCGCCTCGGCCGGCGTCGCCGACGGGCGTCTGGTGGTGACCTTCAACCAGGATGTCGGCGCGCTGGTGCCGCAGGCCGCCGACTGATCCTCAGCGTTTGGGCTGCAGCATCGTGCCGGTGCACTTCTTCGAACCGCAGCGGCACTCCCAGATCTTCTTCAGGCGCGGCGTGTGCCGCTCCGACAGGGTGATGCCGTAGTTGTAGGTCAGCTCCTCGCCGGGCGCGATGTCGCGGATCGCCTCGATCAGCACGCGGTCGCGGCTGCGGTCGTCGCCCTCGAACTCGGCGATCAACGCCTCGCAGTTCGGGTCGCAGCTGTGGTTGATCCAGCGCGCGTCGTTGCCCTGGTGGTTCGCATCGATGACGTACTCGTCGTTCAACGTGAACAGGAAGGTGTGGCCGCTCTCGACATCGCCGGTGGTGTCGGCATCGACCTCGGCGTGGGTGCGGCGCTTGCCCTTGTACTCGACGACGCTGTCGCCCTTGCGCAGCTGGACGGCAGCGAACACGCCGTTTCCGTGGATGGGCGATTTCCTGGCGACGATCTTGCGGGCCATGCGGGATCCGGTGCGGGGGCAATGCGGGATTCTCGCGCAGAACGGCACTGCAGCCCAAGCCCCGTGATGCCCTCGAAGCCGGGGCCTGCCCGCCCCAACCGCGCCTGACCCGCAAAACCCGGTACTTGGCGCTGCCGCGGCCAAAGAGTACAATTTCGGTACGCTTTCCTCCCCCTGCAGTCCCCCATGCTCCGCGTCACCAAACTGACCGACTACGCCACCGTGGTCCTGACCGTGCTCGCCGCACGCCCGGGCCAGGTGCTGAGTGCGGCCGACCTGGCCGAACATTCCGGCCTCGAACAACCCACCGTCAGCAAGCTGCTCAAACCGCTGGCCCAGGCCGGGCTGGTCGAGGGCCTGCGCGGCGCGCATGGCGGCTATCGGCTCAGCCGCGATGCGGGCGACATCACCCTGATCGAGATCGTCGAGGCGATGGAAGGTCCGCTGGCGATGACCGAATGCAGCCAGCACGACAACAGCTGCGGCATCGCCCACCAGTGCGGCGTGCGCGCCAACTGGCGGCTGATCAACGACGTCGTCGCCGAGGCGCTGCGTGGCGTGACCCTGTCGCAGATGCTGCAGCCCCCCTCCCCTTCCGACCTGCGCCGGCGCCCGATCGCCGTGCGCGTCGCCACCTGATCCCGTAGGCAGCCATATGGCCACCGAAACCGATACCACCGACGTGAACGCCCCCATCCAGAACGCCGAGATCATCGAACGGCTCGGCCGGCGCTACGACGCCGGCTTCATCACCGACATCGAATCCGAGTCGCTGCCGCCGGGCCTGGACGAGGACACCATCCGTGCCCTGTCGGCCAAGAAGAACGAGCCGGAGTGGATGACCGACTGGCGCCTGGCCGCGTACCGCCACTGGCAGAAGATGCCGATGCCGGAGTGGGCCAAGCTGAAGATCGCGCCGATCGATTTCCAGGCGCTGAGCTACTACTCCGCGCCGAAGGGCCCGAAGTACAAGTCGCTGGACGAAGTGCCGCAGGAACTGCTGGACACCTACGACAAGCTCGGCGTGCCGCTGCACGAACGCGCCAAGCTGGCCGGCGTGGCCGTGGATGCGGTGTTCGATTCGGTCTCGGTCGGCACCACGTTCCGCAAGGAACTGGCCGAGAAGGGCGTGATCTTCTGCTCGATGTCCGAGGCCATCGCCGAACACCCGGACCTGGTGAAGCGGTACCTGGGCACGGTGGTGCCGGTCGGCGACAACTACTTCGCCGCGCTCAACTCGGCGGTGTTCTCCGACGGCAGTTTCGTGTTCATCCCGGCCGGCGTGCGCTGCCCGATGGAACTGAGCACCTACTTCCGCATCAACGCCGGCCACACCGGCCAGTTCGAACGCACCCTGATCGTCTGCGAGGACAAGGCGTACGTGTCCTACCTCGAGGGCTGCACCGCGCCGATGCGCGACGAGAACCAGCTGCACGCCGCGGTGGTCGAGCTGGTCGCGCTGGAAGATGCCGAGATCAAGTACTCCACGGTGCAGAACTGGTATCCGGGCGACGAGAACGGCGTCGGCGGCATCTACAACTTCGTGACCAAGCGCGCCGAGTGCCGTGGCGACCGCAGCAAGGTGACCTGGACCCAGGTCGAGACCGGCTCGGCGATCACCTGGAAGTACCCGTCCTGCGTGCTGCTCGGCGACGATTCCAGCGGCGAGTTCCATTCGGTGGCGCTGACCCACCACCGCCAGCAGGCCGATACCGGCACCAAGATGATCCACATCGGCAAGCGCACCAAGTCGAAGATCGTCAGCAAGGGCATCAGCGCCGGACGCGGCCAGAACACCTACCGCGGCCTGGTCAAGGTCGACCGCAATGCCGACGGCGCGCGCAACTACACCCAGTGCGACAGCCTGCTGATCGGCAAGGAATGCGGCGCCCATACCTTCCCCTACATCGAGGTGAAGAACCCCGATGCGACCGTCGAGCACGAAGCGACGACCTCCAAGATCAGCGACGACCAGATGTTCTACTGCCGGGCCCGCGGCATCGGCCAGGAGGACGCGGTCTCGATGATCGTCGACGGCTTCTGCAAGCAGGTGTTCCGCGAGCTGCCGATGGAGTTCGCGGTGGAAGCCAAGAAGCTGCTGGAAGTGTCCCTGGAAGGATCGGTCGGCTGATCCCCGCGGCGCGCCCGCCAGGCGCGCGCGACCGCCATCCTGTCCCGTTCCCCGCCCCCTTTTACATTGAAGACCGCCACATCATGTTGAAGATCGACAACCTCCACGCCTCCGTCGCCGGCAAGGACATCCTCAAGGGCCTGTCGCTGGAAGTGAAGCCGGGCGAAGTGCACGCCATCATGGGCCCCAACGGCGCCGGCAAGTCCACGCTCGGCAACGTGCTGGCCGGCCGCGACGGCTACGAGGTCACCGAAGGCAGCGTGCGGTTCGACGACCAGGCCCTGCTGGAACTGGCCCCCGAGGAGCGCGCCGCCGCCGGCCTGTTCCTGGCGTTCCAGTACCCGGTGGAAATCCCCGGCGTGAACAACACCTACTTCCTGCGCGCCGCGCTCAACGCACAGCGCAAGGCGCGCGGCGAGCCGGAACTGGATTCGATGCAGTTCCTCAAGCTGGTGCGGCAGAAGCTGGCTGTGCTGCACCTGAAGGACGAACTGCTGCACCGTGGCGTGAACGAAGGCTTCTCCGGTGGCGAGAAGAAGCGCAACGAGATCTTCCAGCTGGCCGTGCTCGAGCCCAAGCTGGCGATCCTGGACGAAACCGATTCCGGCCTGGACATCGATGCGCTCAAGGTCGTGGCCGATGGCGTCAACGCGCTGCGCTCGCCGGAGCGCTCGTTCGTGGTCATCACCCATTACCAGCGCCTGCTCGACTACATCAAGCCGGACGTGGTGCATGTGCTGTCCGACGGCCGCATCGTGCAGACCGGCGGCCCGGAGCTGGCGCTGGAACTTGAAAAGCACGGCTATGCGTGGCTGAAGGACCGCGTCGCACCGGAGGCCGCGGTCTGATGAGCACGCTCCTGCAATCGCTGGCCGGCGCGTTCGACGGCGATGCCGCGCGCCGCGAGGTGCTCGACGCCGCCCTGCACGACGGCCTGCCCGGCCCGCGCAGCGAGGCCTGGAAGTACACCTCGCTGCGCCAGCTCGACCGTCGCAGCTTCGCCGCACCGCCCGCCGGGACGGCAACGGTGGATGCCGCGCTGCTCGCGGACATCCCCGCGCCGCGCCTGGTCTTCGTCAATGGGCGGCATGCGCCCTCGCTGTCCGATCTTTCAGGCCTGCCGGCCGGAGTCGACCTGCAGCCCCTCTCGACCGCGCTCGCCGCCGGCGACGAGGCGCTGCGGTTCCTTGCCCGCCGCTTCGAGCGCAGCGAACACGTCTTCGCCCGCCTGAACGCGGCGCTCGCGAACGAAGGCGCACTGCTGCGCGTGGCCGAGGACACCGTGGTCGAGCTCCCGCTGCATCTGGTCTTCGTCGGTGCGGCCGCGGACGCCGACCTGGCCTGGCACCTGCGCCATGTCATCGAACTGCGCCGCGGCGCGGCGCTGCAGCTGCTCGAGCATCACCTGCAATCGGGCGAATCGGCGCACCTGGCCAATACGCTGACCCACGTGCAGGTGGCCGATAACGCGTCGCTGGCGCATGCGCGCCTGCAGTCCGATGCCGCCGGCCAGACCTCGCTGCTGCGCACCGAGGCGGTGCTGGAACGCGATGCGCGCTATCGCCGCGTCGACCTCGAGCTGGGCGCGTCGCTGACCCGGCATGAACTGAACGTGCGCCTGGAAGGCGACAACGCGCAGCTGACCGCCAACGGCGTGCTGCTGGGCAACGGCCGTCGCCACATCGACACCCGCCTGGGCATCGAGCACATCGCGCGCGACACCAGCGCCGAACTGATCTGGCGTGGCGTTGGCGCCGATCGCAGCCGCGTGGTGTTCCACGGCGGCATCAACATCGTGGCCGGCGCCGACGGCACCGACGCGCGCCTGTCCAACAAGAACCTGCTGCTGTCGGCCAATGCCGAGATCGACACCCAGCCGGTGCTGGTGATCGATGCTGACGAGGTCCAGGCGGCGCACGGCGCCACGGTCGGCCAGCTCGACCAGCAGGCGCTGTTCTACCTGCGTTCGCGTGGCTTGCCGAAAGACCGCGCGCAGGCGCTGCTCAGCGCCGCGTTCTGCCACGAGCCGCTGGCCGCGGTGGACGGCCCGCTCGCCGGCATTCTGGCCACGCACCTGGATCGCGCCCTGAGCGCCTCGGGGGTCGCGTGAGCATTCCGGCCGCTGCCATGCAGGGCGAGGCGATCGACTGGGAGCGCGTGCGTTCCGATTTCCCGCTGCTGATGCGCCAGGTGCACGGCAAGCCGCTGCTGTACTTCGACAACGCCAACACCAGCCAGAAGCCGATGCAGGTGATCGCGGCGACCGATGCGTTCTACCGTCGCCAGAATGCCAACGTCAGCCGCGCCGTGCATGCGCTCGGCACCGAGGCGACCGAGGCCTACGAAGGCGCCCGCGGCACGCTGGCGCGCTTCCTCAAGGTGCGCGCCGACGAACTGGTGCTGTGCAGCGGCACCACCTTTGCGATCAACCTGGTCGCGTACGCGTGGGCGCTGCCGCGACTGAAGGCCGGCGACACCATCCTGGTCTCGCGGATGGAGCACCACGCCAACATCGTGCCGTGGCAGCTGGTCGCGCAGCGCACCGGCGCGACGGTGAAGGTGGCCGAGATCCTGCCGGATGGCTCGCTGGACCTCGATGCGCTGCACGCGGCGATGACGGCCGACGTGAAGCTGCTGGCGCTGACCCATGTCTCCAACGTGCTGGGCACGGTCAATCCGGTCCGCGAGATCTGCCGCGAGGCACGCCGCCGCGGGATCGTGACCGTGATCGACGGCTCGCAGGCCGCGCCGCACCTGCCGCTGGACGTGGCCGCGATCGGCTGCGACTTCTACGCGATCACCGGCCACAAGATGTGCGGCCCGACCGGGACCGGCGCGCTGTGGGGACGTCGCGAGCACCTGCAGGCGATGCCGCCGTTCATCGGTGGCGGCGAGATGATCAAGGAAGTCAGCTTCGACGGGACGGTGTTCAACGATCCACCGCATCGCTTCGAGGCCGGCACGCCCAACATCGCCGGCTTCGTCGGGCTGGGTGCGGCGGTGGACTACCTGGACTCGATCGGCATGGCCCGGGTCGCGGCACGCGAGGCAGAGCTGCTCGCGCATGCGACCGAGGAACTGCAGAAGGTCGAGGGCCTGCGCATCTTCGGCCAGGCGCCGGGCAAGGCCGCGGTGATTTCCTTCCTGATCGAGGGCGCGCACGCGCACGATCTGGCCACCCTGCTGGACCTGGAAGGCGTCGCGGTGCGCTCCGGCCAGCATTGCGCGCACCCGCTGCTGCAGTACTTCGGCGTGGCCGCGACCCTGCGCGCCTCGCTGGCGTTCTACAACACGCACGCAGAGATCGAAGCCTTCGTGGCGGCGCTGCGCAAGGTCCGCACCCTGCTGGGCTGAGTCGCGTGGCGCGGCGCCTGCGCGGCGGCGCCGAGGCCATGCCGCCGCGCCGCGCTGCCGATACACTATGCCGATGCACACCAGCGCACCTGCCCTGCAGTTCCGGGATGCGATCCCGGGCGACATTCCAACCCTGGTCGCCCTGGTCACCTCCGCCTACCGCGGCGACGCCAGCCGCCAGGGCTGGACCACCGAAGCCGATCTGCTCGATGGCGAAAGGATCTCGCCCGAGGTCCTCGCCGCCGACATCGCACGTCCACGCAGCAGGATCCTGCTGGCCGTCGACGGCGATGAGATTCTGGCCTGCGCGCACGTGGCCGAAGAAGACGGCACCGGCTATTTCGGCATGTTCGCGGTCAGCCCGGCCCTGCAGGGCGCTGGCCTCGGCAAGGTCGTGATCGCCGAGGCCGAACGCCTGGCACGCGACGCCTGGGGCCTGCCCAGCATGCGCATGACGGTGATCGACGTGCGCGACGAACTGATCGCGTTCTACGAGCGACGCGGTTACCGGCGCACCGGCATCCACAAACCCTTCCCCTACGGCGACGCGCGTTACGGCCTGCCGCAGCGCGACGACCTGCGCTTCGAGGTGCTGGAGAAAACGCTGCACGGAGCCACCGCATGAGCGGGACCTGGACCTTCGTCTGCGCCAGCGGCGAACTGCTGCCGGGCGAGATGCGCACCGTGTTCGACGAGGTCACCGGCGTGCCGATCCTGGTGGTCAACCTCGATGGCGACCTGTTCTCGCTCGAGGACCGCTGCAGCCACGAGGATTTCGAGCTGTCCTCCGGGAGCGTCGACCAGGCCGAAGGCAGCATCGAGTGCGTGCTGCACGGTGCCCGCTTCGATCTGCGCGATGGCCGCGCCCTGTGCGCGCCGGCCTATTCGCCGGTGCCCAAGTTCCCGGTCAAGTTCGAACACGGCGGGGTCTGGACCCGCGACGACCGCGACTGACGGCGGCGAAGATCGCGCCTTGAGGCGTGCTCGGCGCGGCACGCCGATCGAGGCGACGACGCGGCATCGGCAGGGCCGGCGACATGGCTGACAGGGTCGCGACTTCCACGCGAGCCCCTTCGGCGTCGCCAACAATGCCGGCGCCGACAGTAGGCACGCCACGCCGTGCACCCGGCCCTTCACACTTCCCGTGGCCGTTCAACGATGGTGCTCGCACGGCCGCCCCGGATGCGCGGGGCAGATGCGCGCCGCTCCCAGCCACGGCCATCCCACCCAGACCGAGGCGTCGGCCGTTCCGGAACCTTGCACCAGGCGCATCAGTGAACACTGATGCGTTTGCTAACGATAATAATTATCGTTTAGAATTCGTGAAGGCAGCCTGCCGCTGTCGTCGTGGAGTCCAGGTCCCGTGGGTGTGTCGAGCAAAACCGCCAATGTGGTGGCACGCGTGCTCCGTCAGGAGTTCTCGCGCCTGCGCGTGTCGGTGCTGCTGGTCACCTTCGCCCTGCTCTGCCTGACCGCCTTCGCGTCCGTGGCGTCCTCCCTGCCGGACGCCGGCGGGCATGCCGCCGTGCAGATCGACGCGGCCGGCGACGGTGGCGTTCCGCAGGTGCCATTGCATCGCGACAGCCCGGCCAAGCCGCGCCGCGCCGAACTGGCCTTCGCCGCTGCCGACAGCAGTGCCGCGGTCCTGGCGACCGCCGCCCTGCCTGCGGCACCGATCCCCGCGTTCACGCGGGTGCGGGCCGGTACCGGCCTCCCGAACGCCAACGCCGCTCCGACGCCCGATGCCACCGCGCATCGGCGCCAGCAGGGTCGCGCGCCACCGCAGGCCTGAGCGTCGTCGTACCGCCGACGCGGTAGCCGACACACCTCCGCTTTCCTGGCCGCGCCCCGCGCGCGCCATGCCTGCCGCGCGCATCGTCCGCGGCGACCCCATCACGATCACCACCCTGGAACTGTCTCATGCACAGCAACGACCGCTCGCGCCTGCGTCTCCGCCGCCGCAACCACCTCGCGCTGGCCCTGGCCACGTCGCTCTTCGCCCCGCAGGCCTTCGCCGACGTCGCCTCGGGCGCCGACGCCACCAACCTCGACGCGGTCGTGGTGACCGCCGCCGGTTTCGAGCAGAAGCTCACCGACGCGCCGGCCAGCATCAGCGTCGTGACCCGCCAGGAACTGCAGAAGCGTCCCTACGTGACCCTCATCGACGCGGTCCGCGACCTGGAAGGTGTGGACGTCGGCGAGACCTCCGACAAGACCGGCCAGCGCACGATCAGCATGCGCGGCATGGGCTCGGACTACACCCTGATCCTGATCGACGGCAAGCGCCAGAACAACCACGGCGACATCTACCCGAACAGCTTCGGCGGCAACCAGTTCAACCACATCCCGCCGCTGGACATGGTCGAGCGCATCGAAGTGATCCGTGGCCCGGCCTCGACCCTGTACGGCGCCGACGCGCTCGGTGGCGTGATCAACATCATCACCCGCAAGGTCTCCGAGCGCTGGACCGGCTCGGCCACCATCGGCCACAGCATCCAGGAAAACAGCGACTTCGGCAGCGACAGCACCTTCGACTTCGCGCTGATGGGCCCGCTGATCGCCGACACGCTCGGCCTCGGCGTGCGCGGCTCCTGGTACGAGCGCGATGCGTCGACCCCGGAGTACGAAATCATCACCGCGCCCGACGGCACCGAGTTCGAGCGCAGCCTGGGCTTCGGCGGCGGCGGCAAGACGGTGGACAACACCAACAAGAGCGCCGGCGTCACCCTGAGCTGGAAGGCGACCGAGAACCAGAGCGTGATCTTCGAGTACGACACCTCGAAGCAGACCTACGACAACACCCCGTTCATCAACAACCTGGGTACCGAAGCCTATCCGCTGGGCACCGTGGACGGCCTGGCCGGCATCTGGCGCGCCGCGCCGCAGGTGGGCTACACCGCCGACCAGGAATTCACCCGCGACCAGTGGTCGCTGACCCATCACGGCGCATGGGCGTTCGGCAACAGCTTCGTCTCGCTGGCGCACATCGACACCGGCAACCACGGCCGCACCCTGCCGTTCACGGTGGAAGACCGCCTGGTGCACCGCGACATCTACTGCAACAACGCCGCCACCTGCGCCACCGGCCCCTACGCCGGCCTGACGCGCGCGCAGCGCCAGCAGCTGCTGGTCGACACCTTCCTGCCGCGTCCGAAGCGCACGATGGAAAGCACCCAGTACACGCTGGACGCGAAGCTGGACTTCGCGGTGGGCGAGCAGCACCACTTCGTGGTCGGCGGCCAGCTCATCGACGGTGAACTGGAAGACGGCGTGTTCGGCATGGAAGGCGGCGGCGAAGGCGCCGGCACCGTGCAGGACCACCGGATGTGGTCGGTGTTCGCCGAGGACAACTGGAGCCCGATCGAAGCGCTGACCATCACCCTGGGCGTGCGCCACGACGACCACAACGTGTTCGGCAGCCACCTCAGCCCGCGCGCGTACGCCGTCTACGACCTGGCCCAGGGCTGGACCCTGAAGGGCGGCGTCAGCACCGGCTACAAGACCCCGAAGACCACCGACCTGTACGACGGCATCACCGGCTTCGGCGCGCAGGGCACCTCGCCCTTCGTCGGCAACCCGGACCTGCAGCCCGAGACCAGCGTCAACAGCGAGATCGCGCTGTACTGGACCTCGGCCGACAACGCGCACAACTTCAACATCACCATCTTCCGCAACGATTTCGACGACAAGATCGCGCGCGGCGAGACCAACCGGAGCTGCGAGCAGACCGGCGGCGTGCGTCCCTGCGCCAACCTGGGCGACTACGCGCTGCTGGGCTACACGACGTATGCGCAGAACATCAACATCGACGAGGTGCGCGTCCAGGGCGCCGAGATCGCCGGCCGCTGGGGCATCAGCGATGCCCTGTCGCTGCGCGCCAACTACACCTACACCGACAGCGAACAGCTGAGCGGCGCGCAGGTCGGCCTGCCGCTGACCAACACCGCCAAGCACATGGCCAATGCCACCCTGAACTGGCAGGCCACCGAGGACTTCAGCCTGCAGCTGATCACCGAGGCGCGCTCCAAGCGCTACCGCGACGTGGTCAACGGCGAACGCCGCGACTACAAGGACTACACCGTCCTGCACCTCGGCGCGCAGTACAGCTTCAGCGAGAACGTCCGCCTCAACGCGCGCATCAACAACCTGCTGGACGAGGACTTCACCTCGTTCCAGACCATCTGGACCCAGAACGCGACCACCGGCGTCTACACCCCGGCCTACCTCGACGACTACAACAACAAGGACAAGTCGCGGAACCTCTGGTTGAGCCTGAACGTCAACTTCTGATCCAACACCGGCGCCGGGCGGGTCAACCGCCCGGCGCTTCGTGCGTTATCTGCGGATCGATGCAATCAATGAGAATCGTTCTTGATTGCCTATAATGCTCCGTCGAGTCCACCCGCCCGCACCGTGTCCAGCAGAACCTCCACCGTCGACCCGGTCGCCCGCCAGCAACGCCGCGGCTTCTGGCTGCGCACCCTGCACCAGTGGCACTGGATCAGTTCGGCCGTCTGCCTGGTCGGCATGCTGCTGTTCGCCGCCACCGGCATCACCCTGAATCATGCCTCCAGGATCGAGGCCAGCCCGCAGGTGCGCAGCAGCGCCATCGACCTGCCCGCCCCCCTGCTCGCCGCACTTCGATCAGGTCCCGGAGAAGGCAACGCTCCGCTTCCGGGCGCGGTCGCCGACTGGCTCGGCGATGCGCTGTCCGCGCCGATCGGCCGCCGCCAGGGCGAGTGGTCGCCGGACGAGGTCTACCTGTCGATGCCCTCGCCCGGTGCCGATGCCTGGCTGAGCATCGACCGCGAGACCGGCGCGATCGAATACGAACGCACCGACCGTGGCTGGGTCTCCTATTTCAACGACCTGCACAAGGGGCGCAATGCGGGGCCGGCCTGGGGCTGGTTCCTGGACATCTTCGCCATCGCCTGCCTGGTGTTCTGCATCACCGGGCTGTTCCTGCTGCACCTGCACGCGCGACAGCGGCGCCTGACCTGGCCACTGGTCGGCCTGGGCCTGCTGGTGCCGTTGCTGCTGGCTCTCATCCTGATCCACTGACGAGGTTTTCGATGCGCACCACCCTGTTCTTCGCCGTCAGCGGCCTGCTGACCGTGCCGGCCTGCGCGGCCGAGCTCCAGATCGACGTCGAGATCCCCAGGCTCAACGTGGCCGAGTACCACCGGCCCTACGTGGCGGTGTGGCTGGAAGGCGCCGACCAGAAGGTGGCCGCCAACCTGTCGGTCTGGTACCAGATGAAGGACACCGCCGAGGGCCATGGCACCAAGTGGCTGCCCGACCTGCGCCAGTGGTGGCGCAAGTCCGGCCGCACGCTGAGCGTGCCGGTCGACGGCGTGACCGGGCCGACCAGACCGGTCGGTCGGCATGTGCTGCGTTTCGACGACACCGCGCCGCAGCTCAAGGAGCTGGCGCCGGGCGACTACACCCTGGTGGTCGAGGCGGTACGCGAAGTCGGCGGCCGCGAAATGCTGAAGATTCCCTTCAGCTGGCCGGCCAGGGCCGCCCAGTCCGGCAAGGCCCAGGGCGACAGCGAACTGGGCAGCGTCGTCCTCGCGGTCAAACCCTGATCCATCCGCGCATACCCACCACCGCATCCACGACAGGACCTCCAATGAAGCGCCCGCTGCTGCTTGCCACCGCCATTGCCCTGCTGCTCCCGTTCGCCGTCTCCGCGCACAAGGCCTGGCTGCGCCCGTCGCAGACCGTGCTGGCCGGCACCGATCCCTGGATCACCGTCGATGCGGCCGTGTCCAACGACCTGTTCTACTTCAACCACGTGCCGCTGCGCCTGGACAACGCCGTGATCACGGCGCCGGACGGCAGCAGGGTGCAGCCGCAGAACGGCGCCACCGGCAGGTACCGCAGCGTGTTCGACCTGCAGCTGAGCCAGCAGGGCACCTATCGCCTGGCCGTGATCAACACCGGCCTGTCCGCCACCTGGGACGAGAACGGCGCGCCGAAGCGCTGGCGCGGCAGCGTCGCCACCTTCGGCGAGGTGCCGAAGGATGCGAAGAACCTGCAGGTGTCGCAGAGCGTGGGCCGGGTCGAAACCTTCGTGACCAACGGCGCTCCGAACGAGACCGCGCTCAAGCCCACCGGCGAAGGCATCGAGCTGGTCGCGCTCGGCCATCCGAACGACCTGTTCGCCGGCGAGGAAGCCCGTTTCCGCGTTCTGGTGGACGGCAGGCCGGCCGCCGGCCTGGAGTTCGAGATCGTCTGCGGCGAGACCCGTTACCGGAACGCGCAGGACGAGATCAAGGCGACCACCGACGCCAACGGTGAATTCGCCGTGACCTGGCCCGAAGCCGGCATGTACTGGCTGGAAACAGGCACCCAGGACGGCAGGACCAGCGTGCCGCAGGCCGGACAGCGTCGCCTCAGCTACGTGGCCACGCTGGAAGTGCTGCCGCAGTAAGCACTGCGATCGCGTACCACGACATGAGCGTGCATTCCGGCGACACACTGACTCTGGCCACTTTGGGTGGCCAGAGCATGGGCACCACCTGGAGCGTGCGCCTGGCGCTGCGCCCGGGCGCCGACCTGCACGCCTTCCACGCTGGCATCCAGCGCCAGCTCGATCTCGTCGTCGCGCAGATGAGCACGTGGGAGGCGGACTCGGACATCAGCCGCTTCCGCGACGCGTCCGCGGGCAGCTGGCAGTTGTTGCCCGGGGAGTTTTCCCGGGTCCTGGATGCGGCGCTGGAGGTGGCCGGCGCCAGCGATGGTGCCTTCGACCCGACCGTAGGCCCGCTGGTCGAACTGTGGGGGTTCGGTGCTGGCGGCCATCCGCGGCAGGTGCCGCACGACGCAGCGCTCGCCGCGGCGCGCGCACGCTGCGGCTGGCAACGGATCCAGCGGCGCGCAGGCGACGGTGCGCTGTACCAGCCCGGCGACCTGCAGCTGGATTTTTCCGGCATCGCCAAGGGCTTCGGTGTCGATCTGGTCACCGGGTACCTGCAGGGCATCGGCATCGGCGCCGCCCTGGTCGAAATCGGCGGAGAACTGCGCGGCTATGGGCGCAAGCCGGATGGCGAGCCCTGGCGCGTGCTGGTCGAGGCGGCCGAGGACGACGCCGCGGGCGGGAGCCTGCCGCCCCGGGTCCTGCCACTGGACGGATGCGCGGTCGCCACCTCCGGTGATCGCTGGCACCGCTTCGAGCAGGAGGGCGAGCGCTACAGCCACAGCCTCGATCCGCGCACCGGCCGACCGGTGCGGCATGCAGCCGCCTCGATCACCGTCCTGGCCGACGACGCCATGCACGCCGATGCGTGGGCCACCGCCCTGACCGTGATGGGCCAGGAGGCCGGCATCGCGCACGCACGCGCGCACGGACTGGCGGCGCGCTTCGTCGGCCGTCATCCGGATGGCCTGCGCGAACTCATGACGCCCGCCTTCGAACGCAGGCTCGCCGGATGAGCAGCGCCCGCCCACCGGCCGCTGCGCGCGTCCCATGGCCCTTGCCAGGCACGCTCGCCGTGCTGGCCCTGCTGCTGGCGATGGCCCTGGCGCTGCTGCCGCTGCATGGGCAGGCGTGGTGGCTGGCATCGCCGTTGCCTGCCCGCTGGGCCATGGCGGCGGCGTCCGTGCTCGCGTACCTGGCGCTGTGTGGCCTGTTCCTGCGCCCGACCCGCGACGCATCCGATGCCACGCCCGCCACGGCCGATGGTCCGCCGCCGGTCCTGGTGATCTGGGCCAGCCAGACCGGCTTCGCCCAGGCGCTGGCCGAACGCAGCGCGACCATGCTGCGCGGGTGCGGTACGCCGACGCGGATCCTGCCGCTGGACCAGGTCGACGCGGACCTGCTGGACACCAGCACGCGCGCGCTCTTCATCGTCAGCACCACCGGCGAAGGCGATCCGCCCGATCATGCCTTGCGTTTCCTGCGCGATGCCATGGCCGACGACGCGCGGCCCGCCCGGCTGGAGCCGCTGCGCTACGCCCTGCTCGCGCTCGGCGACCGCAGCTATGCCGACTTCTGTGCGTTCGGTCGCCAGCTCGATGGCTGGCTGCGCAGGCACGGCGCGCAGGCGCTGTTCGATCCGGTCGAAGTCGACAACGCCGACAAGGCCGCATTGCGCCACTGGCAATACGAACTCGGCCGGATCGGCGGCGTCACCGACCTGCCCGACTGGAGCGCGCCCGCCTACACGCCCTGGCGCCTGTACGAGCGCGAGGTCTGCAATCCGGACAGCGTCGGCGGCCCTGTCTTCCAGCTCGCGTTGCGCCCGGCCGACGGCACCCTGCCGACCTGGCAGCCGGGCGACATCGCCGAGATCGGCCCGCGCAACGCGCCGGCCAGGGTCGAACGGCTGCTGGCGGACCTGCACCTCGATGGCGATGCGCTGGTGGCATCGCCGTCAGGCCAGGAGCGGCTGGATGCCCTGCTCTCGCGCTCGCACCTGCCCGATCCCGCCGATGCACCGCTCCATGACGCACAGGCGCTCGCCGACCGGCTGCAGCCCTTGCCGCACCGGGAGTATTCAATCGCCTCGATCCCGGCCGACGGCGACCTGCGCCTGCTGGTGCGGGTGATGCCGCAGGCCGACGGCAGCCCCGGCCTCGGCAGCGGCTGGCTGTGCCACCACGTGCAGCCGGGCGGCAGCGTCGACCTGCGCCTGCGCAGCAACCCCGGATTCCACCCACCCGCCGATGCGCGCCCGATGATCCTGATCGGCAACGGGACCGGCATGGCCGGCCTGCGCGCGCACCTGCGTGCCCGGGTCGCCGCCGGCGCGCCGCGCAACTGGCTGTTGTTCGGCGAACGCAACGCCGACCACGATTTCTTCTTCGGCCGGGAAATCCGCGACTGGCAGGCCCAAGGCCTGATCGAACGCCTGGACCTGGCGTTCTCCCGCGACACGGCCGATCGCGTCTACGTGCAGGACCGGCTGCTGCAGGCGGCCGACGCGCTGCGGCACTGGGTCGCCGATGGCGCGTCGCTCCATGTCTGCGGGAACGCGCAGGGCATGGCCCCGGCGGTCGACGCGGCACTGGCCGACATCCTCGGCAGGCCCCTGCGGGACCGCCTGCGCGAAGAAGGCCGGTACCGTCGCGACGTGTATTGAGGCGATGGCGGCTGCCGCCATCGCGCCAGCATGCGGCCGCGATGAGCGCTGCAGGACACGGATGATCGAACGGGTCGTCACGGCCGCTCGGGCACTTCCCGCTCCGAACAGGGGCGCGCCTGCAATCGCCTCAATCGTTCCGCAGCGGATCGCCAGGCGGCGGGAGCCGGTCGAAACGCACCAGTAAAAGATCGGCGCCGCCATCGAGCAGGAACCGGCGCCCCGCGTCCTCATGCAGCAACGCCGTATCGCCGCGCTCGAGCAGGACCGGATCATCGTCGACACGACCGAGCCGCGCACGGCCGCCCATCAGGTGGACGGCCCATGACGTCGTCGCATCGCAGAAGAACAGCATCGGCCCGACCAGCGGCCGATGCAGCACGTGCGCGTCCAGTGCGTCCGGGCGCCACATCAGGTTGAAGGCTTCCGCCCGGCGGCCCAGCGGGCGGCCACGCAGCGGGCGTTGCCCGGAAAAGCGGGCCGTTCCATGCGGAGGCAGCAGCTCCTGGCGCGCGCCATCGGCGAACCGCAGTTCCAGACCATCGCCGGACAGCAGCACCTGTTCGCGCATCACGCCCGGGAAAAGCGAATAGTCGGCTTCGGTTTCGATCTCGGCGATCGACAGGCGCGCGGCCCAGTCAGCGTCCCGGCCGGGGACGCACAGGATCTCGCGGGTCCAGCCCGCACCATTGCGCCAGCGTTCGCGGCGGCAGCCGTTGGCGGGAACGATCAGCGGGGAAATCGATGCGCTCATGCCGCGCATTGTGCAGGACGGCCCGCAGCGAAACCCGGACATGACATCGCCCGGCTGCACTCCCTGTGCAACACCGGGCGATGGGTACGTCCTTGTCGGCCTCCTGCCTCCCTCAACGCGTCCTTGCCTTCAGGTGCCGGATCACGCGTCCTTACGCAGTATCCGACTCCACAACTGCTTGCCCCGACATTCGTTCCATGATCCGGCTGGCGCAATCCGGTGCGTCTTCCGTTTCGACCGGTCCAGGGCGACGCCAGCCCCCGCTCAGCGTCGCACCACCGGCCTTGCCGGCGCGGGTTCCGGCTGCGCTCCGCGCGATGCCGGCCCCGCTGCACTTCCCACCGCGATCAGGTCGCGGTTGCGCTCGACCGTCTTCAATCCGATCCCCTTCACCAACGCCAGTTCATCGGCGCTCTTGAACGGGCCGTTCGCCGTCCGGTACTCGACGATCGCTTCGGCCTTGGCAGTCCCGATCCCCACCAGCACCTTTTCCAGCTGGGCCACATCGGCGATGTTGATGTCGACCTTTTCGTTGGCGACGGCCGGGCCGGCCAACAGGATCAACGACAGCACCAGCGACTTCAGCAGAACCGTGAATCCTTTCATGGTGTTACTCCCTGTAACGTGGATGGATGTGTCGATGCCGGCATCCTGCCGAACCTCGACGCATCCAGTCTTCCGCGCCACTGGGACAAAGCCTATCGCCCGGCTGTCGATGCCGGAGCCGGGGAACCCCGCATTCATGTGTAGGAAAAGTCCTACCCTTCGTTGGAGGCGTAGAATCCGCACCATCAGATTCCGCCTGGAGCACCCATGGACCACGCACGACTCGACCGCTACATCTCGGCCAAATGGGACGATGAGATCGTCCCGCAGCTGATCGAGTACATCCGCATCCCCAACAAGTCCCCGATGTTCGACAAGGACTGGAAGGCCAACGGGCACATGGACGCGGCCGTGCGCCTGATGGAAAGCTGGGCGAGCGCGCAGACGATCCCGGGCATGCAGGTCGAGGTGGTCGAACTGGAAGGCCGCACCCCGCTGATCTACGTCGAGATCCCGGCCAGCGGCGCCGGCACCGGCGAGGACACCGTGCTGCTGTACGGCCACCTCGACAAGCAGCCGGAGATGACCGGCTGGGACGAGGACCTCGGCCCGTGGATCCCGGTGCTGAAGGGCGACCGGCTGTACGGCCGCGGCGGCGCCGACGACGGCTACGCGATCTATGGCTCGCTGGCCGCGATCCTGGGCCTGCAGGAACAGGGCATCGCGCACGCACGCTGCGTGCTGCTGATCGAAGGCTGCGAGGAGTCGGGCAGCTACGACCTGCCGGCCTACGTCGACCACCTGGCGCCGCGCATCGGCAAGCCGTCGCTGGTGGTCTGCCTGGATTCGGGCTGCGCCAACTACGACCAGCTCTGGTGCACCACCTCGCTGCGCGGCCTGACCGGCGGCAACTTCTCGGTCAAGGTGCTCAACGAAGGCGTGCATTCCGGCGATGCCTCCGGCGTGGTGCCGTCCAGCTTCCGCCTGCTGCGCCAGCTGCTGTCGCGGATCGAGGACGAGAACACCGGCCGCATCCTGCTCGATGGCATGCATGTCCAGATCCCGGCCGAGCGCCTGGAGCAGGCCCAGCGCGCCGCCGATGTGGTCGACACGGCGATCTTCGACAAGTTCCCGCTGGTCGACGGCCTCACGCCGATGAGCGACGACCTCGCCGAACTGGTGCTCAACCGCACCTGGCGCCCGGCGCTGTCGGTCACCGGCATCGACGGCATGCCGCCGCTGGCCTCGGCCGGCAACGTGCTGCGCCCGCACACCGCGGTGAAGCTGTCGCTGCGCCTGCCGCCGACCGCCGACGGCAAGGCCTGCGGCGAGCTGCTCAAGGACGCGCTGCTGCGCGATCCGCCCAACGGTGCCGAAGTGACGCTGGACCTGGAAAAAGCCTCTTCCGGCTGGAATGCGCCGGCGATGGCGCCGTGGCTGACCCAGGCGATCGACGATGCCAGCCAGGCCTTCTTCGACAAGCCGGCGATGTACATGGGCGAAGGCGGGTCGATCCCGTTCATGGGCATGCTCGGCGAGAAATTCCCGGGTGCGCAGTTCATGATCACCGGCGTGCTGGGCCCGCATTCGAACGCGCACGGCCCGAACGAGTTCCTGCACATCCCGATGGGCAAGCGCGTCACCGCCTGCGTGTCGCACGTGATCGCCGCCCACTGCCAGGCCAGCCTGCGCGGCGAGACCCTGGGCGTCGGCGCGGTCGCGGGCGGCGAACAGCACGGCGGCCACGGCTGCTGCTGAGCCGGGCCACCGGGGTACGGCGTGTCGGTCGCACCGACGCGCCGTACGCCCTGAAACAGGATGTCAGGGCGTCCTCCCTGCCCGCTGGTCTGCGCCCGCGCGGGCCTGCTAGCCTGCGGGTCAACCCAAGGAGGACGCATGGACGGATTGTTCGGCAGCGACAGCTGGCTCTACATCATCCTGGTCGGTTTCGTGGTCGGCCTGCTGGCACGCTTCATCCATCCCGGCAACAACCGCATGGGCTGCCTGCTGACCATCGTCCTCGGCATCGCCGGTGCGGTGCTCGCGGGCTGGTTCGGCCGCTACATGGGCTGGTATGCGGCCGGCCAGGCAGCGGGCTTCCTTGCCGCTCTCGTGGGCGCGGTAGTGGTGCTTGCGCTGACCGGGCTGTTCCGGCGCCGACGCTGAACCGCGCCACCCTCGCCTGCGGCACGCCGCCCGTTTACCCTGACCGCGCCATTCCGGCCGACCGCGAACACCGCATGCAGCAAGCAGTACCGAACGAACGCGCCGAACGGCGTCTGGCCTGGACCCGAAGCGCGCTTGCCGATCCGACCCTGCAGCTGCAGGTCGCCTCGGCCGATGCCAGCTTCCGCAGCTACTGGCGCACGGCCAGTGCAGACCGCAGCTGGATCGTGATGGATGCGCCGCCGGGCAAGGAGGACATCGTGCCGTGGCTGGACATCGGCGCCCGCCTGGCCGCTGCCGGGCTGCACACGCCGCAGGTCCACGCCGTCGACCACGCGCAGGGGTTCATCCTGATGGAGGACCTGGGCGATGCGCTGTACCTGCCCGCCCTGCACGCGGGCGACGCCGACGCGCTGTACGGCGACGCGCTGCGCACGATGCTGACCATGCATGCCCATGTGTCGCCCGAGGGCCTGCCGGCCTTCGACGAAGCCTGGATGGTGATGGAGATGGACCTGATGCCCGAGTGGTTCATCGGGCGCCATCTGGGCATCGAGCGCGACTGCGACGACTGGGACGCGATCGAGGTCGCGTTCCGCGCGATCCTGGATGCCGCACGGACGCAGCCGCAACGCTTCATGCACCGCGACTTCCATTCGCGCAACCTGCTGGTGGTCGACGACAACTCGCCGGGCGTGATCGATTTCCAGGGTGCGATGCGCGGCCCGCTGACCTACGACCTGGCCTCGCTGCTGCGCGACTGCTACATCGCGTGGCCGGCCGAACGCGTGGCATCGTGGCGCGAGGACTATCGCCGGCAGGCCGTGGCACTGGGCCTGACCGATGCGGACCCGGCCGGTTTCGCACGCTGGTTCGACCTGACAGGGCTGCAGCGGCACATCAAGGTGCTGGGCATCTTCTGCCGGCTCGCCTATCGCGACGGCAAGCCCGCCTACCTGTCCGAACTGCCGCTGGTCTGGCGCTACGTGCGCGAGGTCGGCGGACTCTACGACGACATCCGCCCGCTGATCGCCCTGCTCGAACGCTGCATCGGCGATACCGACATCACCGCCGCGCGGCCGGCCTGACCCGATGCACGCCCTGATCTTCGCCGCCGGCCTCGGCGAGCGCATGCGCCCGCTGACCGATGTTACCCCCAAGCCGCTGCTGGTCGCGGGCGGCAAGCCGCTGATCGCCTGGCACCTGGAAAAGCTGGCCGGCCTCGGTGTGCGCCAGGTGGTGATCAACACCTCCTGGCTGGCCACGCAGTTTCCGCATGCGCTGGGCGATGGCAGCCGCTGGGGCCTCGACATCCATTACTCCTACGAAGGGCTGACCCCGCTGGAAACCGGTGGCGGCATGCTGCACGCCCTGCCGCTGCTCGGCGACGCTCCCTTCATCGCGGTCAATGGCGACATCTGGACCGACTACGACTTCGCCGACCTGCCACGCCAGCCTGCCGGCGACGCGCACCTGATCCTGGTCGACAATCCCGAGCACCATCCGGACGGCGACTTCGTACTCGGCGATGCGGGAGACATCCGGCCCGGGCCTGGGCCGCGGCTGACCTTTTCCGGCCTGGGCGTCTATCGCCCCGCCCTGTTCGCCGACTGGCCGGCGGTGATCGGCGATGTTCCGGGTGTGGAACAGACACCGCCCCGCTTCCGGCTTGCTCCGCTGCTGCGTGCCGCGATCGCCAGCGGCCGCGCCACCGGCACGCATCACGGCGGCCAGTGGACCGATGTCGGCACGCCCGAACGGCTGGAGTTGTTGTCGGCATCGCTGCAGGCTGCATTCATCGACAGCTGACATCGCGCTGGCGGGCCGGCGTATCGTGTGGCTGCCGGCGATCCGCCGGGCATCGACAGGGAGCCGGCCATGCCTCGCACGCTTCTACTCGCAGGACTCGTTCTGTGCGCGTCGTCCACGTCGGCGATCGCCGACACGGTGACGGCACCCGCTGCCGGCGCCTGTGGCCATGTCAGCACCAGACTCGGCACGCCACCGGCCGTCAGCCAGTCCATCTTCGATGCCACGATCACCTCGATCGACGGGCGCAGCACGCCGCTGCAGGAGACGAACCGCGAACGCGTGGGCGTCGGGCCGCGCGTGCTGCTGGTCGCCGAGCGGATTCCTTCCCATCACTTCACAGCCTCCGAACGCGAACGGGTGCTGCGGATGAAGCGGCGCGAGTTTCCGTCGGCATCGAAACCGCTGACCATCGACGTCCAGCCCGGCATGACCTATCTGGTCGGTGCGCAGCTGAAGCGCGACCAGTTGGACGTCGACAGCATCCGCGACAACGCCTACTGGGAGCCGGTGGTCTGGGACGTGCGGCCAGGCGCCTGCAGCTGATCGAACGGTGCGCGTCGCTCAGCCGGTGCCCAGCGCCCGCCGCAGGAAGGGCACCGTGACCCGGCGCTGCGCGGCCAGCGATTCGCGGTCGATCCGTTCCAGCGCGGCGAGAAGCTGCCCCAGGTCGCGGTCGGTCCGGGTGAGCAGCCAGTCGATCACCGGTTCCTCCAGCACCAGACCGCGCCGCTGCGCCCGGTCGCGCAGGACCGCCCGTCGCCCGTCGTCGTCCAGCGCCTGCAGGGTGATCCGGGTGCACTGCCCCAGGCGCGAGCGCAGGTCGGGCAGGCTCAACGGCAGGTCCGCCGGCGCATCCCGATCCAGATAGAGCACGTTGCCGCCGGCGGCACGCGTGCGGTTATGGAAGTCGAACAGCGCCACCTCGTCGCCGCGATGGCCGGCGATGGCGTCGAGGCCGTCCAGCGCGATCACATCGGCGCCGTCCAGCGCCTCCAGCGCCTCGTGCAGCCGGCCCGCCGCCGCGCGCAGCGGCAGGTAGGCCGCGCGGCGACCCGCCTGCTCGGCTTCGGCGCAGGTGGCCAGGGCCAGGTGGGTCTTGCCGGAACGGGCCGGGCCGACCACGTACAGCCAGTCCTGGCCGGGTTCGCCTGCCAGCGCGCGCAGCTGGGCGATCGCCCCTTCCGGCGGCAGCATGAAGCTTTCCAGCCGCTGGTCCGGGGGATAGCGCAGTGCCAGCGGCAGCTGCGGCGTGACCGCACCGCTGCCGGCGGGAGGACCTGCCAGGCCGGTCACGACGGATCCGCGTCCCGCGGCAGCGTCTTGTCGTGGCCCTTCCGGTCGACATGGCCATCCAGCAGGATCGGCACGTGTTCGCCGGTGTACAGGTCGCTGGCGCGATAGCGTTCCTGGGCGAAGCGCAGCAGCACGTTGGCCACGGCCGCAACCGGCAGCGCGATCAGCATGCCGAGGAAGCCGAACAGCTGCCCGCCGGCCATGACCGCGAAGATCACCGCGACCGGATGCAGGCCGATCTTGTCGCCGACGATGCGCGGGGTCAGCACGTAGCTCTCCAGCAGCTGGCCCGCGGTGAACACGATGCCGATCAGGATCAGCAGCTGCCAGTCGAAGCCCTGCGACTGCACCAGCGCCGCGAGCACGGCCAGCACGATGCCGGTGGTCGCGCCCAGGTACGGGATGAAGCTGATGAGTCCGGCGATGATGCCGATCAGCAGGCCGAGCTTGAGTCCGACCAGGGACATGCCGACCGCGTAGATCACGCCCAGCGCCAGCATCACCAGGAACTGGCCGCGCAGGAAGGCGCCGAGCACGTCGCTGGATTCGCGCGCCAGCCGGGTGACGGTGCCCAGGTGGTCGCGCGGCACGATGCTGGCCACGCGCTCGACCAGCTTGTCCCAGTCGCGCAGGAAGTAGAACGTCAGGATCGGCAGCAGCACCAGGTTCACCACCCAGGTGACCAGGGCGAAGCCCGAGCGCGACAGGTAGCCGAAGAAGGTGGCGGCCACCCCGCCGGCCTGCTGCCAATGGCCGCGCACCCATTCGATCAGGCGCTGCGGATCCATCCAGGTCATCAGTTCCAGCCCGGTCCTGGCCTCGATCCACGGCAGCGCGGTCTGCATGAACCAGTCGCGGTACTGCGGCAGCGAATTGATCAGGGTGACGATCTGGCGCTCGACCATCGGCACCAGGATCAGCAGGAACAGCACCAGCAGCAGCGACATCACCACGAAGACCAGGGTCACCGCCACCGCACGCGAGCGGCCGCGCCGCTCCAGGCTGTCGACCAGCGGATCGCCCAGCCAGCCGAGCAGCGCCGCCAGCACGAACGGGGTGAGGACCGGCGCCAGGGCCCAGACCAGCCAGGCCGCCGCCAGCACCAGCGCGCCGAACTTCAGCTGGCGCAGGAACCGCGCGATCTCCGCCTCGGGACTGAGTTCGCTCATCGGATCCGGTACTCCCCGGTGGCGCCCTCGACGACCTCGACCGGTGCATCGACACCGAGCATGCGCTCGAAGCCGGACAGCCCGGTCAGCAGGTCGAGATCGAACTCGAGGCGGTCGCCGTCGGCCCGCACGGGGGCGATGCGCCGCACCACCGACAGGCGCTGCAGCAGCCCCGAGACGCGCAGGTAATCGTCGGCGCTGCGCACGCCGGTGAACACGACGCGGTAGGTTCCTGCCGGCTCCGACGGCGGCACCTTGGCATAACGCTGGATCAGCGCGTCGGCGGCCACGTCGGCACCGCTGGACAGGGCCCGTCGCGCGTCGCTGTCGGAGATCGAACGCGTGGCCAGCACGCGGCCGGCGTCGACGAAGGTCCATTCGGCGGTCCAGCCGTTGCCGCTGCGGAACAGCTTGCCGATCAGCTGCATCGGCGGGCTGTAGGCCGCCGATGCGCGGGCGATGGCGGCCGGATCATTGCGCCAGATCGCGCCGATCGCGGCCTGCTCGGCGGCCGAGCCGGCCGGCAGGCCGAGCCGGTAGCCACGTTCCTGGGCGCGGTCCAGCAGCGGACGGGCCGCATTCACATGCGCGGTGCTGAGCAGGCGCGGGCCGCTGCCGTCGTCGATCGCCAGCCACAGCACCGGCTTGGGCCGCGGCTGCGGCCACACCGGCAGGCCCAGCGCGGAGACCAGCGCATCCACGTTTTCCGGAACGAAACGCACCACCAGCATGGTGCGGAAGGTCGGCGCACCGGCGGGCGACGTGCCCTGGTCCTGGCGGTAGTCGTAGCCGTCGACATGGGCCCTGGCGTTGCGCAGCTCCTGGGTGACGCCGGGCCGGTTGACCACCGAGGCGTCGCCGGAAATCTTCGACAGCACCGCGGCCAGCGCGCGCGGATAGGCGGCTTCGCGGGCCTGGTCGGTCTGGCTGTTGACCTGGACCTCGGCCGAGTACACGCCCTGCGCACTGGCCACGTCGCCCTCGGTCCGCAGCCCGGCCTGCGCCCAGGCCGGGCCCACGGCCAGCCAGAACAGCAGGAACAGTGCAAAACCGGTGCGTGCGCGCATGCGCGGATCCTTGCGGGTGTCGACGGACAGGACGGCGATTGTTGCGCGAATGCGGTCCGGGCGCCAATCCGGCGCGATGCGAAGCGGCCCGGCTGCTAGAATCGCCGCCTTCGCCGAACCAGAAGCCGACACCGTGAGCCAGACCACACCGCCGACCTCCCTGACCTACCGCGACGCGGGCGTGGACATCGATGCCGGCAATGCGCTGGTCGAACGGATCAAGCCGCTGGTCAAGCGCAGCTTCCGGCCCGAGGTGATGGGCGGCCTGGGCGGCTTCGGCGCGCTGTTCGACCTGTCCGGCAAGTACAAGGAGCCGGTGCTGGTCTCGGGCACCGACGGCGTGGGCACCAAGCTGAAGCTGGCCCAGCAGCTGGGCCGCCACGACACCATCGGCATCGACCTGGTGGGCATGTGCGTCAACGACGTGCTGGTCCAGGGCGCCGAGCCGCTGTTCTTCCTCGACTACTTCGCCACCGGCAAGCTGGACGTGGACACCGCCGCGGCCGTGGTCGGCGGCATCGCCAACGGCTGCACCGAGTCCGGCTGCGCCCTGATCGGCGGCGAGACCGCCGAGATGCCCGACATGTACCCGCCGGGCGAATACGACCTGGCCGGCTTCTGCGTGGCCGCGGTCGAGAAGTCGCAGATCCTGGACGGCGCCAGGGTCCGTGCCGGCGACGTGCTGATCGGCATCGCCTCCTCCGGCCCGCATTCCAACGGCTATTCGCTGATCCGCCGCATCTACGACCGCGCCGGCCGGCCGGCCGAGCTCGACATCGGCGGCGCACGCCTGGTCGACGCACTGATGGAGCCGACCCGCCTGTACGTGAAGCCGGTGCTGGCGCTGCTGCGCGAGCACGGCGACGCGATCCACGCGATGGCCCACGTCACCGGCGGCGGCCTGACCGAGAACATCATCCGGGTCGTCCCCGACGGCCTGGGCCTGGACATCGAGGCGTCCAGCATCGTGCTGCCGCCGGTGTTCGACTGGCTGCAGCGCGAAGGCGCGGTGGCCGACGCCGAGATGTGGCGCACCTTCAACTGCGGCATCGGCTTCGTCCTGATCGTCCCGCAGGACGCCGTGTCCACGCTGGGCACGGCGCTCGATGCGCACGGCCTGGCCCACCGCAGCATCGGCCAGGTGGTCGCCGCCAGCGGCGACGAGCGCGTCCGCATCGGCTGAGCGCCACCCCATGTCGCCCCCCAGCGGAGGCCGCCTGCCGCGCCTGGCCGTGCTCGTCTCGGGCCGCGGCAGCAACCTGCAGGCCCTGATCGACGCGATCGGCGATGGCCGCCTCGATGCGCAGGTCGTCGGCGTGTTCTCCGACCGGCCGGAGGCCGCTGCGCTCGCCCGCGTTCCCGCGCCGCTGCGCTGGAGCGCCCGGCCGCGCGACCACGCCGACCGGGCCGCCTTCGAGGCCGCCCTGGGCGATGCGGTCGCCGCCAGCACGCCCGACTGGGTGATCTGCGCCGGCTACATGCGGATCCTCGGCGACGCCTTCATCGCCCGTTTCGCCGGGCGCCTGCTCAACGTGCACCCGTCGCTGCTGCCACGCCATCGCGGACTGCACACGCATGCGCGCGCACTCGAAGCCGGCGACATCGAACACGGCGCCAGCCTGCACTTCGTCGTACCGGAGCTGGATGCCGGCGCGGTCATCGCCCAGGCCAGGATGCCGGTGCTGGCCGGCGACACGCCCGATGCGCTCGCCGCCCGCCTGCTTCCCCGCGAGCACGCCTTGATGGTGGCCGTCGCCCGGCTGGCCGTCGCCGGCCGCCTGGCTGAACGCGACGGTCAGGTCCAGGTCGACGCTCAGTGCCTGTTTAGACCGCTCCAACTAGATTGCGCCGGTGAGCTGCACCCGGAATCACGCGCCTGACATCGCCCGCCGGGCATGCTGGGGTGGTCATTTCGACCCCACCCACCGCGACTCGAGCAGACTGCCCTCCGATGCACCGACCGACGCGCACGACCATTGCCCTGATCTGCCTCCTCGGCTGCGCCGGACTTCCGGTGCAGGCGCGCGATGTCCCGAGCGTGCCGGAACCCGCAGCCGAGCCGGCAGCAACCCGGACGGAAGCCGCGACGGCGCTGTCGCCTTTCCTGGCCACCTACGACGCCTACTACAAGGGCAGGCGCGCCGGCGATGCGACGATGCAGGTGGTCCGCGACGGCGAACGCTGGCGCGTGGACCTGTCGATCCGCGGCGACCGCGGCCTGGCCGGGCTGACCCGCCTGAACATCCAGCAGAGCACCGTGTTCGAGGAACACGATGGCCAGTTCAAGCCGCTCAGCCAGAGCACGGTGCGCAAGGCGCTGCTGATGGGCAAGGAAGTCACCGGCAGCTACGACTGGGAGCGGATGCAGGCGCACTGGGACGGCGATCTCAAGAAGGCGCGCAGGCAACCCATCCCGCTGCAGCCCGGCGACATGAGCGCGCTGCTGATCAACCTGGCCGTCATCCGCGACGCGTTCGCCCATGCCGGTGCGGCGCTGCGTTACCGGTTCGTCGATGGCGGCCGCGTGCGCGAGCACGTCTACCAGGTCGGTCAGGCCCCGGAGAACATCTCGGTCTCCGACATGAGTTATGAAGCACTGAAGGTCGCGCGCGTCGAGGACGGCGGCGACGAGACCATCCTCTGGGTCGCCGATGGCGTCCCGACCCCGATCAGGATCCTGCAACGCAAGGACGGGCAGGACGAAATCGATCTTCGTCTGGTGGAATACCAAGGAGCATGAACATGCACAAGCGCCTCGCCCCCCGATTCGCCCTGGCCGCCGCACTGTCGGTCGGCGCCATCCTGCCGGCCGCCGCGCTGGAGCCGTTCAACGCCGAATACCAGGCCAGCTACATGGGCATGCAGGCGACCGGCAACATGACCCTCGTCCGCGACAGCGGCGAGCGCTGGAAGTACAGCCTGCAGGTCCGCAACCAGGTCGCCGACCTGCGCCAGAGCACGGTGTTCGAAGAGCACCAGGGCCAGCTGCGTCCGATCAGCAGCAGCGACAAGTCGGTGATGCTGATCCGGAAGAAGTCGGTCGACGCCGCCTACGACTGGAAGACCGGCCAGGCGACGTGGAGCGGCGACGTGAAGTCCGACCGCAGCGGCCCGATCAAGCTGCAGGCCGGCGACATGGATGCGCTGCTGATGAACCTGGCGGTGACCCGCGATGCGCTCGCCGGCAGGCCCATGTCGTATCGCCTGGTCGACGAAGGCCGCGCCCGCCCGATGCGCTACGAGGTCGCCGGCAAGGAGCAGATCACCGTGGCCGGCGAGCAGAAGCAGGCGACCAAGGTGGTGCGCCGCGACGACAAGAAGGAAACGATCGCGTGGGTGGTGGCCGGGATGCCGGTGCCCGCGCGCATCCTGCAGCGCGAGAACGGCCAGGACACGATCGACCTGACCCTCAAGACCCTGCGTTGAGCGGGCCAGGCCGTCGTTCCCTGGAACGGCGGCCTCGGATACTGGCGGCCGCAACGCCCGGGAGGCGCCGCGGCCCCTGCGGCCGGTTCTCCATCGGCATGCGTTTGCGAAGACCGCCGCGCTCGACGTGGCGGAAGCACTCAGGTGCGCGCCCTACTCGGCCGCTGCGCCCTTGCCGTCGTCGAACACGGTCTGGCAGTCGACCCGGATCGATTCACCGCTGCGATACCAGGTGAAGGTCGTGCATTCGCGCTCCCCGGTCCGCTCGCGCGTCGCGGTCACCGCATAGAACGCCTGCAGGATCTCGCCGCGCGACACCGTGCCGTCGGCGTTCCAGTCCATGTCCCTGGTCTCGACGCCGCGGGTGATGGCCATGCCCTGCCAGCTCGCCAGGCCCAGCAGGGCCAGCAACAGGACGATGGCCGCCAGCAGGATCCTGCGCCTCGGCGTCAGCTTGCCGCGCAGCAGCATCAGGCGGTGATCCTGCGGATGCGGGCACCGAGCGCGCCGAGCTTCTCCTCGATGTTTTCGTAGCCACGGTCGAGGTGGTAGATGCGGTCGATCGTGGTGTCGCCGTCGGCGACCAGGCCGGCCAGGATCAGCGAGGCCGAGGCGCGCAGATCGGTCGCCATCACCGGCGCGCCGCTCAGGCGCGTGTTGCCGCGCACGATCGCCGTGTGGCCCTCGACCTGGATGTCGGCGCCAAGGCGCAGCAGTTCGTTGACGTGCATGAAGCGGTTTTCGAAGATCGTCTCGTTGATCACGCCGACGCCGTCGGCCACGCAGTTGAGCGCCATGAACTGCGCCTGCATGTCGGTCGGGAACGCCGGGTACGGTGCGGTGGTCAGGCTGACCGCCTTCGGCCGGCGGCCCTGCATGTCCAGGGTGATGGTGTCGGCCGTGGTCTCGATGACCGCACCGGCTTCCCTGAGCTTGTCCAGCACCGCGTCGAGCGTGTCTGCACGCGCATTGCGGGCCACGATGCGGCCGCCGGTCATCGCCGCGGCGACGAGGAAGGTGCCGGTCTCGATACGGTCCGGCAGCACCGCATGGCGGCCACCGTGCAGGCGCTCGACGCCATGGATCGTGATCCGCGAGGTGCCGGCGCCTTCGATCCGGGCGCCCAGCGTGTTCAGGCACTCGGCCAGGTCGACGACCTCCGGCTCCATCGCTGCGTTCTCCAGCACCGTGGTGCCGTCGGCCAGGGTCGCGGCCATCAGCACGTTCTCGGTGCCGGTGACGCTGACCATGTCGAACACGAAGCGGCCGCCCTTCAGGCGCCCGTCGCTGCGCGCCTTGATGTAGCCGTTCTCGACCGAGATCTCCGCACCCAGCGCCTGCAGGCCCTTGATGTGCTGGTCGACCGGGCGCGAGCCGATCGCGCAGCCGCCCGGCAGCGAGACCTCGGCCGCGCCGTGGCGGGCCAGCAGCGGGCCCAGCACCAGCACCGAGGCGCGCATGGTCCTGACCAGCTCGTAGGGCGCGACGTGCTGGTTGACGCTGCGCGGGTCGACGGTCAGGCCGTTGCCGCGCGACAGCGTGCCCTGGTCGAATTCGACCCCGGCGCCCAGTTCGCCCAGCAGCTTCACCGTGGTGACCACGTCGTGCAGGTGCGGCACGTTGACGATCTCCACCGGCGCGTCGGCCAGCAGGGTCGCGCACAGGATGGGCAGGACGGCGTTCTTGGCGCCGGAAATGGCGACTTCGCCCTGGAGCGGCGCGCCGCCGCTGACAACGATCTTCTGCATCGGGAATCCGGTCTGGGGCTCGGGGACGGGCGCTCAGCGCGCCTCGTCGGGGGTCACGGTCTTCAATGCCAGCGCGTGGATCGCGCCGCCCATCAGCTCGCCCAGCGTGGCGTAGACCATGCGATGGCGGGCCAGCGGCAGCTTGCCGCGAAACGCCTCGCAGACCACGGTGGCTTCGAAATGCACGCCGTCGTCGCCCTGCACCTGCGCCTGTGCGCCGGGGAGCCCGTCTTCGATCAAGCGGCGGATGGTGTCGGCGTCCATGGGCAGTTGGCCTAGAATGAAGCCCCATAGTCTAGCGAATCCGGGCATCCGGAGCCGAACCGCATGTCCCTTCCCGACGCCCCCGTTCCCGCCGCCGCAGGCCTGGTCGCCAGCGGCCGCCGCGTTCTCGAGATCGAGGCCCAGGCGCTGACCGCCGTGGGCGAGCGCATCGGCGACGCGTTCGCCCAGGCCTGCCGTCTGGTCCTGGCCTGCCGCGGCCGGGTCGTGGCCACCGGCATGGGCAAGTCCGGGCACATCGGCCGCAAGATCGCCGCCACCCTGGCCTCGACCGGCACGCCGGCCTTCTTCGTCCACCCCGGCGAAGCCGGCCACGGCGACCTCGGCATGATCACCGACACCGACGTGGTCCTGGCGATCTCCTATTCGGGCGAATCCGACGAGATCCTGATGCTGCTGCCGGCCCTGCGCCGCCAGGGCAACACCGTGATCGCGATGACCGGCCGCGCGCAGTCCACCCTCGCCCGCGAGGCCGACGTGCACCTGGACGTCGCGGTCCCGGCCGAAGCCTGCCCCCTGCACCTGGCGCCGACCTCCAGCACCACCGCGACGCTGGCCCTGGGCGACGCGCTGGCCGTGGCCCTGCTGGAAGCGCGCGGCTTCACCGCCGACGACTTCGCCCGCTCGCACCCGGCCGGCAGCCTCGGCCGCCGCCTGCTGCTGCACATCACCGACGTGATGCATGCCGGCGAGGCCATGCCCAAGGTCGGCGCCGAGGCCAGCGTCGCCGAAGCGCTGGTCGAAATGAGCCGCAAGCGCCTGGGCATGACCGCGATCGTCGATGTGGACGACCGCCTGCTCGGCATCTTTACCGACGGCGACCTGCGCCGCGCCCTGGACCAGGGCATCGACGTGCGCCAGTCGCAGATCGTCGAGGTCATGACCCGCGATCCGCGCACCATCCACACCGGGCAGATGGCCACCGAGGCCGCGCACCTGATGGAGCGGCACAAGATCAACGGCCTGATCGTGGTCGACCCCGACGGGCGCGCGGTCGGCGCGCTCAATGTTCACGACCTGTTGCGCGCACGCGTGGTTTAACCGCAGTCCCATGCCCTACGATCCCCTCGCCCTCGTCGACGCCGACATCCGCGCCCGCGCCGCACGCATCCGCCTGCTGTGCCTGGACGTGGACGGCACCCTCACCGACGGCCGCCTGTACTTCGACAGCGACGGCAACGAATTCAAGTCCTTCAGCGTGCTCGACGGCCAGGGCCTCACCCTGCTGCGCCGGTTCGGCTTCGAAGTCGCGCTGATCACCGCGCGGATGAGCCTGGTCGCGCAGAAGCGCGGCGCCGACCTCGGCCTCGACACCCACATCGGCGTCAAGGACAAGCTGGGCTGCATGGATGCGCTGTGCGCCCGCCACGGCATCGACCGCAGCCAGACCGCCTTCGTCGGCGACGACCTCCCCGACCTGGACTGCCTGCGCGAAGTCGGCCTGGCCGTGGCGCCGGCCAATGCGCATCCGTGGATCGCCGAGATCGTCCACTGGCGCACCCGCGCGCGGGCCGGCGAAGGCGCGGTGCGCGAAGTCTGCGACGTGCTGCTGGCCGCGCACGGCCATGTCGACACGATCCTGCGCGGCCATGCCGGCCGCGACGGGAGCCGCGCATGAGCTGGAGAGGCTGGCTTGGCGTGGTCCTGCTGCTGGCCGCCGTGTTCAGCGGCTGGTCGGCCTGGAAGATGCGCGAACGCGCGCCGGAGTCGGGCGAGACCATCGCGCGTTCGGATTACGTGCTGCGCGACTTCGAGCTGGTGGTGCTGGCCACGGACGGCAGCGAATCGGTGCGCCTGCGCGCCCCGGAACTGCAGCGCAGCCGCGCCGACGAAAGCTTGGACATCGTCACGCCCGTGTTCCTGATGCCCGACCCGGATACGCCCTGGCAGCTGACCGCCGACCGCGGCTGGGTCAGCGCCGACGGCGAACTCGCACGCCTGGAGGGCAATGTCGCCGGCGACAGCCAGGCCGGCCCGCCGACCACCTTCCGCACCGGCCGGCTGGAACTGCTGCCGGGCCAGGACCTGGCACGGACCGACGACGGCGTCACCTTTGCCCGGCCCGGTATCATGCAGACCGGCGTCGGCTTCGAGGCCAACCTCAAGAACCAGCAGTACAAGCTCCTCTCGCAGGTCAGGACCCGCTATGAACCCTCGCGCCGTTAGTCCCCGCATCGCCCGCGCGGTCGCCATGCTCGCCCTGGCCGCCCTGCTGCCGGCGACCGCCATGGCCAAGTCCTCCGACCGCAACCAGCCGATGACGCTGGATTCGGACAATTCCGAGTGCAGCCAGAGCGCCAACTCGCGCTGCGTGTTCACCGGCAACGTGGTCATCACCCAGGGCACGCTGGACATCCGCGCCGCACGCGCCGAGATCGTGCAGCGCAACGGCGAGACCGAACAGGTCATCCTGACCGGCAGCCAGGCCACGATGAAGCAGGAAATGGACGACGGCAGCACCATGAACGCCTCCGCCGACCGCATCGTGTACGAGCCGCCGAAGGAAATCCTGACCCTGACCGGCAACTACAAGGTCGACTCCCCGCGCGGCAGCAACAGCGGCCAGCGCATGGTCTACAACATGGCCAGCGGCCAGATGCAGAGCGGCGGCGACGGCACCCGCGTGCGCACCGTGATCCAGCCCAAGGCACCGGCGGCCGGGAGCGGCAACTGATGCTCGTCGCCGAGGGCCTGCGCAAGCGCTACAAGCAGCGCGAAGTGGTGCGCGAGTTCGCGCTGACGCTCGACGCCGGCGAAGTCGTCGGCCTGCTCGGCCCCAACGGCGCCGGCAAGACCACCTGTTTCTACATGATCGTCGGCCTGGTCGCCGCCGACGCCGGACGCATCGTGCTCGACGGACGCGACATCACCGGCGAACCGATGTACACCCGTGCCCGGCTCGGCGTCGGCTACCTGCCGCAGGAGCCGTCGGTGTTCCGCAAGCTCAGCGTGGCCGACAACATCCGCCTGGTGCTGGAACTGCGCGAGGACCTGAAGGGCGAGGACGCGCGCGAACTGGAACTGTCGGCCCTGCTCGACGAACTGCAGATCGGCCACGTCGCCGACCAGCTCGGCGCCAGCCTGTCCGGCGGCGAACGGCGGCGCTGCGAGATCGCCCGTGCGCTCGCCGCCAAACCCCGCCTGATCCTGCTCGACGAGCCCTTCGCCGGCGTCGACCCGATCTCGGTCGGTGAGATCCAGCGCATCGTCACGCACCTGAAGAACCGCGGGATCGGCGTGCTGATCACCGACCACAACGTGCGCGAGACCTTGGGAATCTGCGACCGGGCGTATATCCTCAACGAGGGGAGCGTGCTGGCGCAGGGGGCGCCGGACGCCCTGCTGGCCGATCCGGACGTGCGTCGGGTCTACCTTGGGGATACCTTCCGCCTCTGACCCCGGCCAGCAGCCCCGCATTCCCTCGTTTGGCGCTGGCATGAAGGCAAGGCTGCAGACATCGCTGGGACAGCATCTGGTCATGACGCCGCAGTTGCGTCAGGCGATCCGTTTGCTGCAGATGTCCACGCTTGAACTGCAGGCCGAGGTCGCCGAGGCGATCGAGACCAATCCGCTGCTGGAATGGACCGACGAGGCCCAGCCCGAGGCCACGCCCGCGACGGACGGCACGACGTCCACCGAGTCCAGCGGCGAAGACGCGCGCGAAGCCGAGAACGCCGCGGACGACTGGGCGCCCGACGAGAACACCAGCTGGGAAGGCAGCGGCGCCGCGCACCGCGACGACGACGGCGACGATGCCGCCGAGCGCCTGGTCGAGCCGGAAAGCCTGGCCGACCACCTGCTGTGGCAGCTGCACCTGTCGCCGCTGTCGCTGCGCGACCGGCGCATCGGCGCGGCCCTGATCGACGCGCTGGACGAAGACGGCTATCTGCGCGAACCGCTGTCGGCGATCGCCGACACCCTGCTTCCGGAAATCACCGCGGGCGAGGACGAGATCCAGACCGTGCTGCATCAGCTGCAGCGCTTCGACCCGCTCGGCATCGCCGCGCGCAGCTTGGGCGAATGCCTGCGTCTGCAGCTCGATCCCCTGCCCGAATGCACGCCCGGCCGCGCGATCGCGCTGCGGATCGTCGACGGCCCGCTGGAGCGCCTGCCGCGCAGCGGCATCCAGGGCATCGCCAGCGAACTGCGCTGCGAAGCCCACGAGGTCGAGCAGGCGGTGCAGCTGGTGCGCTCGCTGGATCCGCGTCCGGGCAAGCAGCTGGGCGAGCTGGACCACGACAACTACGTCATCCCGGACTGCGTGATCTGGCGCCAGCGCGGCGTGTGGCGGGTCGCCCTGTCCAGCCACGCCATGCCGCGCGTGTCGATCCATCGCGGCTACGAACAGATGATCCGCCGTTGCGGCGAGCACGATGCCGGCTACCTGCGCGGCCACCTGCAGGAGGCGCGCTGGCTGCTCAAGAGCCTGGAGGCCCGCGGCGAGACCCTGCTCAAGGTGATGCGCTGCGTGCTGCGCCAGCAGGCCGCCTTCCTCGAATTCGGTGAACAGGCGCTGCGACCGCTGACGCTGCGCGAGATCGCCGGCGAGATCGGCGTGCACGAGTCCACCGTCTCGCGCGCCATCGCCCGCAAGTACGTCCGCACCCCGCGCGGGACCCTGCCGCTGAAGGCCTTCTTCGCCTCGGGAATCGATACCGACGGCGGCGGCGAGGCCTCCAGCACCGCGATCCAGTCGATGATCCGGCGCCTGATCGACGACGAGAACCCGCGCAAGCCGCTTTCTGACGCCAAGCTGGCCGACCTGCTCAAACAGTCGGGCATTCCTGTAGCGCGCCGGACCGTTGCGAAGTATCGTGAGGCCATGAACATCTCGGCTTCGCACGAACGGGTCCGCATCGGCTGACGCGGCACCGCATCGACGGAGCCGCCACCGCGGCAACCGACCAGGAGGTTCATGATGCGCATCGAAACGTACGGCCAGCAGCTCGAGGTCACCCCGGCTCTGCGCGATTACGTCGAGAACAAGCTGCAACGGCTCGACCGTCACTTCGACCAGTCCATCGAGGTCCGCGTGCAGCTCGGGCTGCGAAAGCCGGACCACCACGCCGAAGCCAACATCAACGTGCCCGGCCGCACCCTGCATGCCGACGCCAACGCCGAGAACATGTACGCGGCGATCGATCTGCTGACCGACAAGCTCGACCGCCTGGTGCTCAAGCACAAGGAAAAGCAGCAGAACCACCAGCCGCGCGCGGTGCCCGACCTCATCTGAGGCATCCGCCCGCCCCGGGGCCGCAGCGCGGTCCCGGGCGCTTCCCTGCCTCGCGCATGCGCCGCCGCGTGAAACGCCGATCCGTTCCCGCGCCGGCGGCCCTGCGCGCCCCCATCGCGACCAGGACCACCGACACTGGCGCAAGCGCCATCGGTTTGGGCGACAATGCCCCGGTCACTCGCCAGACCGGGACCCGGGCCGCATGAGGAACGCCAGCATCACCGCGCGCGAACTGTTCGACCAGCAGCAGGAGAAGTTGAACCTGCGCTGGGTCGCCGGGCAGAAGGGAGAAACCCGCGAGATCGGATCGGGCCAGACCAATGCGCGCCGTCCTTCGATGGCCGGCTACCTCAACGCGGTCTATCCGAACAAGGTGCAGATCCTCGGCAGCGAGGAACTGGCCTGGCTGGATTCGCTGGATTCGCGCCTGCGCTGGGAGACGATCGAGAAGATCATCCAGTTCCGCCCGCTGGCCATGGTGATCAGCAAGAACCAGTCGCTGCCGGAAGACCTGCGCGCGGCGGCCGATGAAAGCGATACGCCCCTGTGGATCTCGCCCAAGCGCGGCCACGAACTGCTCAACCACCTGTCCTACCACCTGGCGCGCACGCTCGCGCCGCGGGTCACGCTGCATGGCGTGTTCATGGAGATCTATTCGATCGGCGTGCTGATCACCGGCGAGGCGGGCTCGGGCAAGAGCGAGCTGGCGCTGGAACTGCTCAGCCGCGGCCATCGGCTGGTGGCCGACGATGCGCCCGAGTTCACCCAGATCGCGCCGGACGTCCTAGACGGCACCTGCCCGGAACTGCTGCAGGATCTGCTGGAAGTGCGCGGCCTGGGCGTGCTGAACGTACGCGAGATGTTCGGCGATACCGCGGTCAAGAAGAACAAGTACCTGCGCCTGATCGTGCACCTGACCAAGCCGATGACCGAACCGAATCCGCACGGCTACGAGCGGCTGACCGGCGATTCCGGCACCCGCCACGTCCTCGACCTGGACGTGCCGCTGATCACCCTGCCGGTGATGCCAGGCCGCAACCTGGCGGTGCTGACCGAGGCCGCCACGCGCCTGCACATCCTGCGCACCAAGGGCATCGACCCGGCCGCGATGTTCATCGCCCGGCACAGCAACCTGCTCGAGCGGCGCGGCGGATGAGCAGCGCGCACCCCACCCTGATGATCGTCAGCGGCCTGTCCGGCTCGGGCAAGTCGGTGGCGCTGAAGACCTTCGAGGACCTGGACTACTACTGCGTCGACAACCTGCCGATCGAGCTGCTGCCGACCTTCGTGCGCAGCCTGGTCCGCGACGACGGCCTGCCGGAGCGGATGGCGGTGGGCATCGACGTGCGCAACCGGCACAGCGACCTGAGCCAGCTGGCAGCGTGGCGCGAGGCGGCGGTGCCGCTGGGCGTGGACGCGAAACTGCTGTTCTTCGAAGCGACCGACGAGGTCCTGCTGCGGCGTTTCGCCGACACCCGGCGCCGGCATCCGCTGAGCCGGCTCGGCCTGTCGCTGCCCGAAGCCCTGGCACGCGAGCGCGAGATCACCCGGCCGCTGCGCGCGGAGGCCGACGCGGTCATCGACAGCAGCCAGCTCAACGTGCACCAGCTGCGCCGGCACGTGATCACCGAGTTCGCGCTCAGCCACGACACCGGCCTGTCGCTGCTGTTCGAATCCTTCGCCTACAAGCGTGGCGTGCCCGCCGATGCGGACTTCGTGTTCGACGCGCGGGTCCTGCCCAACCCGCACTGGGAGCCGGACCTGCGCCCGCTGACCGGGCGCGACGCCCGCGTGCGCGAATACCTGGACGCACAGCCAGAAGTGGCGACCTACGTCGACCAGGTGGCCGGGTTCCTCGATACCTGGCTGCCGCGGCTGCGCAACGATACCCGGGCGTATGTGACCGTCGCCTTCGGCTGCACCGGCGGCAAGCACCGCTCGGTCTACCTGGCCGAACGCCTGGCCGGACACGCCCGTGCCCGCGGCTGGGACGAAGTGGCGACCTACCACCGCGAGCAGGACTGAGCGCCGGCCCAGCCCGCGGCGCGAGGGCCACACTGTCCCGGAAATCGGCGCTGACGAAAGTCGTGGCGCTCTGTTAACTTTCCCGGATGGCCTGTGGCATTCTCATCATCACCCACCCCGGCGTCGGCACCTCGGTCCTGACGGTCGCGACCGCGCTGCTGCGCAACCTGCCGCTGCGCGCGGAAGCCTTCGAAGTCCCGTTCGATGCCGACCTGGAGCAGTTGCTGCCAGCGGCATCGGCGGCCCTGCGCCGGGTCGATGGCGGCGATGGCGTGCTGGTGCTGACCGACCTGTATGGCGCCAGCCCCAGCAACCTCGCGGCCCGGGTGGCACGCCTGGGCACGCCGGTGCGCCGTGTCGCGGCACTGAGCCTGCCGATGCTGCTGCGGGTGATGAACTATCCGGAACAGGGACTGGACGAACTGCCCGCCACTGCGGCGGCGGGTACGCGCAATGGAGCGATCATCGACGATGCTTGAACGTGAACTCACCGTGTCGAACCGCCTGGGGCTGCATGCCCGGGCCACCGCCAAGCTGGTACAGGAACTGGCGCCGTTCCGCTGCGCGGTGACGCTGGCGGCGAAGGGCCGCGAGGTCAACGCCAAGAGCATCATGGGCGTGATGCTGCTGGCCGCCGGCCCCGGCACGCCGATCACCGTACGGACCGACGGCGAGGACGAGGCCGTCGCGATGGAGGCGGTCGTGTCGCTGTTCGAACGCCGCTTCGACGAAGAAGCCTGAGCATGGCACCGGTCGCCGGCCAGCGCGTTTCCGGTCGACCGGCATGACGATCGCCCGCGCGTTCGCCGGCCATGGCGCCTCGCGCGGCATCGCGCTGGGGCGTGCGCGCGTGCGCGCCACGCATGCGCTGGACATCGGCGAGCAACGCATCGCCGCCGGCGCGGTGGAGGCCGAGGCGGCCAGGCTGCAGGACGCCATCGCCGCCGCCCGCGATGAGATGCGCAGCCTGCGCGAGCGCCTGCAGGGCGCACTGGCCAGCGATGCGATCGAATTCATCGACCTGCATGCCCTGCTGCTCGACGACCCGGAACTGGTCCGTGCGCTCGACGAACTGATCCGGCGCGAACGCTATTCCGCCGGCTATGCGCTGCGCGTGCAGCGCGACCGCCTGGCCGCGGTGTTCGAGCGCATGGACGACCCCTACCTGCGCAGCCGGCTGGACGATCTGGACCAGATCATCGGCCGCATCAACGCGCATCTGCACGCGCACGCGGCCGAGCCGCGCGGCACCGCCGGCGAGATCCTGGTGTGCGACACCGTCGCCCCGGCCGATCTGGTCCAGCTGCAGGCCCAGGGCCTGGTCGCGGTGGTCAGCAGCGCGGGCAGCGCGCTGTCGCACAGCGCGATCCTCGCACGCAGCCTGCACCTGCCGATGGTGGTCGGCGTCACCGGCGTGCTGCAGAAGATCAACGACGGCGATGTGCTGATCGTCGATGGCGAAAGCGGCGAGGTGCTCGTCGATCCCGGTCCGGACGATCTGGCCCGCTACCGCGAACGCGGCCTGCAGGAAGCGCGCGAACGGCGCGGCCTGGAGCGCCTGCGCCGGAAACCGACCCGTACCCGCGATGGCGTCGACATCGGCCTGTACGCCAACGCCGAATCCCGCGAGGACATGAGCCGCGCGCATCAGCTCGGCGTGTCCGGGATCGGCCTCTACCGCACCGAATTCCTGTTCCTGCAACGCGACACCCTGCCGGACGAAGAGGAACAGTTCATCGCCTATCGCGATGCGGTGCTGTGCATGAGTGGCCGCCCGGTCACCTTCCGTACCCTGGACCTGGGCGCGGACAAGGCCGACCGCGCCGGGCTGGCCCTGAGCAACGAGGAAAACCCGGCCCTGGGCGTGCGCGGGCTGCGCCTGTCGCTGCTGCACGACGCCGTGTTCGACACCCAGCTGCGCGCCATCGTCCGCGCCTTCGCCTACGGGCCGGTGCGGGTGCTGGTGCCGATGGTCAGCTGCCGCGAGGAACTGGTGATCGTGCGCCGGCGGCTGCGCATGGCCGTGGTCGCGCTGCGCAAGCGCGGACTGGCGGTCGAGGCGCCGCCGCTGGGCGCCATGATCGAGGTGCCCGCCGCGGCGATCGGCGTGCATGGGCTGATCGATGCCGCTGAATTCCTCGCCATCGGCACCAACGACCTGGTGCAGTACCTGCTGGCGGTGGATCGCAACAACGAAGCGCTGGGCGACCTGTACTCGCCACTGCATCCCGGCGTGCTGCGCCTGCTGGCGCATGTGATCCGCGCCGGCGAGGAACACGGGGTGCCCGTCAGCGTCTGCGGCGAGATCGCCGCCGACCCGCGCCTGGCGCCCCTGCTGCTGGCCCTGGGGCTGCGCGAATTCAGCCTGCACCCCACCACCCTGCTGGAACTGCGCCGCGCCATCCGCAGCTGCGACCTGGCGCAGCTGCGCGCCGGAGCCGAGCAGTTGCTGCGGGCACGCGACCGCACCGGCATCGAACGCTGGCTGTCCAAGGTCACCTGATCGCCGGCGGCAGCTGTCGCATCGAAGCGCGCGTGATGGGACTGAAGCCCGTGCTGCAATCCACCGTGCGGGCTGCCGCCAAGCCGCTCGACACCATGCAGACGGAAGACCGATGCAGGAACCGGACGCCGGCGGCGAACGGTCGCGGCTGTGCGGCCGCTTCCAAGGTTTCGTGCGGAATCGACGCAGGAGGCCGCACTCTGGACGAGGCGATGACGGCCGCGCGGTTACGCTGCGCACCCCCGCGCCTCGGCACAACGCCATCCGCCTGCCCGCGGGCGCGCCCCCCCGCCCCGCCATGTTCGCCCCTCGATTCTCCAGCGCCAGCGCTCTATCCATTGCCATGCGCCGGGCGGATAATGCGCGGATGAACACCTGATCCGCCGCGGCGACCGTCGCGGCCCCGTCCGCACCAACCGGAGCCGCGCATGGCCGAAGCCGTCCGCCACGACAAGACCGCGCGTCAGCTGCGCATGCTGTCCGATGCACTGGACAGCGGGCGCCTCGGTCCGGTGCGACGGCTGGTCAACACCCTGTCCCCGGCCGAGATCGGCAACCTGCTCGAGTCGCTGCCGCCCGGCAAGCGCGAGGTGGTCTGGGGCCTGGTCGATGCCGAGGACGACGGCGAGGTGCTGCTGCACGTCGGCGACGAGGTGCGCGAAAGCCTGATCGCGGACATGGACCCGGACGAACTGGTCGCCGCGGTCGAAGACCTCGACATCGACGACCTGGCCGACCTGGTCGAAGACCTGCCGGACACGGTCATCGACGAGGTCCTCAAGTCGATGGACCGCGAGAACCGGGAACGCCTGGAGCAGGTGCTGTCGTATCACGAGGACAGCGCCGGCCGCCTGATGAACCCGGACGTGGTCACCGTGCGCGCCGACGTCAATGTCGACGTGGTGCTGCGCTACCTGCGCCTGCGCGGCGAACTGCCCGAACACACCGACCACCTCTATGTGGTCAGCCGCCGCCACCAGTACCTCGGCCGGGTGCCGCTGGCCGCGCTGGTCACCCACGAGGACACCACGCCGATCAACCGGCTGATCGACGACGAGCAGCCGGCGATCGACGTCAACGAAAGCGACCAGGAAGTGGCGCGGATGTTCTCCGACCACGACTGGGTCAGCGCGCCGGTGGTGGACGACAACAACATCCTGCTCGGCCGCATCACCATCGATGACGTGGTCGACATCATCCGCGAGCAGGCCGAGCATCAGGCGCTGGGCGCCGCCGGCCTGGACGAGGACGAGGACCTGTTCTCGCCGATCAAGCGTGCCGTGCGCGGCCGCGTGGTCTGGCTGGGGATCAACCTGTTCACCGCGTTCCTCGCGGCCGGTGTGATCGGCCAGTTCGAGGCGACGCTGGAAAAGGTGGTCGCGCTGGCGGTGCTGATGCCGATCGTGGCCGGCATCGGCGGCAACGCGGCGGTGCAGGTGCTGACCCTGATGGTGCGCGGCCTGGCGCTGGGCCAGGTCGGCGCGAGCAACGCCCGCATCCTGCTGTGGAAGGAGATCCGCGTCGCGCTGATCAACGGCGTGCTGATCGGCGGCATCGTCGGGCTGATCGCGCTGTTCTGGTTCCACAGTTTCGCGCTGTCGCTGGTGATCGCGCTGGCCTTGGTGGTGAACTTCTGTGCGGCCGCGGTGGCCGGCGTGCTGCTGCCGCTGCTGCTCAAGCGCATGAACGTGGATCCGGCGGTGGCCGGCACCGTGGTGGTCACCGCCGTCACCGACGTGATGGGTTTCTTCTGCTTCCTGGGCCTGGCCACGGTGATCCTGCTGCATTGACGCAGCGCCGTCGCACTCCCCCGGGCACGGCCCCGGGATCGAACCAGGGCCGCCGCCACGGAGGGCAACCAAGATGCAGCAACAGGGTCTGATCGTCGACTGGAACGACGTGCGCGGCTTCGGCTTCGTCGCCGCGGCAGGCGCGCCGCGCGAGCGGCTGTTCTTCCATGTCCGCGACTGGCACGGCGCCCAGCGGCCGGTGCTCGGGCAGCAGGTGCTGTTCCGGCCTGGCCGGCAGCCGGACGGACGCCCCTGCGCCGTGGCCGTCCGCGTGCCCGGCGAAGCGCCGCAGCCGCGGCGGCGCGCGCCCGGGTCGCGCCCGCCGCGCGCCACGCCTGCCGCAAGCGGCGGCAAAGGCGGTTGGCCGCTGCCCGTCTTCGTCCTGTCCGGCTACGCCGCGCTGCTCGCGTCGGTGATCGCGCGCGGGCGCCTGCCGGTGGAGATCCTGTTCCTGTCGCTGCTGCTGTGCGGCATCGCCTGGATCGCCTACGCCCTGGACAAGCGCGCGGCGCAGCACGGCCAGCGGCGCATCCCGGAAGCGCATCTGCACCTGGTCGAACTGGCCGGCGGCTGGCCCGGCGCGCTGCTCGCGCAGCGCAGCCTGCGCCACAAGAACCGCAAGCGCGGCTACCAGGCCGTGTTCTGGGCCGTGGTCGTGCTGCACACGGCGGCTTTGGCATTCTGGGGTTTCCACGCATGAGCGGAGTTCCACCATGTCGTTGCCCGGTTTCCTGCCACTGCATCGCGGCCTGCGCGCGATGAGCCTGTTCGCCTGCCTGCTGTGCAGCGTCCTTGCCGATGCCGCCGCCGAAGCGCCCGCCGCAGGTTTCCTCCAGCGCGACATCGTCCACCAGGGACAGCACCATCGCTACCAGGTGTTCGTTCCTGCGCAGCGTGGTCCGGCACCGCTGCCGATCGTTCTGTTCCTGCATGGCTCGGGCGAACGCGGCGATGACGGCGAGCTCCAGACCAGCGTCGGCCTCGGCCCGTACCTGCGCGAACATGGCGCCGATTTCCCCGCGATCGTGGTGTTTCCGCAGTCGCCCGTGGACCGGTCCTGGGAAGGGGACACCGCCGGCCTGGCATTGGCCACGCTCGCGGCGGCGACCGTGGAATTCAACGGCGACCGCCAGCGCACCTACCTCACCGGCATGTCGCGCGGAGGGTACGGGACGATCGAGCTCGGCCTGCGCCATCCGCATCGCTTCGCCGCGCTGGTCGCGGTCTGCGGTGGCGTCACCGCACCCGGCACCCGCCCCGATCTGGACACGCTGAGCGTGGCCGCCGTGCACCACCGCGGCGGCGATCCATTCGCCAAGGCAGCGGCGGGCCTGGATGGCACGCCGGTCTGGCTGTTCCACGGCGAGGACGACCCGGTCGTGCCGGTCGCCCAGTCGCGCCGCCTGTACGCCGCCCTGCAGGCGCAGGGTGGCGACGTGCGCTACACCGAGTTTCCGGGCACCGGCCACAACGCATGGGATGCGGCCTACGCCGATCCCGCACTGTGGCGCTGGCTGTTCGCGCAGCACCTGTCCTGCGGCAAAGAGCGTCCATCATGCTGAAATCCGTCGCCGGCGTGCCGGTCCTGCCCAGGCATCGCGCCAGCTGCCATTGCGGCGCCGTCGTGCTGCAACTCGACCTGCCCGATGGCATCGTCGATCCACGTCGCTGCGACTGTTCGATGTGCCGGCGGCGCGGCACCATCGTCGCCTCGGTCCCGCTGGACGGGATCCGCATCGTCGAAGGCGCCGGGCTGCTGACCCTCTACCAGTTCAACACGCACACGGCACGGCACTATTTCTGTTCGCGCTGCGGCATCCACACCCACCATCAGCGCCGCTCCAATCCCCGGCAGTACGGCTTCAATGTGGCCTGCCTGGAGGGGATCGACCCGTTCGCGATCGCCGGGGTGCCGACCAACGACGGCGTCAACCACCCGGCCGACCGCGCCCAGCCCCAAACCCTCGACCACGGATCGCAGTCGCCATGCCCCACCTGATCGACAACTACTTCTCGCCAGGCTGGCGCGACCGGCGCCTGGCCTGCGGCGCCTGCGAGTGGGAGGGCGACAGCCGCGCCATGACGCTGGAGCCGCACCGCGACCAGAGCGAATACGCGTGCCCGCAGTGCGAGGACATCCTGCTGGTGGTGTCCCATCCCGACCTCGACCAGGTCCGGGCCGCAGCGGCAGCCGGCAACGCCGAAGCGCAGCAGCAGATGGAGCTGCTCGAGGCATTCGAGCGATCGAAAGGCTGAGCTGGCGCTGCGACCGGCCTGTGGCCCCCGCATCGGCACGCGTCGCTCAGCACTCGATCCCGAGCAGCCACTCGGTCCGGTCGTCGCTGGCGCGGTCCAGGTCGCGCCGGCGTTCGATCGGCGTGGTGCAGCCCCGCGGTGCGATGTACGCGACCGCGACGGCTTCGGCCTGTTCCAGCGTCATCGCCCGGCCGTCGTCTTCCCGCACCAGCACGTAGTACGGGCGCTGGAACAGCACGATGTAGCTGTCCAGCACGTAGCGCCGGCCAGCGTGCTCGATCCGCGCATGGTTCTCCTCGACCACGCTCAGGCGGCGGGTATCGATGGCGGCCGCCGTCATCGGCAACGTGCAGGCCAGCAGCGTCAGGGTGGACAGCGTCCTGCGCATCGTGTGTGTCCTGTTCCGGGTATCGAGGGTCCGTCTGCATCGGCCGGGTGCGGCACATCTTCGATCGAGCGCCGTTCCGCTCCTGGAAGCAGGTCTCGTTGCGGCGCGATCCGAGGCATGCGCGGGGCGTACGCGATGCCGGTCGCAGAGGCTGTACTGAGCATCGATGCCAGCGGCCCACCTGCCAGGCCATCCTGCGGCGGATGTTGCCGCGGCGGCGGGCGACTTCAGCAGCCGTGTCGCAACGGAGGACGCGGCGCGTCAGGGCGCCGCCGCCCGGTAGACGACGACCGCCAGCGCAAGCAGCGCGGCCCATGCCAGCAGTCCAGCCAGTGCCGCCGCGGTATCACCAGGCTCCAGGCGCGGGCGCAGGACGCGCAGCACCGTCCGGCCGAGGCCCTTGACGAGCAGTTCGAGGACCAGCTCCACCAGCAGCCTGCCGATGAAGCGGAACACGCCGCCCAGTGCCTCCCCGGCGAGATCTCCCAACGGCATCAGCCCACCCTTTCCGGTCCATGGATCACGCGCGGATGGTCATCAAGCGCAGCGCGTTGCAGGCGGCCCTGCCTGGAAAACGGGCAGCTGCAGCCCCCACTCCACCGACAGCCGACGCCCTTCGATCCATCAGGATCGCCAGGCCGGTCGACCGACGCGGATGTGTGCGAGCGGAAGCGCTCCTCGGAGCGGTACAGGCACGGCCCGCTGGTGAACAGGTCCTGCAGGCAGGCCACGCAGGTCGCGCGGCAGTCCCCGGTCGAGGCAGCGCGCGCGGCGATCAGGCGCTGCGCGCAGGCGCGGCGGATCGCGGTGGCGGTCCAGCGGCTTTCGACGAGGTGGAGGTCGACCGGCAGCTTCCAGTTCCAGTACCGCGGTGCCGCGCGCAGTTCCTCGTCGTCCGGATAGGCGGTCGCCACCTCCCTCGGCCAGCGCCCGAGCGCGCGCAGCCGGCGCGCGACGCCGCGCAGTTTCCGCTGCGGCGTGATCAGCCGGCGTGCCATGCGCCCTTCCCTGCGCGTGCGGCATGCGATGCGGGCATCAGGCGTGGACCCAGATCCTGGTCACGTCGCTTCCAAGGAGCTCGGCGATCCGCTGCTGGTGGGCGGGCTCCAGGTCGTGGATGCCGGGATTGGTCGCCTCGATGCCGAAACGCGCGAACCCGGCAGGCCAGACATAGTGCAGCCCGTTCAGCGATACCTGCGCGCCGCAGCACGCCGTCACCGCCGACAGGTCGGAAAAACCGTTGGCGTACGCCGCATCCATGGCCTCGCCCCACCACGGCTCGATATCGGCCCGGCAACGGGGGCATTGGACGCCGGACCAGTTGCCGGCCGGACTGAAGAACTCCACCGAATCGGTGAAGAAGAGGGCCACGTCCTCGGCCTCCGGCACCTGCCCGGCCAGGAACGCGCGCGCGCGCTCGGCGGCCTCGGCGCCTGGAACGAAGTCGGGGTCCGCGGGAATCAGCAGCAGACGGTGGTCGGACACGATACGGTCTCCTTGAATACCTGGCGGTGCCGGGCCGGGCGCATGCGGCGCCCGCCCGGCCGTTCGCCGCGCGCCATCCAGGCGCACGCCGCACTCAGCCCAGCAGCATCTCCAGCACCGCCATGCGCACCGCCACGCCGTTGGCGACCTGGCGCAGCACCCACGACTGCGGGCCGTCGGCGACCTCGTCGGTGATCTCGACACCGCGGTTGATCGGGCCCGGGTGCAGCACCGCCGCATCGGCACCGGCACGCTGCAGGCGCTGCGCGGTCAGGCCGTACTCGACGTGGTACTGCTCCAGCGATGGCACCAGGCCTTCTTCCATGCGCTCGCGCTGCAGGCGCAGCATCATCAGCGCATCCACGCCCTCGAGCATGGCATCGAAATCCTGGCCGACCACGCAGCCGTCCAGGGTGCCGTCGTCGGGCAGCAGCGACTGCGGGCCGCAGACACGGATCTCGCCGGCACCGAGCGTGCGCAGCGCCTGCAGGTCCGAACGGGCCACGCGCGAGTGCTTGACGTCGCCGACCATCAGCACCTTGAGCTTCGAGAAATCGCTGCCCTTGGCCTGGCGCAGGGTCAGCATGTCGAGCAGGCCCTGGGTGGGATGCGCGCTGCGGCCGTCGCCGGCGTTGATCAGGGCGGTCTCCTCGCCGGCGGCATCGGCCAGTCGCTTGACCGCGCCGTCATCGGGATGGCGCACGACGAAGCCGCGCACGCCCATCGCCTCGAGGTTCTTCAGCGTGTCGCGTGCGGTTTCGCCCTTGCGCGTGGACGAGGTCGACGCGTCGAAATTGAGCACGTCGGCGCCGAGGCGCTGCGCGGCCAGGTGGAAGGAACTGCGCGTGCGGGTCGATGGTTCGAAGAACAGCGTGCATACCGCCGAGCCGGCCAGCACGTTGCGCTTGCCGACACGGCCCACGGCGGCGTCGCGGATCTGGCCGGCACGGTCGAGCAGTTGCAGCAGCGTGGTGCGCGGCAGGCCGTCGAGGGTCAGCAGGTGGCGCAGGCGTCCGTCGGAATCGAGTTGTGGCGTCATGGTGTCGGTTCGTTGGTAGGTGCCGGCTTGCCGGCGGCCAGGCGGGGAGATTTCGGGAAAACGCGTCGGTTCATGCGGATGCGGAGAACGGTGCCCGCCGACAGGCCTACAGCGGCGTGGCGTCCTCCGGCGCTGCGAGCCAGCGGTCGATGATGACCGCGGCGGCGACCGCATCCAGCGCCTCCGCGTCGCGGCGGCGGCGGGTGCCCGAGGCGCGTTCGCGGGCGAAACGCTGCGCGGCTTCGACCGAGCTCGAGCGTTCGTCGACCAGGACCACCGGCAGGCGGTAACGCTCGCGCAGCGCCTGGGCGAAGGCGCGCGCACGCTTGCGCGCGGGCTGGTCGCCACCTTCCAGGGTCAGCGGATCGCCGACGACGAAACCGCCCGGCCGCCAATCGCGCTGCAGGCGGTCGACCGCGGCCCAGTCCGGCCCGTTCGCGTGCACGTCGACCACCGCCACCGCACGCGCACCGCCCAGCGGGCTGCCGAGAGCCACGCCGATCCGGCGCGAACCGACATCGAAACCGAGCACGATCGCATCGGCCGGCGGAAAGGCGTTCGCGCCGGCCTCAGGCATGTCCGCTGTAATCGGTCAGGCGGAACAGGTCCACGCCGATGCGCGTGGCGGCGCTCTGCCAGCGGCGTTCCAGCGGCAGGCCGAACAGCAGCTCCGCATCGGCCGGCGCGGTCAGCCAGATGTTCTCGCCAAGTTCGTGTTCGAGTTGCCCGGCGCCCCAGCCGGCGCATCCCAGCGCGACCACGGCATGCGCCGGGCCGTCGCCGGCGGCCATCGCCTCAAGCACATCGCGCGAGGTGGTCAGGTACAGGCCGTCGGCCACCGCCAGGGTGGAATCCCATTCCCGTTCGCCGTCGTGCAGCACGAAGCCGCGCTCCGGATGCACCGGGCCGCCGTGCAGCACCAGCTGGGCGCACAGCGCTTCATCGGCGCTCTCGATGCCCATCTGCGAAAACACCTGGCCCAGCGTGTACTCGGAGGCGCGGTTGACCACCACGCCCATCGCGCCCTGCGCGTCGTGCTGGCAGATCAACGCCACGCTGCGGGCGAAGTTGGGATCGGCCAACGCGGGCAGCGCGATCAGCAGCTGGTTGGCGAGATTGTCCTGTGCGAGCGTCATGCCGCCATTCTATCGTCGCCCACGCCATCGCGCGCTGACGCCGCATGCACGCGATAATCGCGCAGTCCTTCCACACCCAACGCGCATGCATCCCGACCCCGTCATTCCCCGCCAGAGCCGCGCCTTCATCGTCCTGGTCGCCCTGCTGCAGGGCGGACTGATGTACCTGGCGCGGAAGGGACAGGCGCTGGGCTGGTGGCCGTTCGCGGACATCGGCGGGCGGGTGTGCTGGTACACGCTGGTGCTGGGCATCCCCACCGCGATGACGCTGAGCGTGGTCACCCTGCGCGACCGTCGGTTCTGGCAGCACGTGCTGCTCCTGCTCGCGGTCTTCCTGCCGCTGGCGTTCTGGACCGGATGGAATGTCGCCGGCCCCAGGCCACTGGAGGCAGGACGGCTGCTCGCGCCGTTCGGCCTGTCGATGGCCATCGCCCTGTTCGTCGCCCTGCCCTGGCTGCAGTGCCGCCTGGCGAGTGGCCGCTGGCGGGCCGCGTATCCGGCCCTGTTCGAGCACGCCTGGCAGAACGCGCTGACCCTGGCGCTGGCGGCGCTGTTCACCGGCATCTGCTGGGCGGTGCTGTTGCTGTGGGGCAGCCTGTTCGCGCTGGTCGACATCCGGTTCTTCCGCGATCTGTTCCGCGAGGACGCATTCGTCCACCTGGCCACCGGCGCCATGGCCGGGCTGGGCATCCTGGTCGGACGCACCCAGCATCGCCCGGTCCAGGTCGCGCGCCAGATCCTGTTCGCGATCTTCAAGGGCCTGCTGCCGCTGCTGGCGTTCATCGCGGTGCTGTTCGCCGTGAGCCTGCCGTTCACCGGACTGGGGTCGCTGTGGAACACCGCCTCGGCGGCGACCCTGCTGACCGCGGTGATCGCGCTGCTGGTGCTGTTCGCCAATGCGGTCTACCAGGATGGCCAGGGCGGACGCCCCTACCCGGCCTGGCTGCGCCGCGTGGTCGAGGCCGGCCTGCTGGTGCTGCCGCTGTTCGGCGTGCTGGCGCTGCATGCGATGTGGCTGCGCATCGCCCAGTACGGATGGACCAGCGACCGGGTCTGGGCGGCGCTGATCGTCGGGCTGGCCACGCTCTACGCGGCCGGCCATGCATGGGCGGTCCTGCGGCCGCGCGGCGGCTGGCTGCCGCTGCTGCAGCCGGTCAACAAGGGGCTGTCGCTGGTCCTGATCGGCTTGGTGGTACTGGCCAATTCGCCGCTGCTTGACGTCCACCGGATCGGCATCGCCAGCGTCTCGGCCCGGCTCGCCGCCGCTGCCCCCGACCTGGACGAGGACGACCTGCGCTACCTGCGTTTCGAGACCGGCCGGCGCGGCCCCGAGGCGCTGCAGGAGCTGGCCGATGCACCGGCGCTGGGCGCCGACCCGCAGGCGCGGGCACGGATCGAGCGGATGCTGGCACGCACGCACCGCTGGGGCAGCACAGACACCGCCGACGACCTGGCCATGCGGGTGCGGGACGCAGACACGCTGCGCCGCCAGATCGTGCCCGTCGCCGGCTCCGCCGATGCCGATGCGTCCTGGTGGCAGGCCGTGCTCCACGAAGATGTGCCGGTGCAGGACTGCCTGCGTCGTGGCGCGGCCTGCCTGCTGCTGCGACGCGATTTCGATGCGGACGGCAGCGACGAGATCCTGCTGTGCGATACGGGCAACACCAGTTTCGTATCCTGCATCCTGCATGCCAGGCAGGAAGGCCGCTGGATGCGGGCAGGCCAGTTCACGTCCTGGGGCGAGGACGCGCACGAGCGCCTGCGCGCGGGCGAGGTGGAACTGCTGCGCCCGCGCTGGCCCTTCGTCCGCATCGGCAACGGCGAGCCGGAGCACATCAATCCGATCTCCGACGTCGATCCCTACGTGCCGCCCCCCGCGGCCACCACCAAGGAGTAAACATGTCCGGGTATTGCGACAGCGCGCCGGGGCATCCGCTGCACGGCCCCTACCACGACCACGAGTACGGCTTCCCGCAGCGCGGCGAGGCCGCACTGTTCGAACGGCTGCTCCTGGAGATCAACCAGGCCGGCCTGAGCTGGGAAACGATGCTGAGGAAGCGCGAGGGATTCCGCCGCGCGTATCACGGCTTCGACGTCGACGCCGTGGCCGCCTATGGCGAAGCCGACCGCGCGCGCCTGCTCGCCGATCCGGGGATCATCCGCAACCGGCTCAAGGTCGATGCGGCGATCCACAACGCCCAGGTCATCCAGCAGCTGCGTGCCCGGCACGGCAGCTTCGCGGACTGGCTCGATGCCCACCATCCGCGCTCCAAGGCCGACTGGGTCAAGCTGTTCAAGAAGACGTTCCGCTTCACCGGCGGCGAGATCACCGGCGAGTTCCTGATGAGCCTGGGCTACCTGCCCGGCGCGCATCGCGCCTCCTGCCCGGCCTTCGCCCGTGCCGCCAGGAAGAAGCCGGCGTGGATGCAGGTGCCGTCGGCCTGACCGGATGCGCCTGGCGGCGCCCGCACCGGCCGGCGCGGGCCGCGGCCTAGACGCCCATGTAGCGGTGCGGCCGGTGGTTGAACATCAGCACCAGGCTCAGCACCAGCGAGCCCAGCGCCGAATACAGCACGTGCGACGGCGACAGCACGAAGCAGGCCACGAACAGCAGGACCGAGTCGAACGCCATCTGCACCTTGCCCGCACTGATCCCGCGCTCGCGCTGCAGGTAGACGGCCAGGATGCCGACCCCGCCCAGACTGGCGCGGTGGCGGATGAAGAACAGGATGGCCAGCCCGCAGAGCGCACCGCCGACCAGCGCCGAATACAGCGTGTCCATGTAGGCGTAGCCGGCCCAGCGCGGCAGCAGATCGGTCGCCAGCCCGCAGGCGCCGACCGCGACGAAGGTCTTGATGGTGAATTCCCAGCCCATCCGCCGTACCGCGATCCAGTAGAACGGCAGGTTCACCAGCACGAACACCAGGCCGAAGTTCCAGCCCAGCGCATAGTGGGTGAGGAAGGCCACGCCCGCCATGCCGCCGATCATGATGCCGCCCTGCGCGAACACCGCCAGGCCGAGCGAGGCGACCAGCGTCGCCAGGACCATGCCCTGCACGTCCTCGACCACGGAATGATGGAATGCACGCTCGTCGGCCGGCGTACCGGCCGAGTCGGGCGGCGGCGTCAGCGGGCCGGACGTGACGACAGTGCCGTCTTCGGGCAGGACGTCCTGCCCCGGCCGCAGATCCGAATCGGGGAGACTCACGTGGGGGGGCCGCGCGGTGGGAGGCGCGTATTAGACACCAGGCCCCGGGGTCGTTGCATCCGAAACCTGATGCGTGCAGCCGGATCGTCGTCAGCCCATGCGCTCGAGCGACAGCGCCACCAGCCCGGCCACGACCATGCCCGCGAACAGCGCCAGCACGGCGGACTGGTACACGAGGACGAGCGATCCGGCGGCACCGCGGGGCTGATGCCAGCGCCGCCACAGCCGCACGCCGAAGCGCTCGACCAGGACCAGCATCACCGCCAGCGCCGCGAGCATGCCCGCGCCACGATCGAGCAGGCCTCCGACGATGTGGTACAGCGCGGCCGCGCTCATCAACGCGGCCAGGCAGATGAACACCGCATCGCCCTGCTCTGCGACGCGCACGGATGCCGCGGGAGCGTGCGCCGCTCCGCGCTCCTGCTTCAGTCGCTGCAGGGTGAAGTCGGCGACCCCGCGCGCCTCAAGTTCGGCGGCCAGCAGGGCCTCGGCCCACGGCAGGCGCTCCTGCTGCGCCCAGGTGTCGAGCAGCGCAGCCGTCGCCATGTGCGCGTAGCGTTCGCGCAACGCGGTTTCGTCGTTCATCGCGGACACCCGCGGCACAGTGGCGGAGCCTTCCAGGTGCGGAGACGGGGGCATTCCGACAGCGGACGATCGTCCGGGATCCGCAGCCGCCGCCACACCGCCAACCGGCGGCAGCCTGCGCCGCTCAACGCAGCTCGGCGATCTCCACGCCGTCCAGCCCCTGGGCCAGCGTGCGTGCATCGCCACCCTGCGACAGCTTGATCCGCAGGCGCACCTCGTTCTGCGAATCGGCGTAGCGCAGCGCGTCCTCGTAGCTGATCTCGCCGGCCTGATACAGCTCGAACAGGCTCTGGTCGAAGGTGCGCATGCCGAGGTTGGTCGACTCCTTCATCAGCTCCTTGATCTTGTGGATCTCGCCGTCGCGGATGTAGTCCTGCACCAACGGCGTGCCGAGCAGGATTTCCATCGCCACGCGGCGCCCCTTGCCGTCCGGCGTCGGAATCAGCTGCTGGGCGACCACGCCCTTGAGGTTCAGCGACAGGTCCATCAGCAGCTGGCTGCGACGGTCCTCGGGGAAGAAGTTGATGATGCGGTCCATCGCCTGGTTGGCGTTGTTGGCGTGCAGCGTGCACAGCACCAGGTGGCCGGTTTCGGCGAAGGCGATGGCGTGGTCCATGCCCTCGCGGGTGCGGACCTCGCCGATCATGATCACGTCCGGCGCCTGGCGCAGGGTGTTCTTCAGCGCCGCGTCCCAGCTGTCGGTGTCGATGCCGACCTCGCGCTGGGTGATGATGCAGCCTTCGTGCTTGTGCACGAACTCGATCGGATCCTCGATCGTGATGATGTGGCCGGTCGAATTCTGGTTGCGGTAGCCGATCATCGAGGCCAGCGAGGTCGACTTGCCGGTGCCGGTCGCGCCGACGAACAGGATGATGCCGCGCTTGGTCATCGCCAGCGTCTTGATGATCGGCGGCAGGTTCAGTTCTTCGACGGTCGGGATCTTGGTCTCGATCCGGCGCAGCACCATGCCCACCTGGTTGCGCTGGTAGAAGCAGCTGACGCGGAAACGGCCCACACCGGCGACGCCGATGGCGAAGTTGCACTCGTGGGTCTTCTCGAATTCCTCGCGCTGCGCCGGCGTCATCACGTTCAGCACCAGGTCGCGGCTCTGCTGCGGGGTCAGCGGCGTCTGCGTGATCGGGCTGATCTTGCCGTGCACCTTCATCGCCGGCGGCATGCCGGCGGTGATGAACAGGTCCGACGCCTTCTGGTGCGCCATCAGCTTGAGGAACGAGGTGAAGTCGATGGTGCTCATCGCGGAACTCCGGGGAAACGGGGCGCGGACATGCGGGCCGCGACGCAGGCGACGACGGATCGCTTACTCGAACAGACGCTTGTCCTTGGCGTAGTCCCTGGCCTGCTGGCGCGTGACCAGGCCGCGCTTGACCAGGTCCTGCAGGTGCTGGTCCAGGGTCATCATGCCGTACTGCTGGCCGGTCTGGATCGAGGAGTACATCTGCGCGACCTTGTCCTCGCGGATCAGGTTGCGGATGGCCGGGGTGCCGACCATGATTTCCCAGGCGGCGGTACGGCCACCGCCGACCTTCTTCAGCAGCGCCTGCGAGATCACCGCGCGCAGCGACTCCGACAGCATCGAACGGACCATCGGCTTTTCGCCGGCCGGGAACACGTCGATGATGCGGTCGATGGTCTTGGCCGCCGAACTCGTGTGCAGGGTGCCGAACACCAGGTGGCCGGTTTCCGCGGCGGTCAGCGCCAGGCGGATGGTTTCCAGGTCGCGCATTTCGCCGACCAGCACGTAGTCAGGGTCCTCGCGCAGCGCCGAGCGCAGCGCCTCGTTGAAGCCGTGCGTGTCGCGGTGCACTTCGCGCTGGTTGATCAGGCACTTCTGCGAGGTGTGCACGAATTCGATCGGATCCTCGACGGTGAGGATGTGGCCGTACTCGTTCTTGTTGATGTGGTCGACCATCGCCGCGAGCGTGGTCGACTTGCCCGAGCCGGTCGGGCCGGTCACCAGGATCAGGCCCTGCGGCTGGTTGATCAGCTCGCGGAAGATCGGCGGGCAGCCGAGGTCTTCCAGGGTCAGCACGTCGGACGGAATGGTACGGAACACCGCACCGGCGCCGCGGTTCTGGTTGAACGCATTGACGCGGAAGCGCGCCAGCGACGGGATCTCGAACGAGAAATCGACCTCGAGGAATTCCTCGTAGTCGCGGCGCTGCTTGTCCGACATGATGTCGTAGACCAGCGCGTGCACCTGCTTGTGGTCCAGGGCCGGCACGTTGATGCGGCGGACGTCGCCGTCGACGCGGATCATCGGCGGCAGGCCCGCGGACAGGTGAAGATCGGAAGCCTTGTTCTTGACCGAAAACGCCAGCAGTTCGGCGATATCCATGATTGCATTCCCCAAGTTGCCCGCAGCGCGCAGGCTGGTGCGGTCCATCCCCAGGCGGCAGTATAGCGCTCCCAAAGTTCACGCAGTGGCGGCCACGACCATGCCCGCAGACCGGCTCGACGACGTGCTTGATCGCATCGGCAATGCCGCGCGGACGGCGGCCCGGCCGCCCCCCGCGCTGCTTGCGGTCTCCAAGACCCAGACCGCCGATGCGGTCGCTGCGCTGGCGGCCGCCGGCCAGCGCGCGTTCGGCGAGAACTACGTGCAGGAGGCCGCCGGCAAGCGCCAGGCATTGCCCGCCGACCTGGATGCAACGCTGGAATGGCATCTGATCGGCCATCTGCAGTCGAACAAGGCCGCGCTCGCCGCGGCGACGTTCGACTGGGTGCAGAGCGTGGACCGGCCCAGCGTGATCGCCGCCCTCGCCCGCCATCGCGCTCCCTCGCAGGGGCCGCTGAACGTGCTGCTGCAGGTCAACGTCGAAGGCGAAGCGGGCAAGTCCGGCTGCCAGCCCGACGCGATCGCGCAGCTGGCCGGACTCGTGCAGGAGCAGCCCCTGCTGCGCCTGCGCGGACTGATGGCCATCCCGGTGCCGCACGAGGATCCCGAGCAGCGACGGCCCGCCTTCCGCCGCATGCGCGCGTTGTTCGAATCCCTGGCCGCGACCCATCCGCAGGTCGACACGCTGTCGATGGGGATGAGCGACGACTTCACCATCGCCGTGGCCGAAGGCGCGACGATGGTGCGCGTCGGCACCGCCCTGTTCGGCGCCCGTGCCGCGCGCGGCACCTGACCTTTCCCGGAGTGGAGCAATGAGCACGCAATCCCCGTTGTCCGGCAGCGTCGCCTTCATCGGCGGCGGCAACATGGCCCGCAGCCTGATCGGCGGACTGGTCCGCGAAGGCGTCTCGCCGGCGCGGCTCCATGTGGCCGAACCGATGGAGGCCGTGCGCACCGCGCTGGCCGCCGACTTCGGCGTGCAGGTGTTCGCCGACGGCATCGACGCGGTGGCCGGCTGCGACACCTGGGTGCTGGCGGTGAAGCCGCAGGTCATGGCCCCGGTCTGCACCCCGCTGCTCGCCGCCGCGCAGGCCACGCGCCCGCTGGTGGTCTCGATCGCCGCCGGGATCCCGGTCGCGCGCCTGCAGGCGCTGCTCGGCGGCGACCTGGCGGCGGTGCGCTGCATGCCCAACACGCCGGCGCTGCTGGGGGCCGGCGTGACCGGCCTGTTCGCCGGCGCCGGCGTCGACCAGGCCCAGCGCGCGCAGGCCGGCGCCCTGCTGGCCAGTGCCGGCGGGACGGTCTGGGTCGATGCCGAACCCTTGATGGATGCGGTGACCGCGGTGTCCGGCAGCGGCCCGGCCTATGTGTTCCTGCTGGCCGAAGCGATGGAGGCCGCGGCGATCGCCGAAGGCCTGCCCGCGGACGAAGCGCGCACGCTGGTGCTGCAGACCATCCTCGGCGCCGGCCGCATGCTGCTGGAGGACGGCGCCGCACCGGCCGAACTGCGGCGCCGGGTGACCTCGCCTGGCGGCACCACCCAGGCTGCGATCGGGACGTTCCAGGACGGCGGCTTCGAGGCGCTGGTCGCCGACGCCATCCACGCCGCGCGCCTGCGCGGCGCCGCGCTCGCCGCGCAGGACTGAGCGGACGACATGCCAATCCACCTCCGCATCGGTTCCGGTGTTTCCCCGCTGCATCCGTCCCTGCGCCGCGCATTCGGCTTCGGCATGGCGCTGTGCCTGGCCGCCTGCTCCGGCCAGGAACAGCCGCGCGCGGCACGCATCCTGCCGCCGCAGCCGACGACCGCGGCGCTGGGCGACGGTTACGTCGCCCACTACAACCTGGTGCCGACGCTGGCGCTCGGCGAGGCGATCGCGCGGGAATACGCCGTGGACCGGCGCGCGGGCAGCGCCCTGCTCGTGGTCGCGATCCGCAGCGATGCCGGCGACGGCGAGCAGCCCGCGCAGGCGGAGGCCGTCAGCGCCGAGGTCCGCGACCTCAGCGGCCGGACCCAGTCGCTGACGCTGCGCAGCGTGCGCACCGGCGATTACACCGATCATGTCGGGACGGTGGCGATCAGCCAGCACGACACCCTGCGGCTGGAGGTGCTGGTGTCCATCGAAGGCAGCCAGCGCCGCTTCCGGTTCGAGCGCGGCTTCTGACCTACGTTGCATTGCAGCACGGCCGCCGGTAAGGTCCGGAGCGGGGTGGCATCCGTCGACACGTGCCGGATGCCGGGTAGCAACCACGTGCGGACGCAGGACGCGTCGGGCTGGCCGCTTCGCGCCGGCATCGGCCACGCACGTCGATCATCAACACGTGCCTGCCCTCGGCGGGCCGACGGGGGATTGGAATGCGTGCCTTGCGATGGGTCTTGCTTGTTTCGGCCGGTGTGGCCTGGGGCGCACATGCGCAGCAGCCGTGCCCGGCCCTGCCTGCGGATACGCCGCTGCACTGGGAGCAGCAGGCGGGCGCCGCCTTCACCGTGTGCCGTGCATTGAACGCCGAGGGGGAACAGGTGTTCGGCGTGATGCTGACCGAGCGCCCGACGATCACCCCGCGCCGGCGCAACCGCGAGGAAGAGGCGCGGATCGGCGCCTACGAAATGTACTGGTACAAGCCCGACCTGGCCGTGGCGACCAGCGAGGAGAAACGCGTCACCGTGATCGAACTGGGCAAGGGGCGTTACGCCCAGATCTGGGTCGACGCACCCGATGCGGGCGCACTGCAGCGTGCGCTCGGCCTGGCCCAGAGCATGGCGCTGAACTGACGGCGACGCACGGGGCACCGCACGGCCCCATGACCAGCACGACGAGTGAGATGTCGCAGGAGATACGACGCATCGACTCCGGCTGCTTCGCAGCGCGGAAGGCATGCGCGGCACCGGCCTTCCGCCGGCACTCCGTGAGACCCGGCGCCTGGAAGGCGCGATGCCTGCGCACGCCGCCGCTCTTCGTCACTCTGCGCGCAAGCCGCGCAAGACGCCGCCTCTGCTTCCAGAAAACGCGCCGCGGCATGCACCGCGGCGCCTGTTTCAGAAGCGGCCTTCCTGGTAGTCGACGAAGGCCTGCATCAGCTCCTGCTTGGTGTTCATCACGAACGGGCCGTGCCGCATCACCGGCTCGCGCAGCGGGCGCCCGGCGACCAGGATCAGCCGCGCACCGGCATCGCCGGCTTCCAGCTGCAGCAGTTCGCCGGCACCGAACACGCCGAGTTCGCGCTGCTGCAGCGGGCGCGCATCGTCGCCCTGCCCGACCGTGACCGCACCCTCGAACACATAGCCGAACACGTTGTGACCGGCCGGCAGCGCATACGCCCAGGAACAACCGGGCTGCAGCGCGATGTCCAGGTAGACCGGATCGGTCGCCGGCTGCGCGATCGGCCCGGCGACGCCGTCGACCTCACCGGCGATCACCTTGACCTCGACGCCGTCGGCCGGCCGCACCACCGGAATCCGCTCCGGGGCGAACTCCTGGTAGCACGGGTCGGTCATCTTCTCGCGCGCCGGCAGGTTCACCCACAGCTGGAAACCGCGCATCAGGCCGGCTTCCTGCTCGGGCATCTCCGAGTGGATCAGGCCGCGCCCGGCGGTCATCCACTGCACGCTGCCGGGGGTCAGCAGGCCTTCGTTGCCGTGGTTGTCCTTGTGCCGCATGCGCCCGTCGAGCATGTAGGTGACGGTCTCGAAGCCACGATGCGGATGGCTCGGGAAACCGGCGAGATAGTCCTCGGCCTTGTCGGTCCCGAACTCGTCCAGCAACAGGAACGGATCGAGGTCGGGCATGTCGGGGCCGCCGATCACACGGGTGAGGCGCACGCCGGCGCCGTCGGAGGCGGCACGGCCGACCACGCGGCGGAGGATGCGGGCGGGCTCGGGAGTGGGGGTGGCGTTCATGGCGGGGCCTCGTCGGAATGTGGAAACGATCATGAGCCGCGCCAGCCATGGAATAAACCCGGCGGAGCGACATCGATTGTTTCAATAACGGAACGACAGCCCTGGCGACGGCGCGAGGACGGAAGCAGGCGGAACAGCCAGCGGCATGCGCGGAGCCGGGCCATGCTGCACCGCGGCCCGCCAGGTCCGCCGGGGACACGCATGAGCGCCGCCCTGCACGGGCGACGCCGGCATCGGACTCAGCCGTTCTCCTGCAGCGCCAGCTGCATGTCGCGCTGGCGCCGCTTCTCCTCGCGGAACATCAGCCACCAGCCGATCACCGCGGCCAGCGACACGGCCATGATCAGCAGCGTGGCCAGCGCATTGATCTTCGGGCTCACGCCCAGGCGCACCGAGGAGAACACCTTGATCGGCAGCGTGGTCGAATCCGGGCCGGCGACGAAGCTGGCGATGACCACGTCGTCCAGCGACAGGGTGAAGGCCAGCAGCCAGCCGCTCATCAGCGCCGGCGCGATGATCGGCAGGGTGATCAGGAAGAACACCTTCAGCCGGTTCGCGCCCAGGTCCATCGCCGCCTCTTCCAGCGACTTGTCCAGCTCCTGCAGTCGCGAGGACACGACCACGGTCACGAACGACACGGTCAGGGTCACATGCGCGATCCAGATCGCCACCATGCCCTTGGACGGGATGCCCAGCGCGGCGCCCACCGACACCAGCATCAGCAGGATCGACAGGCCGATGATGACTTCGGGCATCACCAGCGGCGCGGTGATCAGCGCGCCGAAGAAGGTCTTGCCGGGGAAGCGCCGGAACCGCGTCATCACCATCGCGCCCAGCGTGCCGATCACGGTGGCCGCGGTCGCGGTCCAGAACGCGATGCGCAGGCTGACCCAGGCCGCCTCCAGCATCTGCCGGTCGCGCAGCAGTTCGCCGTACCACTTCACCGAGAAGCCGGCCCAGACCGTGGCAAGGCGCGAGGAGTTGAACGAGTACACCACCAGCAGCACGATCGGCAGGTACAGGAAGGCGAAGCCGAACGCGAGCACCGCCCAGCTCAGCGTGCGTTGGCCGAATGCCGGCTTCATCATGTCAGCCGCCCCTCCATCTGCTTCTGCTGCACATGGTTGAAGATCAGGATCGGCACCAGCAGCAGGCACAGCATCACGATCGCCACCGCCGAGGCGGCCGGCCAGTCGCGGTTGTTGAAGAACTCGCCCCACAGCACGCGGCCGATCATCAGCGTGTCCGGGCCGCCGAGCATCTCGGGGATCACGAACTCGCCCACCGCCGGGATCATCACCAGCATGCAGCCGGCCACGATGCCGGCACGCGACAGCGGCAGGGTGATCCGCAGGAAGGCCTGCCACGGCTTGGCGCCCAGGTCGTAGGCGGCTTCCAGCAGGCGGTTGTCGAGCTTGACCAGGTTGGCGTACAGCGGCAGCACCATGAACGGCAGGTAGCAGTAGACGATGCCGATGTAGGCGGCGGTCGGCGTGTAGAGGATGCGCATCGGCGCGTCGATCAGGCCCAGCGACATCAGCGTGCGGTTGAGGATGCCGTTGGCGTCGAGGATGCCGATCCAGGCGTAGACGCGGATCAGGAACGAGGTCCACGACGGCAGCACCACCGCCATCAGCGCGATGTTGCGCGTGGACGGCTTCATCCGCGCGATCACGTAGGCCATCGGATAGCCGATCAGCAGGCAGAACAGGGTCGAGATCGCCGCGATCTTGATCGAGCTGGCGTAGGCCAGCGCGTACTGCGAGTCGGCGAAGATGGCCGCGTAGTTGCCGAGGTTCAGGCGCATCGTCAGCGCGTTGTCGACGTACTCCAGGATCGGCGTGTACGGCGGCATCGCGATGGCCAGGCGCGAGAACGAGATCTTCAGCACGATCAGGAACGGGATCGCGAAGAACAGCGCCAGCCACAGGAACGGGCCGGCGATCACCAGCCAGCGGCCACCGGGCAGGACGCGTTTCAGCGCACGCAGGCTCATGAGGTCAGCACCACGCCGTCGTTCTCGCCCCAGCTGACCCACACCGTATCGCCCCAGGTCATGCCCTCGCTGGCCCAGCGCTCGCGGTTGGTGAAGTTGGCCATCAGCTTGATCCCGCCGGGCAGGCGCACGTGGTAGACCGAGTGGCTGCCGAAATAGGCGATGTCCTCGATCGTGCCCTGCGCCTTGTTGTGCGGCTGCTGCGGCTCGTCCTTGCCGATCGCCAGCTTCTCCGGACGCAGCGCGAACGAGACCTGCTGGCCCTCGAAGCCGGTGATGCCGTGGCCGATGTAGATCGTCGCCGGGAACGCCGGCGTCTTCAGGGTCACGTACTCGGGCAGGTCCTCGTCGATCACGCCGTCGACCAGGTTGACCGACCCGATGAATTCGGCGGCGAAACGGTTGGCCGGCTGCTCGTAGATGTCGTCGGGCTTGCCGACCTGCTGGATCCAGCCCTGGTCCATCAGCGCGATGCGCGTGGACATGGTCATCGCCTCTTCCTGGTCGTGGGTGACCATCACGCAGGTCACGCCCGAGCCCTCGATGATGTTGACCAGTTCCAGCTGCATCCGCGAGCGCAGCTTCTTGTCCAGCGCGCCCATCGGCTCGTCCAGCAGCAGCAGCTTGGGCCCCTTGGCCAGCGAACGCGCCAGCGCCACGCGCTGCTGCTGGCCACCGGACAGCTGGTGCGGCTTGCGCCTGGCCAGCTTGCCCAGCTGCACCAGTTCCAGCATCTCGGCCACGCGCGCGCGGATCGCGTCCTTCGGCATCCGGTCCTGCTTCAGGCCGAAGGCGATGTTCTGCTCGACCGTCATGTGCGGGAACAGCGCATAGGACTGGAACATCATGTTCATCGGCCGCTCGTACGGCGGCAGGTCGTTCATGACCTCGCCGTCGAGGATGATCCGGCCTTTGGTCGGCGTCTCGAACCCGCCCAGGCAGCGCAGCAGGGTCGACTTGCCGCTGCCCGAACCACCGAGCAACGCGAAGATCTCGCCCTTGCGGATGTCCAGGGTGACGTCGTCGACGGCGACGAAACCATCGAACTCCTTGCGCACGCCCTCGATCCGGAGGTAACCCTCCACGCCGCTGTCCCCGACCCGCTCGTTGCCTGACGCCATGACCACTCCGTTGCGCTGTGCGGGCCGTTCCCGGCCCGCCCGTTCATGCCCTCGACCCTCGCACGCGCCCGTACTGCAGCTGCGTCAACGGCCGGTCTTCAGTTCGGTCCACAGCCGCGTGTACTGGCGGTCGACCTCGGGCGGCAGCACCGCCAGGGTGAACAGTTTGGCGGCCACGTCGGCCGGTGGATAGATGGTCGGATCGTCCCGGATCGCTTCGTCCACCAGCGGCAGCGCGCTCTTCACCGGATTGGGGAAGCTGACGAAGTTGGTGTTGGCCGCCGCGACCTCCGGCCGCAGCAGGTAATCGATGAACGCGTAGGCGTTGTCGATGTTCTTCGCATCCTTCGGGATCGCCAGCATGTCGAAGAACAGCGCCGTGCCTTCCTTCGGGATCGAATACGCCACCTTGACCCCGTTGCCGGCCTCCTCGGCGCGGTCGCGGGCCTGCAGCACGTCGCCGGACCAGCCGATCACCAGGCACGCGCTGCCGTTGGCCAGCGCGTCGATGTACTGGCTGGAGTGGAAGGTCTGGATGTAGGGACGCACCGTCTTCAGCAGGTCGGCGCCCTTCTGGATCGTGTCCGGGTTGGTGCTGTTGGGATCCTCGCCCAGATAGTTGAGCGCGATCGGCACCAGTTCGGACGGCGTGTCGAGGAAGATCACGCCGCAGTCCTTCATCTTCGCGATGTTCTCCGGCTTGAACACCAGATCCCAGCTGGAGGCGATGTCGGTGCTGCCGAAGGCTGCAGTGAGCTTGTCGGCGTTGTAGCCGATGCCGGTGGTGCCCCACAGGTACGGCACCGCGTAGCGGTTGCCCGGATCCTGCACCGCGATCCGCTCCATCAGCGCCGGGTCGAGATTGGCGTAGTTCTTGAGCCGGGCCCTGTCCAGCGGCTGGAACACGCCGGCCTGGATCTGCCGGCCGAGGAACTGCAACGAAGGCACCACGACATCGAAACCGCTGCCGCCGGCCAGCAACCTGGCTTCCAGGACTTCGTTGCTGTCGAACACCCCGTAGGTGACGCGGGTGCCGGTCTCCTTCTCGAACCCCGGAACCGTGCCCTCGGCGATGTAGTCCGACCAGTTGTACACATGCACGACACCACCACCGGCCGCACCGCCCGATGCCGACGCATCGGCGCCGGATTCCTGCCTGCTGCAACCGGCCGCCACGGCGGCCGTCAATGCCAGCACCATCACCTTCAAGCGCAGTTCCATCGTTGCGACTCCCAAGCGCCCCTGTGGGCATGTCGGTTGTTCAACGACGCCACCGTACGGGCAGGCGTCCGCGGGTTCCCCTCCCTCGTCTCATCCCTTGCCCGGGTTCGCACCCGGCCGGCCGCGCGATGCACGCGCGGCCGGTCTGTCGTCTGGCTGCTGCGGCACGCCTCAGCGGCCGGTCTTGATCTCCGTCCACAGGCGCGTGTACAGCTTGTCCGTCTCCGGCGTGTTGATCGCATAGGTGAACAGCTTGTCGGCGACCTCGGCCGGCGGATAGATCGTCGCATCGTCGCGGATCGCCGCATCGACCAGCGACGTGGCGCCGGTCACCGGGTTCGCGTACTGGATGAAATCGGTGTTGGCCGCGGCGACCTGCGGCTCAAGCAGGTAGTTGATGAAGGCGTAGGCGTTGTCCGGATGCTTCGCGTCGGCCGGGATCGCCAGCATGTCGAACCACTGCGGCGCGCCTTCCTTCGGGATCGAATAGGCGACGTTGACGCCATTGTCCGCTTCCACGGCGCGGTCGCGGGCCTGGATGATGTCGCCCGACCAGCCGACCACCAGGCAGGTGTTGCCGTTGGCCAGCGAACCGACGAACTGGCTGGAATGGAAGTTCTGCACGTAGGGGCGGATCGACTTGATCAGGTCGGCGGCCTTCTGGATCGTGGCCGGGTCGCTGCTGTGCGGATCCTCGCCCAGGTAATGCAGCGCGATCGGGATGATGTCGGACGGCGTGTCCAGCAGGGTCACGCCGCAGTCCTTCATCTTCGCGATGTTCTCCGGCTTGAAGACCAGGTCCCAGCTGGACGCGATCTCGGTGCTGCCGAACGCGGCGGTGAGCTTGTCGACGTTGTAGCCGATGCCGGTGGTGCCCATCATGTAGGGCACGCCGTACTTGTTGTCCGGATCCTGGGCGGCGATGCGCGCCATCACCTTCGGGTCGAGGTTGGCCAGGTTCGGGATCCTGGCCTTGTCCAGCGGCAGGAACACGCCGGCCTGGACCTGGCGACCGAAGAAGTTCAGCGTCGGCACGACGATGTCGTAGCCGCTGGACCCGGCCAGCAGCTTGGTCTCGACGATCTCGTCGCTGTCGTAGACGTCGTACGTGACCCGGATTCCGGTCTGCTTCTCGAAGTTCGGAATCGTGTCCTCGGCGATGTAGTCCGAGTAGTTGTAGACGTTCAACACCTTGGCGTCGGCGCCGCCGTCAGCACCGCCGCCGCCGCAGGCGGCCAGCAGGGAGATGGTGATGCCCAGGCTCAGGGTCCGCAGCTTCATCGTGGGGTTCCTCAGGTGATGTGGAAGCAATGGCCGCAGCGTACCCCCGCCGCGCTCATTTGCCCAGTTGCGCGGCGGTCTCATCCAGCGATTTCCAGGCCTTGTCGAACAGCTCGTCGACCTGCGCCCGGCTCAGCACCAGCGGCGGCGACAGCAGCATCGCGTCGTAGGTGGCGCGCAGGATCAGGCCGTTGCGCAGGGCGTTGTCGCGGCACAGGGCCCCGACCTTGCCGCGCTCGGGGAAGAACGCCCGGCAGCCCTTGTCAGGCACCAGCTCCAGCGCGCCCATCAGCCCGACGATCCGGGCCTGGCCGACCAGCCGGTGCTCGCCCAGTTCGGCCCAGCGCTGGGCCAGGTACGGCGCGATCTCCTGCCTGGCGCGCTCGACGATGTGCTCGTCCTGCAGGATCCGGATGTTCTCCAGCGCCACCGCCGCGCACACCGGATGGCCTGAGTAGGTGGCGCCGTGCGCCAGTTCGCCGCCCTGCTCCTTCAGCACGCCGGCGACGCGGTCGTTGAACATGGCCGCGCCCAGCGGGATGTAGCCGGAGGTGATGCCCTTGGCGATGGTCATCACATCGGGCTGGATGCCGAAATACTGCGAGCCGAACCACTCGCCGGTACGGCCGAACCCGCAGATCACTTCGTCGGCCACCAGCAGCACGTCGTACTTGCGGCAGATCCGTTCGACCTCCGGCCAGTAGGTCATCGGCGGGATGTAGACGCCGATCGCGCCCATGATCGGCTCGCCGATGAAGGCCGCGACCCGTTCCGGGCCCAGCTCCAGGATCTTCTGCTCGAGCCGGCGCGCGGCGACCAGGCCGTATTCGTCCTCGGACAGCTCGCCGCCATCGGCGAACCAGAACGGCGGATCGATGTGGTGGATGTCCGGGATCGGCAGGCCGCCCTGGCGGTGCATGCCCTTCATCCCGCCGAGGCTGGCGCCGGCCATCGTGGTGCCGTGGTAGCCGTCGTGGCGGCCGATGAAGATGGTCTTCCGCGGCTGGTCCTGCACCGCCCAGAAATGCCGGACCAGGCGCAGGATGGTGTCGTTGGCTTCCGAGCCGGAATTGACGAAGAAGGCGTGGTCCAGATCGCCCGGCGTCAGCTCGGCCAGCTTGGCGGCGAGCTTGATCGTCGGCTCGGTCGTGCACTGGAAGAAGCTGTTGTAGTAGGCCAGCTCGGTCATCTGCCGCGCCGCCGCCGCCCCCAGCTCGGGCCGGCCGTAGCCGATGTTGACGCACCACAGCCCGGCGAAGGCGTCGAGCAGCTTGTGGCCCTCCGCATCCCAGACGTAGCAGCCCTCGCCGCGGGTCAGGATCCGCGTGCCCTTCTTCGCCAGCGCGGCGTTGTCGTTGAACGGATGCAGGTGATGCGCGGCATCGAGGTCCTGCAGGGTCCGCGTCTGGATCGGATCGATCATTGTTCCTCCGGAAGTCTGTGTTGCCTGTGCCCTGCGGCAGCATCGCCCTGCCGGCGATCCGCGGCCAGCGTCGATGGCCGGACACCCTCATCGCCGCCCCATCGGGACGGCATCGCGGCCGGGGCCGCTCCTACACGTTCAACAGCAGGAACTCGCGCTCCCACGAGCTGATCACGCGGAAGAAGGTTTCGTACTCCTTGCGCTTGACCGAGATGTAGGCGCGCACGAAGCGCTCGCCCAGCAGTTCCTGCAGCGGCTTGCAGCCCTCCAGCTGGTCCAGCGCCTCGCCCAGCGAACGGGCCAGGGTGAACCCCTTGTCCTGCGCGCTGTCGGACAGCGGCTCGGTCGGGGTCAGCTGCTCGCGCATGCCCAGCAGGCCGCAGGCCAGGGTCGCAGCCATCGCCAGGTAGGGATTGGCGTCGGAGCCGGCGAAGCGGCTTTCCACGCGCATGTTCTGCGGCGTGTCCATCGGCACGCGCAGCCCGCAGGTGCGGTTGTCGTAGCCCCACTCGACGTTGATCGGCGACACCTCGCCGAACATCAGCCGCCGGTAGGAGTTGACGTTCGGCGCGAAGAACGCCATCGCCATCGGCACGTACTTCTGCAGGCCGGCCAGGTAATGGCCGAACACGGCGCTGTGCCGCGCCTTGCCGCGCCCGGTGAACACGTTGCGGCCCTTGGCGTCGACCACGCTCTGGTGGATGTGCATCGCGCTGCCGGGTTCGTTCTCCATCGGCTTGGCCAGGAACGTGGCGTAGATGCCATGGCGCAGCGCCGCCTCGCGCATGGTGCGCTTGAACAGGAACACCTGGTCGGCCAGCGACAGCGCACCGGCATGGGTGAAGTTGACCTCCAGCTGCGCGGCGCCGGACTCGTGGATCAGGGTGTCCACGTCCAGTTCCATCGCGTCGCAGTAGTCGTACATCAGGTCGAGGATCGGGTCGAATTCGTTGACCGCGTCGATCGAGTAGGACTGGCGCGCGGTCTCCGGGCGCCCCGAGCGGCCGGCCGGCGGCAGCAGCGGGAAATCCGGGTCGGTGTTCTTCTGCACCAGGAAGAACTCGAGTTCGGGCGCCACCACCGGGCGCAGGCCGATCTCCTCGTAGGCCTCGAGCACGCGGCGCAGCACGTTGCGCGGCGCCAGTTCGTGCGGGCGCCCGTCCTTGGTCTGGCAGTCGTGGATGATCTGCGCGGTCGGGTCGGCCGCCCACGGCACCATCCGCACGGTGTCCGGATCGGGCCGCAGCAGCATGTCCGAATCCGACGGCGAGACCAGTTCGTAGTAATCGTCCGGGTAATCGCCGGTGACGGTGGTGGCGAAGATGCCTTCCGGCAGGCGCGTGCCGTAATCGTGCGAGAACTTGTCGGCCGGGATGATCTTGCCGCGCGCGTTGCCGGTGATGTCCGGGACCAGGCATTCGACCTCGGTGATGTGCCGGTCCTTCAGCCAGCGCCGCAGCGAGCTCTCCTGCTGGGCGGTGGTCGGCTTGCGGCGGGGCGGTCGGGTGGCCATGGGTGTTCCGGGGTCGGAGGGGATCAACGGCCGCGTCTGGCGGCGTACTGGCGGCAGGCATCGCCGAAGGCGCGGAAGATGCCAAGGTGGAACGGATTGCGCGCGACCTGCCATTCCGCATGCCACTGCACGCCGAGCAGGAACCCATCGCCGGTGCCGCGGAAGGCTTCGATCACGCCATCCGGCGCGGTCGCCTCGACCAGCAGGCCGGCACCGAGCCGGGCCACGCCCTGCCCGTGCAGCGAATTGATCCGCGTCCGCGTGCCGCCGACGATGCCCGCCAGCATGCCGCCTTCGGACAGGTGCACCTCGTGCGCGGGTGCGTACTGCGTTTCGAGCGGATCGCCGGCATTCTCGCGATGGTCGGACAGGCCGGGCACTTCGTGCAGCTTCTGGTGCAGGCTGCCACCGAAGGCCACGTTCACCTCCTGGAAGCCGCGGCAGATCGCCAGGATCGGCAGGCCCATGGCCACCGCCGCCGGGATCAGGCCGAGCGTGGTCGCGTCGCGGACCGGGTCGTGCAGGTTGCCCTCCCAGCTCGCTTCGGTGCCGTAATGATGCGGTTCGATGTTGCTGTAGGCGCCGGTCAGCAGCAGGCCGTCCAGGCGCTGCAGCCAGGCGTCGAAGAAGATCGGCGGCGTCATCGCCGGCAGCAGCACCGGCGTCGCGTCGGCCCCGTCGACCACCGCGCGGACGTACTTCTCGCCCACCGCGAGGAACGGGTGCAATCCGATCTGTTTGCGGTCGGTGGGCAGGCCGACCAGCGGCGGCAGGGCCATGCGCGAGGCGTCCAATGGCGTTCAGGCAACTTACCCCGGCCGTTTTATTTTTACAACACGCCCGCCCGTGTGGGTCGCCGACATCCGGGGCGGATGCCCCCACCCTTCCGGTCGGCAAGCAGGCCACCACATGGCGTTCGATGGCCGGAGAGGCCGATGACAGGGCCTGGACGCCCCAGCCCATGCTGCCGCGACGCGCACGCCGCGGTCTCGCCCAGCGGCCGATCCCATCGGGCCGCACACTCAGGCCGTTGAGTATTCTTGACGAACGCCCCGCCCTGCTAAGCTGCCGACGTCCCTGGCCCGGTGCCCACCATGCGCCCCGATTCCACCGATCCGCTGTCTCCCGAGGACCACGCGAGCCTGCAGGCGTCCGGCGATGCCGGGCCCGCGCACGTCGACCTGCTGCTGCCCGATGCCAACGGCGTCCTGCGCGGCAAGCGCGTCACCGGCGCGACGCTGGCGAAGGTCTACCGCGACGGCGTCTGCCTGCCGATGTCGCTGGTCGCCGCCGACATCACCGGCAACACGGTCGAGGAAACCGGGCTGGGCTACGACATCGGCGACGAGGACCGCATCTGCCGGCCGATCCGCGGCACGCTGCGGCCGGTGCCGTGGTCGCCGCAGCCCGCGCTGCAGCTGCTGCTGGCGATGGAGGATGGCGAAGGCAGGCTGTTCGACGCCCATCCACGCCAGGTGCTGGCGCAGGTGCTGGCGCGCTACCGGGCGCGCGGCCTGACCCCGGTGGTCGCGGTGGAACTGGAGTTCTACCTGTTCGACCGCCTGCCCGGTCCCGATGGCCGCCCGCAGACCCTGCTCGATCCGGTCAGCGGCCGGCGCAACGCGAGCACGCAGGTCTATTCGATGGACGATCTGGACGACAACCAGGCCTTCATCGACGCCGTGGCCGCCGCCTGCCAGGCGCAGCGCATTCCCGCCGACACCGCCGTGGCCGAGTACGCGCCCGGCCAGTTCGAGATCAACCTCAAGCATCGCGACGACGCGCTGGCCGCCTGCGACGACGCGGTGCTGCTCAAGCGCACGATCAAGGCCATCGCGCAGCAGCAGGGCGCGCTGGCCAGTTTCATGGCCAAGCCGCTGACCGGCCAGGCCGGCAACGGCCTGCACCTGCATGTCAGCGTGCTCGATGCCGACGGCCGCAACCTGTTCGCCGGCACCCCCGACGCGCCAGCCGACGCGCTGCGCCACGCCATCGGCGGCCTGCAGCGCAGCGCGGCGGACAACCTGCTGCTGTTCGCGCCGCATGCCAACAGCTACCGGCGCTTCGTGCCGAACGCCTTCGTGCCGCTCAACGACAGCTGGGGCTTCAACAACCGCACCGTCGCCATGCGCGTGCCGCACAGCGACCCGGCCAACATGCGCATCGAACACCGCATCGCCGGCGCCGATGCCAATCCTTACCTGGTCGCCGCCGCGGTCCTGGCCGGCATGCTCGACGGGATCGAACGGCAGGCCGACCCGGGTGCGCCGATCGTCGGCAACGCCTACGAGCAGGTGCAGACGCGCACGCCGGCCTGGTCCGAAGCCATCGCCGGCTTCCTCGACAGCGACTTCGCGGCGCACTGGTACGGCGCCCGCTTCCGCCACGTCTACGGCCAGCAGAAGCTCAAGGAAATGCGCGATTTCCAGACCGAAGTGACCGACCTCGACTATGCCTGGTATCTGCGCACGGTCTGAGCGCGGCCGGCGCGCATGGCCCGGCACCTGGTCGCCGGGCGCGATGCGCAGCGCCCTGCCGGCAGGGCCATGCGCGTCCATGGAAGGTCGTGCCGCAGCGCGCGACCATGCCAGGGGCCGCGCGGCCGCACGGGTGGGCGAACGGTTCGACGGCGGCGCGCGATGAGCGCCGACGCCTATCCGCCCAGCTGGTACGCGGCCAGCGCCACGGCGTTGCCGCGGCAGCCTGCACTGGACGGCCGCATCGAGGCCGACGTCTGCATCCTCGGCGCCGGCTTCACCGGACTCAGCGCCGCGCTCGAACTGGCCGAAGCGGGTTACCGGGTCGTGGTGCTGGAAGCCGAGCGGATCGGCTGGGGCGCCTCGGGCCGCAACGGCGGCCAGGCCATCGTCGGCTACGGCTGCGAACAGTCCACGCTGGAAAACCTGCTCAGCCACGACGCCGCGCGCCGACTGTTCGACCTGTCGCGCGAGGGCATGGACCTGCTGCGCACGCGCATCGCCCGCCACGCCATCGCCTGCGACTGGCGCGACGGCTATGCGCACGTGCCGATCAAGCCGCGCCAGGAGCATGCGCTGCGCGCGGACATCGTCGAGATGGCGCAGCGCTACGACTACCCGCTGGAATGGTGGGATCGCGAACGCCTGCGCGGCGAACTCGCCAGCGACCGCTACCTGGGCGCGGTGTTCGATCCGGCCAGCGGCCACCTGCATCCGCTCGAATACGTGTTCGGTCTGGCCCGCGCGGCGATGGCGGCCGGCGTGCGCATCTTCGAGCACGCACGCGTGACCGAACTGGTGCGCGGACAGAAGCCGCTGCTCAGGACCGCCGGTGGCGCCGTGTCGGCCGATTTCGCGGTGCTGGCCGGCAACGCCTGGCTGCGCGGCATCGCGCCCGAACTGGAACAGCGGGTGATGCCGGTCGGCACCTACATTGCCGCGACCGCTCCGCTGGGCGAGGATGCGGCGCATGCGCTGATCCGCAACGACATGGCCGTGTCCGACGCGAACTGGGCGCTGGACTATTTCCGTCGCAGCCGCGACCACCGCCTGCTGTTCGGCGGACGCGCCAGCTATTCCAGCTTTCCGCCACCGAACCTGCGCGGGGTCATGCGCCGGCGCATCCGGGCGGTCTTCCCGCAGCTCGCCGACGTGCCCATCGAATACCTGTGGGGCGGCTACGTCGACATCTCGCTCAACCGTGCCCCGCACTGGGGCCGGCTGACGCCCAACGTCTATTTCGCGCAGGGGTTCTCCGGCCACGGCGTGGCCAGCACCGGCCTGGCCGGCAAACTCATCGCCGAGGCGATCCGCGGCCAGTCCGAACGCCTGGACCTGTTCGCGAAGATTCCGCATGCGCCCTTCCCCGGCGGACGCGCCCTGCGCACGCCGCTGCTGGTGCTGGCGATGGCCTGGTACAAGCTGCGCGACGCGCTGTGGTGAGCGTCCGGCAACTGCATCGGCGCGAGGTCTAAAGAGCGGCCCGGCCCGGCCGCTACCAGTTTGTCAGTTTGCCTCCGCAGCACCGGCATGCATGCTTTTCCGTTGACAGTCCGCACCTCCACGCTGCCCCAGCGGGTCCTGCTCGTGGAGAATTCACGCGCCTACGTCCAGCTGGTGGCGCAGGCCATCGAGCAGCAGCTGAAGCTGCCGGTGACCGTGGCCTCGAGCCTGTCCGAAGCGCGCAGGATGCTGGCCGAGTACGACGACTGGTTCCTGATCATCACCGGCCTGGTGCTGTCCGATGGCGACCGCGATGCGGTGGTCGACTGCTTCCTCGGCCGCGGCCTGCCGACGGTCATCGTCAGCGGCGTCTACGACGAGGACCTGCGCGAGCGCCTGCTGCGCCGCCAGATCATCGACTTCGTCCTGAAGAACACGCCCGGCAGCCTCGACTACATCCTGTGGCTGGTGCAGCGGCTGGAGCGCAACCGGCGCATCTCCGCGCTGGTGGTCGACGACTCGCCATCGGCGCGGCTCTACGCCGCCAGCCTGCTGGAGATGTTCGGCTATCGCGTGGTGCAGGCCGCCGAGGGCAATGCCGCGCTGGAGGCGCTGGAAGCCGATCCCACCATCCGCCTGGCCGTCGTCGACCAGGAGATGCCCGGCATGCAGGGCATCGAACTGACCCGGCGGCTGCGCGCCCTGCGCGCGCGCGACCGGGTCGCGGTGATCGGCGTGTCCGGACGCGACGACCCGGGCCTGGTCGCGCGCTTCCTGAAGAACGGCGCCAACGACTTCCTGCGCAAGCCGTTCTCGCGCGAGGAGTTCTTCTGCCGCGTCTCGCAGAACGTGGACCAGCTGGAACTGATCGGCAGCCTGCAGGACCTGGCCACGCGCGATTTCCTGACCGGGCTGCCCAACCGCCGCCACTTCCTCGAGCAGGCCGAGCGCCTGCTGCCGCAGCTGCACGACGGCCACAGCCAGGTCGCCGTGGCGATGCTGGACATCGACCACTTCAAGCGCATCAACGACAACTGGGGGCACGAGACCGGCGACCATGCGCTGCGCGCGGTCGCCACGCAGGTGTCCGCCCACGCCCGGCCGCAGGACCAGATCGCACGCTTCGGCGGCGAGGAATTCTGCCTGCTCGTTCCCGGACTGGAGCCGCCGCAGCTGCTGGCGTACTTCGAACAGCTGCGCCAGCGGATCGAGCAGCTGGACGTCCCGATCCGTGGCGAAGCGCTGAAGATGACCGTGAGCATCGGCGTCTGCGCGGCGGCGCAGGAAGACAGCCTGCACCACCTGCTCACCGAGGCCGACCGCAACCTGTACCTGGCCAAGGCCGGCGGCCGCAACCGCGTGGTCGCCAGCTGATCCCGAAGCAGCCCGCCGCCAGCGGCGACGGGCCCGCCCGCATCACTCGTAGTGGTCGCGCACCAGCCGGTCGAGCAGGCGCACGCCGAAGGCGGTCGCGCCGCTGGGCGAGGTCGCGGTGCCCGCGCTCTCGCGCCAGGCCATGCCGGCGATGTCCAGGTGCGCCCACGGCGTGCCGTCCTGGATCCACTGGCTGAGGAAGTAGGCCGCGGTCCCCGCGCCGGGACGCCCGCCGCCGTTGCGCAGGTCCGCGATCGGCGACTCCAGGTCCTTGGCGTACGACGGATGGATCGGCATCCGCCACAGTTCCTCGCCGCTGGCCGCGCCGGCCTGCACAAGTCGGGTCGCGAGCGTCTCGTCGTTGGCGAACAGGCCGGCATACTCGTCGCCGAGCGCGGTGACGATCGCACCGGTCAGGGTCGCCACGTCGACGATCGCGCGTGGCCGGTGGGTCTGCTGCACGTACCAGAGCGCATCGACCAGGACCATGCGGCCCTCGGCATCGGCGCTGATGATCTCGTAGGTCCTGCCCGACATCGTGCGGACCACGTCGCCCGGCCGCGCCGCCGAGCCCGAGGGCATGTTCTCGGCCAGCGCGGCCACCGCCACCGCATTGACCGGCGCGCGGCGCTGGGCCAGCGCCAGCACGGTGCCGGTGGAGACGGCCGCACCGGTCATGTCGTACTTCATCCGCCACATGCCGTCGGACGGCTTGATCGACAGGCCGCCGCTGTCGAAGGTGATCCCCTTGCCGACGAAGGCGATCGGCGCCTCACCGGCGGCGGCGCCGTCGTAGCGCACCACCAGCAGCCGCGGAGGACGCACGCTGCCCTGGCCCACCGCCAGCAGGCTGCCCATGCCCAGCTTTTCCATCGCCGGCACGTCCAGCACCTCGATGCGCACGCCGGGCACGCCGCGGAACGCCGCGCGGGTGCGCTCGACGAAGACCTCCGGCGACACCACGTTGCCCGGCTCGGTCACCAGGTCGCGCGCGAACGCCACCGCCGACGCCAGCGGCTTCCACTCGGCCGCATACGCCTGCGCCGCCGCATCGCCCAGCGGCGTACGCGCGACCAGGGTGCGGGTGGCGGCCGTGGCCGTGGCGCCGGTGCGATAACGATCGAAGCGATAGCCGCCAAGCTGCGCACCCAGTGCGATGTGTTCGGCGGCCTCCGGCTCCGCGCCGCTCCACAGCAGGTCCGCAGGCGTCGCCGCATCGCCCTTCAGGCCCTGCACCGCGTGGCCGCCGAAATCCTGCAGCTGGCGCGGCGTCAGCGTGCCGTCGGCGACGCCGACCAGCAGCACCTGGTCGTACGGCGCGATCCCGGCCAGGCTCAGCCGTTCGTTCTCGCCGCCCTTGAATCCGGTCGCCGCCATCGCGCGCCGCAAGGCGCCGCCCGCGGCGGCATCGACCTGTTCGAAGCTGTCGCCGGGCGCATCGCCGGCACGCACCGGCACCACGACCACACCCGATGTCGGCACCTGGTAGCTGGAGAACGCGATCTCGGGAGTCGCATCGGAACGGCCGGCAACGGCCAGCAGGGAAAACGCGGACAACAGGCAGGCGGCACGCAACATGCGTCGGTAACTCCTCGTGTGTGTTCGGGGGCGCACCGGTGCGGGCGGTCGCGCTGCAGCACGCGGGCGCGCCCCACTGTAAGCCAGCACGGCACGCGCTCCAACCACGCTTGATCGCGATCAAGGAGCGCAGCGCGCGCCGGGCCTAGCCTGCGCGCATCAAGCAGGGAGCGCGCGATGGCACATCTGATCTGGCAGGACGACCTCAACACCGGCATCGAGGTGATCGACGACCAGCACCGGCGCATCGTCGACATGATCAACCAGCTGCACGCGGCGCAGGCCGGCATGTCGCGCCTGGCGGTGGGCGACGTGATCGACGAGATGGTCGACTACACGCTGTCGCACTTCGCCTTCGAGGAAGAACTGATGGAGGAGGCCGGGTATCCGTTCTGCCATGCGCACAAGCGGGTGCACGAGATCTTCACCAGGCGCGTCGCCGAGTACCGGATGCGGTTCCAGGCCGGCGAGGACGTGGCCGATGAACTGAAGAACATGTTGTCGCGCTGGCTGTTCAACCACATCCGCAACGACGACAAGGCCTATTCCGAGCGCGTGCGCCGGCATCTGGACCGCTTCACCCGCGAACACCAGCAGGGCGGCTGGCTGCGGCGCACGCTCGGGCGGCTGTTCTGACCGCACGCGTGGCGTGGACGCGTGCGGATGAACGCGGCACTCAGTGCGCCGGCCGGCGCGGAATCACCAGCAGCGCCAGCAGGGTCAATGCCGCCGCGGCACTGAGGTAATAGCCGACCCAGGCCAGGCCCAGGCTGCCGGCCAGCCTGGTCGCGATGTACGGCGCCGGCGAGGCGCCGATGATTCCGGCCAGGTTGAACGCCAGCGAGGCGCCGGTGTAGCGCACCGGCGTGGGGAACATTTCGGCCAGGATCGTGCCGCAGGGGCCGTAGGTCAGCCCCATCAACGCCAGCCCGATGCACAGGAACGCCATGACCTGCCAGGGGCTGCCGGAAGCGAACAGCGGCGCGAACAGCAGGCCGAACACCAGGATGCCGAGCGAGGCCAGGATCATCGCCAGGCGCCGGCCATGGCGGTCGGCGAACAGCGCCGACAGCGGGATCGTCGCGGCGAAGCACAGCACGCCGACCATCTGCAGCAGCAGGAACTGTTCGCGCCCGTAGCCCAGCTCGGCCGTGCCCCAGCTGAGCGCGAACACCGTCATCAGGTAGAACAGGACGAAGGTGGCCATCAGCGCCAGGGTGCCCGCGAGCAGGGCGCCGGCATGCCTGGTCAGCACCGTGGCCATCGGCAGCCGCTCGCGTTCGCCGTGGTCCAGCGTCTTCTGGAAGGCCGGCGTCTCGGTGATGCGCAGCCGCACCCACAGCCCGACGAGCACCAGCACCGCGCTGGCCAGGAACGGAATGCGCCAGCCCCAGGCGAAGAACTGCGCATCGCTGAGGAAGTGGGTGAGCAGCAGGAAGATGCCGGTCGAGCACAGGAAGCCCAGCGGCGCCCCGAGCTGCGGGAACATGCCGTACCAGGCGCGCTTGCCGGGCGGCGCGTTCTCGGTGGCCAGCAGCACCGCCCCGCCCCATTCGCCGCCCAGGCCCAGGCCCTGGCCGAAGCGGCACAGCGCCAGCAGCGCAGGCGCCAGCACGCCGATCTGCGCGTGCGTGGGCAGCAGGCCGATCAGCACGGTGGAAATGCCCATCGTCAGCAGCGCGGCGACCAGGGTCGCCTTGCGCCCGACCCGGTCGCCGTAATGGCCGAACAGCGCCGAACCCAGCGGCCGTGCGAAGAACGCCAGGGCGAAGGTCGCCAGCGACTGCAGCGTGGCCGCCGCCGGTTCGGCTTCCGGGAAGAACAGCGCCGGAAACACCAGCACCGCGGCGGTGGCGTAGATGTAGAAATCGAAGAACTCGATCGTGGTGCCGATCAGGCTGGCGAACAGGATCCGGCGGGGCGAAGCGGGGGCACTCATGTCGGGGCATGACACCTGCGTGAAGTCGGCCGATTCTGGCAGATCGCAGGCACCGCGCGCGCGTCGAGGCCAGCGCGCGATCCGGCGGGCCGCATGCGCCGGCGGCGAGCGTCATGCGCGGTGCGTAACCGCCATGCGCGGTGCATGGTGGCCGGCACGGAAGGATGGCGGTCGCGGTCGAGCCCGCTCCTACGAAAGCGAGGATTGATGCCTGGATCGACCTCTGTAGGAGCCGCCCCTGCGGCGACCGCCATGCGCGGTGGCCGGCACGGAAGGATGGCGGTCGCGGTCTAGCCCGCTCCTACGAAAGCGGGGCTGATGCCTGGACCGACGTCTGTAGGAGCCGCCACAGCGGCGACCGCCATGCCCGGTGCGTCACCACCATGCCCGGCGCGCGGCGGCCGGCACGGAAGGATGGCGGTCGCGGTCGAGCCCGCTCCTACGAAAGCGGGGCCTGATGCCTGGATCGACCTCTGTAGGAGCCGCCCCAGCGGCGACCGTCATGCGCGGTGCATCACCGCCATGCGCGTTGCATGGTGACTGGATCGGAAGGATGGTGGTCGCGGTCTAGCCCGCTCCTACGAAAGCGGGGCCTGACGCCTGGATCGACCTCTGTAGGAGCCGCCCCAGCGGCGACCGCAATGCGCGGTGCGTCACCACCATGCCCGGTGCGCGGTGGCCGGCTCGGAAGGATGGCGGTCGCGGTCGAGCCCGCTCCTACGAAAGCGGGGTCTGATGCCTGGATCGACCTCTGTAGGAGCCGCCGCAGCGGCGACCGCCATGAACGGTGCGCAATGGCCGGCTCGGGAAGGATGCCGGTCGCAACTGCTGCCGCTGTCACGCCAGCGCCGCGCGCCCGGCCGCGGTCAGCAGCGCGAACGTGCGCTCGCCCCGCTCTTCGACCCGGACCCAGCCGCGGGCGGGCTGGCCGCCGATGCTGTCCTCGCCCAGCCAGGCCAGGGTGCGCAGCAGCACGCTCATGCGCACGCCAAGGCGCTTGGTCAGGCGCGGCAGCGAGATGCCGTCGCCCTCCTTCAGCAGCTCCCCGAGCACGGCCTGCTCGAGCGGATCGAGATCGTGGCCCCGGTCATGCGGAAGCCCATGCGGATCCATCATTGCGACAGCCGTCAATTGACCAGGTTCAGGCGGATGTCGCGCGGCACGCCACTGCCCTGCACCGCGTCGTGCACGTGCGGGGTGACCACCACCGGCACCGACTTGGAAGTCGGCGTGCGCGATTCGTCCGCATAGCTGGACAGCGGCACCAGCGGATTGGTCTCCGGGTAGTACGCGGCCAGGCAGCCGTTCGGGATGTCGTACGCGACCAGCAGGAAACGCCTGGCCTGGCGGCGCACGCCGTCGTCGCTCAGGCTCTCCAGGTCGACCCAGTCGCCGGCGCGCATGCCCAGCGCGGTGATGTCGTCCTCACTGATGAACAGCACGCGGCGCTCGCCGAACACGCCGCGGTAGCGGTCGTCCAGGCCGTAGACGGTGGTGTTGTACTGGTCGTGCGAACGCGTGGTGGCCAGGTTGAACACCGGCTGGGTGCCGCGCATGCGCCGTGCCTGGTGGATCGGGTTGTCGGTCGGCACCGCGGCGGCGATGAAGTTGGCCCTGCCCGACGGCGTGACCCACTGACGGTCGCGCGCGGTGTTGGACAGGCGGAAACCGCCGGGCACGCGCACCCGGCTGTTGAAGTCGTGGAAGTCGTCGAAGGTGGCCGCGATCATGTCGCGGATCCGGTCGTAGTCCTGCACCGCGTCCAGCCACGCGATCTTCGAGCGCGTGCCCAGCGTCGCGTGGGCCAGGCCGGCGACGATCGCCGGTTCCGACAGCAGCGTGTCCGATGCCGGCGGATTGATGCCCGACGACAGGTGCACCATGCTCATCGAGTCTTCGACGGTCACGCCCTGCGGGCCGGCGGCCTGGATGTCGATCTCGGTCCGGCCCAGGCACGGCAGGATCAACGCGTCCTTGCCGTGGATCAGATGGCTGCGGTTGAGCTTGGTGGTGACGTGCGCGGTGAGCGCGCAGTTGCGCAGACCGCGCGCGGTCGCGTCGGAATCCGGCGTGGCGATGGCGAAGTTGCCGCCCATGCCGAAGAACACCTGGCCGCGGCCGTCGAGCATCGCCTCGATTGCGCCGACGGTATCGAAGCCGTCCTCGCGCGGTGGCTCGAAGCCGAACACGTCGCGGATGCGATCGAGAAACGCGACCGGCGGCTTCTCGTAGATCATCATCGTGCGGTCGCCCTGCACGTTGCTGTGGCCGCGCACGGGGCACGCGCCGGCGCCGGGGCGACCGAGGTTGCCGCGCAGCAGCAGCAGATTCATCAGCACGTTGATCGTCGCGACCGAATGCTTGTGCTGGGTGATGCCCATGCCCCAGCACGCGATGACGCGCTCGCACGACAGATACAGCTCGCCGGCGCGACGGAGCTGCGCCTCGTCGAGTCCGGATTCCTCGATGATCACGTCCCAGGATTCGGCCAGCACGTCGACGACGAAGTCATCGAAGCCGGTCGTGTGCTCGGCGATGAACGCATGGTCGAGCAGCGACGGCCGGCCGAGACCGGTCTCTTCCACATCGCGTTCGAGCACGTGCTTGATCATGCCCTTCACGGCCGCGAGGTCGCCGCCGATCTTGAGCTGGAAATAGTCCGACGAGATCTTCGTCGAGCTGTAAGTCGCCATTTCCAGCTTGTCCTGCGGATCGGCGAAACGTTCCAGGCCGCGCTCGCGCAGCGGATTGAACGAGACGATCTTCGCACCGCGCTTCGCGGCCTCGCGCAGCTCGCCGAGCATGCGCGGATGGTTGGTGCCGGGATTCTGGCCGAAGATGAAGATGCCGTCGGCGAGTTCGAAATCGTGCAGCGACACCGTGCCCTTGCCGACGCCGATCTGTTTTTTGAGCGCCGTGCCGGACGACTCGTGACACATGTTCGAGCAGTCGGGGAAATTGTTGGTGCCGTACTCGCGCACGAACAGCTGGTACAGGAACGCGGCTTCGTTCGAGGTGCGGCCCGAGGTGTAGAAGATCGCGTTGTCGGGCGATGGCAGGGCGTTGAGATGCTGCGCGACCAGCGCGAAGGCCTCGTCCCAGCTGACCGGCACATAGTGGTCGGTCGCGGCATCGAAGCGCATCGGCGTGGTGAGGCGGCCCTGCTGCTCGAGCCAGTAGTCGCTGTACTCGGCCAGCTGGGTGACCGTGTACTGCGCGAACAGGTCCGGGCCGGCGCGGAACTTGGTCGCCTCGGCGGCAACGGCCTTGGCGCCGTTCTCGCAGAACTCGAAGGTCGAGGTGTGGTCGCGGTCAGGCCAGGCGCAGCCGGGGCAGTCGAAGCCGTCGGGCTGGTTGGCCTTGAGCAGGGTCTTCGCGCCGCTGACCGCGATCTTCTGTTCGGTCAGATGTTTGGCCACGCTCTTGAGCGCGCCCCAGCCACCGGCGGGACCGTCGTACTTGCGGATCGTGTCGTTGCTCATGGGGCAAAGCTCCTGCCTGTGCGCGCGGCGACCGGCGCTGTCGCCGGCGGGGGCAGCAGCCGCTGCGCGTGGGTGTACACGGCATGCCCGTCGTCGCGGGCGAAACCGATCAGGGTGAGATGGGCGCGCTGCGCCAGCGAAATCGCCAGCGCGGTCGGCGCGGAAATCGCCGCCATCAATGCGATGCCGACGCTCGCCGCCTTCATCGCCATTTCGTAGCTGGCACGACTGGTGACGACGAGAAAACCGTTTGCCGGATCGAAGTTGCCTGCGTGCAGCGCGCCGATCAGTTTGTCGAGTGCGTTGTGGCGGCCGACGTCCTCGCGCGCGAGTTGCAGCGTGCCGTCGAGCGAGGCCCAGCCCGCCGCATGCGTGGCGCCGGTGAGTGCGGCGATCGACTGCGCATCGCGCAATGCCCGCAGTGCGCGCGACAGGGCTTCGTGCGACACGCGGACATCGGTCGTGACCGGCGCCGGATAGCGCAATGCGGCTTCCAGCAGTTCGCTGCCGCAGACGCCACAACCACTGCGCCCGCTCATGCTGCGGCGGCGCAGGGCCAGTGCATCGGCGCGCGCGTCCGGAATCCGCAGGCGGATCTCACTGCCTTCGATGAAATGCGCGATGCCTTCGATGACGACGTCGTCCGGCGATTCGACGATGCCTTCGCTGAGCGCGAAGCCGCGTGCGAAATCCTCGAGATCCGCCGGCGTCGCCATCATCACGGCGAACGGGACGTCGTTGTAGACGAACGCGACCGGCACCTCCTCGGCGACGTGGTCGTCCACGTGACTTACGCGACCGTCGCGCCAGCGCTCGACAGGGCGCCGCACCGCACCGGCAGGCGTGTGCGCATCGTGTCGTGGATCCGTGGGATGCGAATGCGAAGTCATGTGTGCAAGGTACCGGCGACCGTGTGAGCGGCCGCCGGTACGATCGGACTCAGGAGAACAGCACCAACGCCTTTTCGAGCGTCTTCCAGATGCCGAATGCCAGCGGAATGCCGACCGCGGCCCAGCAGAACGCGACCAGTGCCGGATTGCCACCCGCGCCGATGCGGTCCATCTCGGCTTCCGAGATCAGCGACTTGCCCGACGCATCGACCTTCTCGTGCGCCAGCTGCTTCTCGTGCGCCAGTTCTTCCGGCGACATGAAGTACTTCGGGTTGACCGGACGCACCAGCAGGTTGCAGATCAGGCCCAGCACCAGCATGCCGGCGAGGATGTACATCGTGGTGTTGTAGACCTGCGACGGCGGCATGCCGAGGCTCAGCTGATGCTCGCGCATGTAGCCGATCACCAGCGGGCCGAGGATGCCGGCGGTCGCCCATGCGGTCAGCAGGCGACCGTGGATCGCGCCGACGTGCTGGGTGCCGAACAGGTCGGCCAGATACGCCGGCACGGTGGCGAAGCCGCCGCCGTACATCGACAGGATCACGCAGAAGGCCGCGACGAACAGCGCGATCGAACCCGCGTTGCCGAGCGTCGGCGCCGAGGCGTACAGCGCGATGCCGAGCACGAAGAAGATCGAGTAGGTGAGCTTGCGGCCGAACTTGTCCGACATCGAAGCCCAGAAGAACCGGCCGATGATGTTGGCCAGGCTCAGCATGCCGACGAAGCCCGCGGCGATCGCGGCGATGGCCGACAACTGCTCGGTGCTCAGGTCACCGAAGCCGACATCCAGACCGATCAGACGGCCACCGAACATCTCCTGCAACATCGGCGATGCAAGACCCAGCACGCCGATACCGGCCGACACGTTGAGGCACAGCACGCCCCAGACCAGCCAGAACTGCGGGATGCCCCAGACGCGCTTCACGTGCACGTGGCCCTGGGTGATCATCGCGTTGTCCTTGGCCGGCGGCGGCGTCCAGCCCTTCGGCTTCCAGCCGGTCGGCGGCACGCGATAACCGAACGCGCCGGCCATCATGAAGACGAAGTAGGCCGCGGCCATCACCAGGAAGGTTTCCTTCACGCCGACCGAGGTCGGGGTGGCGAAGTGGCGCATCAGCATGTCGGCCAGCGGGCTGCCGATCAGCGCACCGCCGCCGAAGCCCATGATCGCCATGCCGGTCGCCATGCCGCGGCGGTCCGGGAACCACTTGATCAGCGTCGACACCGGCGAGATGTAGCCCAGGCCCAGACCGATACCGCCGATCACGCCCGAACCCAGCCACAGCATCCAGATCTGGTGCAGATGCACGCCGAGCGCGGAGATCAGCAGACCGCCGCACCAGCACAGTGCGGCGACGAAGCCGGCCTTGCGCGGGCCGACGCGTTCCAGCCAGCCGCCCCAGATCGCCGCCGAGCAGCCCAGCAATACGAAGAACAGCGTGTACATCCACTGCAGTTCGCTGATCTGCCAGTCGCAGCTGGCCGAGGTGATGCGGGCGAAGAAGCCCATATCGGCGCAGCAGGCGATGGCGGCATCGATGCCGACCGCCTTCGACAGCGGCAGCCAGAACACGCTGAAGCCGTAGGCCATGCCGATGCACAGATGGATCGCCAGCGCGGCGGGCGGCACCAGCCAGCGGTTGAAGCCCGGCCTGGCGACGATCCGCTCCTTGGACAACAGGCTGCCTTCCCCGGCGGCCGGATGGATGGTGTGTGCGGTACTCATGCCCCCTCCCGTTCTGTCTGCAACGACGGGCCGCTATATGCTCTTCTGAACATAATGAGCTCGCCCACAAGGCCGGGAGGTTAGTACAAGCCACTACGGCAATGGGCGATTCGATGGTCTAATAATGTGCTGTTTGAAGCCGATTGAATCGGCGCCCCGGATGTCGCGCAGTGCAGCATCGGGAAGCGGAGGTTGCGATGTACAAGGTCCACATCCAGCCGCACTGGGAGCTGGAGACGCCCGACGGCAGCCGCCTGCCGCCGCGCCTGATCGAGCTGCTGCTGGCGGTGCACGCGACCGGCTCGCTGGCGGCCGCCTGTCGCCAGATCGACCTGTCCTATCGCTACGCCTGGGGCGTGCTGCGCCAGGCCCGCAGGCAGTTCGGGCAGCCGCTGCTGCGGGCCACACGCGGCCGCGGCGCCCAGCTGACCCCCATCGGCGAGCGCCTGGTCTGGGCCGACAAGCGCATTGCCGCGCGCCTGTCGCCGACCCTGGAGAGCCTGGCCACGGAACTGGAAGCCGAGCTGCAGCGCAGCCTGCGCCGGGAGGTGGCCCCGCTGCGCGTGCATGCCTCGCACGGCTTCGGCGTGGAAACGGTGCGCCGCTTCATGGCCGACGCGGACATCGCGCTGGACCTGAAGTACCGCAGCCCCGACGACGCGCTGACCGCGCTGCGCAACGACGCCTGCGACCTGGCCGGCCTGCACCTGCCGGTCGGCGAACTCGAGGCCGATCTGCTGCGCCACTACCTCGGCCGCCTGGACCTCTCGCGCGACCGTGTGATCCACCTGGCGATGCGCCGGCAGGGCCTGGTCCTGCCTCCGGGCAATCCCAAGCGCCTGCAGACCCTGGGCGATCTGATGCGGGACGACGTGCGCTTCATCCACCGCCAGCCCGGCTCGGGCACGCGCCTGCTGCTGGAATGCATGCTGGCCCGGCAGGGCCTGGCCTTCTCCCAGCTGCATGGCTGCGATGTGGAGGAGCTGACCCACGCCGCGGTCGCCGCCTACGTCGCCAGCGGGCTGGCCGATGCCGGGCTGGGCCTGGAACCGCCGGCACGCCGCTACGGGCTGGATTTCGTACCGGTGGTCACCGAGCACTATTTCTTCGTCTGCAGCAGCGCCACGCTCGACAGCGGCCGCCTGCATCCGCTGCTGGAGCTGCTGCGCAGCGAACCGTTCCGGCGCGCGCTCGGCCTGCTGCCCGGCTACGACCCCAGCTACTGCGGCCAGGTGCAGCGGCTGGAGGACGCATTCCTCTCGATCCATCGGCTGCTGCGATGAATTCTTCCACTTCGATCCCTGCCTTGCCCGCCGGCCTGTCCCTGTCTGCTGCGTCGGACGACGACATCGATGCGATCTGCGGCGCACTGCGCGCCTACAACCGCAAGACGGTCGGCGATTTCGACGTGCACCCGCTCGCCCTGCAGCTGCACGACGCGCACGCCCGGCGCGTGGCCGGGCTGGCGGGTTCGGTCTACCTGGGCTGGCTGGCCATCGATGTCCTCTGGGTCGATGAGGCCTGCCGCGGCCAGGGGCTGGGCTCGTTGCTGCTGCGCGAGGCCGAGCAGCGCGCCATGGACCTGGGTGCGCATGGTGCATTCCTGGATACGTTCGCCTGGCAGGCGGAAGGCTTCCATGCGCGCCACGGCTACCGCGAGTTCGGCCGCCTCGACGATTTCCCCAGGGGCCAGCCGCGGCTGTTCATGCGCAAGGCCCTGCAACGCTGAGCGGCGCCGGCCGGGTTGGCCTCAGCCGCCGCCGTCCAGGTCCGGCTCGACCGCGCAGGCCGGCTGGCCCTCGACCTCCGCAGCCTCGTGCGCCTGCAGCCAGGCCGGAAACGCCGCCGGCGGCAACGGCCGCGAGAACAGGTAGCCCTGCCCGGCGTGATAGCCCTGGCGGCGCAGGATGTCGCACTGCTGCTCGCCCTCGATGCCTTCGGCGACCACGCGCAGGTCCAGGCTCTCGCAGATGGTCAGGATCGCCTTGCTCAGCGCACGGCTGGACGCATCGCGCTCCAGGTCGTCGATGAAGCTCTTGTCCAGCTTCAACTCGCTGATCGGCAGCCGGCGCAGGTAGGCCAGGCTCGAATAGCCGGTACCGAAGTCGTCCATCGCCAGACGGATGCCGAGCGCATGCACCCGGTGCAGCGTGGCCTGGGTGTTCGGGTCGCCGTCGAGCAGGATGCCTTCGGTCATCTCCACGACCAGGTCGCTCGGCAAAAGCCCGTGCCGGGCCAGCTCCGCGGCGATCAGCGCGGGCAGCTCCGGATTGTGGAAATCCATCGGCGACAGGTTCACCGAGATCGCCGGCACCCGCAGCCCCAGCCGGCGCCAGTCGGCCAGCTGCCGGCACGCCTGGCGCAGCACCCAGGCGCTGAGCTCGTGGATCAGGCCGGTGTCCTCGGCCAGCGCGATGAAGCTGGAAGGCGACACCTCCCCCAGCTCCGCATGCTGCCAGCGGGCCAGCGCCTCCACGCCGACCACATGCCCGTCGGCCAGGTCGACCTGCGGCTGGTAGGCCAGCCAAAGGCCCTCGCCCGCCTCGGCCAGCGCCGCACGCAGCGCCGCCTCCATGCTCATCCGCTCCTGCACCCAGCGGTTCATGTCGGCGCGATAGAAGCTGACCCCGCCACGGCGCGAGGTCTTGGCCTGGTACATGGCCAGGTCCGCACGCTGCAACAGGCTTTCGATGTCGTGCCCGTCGCCGGGAAAGACGCTGATGCCGATGCTCGCGCTCGGCGTCATGCCGACGCCGCCGATCTGGCAGGGCTCGGCCAGACGCAGGCGCATGTGGTCCAGCGCCGCGCTGATCTGGCCGTGCTCCTGGACCGGCAGCACCAGCACGAATTCATCGCCCGACAGCCGGCCGACGATGTCGCCGGGCTGGCGCTGCTCGCACAGCCGGCGGCCGACGATGCGCAGCAGTTCGTCGCCCTGCGCGTGCCCGAAGACATCGTTGACCTGCTTGAAGCGGTCCAGGTCCACGAACAGCACCGCGACCTGGCACTGGTCGCGCGCGGCTTCGGACAGGGCGCGGTCGGCCTTGGCCAGCAGCAGCGAGCGGTTGGGCAGGCCGGTCAGGCTGTCGTAGAACGCCAGCTGGCGGATGTGCTGGCGCGATTCCTCGCGGTCCATCGCCAGCGCGCACAGGTGCGTGCCGACCTCGACCACGCATTCCTCGATCGGCGTCGGCCCCCGCGACTCGCGGAAATACAGGGCGAACGTGCCGATCACCCGGCCGATGCTGTCGTGCACCGGCGAGGACCAGCAGGCGCGCAGCCCCTGCGCCAGCACCAGGTCCCGGTATCCCACCCACGCAGGATGGTTGGCGATGTCCTCGCACAGCACCGCCTCGCCGCGCGAGGCCGCCGCGCCGCATGAGCCCACCTCCGGGCCGATCGCCAGGCCTTCCAGCTCGCGCGTGTACGCGGGGTCCATGCCGGGCGCGGCCAGCGGATGCAGACGCCCCTCGCGGTCGACACTGAGGATCGACACCACCGCACCGGGCGCCATCCGCTCGACTTCATGGCACAGCAGGGTCATCGTCGCTTCGAGCGGCTGGTCGCGCACCAGTGCCTCGAGCACACGCCGCTGCAGCGACTCGTAGAGCTTGGAACGGGTGATGTCCGCCAGCACGCCGACCACGTTGGTCAGCCTGCCCGCGTCGTCCAGGATCGGCGTATCGCTGGTCTGCACCCAGATCCGGCGGTCGGGCAGGCTCAGCAGGGTATCGGTCTGGCAGGACTGGCCCTGGGCGAAGCCGGCCAGCATCCGCTGTACATGGGCCGGTTCGGTTTCCGGCGCCAGCAGTTCGACGGGCGTACGCCCGCGCGCGCGGGCCAGATCGCAGCCGCACATGCGGACGAAGCCGGCATTGACGTAGACGATCCGCCACTGCGCATCGGTGATGTAGGCGGGCGAATCGCTGGCATCCAGTGCCAGCGAGGTCAGGCGGCCGTCGGCCGGGTCCACGATGTGATCGCTGCCGCTCATGAACGCTTCCTGCGTCAGCCCCCTGTGCGTGTCCACCGGTACTCCAACCACCTTGTGCGCGGGCGACGCGCCGGCGCCCAGGTACGTTCAACGGCCGTCGCGCCCAGGACTTTAGCCCGACGCCGGGGAATTGTGCATTGCAACGGGTACGCGCGCGCAATGCCTTTTCCTGCGCACAGCCACGCCCGGCCTTTCAACGCTGGACCCGACCTGGGCGTACGGTGCCTTCGAGCGCGCGCTTCGACCAGGCACGAAGGATGTCGCTACACGTCGAGCACCGGCCAGATGCGCTGCCTTCGCCTTGCCCGGTGCCCACCCGACCCGCCGGCAAGCCCATGCGGGACAGGCGGCAGGCGGCACACGGCACACGACCCGCGTACCGGTCTCGGGGCCGGATGCATGCCGGCCTTCCCGCCATGGCCCGCTCACCGCGAGCCTCGCATGTTCCCGGCACTGCAACCGGCGAAGCCTGCGGCACCTGCCGACCGAATGCGGCGTGCGCCACCACGTCAGACGGTTTGCCTCGAAAGACGCATGCCGCCGGCGGCGGCGCTACTCCGACACATGATCATCGGCAGGCTGGCTCGTCCTGCATCATCGCCATCATGCGCTTGCCTCCCGGCTTCTTGTTTTGGTTGCGCCTGCCGCGCGACTCGACCGGGCGAAGTCCGATCAGCGATGCCGCAACACGCGCTCAATGCGTGAAAGGTGCCTGTTCCGGGCGGCCCGGACCCTGCCAACGGCCGGGCTGCTCGCCCTTCGGGCATACGCTGAGATACTGCTGCAAGGACCGCGTGTCGTCGCTGTTCCAGCGCTTGCCGTAATAGTTGGGCGGACGGCAGTACGGCATCATCATCCAGTTCCCGGTGTAAGGCGGCAGTGGCTTCCAGCACGGCAGTGGATTCTTCCTGACATCCTGGCCCTTCGTGCAGAACAGGAACGGATCGCCTGCACGATAGTCCAGCGGAGGATTCTGGCCGTGTGCTGCCAGTGCGGCTCCGAACACGCCTGCGATGGCCAGGCCTGCTTTCAGGGGCGTCTTCATCGTCGTGCATCCTCCGCGTCGGGCGCCCTCCCCTGGGCCGGTCGCTCCCGGCAGGCGCACTGGTTGCTGCAGTTCACATCAAGCGACCCTGGCGTCGTTCGCCTGGCGTCGCGCATCCTGTTCCTGGGTCTGTTCGCGCGCCGCCAGTGCCTGCTTCTCGGTGTCGGCACGCTCCTGCCAGGCCTGGCCCTGTTCCGACGCCTCCAGCTGTGCGGTCGCTCCGCGCAGTGCCGCCGCGTCGCCGGCGCGGGCCGCGGCGAACAGACGCGCCACCGACTGCGACTGATCGTCCTCGACCGCCGCGCGGGGAGAAGCGTCCTGCACACTCGAACGGCGCGCATCCGGCGCGGGCGCGTTCTGCGACTGGCGCTCACGTTCTTCGCGCGCAGCCGGTTCGCCGGCCGGCACGGGGCCACGGACATGGTCGATGCCGTCCCGGACCAACCCGAGGGGACCACGCGAAATGACGGTCACGCCACGCCGCAGACCCTCGACATCGTCGCGATAGCCTTCGATGGCGCGCTTGTTGTCTTCGGCCAGCTGCCGCGCGGCCGGATCGCCCAGCACCGACCGGTCCGGACGTCCATCGCCATCGACGTTCAGGAACTGGTGCTGGCTGTGCGAACCGAACGACGCGCCGGCAGCCACCAGTGGATTGTCGGGGGTGACCAGGTCGACGAGACGGTTGTTGTGATACCCGGTGGCGTTGAGCGTGTCGATCTCGCGCTGGTTGGCGTAGATCCGTACTTCACCGTAGTGCGGGCTGGCCGCGCTGACCGGATCCGCCGCCATCACGTGGTTGACGACACGCCCGTTCGGGCCTTCCGGGATGCGCCGGTCCAGGCTGGCAGCGCCGTAGGCGTTGAATGTCTCGCCGGGCAGATCGAAGTGGTGCGCACTGATCTGGGCCAGGGTGCCGCCGAGCGAGTGGCCGGTGACGCTGACTTCCGGCGTCACCCCCTTCGTCTCGCCCTCGGACTTGGCCAACTCCAGCGCCCGCCGAGTCAGCTCGATCGCATCCTGGGCCTGGATATTGCTGCGCCCCACGACCATGCCCGCATCGGCACGCAGCACGTCCTGCACGAACTCGCGGCCAGGCTCGGTGCCACGGTGGGCCACCACGATGTCGCCACCGTCCACGCGCTGGTAAATGGTGCCCTGGTAACCAGTCCTGGGATTGTCGACATGGTCCAGCACCTTGTACTGCGCACCATCGATCTCGACCTGCTTGTTGACCAGCGACCGCATTTCGCCATCGCGGTCATAGGTATGGTCAGCGAGGTTCGCGTACTGCTGGGAGTCGATCGTCATGGCGTCACCCCCTCCGCAGCCAATGTGATCCTGAACAGAGCGTCACGGATCTCGGCCTTGTACTGCTCCGGATCGGTGACGCCGAATGCAGGAAAGCCAGCCGCGCTTGCACGCGGATACTGCTGCTTTGCGTAGTAAAGGGTCTTCGGGCCGGCACCGAATTCCTCGTGAGAGAGGCTGGCGATGAACTTCGTCTCGCCATCGCCACCGGTAGCCTGGAGCTGCACCTGGGCCTGGATCGGCCGCCAGCGGCACACGCCGCGGCCGTAGTAGTCCGCATCGATCATGCCATCGCTGTAGAACACGCCGCTGTACACATCATCCGACACGTGCGTCAGCTCGAACGGGATGTCGTTGGTCGGCACCGGCGAGGTCCGCCCACCGGGATTGTCCTTCGGTGGCGGCAGACACTCCTTGTTGACCACGTCGAACTGCACGGCGCTGACCGTCACCTTCAGCGGGCCAGGGGCATCCGCGATGCGCAGGGTCAGACGATGCGCCTGCTTCGGCGCGGGATTCTCTTCGTAGGTCGGCTTCATCTGTGCGTTCATGGGCTCGCTGCATGCGGTGAGTGGAAGAAGGGCCGCACACAGCAATGAAGCTGGTCCGGCGATGAAACGAGGTTCTTTCGACTTCGGGATGAAACGGATTGCACTCAAATGACACCTCCACAATCAAATCACGCAGACCGGATGCCGCTGGAAGAGGTCGTATCGCAAATGCCGCTCAGCGAATCAAAACAGGCTCGCTGCAAGCGGAATACACGATCTTGCAGCCGCCGTCGCCACGCTCACGCGAGCATGCGGGTAAAGCGAGCCCGCCTGCCTCCTCGATCGTCGCCGCGGCCTGCACGATCACTGCACCACCAACCGGGACATCCCCGTCGGTTGCCCAGGCGACCACGGCGCACTGATTTTCATAAGCCAGCACGATTCGGCACTGCCCTCCCCCCAGGGACCTGCACCGCGCCAACGCCTCGTTGCTGGCTTTCCGCCTGGAAGGCTGCCCGACCGACGTACCGACCGCCCCCTCTCCACCCTCACTCATGGATATCGCCCCCCATGTCGTTCTCCACTTGGGCTGACGCGGCTGCGCAGCTGGCGCAGCGGGGGCTTCATCGGGTAGGCACAGCGAGCTGCCGGCAGGTGCGCCATACGGACAAGCCGTCTGTGCGTGGGACACGGGTGAGATGAATGAAATGAACGCCATCGCGCACAGGAACGCTGCAGCGCGCACGCTGATGCAAGCCGGCATGATCTCTCTGCTCATCAGAATCGCGGTCCTGTCGCCTGCGGGATGTGTGCCTGGGCGGATGGAGCACTGGCAGGGGCTGGCGCCACAGGTACGGATCCCGCCCCCGGCTGTCCCGGCACCGCCGGCTGCATCTGCCGGCCGAAGGCGCTGTGCGCCATGAAGTGACCCAGGGTGCCCTGGAAGAAGGAGGCCGCCATCGCCGGGACGGTGATCAGGAACATGGTCATCAGGATGCCCAGACCGCCCTGCATCATCGCCATCGTGCTGACACCGTCGGGCGTCGCGTTCAATGCGGTGGCCACCAGGAACTGCGCGGCGAACGAGATGGCGACCGCTCCCAGCAGTTTCGAGATCATGGCGATGCTGAAACTGAGCACGGCCAGCGAGAACATGGTGCCGATGCCGTACCAGACCCATTTCTGGAACATGCTCTTGGTCTGGTCGAATCCCAGGCACAGGATGAAGAACGGCCCCAGGCCGACGAACAGCGCCAGCCCCATCTTGTACATCAGCAGCAGCGCACCGCCGATCAGCGATGGTCCAGCCACGCCGACGCCTGTGAACCACAGGTTGCGGGTCTTCGCGCTCTGCAGGGTCTCGTCCCAGTTGGTGTAGAGCGCGTCGATCGCGATCATGGCGCCCTCCATGGCCATCAGGTTGTCGTCGATCGCGTCCTCCGGCCCTTCATCGTTGCCGGTGACCAGCACGTTGACGGCCTTGGGCATGTCGTCGGTCAGCAGACGGTGGATGTTGCTGCTGCCCAGCGCGAAGCTGGTCGCCACCGTGATCAGGAGCACCCACTTCAGCGAGTTCACCACCAGATTCATCATGTACTCGCGCGACTGCCCGGTCACGATGCGGTAGCCCTGCAGCAGGATCCACAGCGTGAGCAGGGTGAACGCGACGCCGCCCACCCAGTTGGCCATCTCGCCCAGCAGGTTGTCGCGGAAGACGTTGACTTCCTCGTCGATCCAGTCGAACACGAGTTTGAAGAACGCCCAGCGCTCGGCGTTGCCGAGCAGCGCGTTCATGCCGCGCAGCACCTCGAGCGCGCTGCTTCCAGGGGACATCAGGCTCGACATCGGAATCACCGGCAGTCACTCATGGCTCAGTGGGGGATCAGAAGCGACGGCGCGACTGTGCGGCATCGAGCGCGGCATCCAGCGCAAGGCCGCCCACCAGCCCGCCGATGATGCTGCCGATGCCGCCATTCGCGCCCTTGGTCCCGTCCAGCGCCTGCTGCGACATGGTCTTGGTCGCCTGCTGCAGGTAGTGCAGCCGCGCGGCATAGGCATCCATGTAGGTCTTCTGCTGCTGCCGGTCGATCTCCATCTGCGACATGAGCAGCAGCACGCGGTTGGTGTTGTCGTGCAGCTTGCCGGTCTCGGTCGCGCCGATGTTCGCGCGCTGGCTCTTGAGCTGGTCCAGGTACTGCTGCCGCTTGCGCGTGAGTTCGTACATCTTCAGCGAATAGTTGTACTGGGCCATCTCGGTCCTGTAGATCTCCCTGCACAGCTGCCATTGATCCTGGACCACGCCGGACCCGCGCGGGGTCGGACAGCGCTTGGCCTCGTCCATGGTCACGAACTGGCTGGGCTGGTCGTCGGTCAGCTTCTCCTCGGGCTCGTCCGGCGCCTTGGCGTTCTCGTCCGAACTGCTGTATCCACCGGCAAGCTGCTGCTGTTCGTAGATCTGGCGCAGACGTGCATTGACGTCGCCGCTGCCGATCCGGTTGTCGATCGATCGCAGGCGCTCCCTGGCCTGCTGGTCGCGCACATGCCATTCGGCCTGTGCCGGTGCGGCGATGGACAACGCCGCGAACGCAAGGCACACGCCCGCAAGGCGGTGCGCGTGGCGGTTGATGCCGGGGGTCTGGATGTTCATCTGGATGTCCTCCACTCGCTGGTCAATCCGAAACACTGCTGAACGCACGTGCCGTCCCGTCACGCGCCCGTGCGGACCGCTCCGCATCCGGGGGCTCCCTCCTGCTGCGCGAGCCCTTGCGCTCCTGCTGGAATCTCGGCAGCCACTGTTCGGGCCGCAGATCGATCGGCGACACGCCGGTGGCTGCGGCTTCCTCCTCGACGACGCGATGCATGATCTCGATGTTGTCGGTACTGGACGAGATCACCGCCAGCGCATCGTCCAGGCCGCGCAGGTTGAGCTGGCACACCGTCGAGGCATGTCCCTGCTTGACCAGGAAGCAGCGCGAGCGCTCGTCCAGGCTCTTGACGACCTGGAACTCGGCGTCGGTCAGCTTCAGGCCTTCGATGTAGTCCTCCCGCGCCGCATTGGGGTTGGGCAACAGGATCAGGGTCGCGGTCTGTTCGATCAGGGCGGCGGAGATGTCGCTGCCGAGCGCATCCTCGGGACTCTGGGTAGCGAAGATGCCCAGACCGTTCTGCTTGCGGATGGTCTTCTGCTTGTTCTTGGCGAAATCCTTCAGCGCGCCGCCGCCGTCGAGGATCTTCCAGAACTCGTCCATCACGTAGATCAGCGGGCGGCCGTCGATCAGTTCCTCCAGCCGATGCAGCAGGTAGTTGATGACCGGGACACGGATCTCCGGGTTCTCGAGCACGTCGGTGTAGTCGAACCCGATGATGCTGGCCCGCTCCAGGTCGATGGTGTCGGCGGGATTGTCGAACACCCAGCCCAGCGCGTTGCCCGCGGTCCAGCGACGCAGGCGTGCGTACAGGCCATCGTCGCCCATGTTCGGCAGGCTCTTCTGGAAGTTGGTCATCGAACGCAGGTTCGCCGGCATGTCCAGCATGTTCCCCACCGCGCGGAAGATGTCCTCGTCCTCGCGCGAGGTGTAGTGGGTCTTGCCCGCCAGCACCTTGACCAGCCCGGCCAGGAACTGGACGTTGGTGTCGTTGCGTTCGCACTGGAAGGGATTGAAGCCGGTCGGCTTGCCGTTCTCCAGCGCCAGATAGTTGCCGCCACAGGCGCGCACGAAGATCTCGGCGCCACGGTCCTTGTCGAAGAAGAAGATCGTCGGCACCGGATCGAACTTCTGCACCTGGCTGAGCAGGAAGTTGATCAGCGCCGTCTTGCCGGTGCCGGACTTGCCGATCACCATGGTGTTGGCGATGGCCTTCTCGCCCAGCGAGTTCTCGGCCGGATGCGTGGCATGGAAGTTGAAGTAGTAGGGCTGTCCGTTGGTGGTCTGCAGCACCGTCACGCTCTGGCCCCACGGATTGTTGTGGCGCTTTCCGGTGGCGAAATTGTGCAGCGGCGACAGTCCCAGGAAATTCAGCGAACTGACATTGGCCAGGCGGGTGCGGTATTTCCAGTTGCCCGGCAGCTGCGAATAGAACGACGAGCAGACCGCCAGGTCTTCCTTGGCCGACACGAACCCGGCATTGGAGAGTTCGGCGCGCGCCGTGGCGATGTTCTGCGAGAGCCGCTGCTGATCCTCCGCATAGAGGCTCAGGATGAAATGGTACTCCCCGAGCACGAAGTTGCCCGACGCCACCTGATCCATCGCATGATCCATCTCGATCACCTGGCTGACCGCCTTGTCGCCCGAGGAGATCATCATCCCCTTGGTGCGGTCGAGGATCTTCAGCGCATCCTGGCGGCCCATCGGGCTGAAGGAATGGGTGATGACGTACTCGAAATCCAGGTATTTCAGGCCATTGAGGATGCCCGGCCAGGTCCCGTCGGCATACTCCTTGACGTTGAGGATCGCCCCGAAGTGATTCCCGCCGCCCGGCGCGGTGATCACGAAATCGCCGGTCTTGGCCGAGAACATGTGCCGGCTGACCGAAAGGTAGTCGCAGATCGGCGCGCGCAGCACCGGCACCGGCTCGGTGATGCGGTTGAGGACGTAGCCGAAGAACTCCAGCGTCTCGGAGAAGACCACACCGTTCTCCGCCTCGTACATGCCGAGACGGACCGGGGCGTAGTCCTTCAGCACGGCCTCGACATTGCCCGCCAGTTCGACCAGCTTGCCGACCGCCTGTTCCTGCTCTGCCTGCAGCCTGGACACGTCGGCCGACTTCTCGACGAACTTCTTCCCGACCACGACGGGCCGGTAGATCATCGTCAGGTACAACTCGTTCCGCATGATCTTCTGCGACGAAAGCGCGTCGAAGTAGTCGTCCGAAAGTTGCTGGTTGAAGGCCTGCCGATACCGGCCCTCCCCCTGCACGGTGCCGCGGCGCCGGACATCGTGGACCCAGAACGCCACGTTCACGAAGTCCGGCGCCCGCAGCGTCTGCAGCATCCGGTTGAACGAATTGTGCCGATGCTCCAGTTCCCATTCCTCCCGGCCCACGAACGGCAGGCCGTCCAGGCGCCAGGTCAGCAGGAAATCCCCGCCCGTCGTCTTGATTACATGCGCGGACACATGCGACGAGAACGGGATGAACTCTGCAATGGACGTATCTGGCGCCAGCATGCGGATCAATCCGGTGTGGTGTCGTGGAACTGCTTGCGATAGGCATTCGGCGAGAACACCCACATACCATCGTGACGCTGAACGTTCCTGGCCCGGAGGCGGAACTGCATGCGCAGCCCGAGCAGGCGGAAGATCATCTCGTCGCGACGGGCCATCTGCCGCATGACGACGATCACGAAGGGCAGCAGCAGCAGGAAGAACATGTTGAAGTAGAACGTGAGCAGGAGGCACGCGCCCGCCGCCAGCGTGAACGGCACGTACGGCACGCCCATGAACATGGCCGGGCGCGTGCAGCCGCGGAACAGGACGTTCTTATGCATAGCGCAACAGCATTTCGCCCACCACCATGGTGGTGGAGGTGACATCGTCCGGCAGCAGCATCTTGGAGATCTGCGCGGCGGCGCCGATCAGGAACCCACCGATCAGGACCGGCGCCACGTCGCCGATGCGCTTGTGGTTGAACGCGATCTGGTAGCCGGCGAAGATCACGGCGATGGTCACCACCGCGATCGATGCGACGTTCAGCAGGCTGTTGATGTTGCTGAAGAACGACTCGACGCGCGTGGTCGCACCACTGACATCCTGGGCGAAGGCCAGTTCCGGAAGTGCGACCATCGCCACGGCGGCGACCGCCATGGCCGCACCGTTGAAAGCCTGCTTCACGCTGTTCTGGGTGGTGTTGTTCATATCGGACCTCGTGGTATGGGTGGATACATCGATGACACCGAAACCGCCTTCCGTGACGGATGGCTCCTTGCATCGGACGCTAGAACACGAACGCCTCGTCGCGTGCCGGCCGCATGGCGGCCGCTGGCGGCGCGGGGGCGGCCTGCCGTGCATCGGTTGGTGCGGCGGCCTGGCGCTGCGGCGTTCCGATCAGCTGCACGGTCACCGGCGCCGCGTCGTCCACTGCCAGCGCCTGGACCGGCGGCGGCGCGGCGGGCTGGGGTGAGGCCGGCACTGGCTGGGCCCGCATGGGCATCGCCTCGATCGGCTGTTGAGCAGCGGCCTGGGGCTGTACGGCAACCGCTGCCGCGGCCGGCGCCAAGGCCTGCACGCGCTGTGCAGGGACAGGGCCGTTGGCCTCGAACACCCGCCTGGTGACCAGCGAGGCCATGTCGGCTGCCACCGACGCCGCGGCCGCACGGCCACGCGACGGTTGCCGCCCGACCACCTCGATCGGGGCGGCCTGCGATGCCAGCGCCGCGCCGCGCCAGGAGGTCAGCACCTTCTGCACGTACCCATGCCGGAATCCAGTCTCGAAGTTGCCCGAGTAGTAACAACTCAGCGCCTTGCCCCAGTCGTTGCCCGAACGCCCGTAGCACTCCGCCAGGATCCGCGAGCCGGCCTGCAGGTTCGGACACACTTCGAAGGCCTTGGCGTAGTCGCCTAGGCCATGCCGATCCAGGTTGTGCCGGTTCACCTGGGCGAGCCCGAGCGAGAAGTTGTAGCCGTTGCGCTCCAGCATGCGCGCCGTGGACAGCGCTTCGGGGAGATTCTGCGGCTGGCGTGCCAGGCGGCCGCCGACCACGCCGATCGCGTAAGGGTTGAACGACGACTCGACCCGCACCACGTGCTGCATGACCTCGGCGGGGACCGCAAGGTCGGTGCATCCCATCAGTTCCATGCCCGGCAGCATCGTCAGCGCCCTCCCTGTGCCTGCCGATCGCGCGAACCGGCGCGGACCGGCCGGCGCGAGGCGCTTGCAGGAAGGAAGGAACCTGCGACTGGAGCGGAACGTCTTCCCGTCATGGCGGCTTTCCTCATGCTGCCAGCGCACGCGCTGGATCGAAGTCGATGCCGGTGATGAAACGGCGACCGGCGTGCGCCTTGATGTGCACGACGATGTCGATGGTCAGCATCAGCAGGCGCTTGATGACCGCGAACTCGAGACCGCCTCCCTCGGCGGAGGCCTTGACCATCAGCGCCAGCTGGTCCCATGTCTGGGCGGTGCTGCCCGCATGGCAGCTGGTGATGGAGCCTGGATGGCCCGAGGCGCAGTTGCGGATGAAGTAGAACGATTCGTCGCCGCGCAGCTCGGCCAGGATGATCCTGTCGGGCTTCATGCGCAGGCAGGCTTCCATGCAGCTCTTGGCGGTGATGTTGCTGGCGCTCTGCCCGCCCTTCGAATAGAGCAGGTGCACGACGTTGGGCTGGGTGATGAACAGTTCGCGCGCGTCTTCGATGGTGACCAGGCGCTCCTGATCGGAGATGTGGTTCACCAGCGACTTCATGAAGGTGGTCTTGCCGCTGCCGGTGGCGCCGGCGACCACGATGTTCTTGTGGTAGTGCACCGCCTTCCTGAAGAACTCCGCGTAGTTGCGGCTGCGGCGCAGCTCGAGCAGTTCCTGGTCGTGATCGCCGAGCGCCGGGCCCTGCTCGAGGATCTCGTCGAAGAAGCCATCCTGGTCGTACTGCTCCAGGGTCTTGCTGAACCTGGCAGGCAGGCGGATGGTGATGGACACCTTGCCGGCATCGCAGGCGGGCGGAATCACGAACTGCGCACGCTGGCCGGTCGGGAACGTCAGCGACACCATCGGATCGACATCGGTCACGCGCTGGCCGGTGTTGCTTTCGTTGACCACCGACGTGCAGAACTGGCGCGCGCGCTCGAAGGTCAACGAAGGCACGACCCGCCGCTCCCATCCATCGCGGGTCTCCAGGTACAGCTCGCCCGGCCGGTTGATGCAGATCTCGGTGACTTCCGACGACTGCATGTGCTCATGGATGCCCAGCACCTGGTACTGGTAGTCCAGGAACTCGTTGGAGACACGGGCGGGAACGGCGATCTCGCTTTCCATGACGGCGGCCTGGCTCAACGCACGACCGCCGAGAAGTCCACGTCGCGTGCGACGTAGACATTCAGCATCGTGCCCTGGTTGATCGTCACCGTCGGCGGCCGCGCCATGTTCCTCTCCATCGCCATGTTGGCCATGCGCTCCATCGTGCGTGCGGTATTGCTCTCGTACGGGCTCTGCACGACCACGCCGCTGCCGTAGGCGATCTCGGGCGGACCATGCTTGGCGCCGGCGTACTTGAATGCATCGCTGAGCATGCTCAGCAGCAGTGCGGAACTGATCCGCTGGCCCCAGTGCGCGGTGTAGTGGCCTTCATTGCCGGCCGCACCCAGCGCATCCACGCCCGGGCTGCGCATGTTGATGTCCAGGCCGTTCGGCGTGGTGATGCGGTCCCAGATGATGGCGGCGCGGTCGCCGATGATCGCGTCCGAGCCGTACGTGCCCTGCACCTTCGAGCCACGCGGCAGCAGCAGCCGTCGCCCGTTCACCGAATAGACCGGCTCGGTGACGATGCAGGAGGTGTAGCCGGGGAAATCGGTGATCACGCGCGACTGCAGCACGCAGCGGATGTAGGTGCCGCGCAGCATCAGGGTGTCGGGCTTGTAGAGCGGCTGCGCGCTGGTCGGGCCATCGACCGCGGACTGGGTCACCGACTGCTGCAGGTCGCCGCCGGGCATGCCGGAAGGCGGTGCGCCCCCGGGGCCGGCGCCACCGTCGGACATCATGCCGCCGATCACGTCGCCACCGGAGACGTCGGCCAGGCGACGTTCGAGCAGCGACGGCGGCCGCTGCTGCATGAAGTCCGAACCCGGCATCCCGCCCATCATGCCGGCCTGGGTCGAGGGATCGTCGATGACCGGCAGCGGCGGCAGGTCCTGCATCGGTGGCGGTATCGGCCGCTCCGGCGGCAGTTCCGGAAGATCGCGCGGCGCGGCCGGCACCACCACCTGCTCGACCGCCTGCTGCCGCACCGGACGCGCATCGTCGTTGGAGAGCCCACCGCTGAAGAGCCAGATCGCGATCGCCACCAGCAGCACCACGATGCCGCCAAGGAACACCAGCGCCTTGCGGTTCAGGCGCTGCACGTCGGCCGAGTTCAGATACGGCGCGTCCGCATCGAGATCGGGCGCCTGCCGCCCCTGGTAGGGATTGGCCGGGGTGGCCCGGGAACGGTCGAAATCCTGATCGTCGCGGTTGTCGGGGGGCGTCGTGTTCACAGTTCAGCACTCCTGCGCAGGCCGATCACGTTCTTGCCATGGCGGATCACCAGGTAGGGATAGGTTCCGTGGACGACGATCGTGTCGCCCTCCACCGTCGAATTGACGACGAACTCCTCGCCATCCTCCTTCTCCCGCGCGAACACCGCGGGAAAATTGCCGCTCGGAAAACGCGTGCGGTCGCCCATCCGGATGTAGGTGAAGCGTCGGTCGTCGTAGACCGTCGACGGCACCAGCCAGGTCGGGTGACGCTTGTGGTACGCGAACTCGTAGTTGAAGTGGTAGTTGCGATCGGGATGGACCGCCGTGCTGAGCTCGGCGTGCTCTTCCGGCTGCTCCGCATCGCTGGCGCCGAACCGGGTATCGCTGGGGTAGACGAAGCGCACCTTGTACTGCACGCCCGCCGCCTTGGCCTGGTCCAGGGCGCGCCAGTCGGTGGCGACCACCTTGAGCTCGAAGATGTACGAGTGGGCGGCGGTCCTGACCATCAGGTTGGTATCGACGTCTACGTTCTTCGGCTTCACGTAGAACACGTTGTCGCGCCGGCTGATGTCCCAGCCACCGCTGAAGCCCGAGCTGTAGTCAAGCACCTGCTCGTGCGCACTGAGCTCGATCTGGGTGGTGATGCCCAGCCCGGTACGCACCTGGTAGATCTGGTCGGGCTTGTACTCGTATTCCTCGACCACCTGCGCGGCGGCGGGCAGCGCCACGCAGCACAGGAGCAGCGCGGCCAGATGAAACGGGACGAACGAGCGTTTCTGACGACTCATCGATGAGGCGCTCCGTTATGGGTTGTCCGCTTCCGACTGTTCCGCGGGCTGCGGAACCGTCGGCACGACATCGGCAGGAACCGGGGGGCTGGCTTGCTGCGGGCCTGCTCCGTAGGGCATCTGGGCGGGTACCTGCTGCTGGGCCGGCTGCTGCATGCCTCCCTGCAGCGTCGGATCGGCAGCCGCGGCGGGCGCGACCGGAAATTCGCGCTCCGGCGTCGGTGCCGCCGCGTAATCGTTGTCGACCCGATAGTTCACCACCCGGAAGCCGAGCGGATTGAGCATGCGCAGCTCCTCGCTCATCTTCACCTCGGGGTTGTAGGTGAACTCCAGCGTCGCGATCTTGCTGTCCAGCGGCTCGGACCGGCCACGGCTCTTGTCGTAGAGGCTGCGCTGCAGCCGCACGGTGGCTCCGGTCGGGCGCTGGCCCGGACCGCCGCCGATCAGGACGATGCTGAGGATGCGCACGCGCACCGCGCGCGACGCGCCGTAGAGCCGGTACGGACGCTCCGGATTGCTCTCCGCATGCAGCGCCATGTAGGCCGGCGCGACGCCCGGGCCCGCCATCGACAGCGTGGTCTGCCAGTTGCGCTGCCCGATGAGGCCCGAATCGTAGGACTCCCTCGCCAACACGAACTGCGACACGTTGCTCTTGTTGATCGCTTCCTCGGTCGTGATGTCCCGCGCGTGGAAGTCGCCGGTCAGGCGCGCCACCGTCGCCGTGCCCGTGTAGGGATCGGCCATCACCAGGTAGGGCACTTTTTCCTTCAATGGAAGGAACAGGAAGTAGCCGCCGGCCAGGATCAACGACATCAGGATCGCGCACCACGCCACCAGCCAGGCGCGCTTCTCGCTGCGCCTTGCACGATCGGCCATCGTCAGTTCATAGCTGACGCCCTGCGATACCGCGCGATCGATCTCGGGTGAAGAAGTCTTCTTGCCGAACATGCAGCGCCCCCTGTTTCTAGCCGCCTGTTCCGTCGACCGCGCCGCCGGCCTGTGCGTCTGCACGCACCTGGCTCACGATGATCTCCGAACGCTGCGCGTCGACGCGCACGCCCTGCGCCGCATAGGCCGCCGACAACGCGGTCGCCGCCTGCTGCAGGCTGGTGGTGCGGATGTGGGCGACCGGCGCATGCAGCGTGTAGTCGTTGGGGTGCTGATAGGACAGCGTGATCTTCGCGTCCTTCGCCCAGCGGCCGAGCAGCGCCTTCAACGTGCCATCGGCCGGGGATGCCTGATAGACGTAGGCCTGCTGCAGCGGTATGGCATGCGGCGTGTCGGCGAACTGGTTCAGGGGACGCCAGCGTCCACGCAGGTCCGGGGCATCGGGGGTTGCACAACCGCCTCCGAGCAACGCCACCGAGGCGACAGTCACGAACAGTGTCTTGGGGGAAAAAACGATACGTCTCACATGCTCTCCATCGAAAAATCATCGACAACAAAGCGCATTACCGTCCGGACGACGGCAACGAGTACGAAATCAGAATTCCTTGCAGAAAGAGCCTCTGGCCCTTCGAACGGATGTGCAGTCCGGCGTTCAGCCTGTGCAGCACCCGCGTGTCGCGACTTCCTCGCCCTGCCCCATCAACTCCTGCAGCATCCAGCGCAAGCACCCACTCGATGACGACGATGAATGCGCCGCCGCATGGAGCAGAGATATATCGCCACGTCTTGGCGAGCGTCAACATGAAAAACATGACAGCTGCGCATTTTCACGGCGCTTCCGTATTCCACGCTGCATTCATGCACATGCGAAACCTTCACGCGCTCTTGATGAAACAAAAGTCGACGCAATGAAATGAATGCGTTCAATTTCGTGCACTCGAAAAGACGGATCGCGTCACGCTTCCTGCGCACCGTGGACGATCAAGCGTGACAGCGAACGCACTTTTCCCACCGCTGCTCCATACGCCCAGGCGCGATACGGGCCAAGTCGCATCGGCAGCGATGGGCATCTCATCGCCATCCACCGTCTCGTGCAGCGGGTATCGAGGCGACACTCAAGACACCAATCAATGAAAGTGCGTTACATCCTGCAGGCACATGGCACGATCGATCACACATTCTTCACTCGAAAAAATTCCTGCATTCATGAACTTTCATTCATTCAAGTGAAGGCCGAACACCGCGGTTTTTCCATCCATCTGCGCGGATCGCCATCGTCTCCCGACCCGTTGCACCGACTCACCAATGCGCTGATCGGCACCGAGTTCCACCAGCGCGCAACGCGTCCATCGGCGCGATCACATGGCGCATCCGCATGTAGTGCGAATGGCGATCCTGCTCTGGCAAGATCCGGAACGGGATCGATGGATCACGCAACGGAAAGGTGAGAGATGGATCGGAAGGAAATGGAAGAGTTCGTCGCCAATGCCGCATTGCTCGCCGGCCATCTGACGCGCCAGTGCGAGAAATCCACCGCCGACCAGCTGGCGGCCGCGCATGAGCTTCAACGGGCCGCGGCATCGGTCGGCACCGGCGTCGCGGCCGGACAGGCGGCGCTGACCGAACACGCGCGCGTGGCCGTCCGCGAAGCGCTTTCCGCCGAGATCCCTGCAGCATCCAGATCGCTTTCCGATACCGCCGCAAACCTCAAGCGCATGGCTGAACAGCTGCAGCAGGAACAGGCATCGGTCGGCCTGCGCATGCGGATCCTCGGCTGGAAGTCGCTTGCAGCGCTGGGCGTCGCCGCACTGGTCGTGGTTGGCGGCACCGCCTACGCGGCACGCAGCAACCTGCAGCGCGCCGAGCGTGCGCAGGTCGATGCGCAGGTGCTCGAAGCGCTGCAGCACGTCGCCATCACCTCCTGCGATGGCAGGCCGTGCATCAAGCTGGAGGAGGGCCTGCAGCGCTGGGAGAAGAACGACGAGTACGTGCTGATCGAGCGCATGCGCGCACCGGACACGGGCGTCGATGCAGCGGCCTCTTCCCGCTGATCCGTCCCACCGGTCGACACCACCGGCGACGGCAGGCACGCGGCAGGCCTCGATGCCGATGCAGGCAGCGACGCTCGCCGCACACCGCACCGCGACACCGACTTTCCAGGAACACGCCTCATGAACAACACACGCCTCATCAGCGCCATCGTCGTGACGCTTCTCGCCATCGCGGCCGGCATCTACCTCTCCGGCTACCTGGCGCTGGTGTTCCTCGGGCTGGATGCAGGACAGGCCGGGTTCGGCACGTACGTCGATTACCTGAGGCACCTGGACCACCCGCAGGTGGCGCAGTACTCGGGACGCATCAAGGCCGCGGGCGCGGTGGGCGGCGGGCTGACCCTGCTGGTCTGGGCTTCGCTGCTGGTGATGCTGTTCAAGCTGCGCAGCCATCGCGACATCCATGGCCGCGCCCGTTTCGCCGGCCTGATGGACCTGGCCGCCAAGGGGTTCCTCAAGCAGAAGGACGACGGCATCGTCGTCGGCGAAATGAACGGCAAGCTGTTGCGCTTGAGTGGCCAGCAGTTCGTGATCCTGGCCGCCCCGACCCGTTCGGGCAAGGGCGTCGGCGTGGTCATCCCCAACCTGCTGGACTACCGCGAATCGGCGGTGGTGCTGGACATCAAGCAGGAAAACCACGACCTCACCTCGGGCTGGCGCCGCTCGATCGGCCACGAGGTCTACCTGTTCAACCCCTTCGCCGAGGACCGCCGCAGTCACCGCTGGAATCCGCTGACCTACGTCTCGGATGATCCGGCGTTCCGCATTTCCGACCTGCAGAGCATCGCCGCCATGCTCTATCCCGATGGCGACGACAAGGACAAGTTCTGGACCAGCCAGGCGCGCAACGCCTTCCTTGCCTTCGCGCTCTACGTCTTCGAACGGCACGAAGCCGATCCAGTCGCCGAACGCCCCACGCTCGGCGCGATCCTGCGCGCCGCTTCCGGCGACGGCACCGAGCTCAAGCCTTACCTGCAGAAACTCGCCGAACAGCCGTTCCTCGGCGCGCATGCGCGGACCGCTTTCGCGGGCCTGCTCTCGCAGGCCGATGTGACCTTCGCCTCGATCATCGGCTCGTTCCGCGAGCCGCTCAATGCCTGGCTCAACCCGGTGCTGGACGCCGTCACCAGCGCAGACGATTTCCGTCTGGACGATGTGCGACGGAGGCGCATGACCATCTACGTCGGCATCCAGCCCAACAAGCTGGCGGAAAGCCGGCTGATCGTGAACCTGTTCTTCAGCCAGCTGATCAACGTCAACACCAAGGTGCTGCCGCAGAACGACAGGACGCTCAAGCACCAGTGCCTGCTGCTGATGGACGAGTTCACCTCCATCGGCCGCGTCGACATCATCTCCAAGGCGGTGGCCTACATGGCCGGCTACAACCTGCGCCTGCTGCCCATCATCCAGTCGATGGCCCAGCTGGATGCGGTCTACGGCAAGGACCTGTCGCGCACCATCATCACCAACCACGCGCTGCAGATCATCTATGCGCCACGCGAGCAGCAGGACGCCAACGACTATTCGGAAATGCTCGGCTACACCACCATCGCCCGCCGCGCACGCACGCGCTCGCATGGCCAGGGGCGCGGCGTGTCGGACAACGAGGTGCTGGAGCGCCGCGCCCTGATGCTGCCGCAGGAGCTCAAGGCGATGGGCCCGGAGAAGGAGATCATCCTGTACGAAGGCCTGCCCCACCCGGTGCTGTGCCGCAAGATCCGGTATTACAAGGACAGCTACTTCACGAAGCGGCTGCTGCCGAAAGTGGAGATCGCGCCGCTGGAACTCGCGCTGGAAAAGCGTGGCGAAACGGGCCGCATCCAGGCGCCTGCCGCGCAGAGCGCCCCCGTGCAGGACGCCGTGCGGACCTGACCCACACCTGCGGCTGGAGCGGCTGCCCGCCGATGCGCGATGGCGGATGCGTGACGCAGGCTCAGGTGCCGCCGGGCCCTGCCGATGGGCAGCCGGTCATCGCATGGCCGTCCCACTGGATCGAAGCGCGCGACGAAGCGCAGCGGCGACGACCGGACCGGCCACGCCACCGGTCCATCGAGATCCCATCAGCACCGCATCGCGACCAGTGCGTCGTGCCTGCGATGCCGCCCTCGCCCCACCCCTCACACCTGCCGCAGCCAGCGCGTGGCGACGGCTACCGCCAGCAGGGCGGATGCGACGCACAGGAAGGCGAACACCAGCGACGTGCCCTGGGCGATGAAGCCGATCAACGCCGGCCCGGCCAGTACGCCGGCATAGCCGAGCGTGGTGATGGCGGGGATGGCCACGCTTTCGGGCATGGTCTTCTGCTGGCCCGCCAGCGAGAACATCGCCGGCACGATGTTGGCGCAGCCCACGCCGATCAGGGCGAAGCCGGCCAGTGCCTGCAGCGGGGACGCCAGCAGCGTGGCCAGGCAGAAACCGGCGAACGCCAGCAGGCTGCCGCCGATGATGGCCGGCAGCCTGCCGATGCGCTGGACGAGCCGGTCGCCGACCAGGCGCGTGGCGGTCATCGCCAGCGAGAACACCACGTAGCCGATGCCGGCACGCGCCTCGTCCATGCCCTTCGCATCGGCCAGGAACACCGCTCCCCAGTCCAGCATCGCGCCTTCGGCCAGGAACACGACGAAGCACATCGCGCCGATCAGCAACACGATGCCACGCGGCCACGCGAACACCGCGGCGCCCTGGGCGACCCGCTCGGTCCGCCACTGCCCCATCGCCGTTGCCAGCAGCAACAGCAGGACCACCACGGCCGCGACGCAGGCCAGCCATGGCCTGACGCCGGCACTGAGCAGCACGGTCAGTGCCGCGGCGCCGACGAAGCCGCCGATGCTGTAGAACGCGTGGAAGCCGGACATGAGGGCCTTGCCGCTTTCGCGCTCGACCACCACCGCCTGCATGTTCATGGTGCAGTCCATCGTCCCCACGCCCGCGCCGAACAAAAACAGCGCCACGCCCAGCGCGACCGGGCTGGACACCACCGCCAGCGCCGGCAGCACCGCGCAGATCAGCAGCGCGGCCGCCACCAGCAGGCGCCGGCAGCCCTGCCGCGCGGTCAACGCACCGGCCAGCGGCATCGCCAGCAGCGAACCCGCGCCCAGGCACAGCAGCACCACGCCGAGTGCGCCGTCGTCCAGGCCGGCGCGCGCCTTGGCGAACGGCACGATCGGCGCCCAGGCCGCCATCGCGAAACCGGGCATGAAGAAGGCCGCACGCGTGGCGTGCTGCTGCAGGACTGCATCGTGGGGACGTGACATGGTTCGACCGGGTGGCAGGTGGGGAACGTCCGTGATGGACGGGAGGACGCGATGCCGTACGGCCGCGCGCACCGCGTGCAGGCATCGGCATGACGAAGGGCGCTCAGCGGCCGATCGGCACCTTGAGGATCTCGATGCCGGAGCCGCGCAGGCGGCGCAGCAACGCCGCGGGCGCATCCGTACCGGTGACCAGGCGGCTCACTGCCGCGGCCGCCGCGACCTGGTGGGTGGCATGCGCCGCCAGCTTGTCGGCGGTCGCCACGACCACGGTCTCGGTGCTGGCCTGGATCATCGCGCGCTTGAACACGGCCTCTTCGGCATTGTTGGCCCACAGCGCGCCGTCGGTGTCGACCGCACAGGCGCCGGGGAAGCACAGGTCGGCGCGTACGCGCTGCAGCTGCTCGAGCGCCTGCGCGCCGACCGTCGCACCGGTCAGCGGGTCGAGCCGGCCACCGATCAGCACCACTTCGATGCCCTCGCGCGGCAGCAGGAGGCCGGCGATGTCCGGCGCGTTGGTCAGCACGGTCAGCGACAGGCGTTCGGGAAGCGCCGCGGCGACGCAGGCATTGGTGGAGCCGGCGTCGATCAGCAGCACCTGCCCCGGCTGGACCAGGCCGGCCGCCGCAGCGGCCAGGGCGCGCTTGGCGTCGCTGTCCAGTTCGCGCCGTGCCGCCAGCGTCCGCGGCGATGCCGAGGGTTTCAGCGCCCCGCCATAGACGCGCTGGCACAGCCCCTGGGCGGCGAGCTCGCGCAGGTCGCGGCGGATCGAGTCCTCCGACACGCCGAAGCGCGGGGCAAGCTCGGCGGCCACGACCCGGCCGTGCTCGCGCAGCAGCGCCAGGATCGCCTGCTGCCGCTCCTGCGGCAGCGCCTCGATGGGCGCGGCGCTCACGCCTGCGGCTCCATGGCGATCCGCAGGCCCAGCGCGACCAGTGCGCGCCGCAGCGCGGACGCATCGTGGAAATGGATGCCGTGCAGGCCCAGCTGCCGTGCCGCCTCGACATTGGGCAGGGAATCGTCGATGAACACTGCCGCCTGCGGATCGATGTCGAAGCGCTCCAGCAGCCGCCTGTAGATCGCCGGATCGGGCTTGATCAGCCCCTCCTCGCCGGACACCAGGATGCCGGCGAACCAGGCCAGGAACGGAAACCGCCCGAGGGCGACCGGGAAGGTCTCCTGCGACCAGTTGGTCAGCGCATACAGCCGCACGCCCTGCGCATGCAGGTCGCGCAGGACCTCGACGGTCGGCGCGATCGCTTCGCCCAGCGTCTGCTCCCAGCGGTCGCGGTACATCGCGATCTGCGCCGCATGCGAGGGATGCCTGGCACTGAGCTCGGCGACCGCCTCGTCCCACGGCCGGCCCGCATCCTGGCGTGCGTTCCACGCAGGGCTGCAGATCTGCGCGAGGAACTGCTCCATCTCGGCCTCGTCGCCGAACACCGTGCGGTACAGATAGCGGGGATTCCAGTCGATCAACACCCCGCCGAGGTCGAAGACGACCACGCTGGGCGCATGCGGGACGGCGCCGGGTCCGGTGGGCATCGATCGACCTGTGCGGCGGGGAAGAACGCAATCCTACACGTTCGTGCACGAACGTGCATCATCGTGCATACGTATGCAGGCCCCGGGATCAGCGACCGGCGCTGGATCCGTCGGACCCGTTGGTTCTTGCCGCTGTTCCTGCGCGATGCGCTGCGCAGGCGCTTCCACGGGACCGTCGAGCATGGCGACGCGCTACGCTTGCCGACCGTCCGGCGATATCCCGCAATGCTCTACCTCGCCCTGTTCATGGCGGCATTCCTGGCCGCCACCCTGCTCCCGGCGCAGTCCGAAGCGGTGATGGTGGGCCTGTTGCTGGCCGGCCATCCGTGGGGCTGGCTGCTGCTGGTCGCCAGCGTCGGCAACGTGCTCGGCTCGCTGGTGAACTGGTATCTGGGGCGTGGCCTGGTCCATTACCGCGACCGGCGCTGGTTCCCGGTCAAACCCGCAACGCTGGAGCGCGCCCGCGGCTGGTATGCCCGCTACGGGCGGTGGTCGCTGCTGCTGAGCTGGATGCCGGTGATCGGCGATCCGCTGACCCTGGCGGCCGGCGTGATGCGCGAACCGCTGCGGGTCTTCCTGCCGCTGGTGGCGATCGCCAAGACCGGGCGCTATGTGGCGCTGATCCTGGTGACGCTGCATTACATGTAGCGACGTGGCGACCAGGCGCGAAGCGGCAGCGACACCCGCCCGCGCCCGTGCCGCACGCGTGCGACGACATCGCCCGAGCGCATGCATCCGCCACCAGGCGTTCGCATCGGCTGCCCCGGGTACCTGCCGTCGATGCGCCCCCGGCAAGCCCGCTCCATCGCAGCGCGACCGGGCGCCGACATCGGCACCCGATCGCTGCCGCCATGCGGCCGGCGCAGGGCCCGGCCGCCGGTTCGGCCTCAGGCCGCGCTGGCGCGCGGCAGCGGAGCGTCGTTCTGCACGGAGGACGCCGTCGCGGCTCCTGCGATGCGGAAGACCGACACCGCATGGATCAGGCCGCTCGCCTGCGCTTCCATGCTGCTCGCCGCCGCCGATGCCTCTTCCACCAGGGCCGCGTTCTGCTGGGTCGTCTCGTCCATCTGGGTGATGGCCTGGTTGACCTGCTCGATGCCCGCGCTCTGTTCCTGCGAGGCGGCGGAAATCTCGGCCATGATGTCGGTCACCCGCTTCACGCTGGCGACGATCTCGTCCATCGTCGCGCCTGCCTGTCCGACCAGCGCGGAGCCGTCGGCGACCTTCTCCACCGATTCCTCGATCAGCGCCTTGATCTCCTTGGCCGCGCTGGTGCTGCGCTGCGCCAGCGTGCGCACCTCGGAGGCGACCACCGCGAAGCCACGGCCCTGCTCGCCGGCGCGCGCGGCTTCGACGGCGGCATTGAGCGCCAGGATGTTGGTCTGGAACGAGATGCCGTCGATCACCGAAATGATCTCGGCGATCCTGCGCGAGGACTGCTCGATGCCGGTCATGGTGGCGACCACCCGGCCGACCACCTCGCCACCGGTCGAGGCGACACCGGCCGCGCCGATCGCCAGCTGGTTGGCCTGGCGTGCGTGGTCGGCGTTCTGGCGCACCGTCGAGGTCAGTTCCTCCATCGATGCCGCGGTTTCCTCCAGGTTGGCCGCCTGCTGCTCGGTCCGCCGGGACAGGTCGCTGTTGCCGGCCGCGATCTCGCCGGCGGCGCCGTTGATCGACGTGGATGCCCGCTGGATGCGGCCGACGATGTCGGTCAGCTGCGCGACCGTCGCGTTCGCATCGTCGCGCATGCGTGCGAACACCCCGTGGAAATCGCCCTCCATGCGCGCGGTCAGGTCACCACGGGCGATCGCCTGCAGCAGCGCCGACACCTCGGCCAGGTTGCCGTCGGTGGTGTCCATCAGGCCGTTGAGGCCTTCGATCATCGCGCGGAAGTCGTACTGATACCGCTGCGCGTCGCCACGCTGGCCGAAGTCGCCCGCGGCGGCGGCCGAGGCCAGGCGCCGGATCTCGTCGTTGATCGCCGACAGATTGGCCTTGGTGGCGTCCATCGCATCGGTCATGGTCGCCTTCTCGCCCGGCAACCGCTCCATGTCCTGGCTGAGGTCGCCCATCGCGTAGCGCTGCATCAGCGCGACCAGCCGCGTTTCCAGTTCCACGTGCGAACCGACCAGCGCATTGCTCTCGCGCACCATGTGGCCGTAGTCGCCTGCGAAGCGCGCGTCGTCCATGCGGAAGCTGATCCGGCCGGCGTCATGGTGCCGCGCCATCTCCGACAGTGCGCCGATCACGGCCTGCACTTCGTCCTGCATGCGCCGCATGCTGGTCAGCAGCTGCCCGGTCTCGTCATCGGGCTGCGCGCCGATCCGATTGTCCAGACGTCCGTGCGCGATCGCGTCGGCCACCTCGGTCGCGCGACGCAGCGGCGCGGTCAGGCTGCGTGCGATCGCCCAGCCCAGCCCGATGCCGGCCAGCAGCGCCAGCGCACCGAAGCCGAGCAGGCTGCCGTTGGCCAGGCGCACCGCCGCGTCGATCCGGCTGGCCGAGCGGTCCTGGCGGCCGTCCTGGATGTCGATGGCGGCCTGCAGCGTCGCCGCCCGCCGTTCGAACAGTTCGCGTCCGGGGCCCAGCAGGATCCGCGCCGCTTCGTCTTCGCGACCGGCGTCGATCAGGGCGATGACGGCGTCGATCTGCTCCCTGGCCGCCAGTTCGGCGGAGGCGATCGACTGGCGTGCGGCGGCTTCTTCCGCATCGGCGGCGAAGGCATCCAGCGCCTGCGCCGAGGACGAATAGCTCTCGCGGATCGCGCGCACCCGCTCGAGGACCTGGCCACGTTCCTCCGCCGGAGCCAGGATGAGGTCGCGCACCGCGCCCTCGACCCGGAAGTTGTCGCGACGCATCAGCGTCATCAGGTAGAGCTTCCGGTTGTGCAGCTCGGTGATTTCCTCGATCTGTTCGTCGATCCCGTCGAGCTGGTGGACGGCCAGGCCGGTCGAGGCGCCGAGCAGCAGCAGAAGCAGGCCGAATCCAAGGGCGAGTCGCTTGCCGACTCTCAGGCGCTGAAGCATGTTCATGGAGCTCACATCGTGGGGAGGGGGAGGTGTGCGCCGGCTCCAGTCCGGGACCCGGCCGTGGCACGGCATGGGTATCGACGCGCTGGCCTGCGCGCTTGAGCGCTTCGCGCGCGTCCGGCTTGACCTGGATCAAGCCGGGCGCGATGCGGGCCCGACCGCATGACCTGTGGCCCATGCGTGGCCTCCGGCGCGGTGCCGGCCAGCGCTGCCGCCCCTTGCCCACGCACCGGATGCCTGCACCGACGCGCTACCATCGCCCGCGCTGTCCGCCAACGACGTCCCGCCATCCCATGTACGACCTGCTCCTGCCCAAACGCGTGCGCACGCTCGACCTCGGCGTGCACGACGACTGGTGCACGGGCATCGCCCTGGACGAGCCGCCGCAACGGATCGTCGCGACCTGCGGCACCGAGCATCCACCGCTGCTGCTGTGCTCGCGCACGCCGCTGTTCCATCGCGACATCGTCGAGGCGCTTCGGGCGATGGGCGCCGGCAACCTGCAGGCGGTGCCGGTGACCCTGCAGGCGCCGCGGCAGCAGCATGACGCGTGGTTCGCGGTGAACGTGGTCGGGCGGCTGTCGCTGGCGGCCTTCGCCGCGCGCCTTCCGGCGGCGGACAGCGTCGAGGAACGCAGGCAGCCATTCGTGCGCGAGGCGATGACCCAGGCCGCCGCGCCGCTGGCACGGATCGCCCACGCCGCGCGACCGCAGGAGCCGCATCCCGCTCCGGCGATCGTGCGCCTGGCCGAAGGCGAGCATCCGCTGCTCATCCGCAGCGACGTGCGCACCGCACTCGACGCGCGCTTCAACGTGCAGCGCACGGGGAGCGCGCACCAGGTCCGCTTCGACGACCTGCGCTTCTGCGACCTCTACATGGCCGCCAGCTTCCAGCAGCTGGCAAGCGAGGCGGCCGCACGCATCGGTTGAGCGGTACGCCGCGTGGCATCGGCTGCGCAGCTATGCATCCATGCGCGGGAGCTATGGCGATTGCGCATAGGCCGCCCGCGGGCGCGATGGCACGGCTACCCTCGATCGCAGTCCATTCGAGCCAGCCACCCACATGCATGAGCCGTCGCGACGCACGTTGTTCAAGGGGCTGATCGCCGCGACCGCGGCCGCGCCGTTCGCCGGGTCCGCGCTGGCCGCCGCCGATTGCCCGGCGCCGCCTCCGCCTCGATGGCGGCGCGGAGTCGAAGGCCAGCGCAGCGCCGACCTGGGCGACGGCACCTACCTCAATCCGATCGTGGCCGGCGACCATCCCGACCCGACCATCCTCAAGGATGGCGACGACTACTACATGACGTTCTCGTCGTTCCTGTCCTGCCCCGGCATCGTCATCTGGCATTCGACCGACCTGGTCAACTGGGCGCCGATCGCCACCGCCCTGCACGAACCGCTCGGCACGGTCTGGGCGCTGGACCTGTGCCGGCACGGCGACCGCTACTACGTCTACATCCCGGCCGAGCCACCGGGCGGCGACGGCTGGTCGATCTTCGTCATCTGGGCCGACGACATCCGCGGCCCGTGGAGCGCGCCGATCGACCTGGGCCTGCGCGGCTGCATCGACCCGGGCCACATCGTCGGCGAGGACGGCAGGCGCTACCTGTTCGTCAACGGCATCCGGCGCGTCCGCCTGCGCGACGACGGCCTGGCCACCGACGGCGAACTGGAACCGGCCTACGCGCCGTGGCGGTATCCGGACGACTGGATCACCGAGAACTTCGCACCCGAGGGGCCGAAGCTGCTGCGGCGGGGCGACTGGTTCTACCTGGTCACCGCGGTCGGCGGCACCGCCGGCCCGGTCACCGGCCACATGGTGATCGCCGCGCGTGCGCGCTCGATCCATGGCCCGTGGGAACACTGCCCGCACAATCCGCTGGTCAGGACCCTGGACGAACGCGAGCCGTGGTGGTCGCGTGGCCACGCCACGCTGGTGGAAGGCCCGGCCGGCGACTGGTGGATGGTCTACCACGGCTACGAGAACGGCTTCAGGACGCTGGGCCGGCAGACCCTGCTCGAGCCGATCGAGTGGACCGCCGACGGCTGGTTCCGCCCACGCGGTGGCGACCTCGCGCAGCCGTTGCGCAAACCCGCCGGTGGGCGGCGCAGCCCGGCCGGGGCCGCACTGTCAGACGATTTCTCGCGCGACCGCTCCGGCATCCAGTGGAGTTTCCACGCACCCGGTCCGGACGAGGCCGGGCGTACCCGCTTCGACGGCGAAGGCCTGCTGCTGGCAGCGGCGGGCAGCACGCCGGCGGACAGCGCGCCGCTGACCTGCCTGGTCGGCGACCGCGCGTACGAGGCCGAGGTCACGATCGACCTGCTCGATGGCGGCGAGGGCGGCCTGCTGCTGTTCTACAACCACAAGGCCTTCGTCGGCATCGGCTTCACCCCGGACGTCGTCAAGGGATTCCAGTACGCCGCCGAACACCCGTGGATGCGGATCCCGACGCCGACCTCCAGCGTGCGCATCCGGCTCCGCAACGACCATCACGTGGTCACCTTCCACTATTCGCACGATGCCGGACGCAGCTGGACCCGCTACGACACGCGCATGGAAGTGTCGGGCATGCACCACAACGTGTTCGGCGAGTTCCTCAGCCTCAGGCTCGGCCTCTACAGCGCGGGACGGGGACGGATCCGGATCCGCGACTTCAGCTACCGCGCCCTGGATACGGCGCCGTCTTCCGGTTGATGCGTAGAACGCCAGCCCGGGTGTGGATCCGCAGGCGCACCGATGCCGGTGCAGGCGGTGGCAGCGATCCCGCTGGCACCGCTTGAGCATGAGGAACAGGGGAAACGGCGCATGACGCCTGGCCGCTCATCCTGCCGGCGTCGATGGCCGCACGTCGCCGGCCGGCCGATGCGTGCGGCGGTCAGCCGGCCTCGCAGCGGGCGGCCGCGGCGACCGGCACATCCAGGCGCACCACCAGATAGCGCAGGAAGTACTGCGTCAGCGGGCCGACCCCCAGTGCGAACACCACCGTTCCCAGGCCGACCGTCCCACCCAGCAGCACGCCGATCGCCAGCGCGGTGACCTCGATCCCGGTACGCACGCGCCGGATCGACCAGCCGGTGCGGCGCGCGAGCCCGGTCATCACGCCATCGCGCGGGCCAGGCCCGAGCTGCGCACCGACGTACATCGCGGTGGCCAGCGCGCAGGCCACCACGCCGACCAGCATGAACACGCAGCGCAGCGCCAGTCCGTCGGGCGTGGGCAGCAAGGCGAGGTTGATGTCGGCGAACGGCCCCAGCAGCAGCGTGTTGGCGATGGTGCCCACGCCCGGCATCTGCCGCAGCGGAATCCAGGCCAGCAGCACCGCCAGCGCGGTGATCACCATGACCACGCCGAACGACACCGGCAGGTGCAGCGACACGCCCAGATGGAAGACATCCCAGGGCGCGGCGCCGACCGCCCCCTTGAGCATCAGCGCGATGGCCACGCCGTACAGCCACAGCCCCAGCAGCAGGCGCAGCAGGCGCTCCGGCAACCGGCCGGCGCGGAGTTGGGCGACAGGGCCGAGGTTGGCCAGCACGGGAGCGGAGGGCGATGGGTTCATGGCGCACACGATGCGCTCGATTGGCCCTTCCCGATAGAGCCAATCGTGGGATAGTGGATCCATGAACAGATCCATCGCACCGGAACGGCTGGCGACGCTGATCGGCCCCTTCGACCGCTCGCCGGCGTACCGCGGGCTGTGCCAGGCGCTGCAGGAGCTGATCGGCGACGGCCGCATTCCGGTCGGGACGCGGCTGCCCAGCGAGCGCGCCCTCACCCATGCGCTGGGGGTGTCGCGCAACACCATCACCCGCGCCTACGCCGACCTGATGAGCGCCGGTTTCGCCAGCGCGCGCCAGGGCGCCGGCACCTACGCCGCGGTGCCGCTGGAACGCCGCCGCGCGCACGACCATGCACTCGGCGCCTCGAAATCCCCGGAGGGCGCGATCGACCTGACCTGCGCGGCCGGCGCGGCCACGCCGGGCACCGCCGCCGCCTACGCACGTGCCGTCGCCGCCCTGCCCGCCTACCTGGCGAGCGATGGCTACCTGCCTTCCGGCCTGCCCGCCCTGCAGGCGCGCATCGCCGACACCTACACCCGGCGCGGCCTGCCCACGCGCCCGGCGCAGATCGTGATCACCTCCGGCGCGCTGTCGGCCATCGCGATCGTGGCCCGCACCGTGTCGCGGCCGGGCGACCGGATCACCATCGAAACGCCGGGCTATCCGAACGCGATGTCGGCGCTGACGCTCGGTGGCGGCCGCCTGGTCAATTCACCGCTGGCCGATCCGCTCGGCGAGCGCGGCTGGGACATCGACGGCATCGAGGCCACGCTGCGCCAGACCGCACCGCACCTGGCCTACCTGATCCCGGACTTCCAGAATCCCACCGGCTTCCTGATGGACGACGCGCTGCGCGCCCGCTACGCCGCCGCGCTCGGGACCGCGCGGACCGTGGCCATCGTCGACGAGAGCCTGCAGCCCACCAGGCTGTCGGACATGCCGATGCCGGCGCCATTCGCCGCATACGCCGCCGACGCGATCACCATCGGCAGCGCCTCCAAACTGTGCTGGGGCGGGCTGCGCGTCGGCTGGATCCGCGCGCCGCGCGCGCTGGTCGAGCGCATCGTCGCCACGCGGATGCAGATGGACCTGGGCAGTTCGCTGTTCGACCAGCTGGTGGTGAACGAACTGCTCGATGCCGATGACGTGTTCGTCGCCCGGCGCGACCAGGTGCGCCGGCAGCGCGACGCACTGGCCGCAGCCCTGCGCGAGCGCCTGCCCGGCTGGCGCTTCCGCCTGCCCGATGGCGGCCTGACCCTGTGGGTGCAGATGCCGCACGGCAGCGCCACGCGGCTGGCCGCCGCGCTGGAGCACGTCGGCGTCCACCTCGCTCCCGGCCCGGTGTTCAGCGTCGAAGGCGGCCTGGACAGCTGGCTGCGGATTCCGTACGCCAAGTCCGAGGATCAGCTGGTCGAGGCGGTCGGCAGGATCGCCACCACCTGGGCCGCGCTGCCGCCTGCACCGGACAGGCGCCCGGCCGGCACGCGACCGCTGATCACCTGAGCGCGGACCGCCGCGCGGACCTCGTCAGCGACCGGGCGCGCCCGGCTCTGCGTCGCCATCGTGTGCGCCTGCACCGGGCCCCTCGAACCGGGTCAGCGCGAACGCCATGCCGGCTTCGAGCGCGGCATCGAGCGTATCGAAGGCACGCGCCAGCGGCCGGCGCCACTTGCCCAGCCCGACGATCACCACTTCGGTCACTTCGGAGGAGCCGTCCACACGCACATTGGCCGTCACCAGCACGTGCTGGTGACGGATGATCGTGCTCGCGCTCTTCCGAGTCTTTCCCTGATTCGGCATCGTCCATTCCTGACGTACAACGGATGCATCCAATGCGACCGCGCTGCTTCATGGGCGTGTCCTGCCGGAAGCGGCGCGCACGATCACCGCGCGACATGTCGTTCCACAGGCAGGCGCGGAGCGAACGGGGCGTTCGTCGTCCGCGCGACCGGTGTGTGTTCCGGTGAAGGCGGACCGCAGGAGAACACGCGGTCCGCTCACCCTTATACGCCCCCGCAGCCCCCCGTGCGCTGCACATCGCCATGACGGCCGATCGGGCAGGCTCGATCCCATGACGCAGACGGCTGACATCGACACGGAACTGGATCGGCTGGAGCGCCGCCTGCACGAACTGCTGGCCGGCCTGGATGCCGACAAGGTCATGGAGATCTTCGCTGCGGAGCACGCCGCGGTGAGCCGCGCGGCGCCCGCCGGACAGGCCGGCCATATCGACGGCCGGGTCAACTGCATGCTGGCTGCCGCCGGCCTCATCCCGGGCGAGACCGAGGGCGAGCGCTGCCCGGGCGGCGTTGCACGGCCCGACACCTCTCCCACAGACCAGGAACGCCCATGACACCCCAGCCACAGGACAAGCACCCGGCGTCGGTGCCCAGCTCCGAACGTCCCGAACCACCGGCCGAGCGCAAGGAAAACAAGCGCGTGCCGCTGCGGATCATGGGGTCGCTGATCGCCGGCATCGCCGTGCTCGGCGGGATCCTGCTGTGGGTGTTCTCGCGGATGCCGTCCAGCGGCTGATCCGGCGGGCCCGCAATCGCAGCCTGCGCGCTCGCGCCTGCCTGCCGCGCTGACGCCTGCCTGCTCTGCAGCGACCTGCCTGCATGCTGGAACCGCGTCATCACCTGGCCGGCATGCCGCGGCCGACCCCGCGCCATGAAGGCTGTCCCACGCATGGCCGGCGCGCGCGGCGGCTGGGCGAGGCGTTCGACCTGGTGAGACGACCTGATGCCTGGCGCGCGAAGACCGCACCCCGGCCACGGTCACGCCATCGCGGTCAGGCCATCACCGTCGCCACACCGGGCAGCACGCGCGCGGCCAGCACCCTGGCGGCCTCGCGTGCCGCGGTCGCGGGCGCGTCGCGTTCGACCCGGAGCACATGATCGTCCGGGCCATAGACGCCCCATTCGTCCGGATCGGTCTCCACGAACAGCGCCACCACCGGCGTGCCGGTCGCGAACGTCAGGTGCATCACGCCGCAGTCGCCGATCACGCAGGCGTCCAGTCCGGACAGCGCGCTGCCCAGCTTGCGCAGGTCGCTCAGGAACAGCGTCGGATAGCGGTGATCGAGCAGCGAGCGCCCGAACGCCGGCAGGATCTCGACCAGATCGCAGTGCTTTTCCAGCTCGCCCAGCTGATCGAGGAAGGCGTGCCACCACGGCCCTTCCAGGCGCTTGCGCCCGGTGGCGTTCGCGAACACGCCGATGACCGGGCGCGACGGATCGGCCCAGGCCGGGCGCAACCGCGCCAGTGCGGCACTGCCCAGGCGCCGCTCTTCGTCGCTGAGCGCCAGGTCGGGCAAGGGATACGGCAGGTGCACGTCGCCGGCGACGCCCAGCGCATGCCGCAGCAGGAACACGCCCTGCATGCCCTTGCGCCGGGGCGCGGCGGCCAGCGGTACCGCGTGGCTCATGCTGCCGCTCTTGCGCGGGCCATCGAAGCCCAGCGTGTAGCGGGCACGTGCCTGCAGCGCGAGCAGCCGCCCGGTCTGCGACTGCGGATCGGTATCGATCGCCAGGTCGTAGCCGCCACGCCGCAGCGCGCGCCAGTGGCGGAGCAGCGTCAGCGGATGGCTGAAGCCATAGGCCGGCAGCTGGAACACGCGGCAGACGTTGAAATAGCGGCCATAGAGTTCGCCGGCGACCTGGCTGCGCGAGACGATGTCGATCTCGGCGCCGGGATAGACGCGCTCCAGTTCCTGCAGCAGCGGCGTCAGCAGCAGCGAATTGCCCAGGGTATGGCTGACATGGCAGACCAGGATGCGGTGGATGCCCTTGATCGGCAGCGGATCGGCAGCGGCGTGCGTGGCCGCACCGAAGAAGGTCCGCATGATCCGCAGGGCCAGACGGCGGCGGAACGCGGGAAACGCCAGGGAACGCGGGTATGTGAACACCACAGCAGACATCCAGACGGGCTGCGCCATGGTAGCGCCCAATCCGTGCAGCCGCATAGCGCCGGAACGCGTTGAAACCAAGGCGTTTGCGACGCGGCGATGCGCGTCGCACGGGAAAGAAATCGTTAAGAAAAAAACGGCAGCTGCAACGGCGGCGGAGCCACCGTCGCGCGGCATGCCAGCGCGACGGACGCCCCCGGGTTCAGGCAGGCAGCAGGCCCGCGTCTGCCAGGGCCGCGTCGACCAGCGCCTGGTTGCCCGGCTCGAGTTCGGTCATCGGCAGACGCAGGGCGCCGCCGCACAGGCCGAGACGCTGCATCGCCCACTTCACCGGGATCGGATTGGCTTCGACGAACAGCTGCCGGTGTACCGGCAGCAGGCGCAGCTGGATCCGCAGCGCGGCCTGCACATCGCCCGCCATCGCCGCCGCGCACAGTTCGCGCATCAGGCGCGGCGCCACGTTGGCGGTGACGCTGACATTGCCGTGGCCGCCGCACAGCATCAGTGCCACCGCGGTGGCGTCGTCGCCCGAGTACACGCCGAAACCGGCGGGCGCCTCGCGGATCAGCCACTGCGCGCGCTCGAGGTTGCCGGTGGCCTCCTTGATGCCGACGATGCCGGGCACCTGCGCCAGGCGCAGCACGGTCGCGTGCTGCATGTCGGCCACGGTCCGGCCCGGCACGTTGTAGAGCACGATCGGCAGCTCGCCGGTCGCATCGGCGATCGCCCGGAAGTGCCGGTACTGCCCTTCCTGCCCCGGCTTGTTGTAGTACGGCACCACCTGCAGCTGGCTGCTGGCGCCGACCGTGCGCGCGTACTGCGCCAGCGCGATCGCCTCGGCCGTGGAGTTGCCGCCGCAGCCGGCCATCACCGGTACCCGGCCGGCAGCCTGTTCGACCGCCACGCGGATGATCTCGCAGTGTTCCTCGACGTCCACCGTGGGCGATTCGCCGGTGGTGCCGACCACGCCGATGCAGTCGGTGCCTTCCGCGACATGCCAGTCGACCAGGCGACGCAGGGCGGCGTAATCGACGCTGCCGTCCTCATGCATGGGCGTGACCAGCGCGACGATGCTGCCGCGGAGAAGAACGTCGGAAGAAGTCATGTCGGTACCGGACTGCTGCGGGGATGAGCAAAGCAGGAATTCTAATCGGGATGGCGGGCCTGCGAATGTCTCGAAGGCAGCGATCGCGGCAATCGTGGAAGTTGCTTCTGAAACCGCTGCGCGGCGACGGGCATACCGGCAGGAAGCGTCGGCGATCCCCTGCGTCTCGCCCGCGCCCTGCGCATGCACAGGCTTGCCCGGCATTGCCGTAACACCGACTCCCGCCTGTGCCGACGCAATCAGCAGCTCGATCCCGTACAGCGTGTCGAACCTGCCCTGCAGCGCGTCGACCACCACACTGGACAGCGCCGGCAGCGTACTGGCGCCGCTGATCGCGGTGCGCCCTGCCGCCTGCGCAGTGGCGTCCACCGCAATCGGAAGCGTCCGGACGACATCGCGGCCGTCGGCGGGGTCGATGTACTGCATGCCGGCGACCAGGCAGGCCCATGACGCTGCATATCCCCTGGAAAGAACAGGCGGTGTGGATCACCAGTGCCGCGCGCGTGGCGGTCAGCCGTTCGGCGAAGTCGGCCGCGGCGGCATCGAGCCGGCACAACTCGACCGCGCCCGGATCCCCCCCTGGAAGATTGCGCGCCGCCAAGCGTATCGGCGTCCACCCTTCGCCGGTGCGGGGATCGCAGCCCACCGGCGTGAACGCTGGCGCAGCCCACCGCCATCGAGGTTGGGGAATGAACGGCTCAGCGGGCCGTGCTGACCTGCGCCTCCAGAACCGCTTCCGGCCAGCCGCCGCCCAGCACACGGAACAGGCTGACCTGCGCGACCTGGCGCTCGGTCTGGACCTCGATCAGGCCCATCCGGCTTGCCAGCGCGCTGCGCTGCGCGTCCAGCAGCCGCAGATCATCGTCGGCACCGCTGCGATGACGCAGTGCCGCCAGCCTCATCGCTTCCGCATTCGCCTGAGCCAGCGCCTGCTGCGCGTCTTCCTCGCGACGCAGCGTGTCGATGGCCGCCAGCGCATCGGAGACTTCACGGAACGCGACCTGGATGGCGTGCTCATACGCCGCCAGCGCGATGTCCCTGCGCGCATGGACAAGATCCAGGTTGGCCCGGTTACCGCCCGCATCGAAGATCGGCACGGTCATCTGCGGTGCGAACGACCAGCTGCGCTGTCCAGCGCCGAACAGATCCGACAGTGCCGCGCTGCTGCTTCCAAGGAATCCAGTCAGCGTGATGCGGGGAAAGAACGCGGCCCTTGCGGCGCCGATGCTGGCATTGCGTGCGCGCAGCCGATGTTCCGCGGCACGGATGTCTGGGCGGCGGTCCAGCAGCGTCGACGGCAGCCCCGGATCCACCGCCTGTACCAGCACATGCGTCCCGGCAGGAAACGATGGCAGGACCTGCGTCGCATCCACGGTGCCGGCAAGCAGCGCCAGTGCATTGCCGGCCTGGCGGAACTGGCGATCGATCCGCTCCAGATCCACGTCGACCTGCCGCACCAGCGAGACCGCATTCTGATACTCCAGATCATCGGCCAGGCCGACAGCACGACGCTGTTCGACCAAGGCGAGCGAGGCCTGCCGTGCCTCCAGCACCTGGACGCCCAGCAGATACCGTCGCTGCGCCCCGTCGCGCACCAGCCACGCCTGGATCACGTCTGCGACCAGGCTGATTTCCGCGCTGCGCGCGGCGTCTTCGGTCGCCAGGTATTCCTGCATTCCGGCATCGGACAGGCTGCGCATGCGCCCGAACAGATCGATCTCGAACGCCGCCAACCCCACCCCGGCCTGGTCACTGCGTTCCACCGCGGTGGAACTGGACGTCCGCTGCCGCGTGCTGCCAGCCTCCAGTTGGATCAATGGCAGCTGCGTGGAACGCTGGATCCGGTACTCCGCGCGGGCCGCCTCCACGTCCAGTATGGTCTGGCGCAGCCCGCGGTTGTGCTCCAGCGCCTGTGCGACGAACGCGCGCAGCTGCTCGTCGACGACGAAGCGCCGCCACTCCAGCAGCTCCACCGCGGTCGCGTCACCGACATGCTCCATGCGTCCATCCGTCCACGCGGTCGGAACCGGTGCCGGGGGCCGCGTATAGGCAGGCGCCAGCGAGCAGCCCAGCAGCAGGCCGGACAGCAGCGATGCGACACCCCACCGGCACGCGTCGCGCATGCGTCGTTCTGTCACTGCACTCTTCCTGTTGAAGTTCAAACCCGAACGCACCGCGGCGCCGACCGACGCGCCGCCATGGCCTGCCTACCCATGGACGCAGGCGGATCGCTCAGAATCCGCGCGAGAGACCGACGAAGATCGATGCCGTTCCGTCGGTATCCGGCTCGACCAGCGGGCTGTCCTTGATCTCGTCTGGCAGGCTGCTGTACTTGACGACGCCCATCAGCGCCCACTTCTGTCCGATCGGGCGGAAGTAGGAGGCGCCTACATGGCCGATGGTCACCGCGCCCGGCTTGTAGTCGACCGCGCCACGCGCGACCTCCGTGTCCAGCGTGCCGTAGTAGTAGTTCGCCATGTCCTTGGACTGCCAGGTCGCACCGACCTGCGGCGTCAACACACCCTTGCCCAGTTCGATCGGATACCCGTACTGCAGCGTTGCTTCCTGGCCCCCACTGCGGTCGCTTGCATCGGCGAGGACTTCGAGCTCCAGCTCGCCGGCCGATCCGCTCCACTTCGCGCCCAGGCCGAGGTCGAACGCGAAGTCGCGGTCTTCCAGCTGGCGCTGGTCGATACCGTTGCGGGCCAGTTCGGCACGTCCAAGATCATCAACGCTGAAGCCGTCGAAGCGGAGTTTTCCGAGTGCGGACAACTCGAAGCTGTCGCTGTTGGTCAGACGCCAGCCGGCGGTGATGCCGCGGAAGTAGAAGCGCTCGCCTTCGTAGCTCACCAGTGGGATCGGGATCACCTTGGTGCCCTCGCCGGCATAGGGACTGTCCGATGCCATCGTCGCAAGACCGACACTCCAGCGCGGCGGTCCGCCGGGACCGCCCTCGCCATCGTCGCCAGCGGTCTGGGCGATGGCATGGAACGACAGACCGGACAACAGCACGGACACGAGAAGCTTCTTCATGGGACGCCTGACCTCATTCATTGGGGGAAGATCCAGTCCGCGCCGCCTGCCCGGATCGGACGGACCGGCACGGCCACGAAACATCCAGTCCAGCGTGAGGTGTCGATGTCGCCGCAATGTCGCGCGACACCGCGCCGCGATGAACGGCTGCTGTCGCGATGCGTGACCAGCGGACCTGCATCGCAGGCGGGGCACACGCGCATCCGATAGATGCCGCATCACTGGACGCGCCCATCCAGCCCTGTGCATCGCCTGGCCGGGCAACGGATCGGAATGCGGTGCAACGCCTGCGATGCCTTGCGCCATGGCGAGGGACCGCGCTGGCGAATGCGTTTGCAGCGAGATCGCCGGATGCTTCCCGTGCCGGCACGCGGCGGTGCCGCCCTGGCCCGCCGAACCCGTCGTTCGACGACGCGCCGGAGCGGCCGCGATGCGCCACATGTGCGATGGGGCGACGGAACGCATGCACGTCCGCCACGTCGCATCGCTCCGGCGCCTACAGCGGGATCACGCTCGCCGACACGTCCAACCGCGCCTGGGTGCCGCCCTGCACGGCCGGCACGATCTCCAGCCGCCAGCCGAAGCGTTCGCAGATCCGGCCTATCAGGAACAGCCCAAGACCCTGCCCACGCACCGGCGCGGCCTGGCGCAGGCTGTCGCGGTAACGGCGCGCGGCTTCTTCCGGATCGAAGCCGCTGCCTGAATCGATCACCGAGATCACCCCAGCTTCCAGCCGCAGCTCCACCTGGCCCTGCTGGGTGTTCTCGACCGCGTTGCGGATCAGGTTGCTGACCGCGATGCGCAGCATCGCCTCGGGCACGGCGATGAAGGTCGGCGGCAATGCGGCCACATGCAGCCGCGCTGACCGCCCCTGCAGCAGATGTTCGTGGTCGCGGACCAGGCGCGGCAGCAGCTCATGCAGCACGGTGACTTCGGCCGGCTCGGCGCCTGGTGCCGGCTCGCGGGCCAGGTACAGCAACGCGACCATGGTTTCGGACAGCTCGTCGACCGCATGTTCGATCCTGCCCAGTGCGGGCCTGGACGACTCGGGCAGCCCACTGTGCCGGAGCACGTCCACCGCGCCGGCAATGACCGCGATCGGCGTCCTGAACTCGTGGCTGGCCTGGTCCAGCAGACTGCGCTCGCGCTCGATGAAACGCTCGACCCGCTCCAGGTGGGCGTTGCTGGCCAGGGCGATCACCTGCACTTCCTCGCGCATGTAATCGGTGGGCAGCCGAGCGGCGGTGTCCTGCGGGTCGATCGCCTGCATGCGCCCGGCCAGGTCGCGCACCGGCCGCACCAGGTTGGCATGCAGCCAGGCGATCGCGCCGCCGACCAGGATCAGCAGCACCAGCGCCCAGACCGTGCTGTAACGCGCATAGGCGTTCTGCTGGTCCTCCAGTTCCTCGATGTCGATCTCGGTCACCAGCCTGCCGGGCGGCAGGTCCACCACCAGCGCATGGAACGCGTCCAGACCCGACAGCGACGGCGAGGATTCGAACACGCCGTAGCCGTCCTCGGTCGAGTACCGGCCAGGCGGCAGACCGACGAGATGGACGGGAAGCTGCCCTGCACCGTCGCCATGCTCGATGTACCAGGCACGGACCAGACCGCTCGACGGCAAGGTATCGGCGCGCCCTTCGCGCACGCGCACGGCGTGGTCGGCCGACAGCGATTCCAGCAACCCCAACCAGTAGCGGTGTTCGATCAGGTGCTGGCTGCTGAAACTCTGGATGCCCAGCGCCACCAGCATCGCCAGCCCGAACACGATCAGGTACGCGCTGATCCACCAGTGCACGCTGCGCGTACGGGTGATCGCGGCACGGATCCGCGCACCGGCCGCGCTCATCGTGGATGCTCCGGCGACCTGATCCGCCCTGCGCTGCATGTCACGGATCCAGCGCACACAGCCGATAACCCGAGCCAGCTACGGTATGCAGCAGCGGCCGTGCCGCACCCTGCTCGATCGCCCGCCGCAGCACATACATGTGCGAGCGCAGCAGGTCGGTCTCGGGCTGGCTTTCGCCCCAGGCCACGCGCTCCAGCCGCGCACGTGTGACCACGCGCGGGCTTTCACGCATCAGCAGCTCCAGCAGACGACGTCCGGTGCGGGTCAGCGTGATCGGGCGCCCGCCACGCTGGACCTGCATCGTGCCCATGTGGAAGCGCAGGTCGCCGACCACCAGCACGTCGTCCGGTGCGGCGCTGTCGCGGCGCCGCGCGACTAGCGCCCGCAGTCGCACCTCGATCTCCGGCAGCGCGATCGGCTTGACCAGATAGTCGTCCAGTCCGGACTCGAAGCCGTCGATCTTGTCGGCCAGCTGGTCGCGGGCGGTCAGCATGATCACCGGCACCTTCTTCTTCGCCTGGCCACGCAGCCGGCGCAGCACGCTCAACCCGTCCAGGCGCGGGAGGTTCCAGTCAAGGACGATGGCGTCGTAATCGCGCGAGGTGGCCAGATGCAGACCGGACAGGCCATCCGGCGCCGCATCCAGGCTGTGCCCGCAGGCCTCCAGGTAGTCGTAGAGGTTGGCGGCCAGCTGCGCGTTGTCCTCGATCACCAGGATCGACAGCGGTTCACGCACGGTCACATTCGCCTCCTTCATCGTCCGCCCCATGTCCACCGTGTCGCTTCGTCCATGCCGATGCGGCGCACCGGCTCAGCGCATCGTCGCAACAAGGCCGACCTCCAGCAACCGCAGCAGCGCGAGCAGTGCCCCGCACAGTGCTGCCAGCAGCAGCGTGTTCAGACCCAGCTTCAACAGCAGGTAGAGCCGCCGCCGGCGTGCCTTGAGGTCCAGGCCGCGTGCGCGCCACGGCGCCAGCCTCGCGAACAGCGCGGTAATGGCGCCACGTGCATCCGCGTCCGTGTTCGGCACCATCATCGCCCGCGCGATCAGCGAGTAAGGCCGGTTGACAAGGCGCCCAAGCGGATGCATCGGACGTTCGACATCGCACATCAGGATCAGCCTCGGCCGGTCGCTGCCGTTGCGGACATGGTGGGGATAGGTCTCGTCGAAGACGAAATCGCGGCCATCGCGCCAAGACAGCGCGACGCCATCCACATCGATGAAGCAGGCGTCCTCATTGGGCGTATCCAGTCCCAGGTGGTAGCGCAGCGAGCAGGCAAGCGGATCGGAGTGCAGGCTCAGCTCCGCACCCGGCGGCAGGATCGAGAACATCGCCGCGCGGATGCCCGGCACCTGCGCGACCGCCTCCAGCGTCGCCGGGCACGTCGCCTGCGCGGAACGGTAGCCGCGTCCGTACCAGCACAGGTAGAACTTGCGCCAGCCGCGCTTGTAGAAGGTACGGAAACCCAGATCGTGATAACCGGCCGACCCGGGCTTGGCGGTCGCCTCCAGCGCGCCGGCCCGGTGCAAGGCGAGCGCCTCGTCGCGGATCGTGGCCCAGCGTGCGCGCAGCACGCCGATCCCTTCGAGATAGTCCGCATCGAGCACCGGTCCGCGCGCCGCGCGCCGGGTGTTCATGTACAGCAGGCAGTTGAACGGCGCGAACACCGGCCAGCTCTTGCGCACGTATTGGCCCAGGCTTGCGTAGCGCACCTGCCCACGCCAGCGGTGGACATAGGCCAGGCACGCGACGACATAGAGCGTGACACCGGAACCGAGCAGCAGGGTGAGGCTCATCGCACCTGCTCCGGTGCCAGGCCCGTGGGCGAAGCCTCGGGTGCCCCGCGACGCCAACGCCCGAGCCGGGCCACCGCATCGTCCATCGCCGCGTAGACCACCGGCACCACCAGCAGGCACAGCACCGTGGACGTGACCAGCCCGCCGATCACCACGATCGCCATCGGCGCGCGGAAGCTGGGATCGGCCCCCAGTCCCAGCGCGATCGGCAGCATGCCGGCACCCATCGCGATGGTGGTCATGACGATCGGACGCGCCCGTTTCCGGCAGGCATCGATGATCGCCAGGTGCCTGCCCAGGCCATGGTCGCGGCGGGCGATCACGATGTAGTCCACCAGCAGGATCGCGTTCTTGGTGGTGATGCCCATCAGCATGATCAGGCCGATCATCGACGGCATCGACAGCGTCGCACCTGCCAGCCACAGCGCGAGGAACGCGCCGGGAATCGACAGCACCAGCGCCACCAGCACGGTCAGCGGCTGGGCGAAATCCTTCAGCAGCAGCACCAGCACCATGTAGACGCAGAGCACGCCCGCCAGCATCGCCAGGGCGAAGCCGGCGACCAGGTCGCCCATGACCTCGGCCTCGCCGGCCGCCGCCTGGCGGACACCGCGTGGCAACGCGCGCAGGCTGGGCAGCGCGGCGGCCTCGCGCTCGACGTCGCCGAGCGGACGCCCGTTGAGCTCGACCTTGAGATTGACGTTGCGCAGCCTGTCATGACGGGTGAGTTCGGAGGCGCCGCTGAGGATCTGCAGATCGGCCACGCTTTCCAGCGGCACCGGCCCGCGCGCGCCGGGCACCGGCAGGCGCCGCAGCGTCTCCAGATTGTCGCGGCCGCCGTCGGCCAGTCGCACCATCACCGGCACCTGGCGTTCGCTGAGGTTGAGCTTGGCCAGCGCCTGGCTGTAGTCGCCGGCCGTCGCGATCCGCAGCGTCTCGGCGATCGCCGCCGAAGTCACGCCCAGATCCGCTGCACGGGCGAAATCAGGGCGCACCACCAGTTCCGGTCTGACCAGGCTGGCGGAGGAGGTCACCGCACCGACACCCGCCAACCCACGCAGCTCGCGTTCGACCACGGCGGCATGACGGGCCAGCAGTTGTCCGTCCTCGGCGGTGAGGACCAGCTCGTAGCCTTCGCTGCCATCGCCCAGCCCGACCGCCACGCGCACGCCGGGCAGCGCCGTCAGCCGCTGCCTGAGCGCCACCTCCACCGCCTGCCGGGTCGTGCCGTCGCGCTCGCTGCGGTGGACCAGATTGGCGGTGAGGATGGCGGTGGCCACGCCGGTCGCCGGAGCGGGCTCGTCGGGGTCGCCGCTGCCGCCTCCTCCCGCACCGATCGCGGTGTACACCGATGCGACCAGCGCATGGTCCTGGATCAGTCCGCGTGCCCGTTCGGCCGCCGCCTGCGTCTGCTGCAGCGTGCTGCCGGGCGGCAGGGTCAGGGTCACCTGGGTCTGGTTGCCATCATCGGCCGGCATGAACTCGCCCGGCAGCCGGGCGGCGATGGCCAGCCCCGCGCCGACCAGCAGCAGCGCCGCCGTGCTGGTGAGCGCGCGATGGCGCAGGCAGACGCGTACCGCCTGCAGGTAACGCGTCACCCAGCGCGGTCGCCGCACCGCACGCGATGGCGCCTTCAGCAGATAGGCCGCCATCGTCGGCGTCAGCATCCGTGCGACCACCAGCGAGAAGAACACCGCCACCGCCGCGGTCCAGCCGAACTGGACGAAGTACCGGCCGACCACGCCACCCATCAGCGAGGTCGGCAGGAACACTGCGATCAGGGTGAAGGTGGTGGCCACCACCGCCAGCCCGATCTCGTCGGCGGCATCGGTCGCGGCGCGGAGCGGCGTCTTGCCCATCAGCAGGTGCCGCTCGATGTTTTCGATCTCGACGATGGCGTCGTCCACCAGTACGCCGACCACCAGCGACAACGACAACAGCGAGACCGTGTTCAGGCTGAAGCCCATCAGGTGCATCACCGCGAAGGTCGGGATCGCCGACAGCGGCAACGCCACCGCCGCGATCAGCGTGGCCCGCCAGTCGCGCAGGAAGAAGAACACCACCAGCACCGCCAGCGCGGCGCCCTCGTACAGCAGCAGCATCGATCCGCGGTAGTTCTCGGCGATGGGATCGACATGGTTCACCGCCTCGGCGAACACGATCTGCGGATACTCGGCGGCGAGCGCGGCGATCACCCTGGAGGTGGCATCGGCCACCTCGATCTCGCCGGCACCACGCGCGCGCAGCACATCGAACGCCACCACCGGCCGGCCATCCATCAAGGCCATCGAACGCCGCTCGGCAGTGGTGTCGGCCACCCGCGCGACCTCGTCCAGGCGGATCCGGCGTCCGTCTCCCAGCGCCACATCCATCGTCGCGAGGTCGGCGGCCGACGCCACGGTCGCGATCGTACGCACCGACTGCTCGGCGCCGCCGATGTCGACCCGGCCACCCGAGGCCTCCTGCTGGACCTGCCGGATCTGCCGCGAGATGTCCGCCGCGGTAGTACCCAGTGCCAGCAACCGCTCCGGGTCGAGCTCGACCCGCAGTTCGCGGTCCAGACCTCCGACGCGCGACACCGCACCGATCCCCGGCACCGCCAGCAGCCGCCGGCTGACCTGACTGTCGACGAACCACGACAGCGCCTCCTCGTCCAGCTGGTCCGAACGCACCGTATAGGTCGTTACCGGCGTGGCCGCCAGGTTCATCCGGGTGATGACCGGATCCTGCAGATCGGCCGGCAGCTGGGCGCGGATGCCGGCCACGGCGTCACGGACCTCGTTCATCGCCTCCTGTACCGGCTTGCCGACATCGAATTCGATGGTGACCGCCGCGACGCCGTCGGTCAGCGTGCTCGTGATGTGGCGGATGCCCTGCAGGTTGGCCAGCGCGTCCTCCACCCGGCGCGCGACATCGCTTTCCAGCTGCGGCGGCGAAGCGCCGGGCAGTTCCGCGGTAACCGTGATGATCGGGAAGTCGATATCCGGGAAGTTCTGCACCTTCATCGCCATGAAGCCTGCGACGCCGGCCAGTGTCAGCAGCACGAACAGCAGCGTGGTGGCGACCGGATTGTGGATCGACCAGGTGGATGCATTGAGATTCACAAACCGCTCCCGACCGGCGCACCGGTGCTTCCGGCGGCGTCCTGCCCGGCCGCTGACGGGGCTCCCACCACCTGCACGACGTCACCTTCGCTGAGGAAGCCGAGCCCGGAGGCGATCAGCGTCTCGGAGGCCGCCAGGCCAGCGGTGACCTCGATGCGGTCATCGAACCGTCGGCCGACCGCGACCTTCCTCATCCGCACGGTCGATGACGGACCCAGCAGGGCCACATGATGGAAGCCATCGCGCAGCAGCACCGCGGCCTGTGGCACGGTCAATGCCGCGGCTTCGCCCACTTCCACATGGCCACGCGCGAACGCGCCGGCACGCAGGCCACTGCCATCCGGCAGGTCCACATAGACCAGGCCGCTGCGCGTGGCGGTGCTGATCGACGGCGACAGCATGCGCAGCGTGCCGCGGACAGGCTCCTGACCCTGCACGTCCAGCATCACGCGCTGGCCGGGCTGCAGCTGCCCCAGGTCGACGCCGGCCACCTCGGCACGCCACTCCAGGCGTCCGTCACTGATCAACCGGAACAGTTCCTGGCCCGCAGGTACCACCGCGCCGACCGTGGCCGCACGCGCACTGACGATGCCATCGCCCGGCGCGAGCACACGTGCCTGTTCGACCCGCAGGCGGCTGCGCTGTTCGGCCGCCTTCGCCGCATCGTGACGCGCACGCGCGGTGAGCGCCGCCACCACGTACTGGTTCACCTGCTGCGCCGACATCGCTCCGGAGCCATCCAGTGCCTTGGCACGCGCGGCATTGGCGTCCGCCTCGGCGGCCTCCGCGGCGGACTGGGCCACCGCGGCACGTGCCTCGGCCAGTTCGGCACGGACCATGTCGGCACCGAACACCGCCAGCACCTGCCCGCGCACCACGCGGTCGCCGACGTTGACCCTGACCTCGGTCAGCCGCAGCCCGTCGCCCTCGGCACCGATGCTGGCCTCCTGCCAGGCCGCGACATCGCCACTGGCCGGCACGCGATTCGGCAGTGTCGACAGCTGCGGCCGTGTCGTTTCGACCGACAGCACCGCGACCGAAGGCGGGTCCAACGGTGCATCCTCGCGGCGCATCCGCGCCACGACCACCACGAGCAGCACGAAGGCGGCGATGCACGCCAGTACAGTTCTTCCACGCGTCATCTTTCGTCTTCCTGGCGCCTCGTTCGGGGAGCGGTCGGGCAGCGCAGGCGCAATGGCCGGACCGGGGCGGATCATCGGCTGCGGATGTCGCGGCAATGTCGGACCGCAACGCCATGACTTCCGGGCGTCGTCCGGGGTGCAGGCCGGCCGCATACTCGGCGCCCCGTCCGACCAGTCCATCACGATGCTCCGAGCTGCGACCTGCCTTGCCATGCTGCTGTGCTGTCTGCCCGTCGAGGGCGCCGCGGCGGTCGCGGAGCGCTTCACCCCCTGCGCGGACATCGCGGACTTCCCCGAACTGGCCGGCAGCCAATGCCTGACCACCTCCGTGCCGCTGCGTCATGCGGCCGCCGATGGCGCCTCGCTCGCGCTGTTCGTCCGTCGTTTCCCGGCGGCCGAGCCCGCGCGACGCCGTGGCGAGATCTGGCTGGTGGCCGGAGGGCCGGGCGAAGCCGGCGCCTCGTTCCATCCCTTGCTGGCGACCCTGCGCCGCGCCTTCCCGCAGCACGATCTGGTCGTGCCCGACCATCGCGGCACCGGCGGCTCGGAGCGGCTGTGCCCGAAGCAGGAGGCGCCCGACAGCGCCGATGGCGTGGCGCTGGCCGGCGACGAATGGGGGCCGTGCATCGGAGCGCTGTACGCGGACCAGGCGCGGACCACCGCCTTCACCATCACCGAGGCCGCGCACGATCTGTCGACGCTGATCGCGCGGCATCGCGGCGAAGGCGACGTCCTGGTGTACGGCGTGTCCTATGGCACCCAGCTGGCGCTGCGCATGCTGCTGGCCGCGCCGCAGCCGCTGGACGGCCTGATCCTCGACGGGCTCGTGCCGCCGGAAACCGCACCGCAGTGGGACCTGAGCCACCGCACCGCGGTCGTCGACGAGGTCGGCCAGGCGTTCCTGGGCGAGGCCGATCTGGCCGCCTATCGGCACCTGCTTGCATCGGCCGGCGCGGAACCGGCCTGGCGCGAGCATGTGCCGGGCGGCGACCTGCGCCGCTTCTTCGGCACGCTGCTGAACTTCCCGGCGCTGGCCGCGCGCATTCCGGCCATCGTCGCCGAACTCGACACCGGGCGGCTCACGACGCTGCAGGCCACCATCGTCGACCTGCGCGCCACGACCGCGGGCATGACCCGGCATCCGCTGTCGCGTCCCGCGCTGCCGCTGGTGATGCTGATCTCCGCATCGGAAAACAACGCGCGACCCGGGCTGAACAAGGCGGTCGTCGATGCCGAAGCGCGGGATGCGCTGTTCACCAGTGCGATCCCCGGCTTCCTGGTCGATGCGCCGGTGCCGACCTATCCGCGCGACGCGTGGTTCGGCCGCATGCCGGCCGTGTTGCCGCGCACCCTGGTGATCCACGGCACGCTCGACCCGAACACGCCGTATGCCGGCGCGCAGGCCCATGCAGCCTTGCTGGCGGCAGCCGGCCCGGTGAGCCTGAGCACGGTCGAGCGTGGCGCCCACATGCTGAGTTTCGTCGCGCCCCACTGCTTCGTCGCCGCCGCCTCGGCCTTCGTCGCACAGGCCCCGGTTCCCGCGCGATGCAGCGAGCCCGACCACGCACAGTGAGCGGCGCGGTGCCCACTGCCGACGGTGGCCCGGGCCTGCACTGACAGCGGCGGCGCTTCAGGCCACCTGGCGATCCTGGCCTGTTCCAGCCCGGCATCACCCCGGCCCTGGCGCACCATGGAACGGCCTCATCCTTGCCGCCGGGCGCATCCCGGCCACCACCGACCCGGGACGAAACGACCATGCTCACGATCTGGGGCCGCGCCAATTCCAGCAATGTGCGCAAGGTGCTCTGGTGCGCCGAGGAGCTGGGCCTGGCCTATCAGCGGATCGATGCCGGCGGCGCGTTCGGCGTGGTCGACGATCCGTCGTATCGGGCGATGAATCCGAACGGCAGGGTGCCGCTGATCGAGGACGATGGCTTCGTGCTGTGGGAGTCCAACGCCATCGTCCGTTACCTGGTCGCCCGCCATGGACAGGGCACGCCCTGGTGGCCGGACGATCCGCGGCAGCGCGCCAGCGCCGACCGCTGGATGGACTGGATGACCTCGACCGTGGCCGCGCCGTTCCGCGATGTGTTCTGAGGTGTGCTGCGCACGCCGCCGGAGCAGCAGGACCGGGCCCGCATCGAAGCCGCGCGCCAGCACTGCGCCGCGCTGCTGGCCATCGCCGACCAGGCGCTGGCGGCGCAGCCCTACCTGTCGGGGCAGGCGCCGGGCATGGGCGACATCCCGCTGGGAAGCTTCGCCTACGCGTGGTTCGAGATGCCGATCGAACGCCCGCCGCTGCCGCACCTCCAGGCCTGGTACGCACGCCTGAAGGCGCGACCCGCGTATCGCAGCGCCGTGATGTCGCCACTGACCTGACCGCGGTCGCTCAGCGCGTCACCCGGATGCGGGCCGGCACCCGGCGGCACGGCACCGCGTCCCGCGCAGGACGCATGCGCGAAGAGCCCGTTCAAGCCAGCCGCCATGCCGGCGTGGCGGGCCCCTTCAACTCGATCGCGTTGCCGTCCGGATCGCGCAGGTACAGCGAAGGCCCGTCGCCCTCGGCGCCGAAGTTGTGCTCGGCCGGCCCGGCGTCCGCGCAGCCGTGCGCCAGCAGATGCCGCCGCACGGCCGCTTCGTCGAACGGCTCGATGCGCAGGCACAGGTGATCGACGTTGCGTCCCTCGGCGCCTGCCGCCGCCCCACCCTCGCGCCCCAGCCGGCCATCGATGCTGACGAGGTCGATCATCGACACGCCGGCGCGCAGGTGGACCAGGCCGAGGTGGTCGCGTCGACGCACGACCTCGCAGCCGAGCACCTGGCGATAGAAGGTCACGCTGCGCTCCAGGTCGCTGACCCGGAACACGATGTGGTCGATGCGCTCGACCGCGAATGGAATCGACATGCGACCTCCTCAGTGCCCGGCCGGATGCCAGGCCACCAGCGCGTTGGCGTGGCCATGGCCGAGGCCATGCTCGCGCTTGAGCAGGTCCACCAGCGCCATGTGCCGGCGTTCTTCCGCCGCGCGCAGCACGCCCTGCCGATGCTCGACCGGATGCCCGCAGGTCTTCTCGATCGACGGAAAGTAGGAAGCGGGGCCTTTGATCTTGTCTGTACCTGCCATGCGGACCTCGGATGCGGACGATGCGGATGCCTGCGGGAGCCTACTCCCGTCGGCGGACGGTTCACCGTGACAGCTCCGTCCGCAGGGACGACGAACGGGCGGACAACGGATCGACATCCGTCGATGCCGTGGTCGCGAACCTGCGGTCACTCCAACGCGGCATCGCGCCCGACCGGAACGTGCCGTGGCGCGTCTTCGGCCCGCGGTTCCAGCACCCGGCGGCCTGCCTGGCATCGAACCAGGCGATGCGCTCGAACCGCCAGCCGACCCGCAGGCACGCATCCGCACGTCCACTGGCGCGCAGACGCAGCGCCATCGCCTCCGACCGGATGGCCATCACTGGCGGCATCAAGGCGATGCCTGACCCGTTCCGCACGCCGCTTCGGACGCGCTACTGCGCAGCGATGCGGCGCAGCCGAGGCCGTTGCCCATGGGTGGCCCAGCGCCACAGCCATTCCACCGGCCCATGGGTGAAGCGCTGCAGCCAGCGATGGCTCCACCACAGCTGCAAGGCCAGTACCGCCAGCCAGGCGAGCAACACCCCCACCATGCCCCAGGCCGGGCCGACGCCAAGACCGACGCCGTAGAACACGGCGATGCCCAGCACGCTCTGGGCCAGATAGTTGCTCAACGCCATGCGGCCCAGCGGCGCCAGGATGCCCAGTCGCTTCGCCCAGCCCACCCGCAGGAACAGCAGCACGAACCCGGCCGCATAGGCGATGCCCAGGGCCAGCGGCGCCACCCGCAGCAGCATGCGGATCGCGATCTTCACCGGTTCGATGTCGATCGCCGGCCAGGCCGCGCGCAGCGGCGCCTGCACCAGCCCCAGCACGGTGGCCAGCAACCAGGCCAGCAATGCGCCGGCCAGGATCCGGCGCAGCAGCGGTCGATGCGCTTCCGGTGCCTGCAGCAGGCCTTTGCGGCCGGCCCAGTAGCCGAGCAGGAACCGACCAAGCACGAAGCACACCAGCGCCCAGTTCGATATCCGCGCCCAGCTCGACATCTCCCGGTTGACCTCCAGCACCTGCGCCCAGCCGCCCGACGCGAACGCCACCGACGCGCGCGCGTACATGTCCGGCTGGCCCGGCAACGCCGGCAGCAGCGGGCGGACCAGCGGCGCCAGCAACGGCGGCAGCAGGGCCACCACCACGCCGGCGGCCAGCAGCACGCGGTCGGAGGCCCGGCGGAACGGGATCAGCAGCAGCGCCACTACCGCATAGGTGAACAGGATGTCGCCCCACCACACGCACCAGGCATGCACCGCACCGATGGCCAGCAGCACCAGCAGGCGCCGCACGTAACGGGCGAGCGCGTCCTGCCCGCGCGCCTGCGCCCGCTCCAGCTGGAGCGCGAAGCCCACGCCGAACAGCAGCGAGAACAGGGTGATGAACTTGATGTTGACCAGCCAGGCCATGGCCTCGCCGGCCAGCGCGTCGAATCCAGCCGTCGGCAGCGCGCTCCTTCGCGCGGCATCCATGAATTCGTAGAGGCTCAACGACAGCAGATTGACCAGCCACACACCGAGCAGGGCGAACCCGCGCAGCGCATCGATCACATCGTGCCGCTCGGCCGGCGACCGCGGCCCGGGCTGGATCTCCATCGTTCCCCCTGGATGGACAGACGATGCCGGATCATACGGGCGCGCAGACAGCGCGGGGCCGCCTGCCGGGGCGCGGGTTCGGGGTGCGACGGTCCATGCCGGCACCGGATCGACGACGACGCGGCGCGCATCGCGACACCACCGGATGACACAGGCGAGCATGCGGGCACGTGCGCCTTCGGGGCCGGAGAGACACGACCACGTCGAACGCCCGCTGAGTGGAGGCGCCTGGCGAACTTCTGCCACATCCCGACATCGCTGGCCGGCCGCGACAGCGGCTGCTCCGGCACCGCCACGGCTTCAACGCATGCGCGGCCCTGCAGGAGGCGACACCCCGTTCCGCCGCCGATCAGCGCAGGATCGCGCGCCGGACCGGCCGATTCCGCTGCGCATCCCCACGTATTCCGCTGCAGGCGCTAGACTGCGCGCGCCTGATGACCCGGCGGATGAGCGAGCGGAACCCGATGATCAACAACGACGTGATGCGCAGCATCCGCTACATGCTGGACTTCAGCGATGCCAAGGTGGTGGAGATCGTGCACCTGGCCGACCCGGAATTCCCGCTCGACAAGGCCGACATCCCCGCGCTGCTGAAGAAGGATGGCGAAGCCGATGCCGTGGTCTGCGACGACCGCCTGCTGGCGCGCTTCCTCGACGGCCTGATCGTGTTCTACCGCGGCCGCGACGACAGCCAGCCGCAGCGTCCGCCGGAGAACCGCATCACCAACAACCTGGTGCTGAAGAAGCTGCGCGTGGCCTTCCAGCTGAAGGACGTGGACATGCACGACACCTTCATCGCCGCCGGCTTCCCGCTCACCAAGCCGGAAATGACCGCGCTGTTCCGCCAGCCCGGCCACAAGCACTACCGCCCCTGCGGCGACCAGATCCTGCGCAACTTCCTGAAAGGCCTGACGCTGCGCTTCCGCACCGGCGAATGACGACGGCGGCGGCAGCCGCGTCAGGAGGCGATGCGCTGGCAACCGGCGCGCGCCGTCGCCGGACGACGACCCGGCCCCGCAGGCCGCCGGCAGCCCTTATCAGGCGCGTCATCGACGGATCCACGCTGCCGGCCGGCACGGCGGCCCGATCCTGCGACAGGCGCCGCGGCCTTGATCGGATGACGGCTCGCGCTACGCCAGCCGCGGCCCGTCACCGTGATCCACCCGGCGCCGGAGTCATTCGGCCGGCCCGCACTCGAACGCGCCAGCCGCCTGGACGCGCGATGGTCCACCCGGCATGCGCGGCCCGTGCAAGAGCGCATCGCTCAGCTTGCACGCCCGAAGAACTGGCGACAGGCCTCGACGATCACCACCGCCAGAACCAGCAGAACGGCAGTCCAGGCAGACCGACGACTGCGCGTCATGGCGACGCGCCTGGCATCCGCCTGCTGCTCACGCAGCGGCTGCATTTCTTCCCACATCGCCGCCACCACGGCGTCGGCCTGGCTTTTGCCCTCCTCCAGCGTCAACGCCCCGGATTCCATGTCCTCCGCGATCGCATCAAGCCGGGCGATCGTCTCCTGATCCAGTCGGTCGCGTTCGGCCTGGAGCCGCTCGATGTCCTTCATCGTTCCCCCTATGTCCGTATCGCTGCCGCGATTCCCTCGACGCCATCCCGCAGCGAACGGCGCCGCTGCGCGCTCCCTTTCCAGCGGATGATGCGGCACGTCGCCGACGGGACGCCAGTCGCCCGGACCAGGTCGCATCCATCCGTGCCAGGAGCCGACGACCACACCGGTCCGATGGCGACCTCAGCTCCCCAGGTTGATCCACGTCGCCTTCAGCTCGGTGTACTTGTCGAAGGCATGCAGCGACTTGTCGCGGCCGTTGCCTGACTGCTTGTAGCCGCCGAACGGGGCGGTCATGTCGCCGCCGTCCCAGTAGTTGACCCAGACGCTGCCGGCGCGCAGGCCGCGGGCGACGCGATGCGCGCGCGACAGGTTGGCCGTCCACACGCCGGCGGCCAGGCCGTAGTCGGTGTCGTTGGCGATGCGCAGCGCCTCGGCCTCGTCGTCGAACGGGAGCACCGCCAGCACCGGGCCGAAGATCTCCTCGCGGGCGATGGTGTGGCCGGGGCGCACGTCGTCGAACACGGTCGGCTCGATGTAGCAGCCGCCGGCCACCGGCTCGGCGCGGTTGCCGCCGAGTGCCAGGCGCGCGCCCTCGTCACGGCCCTTGCCGATGTAGTCGAGCACGCGCTGCGCCTGGCCTTCGTCGACCAGCGCGCCCATCGCCGCTCCGGGCTCCAGCGGATGCCGCGGCTGCATCATCTTTCCGGCCTCGACCACCCGCGCGACGAAGGCGTCCTTGATGCCGCGTTCGACCAGCAGGCGCGAGGCCGCGGTGCAGACCTCGCCCTGGTTGTAGAAGATGCCCATCGCCGCGGCCTCGGCCGCCCTGTCCAGGTCGGGCGCGTCGGCGAACACCAGGTTCGGGCTCTTGCCGCCGCACTCCAGGTAGACCCGCTTCATGTTCGACTGGCCGGCGTACTGCAGCAGGCGCTTGCCGACCGCGGTGGAACCGGTGAACACCAGCCCGTCGACATCCATGTGCAGCGCCAGCGGTTCGCCGGCATCGCGGCCGTGGCCGGGCACGACGTTGAACACGCCATCGGGAATGCCGGCTTCGGCGACCAGTTCGGCCAGGCGGATCACGCTGAGCGGCGATTTTTCCGAGGGCTTGAGCACCACCGAATTGCCGGCGGCCAGCGCCGGCGCCAGCTTCCACGCCGCCATCAGCAGCGGGAAGTTCCACGGCACGATGGCGCCGACCACGCCCAGCGGCTCGCGCGTGATCAGGCCCAGTTCGTCGTTGCCGGTGGGCGCGACCTCGCCATAGACCTTGTCCAGCGCCTCGGCCGTCCACGCGAAGCAGCGGATGGTGGCGGCGAGATCGACGTTGACCGCATCGTCGATCGGCTTGCCCATGTCCAGCGTCTCCAGCAGCGCCAGTTCGTCGGCGTGCCGTTCGATCAGGGCGACCAGCGTCTGCAGGGTCTTCTTGCGCTTGACCGGCTTCGCCTGCGACCAGCCACCCGCGTCGAAGCTGCGACGCGCGGCGGCGACCGCGCGGTCGATGTCGGTGGCGCCGCCGGCAGCGACCTGGCCGAGCACGCGGCCGTCGATCGGACTGATGCAATCGAAGGTGGCGCCATCGGCCGCATCGACGTAACGGCCGTCGATGAAGGCGCGGGTGCGGATCTCGAGGCCATCGGCCATGGCCTGCCAGTCGGCGCGGGTGCGGGGTGCGGACATGTGGTGGTCTCCGGGACGCGTGTTCGATGGGGACATCTGGATCGTGGGGCGGCAGTCAGGGCGGGGGATCACGAGAAGCGCCCTCATCCGCCCTTCGGGCACCTTCTCCCATGCATGGGAGAAGGGAAGCAGTGCGGCTGATCCGGCCTGGTCGTGTCATGCCTGGCCGTCGCCTGGCAGCTTCACACCTGGCCGTCTCACGCCTGGTCGTTTCCGGCTGCGGCGGTTTCCCGGTGTGCGGAAGAGCAACGGCTCGGCCGCTCTGAACGGAGTGCCATCCTCCACGCGGGACAGGGAACGCCATGCACGTGCTTCGAGCTGCTGGTTTCCCGCGGTGCGGAAGCGGTCAAGCGACATGGCTGTACGGATGGGCTTTCTTTCCCCTGCGGAAGAAGCGGGACAGTGCAGCTGCCCGGATCGCGAACCCTCCTGCCGGGTGGCAGACGGAACGCGCTGCATCGCCCCCTGTTCCCGCGGACGCGAGAGGCAGGATGCGGCACCCGGTACGGCGACGCAGCGCTGGAGCACGGACGCGTACAGCCGGGATACGGGATGCGGCACACGGGCAGCGGCATGCGGGCGGCAACGGGCTGCATCAGAACGTCGCCGGCGTGTTGGCGCTGACGATCACCGCATCGTCGTCGCCGACGTTGCGGAAGCGGTGCGGCACCTTGCTGTCGAAGTAATAGGCCTCGCCGGGACCGAGCACGCGGGCCTGGTCGCCGACGGTGACCTCGACACGGCCGGCCACGATCACGCCGCCCTCCTCGCCTTCGTGCACCAGCATCGCCTCGCCGGTGTCGCTGCCCGGCGGCATCACCTCGCGCAGGATGCACATCTGCCGCTGCGGGCGGTGCTGGCCGACCAGGAAGTAGTGGATGCCGTCGTTGCCGACGTCGGGCTGCTCGTCGGGCGCGTAGAACGGCGCCTCGGGCGGGCCGGGGTCCAGGTCCAGGGTGAAGAACTCGGCCAGCGAGATCGGGATGCCGTCCAGCACCTTCTTCAGCGAGCTGACCGAGGGGCTGACCTTGTTCTGCTCGATCAGCGAGACCGTGCTGTTGGTGACGCCCACGCGCCGCGCCAGTTCGCGCTGGCTCAGGCCATGCGCGGTGCGGACGCGCTGCAGGCGTGCGCCGATGTCCATGCCGGGTGCCGCTCCGGGGCCGGGGTGTTGCGGATACTTTACACAGGGGCATGGAACGGTCAATTTTTTCGCCGTAGACTCGGGCAGTCTGTCCATTTTTTCGAACAGTCTCCGCGGAGGATCACGATGCACGAGGACGAGTCCCTGGGCAGCGCCCTGGCCCGTTACGACGCCGCCCGGAACCGGGAGGCGCCGGCTTCGCTGGATGCGTTCTGGATGCCGTTCACGGCCAACCGCCAGTTCAAGGCGGCCCCGCGCCTGCTGGCAAGCGCCGAAGGCATGTACTACCGCGACGTGGACGGGCGGCAGATCCTCGACGCCACCGCCGGTCTGTGGTGCTGCAACGCCGGCCACGCGCGGCCGCGCATCGTCGAGGCGGTCGCCAAGCAGGTGGCCACGCTCGACTTCGCGCCGAATTTCCAGATGGGCTCGCCCCTGCCCTTCGTGCTGGCCGAGCGGCTGAAGGCGATCGCGCCGCGGCCGCTGGACCACGTGTTCTTCACCAACTCCGGGTCCGAATCGGTCGATACCGCGCTGAAGATCGCGCTGGCCTACCACCGCGCCCGCGGCGAAGGCCAGCGCGTGCGCCTGATCGGCCGCGAGAAGGGCTATCACGGCGTCGGCTTCGGCGGCATCTCGGTGGGCGGGCTGCCGAACAACCGCAAGTGGTTCGGCCCCGGCCTGCCGGCGGTGGATCACCTGCGCCACACCCTGGACCTGCAGCGCAATGCGTTCAGCAAGGGCCTGCCCGAGCACGGCATCGAACTGGCCGAGGACCTGGAGCGGCTGGTGCAGCTGCACGATGCCTCGACCATCGCCGCGGTGATCATCGAGCCGATCTCCGGCTCGGCCGGGGTGATCCTGCCCCCGCCGGGCTACCTGCAGCGGATCCGCGAGATCTGCGACAGACACGGCATCCTGCTGATCTTCGACGAGGTGATCACCGGCTTCGGCCGCGTCGGCAACGCCTTCGCCGCGCAGCGCTTCGGGGTCACGCCGGACATGATGACCACGGCCAAGGGCCTGACCAACGGCTGCGTGCCGATGGGCGCGGTGTTCGTGTCCGGCGCGATCCACGATGCGTTCATGACCGGCCCGGACAACGCCATCGACCTGTTCCACGGCTACACCTATACCGGCCACCCGCTGGCCTGCGCCGCCGCGCTGGCCACGCTGGACACCTACGAAGAAGACGGCCTGTTCGACACGGCGCTGGAGCTGGAGACGTACTGGCAGGACGCGATCCACGCGCTGCGCGGCCTGCCGCACGTGGTCGACATCCGCAACTACGGCCTGATCGGCGCGATCGAGCTGGCGCCGCAGGAGGGCGCACCGGGCGCACGCGGCTACCAGGTGCTGGACCGCGCGTTCCGGCACGGCCTGCTGGTGCGGGTGACCGGCGACACGGTGGCGCTGTCGCCGCCCCTGATCCTGGAACGACAGCACATCGACAGCATCTTCGCCATGCTGCGCGACGTGCTCGAAGGCCTGTAGGAGCGGCCCCGGCCGCGACCGCCATGCCCGATGACGCATTGGCCGCGACGGCTGGATGGCGGTCGCGGTCGAGCCCGCTCATGCACCCGCTCATGCACCCGCGCATCATCCAGCGCAACACGGCAATCGAAGGGAGACAGCCATGCTGATCGGCGTTCCGAAAGAGATCAAGAACCACGAGTACCGCGTCGGCCTGACCCCTGCCGGGGTGCGTGAACTGTCCGCGCGCGGCCACCAGGTGCTGCTGCAGCGCGGCGCGGCCGATGGCATCGGCATCGGCGACGAGCCGTACGAGGCCGCCGGCGCGCAGATCGTCGACGACGCGGCCGAGGTCTACGCCCGCGCCGAGATGATCATCAAGGTCAAGGAGCCGCAGCCGGCCGAATGCGCGCTGCTGCGTTCGGGCCAGGTGCTGTACGCCTACCTGCACCTGGCGCCCGACCCGGAACAGGCCGCGGCGCTGGTGCGGTCCGGCTGCACCGCGATCGCCTTCGAGACGGTGACCGACGACCACGGCGGCCTGCCGCTGCTGGCGCCGATGAGCGAAGTCGCCGGACGCATGGCGATCCAGGCCGGCGCGCATGCGCTGGAAAAGGCGCAGGGCGGCTCGGGCATCCTGCTCGGCGGCGTGCCCGGGGTGAAGCCGGCCGAGGTGATGGTGATCGGCGCCGGCAGCGTCGGCCTGAACGCGGCGCGGATGGCGATGGGCCTGGGCGCGCACGTGACCGTGCTGGACCGCTCGCTGGAGCGGCTGCGCCAGATCGACGCGCTGTACGGCGACCGCCTGACCACGATCTATTCCACCCGCGACGCGATCGAGGAGCGCCTGCCCTACACCGACCTGGTGATCGGCGCGGTGCTGATCCCCGGCGCGGCGGCACCCAAGCTGGTCACGCGCGCGCAGCTGGCGCTGCTGCGTCCGGGCTCGGTGCTGGTGGACGTGGCCATCGACCAGGGCGGCTGCTTCGAGACCAGCCATGCGACCACGCACCAGGAACCGACCTACGAGGTCGACGGCATCATCCATTACTGCGTCGCCAACATGCCCGGCGGCGTCGCCCGCACCTCCACCTTCGCCCTGGCCAACGCCACGCTGCCGCATGCGCTGGCCCTCGCCGACAAGGGCGCGGTGCAGGCGCTGCTGGACGATGTGCACCTGCGCAACGGACTCAACGTGCATGCCGGCAAGGTCACCTACCGCGCCGTGGCCGATGCGCTGGGGCTGCCGTACACATCGGCGAACGAAGTCCTGCAGGCGTCGTCGTAGGCACGGCCCCGGCCGCGACCGCCATGCCCGGTGACGCATTGGCCACAACGGAACGATCGCCGTCGGCTGCAACGCTGGCCCAGCCGCCACCTTCGTGCAGAACCAGCTCCCCATGCGCATCCACCGAGGCGTCGGCCCGCGCGGATGGCGGACGCCCTCGAAGGTGCTCCTGCAACGGACAGCGCTTCGAACGGCGGAGTGCCGTGATCGCAACGAGCCGCCACATGCACCATCGAACGGAAGATCGCGCGGCCGACGCGCGGCGCGTGCATGGCCACGGAAACACCCATGCCGACCCGACGTCACCATCGCACGCACGCCTCCGGTGATGCGCCCACTCCGGCCGTTGCAGGTGGAGCGCCTCCTCGCCCACAACCGCACCCCCGCCGGATCCAACGCCAAGGACACGCCATGACCACGCAGCTCCATCACCACATCGCCGGCCAGGCCAGCACCGGCGGCAGCGGCCGCCACGGCGAGGTCACCAACCCGGCCACGGGCGCGGTCACGGCGCGGCTGCCGCTCGCCGATGCCGACGACGTGCGCGCCGCCGTCGACGCGGCCGCCGCCGCCTTCCCGGCCTGGGCCGCGACGCCGCCGCTGCAGCGCGCGCGGGTGCTGTTCAGGCTGCGCGGCCTGATCGAGCGCGACGCCGACGCGCTGGCCGCGGCGATCACCGCCGAGCATGGCAAGACGCTGTCCGACGCACGTGGCGAGGTGACGCGCGGGCTGGAGGTGGTCGAGTTCGCCTGCGGCATCCCGCACCTGCTCAAGGGCGAACATTCGACCGAGGTCGGGCGCGGCGTGGACAGCTGGAGCCAGCATGTGCCGCTGGGCGTGGTCGCCGGCATCACGCCATTCAACTTCCCGGTGATGGTCCCGCTGTGGATGGCGCCGGTGGCGCTGGCCTGCGGCAACAGCTTCGTGCTCAAACCGTCCGAGCGCGTGCCCGGCGCGGCATTGCACCTGGCCGGGCTGCTGCAGGAAGCCGGCCTGCCCGATGGCGTGTTCAACGTCCTCAATGGCGACCGCGGCACGGTCGAGGCCCTGGTCGACGACCCGCGCGTGCAGGCGGTGAGCTTCGTCGGCTCCACCCCGATCGCCGAGGCGCTGCACGCGCGTGGCAGCGCCGCCGGCAAGCGCGTGCAGGCGCTGGGCGGGGCCAAGAACCACGCGGTGGTGATGCCCGATGCGGACACCGCCGCGGCCGCATCGGCCCTGCTCGGTGCCGGCTACGGATCGGCCGGCGAGCGCTGCATGGCGATCTCGGTGGCGGTCTGCGTCGGCGATGCCACCGCCGATGCGCTGGTCGCCGCGCTGGCATCGCAGGTCGAAGCGCTGCGGATCGGTCCCGGCACCGACGATCTGGACATGGGGCCGCTGGTCAGCGCCGCGCACCGTGACCGCGTGCGCGGCTACATCGACACCGGCGTGGCCGAGGGCGCGCGCCTCGTGGTCGACGGCCGCACGCATGCCGCGGCGTCCGGCCCGGGCTTCTTCCTCGGCGGCAGCCTGTTCGACCGGGTCGCGCCGGACATGCGCATCTACCGCGAGGAGATCTTCGGCCCGGTGCTGTGCGTGGTGCGGGTGCCGGACTTCGAGGCCGCACTGGCCCTGGTCGACACCCACGCATACGGCAACGGCACCGCGATCTTCACCCGCAGCGGCGGCGCCGCGCGCGAGTTCGCGCACCGCGTGCAGGTCGGCATGGTCGGCATCAACGTGCCGATCCCGGTGCCGATGGCCTTCCACTGCTTCGGCGGCTGGAAGCGCTCGCTGTTCGGCCCGCTGCACATGCACGGCCCGGACGGCGTGCGCTTCTACACCCGGATGCGCACCGTCACCGCGCGCTGGCCCGAGGGCGCGCGCGGCGCCGAATTCACGATGCCGACCATGCAGTGAGCGGCCGCAGCCCGATGTCAGGCTGAATGATGCGGCCCTCTGACCCGCATCCGGGGTCTCGACAGCATCGTTCAGCCTTCTCACCCGCATCCGGAGATGCGTTCCAGCTGCATGGCACCGTCCCCTCGCCCGCATCCGGGCCGGGCTTCAAACTGCATGGCTCAGCACCCTCCTCCGCATCCAGGGAGGTTCCGACTGCACGGTTCAGCCCCCTCTCCCGCATGCGGGAGAGGGTTGGGGTGAGGGCGATGCGCTTCCGTCCATCCTTCCGCCACCTTCCACCCGAGGGCAGGTCGCCCCGCATGCGGGAAATGAGATGTAACTGAAGCGCAGCGAGTCGGGCCGGCTCATCTCATCCGCATCCGCTGAAAGAGACTGAAGGATCGTGCCGATTGCCCATGGCATCCGGCATACCGGCAGCCCAGATCCGCCGGTCAGGTCCCAAGATGACGTGCGATGTCGTGCCTGCACGCACACCCGCCCAGGCGACGCTGGTGCCTCGACGCCGTTGACGTACTCCGTGCGCTGCGATGCGCGAGCGGCGCATGTCCAGAAACAGCGCATCGCGATCGACGCATCCACCCGGGCTGCGGCCAGCTTCTGCCATCCGCGTGCGCCGTCGTACCGCACACCACGCGCCCCTGCGGACACCGTCATGCGCCAGCTCTCGACAGATCCCGCACCACCCGCATGCGCGGGAGGGCCGCACCTGCTTCGACCGCGCATCCCGAGCGGCGTCGGGCGCGACGCGCGAGTCATCCGCGCCCGGCTACACTCGTCCGGTCGCACCACCCGGACCATCCGTGAATCCCGATCCACGCGCTGCACAGCTGCGCCGCATGAAGCGCATCGCCCTGGCGATGCTGTTCGCCATGCTGGTCGGCTTCGTGGTCAGTCATGTCATGGGCAACCAGGGCGTGTGGGCATGGGTCTCGGCGTTCTGCGAGGCGGCCACGGTCGGCGCGCTGGCCGACTGGTTCGCGGTGGTCGCGCTGTTCCGGCATCCGCTGGGCCTGCCGTTCCCGCATACGGCGATCATCCCGCGCAGCAAGGACCGCATCGCCGACAGCCTGGCCGCGTTCGTGCGCGACCAGTTCCTGGAACCCGGGGCCCTGCTGGCCAAGCTCGAGGTGTTCGACCCGGCGGCGCGGCTGGGCCAGTGGCTGGCCGAACCGGCGCAGTCCAGGCGCCTGGCGCAGATGGCGCGCGGCTGGGCGCTGCAGGCGCTGGACCTGCTGGACGAGGCGGCCGTACGCAAGGCGATCCAGGGCTTCGTGGTCGCGCGCCTGCGCACCTGGGATGCCGCCGGCACCGCCGGCGACGTGCTGGCCCTGCTGACCCGCGATGGCCGCCACCAGCGGCTGCTCGACGAAGCGCTGCAGCGGCTGGCCCGCTATCTGGACAACGAAACGGTCAAGCGCCGCACCTCGGCGATGCTGGTCAAGCATGCGCGCCGCGAGTGGCCGCGCCTGGTCGGCACGCTGGGCCTGGTCAAGCCGGTCGAGGGCATCGCCGACAGCCTGGCCGAGCGCATCGCGCGCGCCCTGCTCGACGAACTCGACGAGATCCTGTCGCAGCCCGAGCATCCGCTGCGCCGCGATTACGAGCGCTGGCTGCGCGGTTACGTGCGGCGCCTGCGCGAGGATCCCGCCCTGGCCGAGCAGGTCGAGACGCTGAAGCAGCGGCTGATCGACCACCCGGGCATGCAGGAATACGTGCAGGGTGTCTGGGACCAGATCCATGCCGCGCTGCGCGCCGACCTGGAGCGCGAGGACGGCGCGCTGGCCGGCCACCTGGAGCGCTCGCTCGGCCGGCTCGGCCAGGCGCTTGGCGAGGATCCGGACCTGCGCGCGGCGATCAACCAGCACGTGCTGTCCGGTGCGGAAAAACTGGCGCAGCGCCTGCGCGGCGGCGTCACCGAGCACATCGCCAACACGGTCAAGGGCTGGGACGAGCGCCACCTGGTCGACCAGCTGGAACTGAGCGTCGGCCGCGACCTGCAGTACATCCGCTTCAACGGCACCCTGGTCGGTGGCCTGATCGGCCTGATCCTGCACGGCGTGATCGTGCTGCTGGGCGGCTGAGCCCCGAACGGGGTGCGCGCGGGCCATGTCCAGCCGCTTCCTGCACCGCATCGCTGCGCGGCCACCAGTGCCGTGGTGCATCCAAGAGCGCGGCTTGAACGCGACTGCCATCGCTGCCTGCACCGGCGATCCCGGCATGCGTCGCGGCGCAGGGCGTGATCCACCTGCAACCTGCCAACACCGACCAACGCTGCGCCATGCGGTCTGCGCGCGGCAGATCACGGCAACGTCCCGCTGCAGTCGGGCTCGCGCGGGGCTGTCGCCGCCACGACGGCGCCCGCAGGCGCAGGGCGCGATCGGCGCGGGCCGTGGACAGCGGAACCATCGGCCAGCACCGACTCCGTGAGGGCGGCGCACGCGTCGGGTCCACCGCCAGGCCCTGTCGCGCACGCACGCGGCATCCGCCTCGACAGGCCGCGGGAAGACGGGCATGTCGCCCGCGCTCTTTCGGGCTCCGCGGCGTCCCGGCAGCATGCCTCGCGGCATCACGGAACCGGGCGGATCCGGAATGGTTCAAGTTGCGCTTTGCGCCGCCGCTACCGGCTGAAGGGCCATTCCGTGCCCGCACACAGTGAGGAGCGCCGATGTCCGCACGTCCTACCGTTCTGCTCTGCGACGATTCGCGCGCCCTGCGCATGCTGGCCACCCGCCAGCTCGAGGACGCGGGATTCTCCGTGGTCGGCGAAGCCGGCAACGGCGTCGAGGCCCTCGCCCAGTTCAAGGCGCTGACGCCCGACCTGGTCCTGCTCGACCTGGTGATGCCCGAGCGCGACGGCAAGCACGCGCTGGCCGACATCCTGGCGCACGATCCGCAGGCGCGCGTGGTGATCCTAAGCTCGCTCGGCGCACAGGGCGACATCGAGGAATGCCTGCGCCTGGGCGCGCGTTCCTACCTGCAGAAGCCGATCGATCCTGACACCATGGATCGCGTGCTGCGCGCCGCGGTCGCCTGACCGGCCCCCTTCGTCCCACGAGAGGCACGTTTTCGATGGCAGTCAAATTCCTCGGCCAGTTCCTGCTCGAGCGCGATGTGATCACCCCGGCGCAGCTGCTGGCCGCGATCGAGGCCCAGCGCGCATCCAATCCCCTGCTCGGCGAACTGGCCGTGCAGCAGCATCTTCTCGACGAAGCGCAGGCGCGCCGCATCAACGACCGCCAGCGCACCGACGACCGCCGCTTCGGCGACATCGCACTGGAACTGGGCCTGCTCGACGCGACCCAGGTCGCCCACCTGCTGGCCGTGCAGAAGGCCGGCCGCAAGCTGTTCGGTGAAGTGCTGCTGGAGCTGGGCTTCATCGCGCCGGCACGGCTCGAGGCCGAGCTCGCCGCGCATCGCAGCGACCAGGACGCCGCGCAGCAGGCGCTGAGCGTCGGCGTGTCCGACCACCCGCTGGGCGAGCTGGCCGACGGCGCGATCAACCTGTGCACGCGCCTGTTCCCGCGCATGCTGGGCAGCCACTGCCAGGCCGCCGGCCTGATCACGGAGCCGGCCGGGTTCGCGGGACTCGACGCGACCGCGCACGTGCGCATCGACGGCGAGCTGCCGATGTTCATCGGCGTGGCCTGCGACGAGCCCACCATGCACAGGCTGACCTGCGCCTTCCTCGCGATCCCGCCGGAACGCTGCGATGCCGGGCTGGCGCTGGACGGCCTGGGCGAGATCGTCAACGTGCTGATGGGCTACGTGGTCCGCAACGTGCTGCCGGACGACGTGCAGTACCAGGCCTACCCGCCCGAGACCTCGGTTCCCGCGGCCACCCTGGCCGCCGACCGTGAACGCAGCCTGGCGATCGCGATGAATTCGCCGCTGGGCGCATTCGTGCTGCTGATCGGCCGCTGATCGGGCTGCAGGCCGCGCGCTGCACCGGCGCCACCACCGGCCGGCATCGCGCCGCCTTGTCGATCACGGCTCAAGCGATCGGCAAGGCGACCGCCCCGCAGGAATCGACACAGCGATCACCGGTACGCCGGCTTCCGCGCAGTCGCATCGGCACCCGACGCCAGGCGCGCTTTTCCCGGGAACCCGCCTGGGGCGACCGCCATGGCATCCCGGGCGGCGCATTCCGCATGGCAGCTGGCCTCACGCAGGTCACTGCATGCGGCAGCGCAGGGCAACGGATCGCCCGGCCGCGGGATGTCACCGACGACCGGACCGGTCTGGAAGACCGGCCAGGCCGCACCGCAGCCGCACTCAGCGGCGCTGCAGGCGCCAGGCGCGGTGGATGCGCGGGTTGCGCTCGAAGTCCGCGTCGATCGTCGCCGGGCTGATCTCTTCGCAGGTGGCGAACGCGGCGATCGCCTCTTCGTCCAGGCGGAACCGGCGGAAGTTGTTCGAGAAATACAGCACGCCCTCGGGCGTGAGCCGGTTCACCGCGGCCTGCAGCAGGCGCACGTGCTCGCGCTGGACGTCGAAGTCGTCGGCGCGGGCCGAGTTCGAGAACGTCGGCGGGTCGCAGAAGATCACCTCGAAGCGCGAGCGCTCGGCTTCCAGCCAGGCCAGCGCGTCGGCCTGGACCAGGCGGTGGTGCTCGCCGCCCAGGTCATTGGCGGCCAGGTTGTCGGCGCACCACTGCAGGTAGGTCGCCGACAGGTCGACGCTGGTGGTCTGCGCAGCGCCGGCCACGGCGGCCTGCACGCTGGCCACGCCGGTGTAGCAGAACAGGTTGAGGAAGCGCTTGCCGGCGGCCTCGCGCGCCATCTGGCCGCGCAGCGGGCGATGGTCGAGGAACAGGCCGGTGTCGAGGTAGTCGAACAGGTTCACGCCCAGCAGCGCGCCGTGTTCGCGCACGTGGAAGACCTCGCCGTGGCGGTCGAAGCGGCCGTACTTGCTGCCGCCCTTGCCGCGCTCGCGGGTCTTCAGGGCGATCTGCGCGGTCGGCACCGCGAACACCTCGCGCGCGGCGGCCAGCAGTTCATTGCGGCGGCGACGCACGTCGGCCTCGGGAATCGCGGCCGGCGCGGCGTACTCCTGCACGTGCAGGAACAGGCGGCGCGCGCCCTCGGCTTCCTGGTAGACGTCGATCGCCGCGGCGTACTCGGGCAGGTCGGCGTCGTAGGCGCGGAAGCAGTCGATCCGCTCGCGCGTGCGCCACTTCTTCAGCTTCTGCAGATTCTTGCGCAGGCGGTTGGCGACCATCTGCGCGCCCTCGGTCAGCACCGGCGCGGTGCTGTCCTGGGCCCGCTGCGGCGGCGCGACCGGATCGCAGACGATCAGCACGCATTCCAGCGCGCCGTTGAACAGCTGGTATTTCTTCGCCGCGCGCAGGCCGGTGGCGTAGGCCAGCTCGGCATCGCCGCACAGCAGGCTGGCGCGCCACTCCGGCACGGCCTTGCGCAGCGCGTCGCCCATGCGCCGGTACAGCGCGGGATCGGCGGCCAGGCGCTGGTCGTAGGGCGGATTGCACACGGCCAGGCCGCGTGCCGGGCCGGGCGCGGCCAGGGTGGCGATGTCGGCCGCTTCGAAGCGGATCGCGGTGACCACGCCGGCCGCCGCGGCATTGGACTGCGCGGCACGGATCGCCTGCGGGTCGAGGTCGCTGCCGAAGAACACCGGCTTCAGCGCGTTCAGGCCGCTGCGGCCGCGCTGCTGCGCCTCGGCGACCATGGCCTGCCAGGCGGCGACGTCGAAACCGCGCCAGCGCGACGGCGTCGCCACGACGGCGCGCCCCCAGGGATTGCCGGCGCTGGAGGCCGTGGCCGCGCCGCCTTCGTCGTCGATCGCGATGCCGAGCCGGCCCAGGCCGGGCGCCACGTCGGCGGCCATCAGCGCGCCTTCGATCAGCAGCGTGCCGCTGCCGCACATGGGATCGAGCAGGCCACCGCCCTCGGCGTAGACGGCCGGCCAGCCGCCACGCAGCAGCACGGCCGCGGCCAGCGGCTCCTTCAGCGGCGCATCGTGCTGCGCGCCGCGCCAGCCGCGCCGGTGCAGCGAACCGCCGCCCAGATCGACCGACAGCGTCGCCCTGCCCTTGCGCAGCGACAGGTTCAGGCGCAGGTCCGGGGCTTCCAGGTCCACCGACGGCCGCTCCAGCCCCTGCGCGCGGATGTGGTCGACCACCGCGTCCTTGATCCGCTGCGCGGCATAGCGCGCATGGGTGATGGTGTCGCCGGAGACGTGCGCATCCACCGCCAGCGTGTGCCCGGGCTGCAGGTGCTCGGTCCACGGCAGGGCCAGCACGCCTTCGTACAGCGCGGTCTCGTCCGGGCAGTCGAAACCGCCCAGCGGCCACAGCACGCGGCTGGCCAGGCGCGACCACAGCACCGCCCGCTGCGCATCGACCAGTTCGCCCTCGGCGTTGACGCCGGACACGGCGGCGGTGGCGCGGGCCACGCCCAGCGCCTGCAGCTCGTCGGCAAGCAGGTATTCCAGGCCCTTGGCGCAGGAGACGAAGAACTTCACGGCAGGTGGACTCGCGATAAGGGGGCCGGATCACCGGAACGGCGCACCGCGCCATGGCATGAAGGCCGGCGGACGGGCGCGAAAAGAGGCGGACATGGTCGGCCATCGGGCTGGGCATTGCCAGCCCGCCCGGCGCTGGGCCGGGCATGACGCCGATGCGCGGACCTCGCCGGGCAGCCGGGCATGAGGATCGGGCGCACTGCCTGGGGCGTGCGCGCGCCGCCGTGGCGATCCTGCGTCCGCCGTGCAGGCACGTCCGGATCGGTCCGGCGCTCGACGCGGGTGCCCCGCAGCTGCAGGGCCGACGCCGGCCGCGCCGCGAAGGCCGCGGCCGGTGCAGGACGGACACCCGTCCCGCCAGGTGCCGGCCACCGACCGGCGACCACACGCCCGGCGGCGGCATGCCGCTGCCCGGACGCGGCATGGCATGGACGCGCCGACGGCGGATGCACCGCACGCGCGGCGCGATCGGCGACGGCCGCCATCGTCTACCAGGGCGTCGCGACCCAGCCGGCCGCCTCCACCTCCAGCCGCGTGTCCAGCCGCAGGCGATCGAGGAAATCGGCATCGTGGGAGACCACTGCCAGCGCGCCGGGATAGCCCGCCAGCATCCGTTCCAGCGCCTCGCGCGCGGCCAGGTCCAGGTGGTTGTCCGGCTCGTCCAGCAACAGCAGCCGCGGCGGCGGCTCGGCGTACAGCACGCAGGCCAGCACCGCCTTCAGGCGCTCGCCACCGCTCAGTGCCGCCACAGGTACGCCGATCCGCGCCGCGTCCAGGCCGATCAGCGCCAGCCGCGTCCGCAGCCCGGCCACGTCGATGCCGGGCGCCGCGGCGAGCAACTGGTCCAGGGCGGTGCCCTGCGGGTCCAGCGCGGACAGTCGCTGGTCGAGCAGCGCGACCACGCCCTGCGTCCGACAACGACCCGCCACCGGCGCCAGCTGCCCCGCCAGCACGCGCAGCAGGGTCGACTTGCCCAGCCCGTTCCCACCGACCACGCCGATCCGCTGGGTGCCGCCGATGCGCAGCGACAGCGGCGGCACGGTCGCCGGCACGTACGGCAGGCACACCGCTTCAAGCTCGGCCACGCAACGCTGGGCGGCCGCCGCCGGCAGCGGCGCGAACATCGCCACCGCGTCGTCCTCGGCCACCCGCGCCGCCGACGCGCGTACACGCTGCTGCGCGACGTCGGCGGCACGTTCCCGCAGCAGTCCACGGCGACCGGCCGACTGCTCGCTGCGCTGCTGCTGGCGGCCGAGCAGGATCGGCGCCTGGTTCGCCTCGCTCCCCGCACGGCGGCCACGCGCCTGCCGGCGCTGCTCGCGTTCGTGCTGGACGGCCTGCGCACGACGCTCGCGATCGCGCGTGGCGCGGGCCCGCTCCAGTGCACGCACGGCCGCGGCGGCGTGCCGTTCACGATGCTCCAGCCATGCGTCGTAGCCATCGCCATGGCAGTGCAGTCCGGCGGGCGTCAGCTCGACGATCCGCTCCATCGCGCGCAGCAGCTGGCGGTCGTGGCTGACCAGCAGCAGCCCGCGCGGCCACTCGCGCAGCTGCGCGAGCAGGCGTCGTCGCGCAGGCAGATCCAGATGATTGCCCGGCTCGTCCAGGATCAGGAACGCCGCGTCCGACAACCAGGCGCCCGCCAGGGCCACGCGCATGGCCTGGCCGCCACTGAGCTGCGTCGCCGGCGTTTCGGGAGCGAAGGCGGGCAATCCCTGCGCCCGCAGCGCCGCATCGAGTTCTTCGCGCAGCGCCCAGCGCTCGCCGATGCACTCGAAATCGGCCACGGCGCAGCTGCCGGCTTCGATCCGCGCCAGTGCGGCCAGCGGCGCGGCGACGCCGGCCAGCCCGGCCACGGTGGCGTCCGCCGCAGGCACGATCTGCTGCGGCAGGTAATGCACGTGGCCGTCGCGCATGCAGCGCCCGGCGGTGGGACGCAGGCGCCCGGCCAGCACGCGTGCGAGCACGCTCTTGCCCACGCCGTTGCGCCCGACCAGCGCGGTGTGGCGCAGGTCGAACCGTGCATGGAGATCGGAAAACAGGACCCTGCCGTCCGGCAGGATCTGGGTGACGCCTTCCAGCGTCAGCGAAGGCTGCGTCATGTGCGCTCCTGTGCGATGCCATTGCGCTCCGGCCGGCCAGTGGGCGGCGGAGGTCGCGGGCCGTCGGTGACGGCGGCATCACTGGCGCATCGGAGGCAGCTCCTGCAGGAATGGATCGGAGTCCGCATGGTACGCCGGCGCGCTGGCGCAGGGCTGAACCGGAGAACGCCGCGCCGATGATGCGCGCCGGTGGAACGGACGCGCGCCGCGCTGCGTGCCTTCGCGGACGCCGCCCCCAACGGGACCGCGCGAGGTGGCGTACCGGGCCGCGTGACACACTCGTCGTCCGACCGGACGCAGGCGCGCGATGACGATCAGGCCCTACCTGCCAGCCGACCTCCCCGCGGTGCTGGAGGTCTACGCCCGTTCCAAGCTGGACGAACTGGCGCTGGAACCGCGCGTGCCGGAGCTGGTTCCGCTGGACCGGGACGCTCCCCGCTTCGCGCGCTTCCGCCGCTCCACCGTGCACGTGCATGCCGATCCGCAGGTGACCGGCTTCGCGTCGCATCTCGGCAACGAGATCACCGGCCTGTTCGTGCTTCCCGACGCACGTGGGCGCGGCGTGGGACGCGCGTTGCTGGAGCATCTGCTCGACAGCATCGACGGGCCCTGCCTGCTTCACGTCGCGGCGTCCAACCGCCCGGCGATCACGCTGTATCGCCGCTACGGATTCGCGCCATCGGCGGCGTTCACCGCCGACTACAATGGCCTGCCCGTCGAGGCGCTCACGCTGCGCCGCCCCGGGTCGTCGCCATCGCCCGCGGGTGCGTGCGCCACCGACGATGGCGGCGCACACGGAAACGCGGCACCCTGCGGGACGCCAGCCCGCTTCGCACATCCACCGGGATCCAGCGCCATGACCAAGCCACCCGTGTCCTACAGCCCGATCAACTGCGAATTCCACGACGTGATCGAAGCCACCGCGACCCGGCGGCGCACGGCCGCGATCCGCTTCGTCGACGAGGACGGCGTGCCGCGCGATCGCCACGCCAGGATCGTCACCGTCTTCGCACGCGCCGGCGGCGAATGGCTGGAGCTGGACACCGGTGAGCACATCCGCCTGGACAGGCTGCTGTCGATCGATGGCGAACAGCTGGCGGATTACACGCCGCCGACGTGAGATGCGGCCGTATCGCGGGCCAGCGCGTGCCGGCGGAATCGGCCAGACCGGCGGATCGCACCGGGACGCCGCCCGGCATGGATCGCCGGCATCCCTGCACGCGAGCGGCCTTCGGCGCCGCCGCGCAGGCCTAGCGGGACGCGTCGACGATCTTCATCTGTGCCTGGTTCATCCGCCCGCCCTGCACGGAGAACTGCGACAGCGCGGCGTCGATGCGCGCCAGATCGGCCGGCGTGAGCACCAGATCGATGGCGCGCAGGTTTTCATCCAGGTGCGCGGGATCGCGGGTACCCGGGATCGGCACGATCCATGGCCTGCGCGCCAGCAGCCAGGCCAGTGCGATCCGGGCCGGCGTCGCATTCCTGCCTTCGGCGAACTGCGCAAGCCAGGCGACGATGGGCCGGTTCGCCTCCAGGTTGTCCGGCGCGAACCGGTCGAATCCCGAACGCAGGTCCGTCGCCGTGTCGAACCGTGCGCCCGGGCCGATCGTTCCGGTCAGAAACCCCATGCCCAGTGGCCCCCACGGCACGAAGCCGATCCCCAGTTCCTCGCACAACGCGAGTACGCCGCTGCGCTCGGGCGTCCGTTCCATCATCGAATACTCGGTCTGGATCGCCGAGACCGCCTGGACGGCATGCGCACGCCGGATCGTCGCGGCGCTGGCCTCCGAGAGTCCGAAATGCAGGACCTTGCCCTCGGCGATGAGGTCCCCGACCGTGCCGGCCACGTCCTCGATCGGCACCGCGGGATCGACGCGGTGCTGGTAGTACAGGTCGATGCGGTCGGTCCGCAGCCGCCTCAGCGAACCCTCGACCGCCGTCCTGATGTGGGCCGGGCGGCTGTTGAGGCCTCCCGCGTCCAGATCGAACCCGAACTTGGTCGCGATCACCACGTCGTCGCGGACGGGCTGCAACGCCTCGCCCACCAGGTCCTCGTTCGTGTAAGGGCCATAGACTTCCGCGGTGTCGAAGAACGTGACGCCTTGATCGCGTGCCTTGCGGATGACGCCGATGCCCTGCCTGCGATCCGCCGGCGGACCGTAGTTGGCGCTGATGCTCATGCAGCCCAGGCCCAGCGCGGACACCTCCAGCCCCCCGAGCCTCCGTGTACGCAGCGGATGTGCAGCCGGCGGCGCGAGCGGGCCGGCCGCGTGCAGGGGAGCCGATTGCGCGCCTGCCACGCCGGCGACCATGGCCGCCAATGCCAGCGAGGCGCCGGCCAGGAAGTCGCGCCGGCCGGCCGATGCCGGCGCAGGCCCTGCGGGTGTGGTGGTGGGATCGATTCGGTGCATGATTCTTCTCTCTGGACTGGGCGGGACGCGCCGTGCGCAAGGGCGGGCTATCGCTCGATGACGGCCATGTTGCCGGCGTCGTGACGCTCGCCGGCGGCTGGAGTGAGGCGATCCAGGCGCTCGATCTGCGCGGCGCTCAGCTGGAGTCGATCGGCCGCGATGTTCTCCTCCACGCGCGTCACGCGTTTGGTCCCGGGAATCGGTGCGATGTCCCCGCCCTGTGCCAGCAGCCAGGCCAGCGCGACCTGCGCCGGCGTCGCGTCCGCTTCGCTGGCGACCGCCCGCACCTCATCGACGATGCGCAGATTCGACCGGAAATTTTCATCGGCGAAGCGCGGATTGGTCTTGCGCCAGTCGTCGTCGGACAGCTGCGCCGGAGATTGGATGCTGCCGGTCAGGAACCCGTGCCCGAGTGGCGAGTACGGCACGAAGCCGATCCCGAGCTCGCGCAGCAACGGCAGCAGTTCGGCCTCGGGATCGCGCGTCCACAGCGAATACTCGGTCTGAAGCGCGGCGATCGGATGCACCGCATGCGCGCGACGGATCGTGTCGGCGCCGGCCTCGGACAATCCCAGGAAACGCAGCTTGCCCTCTGCCACGAGCTCGGCCAGCGCGCCGACGGTGTCCTCGATCGCGGTCCCCGGATCGACCCGGTGCTGGTAGTAGAGATCGATGTGATCGGTGCCCAGCCGCTTCAGCGAACCCTCGACGGCGGTGCGGATGTTGGCCGGGCTGCTGTCGCGCACGCCTGGTCCGCCGCCGGCATGCAAGACCAGGCCGAACTTGGTCGCCAGCACGACCTGATCGCGACGCCCGCGGATCGCACGGCCGACCAGTTCCTCGTTCGCATAGGGGCCGTAGATCTCGGCGGTATCGAGATGGGTGACGCCAAGGTCGAGCGCGCGATGGATCGTGCGGATCGATTCGGCATCGCTGCCGGCACCGATGTCGTAGTAGCCGGACATCGACATGGCGCCGAGGCCGATGCGGGACACGTCGAGGCCGCCGATCGAGATGTGCTTCATGGGAGCGTTCCTGGCTGGGGGTGTTCAACCCGGCCAGTGTCCGCGCCACGGACGACGGAGGCTTGCCGGATCCGGCGATGTTCTTGCCCGAAACGACGAACATCGCCGCGGGCGGGTGCCAGCGCCCGGCATCGGTGTAGGCTTCACGCCACGCACGACGAATCGGGAAATCGCGATGATCGACCAGCTTTCCACGACCAGCAGCGGGAGCATGGCTGCGTCGCGATTGGCATGCGCGATCGCGCGCATTGCCCGATCCGATGGCGACCACGCGACGGCCATCGGACCGCTTTCCCTGCACCGACGCAGCGCCCCCACCGCGCCCCTGCACTGCATCTACGGCCTGGGCCTGGGCCTGGTCGCGCAGGGCGCCAAGCAGGTGCTGCTGGGACACGAGGTCATCGGCTATGCCCCCGGCCAGTCCATGCTCACCACCGTCGATGCGCCGGTCATCGCGCACGTCGCGAAGGCCAGCCCGCGGGAGCCGTTCCTCGGCCTGTTCCTGGCCCTGGACGCAGGCCTGGTCACGCAGCTGGCGTCCGGACTCCAGCTTCCACCGCCTGCCCGCGACCGGGCGCCCCGGGCCATCTCGGTCGAAGCGGCCGATGCCGCCCTGCTCGATGCCCTGCTACGACTGGTCGAACTGCTGGACACACCGGCGCTGATTCCCGCGCTGGCGCCCCTGTTCCAGCAGGAAGTCACGATCCGCCTGCTGGTCGGCGCGCACGGCACCGGCCTCCAGCATCTGGTGGCCACCGGGTCGCCCAGCCAGCAGATCGCGAACGCCGTCGCCTGGCTGAAGCGGCATTTCAGGGAACCGATCCAGATGGAGCAGCTCGCCGCCAGCGCGCACATGAGCCCATCGACGTTCCGCCAGCATTTTCGTGCCATCACCGGCACCAGCCCGCTGCAGTTCCAGAAGCAGCTGCGCCTCCAGGAAGCGCGCCAGCTGATGCTCAACCAGGATGTGGACGCCGGCAGCGCCGCTGGCCAGGTGGGCTACGAAAGCCCGTCGCAGTTCAGCCGCGAATACAGCCGGCTGTTCGGCCAGCCGCCGCAGCGGGACGTGCGGCGGCTGCGGCCCTCCTGACCGGGCAGCGGAAACCGCGCGAGCATCGGCGTGCGGCAAGCGCTGGCGGGCCACACCCCGCTGTGGCATCCCATGATCGTCATGCCCGCCGGCTGCGTCGTCCGCCTGCCGGCGATCCCCGCGATGATCCGGAGTCCGGCCTTCGCGCAGCGCCCGCCAACGACGCGACCCGGGGCGCGCCGCGACACCGCGTTACAGCGCCTCGAGCAGCTGCGCGAACGCCTGTGCGCTGACGCCGACATGCGCGTTCAGGCGATGCGTGTCGTCGACCATCAGCAAGCGCGCCGAGCGCGCCTGCGCCCAGGCGATGACCTGCGCCGCCGGGATGATCTCGTCGTGCCAGGCATGCACGACGGTGGTCGGCACGTTCGCCGCATCCAGTGCCGGCATCGGCCCCATCGTGGTCGGCGGCACCATCAGGAACAGGCCGCGGACCGGCACCTGCAGCGAGGCGATCGCCGACACGTAGGAGCCCAGGCTGGAGCCGGCCAGCACCACCGGGCCACGCGCGGCGGCGGCGCTGGCGATGCCGACCAGGCGCTGCAGCCGCGCCGGCACGTCGCCGACCCGGCTGATGTCGTGGCGCGCATCGAGGTCGGTGTAATCGGGGCGTTCGTGGGTCCAGCCCAGGCGTTCGGCGACCTCGGCCAGCGCGGTGACCTTGGTCGCGTCCGGGCCGCTCTCGAAACCGTGCGAAAGAATGCAGTGCCCGCGTGCCGTTCCGCTCACTGCGCCTCCACCACATCGCCCACGCGCAGCGTGCCGCCTTCGACGATGCGTGCGCACAGGCCGCCGTGGCCGCGCATCGCGTTGTAGCCGCCGGCGCCGAGCACGGCTTCCATCCGCGAACACGGATCGCAGGGCGCGATGCCTTCCAGCACCACGTCGCCGATGCGGAAGCGACGCCCCTTCAGGGCGACCAGCGGGATCCCGGACACCACCACGTTGCGCCGCTGCGACGCCGGTGCGACCTGCGCGTGGCCGGCCAGCGCCGCGATCGCGGCCAGGTGCTCGGCCTGGATCAGGGTCACGCCGCGCTTGCCGTTGCTGCCGCGGTAACGGTCGCCGGCCAGGCCCGCACCGGCGACGGCCTCGGCCGCATCGACCTCGACCATCGGCGTTTCGCGGGCCGGACGCAGGCCGATCCATTCGATCCGGCCGCGTTGCGGCAGGGTGGCCATCAGCTGGCCCAGCGGGCTGTCGGGGCGTGGTTGCATGGGCACGGATGCTAGCATCCGGCGATGCCGCTCCAGCCCCCTGCCCCGGCCATCGCCGACCTCCCGCTGCCCTATGTCGACCGGCTCGCCGCGCGTGCGCTGGAGCAGATCGACCTGGCGGTGATCCACTGCACCGAGCTGCCGGACCTGGCGATGGCGCGCGAGTACGGTGAGCGCGTGCTCTACGACAGCGGCACCGGCAACAGCGGCCACTACTACATCGACCGCGACGGCCGCATCGCGCGTTACGTGCCGCTGGAGCGCATCGCCCACCACGTGCGCGGCTGGAATCCGCGCGCGCTCGGCATCGAGCTGGTCAACACCGGCCGCCATCCGCACTGGCTGGACGCCCGCCACCAGGCGATGGACGAGCCCTACACCGGCGCGCAGATCGACGCCCTGGTCGGCCTGCTGCAGGCGCTGGCCACGCAGCTGCCCGGATTGCGCTGGATCGCCGGGCACGAGGACCTGGACCGCGACCAGGTGCCGGCCACCGACGATCCCACCGTGCTGGTGCCGCGCAAGCGCGATCCCGGCCCGCTGTTTCCCTGGGATGCGGTGCTGGCGCAGGTGCCGCTGCAGCGCCTGCTGCCCTAGCCTGTCGTTGCCACGAGGCCGCTGCGCTGCGGCACCTGCCGCCGGCCCGGTCGGCGCCGACCGGGTTCACCGGGCGCGTCCCCACAACGGGGGTGAAGCACCGCGCGGAGCGGTCCGGCCAGCGGTGGCTGCGTTCGGGCTGGATCCGGGCGCCGGTCCGCGTCCCGGGCGTTGCAGCGCGCGACGATGCGGCACGCCCGATGCACGCCTCCAGCCGGCCCTTCACCTGTCCGAGCGCGCGGCAACGCGGATGTCCGGCGCCGATGGGCCGTCGCGACGCGCCGGTATAATCGCCACCTTCCCAAGCATCCCGGCCCGCCTGTGTCCCCCGCCCTTGGCCCCGTCGTCTCCGAACTGATCGACCTGCTGGCGCTCGAACGGCTGGAGGACAACCTGTTCCGCGGCGAGAGCCGCGACATCGGCACCAGATACGTGTTCGGCGGGCAGGTGCTGGGCCAGGCGCTGGCCGCGGCGCAGGCGACCATCGACAACGGCCGCCACGCGCATTCGCTGCACGCCTACTTCCTGCGCGCCGGCGACATCGACCATCCGATCGTCTACGACGTCGACCGCACCCGCGACGGCGGCAGCTTCTCGGTGCGCCGGGTCACCGCGATCCAGCACGGCAAGGTGATCTTCTTCTGCGCGGCCTCGTTCCAGGACGAGGAACCCGGCGCCGAACACCAGCTGACGATGCCCGAGGTGCCGCGGCCCGAGGACATCGCGCCCGCGCCGCCGGTGCCGCCTGACGTGATGGCGACGCTGCCGATCAAGGTGCAGCGCTGGCTGGCGCGCGGCGGGCCCTTCGAGTTCCGGCACGTCTACCCGCGCGACGAACTGAACCCGCCCAAGCGCCCGCCCTACCAGCAGGTCTGGTTCCGGCTGCGCGAGAACGTCGGCGAGATCCCGCAGGCGCAGCACCAGGCGCTGCTGGCCTACGCCTCGGATTTCCACCTGCTGGGGACCGCGACCTTCCCGCATGGCGTCAGCTACTACACGCCGAACGTGCAGATGGCCTCGCTCGACCATGCGCTGTGGTTCCACCGCCCGTTCCGCGCCGACGACTGGCTGCTGTATTCGCTGGACAGCCCCAGCAGCCAGGGCGCGCGCGGCCTGGCCCGGGGCCAGGTCTTCGACCGCCAGGGCCGGCTGGTCGCCAGCACCGCGCAGGAAGGCCTGATCCGGGTGGTGCCCGATGCCGACAGCGCACGCGCGGTGCCGGCCAGGGAATGACCGCGATGCCGACCACGCCATTCCATCCAGTCCGCGCCGGCGCCACGCCGGGCGCGGCCGCCCGTTTCCACCGGACCTGACCGATGCGCCAGATCTTCTCCAGCCAACGACTGGAAACCGTCGAAGGCGTGGCCAGGCTGCTGGAGGACGCCGGCATCGGCGTCCACATCAGCCAGCCGCGCTCCTACCACAGCCGTCGACGCGGCCAGTTCAGCTATGCCGAGCCGGTGTCCAGCAAGCAGCAGCCGGCCGTGTGGATCCGCAAACCGGAAGACCAGATGCGGGCGCGCGAACTGCTGCGCGAGGCGGGCCTGCTGGCCACCACGCGCAACTACTCCGGCCTGCCTGCGGTCGCCACCGAAGCGCTGCCGTCGCGGTTCGAATCCGAAGGCAATCGCTGGGCCTGGCGCCTGCGGATCGGCCTGCTGGTCGTGATCGCCGGCGTGGCGGTGTACATCTGGATGGGCCGCCACCCGCAGCCAGCCGCACCGGTACCGGCGACCCAGCAGAGCGCGCCGGCGACGCAGGACCAGGGCGTAGAGGAAGAAGAGATCCGGGTCCGCATTCCGTCGGCGCCACCGGCGTCGCCCTGATCGCGCGACGGCTGCATGCCCCGGGCGTGAGCCGGCGAGCGGCCGCGTCTCCGGCCGAGGCACGCGCAGCGCGTTGATGCGGGCGATGCGGGAGCGCGGCGCCCGATCTGTCCGGCGTCGCGCCGGACCCGCCGTCCATGGCGCCGGCACGCGATGGCATGGCGCGGAGGTCGCCACGCACCGGATCGATCAGCACGCCGGCAGGCAGGCGATCGCGGCCGTCCGGCGGGCCGCCTCTCCATGCCCGGCACACGTGTCGTCATCGCGCGGGCGTGGGATGCGAAACGGCCGCAGCGTCCTGCGCGGACACCGCGGCCGTTTCGGAAGACCCAGCGACGTCCGCTCAGCGACGCTGCGGGCGCGCGGCCTTCAGTTCCTCGCGGTCGATGAAGCCATCCTTGTCGGCATCCAGCGCATCGAAGCGTCCGGCCAGCGGCGAACCGGCGGCTTCGGCACGGCTGATGCGGCCGTCCTTGTCCTTGTCCAGTCCGGCGAACCATTCGCCACGCTGCGCACGCGGGCCCTGCTGGCGGCCGCCATGCCGGGCGTCGCGCTGCTCGCTGGCCGCGTCGTACTCGGCCCGGCTCAGCGTGCCGTCGCCATCGGTGTCGGCCGCCTTGAACCAGGCATCGCGGCGCTGGGCGGCGGCCAGTTCGCGATCGGCACGATCGACGAAGCCGTCCTTGTTCAGGTCCATGCGGTCGAAACGCTGTGCGAAGGCCGGATCGGCGGCCGCTTCGGCGCGGCTGATGCGGCCATCCTTGTCGGTGTCCAGCGCCTGCAGCTGCGCATGGCGGTCCTTGCCGCCATGGCGGCCGCCACGTTCGTGGCGCGGCAGCTCGTCCTTGTCCAGGCGGCCGTCGCGGTTCGCGTCGAGGCTGTCGAAACGCGCGGCCAGGCGCGGCGATGCGGCGGCCTCGGCACGGTCGACGAAGCCGTCGCCATTGGCATCCAGGGTCTTGCGCGCCGGCCTGGCATCGTCTGCGGCCTGCGGCAGCGCCATTGCGGTACCGGCCGAAACAACGGCCAGCACGGCCAGGGCGATCAGGGTCGGGGACTTCATCGGTGGTTCTCCTTGGCTGTGGCGCGGTCCGGCCACTTGCAGGGAACAAACGCGGGCACGGCAGCGGCGTTGACGCCGCGCCGTGCGGGTTCAGCCAGCAGCCGGGAACGCGATGACCATGAAGCCGGCCGACCACGCCCATGCGTTCCATGCGGGCGACCTCGCCGCGTCCTGCTGCTCCGTCCACGGCCAGCGTGCCCCCAGCGCATTGATCGGCGCTGCGTGCGTCCGCCCCCGCGACCGATGCCCCTGTGTCACGAAGCGGCATTCACCAGGTGCGAAACGGAACACCGCATCGGCGACGCCAGGGTGTACTTTGGGCGGACGGCGTCGCGGTCACACCAGGTGGTTCCAGCGACGCCGGCTTCACCTTTTCCCGATCGACCACCGACAGCTCCCCTCCCCGCGCAGCGGGACGGCCAATGCAGGCAATGGGCAACGATTCCTCCCACACCGACGACGACCTGCGCCTGTTCCAGACCGGCGGCCATCCGTGCGGCTACTGGCCCGAACGCGAAGCGCGCGACCTGGTGCTGGATCCGCGCGACCCGCGGCTGGCGACGATGTACGCCCAGGCGCTGGACTGGGGATTCCGCCGTTCCGGCGACCTGGTCTACCGGCCGCACTGCGCGCAGTGCCGCGCCTGCGTGGCGGTGCGGATCCCGGTGGAGGCGTTCGTGCCCGACCGCAGCCAGCGCCGCTGCCTGGCGCGCAATGCCGACGTGCAGGTGCGGATCGTGGCGGCGCAGCGCAGCGCCGAGCATTTCGCGCTGTACCAGCGTTACCTCGGTGCGCGCCACCGCGATGGCGGCATGGACGGCCACGGGCCGTCCGAGTTCGACCAGTTCCTGGTCGGCAGCTGGTCGGACACGCGCTTCATGGAGATGCGCACCACCGCCGCCGACGGCGCACCGGGCGCGCTGCTGGGCGTGGCGGTGACCGACCGCATCGCCCGCGGGCTGTCGGCGGTCTACACCTTCTTCGATCCCGAACATGCCGCACGCGGGCTGGGCACGCTGGGCATCCTGCGCCAGATCGAATGGGCACGCCGCGAAAAACTGCCGCACCTGTACCTGGGCTACTGGATCGACGGCCACGGCAAGATGGACTACAAGCGCCGCTATCGCCCGCTCGAAGCCTTCGACGGCCGCCGCTGGCGGGCGTTCGCCTGAGCGCATGCCACCGGCGCGTCATCGGCCGCGTGGCAGAATGACGCGATGCCTATCCGTCTTTTCGCCCCCTTGCTGGCCGCGGCCATGACCGTTCTCATCGCCGCCTGCAGCAGCACGCCTTCGCCCTCGGCCACCACGGCCGGGGCTTCCGCGACCAGCTTCCGCGTCGCCACCTACAACACCTCGCTGTACGACGACGCCGCAGGCGGGCTGGTCCGCCGCCTGCAGGCCGGCGATGCCGGGGCGCGCAGCATCGCCGCCGTGCTGCAGCAGGTGCGTCCGGACCTGGTCCTGCTCAACGAGTTCGACTACGACGCCGACGGCCGCGCCGCCGACCTGTTCCAGCGCGACTACCTGGAGCGTCCGCAGGACGGCGGCGGCGAGCCGCTGCGCTATCCGTACCGCTATCTCGCGCCGGTCAACACCGGCGTGCCCAGTGGACTGGACCTGGACCGCAACGGCACGGTCGGCGGCGAAGGCCGCGACCGCGGCAACGATGCCTGGGGCTACGGCCTGCACCCCGGCCAGTACGGCATGCTGGTGCTGTCGCGCTGGCCGATCGATGCGGCCACCGTGCGCAGCTTCCAGCTGCTGCGCTGGGCCGCGATGCCCGATGCACGGCGCCCGGTCGACCCGGCCACCGGCGGTTTCTGGCACGACGACGCGGTGTGGGCGCAGCTGCGGCTGTCGTCGAAGTCGCACTGGGACGTGCCGGTGAGCACTCCGCACGGCACCCTGCACTTCCTGGTCTCGCACCCGACCCCGCCGGTCTTCGACGGCCCCGAGGACCGCAACGGCGCGCGCAACGCCGACGAGATCCGGCTGTGGAGCGAGTACATCTCGCCCGGCCCCAGGCCGTGGCTGTGCGACGACGCCGGCCGCTGCGGCGGCCTGGCCGGCGATGCGCGTTTCGTCATCGCCGGCGACCTCAACAACGATCCGGTCGATGGCGACGGCCGCCACGAGGCCATCGTCGAACTGCTGGAGCATCCGCGCGTGATGCGGATGGCGACGCCGGCCTCCGCGGGTGGCGAGCAGACCGCACTTGCCTACGCGGACAAGGGCATGCTGCGGCGTGGCGCACCGGCGCACGTGACCGGCGACTTCGGCCCGCGCACCGGTGCGATGCGGCTGGACTACGTGCTGCCGTCCACCGGCTTCGCGCTGGCCGGCAGCGGCGTGTTCTGGCCCGCCTCCGATGCGCCCCACGCCGCGATCACCGAAGGCAGCGACCACCGCCTGGTCTGGGTCGACCTGCAGCCGTGACCGCCCTGCCGGGCGCACCGCCACCGCTGCCTGGCGCCGCCCCGCGCTGGCGGCAGGCGTTGATCCTCGGGGGCGTGTTCGCGCTCGCCGGCCCGGCCATCGCCGGACTGCTGCGGTGGCTGGTCGCCTCGGCCAGCATGCTCGCCAGCGGCGGGATGCCCTGGTACGTCGCGCTGAGCGCGGCATTGACCGGCGTGGCCGGCACGCTCGCCCACAGTGTCGTGCTCGGCGCGGTGCCTGCCTTCATCACCGGCTGCGTCGCGGGCTGGTGGCGGCCGCTGCTGTGGCGCTGGCAGAGCTGGCCGGCGCTCGGCCTGCTTGCCCTGCTGTCCGGCGCTGCGGGCCTGTCCCTGCTGCCGGGCCCGGTGCGGCACGGCGACCCGATGCTCGGCCTGGCCGGCATGGCCGCACCCACCTTCGTCGCCGGCACCCTGCTCGCCTGGCTGTGCCGTCCACGTCCTCCCGGACGTCACGGCTGACGCTACGCCCGGCCGATTGATCCTGATCAACGGCGGGCGCCTGGCGCCATGCTGCAATCGCAGCCATGAACGCCATTCCGATCGCCATCTCACAACGCGCCCAACAGATCCGCCAGGCGCTCCAGGGACTGAACGCCTCGAGTGCGGACATCGAGGCCGCCGCACTGATCTCGATCGACGGCCTGTTGATCGATGCGGCGATGCCTGCGGGCATGGACGAGGACAGGGTCGGCGCGATGTCCGCCGCGCTGCTGTCGCTCGGCGAACGCACCGCGCGCGAACTGGGCCGCGGCCGCCTCGAGCGCGTGCTGATCCAGGGCGAGCACGGCTACGTGATCATGACCGCCGCCGGCGACGAGGCGGTGCTGACGGTGCTGACCAAGGCCGAGGTCAAGCTCGGCCTGGCCTTCCTCGACATCAAGCGCGCCGCCCAGGCGCTGAGCCGCATCGTCTGACCCGCCCATGCATCCATTGACCGACATGGCGGTACCGGACGAGCCGCATCGCAGCGCCACGCTGACGCTCGACGACGGCAGCCGGCGCACCGTGCACTGGTGCGAGCGCGAGGTGCCGTATCCGGATGGCCGCCTGATCGTCTCGCGCACCGACCTGGATGGCGTCATCACCCACGCCAACGATGCCTTCGTCGAACTCAGCGGCTACACGCGCGAGGAACTGATCGGTGCGCCGCACAGCATCCTGCGCCACCCGGACATGCCGCGCGCGGCGTTCAAGGACCTGTGGGACACCCTGCAGGCCGGGTGCAAGTGGAACGGCTACGTCAAGAACCTGCGCAGGGACGGCGCCTGCTACTGGGTCTACGCCACCGCGCTGCCCAACGTGCGCGACGGCAAGGTGGTCGGCTACAGCTCGGTCCGGCGCAAACCCTCGCGCAGGCGCATCGAGGCGCTGCTGCCGCTGTACCGGCAATGGCTGGAGGCCGAGGCCGGCACCGGCGGAGCGGACGCATGACCCTGAACATGCTGGTCGCGCCGGACTTCGCGCCCGAACATTTCCCCGGCTGGTACATGCTCGGCACCGCCCTGCAGCAGCGCTCGGGCCTGCGCCTGCATCTGCTGATGCCGTCCAGTGCCGGCGAACAGGCCGGCATGCTGGCGCGCGACGAAGCGGACCTGCTGTACGCCAATCCCTTCGACGCCACCACCCTGATCCGCGAACACGGCTACCTGCCGTTCGCGCGGCCGCGCGGCCACTCGGACGAGATGGTGATCGCCACGGCCGCGGACTCGCCGCTGCACTGCGTCGAAGACCTCGCGCCCGGCTGCCGCATCGCCCTGACCGACAACCGCGACGTCAAACTGATCGGCCTGCGCCTGCTGGAACCGGCGGACCTGCAGGAAAGCGACATCGACTGGACGCCGACCAACAGCTACCAGGGCACCGCGCGGATGACGCTGAACGCCCAGGTCGACGCCGGCTTCTTCCTGGCCGCCGCGTTCCATTCGCTCGCGCGCATCACCCGCGACCGGATGAAGGTGCTGGTCGAGAGCCAGCTGCGCGACATCAGCCACGTCCTGCTGGCGCACCCACGCGTGGCAGGCGAACTGCCGGCGCTGGCCTCGGCACTGCTCGGCATCTCGCCGGAACGGACGGCCGACCTGGAGATCCTGCAGGCGCTGGGCCTGCCCGGCGGCTTCGAACCGATGTCGCGCGAGGACGCCGACTTCATGATCGACCTGATGGACACCCTGCTGGACTGAGCATGCCCAAGACTTCCGATGCGCTGGCCGCGCGTCGCGCCTTCCGCGCCCGCACCGGCGCGGTGGTGCGTGCCCCGCAGGATCCCGGCGCGCATCTGGCGCGGATCCACGCGGCGCTGCAGCTGGGCGACGTCGAACCGGTGCAGGGCGCGCTGGCCGACCTGTTCGTGGCCCTCCCGCGCGACGAGACCGCGATGCGCCAGGCCGCGCTGCAGCTGGCGGCCGCGCGCCTGCATCCGTACATGGCCGATGCCTTCGCCCGCAACGCCGGTCATGCCCTGGCCGCGATCACGCCGCTGGCCACGCGCTGGAGCGTGTTCGCGCACCCGTCGTCGGATGTGCCCGCCCGCATCCGCCGCGCCAGCCCGGACCATTCCCGGCGCATGGCGGCCGCGGTGGTGGACGCGCTGCTCGATGGCGACCCGATGCAGGCGCCGAAGATCGAAAGCGACTTCCTGGACCACTGCATTTCCTGCCAGGACAAGCTGGCCTTCATGCTCGCCACCCGCGACCTGCGCCGCCATGAAATCGCACTCGGCGACCGCTGGAGCCGCGTGGCCGCCTGGCTCGAAGGACACCGCACCGACGGCAGGCGGCAGACAGGCGAAAGCGCACCCGACACCGCCGCGAGCGGATGGACTCCATGAGCGATACCTCCCACGACCAGACCTGGCTGCTGCCCACCCCGCAGGGCGCGCTGCACGCGTTCTCGTCGCTGGACCCGACCCCGATGCAGCGGGCGATACAGGCGCTGCTTTCCGGCCCGCACGCCCTGCCCGTCGCCGACTGGCGCAGCCGCCACGACCATTCCGGGCGCATGCTGGAACAACTGCGCGAGCGTCAGTGGATCCAGACCCTGCGCCGCGAGGTGCCGGCACCGGACGTGCGCCTGGACGATTTCGCCCAGCACGTGATCGCGCCGCTGTCCGGCGAACGCCGCGCGGTGCTGGCGTCGGACAGCGGCTTCTGCCTGGGCCAGTCCGGCCTGACCCAGGACCTGGCCGAAACCCTCAGCGCCGCCGCCGCGGATTTCGCCAGCTTCGCCGAACGCCAGCAGGCGCGCGGCTGGGACGGCGCGCGCCACGTGTCCTTCTTCAGCGACGCCAACCTGCTGCTGCCGGACTGGTCGTTCGTCCCGTTCTGGGTCGACGGCAGCGGCTACTGGCTGATCCTCGCCGGCGAGCCGCTGCTCAACAACCTGGCGATGACCGAGCTGCTGTGGAGCATCCGCCTGGCCGGCGCACGGTTCGCCACACCGATCTGAGATGGTGACGCGCGAAGCACGCGGCTCAGGGATCGCGCCTGACCGGTAGTCGGCAGACCAGCGCCTGACGCAGCCCGATCGCCGCCGCGCTGTTGCTGTTGCCGTTGCTGTTGCCGTTGCCGTTGCCGTGATTCTGTTTTGGCTGCAGCTCGTGATCCACCCGAGCCGTAGAGCGAGCCGAGCATCGCAGCCCGATGCGGCCGGAGAGGCGCCCTTGTCTGAGCGCAGCGAGTTTGGGCGCCGTGCCGCATCGGGCGAGAAGCACAGGGAACCGACTGGCGCAGCCAGTCGGATCGCGTCCGGCGACGGCGGTTTTGGTTACTTTTGCCAAGACAAAAGTAACCCGCACGACAGTGCGGAAGCCGTCGCCCTGAAGCTCCTGCTTCAGCTGTTGCTTGTTCCAACACCATTCGAGCACAGCAGTGCAGCAGCTGAAGCAACAGCCAGAGCTTTCGCTCTCCCGCTGCGCGGGCGGGCGCGAGTCACTTTTCTTTGCTTGTGCAAAGAAAAGTAACCAAAAGAAAGCACAGCCGGTCCGCGAGCCGACGCGGCTTCGCCACGCCGGTTCCCTGTGCTTCTCGCGCGACAGGGGACGCTGCCCAAACTCGCTGCGCTCAGACAAGGGCAGCTCTTCGCCCCTGACGCGCTGCGATGCTCGGCTCGCTTCACGGCACCATGAAGTCAAAGGCGATGGAACTAGGCTGAAGCGGAACGCGAGAAGACCAAAAAAAGCAAAAATCAGGCCAGACCAAACCAAGCCAGCGCCAACTCAGAAGCCGAAGGCAACCGCAGAGGCAGAGGCAGAGGCGGCAGCATCCAGTCACCGCCTGACAGCCATCAACAAGTGTGCATCGCCCACGCCATCACGGCGCGGGCACCGGCGGTCACTCCGCCAGCGTGATCCCGATCGCCTCGGCCGCATCGCGCGCCACCGCCCGCGCGGCGTCGATGTCGCCGGCGCGCGCCAGGGTCACGCCGACGCGGCGGTGTCCGTCCACGCGCGGCTTGCCGAACAGGCGCAGCGCCGTGTCCGGCGCCTGCAGCGCGGCATCGACGTTGGAGAACACCGGCACGCCGTGGCCATGGGCCAGCAGCGCGCAGGACGCCGACGGACCGTTCTGGCGGATGACCGGGATCGGCAGGCCCAGGATCGCGCGCGCATGCAGGGCGAACTGCGGCAGGTCCTGCGAGACCAGCGTGACCAGGCCGGTGTCGTGGGGACGCGGCGAGACTTCCGAGAACCACACCTCGTCGCCCTTCACGAACAGTTCGACGCCGAACACGCCCCAGCCGCCCAGGTCGTCGGTGATCGCACGGGCGATGGCCTGCGCACGCTCCAGCGCCTTCGGCGACATCGGCTGCGGCTGCCAGCTCTCGCGGTAGTCGCCGTCGCGCTGCAGGTGGCCGATCGGCTCGCAGAACGCCGTGCCGGCGGCGTGGCGCACGGTCAGCAGAGTGATCTCGTAGTCGAAATCGATGAAGCCCTCGACGATGCAGCGGCCGGCACCGGCGCGACCGCCGGTCTGCGCGTACTCCCACGCGGCATCGACCTGCTCGGCGCCACGCACCGTGCTCTGGCCCTTGCCCGAGGACGACATCACCGGCTTGACCACGCACGGCACGCCAACCGCCGCGATCGCCGCGCGGTACTCCTCGACCGTGTCGACGAAGCGGTACGGCGAGGTCGGCAGGCCCAGGGTTTCGGCGGCCAGGCGGCGGATGCCCTCGCGGTCCATGGTCAGCCGTGCGGCGCGGGCGGTCGGGATCACCTTCTGCCCGTGTTCCTGTTCCAGCTGGACCAGGGTCTCGGTGTGGATCGCCTCGATTTCCGGGACGATCAGGTGCGGCTTCTCCTTCGCGATCAGTTCGCGCAGGGCGAAGGTGTCGAGCATGTCCAGCACATGGCTGCGGTGCGCGACCTGCATCGCCGGCGCATCGGCATAGCGGTCGGCGGCAATCACCTCGACCCCGAAGCGCTGCAGTTCCAGCGCGACTTCCTTGCCCAGTTCGCCCGAGCCGAGCAGCAGGACGCGGGTGGCATGGGGCGAGAGCGGCGTACCGAGCTGGGTCATGGCGGTGGTCCTGGACGAAAGGCCGCCATTTTATGGCGTGTCGCCGATGCTGCGCGCGTGCCGCGCGCGTCCGGCGGGGAGCGGACAGGGCCACCGGACGCCTCACCGCCATGTCGCGGCACTTGTGCGTGCAGCGAGGCGCACGCCTGCCATCGGTCAGGACGCGACCGGCAGACGGTCGCTGCGCCTGGCCCGCTGCCCGGCCTTGCTTGCCAGCGGCGCGCAGCGACAGAGGCCATGCCCGGAACCGGATGCATTCCTGTTCCGGGCAACGCCGTGCGGTGACGCCGCCGCGATCCCGGTCCTCGTTGCCGCCAGGGCCGGGCCCACAGCCGGGGGCGCCCGCCACTTGACACCTGATATCAAATTGATATCTTTCAATCCACACACGGAGACGCCCCATGAAAGAGCAGCCCATCGGTTCCCTGCCCGGCATTCCCCTCATCGGTGGCGCGGCGGTCGCCGCGCTCGTCGGCGTCTGGCTGTTCCGCAGCGGGGTGCTTGGCATCGCCCACGGCGGCGGCACGGCGGATACCGCCCTGGTGGTCGCAGGGCTGGTGATCGGCATCCTGCCGCTGCTCGCCCTGGCCGGCCTCTACACGATCCAGCCCAACCAGGCCGCGGTGCTGAGCCTGTTCGGCAAGTATGTCGGCACGGTCAAGGAGAGCGGCCTGCGCTGGAACAACCCCTTCTATTCCAAGCGCAAGGTCAGCCAGCGCGTGCGCAACTTCGAGAGCGGCAAGCTCAAGGTCAACGAGCTGGACGGCAGCCCGATCGAGATCGCCGCGGTGATCGTCTGGCAGGTGGTCGACGCATCGGAGGCGGTGTTCAACGTCGACGATTACGAGAGCTTCGTCCACATCCAGTCCGAGGCGGCACTGCGCGCGATGGCCTCCAGCTATCCCTACGACCAGCACGACGAGGGCCAGATCGCGCTGCGCAGCCATCCGCAGGAGATCTCCGAGCACCTGCAGGTGCAGATCGCCGAGCGCCTGGGCACGGCCGGCGTACAGGTGATCGAGGCGCGCATCAGCCACCTGGCCTACGCACCGGAAATCGCCCAGGCGATGCTGCAGCGGCAGCAGGCCAACGCGGTGATCGCCGCGCGCACCCGCATCGTCGCCGGCGCGGTGGGCATGGTCGAGATGGCCCTGGCCGAGCTGCAGAAGAACGATGTCGTGCAACTGGACGAAGAGCGCAAGGCGCAGATGGTCAGCAACCTGCTGGTGGTGCTGTGCGGCGACCGCGGCACCCAGCCGATCGTCAACGCCGGCTCGCTGTACTGACGGCGGCCGACGATGGACGCACTGGTGCCGCTGCTGCTCGCGTTGTCCGGCCTGCCCGCGCTAGGCGTCGCCGGCTGGACCGCGCGCCATGACGATCCGCGTTCGCGCGGCCTCGCCCTGCGCTGGGCCCTGGTCGGCCTCGCGATCCTGGTCGGCGCGATCGCGCTGTACTGGGCGGGTGCCGACCGCACCGCGGTCAACTGGGTGATCGGCGTGCTGGTGGTCGTGGTGAACGCGCTGGCGATCTCGATGCTGCTGTTCCTGCGCGGCCGTGGATCGGGACCGCGCCGGTGAGCGGCAAGGCGGAGAAGAAGGCCTACCCGCTGCGGATCAGCGCCGATGTGCTGAACGCCACCCAGCGCTGGGCCGACGACGAGCTGCGCAGCCTCAACGCGCAGATCGAATACGTGCTGCGCGACGCGCTGCGCAAGGCGGGCCGGCTGCCCAAGCCCGGCGACGACGAGGGAGACACGCAGCGATGAGTACCCGCTGGAAGTACCAGATCATCGAGATCAAGCCCGGCATCATGGGCGGCTTCAAGTCCGACGCGGTGCAGGAAGAACTGACCCGCCAGGGCCACCTCGGCTGGGAGCTGGTCCAGGTCATCGCCAACGGCCCGCTGGTGCCGATGATGATGGTCTTCAAGCGCCAGGACTGATCTCGGGGAGGCGTCGCCATGCTGCACTTCGTCCACCTGCTCGAACGCCGCTTCGGCGCCGGTGCGCCGCGCCGGATCCTGGCGATGGTCACGCTGTCGGCCCTCGCGCTGGCCGCAGGCCTCGCGCTGGCAGTGCGTTGAGGACGGCGGCGACATGGAGGCCATCCCGCGTTCCGGACCCGCCGCCACCGCACGCGACGACCTGAAGGTCGCCGCGGTCTGGGGCCTGCTGGCCGGCATGTCCGCGGCCGCGGTGATGCCCTACCTCGTGCAGCTGATGCCGGAGCGTTTCGCGGCCCTGCCGGTGCCGCTCGGCGTGCTTGCCGCCGCACAGGGCGTGCAGGCAGCGCTGCTGATCGGCCTGCTCGCCTGGCTCGGCCTGCGCATGGGCCACCGCGTCGGGCTGGGCAGCCCGCTGCTGCAGGCGTGGATCAATGCGCGGCCGCATCCCGGCTGGCGACGCCTGCGGCCGCTGCATGCGGCCCTGCTCGGCGTCGCGGCCGCCGCGCTGATCCTGCTGCTGGCCTCGCTGCTCGATCCGATGCTGCCGGACACCGCACGCGCGGCGGTTCAACCATCGGCATGGTCCGGCCTGCTCGCCGCGTTCTACGGCGGCATCGCCGAGGAACTGCAGCTGCGCCTGTTCCTGATGACCCTGGTCGCCTGGCTGCTGACCGGCCTGGGCCGGCGTGCGCCCGCCAGCTGGCAGGCCTGGACCGCCATCGCGATCGCCGCGCTGCTGTTCGGCATCGGGCACCTGCCGGCCGCCGCGGCGATCTGGGGACTGGATCCGATCGTGGTGCTGCGCACGCTGCTGTTGAACGGGATCGGTGGCCTGGCGTTCGGCTGGCTGTACTGGAGGCGCGGCCTGGAGATGGCCATGCTCGCGCACTTCTGCGCCGACCTCGCCCTGCACGTCGCCATTCCCCTGATCGCCCCCGGAGCCACCGCATGACCGACATCCACGATCCCCGCCTGCAGCTGGCACCGCCCGCCGAGCGTGCCTCGACCTGGCTGTTCCTGCTGAGCGTCGCACTGCCTGTCGCGATCACGGCCATCGCCCTGCTGCTCTCCACGCTCGATGCAGGCGAACTGCGCCTGATCGGCGACAGCCTGCCGCTGACCGCCGCGGTGTCGCTGGCCGGCGTCGCGGCGATCAGCCTCGCGGTGTGGTTCCCGCTCCACCGCGCCATGCACCGCCGGCACCTGCTGTCGACCTCCGCATCGCTGCAGCTGCACTCCACGTTCTACCGCTGCGAGGTGCCGCTGCAGGAGATGCAGCTGACGCGGGCGCGCCTGGTCGACCTGGACGAGCAGCTGGAACTGCGCCCGCGCAAGAGCAACGGCTTTTCCGTGCCCGGACTGCGCAGCGGCTGGTTCCGCGTCGGCGGCCGGCGCACCTTCGTCGCCATCGCCGATGGACGCCGCGTGCTCTGGATACCGACCAGCGGCAGACACGACCTGCTGATCGAACCGCGCGACCCGGCGAAGCTGCTGGAACGCCTGCAGGCGCTGGCACCGGCATCCAGCCGCACCTGACGCCACCTCTTCCATCCACCCGACACCCATCGCATGAGCCGCATCGACTCCACACCACCCACCCTGGTCGCCGCCGGCTCCGAGCCACGGCGCATGCTGTTCCTGCTGACCATGGCCCTGCCGATGGCGATGGTCGCCGCGCACTTCGGCATGGGCCGGCTGGCCGGCAAGTCCATGATCCTGGTCGCCGGCAGCCTGCCGCTGACCATTGCCGCGACGGCCGCCGGCGTGGCCGCGATCATGGGCGTGGCCTGGCGGGTCCTGGCGCACGCGATGGACCGCCAGGCGCTGCGCCTGGAACAGGGCGCGCTCGAGGTGCGCTCCGGCTTCCACCAGACCCGCGTCCTGCTGGCCGACATGCGCCTGGCGCAGGCACGCGTGGTCGACCTGGACGAACACATCAAGATGCTGCCGCGGTTCAAGCGCAATGCGTTCTCGGTGCCCGGCGGCTTCCGCAGCGGCTGGTACCAGCTGCGCAACAAGCGCAAGGCCTTCGTGGCGACGGCCGAGGGACGCCACGTGCTGTGGCTGCCCTGCGATGGCGACCACGACCTGCTGCTCGAGGTCCGCGAACCGCGCGCCGTCCTCGAACGGCTGCGCACGCTGGCGGGCGCAACGCACCGCGCCTAAGCTGACGCGATGCGCACCCCGCCCGTTCCGCTCCGCAGCCGCCTGCACAACACCGCCGAGATCGAACTGTGGCCGGCCGCCCTGCTGCGCGCGCGTGGCAACGCCGACGCGCGCACGCTGGCGCGCGCCGAGACCGTGCTGCGCCGCAAGCACGATGGCCGCTACCTGGCGGCGGTCCGTGCCGACGGCGTGCAGGCGCTGGTGCCGCGCCTGGCGCGCGAACCCGGACTGGACGCCGCACTCGACCTGCTCGACAGCGGACCGCACGTGCGCGCGCCAAGCCCCCTGCCCCTGCACCGGCTGTACGAACGCCTGCATGGTCTGGGGCTGAAGGCCGACGTCTACGCCGCGCGCACCGGCCTGACCCTGGTCGCGGAACCGGACTGGCTGGTGCTGGCCGACATCGACCGCTTCCGCCGCCCGCTGTGGCTGCTGCCGCAGGCGGCGCGCGCATGGCGGGCGATGCGCCGCAGCGCCGCCGCCGGGGGCGTCGTGCTGGACGCGATCTCCGGCTACCGCAGCCACGACTACCAGCTCGGCATCGTCGCGAGGAAACTGGCGCGCGGGCAGACGCTCGCGCACATTCTCACGGTCAACGCCGCGCCCGGCTACAGCGAACACCATGCCGGCGACGCCCTCGACATCGGCACGCCCGGCGAGCCACCCGCGGAGGAATCGTTCGAACGCACCGCCGCCTTCGCCTGGCTGCAGTCGCATGCAGGCCGCTTCGGCTTCGCCCTGAGCTACCCGCGCGACAATCCGCACGGCATCGTCTACGAGCCGTGGCACTGGCGGTTCCACCGCCGCATCGACGGACAGGCCTGACCCGACCACCGAAGCCCGCCATCGCTGGTTGCCCGCCCGCGCACAGGGACGACAGCGCGGGTTCCACCGGCAGCGTGGTCGCGCCCATGGCGATGGCGCTGCGCCGGTGCCGGGCCAACGCCCGGGCCGCCATCGCCGACACGCACCGGTCGACACGATCGCGCTGCCGGGCCGGACGTGGCGGAAGGCGAGCCGCCCCGTCGTGCGCCGCACGCCGTGCAGCCGCGACAGCGGCGATGCAACCGCAATCCGATGGACGCGCACCGGCCGATTGGCGCGCGCGATCCCGGCAGCCACGATCAGACGCCGCATCGCCCCTGACGGTCGCTTCCGTACGCTGCTGCGGGCCGGACAGCCGGCATCCGCCTGGCTCAATCCTGCGACCGGCTGGTCGGCGCCTTCGCTTCGCCAGAGAAATCGGCGATCCGCCACAGGTAGAGACTCGCGCAGGTGCGGTACGGCCCCCAGACTTCGCCACGCAACGCCAGCGCCTTCGGTGCAGGCATCGCCTCGAGCGCATCCACGCGCTGCAGGCCCTTGCGGATGCCGAGATCGTCGACCGGCAGGATGTCGGGCCGGCCAAGCCGGAACATCAGCATCATCTCCACCGTCCAGCGGCCGATGCCACGGATCGGCACCAGCGCATCGACGATGGCATCGTGGTCCATCAAGGCCATCCGCCGCAGGTCGGGGATCTCGCCGCGCGCCGCGCGGGCGGCCAGATCGCGCAGGGCCAGCGCCTTGTTCGCGGAGACGCCGCAGGCGCGCAGCACCGCATCGTCCACCCGGCCGAGCGTGTCGTGGTGCAGGCGCGGGCTGCCGATCGCCTGCTCGACGCGCCCGACGATGGTCGACGCGGCCTTGCCCGACAACTGCTGGAACAGGATCGCGCGCGCCAGCGCGTCGACCGGATCGAAGCGCCTGCGCCAGCGCGGCGCGGCCGGCAAAGGCCCCAGCCGCTTCATCCACGCGCCGAGCGCCCTGTCGACCCGGTGCAGATGCGCGTGCGCGGCCTCGAGGTCGAACCCGCGCGCATGCCGCGCCATGTTCAGCGCCTCAGCATCGCGATGGCATAGGCCAGCCAGCTCGCCATCAACAAGGTGCCGCCGGTCGGCGCCAGTCGCGTGGGCCAGCCCAGCAATGCGCCACCCACCAGGCTGCCGGCGAACAGCAGCGTTCCCAGCAGCAGGCCGGCCAGCGACCAGCGCACCAGCCCCGTCGCCTGCCGCGCGAGCACCGCCAGCACCGCGCCATGGCCGAAGGCGTACAGGCCGGCGGTCTGCAGGTTGGACCGCGCATGCGGATCATCGACGCCGTGCGAGGCATAGGCCGACAGGCCGATCGCCAGTGCCGCCAGCACCGCTCCCGCCGCGGCAAGCGATGCCGACGCCGCTCCGTTCCACCGATCCTGCATGCCCGCCCCGCTGCCATGTCGCGTGAGCGGAGCTTAGGCCATCGACCGGCCCTCTGCAGCCGATGCCACGCCCGGCATGCGCACAAACGAAAGGCGCCGCTTGCGCGGCGCCTTCGTGGTCGGCCTGTGCGGCCGAGGCCGCGCGATGCCGTCCTGCTTACTTGATCGCCCAGTAGACGTCGTACTCGCCTTCGGCGGTGAACGACTTGTCCAGGCCGCCCTTCCAGGCTTCGTACGGACGGTCGACAACCTCGTAGCCGTTGGTGGTCGCCCAGGCGCGGACCGCATTGCGCACCGCGTCCAGCTCGGCCATGAAGCCGGTGTAGGAGGCGAAGGCGTAGCGGCGCGGCTGGGTGCGCACGTACTCGACCGGTGCACCGGCCGGGATGGTGACGTTCAGCGGCTCGCCTTCGGCAGCGACCGGAGCGGCCGACACCGGAGCGGCGGCAGCGGCGTCATCGCCCTCGGCCGGTTCGACCGTGGCGGCCGGAGCCGGGCCGGCACCCTTGCGACGGACCGGAACGGCGACGTCGAAGGCGTACTTCTCGGCACCGAAATCGGTGGTGATGATGCGCACCGGACCGGCGGCTTCCAGGTTGCTGGCATCGAGCGTGCGCTTGATCCATTCCTGGTTGTTCTTGATCGACTGCTTGATCGCGTCGTTGCTGCGGTCGATGTTGCCCGCGTTGACGACCAGCAGGTCCTCGGCCGGCACGTCGACGATCTTGAGATCGGTCAGCGGCACGTCCGGGTTGCGGTAATCGAAGTTCGGCACGGTCGCCAGCATGTTGCTCATGCGGCTCAGGCCCAGCTTCAGGTCGTCGCCGACGTGGCGGTTGACGTACAGGCCCGCGTAACGGCCGAACAGGTCGAAGCCGTAGGTCACGTCGTAGGTCTGGGTGATCTTGACGTTGCGGTTGTTGCGGCCGGTCGGCTCGAGCAGGAACTGGGTGACCTTGTCGCTGCCCTTGCGCTCGTCGTCGATCTTGATGACGACCTTCTCGTTCGGGATGCTTTCGGTGATTTCCCAGCTGCCCTTGCCGATCTGGCCGAGCTGGGAGGTGTAGTCCAGACGGGCGCCGACGCCGGACTCGGCACCGGACACGTTCAGCTGGACGCGCGGATCACGCAGCACCAGCGGATTCCAGTCCTTGAACCGGCGCAGGTTGTTCACCGTGTCGTACACGATGGTCATGCGGCGATTGGTCTCGACGCTCTCGGAAATATGACGCTTGGACGGCAACACGATGCCGACGACCAGGAACAGGACAGCCACGATCCCCAAGGCGATCAGGAACTCGATAATGCGGGTCATTCAGGAGTCTCCGGGGCCGATTCCACGGCAAGGTTGACGATGCGAAACGCGAATCCTAGCAGGCTTCGCCCGCTTGGGGCACCGTTCAGCGGCGCATGAGGGGAAACAAACGGAATTCTTACAAAAATCCGCAACTTGCTGTCCCGGGACACGGCGAGCGGATCGGCCTCGGGCGCGGAACTCCAGGGCCGCCATCAATCATGCCCGGGCCGCGCAGCGTCGATGGATCGGCGACGCAGGATGTCCACGCGATGCCCGCGTCGAGCAGACCATGAGCGCACGCGGCCTGCCGGGCGCGCCTCGCGCGGCAGCGAACGCCCGCCGTGCTGCGGCGGGCGGGACATCCTGCCAGTCAGACCAGCTGCAGCTCGAAGGCCTTGAGCACCGCACGGGTGCGGTCGCGGACACCGAGCTTGGACAGGATGTTGGACACGTGGTTCTTGATCGTGCCCTCGGCCACGCCCAGCGAATTGGCGATTTCCTTGTTGGAGAAACCGCTGGCCATCAACCGCAGGATCTCGGTCTCGCGGTCGGTCAGCGGATCGGGGCGATCCAGGCTGACGAACTCGTTGCGCATGTGCTCCAGCCCGGACAGCAGCCGCTGGGTCACCGCCGGCTGCACCAGCGAACCGCCGTCGGCGACCGTGCGGATCGCGCCGACCAGCTGCTCCAGCGAAACATCCTTGAGCAGGTAGCCCTTGGCGCCGGCCTTCAGCCCGGCCAGCACCAGCTGGTCGTCGTCGAAGGTGGTCAGGATGATGGTCGGCGGCAGCGTGCCGGCGCGCGACAGCATCTGCAGCGCCTCCAGGCCCGACATCGCAGGCATGCGCATGTCCATCAGGACCACGTCCGGGTTGATCTGCGGAATCAGCTCCACGGCCTGGCGGCCGTCGGCGGCCTCGGCCACCACCTCGATCCCGCCGTCGAGCGCCAGCAGGGACCGGATCCCCTGGCGCACCAGGGTCTGATCGTCGACCAGACAGACTCTGATCATGGGTGTACTCCTTCGGCGGCCATCCGGGCCGGACTGATGACGGGAATGGACAGGCGCAGCTGGAAGCCGGCGCCGCTGCGGGTCTGGATCTCGAGTACGCCGCCGCACTGCTGGACGCGCTCGTGCATGCCGCGCAGGCCGTTGCCGGGGACCAGGCCATCGGTGCCATGCCCGTCGTCGCGCGCATCGAGCACGATGGTGCCGGACTCGCGCCGGACCCGGATCCACAGCCTGCGCGCGCCGGCGTGGCGCACCGCGTTGGTGATGATTTCCTGGGTGCAGCGCAGGACCACATGGGCGCGCTCGGGGTCGTCGATGGCCAGCGGGGACTCGACCTGCAGGTCGATCTCCAGCGCCGGCACGTGGTCGGCCAGCGGCCGCAGCGCCGCCTCCAGGTCGATGCCGCCGCTGTCGCGCAGCTGGCTGACCGCCTCGCGCACGTCGGTCAGCAGCAGCTTGGCCAGGGTATGGGCCTGGCGGACGTGTTCCTGGGCACGGCCCTCGGTCATGTGTCCGGCGACTTCCAGGTTCAGGCTCAGGGCGGTCAGATGGTGGCCGAGCAGGTCGTGGAGTTCGCGTGAGATCCGGGTGCGTTCGTTCACCCGGGCGCTTTCGGCCAGCAGCGCGCGGGTGGCCCGCAGTTCCGCGTTCAGCCGGCGCTGCTCGTCGCGGGCCTGGGCCTGCTGCTTGGCGACCAGGCTGGTCACGTAGATGAACATCGAGAAGCCGCCGTACAGCAGCGACTGCATCAAGGCCTCGAACAATGGCATGCGGAACACGCCGTAATAGATCGGCAGCACCGCCAGCTGGCTCAGCAGCAGCAGCAGCACCCCGGAAGCCGCCGGCAGCAGCCACGGGATCACACCGGCGGCGACCATCAGCAGGATGCTGCCCAGGCCGGATCCGTTGAAGTAGCTCACCGCCAGCGCGAACACGGTCAGCACCAGCAGCAGCAGCCGGTCGTGCCAGCTGGCCGGGCCATGGCCCAGGCCGCGGGTCAGCCACCAGTAGCTGAGGCCGAACCCCAGGTAGCAGGCGAACAGCCAGGTCGGGCGCAGGCCTTCGGCGGCCAGCTCGAAATCCTCGATGCCATAGGCCGGCACGTACTGCGAATAGACCAGCGGCACGCCCACCATGGCCCAGGTGAACAGGCCGGCGTAGCGGAGAAGGCGGGTATGGCTGAAGCGTCCGAACATGACGCATCTTAAGGCCCGGCGGGCGGGGCGCGTCGCGGGACGGAAGTCATGCCTGCAGCTGACCGGCCAGGGGCACGGAACCGTGCATGGAGGCGGGCCGGCCGTGCGCTCTATGCGATAATCCGCGACTGGTCACCCACCGACCGCCGACTCGCCACCCACGGAGGCCCGTTCCATGTCCATCGTCATCCGCGACGTGCGCGAACACGAACTGGACGCGGTCCTGGCCCTGAACAACAACGCAGGCGACGCGATCCTGCCGCTGGACCAGGACAAGCTGCGAGGCTTCTTCGAGGAAGCCGAGTACTTCCGCATCGCCGAGCGCGACGGCAACCTGGCCGGCTTCCTGGTCGGCTTCGGCAGCGACAGCGGCCACCAGTCGAGCAATTTCGACTGGTTCAGCGGGCGCTACCCCCACTTCTTCTATATCGACCGGATCGTGGTCGCCAGCCGCCGTCGTGGCGGTGGCGTCGGCCGCGCCTTCTACGCCGATGTCCAGAGCTATGCCGAACTACGCTATCCCCACCTGTGTTGCGAAGTCTTCCTCGACCACGGCGCCGACCCCGCCCTGCTGTTCCATGGCAGCTTCGGCTTCCACGAGGTGGGCCAGAACGTGATGCCCGATGTCGATGTCCGCGCCAGCATGATGATGAAAGAACTGTGCAGCTACGCCTGGGTCCGCGAGACCTATGGCGACAACCTGCCCGACCTGCCCTGGGTCGGCCGCCCCCACCGCCAGTCCGCCGGCGCCGTCCGCGCCACGGGGAGCTGACGTGGCATTGGCGACGACGACCGATTACGAACAGGCAGGCGAACTGAAGATCGGCCAGGTGGGGATCGCGAACCTGCGCGTCCGCACCCTGGATGTCGAGCAGCTGGTACGCGAGATGCGCGAGCGGGTCGAGCGCGCGCCCAAGCTGTTCGGCCGCGCGGCGGTGATCGTCGATTTCGGCGGCCTGTCGCAGACCCCGGACCTGGCCACCGCGCAGGCCCTGATCGACGGCCTGCGCGACGCCGGCGTGCTGCCGGTCGCCCTGGCCTACGGCACCCGCGACAACGACGCCCTGTCCGAACAGCTCGGCCTGCCGGTACTGGCCAAGTTCCGCGCCCAGTACGAACGCACCGAGCCGGCCCCGGCCCCGCCGCCGCGCGAACCGGCGCCCGCGCCGCGTGCGCTGGCCCCGGCGCGTCCGGCCGAGCCGCGCCAGCCCGGCCGCGTTCAGAAGACCAATGTGCGCTCCGGCCAGCAGCTGTACGCCCAGGACTGCGACCTGACCGTGCTGTCCACGGTCGGCGCCGGCGCCGAGGTCATCGCCGACGGATCGATCCACATCTACGGCAGCCTGCGTGGACGCGCGCTGGCCGGCGCCAACGGCAACCAGAACGCACGCATCTTCTGCCGCGATTTCCAGGCCGAGCTGGTGGCCATTGCCGGCAACTACAAGGTGCTGGACGATATCCCGGAGAACCTGCGCGGCAAGGCGGTGCAGGTCTGGCTTGAAAACGACCAGCTGAAGCTGGCCGCACTCGATTGATCCCCCGCGCGCCGGCCCCCGCCAGGCGCGCGCCCCACTGCATGCAGCGCGAGGAGAGTTCCATTGGCTGAAATCATCGTAGTCACTTCCGGCAAGGGCGGCGTGGGAAAGACCACGTCCAGCGCCAGCATCGCCTGCGGCCTCGCCCGCCGCGGCAAGAAGGTCGCGGTCATCGACTTCGACGTCGGCCTGCGCAACCTCGACCTGATCATGGGCTGCGAGCGCCGCGTGGTGTACGACTTCGTCAACGTCGTCCACGGCGAAGCGACCCTCAAGCAGGCCCTGATCAAGGACAAGCGCTTCGACGGCCTGTTCGTGCTGGCCGCCTCGCAGACCCGCGACAAGGACGCGCTGACCCAGGACGGCGTCGAGAAGGTCCTCAAGGACCTGGCCGCCGACGGCTTCGACTACATCATCTGCGACTCGCCGGCCGGCATCGAGAAGGGCGCGTTCCTGGCCATGTACTTCGCCGACAAGGCGGTGGTCGTGGTGAACCCGGAAGTGTCCTCGGTGCGCGACTCCGACCGCATCATCGGCCTGCTCGACTCCAAGACCCGCAAGGCCGAGAACGACCAGGGCGGCGTGCCGGCCTACCTGCTGCTGACCCGTTACAGCCCGGGGCGCGTGGAAGGCGGCGAGATGCTGTCCATCAACGATGTCGAGGAAGTGCTGGGCCTGAAGGCGGTCGGCGTGATTCCCGAATCCGGCGCCGTGCTCAACGCCTCCAACAAGGGCGAGCCGGTGATCCTGGATGCCGAATCGGAGGCCGGCCAGGCCTACGACGACGCGGTCGCCCGCCTGCTCGGGGAAGAACGTCCGCTGCGCTTCACTTCCCTGGAGAAGAAGGGCTTCTTCAGCAAGCTGTTCGGAGGGTGAGCATGGGACTGTTCGATTTCCTCAAGGCGAAGAAGACCACGGCCGAGACCGCCAAGAACCGGCTGCAGATCATCATCGCGCAGGAGCGCAACCAGCGTGGCGGCCCGGATTACCTGCCGCTGCTGCAGCGCGAGCTGCTCGAGGTGATCAAGAAGTACGTCAACATCGACGCCGACGCGGTCAAGGTCGACCTGGTCAAGGATGGCGAGCACGACGTGCTCGACATTTCGGTCGCGCTGCCCGACGGCCCGAACAACGACTGACCGCTCGCCGGGCCGCCATGCGCGGCCCGGTCGCTTCCGCATGGACGACGCTTCCGAAACGCCCTCGCCCGCGGTCACCCGCCTGCGCGACATCGCCGTGGGCGACGCCGCCGCGCTGCTGGCCGAACACGCGCTGCAACTGGTGATGGTCGAGGACGACGCACCGATCCCCGGCAGCTACTGGGGCGCGCCCGAGGCCGGCATCATCGCCAGCACCGTCTACGCGCGCGGCGACACGCCGGTGCATTCGCTGCTGCACGAGGCCTGCCACCTGATCGTGCTGCCGCCCGAGCGCCGGGCGCTGGTCCATACCGATGCCACCGATTCGGTCCCCGAGGAGGACGCGACCTGCTTCCTGCAGATCGTGCTGGCCGGGCGCCTGCCCGGTGTCGGCAGCGAACGGCTGATGGCCGACATGGACGCCTGGGGCTACACCTACCGGCTCGGCTCGACCAGGGCGTGGTTCGAGCAGGACGCCGACGACGCACGCGCCTGGCTGGCCGAACGCGGATTGCCGGTCGCCTAGCACCGCTGGCCGAACATCCACGCGCGCTGCACTGCCGGCATCGCGTGGATAGCGGCAAACGCGAGGATCGCTCGCCTGACGCGGCCCGCCTGTAGCCCGGGCCTGCGCCGGCGGATACCACGCCCCCTGTCAAACGACACCGCCGCAGGCCCGTTCCTGCGGTTGGTGCAATCCGACCTGCTGTCGACACTTGACCGGTGAACCGGCGTTATCGCCGGGGGCCACGGGCGGCGCGCGGCGCTAACGCATTCGCAACGGCACTCCGACCGGCTTCCGACAGGGCGATGCGGAGCATGGCGCGACATTCCCGCGCATGCCTGCCCGATGGCGCCCTCCCGCATTCAACGCACCACCCGAAGCGCGTCCCGCCCCAGACCCGGGTTTCTGGCGCGCCATGCCGGCATACCGCTGGCAGGACTGGCACTGGCCAGCCTGCTGCTGATCGGATTGAACGGCGACCAGTGGCTGGCCGACGCCCTGTTCCGGCTGGAGGGCGGGCGCTGGACGCTGCGCCACGCATGGGCCACCGAACAGCTGCTCCATCGTGGCGGCCGACTGCTGAGCGGCCTCGCCTGGCTGGCCGTCGTGCTGCTCTGGCTGCAGGCGTGCCTGCAACCGGCCGGCGTCGCGCTGCGCCGCCCGCTGCTCTACCTGTGGCTGGCCGTCGCGCTTGGCAGCGGTGCGGTCTCGGCGGCGAAACAGCTGACCGGCGTCCACTGCCCCTGGGAACTGGCCCGTTACGGCGGCGCATACGGTTTCACCGGCCTGTTCGATGCCGGCTCCGCTGGCAGCCCGCGAGGAACCTGCTTTCCGGCGGGCCATGCCAGTGCCGGCTATGCCTGGGTGGCGCTGTACTTCGCCGCCCTGCTGCACAGGCCGCGATGGCGCCGGCACGGCCTGGCCATCGGCCTCGTCGCGGGGCTGGTCTTCGGTATCGCGCAGCAACTGCGCGGCGCCCATTTCCTGTCGCATGACCTGTGGTCGCTGGCGACCTGCTGGCTGGCATCGCTGGCGCTGTTCCTGTGGATGCCGAAACCGGACACGGATGCCCCCGCGCCCGCGCATCGCGACCAGGCGGCGCAGGCATGAGCGCCTGGCCGTCGCAGGGTGCGACCTTCCCCGCCATCCGCCGCTGGCTGGCGGCGCTCGGACGCTGGCGGCCCCTGCTGAGCACCGAAACCCTGATCCTGGGCACGGCCCTGTTCTTCACCCTGGCCTGCAACGGCCTGTTCTGGCGCAGCGCCATGGCGGCACATCCAGGCGATCCGCGCCTGGCGGCCGCCCTGTTCCTGATCCTGCTCGGTGCGCACGCCCTGCTGCTCGGGCTGCTGGTGTGGCGCTGGAACGCCAGAGCGATGACCGCCCTGCTGCTGGTGACCGCCGCCCTGGCTGCTCATTACATGGGGCGCTACCACCTCTACCTGGACGCGGACATGCTCCGCAACGTCCTGGCCACCGACCGCAAGGAATCGCGCGAACTGCTGTCGGTCACGCTGCTGCCATCGCTCGCCCTGCTGGCCGCCGTTCCGATCGCGCTGCTGTGGCGCCTGCGCCTGCGCAGACCTGGCTGGCGACGGGCGCTGGCGCAGCGGACGGGGTTGCTGCTGGCGGCGCTGGCCCTGCTGGCCGGCGGCACCATGCTGGCATTCCAGGACGTGTCATCGCTGCTGCGCAACCAGCGCGAGATCCGCTACCTGGCGACGCCGGCCAACGTCCTGGTCGGCCTGCCGCGCGCGCTGCGCAGCGGCGCCGCCGATCACCAGGCCAGGCTGCCGATCGGAGCGGATGCGCACGCCGCGGCGCGTGCGACCACCGCCAGACCGCGCCTGCTGGTCATCGTGGTGGGGGAGACCGCGCGCGCCGCGAACTGGGGCTTGAACGGCTACCGCCGCCAGACCACCCCGGAGCTGGCGGCCACCGGCGTGATCAACTTCTCCGACATGCACGCCTGCGGCACCGCCACCGAAATCTCCCTGCCCTGCATGTTTTCCCCGTGGGGGCGGCACGCCTACGACGCGGCCAGGATCCGCGGCCACCAGTCGCTGCTGCATGTGATCGAACACGCGGGCATCTCGACCCTGTGGCGCGACAACCAGTCCGGCTGCAAGGGCGTGTGCGACGGGCTGGCGACCGAACGCCTGGACGATGCCCATGTCCCGGAATGGTGCAGCGGCGGGCGCTGCATGGACGGGATCCTGCTGCAGGATCTGCCGGCCCGGGTCCGCGCACACCGCGGCGACAGGGTCGTGGTCCTGCACCAGCTGGGCAATCACGGCCCCGGCTATCACGCGCGCCATCCGGCCGCGTTCCGCCGCTTCGTGCCGACCTGCGACAGCGACGACCTGGGCGACTGCAGTCGCGAACAGATCGTCAACAGCTACGACAATGCACTGCTCTACACCGACCACGTCCTGGCCTCCACCATCCGTGCGCTGGCCGGCATGGACGACTACGACACCGCCCTGCTGTACGTTTCCGACCATGGCGAATCGCTTGGCGAGAACGGCCTGTACCTGCATGGCATTCCGTACGCGATCGCGCCCCGGGAACAGACCGGGGTGCCGATGGTGATGTGGTTCTCGGCCGGGTTCGCCGCCGATCGCGGGCTGGACCTGGCCTGCCTGCGCGACCGGGCCACCCGGCGGGCCGAGCATGACGACCTGTTTTCCTCGGTCCTGGGGCTGCTGCGCATCCAGACGGGCCTGTACGAGCGCGGCCGCGATCTTTTCGCCGGCTGCGCACCGCCGGCCTGAGCGGGATCGGAGGCGCCTTCCCGCTCCACTTGCAGGCCAGCGGCGGCCCCACTAGCCTGCCCGCACTGCATTCCACCGGGGAACCCTCGTGAACCATCGCCACCTGCTGCTGTCGCTCGCCATCGGTGCGGGCCTGCTGTCGCTGTCCGCCTGCAAGAAGGAGCCGACGCCCGACGCGGCGCCGACCGGCACCACCGCCGCGAGCGGCGAGACCGCAGACCAGTTCGTCGCCCGGATCAATGACGAATTCAGGGCCGCCTTCCCGGAAATGACCTCGGCCCAGTGGCTGTCGTCGACCTACATCAACGAGGACAGCCAGCGCATCGCGGCCAAGAGCAACGAGCGCGGCCTGGCCCAGTTGAACGCCTGGATCGAGGAAGCGAAGAAGTTCGAGGGCCAGCCGATGTCGGACGACAGCAGGCGCACGATCGCGCTGCTGAAGCTGATGACCTCGATGCCGGCGCCGAAGGACCCGGCCAAGCTGACCGAACTGACCACCCTGGCCGCGAAGATGGAAGGCGCCTACGGCTCCGGCGCCTACTGCACCGGCGAAGGCGATGCGAAGCAGTGCCGCCAGCTGGGCCAGCTGGAGGACGTGCTGCGCAGCAGCCGCGACTACGGCGTACAGCTGGACGCCTGGCAGGGCTGGCACACCATCGCCCAGCCGATCCGCCAGGACTACGTGCGCTTCGCCGAACTGGTCAACGAAGGCGCGAAGGAACTCGGCTATGCCGATACCGGCGCGATGTGGCGCAGCGGCTACGACATGCCGCCCGAACAGATCGCCGCCGAAACCGACCGCCTGTGGGACCAGGTCAAGCCGCTGTACGAGCAGCTGCACTGCTATACCCGCAACAAGCTCGAACAGACCTACGGCGTCGAGCGCGGCCAGGTCGCCGGCGGCCTGCTGCCGGCGCACCTGCTGGGCAACATGTGGCAGCAGGACTGGGGCAACCTCTGGGACATCCTGCAGCCGTACCGGAACGCCGGCAACCTGGACATCAGCGCCGCCCTGGAAAAGCAGTACCAGCAGGACCTGAGCGCGGCCCTGGCCAAGCGCGGCGGCGGCGCCACGGTGCAGGCGAAGTTCGAGGCCGAACGCGAAGCGCAGCTGCTGATCGCCAAGCAGATGACCGAGCGCGCGCAGGATTTCTACACCTCGCTCGGCATGCCCAAGCTGCCCGACAGCTACTGGACCAACAGCCAGTTCATCAAGCCGCTGGACCGCGACGTGGTCTGCCACGCCAGCGCCTGGGACATGAACATGGCCGGCGACGTGCGCACCAAGATGTGCATCAAGCCGAACGAGGAAGACTTCACCACCATCTACCACGAGCTGGGCCACATCTATTACGACCTGGCCTACAACGTGCAGCCGCCGATGTTCCAGGGCGGCGCCAACGACGGCTTCCACGAGGCCATCGGCGACACCATCGTGCTGGCGATGACGCCGAAGTACCTCAGCTCGATCGGCCTGGTCGACACGCCCACCGAAAGCCACGAGGCGGTGATCAACAACCAGATGCGCATGGCCCTGGCCAAGGTCGCCTTCATGCCGTTCGGCCTGATGATCGACCGCTGGCGCTGGGGCGTGTTCGACGGCTCGATCGCGCCGGACCGCTACAACCAGGCCTGGTGGGAACTGAAGGCGCGCTACCAGGGCGTGGCCCCGGTCAGCGCGCGCGGCGAGGAATTCTTCGACGCCGGCGCCAAGTACCACGTACCGGGCAACACCCCGTACACGCGCTACTTCCTGTCGCACGTGCTGCAGTTCCAGTTCTACAAGTCGCTGTGCGAAGCGTCCGGCCACACCGGCCCGCTGTACGAATGCTCGTTCTACGGCAACCCGGAAGCGGGCAGGAAGTTCTGGACCATGCTGCAGACCGGTGCCAGCCAGCCGTGGCAGGCCACGCTGAAGGAACTGACCGGCAGCGAGCAGATCGACGGCGGCGCCGTGCTCGAATACTTCGCCCCGCTGCAGGAGTGGCTGAAGCAGCAGAACCAGGGCAAGCAGTGCGGCTGGCAGACCACGGCCACCGCACCAGCCGCCGCGCCGGCACAGCCGGGCGCGTGATCGCGCTCCGGCACGTTGCAGCGGCCGCCGTCCTGGCGGCCGCCTGCGCCTTGGCCACGGGCGCGCACGCGGCGACGCGGATCGACCTGCTGGTCCGCGGCGCGGCGGTCCTGGACATCGACAGCGGCCAGTGGCGTGCCGGCCAGGCGCTGGCGATCGACGCCGGCCGCATCGTCGCGGTGCTGCCCGAGGGCGATGCCGCGCGCTACGCACCGCAACGCACGCTCGATGCCGACGGGCGCTACGCGATTCCCGCGCTGTGGGACATGCACGTGCACTTCGGCGGCGGCGCCGAGGTGGTCGAGGACAACCTCGACCTGCTCCCGCTGTACGTCGCGCATGGCATCACCGGCGTGCGCGATGCCGCCGGCGACCTGGCCGACGACGTGCTGACCTGGCGCGACCAGGTCGCGCGCGGCGAACGCCTGGGCCCGCGCATCTTCACTTCAGGCCCCAAGCTCGAGGGCCTCCGCCCGATCTGGAAGGGCGTGCTCGAAGTCGGCTCCGAGGCCAACCTGCAGCGCGCGCTGGACACGCTGCAGGACAGGCGCGTCGACTTCGTCAAGATCACCGACAACACCCTGAGCACCGAACTGTTCCTGCAGGCGCTGCGCGAGGCCGACCGGCGCGGCCTGAAGACCTCCGCCCACGTGCCATACCGGCTCGCCATCGACGAGGCCAGCGCCGCCGGGCTGGATTCGATCGAGCACCTGGACTACGTGTTCAAGGCCGGTTCGCCGCTGGAAAAGCCGCTTGGCGAGGCGATCGCCGCCGGCGACACCAACGCACGCGAAGCGTTCGAACAGTGGAACGCCAGCTTCGACCCGCAGCGCGCGCTCGCAACCTATCGGCGCCTGGCGCAACGCGGCACCGTGGTCGTGCCCACGCTCAACGGCAGCCATGTCGTCGCCTATCTCGACCAGGACGACCACGCCGGCGACGATTACCTGAAGTACATCGGCCCCGGGCTGGAAGCCACCTATGCCTGGCGGGTCGAGCGCGCGGCCAAGGACGCGCCGGCCGAGATCGAACGTCGCCATGCACGCTTCGAGACCGTCGCCCGCACCACCCTGCCCCTGCTGCAGGAAGCGGGCGTGACCGTGCTGGCCGGCACCGACGCCGGCTACCTCAATTCATTCAACTATCCCGGCATCGGCCTGCACCAGGAACTGGCCCTGCTGGTGCGCTACGGGATCACCCCGTTGAACGCGCTGCGCGGCGCGACGATCGAGGGCGCGCGTTTCCTGGGCCGGGAACGCGAGCATGGCAGCCTGGAGGCCGGCAAGGTCGCCGACGTGCTGCTGCTCGAGGCCGATCCGCTGCAGGACATCGGGGCCACGCGCAGGATCCATGCGCTGGTGATGCGTGGCGAGGTGTTCGACCGCGCGCAGCTGGATGCCCTGCTGGAGGGCGTGGCCGCACGCGTCGCCGCAAGGCGTGCGGCGCTGCCGGCCAGCGACTGAGACGCCCGCCGCCCGCCCTCGCGTGGCGGCAAGCGCCCGCGCCGTGGCGCAAGCGCCTGCAATGAAACCGTCGACGCGCATCGACACCCGGCCGGGCACCGATCAGCGGGGCGACGCGGGCCGGATCGGGCGCCCGGATGCCGGGAGCCCGATACCTGCATCCGGCCTCAGTCGACGCCGAAGTCGAAGTAGTTGCCCGACGCCGGGGCCTGGCCGAAACCGCTCGTCTGGGCGGGGCCGGCCGATGCCACCAGCGCGTACTCGCCGGCGACCAGATCCTGGGTCGGCGTGATGCGATAGACGGTGTGGCCCGCCGGCGCACCAGCCTGGCTCGGGGCCTGGGTGATGGTGGTGGCGATGAGGCGGTCGGGATGGATGCCGGTGGAGTAGCTGAAGCCACCGCCGCCGGCGATGCTGACCTCGCGGGTCCCGTTCTTGCGCGGCTCGAACCGGGCCAGGGTCACGTAGCCGTCGGGGCGGGCATTGCTCGGCACCGCCACGTCGAAGGACGGACGGTTTCCGGTGCGCAGCTGCGCCTGCACGCCGGGCAGCGCGGCGTAGGTCGCGGCGCCGCCGAACCCGAGCGCGCGCACGGCGGTGCGCATGGTGCCCGCGGTGTAGTGCATGTTGACGCGCTTGCCGCCGTCGACCATGACCACCTGGCCGACGCCGACCGGACCGGCCGGACCGGCACTGGCTGCCGCGCCGGACGCGCCTGCGCCACCGGCGGCGACCATCGCCTCGATGACGTTCTGCGGGATGCCGGCCTTGCTCAGGCGGATCAGCTGATCGGGCGAGGTGTCGAAACTCGACGGCGATGCCTGGATGGTCATGATGATGGTCTGCGGCGCCAGCTTGGCCGCCACCATCTTCTCCACGTCGGCATTCTTCAGCGGCTGGTCTGCGGCAGCCGCAAAGCCGGACGCGCCGACCATCAACATCGCGAACAGGACCCCTCTCGCCATCTTTCCAGCGGGCTTCAACATCGGATTCGATCTCCTGGGATAAATACACCGCGCCGCCGGATGCGATCCGGTCGGAGGCGGCTCCATTGGCTGTTCCATGCGCGCCGGCAGGTCGTTGTCCCCACGTGCCGGCGCCGGACGATTCTACCCGTGCGATCCATGCCCCTGTCACCGGGCACGCGCGGAACCGGGACGCGCGTCGCGCGCACCCCCACCGCCGGCTCGCCGCGCGATCAGGGCGTGTCGGATGCGCCCGTGCCGGAGGCGGCCTGCGCGTCCGCGGCGAACTCCACCAGCACCCGCAACCGCGATGCGATCGGGATGCCGTCGAGTACCTGCGGCTGGTAACGCAGGGTCCGGGCGTAGGCGATCGCCGCCAGATCGTACTGACGGATGCGGCTCGAACGCCCGATCGCCACCTCGACCGCCTCGCCGGCCGGATCCAGGCCGACCACCAGCAGCACCTGGGCCCGGGTCGGCACCTGCGCCGGCAGACCCGGCGGCGGCGGCAGGGGCGCACCATGACCGGAGGCCGGATCGACCCGCGCCTCGGCATCCGGCAGCGGCAGGCGCTGTGCGTGGCGGTCCAGCGCGGCGCTGTCGGCAGCGGCGGCATGCATGGGCACCGCGACGGCCAGGGCGCATGCGCACAGCAGCAGGGCCAGGGCGCGCCCCGGGAAGCGCGCGTTCACCGCCCGGAGGGCGGGCCGACGGCTCAATGCGTCGTGTCCGCGCCGCCCTCGTCGTCGGCGGCAACCGGCCGCGACGCGGCCAGTTCCTCTTCCAGCTGCTTCTCGTAGGCCTCGAGCGACAGCCCCTGCGCGGCGGCCTCCAGTTCGGCGTCGTCGCGCAGCGCGTCGGAGAACACCAGCCGCACCGGGATGCCCTTGTCGTCATGCAGGCGCTGCGCGCGGTGCATCAGCATCAGCATCTGCGCGGCGCTGTCCGAGCTGCCGGCGATCCGGCCGTCCATGCCCAGCACCCACACGCCGGACTGGCGCACGACGCCGGCCAGCAGGTTGCCGTCGCTGTCGCGCAGCTCCGCATGCGGCTCGATCGCCGGGGCGTTGCCGTGGATCTTGTTGCGCGCGCGGGTGGCCTGGCGCTTGCGGGCGTCGCGGCGCGATTTGGAATTGATCGACATCGGGGTGGTTCCGTAGTGGGAAAGTCAGAGCTGTTCGCCGGGCTCCAGCGTCGGCGAGGACGGCGGCGGCGGGAAGCGCCTGGCGACGCGCGCCTCCCAGCGCCATACCGCCCAGCCCAGCAGCACGAAGGCCAGCATCGCCAGCGCCAGGTGCAGGCCATGGTGGCTCAGCAGCGGCGACAGCACGCCGGCGACGGTGGCGTTGAGCACCAGCTGGAAGAACGCCTGCAGCGACGAGGCCGAGCCGCGCTGGCGCGGATACATGTCCAGGATCGCCAGGGTCAGCACCGGGAACACCAGGGCCACGCCGAACGCGGCCAGGCTCATCGGCAGCACCGCCCAGGGCAGCGACAGGGCCGGCGCCAGCGCGCAGTAGGCGACGTTGCCCAGCGCGGCCACGCCCATGCAGCCATAGCCGATGCCGACCTGCCGGGCCGGCGGCCAGCGCCCGGCCACGCGCCCGGACAGGAACGCACCCAGGGTCATGCCGCCGATGGTCGGAATGAACAGCCAGGCGAACTCCTGCTCGCCCAGGCCCAGCAGTTCCATCACGAAGGCCGGTGCGGAAGCGATGTACAGGAACAACCCGGCGAACCCCAGCGCACCGGCCGCGGCCAGGCGCAGGAAGCGTGGATTGGTCGCGATGGCGACGTAGTCGCGCGCCAGCCGCTTCACCCGGAACGGCATCCGCGCCTCGGCCGGATGCGTCTCCGGCAGCCAGCGCCAGGTCGTGGCCAGCAGCAGCAGCGAGAACCCGGCCAGGAACCAGAAGATCAGCGGCCAGCGCCCCCAGCCCAGCATCCAGCCGCCGATGATCGGCGCGATCGCCGGGGCGATGCCGAAGATCATCGAGACCTGGCTCATCAGGCGCTGGGCATCGCTGCCGTGCAGCACGTCGCGGATCACCGCGCGGCCGACGATCAGACCGACGCCGGCCGACAGGCCCTGCAGCGCGCGGAACGCCAGCAGCGTGGTCAGGTCGGTGGCCAGCGCGCAGCCGACCGAGGCGACGATGAACATCGACAGGCCACCGATGATCACCTTGCGCCGGCCGATCGCATCCGACAGCGGGCCATGCACGATGCTCATCAGCGCATAGGCGAACAGGTAGACGCTGATCGTCTGTTGCATCGCCACCTTGTCCGCGCCGAGCTGTCCGCCCATCTGCGGAAACGCGGGGAAGATCGTGTCGATCGAGAACGGCCCGAACATCGCCAGGCCGCCGAGCAGCAGGGCCAGGCGGCGGGTGGAGATCGCGGGACGGGACGCAGCGGTGCTCATGAGGTCTTGCTTGCAGGTATCGCCGCCGGGGCGGACGCGGGCGTGGTGGCGGGAGGTGCGGCGACCTGCGCCGGTGCGGATTCGATCCGGGCGATGTTCGCGGTCGGCAGCGCCTCGATCCGGCCGGGTTGCGTCCACCACAGCACCGGCTCGCGCCGCAGGACGGCCAGCAGCCGCCCCACCACGGACGGCGCCAGTGCTTCAGGGGGGATTCCGTCGGGGGATGGCGCGGCAGCGGCGCGTCGCGGGGTGGCCATGGCCCGGGCCGGCGCGGCGGTGCGATCGGTGTGCGGGCTCATGGTCCGGCGCAGGTGAACGGTCCGCCATGGTAAGCGATGACCGTCCCGGCAGGCGCTCCGCAGACCCCTCGCCAGGCGCGCCGGCCGGGTATACTCGCGCCCACACCGCGTGCGGTGGGAGAAGCGGGGCGACCCGCTGCCGAAGGCGCAAACGCCCGTAATCGCTCAGGCCTCCATACCACCGCACCGAACACAACTCTGGAGAGACCGGCCGCCCCGCGGGGCCGCGCCGGCGCCGAAGGGGCACGAAGCCGCGACCTCGTCCGCGCAGCTTCCAAACTCTCAGGCAAAAGGACAGAGGGGCAGCGCACGCGCGGATCCGCGCGTGTCCATCATCGCCCCTGCCGGACGTCCTGCCATGTCTCAGAACACCCCCTCGCTGCGCGAGCTGGAATTCCATTCGGCCTTCATCGAGCGCCACATCGGCCCGAACGATGCCGAGATCGCCACCATGCTGGACGTGGTCGGCCACGCCTCGCTGGATGCGCTCACCGACGCCATCGTTCCCGGTTCGATCAAGTCGCCGGCGCCGCTGGCGCTGCCCGACGGCATCACCGAGGTCGAGGCGCTGGCCAAGATCCGCAGCGTCGCGCTGAAGAACCAGGTGTTCCGCAGCTTCATCGGCCAGGGCTACCACGGCACCCACACGCCGAACGTCATCCTGCGCAACATCCTCGAGAACCCGGCCTGGTACACGGCCTATACGCCGTACCAGGCGGAGATCTCGCAGGGCCGCATGGAAGCGCTGATCAACTTCCAGACCATGTGCGCCGACCTCACCGGCATGGAGATCGCCAACGCCTCGCTGCTGGACGAGGCCACCGCCGCGGCCGAGGCGATGACCCTGGCCAAACGCTCGGCCAAGTCCAAGTCCGACACCTTCTTCGTGCACGATGCGGTGCACCCGCAGACCCTGGAACTGCTGCGCACCCGCGCCGAGCCGCTCGGCATCGTGCTGCGCGTGGGCACGCCCGACGAAGCACTGGACGCCGAGGCCTTCGGCATCCTGCTGCAGTACCCGGACACCTTCGGCCACGTCGGCGACCACAAGGCGCTGGCCGATGCGGTGCACGCGCGCGGCGGCCTGGTCGCCGTCGCCACCGACCTGCTGGCCCTGACGCTGATCGCCGCACCCGGCGAATGGGGCGCGGACATCGTCGTCGGCAACTCGCAGCGCTTCGGCGTGCCGTTCGGTTTCGGCGGCCCGCATGCCGCGTTCATGGCCTGCCGCGACGCCTACAAGCGCTCGATGCCGGGCCGCCTGATCGGCGTGTCGATCGACGCCGCCGGCAACCCCGCCTACCGCCTGACCCTGCAGACCCGCGAGCAGCACATCCGCCGCGAGAAGGCGACCTCCAACATCTGCACCGCGCAGGTGCTGCTGGCGGTGATGGCCTCGATGTACGCGGTCTACCACGGCCCCGACGGCCTGACCCGCATCGCCCGCCGCACCCATCGTCTGGCCGCGATCCTGGCCGCCGCGCTGCGCGGGGCCGGCGTCGCCGTCGGCGAGCGCTTCTTCGACACCCTGCACGTGACCGGCGTCGACGCCGGGGCGATCCACGCCCGCGCGCGCGGCCTCGGCATCAACCTGCGCCACATCGACAGCGCCTCGCTCGGCATCAGCCTGGACGAGACCAGCACCCGCGCCGACCTGGTCGCGATCGGCCAGCTGTTCGGTGCGGACGTGGAGGTGGACGCGCTGGACGCGGCCACCGCCGACGCGCTGCCGGAAGGCCTGAAGCGCACCAGCGCGTTCCTGACCCACCCGGTGTTCAACACCCACCACAGCGAGCACGAGCTGCTGCGTTACCTGCGCGCCCTGGCCGACAAGGACCTGGCGATGGACCGCACGATGATCCCGCTGGGCTCGTGCACGATGAAGCTCAATGCCACCGCCGAGATGATCCCGGTGACCTGGCCGGAGTTCGGCAACATCCATCCGCTGGTGCCGGCCGAGCAGGCGCTGGGCTACAGGGAGCTGATCGACGGCCTGGAAGCGATGCTGGTCGAATGCACCGGCTACGACGCGGTCAGCCTGCAGCCGAACTCCGGCGCGCAGGGCGAGTACGCCGGCCTGCTGGCGATCCGTGCCTACCACCGCTCGCGCGGCGAAGGCCATCGCGACATCTGCCTGATCCCGGACTCGGCGCACGGCACCAACCCGGCCTCGGCGCAGATGTGCGGCATGAAGGTCGTGGTCACCAAGACCGACGCCAACGGCAACGTCGATGTCGAGGACATCCGCGTCAACGCCGAGAAGTACAGCGACCGCCTGGCCGCGATCATGATCACCTACCCGTCCACGCACGGTGTGTTCGAGGAAGAGGTGGTCGAGATCTGCGAGATCATCCATCGGCACGGCGGCCAGGTGTATACCGACGGCGCCAACATGAACGCCCTGGTCGGCGTGGCCAAGCCCGGCAAGTGGGGCTCGGACGTCTCGCACCTGAACCTGCACAAGACCTTCTGCATCCCGCACGGCGGCGGCGGCCCGGGCGTCGGCCCGTGCGCGGTCAAGTCGCACCTGGCGCCGTTCCTGCCGAAGGTGCTGGGCGGCGAAGGCGATGTCGGCATGGTCAGCGCGGCCAGCTTCGGCTCGGCCTCGATCCTGCCGATCAGCTGGATGTACATCACCCTGATGGGCGCGGCCGGCCTGCGCAAGGCGACCCAGGTCGCCCTGCTCAACGCCAACTACATCGCGAAGCGTCTCGCCCCGCACTTCAAGACCCTGTACACCGGCCGCAATGGCCTGGTCGCGCACGAGTGCATCCTCGACGTGCGTCCGCTGGAGAAGCTGACCGGCATCGGCGCCGAGGACGTGGCCAAGCGCCTGATCGACTTCGGCTTCCACGCCCCGACCCTGAGCTTCCCGGTCGCCGGCACGCTGATGGTCGAACCGACCGAGAGCGAATCGCAGCACGAACTGGACCGCTTCATCGACGCGATGATCCAGATCCGCGAGGAGATCCGCGCGGTCGAGGATGGCCGCCTGGACCGCGAGGACAACCCGCTCAAGCACGCCCCGCACACGGCGGTGCAGGTCACCGCCAGCGAGTGGACCCACGCCTACCCGCGCGAGCTGGCGGCGTTCCCGCTGGCCTCGCTGAAGCAGGCCAAGTACTGGCCGCCGGTGGCGCGCGTGGACAACGTGCACGGCGACAAGAACGTGATGTGCTCGTGCATCCCGGTCGATGCGTACAGGGACGACGTGGTCGCCTGACCGCAGGCACGCCCCGCCGGCTCCACCTCACGGCCCGCCTCCATGGCGGGCCGTGTCGTTTCCGGAGCTCCGGTCGATCCTGGCCCCATGCCCGCCGCTTCGCGCATGAGTTCCGGACGCGGCCTCAAGGGCGCGCGCCGGGCTGGCCATGCCGCTGCAACGGGGTCGACGCCGTTGCGCCTGATCCGGTCCATCCGCCGTGGCGTCCGGAAGCCGACGCAACGGCAGTCCATGGACGCTCGGGCGGCAGCAGGGATCCGCACCCGGGCGAAGGGCCTGGTTGCCCGCTCAGTGATCCAGCCGCGCCAGGAACGCCCTCACCCGCTCCGGACGCGCCGCACGCTCGCCGAAGAATCCGGTCGCCGCCACGTCCTCGACGATGCGCCCCTGGTCCATGAACACCACCCGGTCCGCCACGCGCCGGGCGAAGCCCATTTCGTGGGTGACGCAGACCATCGTCATGCCGTCGCGGGCCAGGCCGGTGATGACCTCGAGCACCTCGCCGACCATCTCCGGGTCCAGCGCCGAGGTCGGTTCGTCGAACAGCATCGCGACCGGGTCCATCGCCAGCGCGCGGGCGATCGCCACGCGCTGCTGCTGCCCGCCCGACAGCTGCGACGGCAGCTTGTGCCGATGCGCAAGCAGGCCGACGCGCTCCAGGTAGCGCAGCCCCTGCGCTTTGGCCTCGGCGCGGCTGCGACCGAGCACCTGCTGCTGGGCCAGCACCAGGTTGCCGGTCACGTCCAGGTGTGGAAACAGTTCGAAATGCTGGAACACCATGCCGACCCGCGCGCGCAGCGCCGGCAGGCTGCGCTCGGGCGCCGGCAGCGTGGTGCCGGCCACGATGATCCGGCCCTGCTGGATCGGCTCCAGCGCGTTGATCGTCTTGATCAGGGTGGACTTGCCCGAGCCGGACGGGCCGCAGACCACGACCACTTCGCCGCGCGCCACCGACAGGCTGCAGTCGTCCAGCACCTGCACCGCGCCATACCACTTGCCGACCCCGTCCAGCCGGATCACCGGCGCCTGCGCACCGGCCACGCCTTCCGCTCCACCCGCCATCGCCTCGACTCCGGTTCCATTCATGCCGCTGCACCGCCCTGTCGCTGCCAGCGTCGCGCCGCCCTGTTCGCCAGCAGTTCCAGTGCGGTGCACAGCACGAAATAGACAAGGGCGACAAACGCGAAGATCTCCAGCGGATGCACCATCAGGCGGCTGTTGACCTGGGTGGCCACGAACGACAGTTCGCCCACGCCGATCACGTAGGCCAGCGAACTGTCCTTGATCAGCGCCACCCACTGGTTGACGAAGGACGGCACCATCACCGGCAGCGCCTGCGGCAGGACCACCTGCCGCATCGCCTGCCAGCGGCCAAGCCCCAGCGCCTGCGCGGCCTGCCACTGGCCGCGCGGCAGGCTGAGGATGCCGGCATGCACCGCGTGCGACAGGTAGGCGCCGCCGACCAGCGACAGCACCACGGCCACCGTGGCCACGCCGGGCACGTCGATGCCGAACAGCACCGGCAGCAGGAAATAGATCCAGAAGATCAGCAGCAGGATCGGCACCGCGCGCAGCAGGCCGAGCATCACCGGCAGCACCGCCCGCAGCCGTGCCAAACCCGCCGCAAGCGCCAGCAGCATGAACGCCGCCAGCGGGCCAAGCAGCGCCGGCGCGAACCAGCGCATCCACCAGCCCGTGGATACCAGTGCCAACAGGGCGCCGGCCACCGCCAGCCAGGCCACCCGCACGCCGCGGCGCGGATATGCCGGTGCCGGCAGCGACAGCGCGATGCCGGCCAGCAGGCCCAGCGCGCCCGCGGCCAGCGCACTGGCCGCGCTCAACACCACGGTCAGCGCCGCGCCCCCCAGGGGCCCGTCCGGCCAGGCGCCGAGCAGCAGGTAGCGGAGGTTGTCGCCGATCACCGACAGATCCATCAGCGCACCTGCAGGCGCGCGGCATCGCGCTGCTGCCAGCTGCGCGCGGCGCACTCGAGGACGACCACCACCGCGACGTACAGCAGCGTGGCCAGCGCATACACCTGGAACGACTGGAAGCTCTGCGCGTCGGCCTGGCGCGCGGCATGTGACAGCTCGGCCACGCCGATCGCCATCGCCAGCGACGAATTCTTCGCGATGTTCATCACCTGCCCGAACAGCGGCGGGCGCGCGATCCGCAGCGCCTGCGGCAGGACCACATGGCGCCAGACCTGCAGCGGGCGCAGCCCCAGCGCGCGCGCGGCCGACAGCTGCCCCGCCCCGACCCCGCGCACGCCGGCGCGCAGTTCCTCGGCCACGAAGGCGGCGCTGTACAGGGCCAGGCCGAACAGCGCGGCGAGGAACTCGAACGACGGCCAGGCCACGCCCAGCCGCCACAGCTCGAACCGGTACGGCGCGTTGAGCCACGACCGCCACGCCTGCGGCAGCAGCTGCGCCGCACCGAAGTACCAGAAGAACAGCTGCACCAGCAGCGGCGTGTTGCGGAACAGCGACAGCCAGGCCGCCGCCGGCCAGGCCAGCCAGCGCCGTGCCGACACACGTGCCAGGCACAGCGGCACCGCCAGCACGAAGGCCGCGACGGTCGCCGACGCGGACAGCGCCAGGGTCACGCCCAGCCCCTGCAGCAGCCATTCGATGTAGCGGGCGTCGAGCAGCACGACGCCCGGGTCCGTTCCCATCGTGCTCAGCCGGCGCTGTCCTGCCCGATCCGGTACAGGCGCTCCAGCGGCGTCCTGGATGCCGGGCCGAACCAGGTGTCGTAGATCCGCTGCGCCTGGCCGTCGGCCTCCAGCGCGCGCAGGCTCTCGTCGACGAAGGCCTTCAGCGCGGTCTCGCCCTTGGGAATGCCCACCCCGATCAGGTCGTCGGAGATGGTGAACGGCGGGATCTCGTAGCGCTCGCGGTCCGGCACGTTGGCCAGCAGGCCGACCAGCTTCGGGCCGTCCTGGCTGATCGCCTGCACGTTGCCGTTGCGCAGCGCGGCGAAGGCGAACGGGGTGTCGTCGTAGGCCACCAGCGTCGCCTGCGGATACTGCTCGCGCAGCACGATCTCGTTGACCGTGCCCTTGTCCACGCCGATCCGCAGCCCGGACAGCTGTGCGGCCGACTGCAGCGTGCCGACCGGCGCGATGAACTGGGTGCCGGAGGCGAAGTACGGAATGCTGAAATCGACCTGGCGCGCGCGCTCTTCGGTGATGGTGAAGTTGGCCAGGACCAGGTCGACCTTCCCGGACACCAGGAGCGGCACGCGGTTGGCCGGGTTGGTCGGCACCAGTTCCAGTTTCACGCCCAGCCGGTCGGCCAGCGCCTGCGCGACATCGACATCCAGGCCGACCAGGCGCCGGGTCTGCGGATCGACGAAGCCGAACGGCGGGTTGCCGTCGAACGCGGCCACGCGCAGCGTGCCGGACTGGCGGATCGCGTCCAGGCGATCGCCGCCGGCCTTCTGTTCCGCGGCGGGGCGCGCGCAGGCGGCGAGCGCCAGGGACAGGACCACGGCCACGAACGGGCCGAACAGCTTCGAAGAGCGCACAGCGGCAGACGGCATCGACGGCATCCCACGGGAAAGCGGTGATTCTGGACGACCCGCCGCGGCCGACCTCATCACCAGCCGCCATGCCCTCATGCCCTTTCGCCACTTGCCTTTCCGGCCACCGGAGGACGCGGCGCGCGGGAGGGGACGGGGCGGGCGTCATCACACTGTCACAAAAACATCATTTCATGAGCGCACCGCCGGCACGGCCGGCCCTGCGCTCCCAGACAATGCCATGAACCTGAAGCCGGTCCGCCTCGCTGCCCTGTCCGCCCTCGCCCTGGCCCTCGCCGCCTGCCAGCCCTCGGGCGAAGGCAACGCCCCCGCCGCCGGTGCCGCCGCGACCGATGCGCCGGCCAGCGCCGCCAACCCGGTCGCCGCCGAGATCTCCGGCGCGGGCGCGTCCTTCATCTTCCCGCTGGTGTCCAAGTGGTCGGCCGACTACAACGCCGCCACCGGCAACAAGGTCAACTACCAGTCGATCGGCTCGGGCGGCGGCATCGCCCAGATCAAGGCCGGCACGGTCGATTTCGGTTCGACCGACAAGCCGCTGGACAGCGACGAACTGGCCGGCGCCGGCCTGGGCCAGTTCCCGTCGGCGATCGGCGGCGTGGTCCCGGTGTTCAACATCGACGGCATCGAACCGGGCAAGCTGCGCCTGACCGGTGCGCTGCTGGCCGACATCTTCATGGGCAGGATCGCCACCTGGAACGACCCGGCCCTGGCCGCAGCCAACCCGGGCGTGACCCTGCCGGACGGCAAGATCACCATCGTCCACCGCTCCGACGGTTCGGGCACCACCTTCAACTTCAGCAACTACCTGTCCAAGGTCAGCGGCGAGTGGAAGGGCAAGGTCGGCGAAGGCACCTCGGTGCAGTGGCCGGCCGGCGTCGGCGGCAAGGGCAACGAAGGCGTGGCCTCGTACGTGAAGCAGATCAAGGGCTCGATCGGCTACGTCGAACTGGCCTACGCGCTGCAGAACGGCATGCCGTACGCCTCGCTGCAGAACGCGGCCGGCAACTACGTCGCGCCCAGCGCCGAGAGCTTCGCCGCCGCCGCGGCGAGCGCCGACTGGGCCAGCGCCAGCGATTTCAACCTGGTCATCACCAACGCCCCCGGCGAGCAGGCGTGGCCGATCACCGCGACCAACTTCATGCTGATGCACAAGCAGCCCAAGGACGCGGCGCGCAGCCAGGCCACGCTGGCCTTCTTCAAGTGGGCCTTCGAGAGCGGCCAGGCCCAGGCCAACGAACTGCATTACGTGCCGCTGCCGCCGGAACTGGTGCAGCAGATCGAGGCCTACTGGGCCGCCGAGTTCAAGTAAGCACGACGCGCCACGCACGTCCCGCGCACGTCGGGCCGGTGACCTGGTCCACCCTCCCGGACCAGGTCACCGGCCTCGGCCTGCACACCCGCCCGCCGCCAGGTGCGATCCGCGATGAACGCGACATCCCTTTCCCAAGCACTCCCCGCACCGAGCAGGCGCGACCTGCGCGATGCCCGAGCGGACCGTCTGTTCAGGTACGTCCTGACCGCCACCGTGGTCTTCGTCCTGGTGGCGCTTGCCGGCGCGGCCCTGTCGATGCTGTGGGGCGGCCGCCATGCGCTCGAAGCGCAGGGCCTGAGCTTCTTCTACTCGGCTGAGTGGAACCCGGTCGAGAACAAGTACGGCGCGCTGGCGCCGATCTACGGCACCCTGGTGACCGCGCTGATCGCGATGCTGATCGCGGTGCCGGTCAGCTTCGGCATCGCCTTCTTCCTGACCGAGGTCGCACCGCGATGGCTGCGCGGCCCGGTCGGTACCGCGATCGAGCTGCTGGCCGGCATCCCCTCGATCATCTACGGCATGTGGGGCCTGTTCGTGCTGGTCCCGATGATGACCGAATACGTCACCCCGTTCCTCAACGAGACCCTGGGGCCGCTGCCGGTGATCGGCGTGCTGTTCCGCGGCCCGCCGCTGGGCATCGGCATGCTCACCGCAGGCTTCGTGCTGGCGATCATGGTGATCCCGTTCGTGTCCTCGATCATGCGCGAGGTGTTCCTGACCGTGCCGACGCGGCTGAAGGAATCGGCCTACGCGCTGGGCGCGACCAAGTGGGAAGTGAGCTGGGACATCGTCCTGCCCTACACCCGTTCGGCGGTGATCGGCGGCGTGTTCCTGGGCCTGGGCCGCGCGCTCGGCGAAACCATGGCGGTGGCCTTCGTGATCGGCAACGCGGTGCGCCTGTCGCCGTCGCTGCTGGAGCCGGGCACCACCATCGCCGCGCTGATCGCCAACGACTTCGGCGAGGCCACCGAGACCTACCGCTCGGCGCTGCTGCTGCTCGGCTTCGTGCTGTTCATCGTGACCTTCCTGGTGCTCGCCATCGCCCGCTTCATGCTGATGCAGCTTTCGCGCAGGGAGGGCAACTGATGTCCGCCGCCAGCAACGCGCTCTACACCCGTCGCCGCATCACCAACGTGATCGCCCTGGTGATGTCCTGCGCCACCGCCCTGTTCGGCCTGTTCTTCCTCGGCTGGATCCTGTGGACCCTGGCCGCCAAGGGCATCGCCGGGATCAACTGGGACCTGTTCACCAAGATGACCCCGCCGCCGATGCAGGACGGCGGCCTGGCCAACGCCTTCTTCGGCAGCGCGGTGATGTGCGCGCTGGCGATCCTGATCGGCACGCCGCTGGGCATCGCCGCCGGCACCTGGCTGGCCGAGTACGGCAATGCGCGCAAGGCCGGCACGGTGGTGCGCTTCGTCAACGACATCCTGCTGTCGGCCCCGTCGATCGTGCTCGGCCTGTTCGTCTACACGCTGTACGTGATGCAGACCGGCGGCAGCTTCTCGGCCTTCGCCGGCGCGCTGGCCCTGGCCTTCATCGTGCTGCCGGTGGTGGTGCGCACCACCGACGAGATGCTGCGGCTGGTGCCGGGGCAGATGCGCGAAGCGGCGCTGTCGCTGGGTATTCCGCAGTGGAAGGTGATCGTGCAGGTGCTGTACCGCAGCGCCTCGGCCGGCATCGTCACCGGCATCCTGCTGGCCCTGGCCCGCATCTCCGGCGAAACCGCACCGCTGCTGTTCACCGCCTTCGGCAACCAGTACTGGAGCAACAACATCTTCCAGCCGATGGCCTCGGTGCCGGTGGTGATGAACCAGTTCGCCGGCAGCCCGTACGAATCCTGGCAGGTGCTGGCCTGGGCCGGTGCGCTGGTGCTGACCGTGTTCGTGCTGCTGGTCAGCCTCGCCGCGCGTGCCCTGCTCCTGCGCAACAGGATCACCCATGACTGACTTTTCCCGGGACCCGTCCATGAACGACCTGCACTCCGCCGCCCCGATGCAGCGCATCGCCGTCGCCCACCACGCCGGTGCGGCGACCGCGCCGTCGCCGGTCAAACTGGCCGCGCGCGGCCTGGACTTCTATTACGACAAGTTCCATGCGCTGAAGGACATCCACCTGGAGATTCCGGAAAAGCGCGTGACCGCGCTGATCGGCCCCTCCGGTTGCGGCAAGTCGACCCTGCTGCGCATCTTCAACCGCATCTACGCGCTGTACCCGAAGCTGGAAGCGCGTGGCGAGGTGCTGCTGGACGGCGAGAACATCC